>ERZ791858.20-NODE-20-length-209036-cov-27.702222_pt1 | contig 209036 bp, 172 predicted proteins | sample MGYA00510284_ERZ791858 | MGnify/ENA primary metagenome ERZ791858 (study PRJEB30046, sample SAMN00792077) | human gut metagenome | study: EMG produced TPA metagenomics assembly of the A metagenome-wide association study of gut microbiota in type 2... | reverse complement strand
ATAATTATAAAGCTTTTTTAATTTATTTTCCATATTATTTCACCTACTTTATTGCTCCTGTATATTTTCCACCATCCTAGTGTTAGCATCTAAATAGTACAAAACAAAATGAGATATCCCCTTTAAGTGTTGTATAATAAAAAAGAGGAGGGATTCATTATGTCACGACAAAAAACTCATCACACCAAGCAAAACAAACACAAGTTCGCTGTTCTGAATCATCCGCAACTCTTTTTCAACCTGCGGAACCATTCCATTGCGTTCCGGATAATCAGAATGACGAGGGAATTCTCTATCAGCCCTTCTTAAGCATATTTGAAAAGCTCATCGCAAGCTTTGTCGATCTCACTTTTTCTCGGTGCGGAGTAAAACAAATCTCCCGTGCTCATTTTGGCTACCGGTTTGGCAATAACAAATTTTATTTATAAAGACTCCTGGTTAATAAAACCCTCAATAATTGCATTATAGTTTTTTCTTGGTTCACCATGAAGAATGTGCGCAGACGGATGATAGGCGTACAATATTTTTATCCCTGAATCGTAGCCGTTGATCCCAAACAAATTGTGAATATCCTCTTTTGAAAGATTATAATCACTTCCTGTAACGGCAGGCGTACCAACAGACAACCCGTTTATCATCAGCTTGATCTTGTTATAAAAATCACTTCCGAAATCCCGAATAATATGATTTATGTAATCAGGTCCGCTGAGAAAAACCAAATGCGTCGGTCTCAGAAGATTTAGCTCGTGCAGAAAGATATTTCCGTTAAAACCGTTCCAATCAAAAGAAGTATAGATTATTTCATCTCTGAATTTATACTGCTTATACTTTTCGGTTTTTCGCTTCGGTTCTCCCGGAGGATAACACTCTGTTCTTTTTCCTTTGAGAGATGTTTTGTTTAGATTATTGCTCAATACAGATAATATCTCAGCTTCACGTTTCTCCGGGTTAAGGCTTTTGTCGAAGCCGGCTATAAGCTCACGTGTTTTTAGATATTCTGTTTGCCTGCATTCTGACTTCGGAATGCCTTTCTCGCCGACATGAGCGATTTTATATTCATATTTATAATAACCGTCTTTCTGATACTGCGGTGAAAAGTCAAAAACACAGCCCTCGTCTGTATTTGCCTCCTGACCGTAAATCATAACTTTATTATCTGCATTAAGGTAAGAATCAAAGCAAGTGAGAAGTTGGATGCCGTTGTATTTTTCCGTCTCAAACTTAACCTTCTTCTTTATATTAAAGGCTTGATACATCTCGTTATAAAAGGTTTGATACATCTCTTTTAATTCAGCATTCTTTTTATTTGTTGTCTCCAAATTCGTATGCCTCTCAAATATCCTCGTTTTTGAATAATCCATATCTGTCATTGTATCTCACCTGTTATAAAACTATGTTTGACATATATTTTCCCAAACTTTTATTTAGGTTTTTGATCATCCTCTCCCGCAAAGCAACTGGCTTGATAACCTCAATCCACGGTGTAAATGCCTTTGCGAATTGCTCCATAGCAAGCTCGTTGACGTTTACTGTCACAGTTATTTCGTCATCGGTTTCTTCACTGAATCTGACATCCTTACCGAACATATCAATGATGTCGCTGATTAGGCTTTTATCCGCTCGGAACACTGCTTTCACATTCTCGCCCGAAAACATATAGACGTGCTTATCCATATACTCCTCAAGATCGAGCTTTCTGCCGTCGCTGCCCTTGAGCTGATCAAAGGGCTTGATGTTTTCATCAAGGATCTCCAAATCCGTTATGCGGTCGATGCGGTAGTTGCTGATATCGTCATACTTATCATAGTTGCAAATCAGATAATACTTGCCCTCTTTGGCAACTAACTGATAAGGATTGATGATGTATTCCCTAACCTTGCCGTTTTTATTTCGCCGCTTATGCAGCTTTTTGTCAGTGTGATATTCAAGATAGTGAAAGCACACTTTGTTTCTTTTGTCGATCGCCTCGTCTAACAGCTCAACATTGTAGAAAAGCTGCTTGTTATCCGTCTTATCCTCCGGCATACGGGCGATATGGTTCACTCGTTTTTTGAAATAGATATTGGACAGAGAAGCTAACTTATCGACCAGCTCCTTATCCTGTTTATAGGGGATATGATTCGAGAACAGAACGCTGTCAATCAGCAGCCGTAGCTCACTGTCGGTAAATTCATGTTCCAGATAAAAGTCGGAAAGGATTACATTCTCCTGTTCTTTGCCGTCCTTGTCTTTGAATATGCGCACGCTCTCGCTATAGTTGATGTTATAGCCGAACTCGATCAGGTTCATCAGATTGCGCTTGACCGCCTTGCGTTCAACCGTCATATCATATTCACGCTCAAGAATATCCTGAATCTCTTTCTGGCTTAGCCGGTGATTTTCGTCTGTGTATCGTTTGAGGATATCCAAAATATTCATTATTATCAGTTTTTTCGGAGATTTAGCGAACATCATACCACCTCTTATCTCTATCATATCATATTGAAATTCATTCTGCAATAATAATACACTGCAAGATGGTGCGTTTTTAGTACACGGATGTCTTGTGAATCTAAAGTTAAACGCCCCTTGATAAGCGATTTGCCTATCAAGGGGCATTTGATTCATCTTATGCGCTGATAATATTGCTTTTGACGAGCAGCTTCGGGTCGGCTTTCAGTACACTGAGAAAACGCCTTGTCGCTCCGATCGGTTTATTGGTTCCTGCTTCCCACGTTTCAACTGTCTTTACCGAAACGCCTTTTACCTCACGATCTGCTTTTAGCTGTAAATGAGCTCGTGATTAACGATTTCCTATGCTCGGTTGCGGATAGAATTCATATTCTTAACCCACAGCATTTGATTGTTCGCCTTGAGCTGTTCCGTCACGCCCTCACGCTCTGCGAGCTGCCTTACCAGCTGATCAAACATATTCTCCGCCTGCTCGTCGATATCGGCGAGATAAGCGGTCAGCTTACCTTTAGTAAGCATATTTGTGTAGAGGATTTTACGGTTACGCTCCAAATAGCGAAGATGCCGTTTCCAAAATATGCCGATTTCCACCTTTGGCTGTTCGGGCAATTTTAAATCGGGAAGAAGATAGTCGCCCTGCTGTGTGTAAGTGATTTTTGTATTTGTCATAACTTTAACCTCCGAAAAATATTTGTCGGAAACGATTTCGGCGGCTCAGGTTTTAATAGTGAATGCGATTTGACTGCGATTTAACTGTATTTATTCTGACTCAACTTTTCCCAACTTATTTCTGTTGCCGTTTGAAAACCGCATAGATAAGCCGTTTTCAGGCATTTTCGAAAAAATTGGAAAAAGAAAAGACGGTTTCGAAAAACCGTCTTGTTTGGTTGCGGGAGCCGGATTTGAACCGATTATCGCCCTCGCAGGCTCGGTTGACCTTCCTGAAATACAGTCGTTTGTGCGACAGATTATAAATCTGTCTGCAAACTCGGTATTTCAGTTAATCGCTGTGCAAAAACAATTCACAGGATTGTTTTTGCTTGCTCACCTCGGGAACCCTCAGACCGTCGGTTCAATTTGGGAAAATAAAAAATAAGCACCAACCTTTCGATTAGTGCTTATTGGATGGTTGCGGGAGCCGGATTTGAACCGACGACCTTCGGGTTATGAGCCCGACGAGCTACCGAGCTGCTCTATCCCGCGATATACAACTCTGCTGTTTTTTACAGCTTTATTATTATAGCATTATGTAAAGGTTGTGTCAATAGTTTTTTGCATATTTTTTTATTTTATGCTTTGCCCGGCTTTTTTGACTGAATTTATTTACATTTTAATCTTAGACTTTTTAACGGGTATGTGTACAATTGTATGGCGGAACAGATGCAAATAAAAGATTTAAATACCTGTTAAAACAAAAGTGAGATTGTGCAAAATAATGATTTATATGTGTTTTGTACGGTGAATTTGATATATTGATTGCGGATTGCTTTTGTGGTACAATTACCGTGTGAATTTGCGGAATTTTTAAATTGCGACAAATACAGATGAGAGGGAATTATGGGAAAGAACAAAACACGCAGTAAATCTGCACTTAAACAAAACAGTGTCACAGCTGAAAACAAAAGGCTCGGCGATGACGGAAACATTAATTTTACTTTTAAAATTTTGTCGGCAATCGGCATTATTATCATAGTTTCGGGGCATTGCTACAACGGCGGTGTGTCGCTGATGTATGATTGGTTTCCGAAGTATTCGTACAATCTCGCCTTGTTCGTTTTCATTTCGGGATATTTTTACAAGGAAAAACACGAGGAACATATTTTCAAATATATATGGGGACGGACAAAACGCTTGTTGATTCCTGCGTATCTATGGAATATTGTTTACGGAATAATCGCATTCGCACTTACTCAGGTCGGCTATACGATTGCTCAGGGCAAATTTGATCTGTACAACCTTTTTGTTATGCCGTTTATTGACGGCGAAAGTTTTGCCTACAACCTCGGTTCGTGGTTTGTATATCCGCTGTTCTGTGTTTATGTTTTTAACATACTGTTCCGCAAACTGCTCAAAAAGGTTCACAGGGGCAACGAGTATGTCATTCTTGCCGTGTATCTTGCAATCGGAATTTTCGGTGTGCAATACTGCATTTGGAATCCTGCCCCAAAGGGTGCGTTGCTGTTATTGTTCAGGTCAATGTTTTTTCTGCCGTGTTTTGAGTTTGGCAGATTTTATCACGAAAAGCTTGAAAAACACGATAATCTCAACAGCGTTGCATATTTTGCAATCGTTCTCGGAGTTCAGCTTCTTCTCCTCACATTCTGTGAAAATCTTGAATACACTCCGTCAAAGTGTGTGAAGTTTGACAACGGCTGCGTCATTCCTTATGTAACCGCAATCACGGGTATTGCGTTCTGGCTGAGGGTTGCAAAGCTGATTACTCCGATTATCAAGAGCAAAAAGCTTGTCAGGATGATTTCGGACAATACCTACAGCATAATGATTCACCACATTTTTGCCTTTATGATTGTAAAATGGGCGTTCCGGGGATTGAGCGTAATTACACCGCTGTTCAAAGATTTTGATATTTTAAAACTCAAGTCAACAATCTGGTACATTTATCGTCCGAACGGCTTAAATTTTTACTGCATAATCTACCTTGCCGCAGGAATATTCATTCCGATTCTTATAGGAACGGTTACGCACAGGATATTTGAATTTATGAAAGAGCATACTTTGAAGAGTATGCAAAAAAGCAGTCGGACAGGTAAAGTAAACAAAATTGAAAAAGTCGTAAAATAATGCTTTTTTTACAGGCTTTAAAATGAATAAAAAATAAGCTGTATGTGCATTGTTACAAAATAACACGGCTTGTATTGTGCAATATTTGCCTTTAAAGCTGTGCGACTGAACAACTTGCACTAAAAGGTAAAATAATATTTATTCATTTCGCCGTAGCAAAAAGCATTAATTTGTGTTACAATATTTCATTATGATATTTAGCGGAGCAGATATGCCGATATACAGAATAGCTGATTTGAATGTTGAAGTTAATCCAAAATTTAAAATATGCAGGAAACGGCTTGAAAGCTATGCCGTGAAGTCGAATGAATCGGGTAAGACCGACATTGCGATATCGGTTTCGGATGACGAAATCCGTGAGCGCTGCAGGCTTTCCGACAACCTCAGCGAACAAGGTGCGGAGGATGTTCTGATACTCTCAAAATTCTGCAACGCCGTGCTTGACGGATTTGACGGATTCTTTTTTCATTCGTCCTGTCTTGAGCTTGACGGCGAGGGCTATGTTTTTTCGGCAGTCAGCGGAACGGGCAAGTCAACCCACACGGCTCTGTGGCGAAGGCATTTTGGCAACAGGGTGACGATGATTAACGATGACAAGCCGGTTATACGAAAATGTGACGGAAAATTTTATGTTTACGGAACTCCGTGGATGGGGAAAGCTAACATAGGAACAAATACAAAATCACCCGTTAAGGCTGTGTATATTCTTCAGAGAGCAGAAGAGAACACGGCAGTCAGGGTGTTGCCGTCACAGGTTATGAAACAGTTGCTTGAGGCAACGGTTATTGATGTTGAGCGGAGCAGAATGGAAAAGCTGCTTGAATTGCTTGATGGGTTCTTTAAGGAAACACCGTTGTTTTTACTCGGTTGTAATATGGATGAAAGTGCTGTTATGACGGCTTACAATGCCGTAAACGGCGGATAAGGCTATGGAAATTTCAGAAAGCGGAGGAATATAATATGGAATTTGTTCAGGTCGTTTCGGTTGAAAATATGAGAAAAAGCGACGCAAGGACGATTGCGGAGCATACTCCTTCGGCGGAGCTTATGTACAGAGCCGCACAGGGGATTTTTAATTCGGCAAAGTTTGTGGGCAGGGTTGCCATAGTTTGCGGTAAGGGCAACAACGGCGGCGACGGTTATGCGCTCGCCTGTGTTTTATGCAAAAACGGCTTTACACCGACAATTTTCAGAGCAAGCGACGGCTTTTCAAAGGACGGCCTTTACTATTATAAAACCGCAATGTCGCTCGGTGCCGAGGAGGTGCCGATGTCACAGGCGGCGGCTTTCACGGGATTTGACATTGTAGTTGACTGTTTGCTCGGAACAGGCTTTTCGGGTGAATTAAAGGGTGAAATGCTTGAGGCGGTTGAGCAGATTAATATGACAAATGCCTATGTTATAAGTGCAGACATCAACAGCGGAATCAACGGTGACACGGGTGTGTGCAGTACAGCGGTAAACTCGGATCTTACCGTTTCAATCGGTTCGTTCAAGACAGGCTTGTTCCTCAATGACGCACCGTATTACATCGGTTCAGTCACAAACTGCGATATCGGAATCAGCCTTATTGAAGATGAATACAAGCTGATTGACTATTCTCTTTTGCATATGTTTGAGGGCTACGGCTCTCTTGTTATGACTGCGGAAGAATTTTTTGAAAAGTACGGCTACGAGCCTTCAAAGTGCAATGTTGCACGCTGTGTTGAGGAAATCAGCCAAAAAGAACGCAGAACAGTTGTAGTAAAAACAGACCATTCTGCGGTAATTGCGGATCTTAAATATATTTATTTTTGCGCTGACTATGTTATTAACAATTGATTGATTTTAATTGAGTTGAGGATGAAACCATGAAGTACAAGAAGGTGTTGTTACCGCCCGAGCCGTATTACAGCGGCAGGGTTACAAGATATCCGGACAGAAAAGCTGCCTTTGAGTCGGGACTCAGGTGGCATGGTTCATATGAAATTTCCTATATAAAAAAAGGTAAGGTAAGGCTTAACAAGCTTGACTGTGAAATTATTCTCAATGCGGGCGATGTCTATGTTCTTAACAGTCAGGAAGTTCATTCCTATGAGGACATCGGTGAGGATACTCAGGCTGTTATGCTCAATATCGTTCCAAAGGCAATTGCACCGTATGTTGACGATCCGCATATTGTGCCGAGTTTCAAACAACCCGAGGGCGAAGCTCTTGAGTTTATCAGGAAAACAATGGACATATTCCACGGATATGAAGAGTACAAGAGCAAGCTTATCAGCATGAAGGTGAGAGCGGTGATGTACAGCGTTGCGTACTATCTCATCCGTGATTGCATTGACAACGATATACAATATGTTCACGGTTCTCAGGCGGATGATTTTGACTGCGCCAAAAGCGCTATCAGATATATGCACGATAATTACAAACACGAAATCACGCTTAATGAAATCGCCAATTATGTAGGCATGACGCCTGCTCATTTTTCAAAATATTTTAAGGATAAAACAGAGGAAACATTTTCAAAGTATCTTCGCCGTGTTCGTCTTGAACACGCTATTGATGATTTGAGAAACAAAAAAATCACCGTCAGACAGGCGGCGGTTGAAAACGGTTTTCCGAATGTAAATTCGTTTATCCTGTCCTGCAAGTCCGAATACGGCAGAACTCCTGCGGAGCTTAGAAATTACAGTGAGAAGAACTGACGGCGGGAGTGTATATGCCCGAGCGAAAGTTTTTTAAATTGAAAATTGAAAATGGAAAATTGAAAATTGCGGTCGGCGGTGTGCCACCGCAATTTATCAAGAAGATAGTTATATAAAGTAATTGCATCAGATGCCCGAATACGGCATTGATGCAATTTTTGCTTTATATGAAATTTATTTGTAGCGGCGTTCAGTGAACGCCAATCGTTTTGGTTGCAAAACCAAAACGAACATATACACAGTTTTTGTTATGCTATATAGATATGTTAATTAACAAATAGTTTGTGTTAAGTCGAACCGATTTTACAATCGGTTCGATTGGCGATCACTGATCGCCACTACAATATAACAATAACATTGTGCCATTTATAAAATCTGATTTAATATAAAATTTGCACCGTTACTTGCGGGCGTCCAATGAACGCCCCTACTTAATTGTCACAACACCTATTTCAACCTGATTATTGATTCTGGGGATGAATACGGTGTTACTCAGACCTGCGCAGACAATCATTTTTGTGCCGTCAAGGTCAAATTCGCCTTTGTCATATTTCGGAAAAAGTCCCTGATTCGGAGCGATTACTCCGCCGATGAACGGCAATTGAATCTGTCCTCCGTGGGTGTGACCGCAGACGATTAAGTCTATGTCGGTTTTCTTTGCGTCCTCGGCAATGTATTCGGGCTGGTGGTGCAGAAGAATTGTGAAATTGTTCTTTGCTTTTTCGGCAAATTCTTCCCACAGCGTTCTTGACGGAACATCGTCATCGGGAGTGTAGAACTCATAATAAGGGTAGTCGCTCATTCCGCCGATAAGCACACTCTTGCCGTTTTTGGTAAATTTTATGTATTCATTATCGAGCAATACAGCGCCTGTTGAATTTGTTTCGCTTTTAAAATCCGTTCCGAATTTGGCGGCATTGTCACGCTCATGGTTGCCGAGACAGCAGTATGTGGGCGCAATTTTTGAAAGCTTTTCAAGCACATCCTTCATCTTCGTTGTGTCTGGATCGCCACGGTTGACCATATCTCCGCAAACTGCGATAAAATCGGGATTTTGCTCCTTTACAAGCTCTGCAAGGTCTGCGTTCTTTTCTCCGTATTCTTTGTTGTGCAAATCCGTGATGACAACAAATTTCAGCTTTGCGTCGTTCTTAGTATTGTTTACACAGTAATTTGTGATTGCAATTGTGTTGTCACAGTAAACGCCCCATATTACGAGAGTCACAAACAGCGCAAGTATTATTGCTCCGAGGATTATCGAAAAATTTTTCATTCAATTTACCGCCCATATTAAGTATGGTATTATTTTAGGCTCGTTTTGTGCGGTTGTCAACAAATGTGTGTCGAACAAGTCTGATTATTACTGTTCCTTGTGCTTTGATTGTCGGATTTTAAGTTGATTTAGGAATTGCTTTGTTTGACATTCCTTTTGCGCTGTTGTATAATAAATCATAATTGTATTTATATGTTACTCGGGAAATTTACACAAAGTTAAACAGAAGAGGTATGGGTTATGAAGAAGATTAATTTGCGTAAGATGTTGCTGGCTCTCGCAGATGTGTTTATTATCGTTGTCAGCGGTATTCTTGCAAATTATATTCTCTTGCTTGTCGGCTACATAGGTGCTGCTTCAAGCAAAGGCTTGTTGAGTTATATTGTTATTGATCTTGTCATGTGTCTGTTTACGCTTTATATAAGCGGAACATATTCAAAATTGTGGCGATACTTTAACGCAAAGGACTATATGGTGTGCGGAATTGCCGTCTTTTCGGGGTTTACGCTCGGCTTTGTAATCTCGTTGTTTTTGCAGATTCCGCAGAGAAAGATTTTTTGTATAGTACATTTCGCAATAGCCCTTGTCGGAATTCTTGCATTCCGTTTTGTTTTCAGAAGGGCTTTTCTTGACCTTACCGAGGCAGGAAGGGCAGAGGGCGGAGAGCGCACTCTTATTGTGGGCGCAGGCAATGCCGGCAGAATGATTGTTCGTGAAATTCACAATGCGAAAGAGCAGGGTGATGTTAATAATCCTTCAAAAAGCATCATTCCGGTATGCTTTGTCGATGATGATTTGAAAAAGCTGAATCAGAAAATCGAAGGAATCCCCATTGTCGGAACCTGTCCCGAAATTGTTAAAATATGTGATGAATACCGCATAGACAATATTATTGTTGCAGTTCCGTCATGTGAGGAAGATGAGAAGAGGAAGATTCTTGATTACTGTTCCGCAACAGAGTGCAAAATCAAGATTATCCCTTATCTCGGCGAGCTTTTGTTTGATGACGGGCATACACAGCTTATTTCACAGGCAAAGGAAATCAAGATTGAGGATCTTCTCGGCAGAAAACCCATTGAGTTTGACCGAAAGGAGATTCATGACCTTATCAACGGAAAGATTTGTCTTGTTACAGGCGGCGGCGGTTCAATTGGCAGTGAGCTTGTAAGACAGATTGCCAAGAATGACCCTAAACAGATTATCATTGTAGATATTTACGAAAACAACGCATATGATATTCAGCAGGAGCTTGTGCTTGAATACGGCACAAAGCTTAACCTTGTAACGCTTATTTCATCGGTTCGTGATTACGACAAAATGGAGCTTATCTTCAAGACATATCGCCCCGAACTTGTATTCCACGCTGCCGCCCACAAGCATGTTCCGCTTATGGAAACCGTTCCCGAGGAGGCTGTAAAGAACAACATCTTCGGCACATTCAATGTTGCAACCCTTGCAGAAAAGTACAAGGCAAAGAAGTTTGTTATGATTTCAACCGACAAGGCTGTTAATCCGACAAATGTTATGGGCGCAACAAAGCGTGCGTGCGAGATGATTATTCAGTACAAGGCGCAGCACAGCACCGATACCGAATTTGTAACAACACGATTCGGTAATGTTCTCGGCTCAAACGGCTCGGTTATTCCGCTGTTTCGCCGTCAGATTGAAAACGGTGCGCCCGTTACCGTAACACATCCCGATATTATCAGATATTTTATGACTATTCCCGAGGCTGTTTCGCTTGTTCTTGAGGCAGGTGCAATGGCAAAGGGCGGTGAGATTTTTGTTCTTGATATGGGTGCTCCCGTCAAGATTACAACCCTTGCCGAGAACCTTATCAGAATGTACGGTAAGGTTCCGTACAAAGATGTTCCGATTATTTTCACGGGACTTCGTCCGGGTGAAAAGCTTTTTGAGGAGCTTCTTATGGACGAAGAAGGTCTTAAGTCAACACAGAACAAGAAAATTTTCATAGGAAATCAAATTAAAATAAACGAAACAGATATGCTGTCAAAGCTTGAGGTTCTCAAAAAGACCGCAGAAAACAATGACAGTGAAAAGACAGTTGAACTTTTGGCAGAACTTGTACCTACTTTTTGCCACAAGGTCAATGATTAACCGAAAAGGAGAAATTTTATGTGCGGTATTGTAGGTTATGTAGGACCTAAGGATTGCAGTGAGGTGCTTGTTAATGCTCTCACAAAGCTTGAATACAGAGGCTATGACTCGGCAGGTATTGCGGTTTTTGATAACGGAGAAATCAAGACCGTAAAGACCAAGGGTAAGCTTCAGGACTTAAAGGATAAGCTTGCAGAGGTCGGCACTCCGAAAGGTCATGTCGGCATAGGTCACACCCGTTGGGCAACCCACGGCGAGCCTTCGGATGTAAACTCACATCCACACAGCGGTGCAAGGGTTACAATCGTTCACAACGGTATTATTGAAAACTATATGGAGCTTAAAGACTTCCTCATCTCAAAGGGAAGAACTTTTTTGAGCGACACAGATACAGAGGTTGTTGCTCAGCTCCTCGACTATAAATACAACGGAAATCCTCTTGAAACAATTGACAGCGTAATGGCTGAGCTCAAGGGTTCGTTTGCGCTCGGAATTATGTTCAAGGATTTCCCCGACAGAGTTTTTGCGGTTCGCCGTGAAAGTCCTCTTATCGTAGGCGTTGCAGAGGGCGAGTGCTTTATTGCGTCCGATGTTCCCGCAATTCTTCAGTACACAAGGGATTATTATCTTCTTGACCATGATGAAATCGTAACACTTTCACCTGACGGTGTTTCGTTTGTTGACGAACACCTTGATCCGATTGAAAAGGAACTCCAGACAGCCGACTGGGATATGGAGGCTGCCGAAAAGGGCGGTTATCCGCACTTTATGATTAAGGAAATCAACGAACAGCCGGAGGCTATCAGAACAACGATTATGCCGAGAATCAAAGAGGGCCTTCCGTTTCTTGAGGAGTGCGGCATCACAACGGAAACAATCAAGAATTTCAAAAATATCACAATTGTTGCCTGCGGTACTGCCATGCACGCAGGTATGGTCGGCAAGTATGTTATTGAGGATATCGCAAGAGTTCCCGTAAATGTTGACATTGCGTCCGAGTTCCGTTACAGAAATCCGATTGTAGGCGAGGGCGACCTTGTAATCATCATTTCACAGTCGGGCGAAACAGCCGACAGCCTTGCCGCAATGCGTCTTGCAAAGCAGAAGGGTGCAAAAACTCTTGCAATCGTAAACGCAAAGGGCAGTTCAATTGCCCGTGAGGCGGATATGCTTATCTACACACTTGCAGGTCCCGAAATTTCCGTCCCGTCAACAAAGGCATACATCACACAGCTTTCCGTTATGTATCTCTTTGCCTTTGAGCTTGCTCTTGCAAAGGAAACAATCAGCACAGCCGAGTGCAAGCGACTTGTTTCGGCTCTCACAAAAATGCCCGAGGCAGTTCAGTATGTAATTGACAACTGCGAGGATACCTGCAAGTTCGTTGCTACAAAGCTTGTTGCAACCGACAGCTTGCTTTACATAGGCAGAGGTCTTGACTATGCCCTTTCAATGGAGGGTTCGCTCAAGCTCAAAGAGGTTTCGTACATTCACTCGGAAAGCTATGCCGCAGGCGAGTTGAAACACGGCACAATTTCGCTTATTGACGAGGATGTTCCCGTTATCGCCGTTGCAACTCAGACAGACATTATCCCCAAGACAATCAGCAATGTTGTTGAGGTTAAGTCAAGAGGTGCAAAGGTTATTCTTGTTTGTACAGACGCCTGTGCAAGAGAACTCAAGGACGGTGTTGCGGATTATGTTATCGAAATTCCGCATACAGACGAACTTCTTATGCCGATTACAGCGGTTGTTCCGCTCCAGATTCTTGCTTATTACACATCAATCAACAGAGGTATTGATCCCGATAAGCCAAAGAACCTTGCTAAGTCGGTTACTGTGGAATAAGATGTGATTTCGTTCGGGAAGAGAGTCCGCAAAATGCGAGGGTTAAGTTGCCCGAACGGCAGTCTTGTTTTTAATTGAAAATTGAAAATTGAAAATGTAAAATTATGGTCGGGAAGGCAGTTTGCAAAATGCAAATCATTGTCGCCCGACCATTTTTTATTTATATGAAAGTATATGTTTAATTGTAGGAGCGTCCAATGAACGCTTCTACATAACTTACTCTTGTTTTCAAATTTAAGCGGTAAAAACCTTGTATTTTTTTGACAGATTATGTATAATTAATTAGATATACATTCTAAAAAGCAGTATTGATGAATCTAATTTAGTTTCGGGGGAATATACGGACATGATGAAAACTGTTTTTAAAAGAGCTGTAACGCTTGCAATTTGTGCCGTAACGGTATTTTGCGGTATTTTTGCCTGTTCGGGCGCAACAAAAGATTACGAGATTCCGCAGATTGACGATATGACGCTTTCAATGCCTGACGGTATGAGCGCTGTTACAAGGGACAGTAAAAGCACAGATAAATATTTTTCCGTTTTCGGTCTTGATTATGACACAACAATGAAAACCTTTCAGAACGGAAATATCTATCTTCAGGGTATGGATAATATGTCATCGGTTATTCTGACCGTGACAATGACAAAAAATGAGAGCAGTGAGAATGTCGGCAACTATGCTCAGCTTTCTTCAAGCGAGCTTTCAAATATACGCAACAATTTTCTTAATTCCGACGAGTATCGGAGCTGTACTCCCGACCAAAAAGAAAAAGTTGTGTGGCTTGTGTTTGACGCAACTGCTCAGAGCAGTAAGGGTGATGTAAAAACCTTTGTTGCCAACACGGTTTATGACGGTATGAACATTAATATCACAATGCAGAGAACAGAGGGTGATGTTACAACCGTTGACTACGATACTTTTTCCAAAATTGTATCTTCGGTAAAATTCAGCGACCTGCCGTTTTCAAAGGGATTTATTCCGTACATAATCATCGGCGGCGGTGTTGTTATCCTTATTTTGATTGTTCTCATCATAATTTTTGCCGTGAGAATCAGAAAGCATAAAAAGGCTAAGAAGAATAACGCTATTCTTGAGGAGCTTGCAGTCAAGTATAAACTCGGTGAAAAGGGTTCGGACTACGACATCGACAATTTTGACGATTCTCCCGAAAAGCCCGATAAACGCTCAAAGAAAAAGCAGAGATATGCGGAAGAGGTTGAAGAAGAACCGGCTTTGCCGGGCAGAAGATATGCTCCAGAGCCGATAATCGAAAATATGGAAGAACCGGAAGAAATTACAAGTGAGTATTCAAACTTTGGTTATGACACGGATGATGCCAAGGAAAAAGAAATTGACGAGATAATCAACTCCGCAAAGGCTTACAAGAGTGAGCTTGAGCGTGAGGCATATAAAAACAACTACGGTTACGAGGAAAACAGCACGGAGGACGAAAAAAAAAAGGAGCCTACCGCAGCAGATACCTCAGAGACTGAACCCGAAAAAATTGACGAAAACGAAAAAGATAACGCAGAAACACCTGAAAAACACGAGGACATAAGCTCTTCGTCAGGCCCTACACTCGTTATCCCCGAACCCGAACACGATCTTTTTGAAACAAGCGAGCCTGACGATATCGACCGTGAGGACGATGCCGATGTTGAAGAAACCGAGGAGGTTTCCGAACAAAAGCATCCGCTTGAAAAAAAGGTTGACGAGTACGCAAACATCATTTTCGGCAGTGACGATCCCGAGGAGGAAACCGGGGAAGAGGTTGATGATGAGGAGCTTGTAAGGGCAAAGGCTAAGAAAAACAAGTTTGACAGCGGTTATGACTTTTTTGACGAAGCTCCCAAAAAGTCAATGGGGGTTATCAAAAGCTCAGACCTCAGAGATGCCGAGGACTTTGATGTTATCGGCGAGGTTGAAAGAAAAGCAGAAACCGTAAAGCAGAACGCTCTTGAAAAAGAGAATAATAAAGAAACCGAGGGTGAACCGACCGATAAACGGTCAACGGAAGATGTTCTTGCCAATGTAGGCAAAAACATCGGTAACGCTCTCAGGGGCTTTGCAGGCGGAGTTAAGAATTTTGGCATTCACTGCGGATATTTCTGCAAGAATGTTTCAATAATGATAAAGCATAAGCGTGCGATTGCCAAACGCAAAAAGGCAGAGGAAGAGAGAAGAGAGAGAGAAAGACAAAAGGCAGAGCGTGCAAGAATGCGTGCCGAAAGAGGCGAGAGTGACGGACTTGTTCAGGTTCACAGCAGAACCGACCGCCGCCCCCAGCAGAATCGCCGCCCTGCAAACAGAAACAAGAGAAGATAATTTCTTTTCTTAACGGAGGAAAAACATGGAAATGCTAATTAAAAACGCAGTGGTTGTTTCCCCTGCCGACAAGCTTAACGAAAAAACAGATATTCTCATAAAGGACGGTGTGATTGCCGAAATCGGCAGCGGCATTACATCAGACGGAGAGATTATTGACGCAGACGGTCTTTGTGCCGTTCCGGGATTTGTTGATATGCATGTGCATCTTCGTGATCCCGGTCAGACTCACAAAGAGGATATTATCACGGGATGCAAGGCGGCTGCCGCAGGCGGTGTTACAAGCCTGCTTGCAATGCCTAACACCAACCCCACAACCGACAGCCCCGAAATTGTAAAGTATATTCTTGACAAAGCTAAAGACGCCGACAGCCGTGTTTATGTTGCGGCAAGCGTTACCAAGGGGCTTAAAAGCGAAGAACCCACAGACATTGACGCTGTGAAAAGTGCAGGTGCAATAGCACTTACCGATGACGGCAGACCTGTTGAAAACACAAAGTATTTGAGTGACGCAATGAAAAAAGCTCCAAAGCTCGGCATGACAATTGTCGCACATTGTGAGGACTTGTTTCTTGCCGACGGCGGTAAAATTAACGAGGGCGAGGTTTCGGAAAAGCTCGGAGTCAAGGGAATCCCTGCCGGTGCCGAGGACTGCGGAACTGCAAGAGAAATTGCACTTGCCGCCGCTCTTAACGAGCCTATTCATATCTGCCATGTCAGCACCAAAACAAGCGTTGCACTTATCCGTGATGCCAAAAGGAGAGGTGTTAAGGTGACCGCCGAAACCGCTCCGCATTATGTTTCGCTCACGGACAGGGAGCTTTTAAGAGGTGACGCTGATTACAGAATGAATCCGCCTCTCAGAACTCAGGCTGATGTTGACGAGATTATCAACGGGCTTTGTGACGGTACGCTTGATGCCATAGCAACCGACCATGCACCGCATACCCCCGAGGAAAAGGCTGATTTTGTAAAAGCCCCCAACGGTTCAATCGGCATGGAAACCTCGTTTGCGGTCTGCAACACATACCTGGTTAAGACAGGCAGAATGACGCTTTCACAGCTTGTTGAGAAGATGAGCGTTAATCCTGCAAGGATTTTGAAAATCAACGCAGGCACTCTTTCAGTCGGTGCAAATGCCGATGTTGTTCTTATAAATCCCGATGAAGAATGGACAGTTGATGCTGGTAAACTTCACGGCAAAAGCAAAAACACCCCGTTTAAAGGCAGAACCCTCACAGGTAAAGTCAAAAAGACAATCCTCGGCGGTAAGGTAGTTTTTGAAGATTGAGCAAATAAAACCCGTAGGGGCGGATATTATCCGCCCGCAAGTAATAGTGCGAAATTGTTGTTAAAACAAATTATATAAATGAAACAAAGATAATGATATACTGTAGCGGCGAACCGTGTTCGCCAATCGGTTAAAATGGCAGTCAATGACTGTCGGTAAATAAACAGAAAATTTATTTAACATAAAGGAGTAAAATTATGGCACAGAAGGGTGACCTCCTGTCGGTAAGACAGGATATCAGAGTAGTAGATGCAACAATCCGTGACGGCGGTCTTTGTAACGATTTCAGATTTGACGACAAATTTATCAAGGCTCTTTACAATGCAAATGTTAAAGCCGGTGTTGATTATATGGAATTCGGCTACAAGGCATCAAAGGAAATCTTTAACGAAGAAGATTTCGGTAAGTGGAAATTCTGTAACGATGCAGATATCAGAAAAATTGTAGGCGACAACAAGACTCCTCTTAAAATCGCTGTTATGGCTGATGTCGGCAGAACAGATTTTAAGAAGGATATTATCGCAAAGAAGGACAGCCCGATTGACCTCATCAGAATTGCAACATACATCAACGCAATTCCTGCGGCTGTTGAAATGATTGAGGACGCTGCAAAGAAGGGCTACGAAACAACAATCAATATTATGGCTGTTTCAAAGGCAAGAACCGAGGATATTACAGCGGCTCTTGAAACTCTCGGCCAAACTCCCGTAAACGCTTTCTACATTGTTGACAGCTACGGCGCACTCTATCCCGAGGAGTCAAGACGACTTGCAGACCTTTACTGCTCAATTGCCGACAAGTACGGCAAGTCAGTCGGTATTCACGCTCACAACAACCAGCAGCTTGCTTTTGCCAACACAATTGAGGCTATGACTCAGGGCGTCAGCTACCTTGACGCAACCGTTGACGGCATGGGCAGAGGCGCAGGTAACTGTGCGCTTGAACTTCTTCTCGGTTTCCTCAAGAACCCGAAGTATCAGGTTGCTCCTATTCTCAAAATCATTGAGGAGTACACCCACAAGTTTAAGGCTGAGGGCGTTAAGTGGGGTTACGATATTCCGTACCTTCTCACAGGTCAGTACAACACACATCCCCGTCCTGCAATTCAGTTCGTAAAAGAGGACAGACAGGATTATTACAAGTTCTCAAATGAACTTTATGATATTATCAACAGCTAAGATTATGACAATGAAATCTGCGTTGCAGATGAAACCCGTAGGGGCGGATATTATCCGCCCGAAAGTAATAGTGCGAAATTGTTGTCAAAACAAATCATATAAATGAAACAAAGATAATGATATACTGTAGCGACGAACCGTGTTCGCCAATCGTTTTGGTTGCAAAACCAAAACGAATAATTGCTATTTATTTGTTCATTAAAATATGTTGTTTTGGTTAAAAATACAAATGCTTTATTTTAACGGGATATGATTTTAAAACAACATTGCGTTTGTTCAAATCGTGTTTGCACACGATTTGATTGGCGAACACGGTTCGCCGCTACAAAGGGATACGCAACATTGATGATATCAAATAATTTTTAACAAACATAAATTCACATCAAACGGGCGACCGATGATCGCCCCTACAGAATGGCAACAACCTATTTATAAAAAATGAGGAGAATCACTATGGCATTTGACAGACTTATCGAAAATATTGTAAAAATGCAGAATCCTACGGTTGCAGGTCTTGACCCAAAGCTTGACTATGTTCCCGAATCAATCAAAACAAAATGCTTTGAAAAGTATGGCAAGACGCTTGAGGGTGCGGCTGCTGCACTTTTTGAATTCAACAAGGCGCTTATTGACGCACTTTATGATATTGTTCCTGCCGTAAAGCCACAGGCTGCATATTATGAAATGTACAGCTGGCAGGGTGTTAAGGCTCTTTGCGACACAATCGCTTATGCAAAGTCAAAGGGTATGTTCGTTATCACAGACGGCAAGCGCAACGATATCGGCACAACTATGGAGGCATATGCTACGGCACACCTCGGTCATACAGATGTTGCAGGCGAAAGTATTGACGCATTCGGTGCAGACGCACTCACGGTAAACGGTTACCTCGGAACAGACGGTATCAAGCCGCTTGCAAAAATTTGCGATTCGGACGACAAGGGCATTTTTGTTCTTGTAAAAACTTCAAACCCAAGCTCGGGCGAACTTCAGGATATGAAGCTTGAAACAAATGAGAGCGTTTATGAGCATATGGGCAAGATGTGCGAAGGCTGGGGCGAAGACCTTATGGGTAAGCACGGCTATTCGGCAGTAGGTGCAGTTGTGGGTGCAACATATCCCGAACAGCTCGGTGAAATGAGAGCAAAACTTCCGCACACATTTTTCCTTGTTCCCGGTTACGGTGCTCAGGGCGGCGGTGCTAATGATGTTAAAAACGCATTTGACGAAAACGGTCTTGGTGCAATCATCAACTCAAGTCGCGGCATTATGTGTGCATGGAAAAAGCAGGGGCTTACAGAAGATGACTTTGCCGTTGCCGCTCGTAAAGAGGCTGAGCGTATGAGAGATGAAATCGTTGGCTGTATCGGCAAAATTAAGCTTGGCTGATTAATTTGCACAACAGAATCACGAAATTTTTCGATTTTTATGCTTTAGTGCTATGAATTTATTGACTTTAGCGTGCTAAAAGCGTATAATTTAAGTGTATTTATTTTTACAACTATATTTTTAAATTTTCTTTAAAAAGGGAGATATCAGAAATGGCAAGAGTATATAATTTTTCGGCAGGTCCTTCAATGCTGCCTGAGTCTGTGCTTAAAAAAGCTGCGGCAGAAATGCTCGACTACGAAGGCAGTGGTCAGAGCGTTATGGAAATGTCACACCGCTCAAAAATTTACGGTACAATCATCGAGGGTGCCGAGGCTCTTTTGAGAGAGGTTATGAACATTCCCGACAACTACAAGGTTCTTTTCCTTCAGGGCGGTGCATCAACACAGTTTGCGGCTATCCCTATGAACCTTATGACAAAGAGCGGTAAGGCTGATTATGTTATTACAGGTCAGTGGGCTAAAAAGGCTCATGCAGAGGCTGCCCGTTACGGTCAGGCTAATGTTGTTGCTTCATCGGCTGACAAGACCTTCACATACATTCCAAAGCTTGATCCTTCAACATTCACAAAGGACGCTGACTATTTCTACATCTGCATGAACAACACAATTTACGGTACTGTTTATCACGAGCTTCCCGACACAGGTGATGTTCCGCTCGTTGCAGATATTTCTTCCTGTATTCTTTCAAGACCGATTGATGTTTCAAAGTTCGGCGTTCTCTATGCAGGCGCACAGAAGAACATGGCTCCGGCAGGTCTTACGGTTGTTATCGTTCGTGAGGATCTTATCGGCAACGCTATGGATATCACTCCTACAATGCTTAACTGGAAAACTCACGCTGACAACGGTTCAATGTTCAACACACCGCCTTGCTACACAATTTACATTGCAAAGCTTGTTCTTGAGTGGATTAAGAACGAGGTTGGCGGCCTTGACAAGATGTATGAAATCAACAAGAAGAAGGCTGACCTTCTCTACGGTTTCCTCGATTCTTCAGAGCTTTTCAAGGGTACTGTTGTTCCCGAGGATCGTTCGCTTATGAACGTTCCGTTCGTTACTGGTGACGCTGACCTTGACGCTAAATTCGTTAAAGAGGCTACTGAAAACGGTCTTGTTAATATCAAGGGTCATCGCACAGTCGGCGGTATGAGAGCTTCAATCTACAACGCTATGCCTTATGAGGGCGTTGAAAAACTCGTTGAGTTTATGAAGAAGTTCGAGGCTGAAAACAAGTAATTATTGAATATTATGATATAACGGGCGAACGCTGTTCGCCTGTTATTGTAAATTCTTAAAATAAAAAATTAAAAAGGATTGATTTTGATGTATAACATTCTTACATTAAACAAAATCGCCGCTATCGGCACAAGCCGTCTCGGTGATAACTATAAATACGGTGACGATGTTCAGAACCCTGACGCAGTTCTTGTAAGAAGTGCCGCAATGCACGATATGAAATTTGCCGATAACCTTCTTGCAATTGCAAGAGCAGGCGCAGGCACAAACAACATTCCGAAAGATAAGTGTAGCGAGCAGGGCATTGTTGTTTTCAATACTCCGGGTGCTAACGCAAACGCTGTTAAGGAGCTTGTTATCGCAGGACTTCTTCTTTCAAACCGTAAGATTATTGAGGGTTATGAATGGGCAAAGACTCTCAAGGGCAACGGTGCAGCTGTCGGTAAGATGGTTGAAAAGGGCAAAAGCCAGTTCGTCGGTCCCGAAATCAAGGGTAAGACCCTCGGTGTTATCGGTCTTGGAGCAATCGGTATTCTTGTTGCAAATGCCGCTGTTGCTCTCGGTATGAATGTAATCGGCTTTGACCCGTTTATGTCTGTAGGCAACGCTCTCAAGCTTGCTCCTACAGTTAAGCTCATGAAGAGCGCAGAAGATGTTATGGTAAATTGCGACTACCTTACAATCCATGTTCCGCTTACTGACGACACAAGAGATATGGTTGACGCCGATATGATTGCCAAGATGAAAGACGGTGTTCGTATTCTCAATTTCAGCCGTGACGGTCTTGTTAATTCAACAGCTGTTCTTGAGGCTGTTAAGAGCGGCAAGGTTGCCAAGTATGTTACAGACTTCGGAACAGACGATATCCTCGGTGAAGAGAATATTATCTGCCTCCCACACCTCGGTGCATCAACTCCCGAAAGTGAAGAAAATTGTGCTGTTATGGCTTGTGATCAGGTTAAGGAGTACCTCGAGAACGGTAACATCATCAACTCCGTAAACTATCCTGCAATTTCACTTGCAAGAACTAATGCTGACGATACCCGTTTCTGCGTTGCTCACAAGAATGTTCCCGAGCTTCTCAAGAAGGTTCTCACACAGATCAGCGGCAATGTTGAAAATATGCTTTCAAAGAGCCGTGGCGACTACGCTTACACAATTATTGATGTTGCAGGCGCCGGTGCAGATGACCTTGCAAAAATCGCAGCAGTTGACGGCGTAATCAGAGTTCGTGCAATCTGATTTTAATTAAAATTTAATCGTTGAAAATTTAATCTATGAAAAAAGTCCGAACACGCAAAATGTTCGGACTTTTTGTTTGTGTGAATCCAAATATGTAGCGGCGTTCAGTGAACGCCAATCGAAACGATTGCAAAATCGGTTCGACCGTATTTCAAAATATTGGTGTATGGTTGATTTGGCTTTGCAGCCAAATCAAATGGCGATCACTGATCGCCGCTACAGTATATTAACAACTTTGTTGCATTTATATGGTATGCAATAACACAAATTTTCTGCCACTACTTGCGGGCGCCCAATGAGCGCCCCTACTGTGTGACATTTAAACATTACAATAAATTGTATTTTTTTGCATTGGCAATTATAAATGTTACGGAAATTGCAACGGCACACAATTCTGCAACGGGCAATGCCGACCATACACCGTTTATGCCTATAAACATCGGCAAAATCAGCATTGCGGCACACTCGAAAACAAGCGTTCTTGCAACTGAAATCACGGCTGAAATCTTGCCGTTGTTGAGTGCGGTGAAAAGTCCCGATGCGAAAATATTCATTCCGCACAACAGATAATTTATTGCAAAAATTCTGAATCCGCTGAGTGCAATCTGCTGGATTTTTTCGTCGCCTGCCGAGAAAATTCCGACAAGCGGTTCTGCAAAAAATTCAGATGCCGTAATCATTGCAACCGAAATTATCAGCGTGATTTTTATGCATAATTTGAACAGCTTTTGCAGTTTTTCGTGATTTTGTGCGCCGTAGTTAAAGCTGATGACGGGTGAAACTCCCGAAGTGAATCCAAACGAAACCGCAATGAAAATAAAGTGAATGTACAAAATAGCACTTATAGCCGCAACGCCTTTTGCGCCTGCAAAGTGCATCATCTGAATGTTGAACAGCGCTGTTGTCACGGCTGTTGAAAGATTTGTCACAGCCTCCGACGAGCCGTTTGCCATTGCAAAGAGGATTTCACTGACCTTGAATTCAGGCTTGCCAAAGTGCAGAGTCTGCTTTTTGTTGAAAAAGAGCAAAAGCGGAATTGCACCCACAGCCATTCCGATAATGGTGCCGAGTCCTGCTCCGATTATTCCAAAATCCCACACTGCCATAAAAAGAATGTCAAGCACAATGTTTGTGCAGCCCGACAGTATCGAGAAAACAAGCATGATGTGTGGCTTGTCCGCTGTTACAAGGTACGATTGGTTGAGCATCTGCCAGCACATTACAAAGCCGTACGGAATCATAACGCTGCCGTAGTCAATGCAGTAGGGGAGAATTTTTTCGTTTGAACCGAACATCATGTACATAGGTTCGGCAAAAATTGTGAACAGCACAGCAATGATAACAGAAATGACCGTTGCCGTGATTGCAACACCGGACATAAGTCGGTTTGCTTCCTCCTGTTTGCCTTCTCCCATTTTCTTTGCGATTATGGCATTTGAGCCTGTTGAAAACATTAAGCCCACAGCCATAAATACGAGCGTGAACGGATATACAATATTGATTGCAGACAATGCGTCACTTCCGACACAGTTCGCAACAACGATTCCGTCAACAACCGTGTAAAGGGACATAAAAACCATCATAAGAACGGTTGGCAGAGTGAATTTCAGAATCGTTTTTGCTTTGATAGGTTTTGCATAAATTGATGTTGCCATAAAACTTCCTTACCCTCAAATTTATATTTTTCACAGACCATTCAAACTATTGTATCATAACTTTGTCGCAATTACAACCGATTTGTCTTTTTTTGTAAAATATGCTATTATATACAGACTTAAAAGCGAAAAAAGGAGCGGTTTTATGTTTAAGGGCGCAGTTTTTGATATGGACGGGCTTATGATTGACAGCGAAAGGCTTGTTTATTCAATCTGGCAGGAAATGCTTGATGAGGACGGCAAAGAGTTTAATCTCGACATTTTCAAAAAGACAATAGGACTTCGCCGTGAGGATTCCTGCGAATATTACAAATCGGTTTACGGCGATGATTTTGACTATCCTGCTTACAAGGCGGAGTCGAGAATCCGCTATTTTAAGCGTATCGAAAAGAACGGTGTGCCTGTAAAAAAAGGCTTGTACGAAATTTTTGATTATTTAAAATCAGTCGGTTGTAAAATTTCGCTTGCAACTTCAACCTCGTCACAGACGGCTCTTGCGCTGATGAAGGAAATCAATCTCTATGATAAATTTGACGCATTCGTGTGCGGTGATGATGTTAAAAACGGCAAGCCCGATCCCGAGGTTTTTTTGATTGCCGCAAAGAAGCTCGGACTTGAGCCTGTGGACTGCGTTGCGTTTGAGGACAGCATTAACGGCATAAAATCTGCACATGCCGCAGGTATGACCACGGTTATGGTTCCCGATTTGCTCGAACCCACAGACGAAATTAAACCGATGATAGATTTTTTGTGTACGGATTTAAGCGAAGCGATAAAGCATTTATAAATTGAAAATTACGGCGAGCCGCCGTACCAAATTCGTGCAAATTTGAATACACAATTTATGTTATATCAAAACATATGTGTATGGACATAATATTTCATCAAGGCGGGCGTCCAATGAACGCCCCTACAGAGAAAATTACAAATAATTACAAATGGTTACAATTTACAAAAATACAATTGAGCAGGGTTGATTATTATACACATTTTCCACATAGTTTTCAACAATTGTTGAAAAAGAACGGCAATGCCTGTTGAGCGTTGCTACGGTTACAGCGGAAAAGGGTAAAATTAAAAATAATCATTGAATAACAGCACGATAATATGTTATACTTTGGTAAACAACAATTTTTACGGAGGACAAAATGAAGAAAATTATAAATAAAAAGTCACTCAAGGGTACGCTTGCTGTTATGTTGTGTGCCGTTATGGCATTTTCTGTTTGTGCCTGTGACTTTGACTCTGACACAGAACCCACCAAAACGGACGCACAAATTCAGTTTGATAAATATTGTGACGATTTGTTTTCGGAAGAACTTGAGGATGACGCTCTTACCGCACATTTTGACATTTCAAATCCGTCGGACTACGGTCTGAAATATGACGAGGAGGACTATACCCTCGGTCATGTGTCCGATGAAGATACAAAAGAATCCTTTGATGAACTGAAAGAGGCAAAAACGGATTTGGAGGAGTTTGACCGTTCGGGACTTACTTCTTCTCAAAAGCAGACATATGACACCCTTGAAAGCTACTTTGAAATTCAGCTTTCATATGAGGGTACAACAGAATTGCAGAGTATATTTGCACCGCAGTCGGGAATTGTTGCAAACCTCTTTACCACCCTGTCCGAATTCACTTTCTATGAAAAGGATGATACCGACCTTTACCTTGCTGTTTTGAAGGACACAAAACGCTATATGGACGAGTGTATTGAGTTCACAAGGAAACAGGCTGAGGACGGTTACTTTATGGCTGAAGATATTGCACAGCAGTCAATTGACGAGTGCGAAAAGCATATTAAGAATGACAAGTCCGTGCTTGTTGACGAGTTTGAGTCGAGAATAAAGTCACTCGGTCTTAGCGATTCCGAGAAAAAGACTGTTGTCGAAACCAACAAAAAGTATTTTGAAGAATACTACATTCCTGCTTTGAAATCAGCAAATTCAGCACTTGAAGGTCTCAAAAAATCAGGCAAAAACGAAGAAGGTCTTTGCGGTTACGGCAAAATCGGCAAAAAGTATTATTCGGCAATTGTCAAAGACAAAACAAGCAGCAGCATGACTCCCGAGGAGCTTAAGTCATACCTTACAAACAGCTTTACAAAGGTTGGAATGAGCATGAGCAATGTTTCGCAGGATGACTTGAGCAAATTTCAGGACTACAAACCCGACTTTAAGGACGCCGATGAGGTGCTTGAATTTTTGATTGAGAATATCGAGGAGGACTTTCCGACTCCAGTTACAACCTCTTACACGGCAGATTATATGAGCGATTCCGCAAAGAGCGACAATGTGGGAGCGTACTATGTTCAGGGACGAATTGACGATACAAGCGTTAATATCATCAAAATCAACCCTGATTTTGCAAAAAAGGGTATGACTCAGATGTACACAACCCTTGCCCACGAAGGCTATCCCGGTCATCTTTATCAGTTTACCGCATCAAATGCAAACAAGGATATCCCGAATGTACGCAAGATTTTAAGTTTTATGGGCGCAACCGAGGGTTGGGCGCAGTATGCCTCGAAATGTACGCTTGATTACCTTGATACAAGCGATGGCATTAAGAAGCTTATCTACGCAAATGATATTCTCGGCTATATTCTTTACTCCATGGTCGATGTCGGCGTGAACTACAACGGCTGGGATTACGATAAAGTCAAGGAGTATATGTCAACGGCACTCGGTTCGGCTGACAATGAGAGCGTTACAGCCGCAACAAAAGAGGCGTATGACCTTGCCCGTTCAAATCCGGGTTACTTTCTCCCCTATACCGTAGGCTACCTCAAGATGATTGATATGCGTGAAACAGCCGAAAGCGAGCTTGGCTCAAGCTTTGACGCAAAGGAATATCACACATTCATTATGAATCTCGGAATCACAAGCATTGATGTCTACGAAAAAGCCCTTGATATGTGGCTTGAAAGCAAAAAGTAAATTTTTGGTGATAATCTTGAATATTTTTTACAGGTATGATATAATTAACTCATTGATATGATAAATCTAAATTGGTATGGATTTTTCTAAGATGTGATTCTTATTTTCGCCATACACTCATTATGGGTGTATGGCGATTTTTATTTTACGCAAGGGGTGTTAATATGGGCGTTAAAACGGAAAATAAAATGGCTTATGAACCTGTCAACAAACTTATAATTCAAATGTCGGCACCGCCGCTGATTTCAATGTTTTTTCAGTATTCATACAACCTTGTTGACAGTATGTTTGTTGCGGGGATAAATGAACAGGCACTTGCGGCAGTATCGCTTGCATTCCCGATTACAACGCTTATGAATGCGTTGTCCGTGTGGATAGGTGTGGGTGTTAATGTTTTGATTGCAGGTTATTTGGGACAGAAAAATCAGCAAAAGGCAAATTCTGCAGCGGCTCTCGGAGTGGTAATTTCGGTAGTTGTCGGAGTGCTGATAAATTTACTTTCGCTTTTCATAATAAATCCCTATTATTCGGCTTTTACGCAAAACAAAGAGATTTTTGAATACGGAATTGCGTATATGAGCGTCTGCGTTTTTATGCAGATACCAAATATGGTGCATATTGTAATTCAAAAAATACTTCAGGCAACAGGCAATATGATTGCTCCGATGTGGTTTCAAATTGCAGGTGTTGTATTTAATTTTGTGTTTGACCCTTTGCTCATTTTCGGCATAGGTCCGTTTCCGAAAATGGGTGTGGTCGGAGCTGCAGTTGCCACGGTTTTAGGCTATGTTGTTTCAACAATCATTGCGTTGATACAGCTGTTTCTTACAAAACAAAAGGTTAAGCCGTTGTTTAAAAACTGCCTTGAACCGCAGATGATAAAGCTGATATTTTCCTACGGATTGCCCTCGTTTGTTATGAATGCGTTGGGAGCATTCACCGTGAATTTTGCAAATATGTTTTTGGTGCGATATTCGGACACGGCGGTTGCATTTTTCGGAGCATATTTCAAGGTTCAGCAGTTGATTTTTATGACGGTTAACGGACTAATTCAGGGCTGTTTGCCTATAATGCGGTTTAATTACAGAGCAAAAGAGTACGGTCGCCTTAAACAAGCAAATAAGAGCGGAACAATTATAGCGACTGTTATGATGATTGTCGGTATGCTCTTGGTGCTGATTTTTCCGAAAGAGATATTGTTTTTGTTTTCGGCATCGGAAGAAATGTGTGCTTTTGGAGTGCCGGCAATGAGAATTATGTCACTCGGATTTGTGTTCAGCGGCTTTTCTGCAATGATTGCAACCTATGAACAGGCAACAGACAGTATTATGCCCGGCGTTGTAGTTCAACTGTTGCGACAGGGCGTGCTGTTAGTCCCCGTAATTTGGCTTTTAAACAGCACTGTTCAAATGACAGGCATATGGCTTGCGTTCCCAATTACAGAATCTGTCACATTTCTTGTTGCTGTTGTATTTGCAAAAATTAAAAATCATTGAATAAATAAAAATAACAACCGCCAAAACCCGATATAATGGATTTTGGCGGTTGTTTGTTATTTAAAATATGTTTAATTTTAAATTGTTTTTGCAAAAACATTATCAGATGATTTTGCTCTGAAAATTGTTTTTACGAGCAAGAATGTTATATAAACATAAAGTGCGGTGTAGATGATTGCCGTAAATTTAAGGCTAATAAGCTCGTAGGAGAACAGATAGTAGCAATAGCCTCTCAGGCTTATAAGCATTGACACAATCGGAATCCACAAATGCTTTGCACTTACCGCCGCATAGACAATTAAAATAATGTCAAGCAGATAACCGTAGCGTTCGTGCATTGACGAAAGGAACATGATACAGGTGAACACAGTCCACGCTATTGTCAGAAGAAAAGTTTCAAGGTTTTTCAAATCAACCTTTTTATAGATGATAATGCACATCATAATTCCGAGTACGGCAATTGTCAGAAAGACCGAAAATTGCTTGAACAGATAATAATATGTTATATCGTTTCCGTCACATATGAGTGCGTAAAAGTTCGGACAGTTCATCTGAATAAGCTTTCCGTAGTCGGTCTGTTCCGCATATATTGTGATGATATCGATAAACGGTCTACCCATAATAATTGCAGGCAGGCACATTATCACATCAAGTGCAGGGATTATAAAGAAATGCAGAATCGAAATTTTCTTTGTCGAAATCCAGTAATAAAGCAGAACAGGAATGATGAATACGGTTTGTAACTTGAATGCAAACGCAATGCCGATGAACACAAACGATGCAATCGGCTTGTCTTTGTGCAAAAACAGGATTGCAAGGATTATAAACGAGGTGTAAATTGAATCGCACTGCGCCCAAAACGATGAGTTAAAAATCACCGTTGCCGAAAGAAGTACGGCTGAGTAGGTGAGTATCGCTTTGAGCCGTCGGTTATTCTTTGAAAACGAATAAACAAGCATTGCGGTTGAAATTGCAAGTACAAAATCGAATATTATTGATACGATTTTGTAGGCATACAGCGACTTTAACGGCAACAGAGTCATAAGGTAAATTATAATCTGATACGGTATGTTGTAGTTGCCGACCTGAGTTGCAAGCCCGTTAAAATCATTCAGCCTGATTATGCTCCACCAGGGATTTAAAAAGCTGTTGAAATCATCGCTTTTAAAATCCATTCCGCAGACTCTGAGGAAAATTGCAATAATCGTTACCGCAACGAGTAAAAACAGAAGAATGTTTTTCTTTATAAAGTCAATTGCTTTACTTTCGATTTTTGTCATGGCAGAGTTCCTTTTTAATTAGATAAACCCGATTTTCTTCATAACCTTGCCCATTGTGCGGCTGCTGATTTTAAGGGCAATTTCATCGGCTTTTCTGTAACAGCTTTCAAGATATGCCTTGTCTGCAACAAGCTTTTCGTAGCGTTCACGAATCGGTTTGAGTTCTTCAACAACTGCCTCGCCTACAGCTGTCTTGAAGTCGCCGTAGCCCTTGCCGTCAAAATCCCTTTCAATCTGTTCATATGAAAGACCTGTAACTGCGCTGTAAATTGCCATAAGGTTATTTACGCCGTCTTTGCCCTCCGCATATCGAACCTTTGCCTCGCTGTCCGTAACGGCTCTCTTGAACTTCTTCATTATAACCTCGGGTGCATCAAGAAGATGTACACAGCCGTTGACATTTTCATCGGACTTGCTCATCTTTCTTGTCGGGTCCTGAAGGCTCATAACCCTTGCACCGTTCTTTGGAATGAAACCGTCCGGAATCTTGAACACATTGCCGTAAATACCGTTAAAACGCTCTGCAATGTTTCTTGTAATTTCAATGTGCTGTTTCTGGTCTGCACCGACAGGCACTTTGTCAGCCTGATAGAGAAGAATGTCGGCAGCCATGAGTACGGGATATGTGAAAAGACCTGCGTTGATGTTGTCGGCGTGCTTTGCAGACTTGTCCTTGAACTGCGTCATTCTTGAAAGCTCGCCGAACTGTGTGTAACAGCTGAGCGCCCACGCAAGCTCTGCGTGAGTGTGAACATGACTCTGAATGAAGAAAAGACTTTTTTCAACATCAATACCGCAAGCCATAATTGAAGCATAAGCGTCAATTATATTCTTACGCATAACGGCAGGAGTCTGTCTTACCGTGATTGTGTGCAAATCTGCAAGAGCGTAAATGCAGTTGTATTCGTTCTGCATTGTAACCCAGTTGCGAACCGCACCGAGATAGTTTCCGAGTGTAATTGTTCCGCTGGGCTGTATTGCGCTGAACACAACCTCTTTTTTTGTCTGATTTTCCATTATTCCCCTCCGTGATTAAAGACTGTTTGCATACTCGCCGAGAATTTTTATTCCTCTTTCAAGCTGTTCGTCAGTCGGTGTTGAAAAGTTTATTCTGAAACTGTGACAGGTTTCGTTTTCGTCAGTTAAAAATGCGTTGCCCGGAACTACGCAAACCTTTTTGAGAACGAGTTCTTTGCAGAAATTCGGCATATCAATATCCCCGGGCAAGTCACACCAAATGAAAAGACCGCCGTCAATTTTATGATATGTGATTTTTGGTGCGCAGTATTTGTCAAGAAGCTCCATGCAGAAGTTCGCTTTCTTTGTGTAGATTTCACGAAGCTTTGCAAGATGAGCGTTAAAGTCATACTTCGTGATGAATTCATCGCATACATATTGTGCCCAGATGTTTGTATGTACATCGTTGCCCTGTTTGCACACAACAAGCTTTTGAAAAATCGGCTTTGGTGCAATTGTGTAAGCAACACGCATACCCGGTGAAATTACCTTTGAGAATGAACCGGCATAGATTACAATTCCGTCCGTATCAAAGCTTTTTATGTTCGGAACATATTCACCGCTGTAACGCAGGTCGCCGTACGGGTTGTCCTCAATGATGAGAACACCGTATTTTTTGGCAAGCTCATAAACTTTCTTACGCTTTTCAAGGCTCATTGTAACACCCGAAGGATTTTGAAAATTCGGAATTGTGTAAATGAGCTTTGCGTTCGGATTGGCTTTTAAAGCCTCTTCAAGCTTTTCTGTGCTCATACCGTCAGGCTCAACGGGAACACCTGCAAGCTTTGCGTTGTAGCTTCTGAATGTGTTGAGCGAGCCGATGAATGACGGTGCCTCGCAGATAACAACATCGCCCTCGTTTACAAGAGCCTTTGAGCATAAATCCATAATCTGCTGTGCGCCTGTTGTGATGAGAATGTCGTCATTGTCAGAGCCTGTGTTATGCTCCTTTTTCATATATTCCGTAAGGTGCTTTCTCAGCGGAGTGTAACCCTCCGAAACGCTGTACTGCAAAACCGAAATCGGATCTTCTGCAAAAACCTTTGCCGAGATTTCCGCAATCTCCTTTACAGGAAATGCATCGGGCGACGGGTTTCCTGCCGAAAGCGACACAACGCTCGGATCGGCGGCATATTTAAAAATTTCTCTGATAGCACTCGGCTTCAGGTTTGAAACCCTGTCGGAAAACCTGTATTCCATAAAAATATCTCCTTTTAAGCTGATAAGGATTTTTTAAAATTCCATACCCTGTAATTTTATCACGAATTGCATATATGTTCAAGAAATTTGACTGTTTTTACTGCAATTTTATTCAAAAAATGTGTAATTTATTATTTTGCGTTTGTAAATCTTAATTCACGGAAATTGTATTTTTTGTGCTTTTCGTATTGTTTTTGATGAGTTTCTGTTGTATAATCTAAGTGATAATGTCCTTACGGTCAGAGCAAGGCTTGCTTTGATTCAAACAGGAGTACACTGTGAGTAATTAATACACTTATATAATTCATTGAATTCAAATTGAATTTAAAATTCTTCGGTTTGGGAGAGTAACACTATGAGCAGAAGAAACGATTACGATTATTTTGATCTTGATAATTTCGATGACAGCATCGATTCCCGTGAATATCGTCGCAGACAGCAACAGCGCCGTCCTGCAAGCTATGCCGCAAGACCGTCATCACAGCGTCCTGTCAGAAGACCTGTAAAAAGAAGAAACAAAAGAAGAACCAGAAACAGAATTATTATCGTTGCGAGCGCATTGATAATTCTGTTTGTTATTATTTTTATTATAACTTCAATTTTTAAGGGTTGTTCAAAGGAAGATGCCCTTGCAGGCGTTCCCACGGGAACAGTGGGCACAACGGCATCTCCCGACGAAACCGCAAAATCTCCGACTGCTAACAAAGCAGACGAGCTTTCTCCTACATACTTTATGACACCGAGCATAAAGGACGACAATAAAAACGGTACTCTTTCATACAGCATTTATGTGTGGAACAAAACAGGCTACGAATTGTTCAGCAGTGATGACGCAAGAGCGCAGAACTATGCTCGGACAATCAACGGCTTTGCAGACAAGTTCGGCAGCTCCGTAAAGGTTTATGATATGATTGTTCCTAACCATACCGAAATGGGACTTCCTCAAAGACTCAAAGACAGCGACGCTCCGTCAACCTCACAGGCTGACAACATCAAGGCGGCTTATGCGGCTCTTTCCGACAAGGTAACGCCGATTAACTGCTACAACCGTCTTGCGGAACATAATACAGATTACATCTACTTTAAGAGCGACCACCATTGGACAGGCCTCGGCGCTTACTATGCTTACACAGCATTTGCCGATACAAAAGATTTGCCCGTTCTTTCGCTTGATGATTGCAAGGAACAGAAGATTGACGGCTTTACAGGCTCGTTTACCAACTCGGCAGACGGTCTTGACAGCGATACGGTAAGTTATTGGAAGTTCCCTTATAATGTAACAATGGATATCACACAGGCAGACGGTTCTTCCGCAAGCTATGACAGTCCCTACTATGAAGCCGCAGAGGGCGGTTCAAACACCTACGGTGTGTTTATTATGGGTGATAATGCTCTCACGGTTCTGAAATCAGCTTCGGAAAATGCGGCGGCAGGCAAGAAGATTGCCGTTGTAAAGGAAAGCTACGGCAACGCTTTTGTTCCGTATCTCACCAATAACTACGAAGAAGTTCATGTTATCGATTTCAGATATTTCAAACAGAATCTTGTTAATTACTGCAAAACCAACGGAATTGACGAGGTGCTTTTTGTGAACGGTGTAATGAGTGCCAACACTCAGGTTCAGCTTGACAGTATGAGCGGACTTTTTAACTGATATCATATCGGGTAAATTCTTGTAAGGAGGTGTATGCCGATGATAGCAGACAGCGTGAAGGTGAGCGTGTTCGGAAAAATAAGCGATAAGCTGTATTCGGCACAAATTACCTCCGTTTCAGGACGCTGTAAAAGTGCGTATGTGATTTCGCACAAACCCGTAACAGAATATTTTGAGGGCGTTGTGGTTGCTGTTGCCGAATTTGACGGCCTTGACGGCGAGCGTCCCATAATCTCACAATACGGTGAGGTGTTTTATGAGCCGGAAATGCGACAGGTGCTTTCAAAACTGAAAAATATTAAGCTGAAAAGCATTGTGTGTCTTTACGAAAAGTCGTGCGGTGCGGTTATCTTCTATAAAAGCAGACAGAACACGAAAATTCTGCTTGTAAAGAACAGCAACGGCAGATATTGGAGCTTTCCGAAGGGGCATATTGAAGACGGTGAAAACGAACATCAGACAGCAATCCGTGAAATTAAAGAGGAAACAGGTCTTGATGTCGTGATTGAAAAGGGATTTCGTGAAATCAGCGAATACTGTCCTTTCGGTAAAATTCGCAAACGGGTTGTCTTTTTCCTTGCACAGGCATTTACGGATAATGTCAAAATTCAGGAGGAGGAAATTGACAGTTATATTTGGGTTGATTTGCAACAGGCACGAAAAATGTGCTCCTATGACAATGATTTGAGGATTATTGAGAAAGCTGAAACGGCGATTCATCTTCTCAGAAACTAAAAGCCGACAATTTAACACGAAATTTACAGGTACACGGCGGTGTGCCTGTTTTTTTGATTTTATAAAACATTTTCTGTAAATTAAAAATGTTGAAAAACGCAAAAAATACCACTTGACATGTGGATTATACAGAATGTAATCTAATTTCCCCGTTACAATCCTGTATCCAAAAATGTGGAAAACCTATTTTTTTAATGTTAAAAGTTACAACTTTGTAAATTTCGTGTAGTATCGGGATTTTTTAACATCCCTTTCAACACTTTCAACATAGTTTTCCACATTGATGTTTAAAATGTTGAGTTATACAGAATGTATAAGTGCAAATTTAGAAAAATAAATCGCAAATTCGTGATTCAAAAAAACATTTTTTTCTGCGATTCAAATTGTGGCAAGGTAATATATGACAATCTATACTCATAAAATACATCGGCGAGGTGTGTTTTATGAAAAAGGAAACCGTGAAAATAAGACTTTGGGGGCTTGTCATTGTTCCGCTGATGATAATTGTGTTCAAAAATCTTTATTCGCTGACAAACGGTGCGTTGCTCGGCATATTTTTCGGTGCTGTAAACGGCAGTATGTGGGAGCAGACCAAGGTTGTTATGCTTTCCTACCTTGTGTGGAGTCTTGTTGAGGCAATCGGAAAACGCTCGGGATTCCATCGCTTTGCCGTTTCAAGAATAATTTCGCTGTGGTTTGTCGGAATATTCTGTCTTGCGACATATCTGCTAATCTATGCACTCGGTGTTGAAAGTGCAGGTCTGCCAAGGCTCATTTGCGCAATTGCCGTGTGTTTTTCTGCGTTTGCACTCAGCGCAAGGCTTGAATACGGCGAAAGAAAAATTGAACAGCTTTTTTTGCCCTGCGTGTTTATGATGCTGCTTTTGATTGCCGTGTACTGCAGTTTTACAGTGTTCCCTCCGCACATGATACTTTTTGAGGACATACAAACGGGAATGTACGGCATAATTCCCGAATACATCGACTCCGGAGCGATTGCTCTTGATACATTGTACAGAGTTTGAGTTTTTAAAAACAAATGGCTTAAAAGTATTTAATAATTTGAATTGTTATGTTATAATAGATAGCAAAATGAAGTGGTGTGTCCCATGCAGACACAAAAAATAAAAAGGAAACCGAATAAGGCTGATTATGATGAAAAACGAAAGATTTGAAAATACAGAACAAAAGCCTGATGTGATTGCAGGGCGAAATCCTGTAAGTGAGGCTGTTCGCAGTAACCGCCCGATTGACAAAATTCTTGTTGCAAAGGGTGAAAAGAGCGGTGCGATTGTGGGAATTCTCGCAAAAGCCCGTGACAAGAAAATTCCCGTTAAGGAGGTTGACCGCACAAAGCTTGATTATGTGAGCGGCGGTGCAACTCATCAGGGTATTGTCGCATTTGCGGCGGCAAAGGATTATTCAACGGTTGACGATATCCTCGAATATGCCGAAAGCAGGGGCGAAGCTCCGTTTGTTGTTGTGCTTGATGAGGTTGAAGATCCGCATAATCTCGGCGCAATAATCAGAACCGCAGAATGTGCCGGAGTTCACGGAATTATTATTCCGAAACGCAGAAGTGCCGGTTTAAGCTACACGGTTGCCAAAGCGTCTGCAGGCGCAATTGAATATATGCGTGTTGCAAGGGTGACCAATATTGCGGTTACACTTGATGAACTCAAAGAAAAAGGCGTGTGGGTTTACGGCGCAGATATGGACGGCACGGATTATGACGAGTGTGATTTTTCGGGTGCGTGTGCAATTGTTATCGGCAACGAAGGTAAGGGCATTTCAAGACTTGTCCGTGAAAAGTGCGATGTAATAGCGTCATTGCCCATGAAAGGTCAGATAAATTCCCTTAATGCGTCGGTTGCCGCAGGAATTTTGATGTACAAAGCGATGAAAAACCGCTGATTTTGTAAATTGAAAGTTGAAAATGTAAAATGTAAAATTTATGAAAGTATGTAGGGGTAGCCTTGCGACCGCCGCCGGTGGCGGAAAAAGGGAGCAAAGCGCTGTCTGAAATAACGAGCAAAAGGCAGTGCATTTATGCACAACGCATTGCGACTATATTTCAGACGGGAGGATATCATCCGCCCGCCTTGATGAAATATTATGTTTAAATAAAATCATTTGATGTTATCAAAGTTGTGTGTTTAAATGTCAAAGATTGCAAAAACAGAGAGTACCGCTCGGGCGGCATAGTTTCCGATAAATCTAAACTATCTGCCCGAGAGTAAATAAAAAGGAGTGAATGCTTTGGCTGATATGGACAAGGACAGGCTTAAAGAGCTTGAAATCGAGAGCATACTCGAAGAAACCCACTATCTTGCCGATCAGGAGCGAATGGAGCAGACGGCACAGAAATACCGTGCAAAGCCGAAGATTGAAGAGATTTTCAGCAATGCCGATAAAAAGCCGAGGTTAAAAAATACAAATCCGCTTGATGAATCCGAACCTGATACTTCAAACTCAATAGTCGGGGATAAGACTGCCGCCACAATGCAGGCAGAGCTTATAATGGACGGAAATGACGATGACCTTGTAACTCCCGAACAGCTTAAAGCAGAGGCTGAAAAAAAGGCTGCGGAAAAAGCCGAAAAAGCCAAGCGTGAGTATGAGGAGGCAAAGAAAAAAGCCGCCGAGGAAGAAAATAAGATAGTTACCCTCACACCTGAGTATGATGAAAATACAGAATTTTCGGGCGAAGTGCTCGGAGAGGTTGACCAGTTTCGTGACGAGGCTGAAATTAAAAGCTACCATACCATAGATATCGACATTCCCGATGATAAGCCAAAGGAAAAGACCGAAACCAAAGAAAAGAAAGAGGCTTCGAAGACTCCCGTTCATCAGTTTCCTAATACAGAAAAACCGCCTCGCAAGGTGGTTGCAAAAGTTCCCGTGTATCGTCCCGATGAACCGAGAAATATTCTCAATGTCAAGGCAGGCAGATTTTCCGAGGTTGTAGCGAATGAGTATGAGGAGTATGTGCGTTCAAAGAATCCTTCGGTAATCGCTCATGTGCTTCGTCCCGAGCCGACAACCGTTGATGAGGAGATTGCCCCGACCGAGGAAAAGCATAAGGATAACCGCCCTATCGGCGAAAAGGTTATTTCTGCCCTTGTCGGAATCTTTTCAAAGGATGAATCCGATGATAACGATACCGTAAAAGAGGAAAATTCTAAGCCTGTTGAGGATTATACAGGCGAGGAGGACGAAAAAAGTATTCTCTATGAGCTGAATCATAATATAAGAAAGCTCTTTATGAGAAGTCTGTTGTCGGGAATAATTGCCGCAGTTGTGGTTATTCTCACAATCGTTACAAGAATTTTTCCGAGTGCAATATGTTCGGCAGTTCCTTTTGCACCGGCGGCATACGCAATTTTGCTGTTTGTTCTTATGACGGCATCGCTTGTGCTGAACCGTGTGGCAATGATGAGCGGACTTTCACCGCTTGTGCATATCAAAGGTAATTCCGATACAGCCGTTGCCGTTGCAGGTGCGGCAGGAATGGTTCAGATAATTGTTTCGTTCTTCTGCCTTGGCGATTTGAACGGATTTCATGTGAACTACTACACGGTAATTCCTATGCTTGCATTCTTTGCAAATAATGTGGGAAAGCTTTATATGGTTCTTCGTGTAAAGGACAATTTCAAGTTTGTTTCGTCAAAGGGACAGAAATATGCGTCAAAGATTTACAACAACGAGTCTGTTGCAATGCAGATGATGAGCGGTACTGCCGCCGACCGTCCGATAATTGCCTATCAGCATAAGACCGAATTTCCGTCAAACTTTCTCAAAATATCTTATGCACCCGATCCGAGCGAGGATTTGGCGTCAAAGCTTGCCCCGATAACAACAATTGCATCAATAATCATTGCGGTAATGTACGGTGTTGTTAAGCTGTCATTTGCAGACGCTTTGAATGCATTTGCACTTATCACTGCGGTGTCTGTGCCTGTGGCAACGCTTCTTTCAGTTAATGCCCCCGTGAGAAAGCTCTGCAAAACTCTGCTCTCCTACGGCTCAATGCTTTCGGGTTATCCGTCGGTAAAGCAGTTCTGTGACAGTACGGCTATAATGATAGATGCAAATGAATTGTTCCCTGCCGAGTCAATCTCGCTTGAGGGCATCAAAACCTTTGAGGATTACAGCATTGACGAATCTCTTCTCTGCGGTATTGCAATTCTTAAAGAGGCTCAGAATCCGATTGCAAATGCTTTTGATTCGGTAGTTGCAGAAACCGAGGAAACACTTCCCGAGGTTGAAAGCGTTCTTTATGAGGATGAAATCGGACTTGTGGGATGGATTAAGAGCGAAAGAATCCTTGTGGGTTCACGCACGCTTATGGAAAAGTACAGCGTGGAAGTTCCGAATATGGAATATGAGGAGAAATATACTTCTCAGGGCAGACAGGTCACATATCTGTCAAGAGCAGGCAGACTTGTTGCAATGTTTGTTACAAGATACACTCCCGACGCTCAGCTCAAGGCTGAAATGCAGAGAGCCGAAACCAACGGCATAAGCTTCCTCATCAGAACAACCGATTATAATGTTACAAATGACCTTGTTGCAAAACTCTACGATTTGTTCTACCGCAGTATCAAGGTGCTTCCGACAGGACTCGGAAATGTTCTCAAGGAGGCTGAGGATACGGTTGAGGAAACCTCCCGTTCATATCTCATTACAAACGGCAAAGCCGCATCGCTTGCCCGTGCAGTTACGGGTTGCGTAAAAATCAAGCACAATATTTCGCTTTCAATCATAATTCAGCTGATTGCCGTAATTTTCGGATTGCTCGTTGCGTCAACACTTTCGCTTTATGCCGGTGTACAGGTTATGGGTTCGCTTGAAGTATTGATTTATGCGTTGTTCTGGGGCGCCGCCGCTGTTTTTGCTCCGGCTGTCCAAAAACCGTAGGAAAGGATGTAAAATATGAAAATAGCTCCGTCACTTTTGTCTTGTGACTTTTCAAAAATGGGCGAAGAAATTGAAAGAATGGATCTGGCGGGTGCCGATTGGATGCATCTTGATGTTATGGACGGTCACTTTGTTCCGAACATAACCTTTGGCGCTCCCGTAATCAAGGCGGTAAGGAAGTTTTCAAACCGCCCGTTTGATGTTCACCTTATGATAAGCGATCCGCTTAAATATATTGACGATTTTGCCGATGCAGGTGCGGATATCATCACCTTCCATGTTGAATGCGACTCTGACATTGATGATACAATTGCGAAAATCAAGTCAAGAGGAATCAAACCCGGACTTGTTCTAAAGCCAAACACTCCTGCCTGGACAGTATTTCCGTATCTTGAAAAGCTTGACCTTGTACTTGTTATGACGGTTGAACCTGGCTTTGGCGGACAGAGCTTTATGCCCGAGATGATGCCGAAGGTTAAGGAAATCAAGAGGGAATGCCAACGCAGAGGTCTGAACAATATCCTTATTGAGGCTGACGGCGGAATCGGCAGAGATACCATTGAGCAGGCATCAGAGGCAGGCGTTGATGTGTGCGTTGCGGGAACAGCTGTTTTCAGAGCCGCAGATCCCGCAAAAGCAATTGAGCTTTTTAAATCATTCTGATAAATTCTGATAATAAGCAAGCCCGAATCCGATATTTCTCGAATTCGGGCTTTTGTTTTTAATATGAAATGAACAGGCGTAAAACACTGAAAATTCTTATATTGTAGTTGTCAATATGTGTAAAAACGGTCAATAAAAAGGCAATATACACAATAATAAGCACGAAAATTTGTACAAAGCAACAATTTCACCGTTATTTTGCACAGATTTTTAGCTAAAACATTTTCGCTGAAAGAATAACAGATTCATTGCCCGAACAACTTAAATGTGCTATAATTTAGTTGTCCTCGGGAATTTTGTACTGTTAAAGTTTCCGAAGCTTAGAAGTATTGCCACAAAACTGTGGCGAACGGTAATTTTATTTTATTAAAGGAGCAGCAAGTATGAAAAAAATTCAGAAAAAGCTTTCTGTGGTTCTTGCGGTAATGATGGTGCTGTGCATGTTCACAGCTCTGCCTTTCTCAGCAAGTGCTGCCGAAACAAGCGAAGAAACAAGTGCAGGCAACAAGATCAATGTTACATCAAATGTGGCAGATCCTGTTTCGTATGATTACAATGCACAGACAGAGCAGGTTGTTGTCACTTACCTTCTCAAGGCAGATCACATGATCGTTAATGCACAGAGCAGTCTTACATACGACAGCAAGGTTCTCAAGCTTGCATCAACAAATACAAGGGAAAAGGTTTTCCCTGTATTCCAGAGAAGCATCGTTTGGAATCCAAGCCTTACAAATAAGGTTCTCTTCACCTGCTCAAGCCTTGATCTTTTCAACTTCAAGTCAGAGAATGTTTATTGCACATTTACATTTGATGTTGTAGGCAGCGGTGACACAACAGTAAATCTCAATGTTGATTATCTTACAGGTACAGAGGCTGATACATATAAGGAGCTCTTCGAAAGTGAAAAGAAGGACATCAATTATATTGACAATAGTGCTAACAAAGTAGCAGGTGCTGTATTTACTGCAAATGCAGTTCTCGTTCAGGGCGAAGAGCCAACAACAGCTCCTCAGCCTACAACAGCAACACAGCCTACAACTGTAACACAGCCCACAACAGCAACACAGCCGGCAACACAGCCTACAACAGCAACACAGCCGGCAACACAGCCGACAACAGCAACACAGCCGGCAACACAGCCGACAACAGTTGCTCCTTCGGATGTTCCTACAGACGGCTACTATGTATACGGCGACAACATCAAGCTCAAGCTTACATCAATCGGTACAGATAAAGTAAGCGGAAAAATCGCTCTTCAGAAGGGCACATACACATTCAAGCTTGACAACTACGGCACACTTCTCGGTTACTCTAAGACATTTACAGACACAACAAAGGGTCTTACATTCAACAAGAAGTTCAACAGCAGCGCAACACTCGTTGCAACAGGCGGTACATACACATTCCAGGTTAACACAAAGACAAACACACTCGTTGTTAAGTATGACAATAACCTTCCGAATGATTACCTCATCGGCGACCTCAACACAATTCTTTCACCTGTAAAAGGCAGGACTATCGCAGTTGGTTCAACATATCTTGCAGCAGGTACATACAAGTTCAAGCTTTCTTCAGGTGATGTGGTTTACGGTTACAACAAGGTAATCAACAACACAACAAACGGAAATTCACTTTCACTCAACAGCAAGTATTCAAGCTACCTCACACTCAACGCAACAGGCGGTACATACACATTCACACTCAACACAAAAACAAAGAAACTCGTTGTAGGTTATGTTCCTGCAAAGGATGAAAAAGCTGATGATGTTCATGTATCGGGCGACATCAACCTCGTACTTGATGACAAGGGCGGCGAAAGCAATGTTGCAAAGGGTACAGTAAAGCTTAGTGAGGGTACATACTCATTCAAGATTTATAACTACGGTACAGCATACACAATCGGTTCAAAGATTGTTGACAGCGGTGCAAAGACACTCAAGAGCTCTTACTCAGCTAATGTAACACTTATCGCATCAGGCGGTACATATACATTCAGCTTCGACAAGACAACAGGAGCACTTAAAGTATCTAATAAATAATCATTGATTATAATTTAGCGGTGTTCGTCACTTGTTCGTAAGCGAATAATAAGACATAACTGAAATTATTAAAAAATGCATCAGATCCCGAAAAAGGTCTGATGCATTTTTGTTTTGTATAAAACCCGTACGGCGACTTGCTGTCGGCAAATTATATACAATATAAATTCGTATCCCATGCCGGAATATATGGGTGGTGGCGGAGAAAGATTTTGTAGTCGGGATTCACGCTGTGAATGTATAGTGCAAGGCGAAAAATATCCTCAAATCTGTGGTATGCCGAAAAATTCAGCTTTGGTTTGCAGTTTTCCATGGTTTTCTGCATACCGATGAGGGTTTCCATATCCGCCCCCTCAACATCGGCTTTAATGTAGCCTGCCGCCATTCCGCAGAGAATCGTATCGACTGTTGCAACCTTTGTTGCAACGCCCTTGTCGGCAATTGCGCTGTTGCGACCGGCCTTGTTGTTGAATATAAGCTCCGTGTTTTTACTGTATGAGCCGAGTTGCCAAAGCGACACATTCGCCATGCCCTTGCAATGAAGTTTCAGCTTTTCAAAATTCTTTGCGTTAGGTTCAAATGCGATTATACGCTTGTAACTGCCGTTTGTGTAGTGTAGAAATTCGTCAATCGTATCGCCGTTGTATGCGCCGAGGTCAACATAGCCTTCGTTATCACCGAGATTCAGAATATTGCCGAAAGCCTCGTCCTTGTCGGTTGTGACAGGGGGGAGGAGGTCAATTCTGCCTGTGTAGTAGAATTTCAGAATGTTTTCGTAAACCTTTTTTGAAAGGTCATCGGCAAGCAGACTGTATGCACTTTCAATTTGCTCTTTATTTTCGGTAATAAAATCATTGTCAAAAAGTTTGTTTCCAAAAACAGGAACGGAGGGGACAAGCGTTTCGTGTTTTTCGGAAATTTTCGTTATGTGTTCCATAACATCGGGGAGCTGGCTTGCAAAGCAGAGGGCGATTATAATGTCGCCGAATTCGGTTTCAACATCGGAAAGCTTCTTCACCGTGAAATCGTGGAATTTCTGCCCACGCACAAAATCATCACTTGCAATAACGGCAGACGCTTTGATTCCGTATCGGTCAAATGCGGCAAGAACCTTGTCCGCACCGTCACCCATTCCGTAAAGCACAACAGGCTTTCCGCAATTTTTCAGTCGTTCCCATACAGATGTTTCGTTTTTTAAAAGTTCGGTTATATTAAACATATAGGTACTCCAATTAGTGTATATGGCATTGTAATTGTTTTCGGAATGAACGCCCCTACGGGTTTGCAAAGCAAAAAAAGTATAAAAAAACGCCCACCCTACTGGGTGGACACTTTATGTGTTGGCATCTCCCTATTTTTCCGGGCCGTCACCAGCCAAGTATTTTCGGCACCACTGAGCTTAACTTCTGTGTTCGGTATGGGAACAGGTGGACCCTCAGCGTCATCAACACCAACTTATTAACTTTTGTTTCTCTCTTGAGAACAGTATTGATTATACTACGGGCTGCACCAAATGTCAACACTTTTTTAAAAAAAATTTAAAAATTCTTTTAAAACCTTGAAAAGCCCGTATTTATCCCGATTTATCGCCGTTTTAACCGTCATTGAACCAGGTATATACTTGATGCGGTGAAAAATTATACATATTTTGGCTTGTTAAAGCGTAAAAAATAGGATGCCGTTGTTTGCCGTAAATTATTGACTAAACGGATAAAAATGTGTACAATTAAATAGATTAGAACAGATTGGGATGTTTAGAATGAATAATGTAAATAAGTGTAAAATGCTTTTGTCATCACTCTCTGTATTCAGAGGTATAATGAACAGAAGCGTTCCGAAAGCCTTTTATGAGCTTTTGCTTTCGCTCGACAAAAAGCCTGAGGAATTTCTCGGTGCATACGGCAAGCTTTGCTCAATGCTTTGCGAAAGAGGTTGTGCGGATAAGTTCGCATTTGCAATCAGCGAAACGGCTCTTTTTGACGATAACTGTTTTGCCCGTGCCGCAACAGCCGGCAAACAGGGTGAGTTACCCGAAAATGTTGTTTCTGCCGTTAAGACAGACTGCGACGCTATTTTAACAGCCGCAAAGCTTACTTCCGATGAAGTGCTTGAGGCATATACCTATGCCGATGAAATCAAGGAGCTTATTCCGATTCTTCCAAAGTGGCAGACAGGCAAGTGCGCTCCGTGCTTTGACGGATTTGATGGTTCACTTGACAAGCTTTCTGCTTATTATAAGGAAAACGGTTGCGGAATGTTTGCCCGTTACAAGGCGTTCATCTGGCGTGACGGTGACATTCAGCCTGTTGAGCATCCGGACAGGATTGATATGGATACATTTACGGGATATGAGCGTCAGAGAAGTCAGGTTGTAAACAACACACTTTCATTTATCCAGGGCAAGAGCTGTAACAACTGCCTGCTTTACGGTGATAAGGGTACAGGTAAAAGCTCAACAGTCAAGGCGATTGCGAACGAGTTCCGCAAAGACGGACTCCGCATTGTTGAAATGCCTAAGGACAGGCTCATTGACTTTCCGCTTCTTGTTGACAAGATTGCCGCTCTTCCGCTTAAATTCATTATATTTATTGATGATCTTTCGTTCCAGCATCAGGATCAGAGCTATACAACCCTTAAAGCCGTGCTTGAGGGCGGACTTGCGGCTCGTCCCGATAATGCGTTGATTTATGCAACATCAAATCGCAGACACCTTGTTAAGGAAAGCATTTCCGACAGAACGCATACTGTTGATGATATCAATGTTCGTGACAATATGCAGGAAAGTCTTTCGCTTTCGGACCGTTTCGGTCTTGCAGTCTGCTACACAATTCCTTCAAAGAATGATTTTCTTGAAATTGTATATTCTCTTGCAGAGCAGAGAGGCGTCAAGATGACTCACGAAGAGCTTGCACTCGGTGCTGAGCAGTTTGCACTTTCAAGAGGCGGTCGTTCGCCAAGATGTGCAAGACAGTATGTTGAATCGCTGTTTTGCTGATTAATCGGAGGTCAGTTATGAAAACAAAAATAATTTCAATTGCTCTTGCAGTTGTGACAATGCTTTCGGCAGTTGTGCTTTTCAGCGGTTGTTCTGACGGAGAATATCCTGTTGAGGTGGCAAACATCACGATAGAAAGTCAGCCAAAGAACATTGTTGTTCTTGATGCGCCGACAGCCGATATCCTCATCGCAACAGGTTATGACAGATATATTGTGGGCAGAAGTGATGAGGTTGACCAGCAGTCAATCGCAGTTGCCCCGAGCGTCGGTTCATATGAAAATCCCGATACCGACAAAATTATCAATTCCGGCACAAACCTTGTGTTTGCAGGTCAGTCAATAAATGAGGACGCAAAGAAGAAGCTTCAGGACAAGGGTATTCAGGTTGTCACAATGTCACACGGTGACACTCCCAAGCAGGTTGAAACGAACTATGTGACAATCGGCAAAATTTGCGGCGGCACAAAAACGGGCGCAAAGAAGGGTGAAGATACCTACAATGAATTGCTTGATAAGATGAACAACTACAAACAGCAGGTTAATAACAGAAATTCCGGCATTCTTGATACGGTTTGTTATCTCTATACAGAAGACGACAGACTCAAGATGATGACAAGCGGAACATACGGCGATATGCTCCTCGGCTATACGGGGGCGGTTAATGCCGCAGTAAACATCAGCGACAACAATGTTGATGTTGCAACTCTCAAGATTGCAAATCCGAACTTTATCTTCTATGCAGACAAAGCTACTCTTGATAAAATTAAGGGCGATACAACACTCGCAAGTCTTGGCGCAGTCAAGACAGGCAAAATTCTTGAGGTTTCGCTTGAAGAAATGTCAAGACCCGGCAATACTGCTCTGGAAGCACTTGAAAAAATGGTTTACTTTATGTATCCCGACCTCAAGCCAAAGTCTGCAACAGACACAACAAAGGCTCAGGATGCGACAGCGTCAAAGACTGACGCAACAACCGCAACTCAGGCAACAACTGCAAGCAATTCCAAGTCGGTTGCCGATAAGTATAAACTTACCATTACATCAGACCTTTCACTCAAGCAGGAAGATGAAAACGACACGGTAAAGGCTATGCAGCTCCGCCTTTATAACATCGGTTACATTGCCGACAAGGACAATGTGACAGGCTACTACGGCGAAGTAACAGCCGAGGCTGTTAAGAAATTCCAGAAAAACAACGGTCTTAAAGAAACAGGTACAGCCGATAACGCAACTCTTGTTCTCCTCTTTGACAGCTCAGCCAAAAAGGCGAAATAAATCAGAAAATTGAAAATATAAAATTATAGTCGGGAAGACAGTTTGCAAAATGCAAAACATTGTCTTCCCGACTGTTTTTTATATGTTATTTACCGATATACCGTAGCGGCGATCAGCGATCGCCATTTGATTTGGTTGTAAAACCAAATCAATAATAGATGCCGCAATAAAATTGTGATAATGCACGGTCGAACCGATTTTGCAATCGTTTCGATTGGCGGTCACTGACCGCCGCTACAATTAAACCTTAACATTACGGTGGTACACCGTTAAAACAGTTCGGGGTGCATTCGGCTGTAGTGAAAAATGTACTGCTGGGCGATGCCTGCGTACTGACCGAAATCGTCACCGTTCATATTCGGGAACAGCTTTTCCATTGCCCGTTTCATCCACACATCAATTGGAAAAGCCTCAATTCTGTGCATACCGAACAGAAGTGTGCAGTCGGCAACCTTTTTGCCGACGCCCGTAATTTTCATAAGCTCCGCTCTTGCGTCTTCATAGCCAAGCGTGAAACAGCTGTCAAGATTCACCTCGCCGTTTGCAACCTTTTGTGCCGCATCAATAATGTAACGATTGCGAAATCCTGCCCTCAGCGGTGCAAGGTCATCGGGCGAAAGTTTTGCAAGTGTTTCGGCTGTCGGGAACGCAAATTCTCCGTCATCAAGCCGTGTGCCGAAGTTCTCGCACAAACGCTCAACAATACCCTTGATTCGCTTTATATTATTGTTCTGCGAAATGATGAATGTGCAGAGTGCCTCAAAAGGCTCTTGCCTTAAAATCCTTATGCCCGGGGCGTACTTTGCCGCCTCGTTCAGAACAGGATGTATTGTGCTGATTTCTTCACGGATTTTTCCGTAATCAAGCGAAAAGTCAAAGTAGCTGTACCAGATGTTTTTGAAATCGTCAGCCGTTGCATTTTCAATGTACATATCCGTTTTGTCAAGGCTGACGGTTACGCTTTTGCCGTAGGCAACACCGTGAAAAGAACCGTCGTCCTGCAACTTCCAACGAAAGCTCTGACCGCAGTCGAGAGTCTGCGCAAGGTCAAGGTCATGCACATCGGTTATTTTGATTTTGTTGTTGAGTTCAATACATTCCATGATTTTCACCGCCGAAATTTTCTTAATAAAGTATATCACATTCGGGAAAATTATGATATACTTTATTTAAAATGAAAAATGAATGTCGGGAAGATAGTTTGTTTGTAAAACAGATTTTCAGTCCCGACTGTAGGAGCAGTCTTGATGAAACATTTTGTTTAAACACATATGTTTTGATATGATGAAAACGGTGTGTTGTCACCACTACATTAACTAAAAAGGAGGATTATTGTGAAAGAAACTATCTGCACAATTCCGATTAACGATATATTTATGCCGAAGTGCGGTTGTCCGTTTTGCCGAATGGAGAGTATGCTTGAGGAGCAGTATGTAAAATTCATTACGGGCGATGCGATGATGGAGCCTAATATCAGGATTGAAACCAACAAAAAAGGCTTTTGTCACCGCCATTTTTCGCAGATGTTTGAAAAAGGACAAAAACTGCCGAATGCGCTTATTCTTGAAAGTCATCTTCAGGAAATTATTGATAACGATATGCCGAAAAAGCTGAAGGGCAAGCCTGATAAGAAACAGCTTGAAGTCATTAAAAAGCGACTTGATTCGTGTTATGTATGCGACAGAATCGAGTGGGATATGCACCATTTTTGCGACACGATTTTTGTTGAGTGGGCAAAGGGAGAGGAGTTTTATAAGCTGTACAACGAACAGCCGTTTATCTGCTTTAAACACTACGATTTTATTATGAATGTTGCAACCCAAAAGAGCAAGCTGCCGTCAAAGCTTTTACCGCAGTTCTATGCCGAAACGGCAGGCCTTACAAAAAAATATCTGCTGTCGCTTAAAGAAGATATCACATATTTCTGTTCAATGTTTGATTACCGCAACCACGGCAAAGATTGGGGAAGCTCCAAGGATTCAATTGAGAGAAGTATTGAATTTTTGACAGGCGAAAAACCGTAAACGGCGGGCCGACTTTTTATGTTCGTGAAGACAGTCTGTAATGTCAAAAAACAAATTATACCCGAGCGAAAGGTTTAATTAAATGTAAAATTGAAAATTGAAAATTAATGTCGGGAAGACAGTTTGCAAAATAAAATGCAATGTCTTCCCGACTGTTTTGTTAATATGAAATTTACTGTTTATTTATGGCGAACACGGTTCGGCGCTACTGACAAATTTTTGATATGAACAAAGATTGCATCAGAACCTTACTCGGGTATCTTATGTAATTTCTTTATCCGACTGCCTTCTCGAATAGACTGCGGTGGCACACCGCCGACCGCAATTTTCAATTTTCCATTTTCAACTTTCAATTTGAATCATTCACTGCCATACTGCCATAACGGCGTTGAAGTATTCGTCAGAGAGAACCTTTCTCAACTGTTCTCTGCCGGATTCGTCGTTCATGTATGCGTTGCGGATGTTTCCGCCTACCTGCATTTCTTCACCGTTAAATGTCAAAAACTGCTGTCTGAGTACCGACACGCTGTCCTTTGTGAGCATATCGAGTGTGATTTTTTCTTTAAGTTCCATTTTTCATACCTCCGTTATTTTTATATTTTGTAAATCAAAGAAAAGTTTACCTGCTCATCAGCGACGAAATTATAAGCCTGTTTATTGAGCGGAGTAAACTGCAACCAAGCCGATTTATTTACACTTCCTCTGAACATTCCGCCGTTTTTGCTTATGCCGATATCATGAACAATCGCATCCGATTTGTTTGAGAAAGGCATATTGAGCAAAGCTATTGTAGATGTTCCGCCTAAAGATGTTGCGTTCATAATGACGGTGACATTTACAATAACGATATCGCCAATTTTTTCATAAAGGCAAGTTGCAGATTTTATTTTATCAATCTGAGTAGAGTACGGAGTAAGAGTAGCTGTACCAAGTTCGATATTTGACGAATCGTATTTTGAGCCGATGCTCATATCCATACGGACCAATCTTTCGTTAAGGGATTTGTTGTCAGCTTTTGCGTTAAGCAGAATGTCAACCTCATCCGACGAGTAGCTGTCGCCGCTATCCCAGTAGTTATCGGTAAGATACTTGATACTCGGATAATTTCGAGTATAGTCGGTAATCTGAGAAGAATCACTTACCTTGTTTGAGTTGTCCTCTTTTTTTGTAATGTCGGACTGTTCAATTAACTTTTTGGTTTTGTCAATTTCAGTCCGACAAAGCTTTGTTTCGTCAAGAAGCTTTTTCGTTTCTTCACGAAGTTTCAGCGTTTCTGAGTTCGGATTAAGGTACTCTTTGTCCTCAATCGGAATACTCTCGTCTGCATAAAGCGTGACGATCTGAGTTTGGAAAACATAGCCGTTTTCGCCTCTGCCTTCAAGCTGAAGTTCAAAATAGCCGTGCATGAAAATGTCGTTTTTCCTGACCTTCCACACAAGTTTTGTGCCTGTTTCATCAATTGCGGTGCTGTCGGGAATTACCGAATTTACACTGCCGTCGGCAAAACGCAGATGAATGGTGTAGTCAACTGTAATGTCGCACATTCCCCGAATTAAAAATTCCTGTGTTTCGGCAAGATTTTCACCCGTGATGCCGACGCAGTTTGCACCGTCAAAATTTTTTGGTTTTCGTTTGTCATAGATAATCATTGTTACACCTCCACTTAAAGAGGCAAAAACACGAAAAAATGCATTGCTTTATGCAATTTTCAGAAAAAAATTTAAAAAATTTTTTATTTTCCGCCACAAGTGGAAAACGGTTGCAATTGCAATGCTTTGTGATATAATCTAATTTGAATAATTTGAACGAATTGACTTAAACAGAAGAGAAGAAAAACGGTTTGTTCCGTGACGATTAAGAGGACGGAATTGTGTGCCGATGTACAAATTACGGCTTTTTTCGTTGCAAACCGTTTGAACGAAGGGGGACGGCAACACGCCGTGATATAAAATGAGAAAATATGTAGAAGTTTTTACTCGTGATCATTTGCCAAAGCTGAGGGATCAGTTGTTGTTTTCAGGATTGACGGATCACGAGATTTTTATGTTCATACAATATGCAAAGCCGTACTATCTGTCGCTGAACCGTGGCGGAACGGCAAGGGTTGAAAACAAGTTCAGCCATATGACGGGGCTTGTGTTTTCGGGAACTGCATACCTTTATTCTGTGGACTACAGCGGCAACAAAAGTCTGCTCAAAACAATTCGCAGCGGTGAGTCAAGCGGAACGCTTTATGCAATGTTTGACTACTACAATACGCTTGTTGAGATTATGGCAGGAGAGGACTGCGAAATTCTTTTCATTCCGCCGGAGCCGATGTTTATAACCGAGGATTCGCTTGCTTCGATTCAGCAGAAAATTCTCGTCAATATGCTTGCGTCACAAAGACAGGTGTTTTTGCAGATTTCGGAACACCTTGCCTGTCTTTCAAAGCGAAGTATCAAGGGCAAATTTATGCACCTTCTTCAAATCTATTGCAAGCGTGAGCATAGCTGTGAGGTTGACCTGCCGTTTTCCCGTGACGAGCTTGCAAACTATCTTGCGGTTGACAGAGCGTCACTTTCAAGAGCACTCGGTGAACTGAAAAAAGCAGGAATTATTGAATTTAAAAAGAGCCATTTCAAACTGATTGAAACAGCTGAATATCACTTTGATTAAAAACGGTCGGCAAACGGTGTTCTGTTTCCTTTCACCGCCGACTAAAATATAACGGAGGATAATATTATGAGTTTTGTGGAATTACTGCTGTTCGGCATCGGCTTGTCTATGGATGCATTTGCGGTTTCAATTTGCAAGGGGCTTTCCGTGCGTAAGTTAAGACCTAAACACGCAATTACCGTCGGATTGTGGTTTGGCGGATTTCAGGCACTTATGCCGCTTATCGGTTATCTTCTCGGAAAGCAGTTTGAGTGGCTCATCACAAGCATTGACCATTGGATTGCATTCATCCTGCTTGCACTTATCGGTGCAAATATGATAAGAGAAGCTTTCGGTGAGGAAGAACAGCTTGATGATTCGTTTTCGGTCAAGACAATGCTGCCCCTTGCCGTTGCAACAAGCATTGACGCACTTGCGGTAGGCGTTTCTTTTGCGTGTATTGATGTTGACATCGTGCCTGCAATCGCAATTATAGGCACAACAACATTCATACTTTCGGCTGTCGGCATCAAAATAGGCAATGTATTCGGTGCAAAGTATAAGTCAAAGGCAGAATTTTTAGGCGGTGCGGTATTGATTTTGCTTGGACTCAAGATTTTGCTTGAAGATTTAGGACTTTTGCCGTTTTAATGGATTACAAATTGAAAGTTGACGGCGAGCCGCCGTTACCAATTCGAGAAGATAGTATAATATAGAAATCGCATCAGATGCCCGAAAAAGCTCTGATGCGATTTTTTATATAAAAGTCGTTGCTTAACTGTAGGGGCGATCATCGGTCGCCCGCCTTGATAAATGATTATGTTTAAACACATAGGTTTTAATGTGATGAAATTGTGTATCCCTATGTAGCGGCGTTCAGTGAACGCCAATTGGACCGATTGAAAAATCGGTCCAACGGTACAAGTTTTTTATTTTAAAATAATTATCATGATGAAAAATTAAATTGTTATTTGTTCGTTTTGGTTTTGCAACCAAAACGATTGGTAGCCTTGCGACCGCCGCCGGTGGCGGAAAAAGGGAGCAAAGCGCTGTCTGAAATAACGAGCAAAAGGCAGTGCATTTATGTACAACGCATTGCGACTATATTTCAGACGGGAGAACACGGTTCGCCTCTACAGACAATAAACGGCTTTCATTAAATCAAAATATTTTTATTAAACAAAAAGTTTCATTAAAGCGGGCGTCCGATGAACGCCCCTACACAGAATGGTACAATATATTGCAATGTTACGCTCGGGAATAATATGGCTTTTTAATATCATACTGTCTTCATGAACGGGGAACGGCGGCTCGCCGTTAATTTATAATTTCAATTTCTTAAAGTTGTCATTCAGAATTGTGCAGGAGTTATCTAACTTTTGCAATTCCTGTTCGGTTAATTTAAGTTCCAGAATGCGTTTTGCACCGTTTGCGCTTACTATGCACGGGTTGCCGATGAACACATCTTTCTTGCCGCCGTATTCGCCACGCAGACGAACCGATACTGTCAGCACGCTGTTTTCATCTTGAAGAATTGCTCGGACGATACGAACAATTGACATACCAATGCCGTAGTAGGTTGCGCCCTTTGCCTCAATGATTTTGTGGGCGGCACAACGCACATCATCGCTTATCTGCTCAAGCTCCTCCATATAGTACGATTTTGGGTTATCACGCATGACATCCTTTAGCGGTTTGGCGGCAAGGAGTGCCTGACTCCACGGAACAAATTCGCTGTCACCGTGTTCGCCTATTACATATGCGTGAATGTTGCGTGGATCAACCTCAAAATATTCGCCGAGAAGATATCTGAGTCGTGCCGTGTCAAGGGTAGTTCCCGTGCCGATGATTTTTGACGCATTGAATCCCGAAAGTTCATAGGTCACCCGTGTCATAATGTCAACGGGGTTTGTCGCAACAAGGAAAATTCCCTCAAAACCGCTTTGCACAACCTTTGGCACAATTGAAGAAAATACAACAGCGTTTTTCTGCAAAAGCTGAAGCCTGCTTTCGGTGGGCTTTTGATTTGCACCTGCGCAGATTACAACAATGTCGGCGTCGGCACATTCACCGTAACCTCCGCAACGGATTTTCATGCTTGAATGCGAAAATGCAAGCCCGTGGTTCAAATCCATTGCCTCGCCCTCGGCACGCTTTTCGTTGAGGTCAATCATAATGAGCTCATCACACACATTTTGATTGAGTGCCGCATAGGCAAAGCTCATTCCGACCATTCCCGTTCCCACAAGTACAACCTTTCTTTTGTTTCCCGACATATGACCGTTCCTTTCATTTGTATTCTTTTTTTAGGGTTTTCATATGTGCAAAAATTATTCTTCGGTTCAAAAAATTGATTGAATTGTGCTTTTTGGGGGACTGTGAAAAAAATAACGGCAGAATCGGCTGTTTGTTTGGTGAAATGGCAAAGATTATATGTAAAAATCATCAAAATTCACTTGAAACGCAGATATAATTGTGCTAAAATTAATTCGACAAGGTGTTCGGAATACATTAGGCATATTCCGATTTTTATTTTATAGGAAAATATCAATTGCGAGATTCTTTTTTTGAAAACTGTCAAATTTTGCCGAGTTGTGCTTTAGCATAAAATCCTTGCAAGGCTACGCTCGGGCATTAAAAGTTTTTGAAAAGCAAGACTGTCTGCACGAGTTGGGTGCGAGGCACTCGCAGAAAGGAAAAGAGAATGTACAAGATAGTTAAGAAAAAATCTCTGAATCCAACCGTTACACTTATGGAAATTGACGCTCCGCTTATTGCCAAAAAGGCAGAGCCGGGACAGTTCATCATTCTCCGTGTTGACGAGAACGGTGAGCGTATTCCGCTTACGGTTGCAGGCTATGACAGAGAGGCCGGCACAGTTCGTATTATCTTCCAGATTGTCGGTGCAACAACAGAAAAGCTCAATCACCTTAACGAAGGCGATTATATTCACGATTTTGTAGGCCCTCTCGGTGTTCCCACACATACAGACGGTCTTAAAAAGGTTTGCGTTGTAGGCGGCGGCGTTGGCTGTGCAATTGCACTTCCTGTTGCCGAAAAGCTCCACGAAATCGGCTGTGAGGTTCACTCAATTGTCGGTTTCAGAAACAAGGATCTTGTTATTCTTGAAGATGAATTCAAGGCTTGCTCAGACAAGTTCATTCTTATGACAGATGACGGTTCATACGGTCAAAAGGGCGTTGTTACAGCTCCTCTCGAGGAGATGATTAAGGCAGGCGAGGACTATGACCTCGTTATTACAATCGGTCCGCTTATCATGATGAAGTTTGTTGTTAAAACAACAAAGCCTTACAATATTCCCACAACAGTTTCCATGAACCCGATTATGATTGACGGCACAGGTATGTGCGGCGGCTGTCGTCTTACAGTTGACGGACAGACAAAGTTTGCCTGTGTTGACGGCCCCGACTTTGACGGCTTTAAGGTTGATTTTGACGAGGCTATGAAGCGTGGCGCAATGTACAAGCCGTTTGAGCGTCATGCACACGAAGAAACATGTAATCTGTTCAAGAAGGAGGTTGAGTAATCATGCCAAATATGTCACCAAAAAAGGCTCCTATGCCATCACAGGATCCTAATGTAAGAAATAAAAACTTTCTTGAGGTAGCAACAGGCTACACGGAAGAAGTTGCAATTGAGGAGGCACAGCGTTGCCTTAACTGTAAACACAGACCTTGCGTAAACGGTTGTCCGGTACATATCGCAATCCCTGATTTTATCAAAGAGGTTGCCCAGGGCAACTTTGCAGGCGCTTATGATGTAATTTCGCAGTCAAGCTCACTTCCTGCTGTTTGCGGTCGTGTTTGTCCGCAGGAGTCACAGTGTGAGTCAAAGTGCGTGAGAGGCATCAAGACTGAGCCTGTCGGAATCGGCAGACTTGAGAGATTTGTTGCCGACTGGCACAACGCTCAGACAGATGTTAAGGTAAATAAGCCTGAGTCAAACGGTCACAAGGTTGCTATCGTCGGTTCAGGTCCTGCAGGTCTTACCTGTGCAGGCGACCTTGCAAAGAAGGGTTACGATGTAACAGTATTTGAGGCTCTTCACCTTGCAGGCGGTGTTCTCGTTTACGGTATCCCTGAGTTCAGACTTCCAAAGTCAATCGTTCAGAAGGAAGTTGACACACTCAAAGAGCTCGGTGTTAAGGTTGAAACAAATATGGTTATCGGCAGAGTTCTCTCAATTGACGAGCTTATGGACGATTACGGCTTTGAGTCAGTATTTATCGGTTCGGGCGCAGGTCTTCCGAGATTTATGAATATCCCCGGTGAGAACCTTTGCGGTGTTTACTCGGCAAATGAGTTCCTCACAAGAACAAACCTTATGAAGGCTTATAAGGATGACAGCACAACTCCGATTATGCACGCAAAGAAGGTTGCAGTTGTCGGCGGCGGTAATGTTGCAATGGATGCCGCTCGTTGTGCAAAGCGTCTTGGTGCGGAAGAGGTTTATATTGTTTACAGAAGAAGCGAAGAAGAGCTTCCTGCCCGTAAGGAAGAGGTTGAGCATGCTAAGGAAGAGGGAATTATCTTCAAGCTCCTCAATAACCCTGTTGAAATTCTCGGCAACGAAGATGAGTTCGTAACGGGTATGAAGTGCATTAAAATGGAACTCGGCGAGCCTGATGCAAGCGGCAGAAGAAGACCTGTTGAAATCCCCGGCAGTGAGTTCGTTCTTGATGTTGACGCTGTTGTTATTTCAATCGGTACATCACCTAACCCGCTTATCAAGGCTACAACAAAGGGACTTGACACTCAGAAGTGGGGCGGTATCATCGCTGACGAAAACGGTCTTACATCCCGTGAAGGCGTATATGCAGGCGGTGACGCTGTAACAGGCGCCGCAACGGTTATCCTCGCAATGGGTGCAGGCAAAACAGCCGCAGCCGCTATTGACGAATACATTCAGAACAAAAATAAGTAATTTTTGTTCTGAGTTGAAAATGGAAAATTGAAAATGTAAAATTAAGGTCGGGAAGACAGTTTGCAAAATGCAAACATTTGTCTTCCCGACTGTTTTTTATATATGGAAGGTGTTGTTAATTTGTAGGGGCGGATATTATCCGCCCGCAAGTAAAGACACAAACATTGTGATAGAAATAAACTATATAAATATCACAAAGTTACTGCTATTTTGTAGGGGAGAACCGGTTTCTCCCGTTCGTGTGCATTGCACACGATTGCAAGCATTGCGTGCAAAATTGAATACACAATTTATGTTGTATCAAAACACATTTCTGCGAACATAATATTTCATCAAGGCGGGCGCCCAATGAGCGCCCCTACAGACTATACACTGCTTTTATTGTATAAAAACTATATGTATAAACATATAAAAACGGGTTGTGGGATTATACAGAACCTCGGCTCTTCGTGATGTCAAGCCTCGTTGTTCTGTACTGTTTCCAAAAATAACTCTCACTCGTCTAATCCGTTCCAATCACTTGCGTGATTTACACGGTTTAGTCCTCGCCGGTCGTTATTTTTGGGTACAGAACCTCGGCTCTTCTGTTTTGCACAATAAATTAAATTTGTATATAGTCGGATTCTTTCTATTTTGGTATTGATTTTAGCATAAAATAGGTGTATTATGACTTTGGTATGCGGACGGGTGAATTATTTCAGTGGTCCGCACCTTGTTTTTAAATAATGGTTAAGAGGAAAATTTATGAGGATTATAATTGTTGGATGCGGAAAGGTTGGCTCTTCAATAGCGTCGGAGCTTAATTTGGAGGGACATGAAATTTCCGTAGTCGATATTAACCACGGTGCAGTCGATAAACTTGCAAATTCGCTTGATGTTCTCGGCATAGAGGGAAACGGTGCAACATATGATGTGCTTATTGAGGCAGGCGCAGAGTATGCCGATTTGCTTATCGCCGCAACCGCAAGGGATGAAATCAATCTGTATTCGTGCCTTATGGCTAAGGCGGCAGGCGTTACCCACACAATTGCAAGAGTGCGTAATCCCGAATACACAAACGACCTTTACAGAATCAAAGAGCATCTCGGTCTTTCTATGGCAATCAATCCCGAACAGACCGCCGCTAATGAAATCAGTCGTCTGTTAAGATTTTCGGGTGCGCTTGAAATTGATTCGTTCTCAAAGGGCGTTGTTGAGCTTATCAAGGTAACTGTACCGCAGAATTCGTCAATTGTCGGAACTGCTTTGAGCAGAGTTGACAACCTCAGAGGTAAGGTGAGAATCTGTACGGTTGAAAGAGGGGATGAGATGTTCATTCCTAACGGTGATTTTGTTATTAACGGCGGTGACAGAATTTCTGTTGTTGCAAAGCCCGAAATTGCCGCAAAATTCTTTAAGCGTATCAGTATTGCAATCGGCAGAAGTAAGGATGTTATCCTTCTCGGTGGCGGCAAGGTTTCGTTCTACCTTGCAAAGACGCTTATTAAATCCGGTGCGAATGTCAAAATTATCGAGAAAAATCCCGAACGCTGCAACTTTCTTTCGGAGGCTATGCCTGAGGCTGTTATAATTCAGGGCGATTGCATGGATCAGTCGCTGTTGCTTTCGGAGGGTGTTGAACACGCTGACGGCATTGCCGCTCTTATGGATTATGACGAAGAAAATATTATCATAACGATGTACCTAAAGGGCATTACAAAGGCAAAATTGATTACTAAGGTAAATAATGCGTCATTTGATCCGCTTTTGCATGATCAGAATTTTGAATGTATTATTCATCCAAAGAGCCTTACAGGCGAATATATTGCAAGATATATCAGAGCAATGCAGAATACGGGCGACAGCAATGTTGAATCGCTTTACCGCCTTAACGATGACAAGGTTGAGGCTCTTGAATTCAAGGTTAATGCGGAATCAAGGGTTACGAATGTTCCGATTATGAGCCTTAATCTGAAGGATAATCTTCAGATTATCTGCATTAACAGAGGCGGAAAAATTATTCTTCCGCAAGGTACGGATGTGATTAAACCTGAGGACACGGTAATTGTGCTTACCATGCAAAAAGGTCTTAGCAAGCTTGAAGATATTGTAAAGCGTTGAGGGGAGCATAATGAATAAACGATTAATTGTGTATATCCTCGGCTGGGTTCTTATTGTCGAGGGCGCGGCTATGCAGATTGCAACCGTTACTTCATTTATATACGGCGAACACGAGGGGCTTTATTTTCTCGGAGTAGGTGCTTTGTCGGCACTTTTGGGCTTGCTTGCCGTAAAAGTAAAAAAGCCGAAAAATCCCGTGCTTTATCAGAAGGCAGGCTTTGCGGCTACTGCGTTAAGCTGGATTCTTATGTCTTTTGTAGGATGTTTTCCGTTCTGGCTGAGCGGTGAGATTCCGAGTTTTATTGACGCTTTTTACGAAACCGTGTCGGGCTTTACAACAACAGGTTCAACTATACTTACCGATGTTGAGGCATTGAGCCACGGAATGCTTATGTGGCGAAGCTTTCTCCATTGGTTGGGCGGTATGGGCGTAATCGTGTTCTTGCTTGCGATTATCCCGAGGCTCGGCGGTCAGCAGAATATTTTCCTTATGAAAGCCGAGAGCCCCGGTCCGATTGTGGGCAAGGCTGTTCCGAAAATGAGAAATTACGCAATGCTGCTCTACGGAATTTATTTCGGCTTGACTGCACTTGAATTTATATTTCTGATTGTAGGCAAAATGCCTGTTTTTGACGCACTTAACATAAGCTTTGCAACGGCAGGTACGGGCGGTTTCGGTGTTACCAACGCAGGTATCGCTTCATACAGCAATTATCTGCAAACCATTATTGCTGTATTTATGATGCTGTTCGGAATTAACTTTTCCGTGTATATCCTCATTCTTGCGAAGAAGTTTAAGCAGGCTTTCCGCATTCAGGAGCTGTGGGTTTATTTCGGAATTATCGTGCTGTCAACAGCCTTGATTGCGTTTAACATCAGGTCACTTTATCCGAGTGCGTATGATGCGGTTCACCAGAGCTTTTTCTATGTTTCGTCAATTATCACGACAACAGGTTTTGGTTTGACGGATGTCAATAACTGGCCTGAATTTTCAAAAACCGTGATTATGATTATCACATTTATCGGTGCAATGGCAGGCAGTACAGGCGGCGGTTTTAAGGTTTCAAGAGTTATTTTGCTCTTTAAGGAAACACGAAAGGAGTTTTCACTCCTCATTCATCCGAGAAATGTTAAGACCGTTAAAATGGACGGCAAGGCGATTGACCACAACGTTATGAGGTCAACTTCAATTTTCCTTGTGCTGTACATCGGAATCTTTGCGTTAAGCTGGCTTGTGCTTTCGTTTGACCAAACGGATTTTGTGACGAATTTCACGGCTGTTGCCGCAAATATCAACAACACAGGTCCGGGTCTTGGAATGGTTGGCCCTGTCGGCAATTATTCGGAATTCAGTATTTTGTCAAAAATTATTTTGATTTTCGATATGTTAGCAGGCAGACTCGAATTGTTCCCGTTGATGCTGCTGTTCGCCCCGTCAGCGTGGAAAAAATCGTAAGTAAATTGAAAGTTGAAAATGGAAAATTAAGGTCGGCGGTGTGACACCGCTGTCCTTTCGAGAAGATAGTTAGATAAAAAGATTGCATCAGATGCCACAAAAAGGTTCTGATGCAATCTTTGTTTTATTAATGTCGCAAATCAGTAGGGGCGGTCATTGGCCGCCCGCCAAGTAATGGCAGAAATTATATGTTAAAACAAATTTTATAAATGTCACAAAGTGATTGTCCATTTGTTCAGTTTGGTTTTTCAAGCAAACCGATTGGCGAACACGGTTCGCCGCTACAAAATTATACATAACTTTCATTACATCAAAAATTTTTTATTAAACATAATTTCATCAAGGCGGGCGCCCGATGAGCGCCTCTACAAAATTGCAAAAACAATTACAATGCTACGCTCGGGCATGATATGTTTTTTTACATTACAAACTATCTACACAAATTGGGGACGGCGGCTCGCCGTGCGGGCGTCCAATGAACGCCCCTACTGTTGCAACAGCACATCTGCAATTGCGTTGCCTAACAGACTGCCCGAGTAGGTTGCCTCGTCAATGGAATTTGATTCTGTGCCGACTTCTATTAACAGCGAACCGTTGCAAACATATTCATTGTATGCAAAGTAGTCAAAATTCAGCGGTCTGGTCATATCGGGATAGAGGGTTTCGGCTTTGTCCTGAATTTTCAGGGCAAAGTTTAAATTTTCCTCCCAGCAGTCAAAACCCCGTTCACCGTCCGTGTCACAGCCTGCAAGAATCATAATCTGCGCACCCTTTTTGCCGTTGTATGTAAACACGGGCTTAACCTTGTTTTCGTCCGTTCCGATTGCATCACGGTGCAGGTCGATAACAACCTTGATATCGGGATATTTTTCAAGATTTTTATACACTGTGTCAACACTACGGTCATACGAACCGTTGTAGGATTCATCGTGAATTGTCGTGTCATGAACCGTTTTTATGCCACGCTTGTTGAGCTGTTCGGTGAGTGCATCTCCGACTGCCACAACATTGAAATCGTTGTTGTTTGTGCGTGAATAAAAGCTGTCATAGAAAAAGTCAACATCTTCGTCAAGATATGCCTCGCTTGTGTGGGTGTGGTAGATAAGAACCTGCGGTGAGTTTATGCCCTTGTCAATTGAGAACGGCAGTTTTGCCGAGAGCAGTCCGTCAAAGTCAAGCGACAGTCCCGTTTTGTTTTTGACAAAGCAGTTGTCAACCTGAGTTCCCGTGTCGCCTATGGTGCGTTCCTCAACCGTGTATTTGTTCTCGCCGTCATGGTTGCCGTAGGAATCGTAATAGGTGCTTTTGTCACGCTTGTGATTTTTTTCGGCTACGGGTTCTGTGTCGGCTGATTCTGTGGGCTTTTGGTCGGAAGCTGTCGGCTTTTCCGCCTTTGAATTTTCAAGCTTGTATTCTCCGTTTGTGAGAGTAAAAGCGGCAGCGGCAAGTGCCGCAGGATTCTGTGATTCAAAGCAGAGAGGCAGTCTGTATATAACGCTTAAAACAGCCGTTGTCAACAGTACAACGGCTGTGCTTGTTTTTAAGGCTTTTTTCAGTTTCTTTTTTGATGTTCCTTCACTTTTCACAAAATCACCTGCAATCCGTACATATGTTGGCTATCGGTTTCTGCAATAAATATATGCCGTGGTATTGGTGAATATGAGTAAATATGCGTGGATTTACATTAACGAGATGAGGTCGGGCAAATCAAATTCATTTTGCAATGCTCCGTTGAGCGCAAAGGCTATGAGCCTTGAGGCTCTCTCCGTGAGCAGGTCGATTTCTCTGGGAATGACTACAAGCTGTCTGCCCTGCGGCATGAGCATTTTCTCCGTTTTTCGGTTGCAGTCATTGCCGAGAATGTCAACCGCAAGCGTTTGTGCGTCAACAACGGTCGGCACTCCGATTGCAATAACAGGCACTCCGATTGTTTCCTTTGTGATTTTAGTTCGGTGGTTGCCCACCCCCGCACCGGGTGAGATTCCCGTGTCGCTTATCTGAAGTGTACAGCCGAGCCTTTCGGTTCTGCGTGAGGCGAGTGCGTCAATTGCAACAACGGCTGTCGGTCTTATCCGCCGTACAATGCTGAGAATGTATTCGCCCGTTTCAATGCCCGTCTGTCCCGTGACTCCCGTCTGCATTACGGCAACGGGGCGAAGTCGGTCAAGTCCCGTTGAACGGGCAATTTCTCCGCCTATGTGACGGGTGGCAAGCACTCGCCGGCTTGTTTTCGGTCCGAGTGAGTCGGGAGTGATTTCCATGTTGCCGAGTCCTGCAACAAGCACAAGTCCGTTTACGGGCAACAGCCGTTTGATTTCATTGCCGACGGTTTCAAGCCGTTTGTCGGTTTCGGTAAAATTGTCGGTGAGTGACGGCAACTCAATTGTAATGTATGTGCCGATTTCCTTGCCGAGTGCCTGTCTTGCCTTTTGATTCTTTACAATCAGCCGTGAAATTTCAAGACCGTTTTCACTGTATTTTTTGAATTCAATACCGCCTGTGTTTTCTCCTGCAATTTCTCTTGCTTCAATTGCAAGGTCGGTTCTGAACTGCAAAATAATCCCCCGTTTCGCAAATTTGTTTGTATATTGTTATTATTGTGCAATTTTGCGGAATGTATTCTATTTACAAAGTGAATATGTTCTGCTATAATGGCGTTATTATAGAACAGAATTTTACTTATATACAGGTGATTTTATGAACAAAAAATTTGTTGAGAAATTTACCGCAGTGGTTTCTGTGGTGTGTATGATTTCGGTCGGCATTACAAGCGTAAATGCGGCTGAAATTGATGACGGCTTTGAGTCGGTCACAAAGAATGCACAATCATCGGATTCGTCTTTTCCGTCTGCATATTCCGCAATCGGCTATTCGCTTGTTGACGAAAACGGACTTCCGAGTAATTTCAGCTCAAAAAATCTCGGCTTTGTAACACCTATCAAGGCTCAGCAGTATAACGATTGCTGGGCGGTTGCAGGCACAGAAGGCTTTGAAACAAAGCTTTTGAAGCTTGGCTATCCCGTTACCGAGATGTCACATGACCACGCAAACGCAAGTTCCACAACCCAGACAAACGGCAAGGGCTGGCAGAGAAAATACCGTGACGGCGGATTTACAAATATTTATCCCGGCTATCTCACCTCATGGCAGGGCGGTGCAGAGATTGCCGATGTCGGTGAGATTGATTTTTCAAAAAATATTCACGGCGATGATATGACAGCCGACAAGACTAAATACGGCACAACAAAACTGCGTTATCTTGACGGCGCCGATTCAAACGAAATCAAGCAGGCAATTATTGACAACGGCTCGGTGACAGCGTCATATGCCACATCAAACAAGTGCTTTAACAATGCAGGCACAACCTACTTTATGCCGCAGTCATATGACGGCGACTATATCGGTCACACAATCAGCATTGTGGGTTGGAACGATAATCTCAGCAGGTACAGATTCTCTAACGGAACAGGTGTGTTGCCGCAGAACAACGGAGCATGGCTTGTGCGCAACAGCTGGGGCGATAACAACACAATGGGCGGTTATTTCTGGCTTTCATATGAGGATAAGTACATTTTCGGCGATAAGTATTCCCCGAATTTCACAATTGACGAGGTGACGCAGATTACCGACGATATGACATTGTTGCAGGATGAACGCTACGGTGCTACATACAGCTTTGATTATGTTGACAGCAACGACATCACATTTATCAATTGCTTTGATTTTGGCGAAAACAGCCGTACACTTGATAAGGTGATTTTTGAAACAACGAGCAACGGTGCGGATTATGAGATTTACTACATTCCCGTAAGGGACGGTGTTCCCTCAAATGATGAGAGCGAATGGAAGTCTGTCGCATCGGGCAAGGTTGCATACAGCGGTTATCAGTCTGTTGATGCAAACGGATTTGTTGCACCGCTCGGAAGAGGTGCAGTCGGTGTGAGAATCAAGACAAATTCAGAGGAATCAAGTCAGCTTGGTGTAGGCGAATGGCTTACAAGTGCAACGAAAATGACATTCCTCAATGATTCATCTTACGGTAACAGCTACATTAAATATGACGGCACAACATGTGAACTGCTCGACTGGTACAAAACCGAGAGAGACGATACGCTCGGCGGTACATTTGTTATCAAAGCTGTTGCACTCAAAAATGATAAGATTTTGAACGGCGATGTTGACCTTGACGGAGATATTACCGTCATTGACGCAACCACTGTTCAGAAGTATATAGTAAAGCTTGAACAGCTTGACAACACACAGCTTTGCAATGCCGATTGTGACGGTGACGGAGATATCACGGTTGCCGATGCCACGAAAATTCAGAAAATAGTTGTGGGAATTAATTAAAATTGAAAGTTGAAAATGGAAAATTGAAAATTGCGGTCGGGCAGACAGTTTGCAAAATGCAAATCATTGTCGCCCGACTGTTTTTGTATATATAGAAGTTGCGTTTAAATGTATGGGCGGATATTATCCGCCCGCAAGTAATGGTACAAATTATATGTTAAAACAAATTTTATAAATGTCACAAACCCGTAGGGGCGGATATCATCCGCCCGCTTGATGAACGTTTATGTTTATACATATATTTTTGATGTGATGAAAATTGTGTGTTCAAATTTGCACGCAATGCGTGCAATCGTGTGCGTTGCACACGAACGGGCGAACACGGTTAGCTCCTACAAAATAGCAGTAACTTTGTGATATTTATACAGTTTATTTCTATCACAATGTTTGTGTCTTTACTTGGCGGGCGCCCAATGAGCGCCCCTACTGGATTGTGGGAACAATTACAATACTACGCTCGGGCATACTATGTTTTTTTGACATTACAAACTATCTGCACGAACATAAAAAGTCGGCTCGCCGTGCGGACTGTAACTTTTACTTGACAAAATGTACGAACAAATGTACTATATTAGAAGAGCCGAGGTTCGGAGCCTTAAAATAACGACCGGCGAGGAGTAAGCCGAGGAAATCACGGAAGTGATTGGAGCGGGTTAGACGAGTGGGAGTTATTTTAAGGAAAGCGGAGAACAACGAGGCTTGACATAAAATACGCAACTTGAAGTCATGGGAGAAAAATTATGAACAAACCGCTTGCGGACAGGATTCGTCCAAAGACAATTGATGACATTGTGGGACAAAAGCATCTTATTGCACCCGACAGACCTTTGCGTAAAATTATTGAAAGCGGAGATATTCCGAATCTTATTTTCTACGGTCCTTCGGGGGTCGGAAAAACTACGCTTGCCACATATATTGCCAAAAAGACAAACCGTACCCTCAAAAAGCTTAACGGCACAACGGCTTCAACTGCCGACATAAAGGAGATTGTTGCACAGCTTAACACTTTTTCGGGGCTTAACGGAATTTTGCTCTATCTTGACGAAATTCAGTATTTTAATAAAAAGCAACAGCAGACTTTGCTCGAATACATTGAAAACGGCAGTATCACGCTGATTGCGTCAACAACCGAAAATCCGTATTTTTATGTATATAACGCAATTCTGAGCCGTTCGACTGTTTTTGAATTTAAGCCGGTTGAGCCGGATGAGGTTGAAAAGGCGGTTTACCGTGCAAGTGATTTTCTTGCCGAGGAGAGCGGTACGGATATTGAAATGCCCGAAGAATGTGCAAAGAAAATAGCATCGGGTTGCGGAGGAGATGTTCGCAAGGCGATGAATGCCGTTGAGCTTTCCGTGATTGCAACAGATGAAATTGACGGAAAAAAGGTTGTCAGACTTGAAACCGTTGAACAGCTTGTGCAGAAAAGTGCGGTCAGATATGACCGTGAGGGCGATGAGCATTACGATATTATCTCGGCTTATCAGAAAAGTATGCGCGGAAGCGATCCCGATGCCGCACTTCATTACCTTGCAAGACTGCTTGAGGCAGGCGACCTGCCGAGTGCGTGTCGCAGACTTATGGTGTGTGCGAGTGAGGATGTGGGACTTGCGTATCCACAGCTTTTGCCGATTGTAAAGTCATGCGTTGATATGGCGCAGGCTGTCGGACTTCCCGAGGCGAGAATTCCGCTTGCCGATGCCGTGGTGATGGTGTGCAATGCCCCAAAATCCAACTCGGCATATATGGGTATAAACAGAGCTTTGGCTGACATAAGAACAGGTAACTCGGGTCCTGTACCAAGACAATTGCAGAACAGGCACTGTGACGGAGATGACAATCCAAACAAGGGACAGTTCTATCTTTATCCCCACGATTTTCCAAACCATTATGTTGAGCAACAATATCTGCCCGATGCCCTAAAGGACAAGAAGTATTACGAATACGGCAGAAATAAAAACGAGCAGGCGTTCAAAGCCTATTGGGACAAAATCAAAAAGAAGTAATCAAATGAAGATTTTTTGACATGAAACTGCAAATAGAGTCAGATGTTGCTAACCGAACATCTGACTATTTGCTTTTATTATCCTGTTTTTTTGCTAATTATTGTTTCATTGTCTATTATGCACAATTTGAATGTGAATAATTTGTGACGCAAGAAATTTTATTATTCTTTAAGAGAAAATTATTAGCGGTTCAATAATGTAGAATTAAAGAGTAATTGTGGAGTAGTGTTGAGTAGCTTCACACGTGCAACAAAAAAATAATTCTGGAGGAAATCAAAATGGTAAAAAGACAACACAAAATCATGTGCCTTGTGCTTTGCCTTATGCTGGCGGTTTCAACCGTATTCGTCGGTGTAGTCAGTGCTTCTGCTGCAACAGGCGATACTGTTTACGTTAGGGTAAACAACGGCTGGTCAAAAGTTAACTGCTATATGTGGACTGACGGTGTCGGCAGCAACGCATCTTGGCCGGGTAAAGCAATGACAAAGGTTGAGGACGGTGTATATTCTTACACTCTTGACAAGGATTATGCAATGGTAATCTTCAACAACGGCTCAGATCAGACAGACGACCTTGCATACCAGGGTCACGGCAAAATCTATGACCTTTCAAAGGGTACATGGTCGGATTATGCAGGTGCTCCTTCACAGGACGCAACTGCTCAGAGACCTACAAGCGCAACAACAGCAACAACTGCTACAACAGCAACAACTCCCAGCGGTGAAGGCACAACTGTTTACCTCAACAACGAGGCAGGTTGGGCAACACCTGTTGCTTATATGTGGAACAGCAATTCTGACAGCAACGGTTCATGGCCGGGTGTAAAGATGACAAACATCGGTGGCAATGTATATCAGTACACCGCATCAAAGACATATGCCAGCTGTATCTTCAGCAACAGCGGTCAGTCACAGACAGGAAACCTTACTGCAAAGGACGGCTATATCTACAACAACAAGACTAATCAATGGTCTGTTTACGATACAAGCCCTCTCCAGGTTAAGGAATTTACTGCTGATCCTGCATCAAACATCTACACAGGTACAGATGTACAGCTTTCTGCAACTGCTGCCAATAAGAGCGGCGCAGCAGTAAGCTACAAGTTCTCTGTTACTAACGCACAGGGCGGAACATCAACACTTTCCGACTTCTCTTCTGCTAAGTCAGTAACATGGACTCCTACAGTTGCAGGTGAATACACAATTACATTTGACTTTAAGGACACAGACGGCAACACAAACAACCGTACAATGACTCTTGAAGTTAAGGACGACTCAGCAATTGTTAAGCCAATCATCAAGAGCGTTACTCCTGCAAACCTTAACCTTATCAAGGTTAACTCAACTGCTACTGTAACAGTTAAGGCAGGCGGCGGTAAGACAGGTACTAACCTTCTTTTCTACAAGTATGTTGTAACTGATCCTAACGGTGCTCAGAACACACCTTACTACACACTCAACAACATTTACACATTCGTTCCTAAAATGAAGGGTGAATACAAGGTTAATGTTTATGTACAGGGTTCTGACAACAGCACAATAAACAAGACTTATACTTACACAGCTGCAGACGATGTTACTGAGCCTACAACAGTTGTTGTTCCTACAACTGCTCCTCAGCCAACAACAGTTCAGCCTACAACTGTTAAGCCTACAACTCCTCAGCCCACAACTGTTAAACCTACAACTCCTCAGCCAACAACAGTTCAGCCTACAACAGCTCCCGAAAGACTCCGTGGCGATGTTGACGGTGACGGCGAAGTAAATGTGGTGGACGCAACATATCTTCAGAAGTCAATTGTAGGACTTCCGGATGTTCCGGCTCTCGAAACACTTGACCTCAAGATTTGCGACCTTGACGGTGACGGTGCAATCAGTGTTAAGGATGCAACAATCGTTCACAAGATCGTTGTAAACCTTGATTAATCCAAACATTAAGTAAAAAAAGATTGGAGATATACCTATGACAAGAATAAAGAAGCTGTGCGCACTTGTTCTTGCTGTGATGATGGTTGTAACCGCAGGAGTAATTTCTGTAAATGCAGCTCAGAGTTCCGACTCTGATGCTGTATCTGCGGATACAACAGAAACAGGCATCACAATTCATGTAAGAATGAGTGACGGTACACAGCCATATGTATATTTGTGGAACTCGCTCCCCACAAACAGCGCCATGTCAAAGTCTTACCCCGGTGAGAAAATGACAAAGGGTGACAAGTGGTATAACTACCATGTAGCAGATGTTACAAAGGTAAATGCCATTGTTACAGACGCTGACGGCAAGCAGTATTCTTCTGAGAAAAAACTTGAATCTGCTGCAAGCGCTGACTGGTACTGTGAAAACGGTAAATGGTCAAAATACAACCCTGACGAGCCGGATCCGGTTGGCAGCGTTGATATGCGTGAAGAAACAATCTACTTTGTTATGACAACACGTTTCTATAACGGCGATACAGGCAACGATGTTCATTGCTGGGATGACGGCACAGCCGGCAACGGTGATGACGACCCTGCATGGCGCGGTGACTTTAAAGGCCTCGGTGACAAGCTCGACTACATCAAGGCTCTCGGTTTCAGCGCAATTTGGGTAACACCTGTTGTTACAAACGGATCAGGCTATGACTACCACGGCTATCATGCTATGGATTTGTCAACAGTTGATGCTCGTTATGAAAGCTCAGACTACACATACGAAGATCTTATTCACGATGCTCACCAGAAGGGCATGAAGATTATTCAGGACGTAGTTCTTCAGCACACAGGTAACTTTGGTGAAGCACACTTCTGTGATCTTTTCACAAAGGATACAACTAAAGACCTTGGCAACCTTCAGGAGTCATTGATTCCTACACAGTATCTTCTTGATACATACGGCCTTAAGTCACCTGAGGAATACTGGGCTCAGAAGCCGGGTGTTCAGTATCAGCAGAGACTTAACCTTATGAAGAATGTTACTTACTCAGGCGACAACGGTAACTCAACCGGTCCTCAGCCTGCAGAGCAGGACTTCTCTATGAATAAGATTTCACAGAGTGATACTTACAACCCGAACAACTACTATCATACAGGCTATTTCCAGAGTCCTAACTATGATGACTGGACAACAAAGTTCAGCCAGATTGCAGGCGACTGCGTTGACCTTAACACAGAGAACCCTGCAGTTGCAGAATATGTTGTAGATTCATATTCAAAGTATATGGATATGGGCGTTGACGGCTTCCGTGTTGATACCGTTCGTCACATTCCGAGAGTATCTCTCAACATTATGTTCAATGACCAGCTTATGGACGCTGCTAAGGCAGCAGGCAAGCCTAACTTCTATATGTTCGGCGAAATCTGCACAAGATACACATCAGTTTGGTATCGTGGCCATGCCGAGGAGTCAACTCCTTACTACACATGGAAAGAGTCTAACTCTAAGTGGGCAGACAGCTGGAACTGGGGCACATCAGCTTCAGACATCAACGACAACATGAACCTCGTTCTTCAGCATTATCTTGAAGAAGATAATTACAACGGCGATATGGATTCTACACAGCCAAAGAGCGACAACGCTTACCTTGACGGTATTACATATCACGGTTCCGACCGTTCTAAGGCATCAGGCATGGATGCAATTGACTTCCAGATGCACAGAATGTTCGGTAGCGCTAAGAACGCTTATAACTTCGCTATTAACAACGACCAGTATTACAATGATGCAACATACAGCGTAATGTATGTTGATTCACACGACTATGCTCCTGAACAGCCGGATGAAACAACTCGTTTCACAGGCGGTACACAGACATGGGCAGAGAATATGGATCTTATGTTCACATTCCGTGGTATTCCTTGCGTATACTATGGTTCGGAAGTTGAGTTCAAGAAGGGTGAGCTTATTGATAAGGGTACACTTATTTCTCTTGAAAACTCAGGTCGTGCATACTTCGGTGATTATCTTGAGGGTACTGTAAACGCTACTGACTTCAGTGAGTACACAGCATCAGGCACTGTTGCTGACACTCTTGCAAGCCCGCTCAGTAAGCACCTTTCAAAGGTTAATGCTATTCGTCGTGCTATCCCCGCTCTCCAGAAGGGACAGTACACAGCATCAAACACATATGTAACAGGTGGAGATATGTCTTATGTTCGCCGTTATACTGACGACAACACAGACAGCCTTGCACTCGTTTCAATTTCTTCAGGTGCAACATTCAAGAACATTCCTAACGGCAAGTATATTGACGCTGTTACAGGTGATGTTAAGTATGTTACTGACGGTACACTTACAGTTCCGGAACTTGCTAAGGCTAACATGAGAGTTTATGTATGCTGCGCAAGCGGATTTACAGGTATCGACGGTCAGATCGGCGGAGATTCTGCTTACGCTAAATAATGCGGAATATTCCACACTCAACACGATTCTGATTCTGTAATCAAAATTAATTACGGCACTCCGAGTAAAATCGGGGTGCCGTTTTTTTGTTATTTTATTTGTTCGTAATATTTTAAAAAATATGCTTTATAATAAAAGTGTATCCGAAGTGTAATGTCAGCATAAAAATGCTTGACAAAAAATTATATTTCGGATAAAATGATAATAGAAAAACCAATATGGCTTTTCGTTTGATGACGAGTGACGGTTCTGACTCGTGACTAAATAAAAATGACCGATTGACGATGATGTGTGACGGTTCTGACACATCGGTAAAATAAAAATTGACCGAGCGATGATTTGGAGCAGACATCTTGCGGTGTCTGCTCTTTTTTCAATAGTGGGTTAGCCCTTTAGCGTTTAGCGGAAATTTATAACTTTAACTGAGATTCTAAAATATTTTTGACATCTTAGATGTGGTCGGTATAGGGGAATTTTAAAGTGATATTCAGCGTTATTTATCTGTCAAAACAATTTATAGCAGACTATCCTCAGTCGCATTACAGAGAATTGATGTTAAAAGACAAGCGACCATATGGATGTTTGTTAATTAAAACTCATAATGATTATTATATTTGTGTTCCGTTTAGGTCGCATATTCATCATAAAAATGCGTTCCTGTTTAAAAATACAGAAAGGTCAAAAGCCGATTCTTCGGGGCTTGATTATTCAAAAACGGTTCTTATCAGACCGGAGGATTATGATAAATATTTAATTGAAAATGCAGTCGTTGATACAGATGAATATAAGGCTGTCAGAATGAGTATTTATAAAATTGAAAAACAGATTTCAAAATACATAGAGGGCTATGTCAAATCGGTTTCGGATTTTGAAAACGCTGACAAAAAATCTTTTGAACGAAAATACAAATATTCCACGCTTAAATATTTCCATGATATTCTCGGTATAGAATAACAATCGGGTAGCAGAAGTTTACATTCAGTAAATCTGTTACCCGATTGTTCTCTTATATTTTTTATTGTTATAATTTGCACTCAAAAATTTCGTTGGTGTCGGAAAAACCATGAGATTTATACCATTCTGCCGAATTTTCGCTTGGCCATGCAAAGACAAGTTCGCAGTTGATTGACGAAAGGTAGTTCTTTACATAATCGAGCAGTCGAGTGCCGATGCCCTTGCCACGATACTCTTCAAGCGTGAACACCTTTGTGAGATACGCAATAAATTCACGCTTTGCATTCAGGGTGGGAATTGTCGGAATAAGATATACAAACATTGCCGAAAGAATTTTCGCATTCTCATCTTCCGCAACGAAGATTTTATATTCCTTGTTTGTGTATAAAAAGGCAACGAACTCCTCGATAAATACCGATTTTGTTACACCGTCGGTGTTGTGTTCACCGTAAGTTTCGTCGTCCTCAACAGCATGTGTCCATCTCATTTCCGCAAGCTGAACGAAATCTCTGTCCTGAACCTCTCTTATTACCATGCTATCACCTCATTAAATTATTTTCAAATTAAGTATAACACAGATTTCCACGATTACAAGGATGCAATTCGTCAGTATCCGCTCTCGATTTCACTCATCGCAGTTATTCATTTGGTATTGTTCATTGGGTATTTTTCTCTTAGTCTTTTTCTATGGGTATTATTAGGGTGCAAATCGTGAGGGGGAGTGGTGCAGGAGATGCAGGGGGGTGGTGCAGAATTTACAGAGGAGTACTGCATTGCGTGCAAGGGGCAGGTGCATTATTTGCGTAGTGTTCAACGAGGTTGTCACGGCAAAATCCGATATCGTAAAAGTCTGAGTTGAGAGAAAATATATAGGGAGCAGGCTGAATTTTGCCGAATTTTCCGACCGCAAAACCGCCCGATTTTGAAATTATGTTTCGTTCGCAAAGATTGTTTACGCACTTTCTTGCCGTGTTTTCGGAAATTGAACAGGCATTTGCAATGGTCATTATTGACGGATAGCAGGTTTTTGTTTTGTCACAGCACTTCAATATGTAGCACAAAACCGAAAATTCGTGAGGTTTTAGCTTGGGGTCAAACACCTCGTTTGGAACCATAAAAAAGTTTGTCATAAAATCGCCTCCGCTTATAAGCACAAAAGGCGAAAAAATGTATATTTTAATGCAATTTTTGAAAAATTTAACAGAGTTTTTTATACGGCAAATAATAACAATAATTTTAGTTACTGTTTTCACAATTCAGTAGGTGATCCAATGAACACTCGCAAGTAACAGTACAGATTTTATGGTGAATTAAATTATATAAATGTCGGAAATTTACCGATACATTAGAATACACAATTTTCATCACATCATAACATACACATAAAACAAATAATTTCATCAAGGCGGGCGTCCAATGAACGCCCCTACGGCTTGTTTTATGTTTGCACATAAAACAAAGGGCAACACGGTTCGCCACTACATTGAATGGTGCAGACGGTGACAATGTTACGCTCGGGCATAATATGTTTTGCATTGCTGAAACTGTCTACACGAACGGGGTGCGAGGCACTCGCATGCATAGGGCAATATTTAGCACAAAGCAAATCTCGGGAGTTATAGTTTTTACTATATCAGACTGTCTACACGAACGGGGTGCGGTGACACACCGCCGCTTGACAATTTTAGGGTTGCGATATATAGTATAGTCAAGGGAAGAGATTAACGGCAAACGCCGTAAAAATTGTGGGGTGAGCAGATGAAAATAACACTTAATCCCGACAAAGAAACAGTAAAGACAGTTAAAGAGGGCTTGAAGAGGACAGGCGGTTACTGCCCGTGCAGAATTCAGCGTACAGAGGAATACAAGTGTATGTGCAAGGAATTCAAAGAGCAGATTGCCGATCCTGATTTTGAGGGCTTTTGTCATTGTATGCTTTACTACAAATCTAAAGATTAAAATAACCGAACAGGAGGATTGTTATGGAAATAGAGCTTTACAAAGAAACTTTTGAGCAGGAGGTTTTGCAGTCGGATATTCCCGTGCTTGTAGACTTTTGGGCAACATGGTGCGGTCCGTGCAAGATGATTGCCCCGATTGTGAAAGAAATCGCTGACGAATATGACGGCAAAATTCTTGTCGGCAAGGTTAATGTTGACGAAGAACCCGACCTTACAATGCAGTATAATGTGTCGAGTATCCCGACTCTTATGGTGTTCAAAAACGGCCAACTTGTCAACAAGGCAGTAGGCTATCGTGAAAAGGACGAAATTCTTAAAATGCTCAAGTAAATATACCGACTATAACACAAAACCGTGTGTACAGAAAAAGTACACACGGTTTTTTTATTACCTGATTCGGGAAAGGTGGCTTTCTGAGGAGGATCAGGCAGATATCTTTGACTATTGATTTTTGGTTGTGAATAATTATTTTTAAAAATATTTTTGAAAATTGCATTAAAGTATGCAATTTTTTTGAATTTTGCAGGTATAAGTGAGGGGCGTTGATAAAGCCTCTCGAAAAACGGAGGTGACGAGATATCAGAAAATTGACAGGTAGGGAAAAGAAGTTTTGCAGTTTATTTCTCGGGTCGGGAAATTCCGAGCTTGCCGCTGAAAAGGCAGGCTACACGGGGGATTGTGAGCAGAAGGGGGAAGAGCTTATCTGCCGTCCCGAAATTTCAGCCGAGCTTGAACGGCTGTCACGGCTAAGAGAAAAATCCCTTGCCAACATGGCGGCGGCAGGGTATCAGCGGTTGGCTTTCGGGAGCATTTGCGATGCAATTTCTTTGCTTTACAAAAGTGATCCGAGCAAGGAGGATCTTGAAGGCATGGATTTGTTCCTTGTGTCGGAGATTAAAAGACCAAAGGACGGTTCAATGGAAATCAAGTTTTTTGACAGGCTAAAGGCACTTGAAAAACTCGGTGCAGGCGGAGAGCATGAAACAGGCGCAAAACAGCTTTTTGATGCCATTTCAAACAGCGCAAGGGCGGTGAATGACAAGGAAAATGGAAATTAAAGCTTTTTCTAAAAAACAGCTTACCGTGCTTTCGTGGTGGAACAGGGAGTCGGCTTTTCGTGACAGGGACGCAATCATCTGTGACGGTGCTGTGCGCAGCGGAAAGACTTTTTGTATGTCGCTGTCGTTCATTTTGTGGAGCTTTTACGATTTTGCAAATTCGGACTTTGCACTTTGCGGAAAGACAATCCGTTCTTTAAGGCGAAATATGATTACGCCCGTGATTCCGATTTTGGAATCACTTGGCTTTAGGTGTGAAGAAAAGCTGTCGCAGAATATTTTGACCGTGAGCGTTAACGGAGTGATGAACAGGTTCTATCTTTTCGGTGGCAAGGACGAGTCATCCGCATCGCTCATTCAGGGTATGACGCTTTCGGGGGTGCTTTTTGACGAGGTTGCGTTGATGCCGAGGTCGTTCGTTGAACAGGCATTGGCGAGATGTTCCGTGTCGGGTTCGAGATTTTGGTTTAACTGCAATCCCGAATTTCCTGAGCATTGGTTCTACCGTGAGTGGATTAAAAAGTGCGGTGACAAAAATGCGTTGTATCTGCATTTTACAATGCAGGATAATCCGTCCTTAAAACCTGAGGTTATCAAGCGGTATGAAAGCCTGTATTCGGGTGTGTTTTACGAGAGGTTCGTAAAAGGCAGATGGGTAGCCGTTTTCGGTGCGGTTTATCCGTTTATGGACAATGAAAGGATGTACTGCAATATTCCGTCGGACATTGAAAGCTGGGCGGTATCGTGCGATTACGGTACTGTGAATCCCGCATCATTCGGTTTGTGGGGCAGAAAAAACGGTGTGTGGTACAGGGTTGACGAATACTACTTCAACTCACGCACTCAGGGCTTTCAAAAGACCGACGAGGAGCATTATGACGGACTTGAAAAGCTGATTGACGGGCGGAAAATCGAATGTGTGATTGTCGATCCGTCTGCCGCAAGCTTTATTGAGGTTATAAGGAGACACGGAAAATACACGGTTGTGTCGGCTGAAAACAATGTTATCAACGGCATAAGACAGACTTCGCAGGCTTTGAAGGACAGAAAAATCAGAATCTGCAAAAATTGCAGAGCCGCAAGAAGAGAATTTTCGCTTTACCGTTGGGACGGTTCGGGGCGCAGTGACGCACCTGTTAAGGAAAACGACCATGCAATGGACGACATAAGATATTTTGTCGCTACTAAAATTTACGGTTGTGACGGATTCTTTGCCGTTGCAACCAAAAGACAGGAGGAAACAGCTTGAGGCTTGGCAGAAAAAATAAAAAGACCGAGAGCATAAAGACGGTGCAGACCGTTTTGAGAGAAACGAGAAATAATTCGCCGATTTTCTCACGATTTGCCGTTCAGACAAGAACGGAAAGGCAGCTGTACACAACTTTGCGTGAGTCTGTGCCGATTATTGATGCGGCACTCTGCAAAATTATCAGACTTATCGGCGGATTCAAAATTGTGACTTCATCGGCTGAAAGTCAGAAGCTCGCCGACAGCTTTGTTAAAAATGTCCGCACAAACGGTGAAATGACGGGACTTGAAAGTTTTGTGCTTTGCTATCTTGATTCGCTTCTCACCTACGGACAGGCGGTCGGTGAGATTGTTCCCGATAGTGACGGTGAAGGGATTTGTGCATTGTACAATGCAAGCCTTGACGATGTTGAAATCAGAGCGGATTCTTCTCCGCTGAAGCTTGCGGTTTACACACTCGGCAACGGTACAGCCGAAGAACCTAAGCATCCGGAAAGGATTTTTGCAACACTGCTTAATCCCAAGCCGGGTACTGTGTGCGGTACTTCCATACTCAGCGGTCTGCCGTTTGTCAGCTCAATACTTTTGAGGATTTTTGAGTCGGTAAAAACAAACTGGGAGAGGGTTGGCGATATCCGTTTTGCGGTTACTCTCAATCCCGATTCAAACGGTTCGGCTGTGAGCAGGGAAAATGCACAGGCGGTTGCCGATGAGTGGAAAAAGGCGATGAGAAGCGACAGCGTGTGTGATTTTGTGTCGGTCGGCGATGTCAGCGTTAAGGTTATCGGTGCTGAAAGCGATATGCCCGACTGCGATATTCCCGTAAGGCATATTCTTGAGCAGATTATTGCAAAGCTTGGTATTCCGCCGTTTTTGCTCGGCATTTCGTGGTCGAGTACGGAGAGAATGAGCGAACAGCAGGCGGATATTCTCACAAGCGAGCTTGCCTACTACCGCACCGTGCTTGAACCCGTGATTACAAAAATTGTGTCGGCTCATCTTAAAATGTGCGGTTATAACGACAGCTTTAAGATTGAGTGGGACAAAATTAATCTTCAGGATGCGGTTGAGCTTTCTCAGGCAAGACTTAACAATGCAAATGCGATGAACATTGAAAGACAGATTGGAGCGGAGGTGCAGAATGAAGGATAACAAACTTATTAAAAGCGGTGTTTCGGGCGTTGTTGACGGTGAAAATCAGACTGTCGGCGATGATGAACTTGAACTGATTAACCGCTTTACAAGGCGAAATCTTGCAAAAAATGAGGTGTATGCGTTTTCGGTTGTGCTGTGTGACAACGATGTTGACCGTGACGGCGAACGCTTTACAACGGATTCGCTTTATGAGCTTGAAAAACTTTTTGTCGGCAAGACAGGAATTATTGACCACAATCCGAGTGCCAAAAATCAGACGGCAAGAATTTTCAGCTGTAAGGTTGAGAAAATTGACGGTCAGAAAACGGCTTTGGGTGACGATTACTACAGGCTCAAGGCAAGGGCATATCTTCCCGTTTGTGAGAGCAACAGGGATATTATTCTTGCGATTGACAGCGGAATTATCAAGGAAGTAAGCGTTGGCTGTGCCGTTGGCAGGGTTGTGTGCAATGTGTGCGGTGAGGACATCTCGATGTGTACTCACAAAAAGGGCGAGGTTTACGGCTCAAAGCTTTGTTGCGGTGAGCTTGTGAATCCGTATGACGCATACGAATGGAGCTTTGTTGCCGTGCCGTCACAAAAGAGGGCAGGCATTACGAAAAGTCACAAAATTTTTGGAAAGGAAAATGATATGGAGAAAATTCTTAAAGCTATTGAAAACAAAAAGGCTTTTACACTTGATGAGAGTGACAGCAGAAAGCTGTGCGAATATATTGACGGGCTTAAAAAGTCGGCTAAGGACGGTGTGCTGTACCGTGAAAGCCTTACCCGTGATGTTGTAGGACTTGCTGCTTTTGTTCAGCCTGACATTTCGGGCGAAACAATGGAGAGTGTTGCAAAGAGCATGACAATTGAACAGCTCAGAGAATTTAAGTCAGCATTTGAAAAGAAAAAGAAAGCAGCTTTTGAGCCTGTTCCGCAGCTTTACTGCAAGCAGGACAAGAGAAATAACACCGTGGAAAACGGTCAGTTCAGTATTTAACGGAGGTATTATTATGAATGTAAATTTTAACGGATTCGGCGAAAATGCCGCAACATTTATTGCAGACGGAACACTTACAGAGGCAGGCGTGCCTGTTAAGATGAAGGACAACGGTACTGTTGCAAAATGTGATGCAAGCGAGAATTTTTGCGGTGTGTGCGTAAGCGTGAGAGGCGGTTATGCGGTTGTCCAGCTTTCGGGCTATGTGACCGTAAAGAGCGACAAGAAAATCGCCGTCGGCTACAAAAAGCTTTCTGCAACGGCAGACGGCGGCGTGTCGGTTACAACAACCGGCAGAGAGTACCTTGTGCTTGACTCAACAGACACATCAGTCGGATTTATTCTTTGATAAGAGGAGGAAGATATTATGGCAAATTTTGAAAATATTACAATTGAAAAGGGTATGTATCAGACAAAGGGCGGAATTTCGGGTGCACTTGAAAAGCTTGATCCGTCAGAAAATTACAGAGGTACTGCACTTGAGGGGCTTGACGCATTTTCCCGTCAGCTCAAACGCTTTGACATTAAGGTTAAGGGCAGAAACAGCGACTGTGTTGAAAAGTTTTTTCAGAGTTCAAACTCTGCGGCACTTTTCCCCGAATATGTGAGCAGAGCCGTTATGCAGGGCATGGAGAGAGCGGATATTCTCCCAAATCTTGTGGCAACCGTGACAGACATTGAGGGTATGGATTACCGCAGTATTGCATCTGTTCCGAGTGAGGATGACAAGAGTCTTAAACTCGTCGGCGAGGGTGCAAAGATTCCGCAGACTGAGGTTAAGACAAGAGAAAACCTTGTTAAGCTTCACAAGCGCGGCAGAATGCTTGTTGCATCATATGAGGCACTTCGCTTTCAGCGTCTTGACCTCTTTACCGTAACACTCAATCAGATTGGTGCATATATTGCAAGAGCACAGCTTAAAGATGCGATTGATGTGCTTGTGAACGGTGACGGCAATGAAAATCCCGCCGGCACACTTGCTGTGGCAACAGGCGGCAAGGTTACATATGAGGACCTTTTAAAGCTTTGGACAGAGCTTGCTCCGTATGAGCTCAACACAATTCTTGCGTCAACTCCCGAAATGCAGAAGATTCTTTCGCTCTCTCAGCTTCAGGATTCAAACGCAGGTCTTGATTTTCAGGCTACGGGCAGAATGATTACACCTCTCGGTGCAAGCCTTCTTCACACTCCCGAGCTTGTGGGCGGTAAGATTATCGGTCTTGACAAAAACTGTGCGCTTGAAATGGTTCAGGCAGGCGGTGTTGTTACAGATTACGACAAGCTTATTGACCGTCAGCTTGAAAGAGCCGCAGTTACCTGTACCGCCGGTTTTTCAAAAATCTTTACAGAGGCGTCAAAGGTGATGAGCTGTTAAGGAGGGATTGCCTTGAACATTGCAAACATTACAAAGCGTTTTGCATTATACAGCGGTATTGACGGTGCTGAAGCATACAAATGGAAGAGCATTATTGACGATGCCGTGGTGTATGTTAATTCAATCGTTACGAAGGGAAATCTTTCGGAAGATGACGAATTAAGACTTGAAAACCTGTGTGCCGTTTACGCTTTTAAGTTGTATTCCCTTTGCAATGATGACAGCATTTCTTCTTTTTCCGCAGGTGATTTGAAAATTTCATCATCTGCGGACGGCGAAAGCCGTGCCGAAAAGCTGTGGAGGGAATATGCCGACAAGTCGCAGGACCTTATCGGCAGAGAAAAATTTTTGCTTGGGGTGATATGATGAATATTTCACCGTCTATCGGGAAAATATTAAACAGATACGGCTGTGATGTTACCGTTAAAAACGGCGGTAAATCGGTTAGGACAAAGGCTTTTATTTCACCTTTGAGATACAACTATAATCAAAACTCCGACAATGTACGGCATAGACTCGGAATGAGAAAAACGAAGCTGTTTTTATTTATTGCACCGCCCGATGTTTTGCTTAATTCGGGAAAAAGCGTAATAGAAAGTGAAAACGGTAAATATACTGTTAAAAGGTGCGAAAAATATTATGTGAAGGACAATCCGATTTATGTAAGGGCTGTTCTGTGTGCATACAGAGAAGAAACGAGGGATGATTTTGAATCGAATTGAGAAACAGGTTGACCGTATTATTGCAGGCTTAAAGGTAAATGAGGCTTTGAAAAATGTCAGATTTATAAGAGAATACGGCTCTGATGAAGCACCGTCACCCGTGAACGGAATGATTGCCGTTGTGTCGGTGAGAGATATGTCAACGGAGAAAAGTTATATCGGTGGGTACCTTTCGCCGTCTATCAAGGGTGAAAGCTACAATGCAGGAGTTGAAATCAGGGTGTATGCTCCTGCAACCGAGAACGGAAGCGGTCTTTCGGAAGTGGTAAGTGAAATTCTTCTCGGACTTAAAACTGCCGATGCGGAAAAGACGATTACCCACAGCGAGGCGGCGTCAATTGAATTTGATCCCGATATGAACGCAATTTACAGAACGGTGAGCTTTAATATGGAATTCTGTCTTTGCGAGGAGGTTTAAATGGACGGCTTTGAATTTGAAAACTGCGGAAATGCTGTGTTGAAATGTGAGGGGAAAATTCTCGGCGGTGTTGAAAGGGCGGTCTGTACAAGAAAGAACTCCTTCACGGAAATCAAGGAATTTTTCAATGACAAGCCCGTTGAAAGGATTGTTTCAAATGAATGGGAACTTACCTTTGTGATGAAGATTACGGATGAAACTCCGTTTTTGGGGCGTGACAGCTTTAAAAGTCTTGAACTTGACCTTGCAAAGAAGAAAATCATTTACACGGATTGCAAAGTGCTTGAATTTTCAAGCGTTACCCAGGGCAGCGGAAGTATTCTTGCAACCGTGAAAATCAGCGCCGACGAAAGGGAAATTATATGAATGATAAAAATTCAGACGAACTTTACAGGCTTGCGGAGTCTGAGAATGGCGGTAAAGATACCGAAATGTTAGGTGAATTTCTTGAAAGGGAAAGCCGTCGTTACAGTCGCAGACTTGACGAAGAAGAGGAGGCGAAAAGCCGATGAAACAGGTGCCGATGAAATTCGGTGAATATGTGTGGCATCACAATCCGCAGAATATCAGCTTTGAATGTGACAAGAGCGTTGCAGAAATGAAAAGTCCGTTCGGTGAAGCTTCCGTTCAGGATATGGGGCGGAAAAATATGAAAATCAGCGGTTCGGGACAGCTGTACGGCGAGGATTGTGCAGAACAGTTTGAAAGGCTGTTTGAGGTGTTCAGAAACAGCGGAAAAGAAGTGCTCTCCGTGCCAAACCTGCCGAGCATTTATGCTGTGTTTGAAAAGCTTGAAATAAAGGGCGAGCCAAAGCCGAATGTGCTTGAATACAGCTTTGTGTTCCGTGAGGTTATGGAAAAAAAGCAGAAAACGGTAATTACATATTTTGACTGTGAAAACGGACAAACCCTGTGGGATGTTGCATACAAAACAGGGGTGAAAATTGACGAGCTTGTGCGGCTGAATCCCGATGTTAAGTTCCCCGATGAAAACCTCGGAACAAGGAGGGTTAAGCTGTGCTGACTTACTTTTTTACTGATAAAAACGGCAAAAGGTGTGAAATTAAAAATGTTCTCACGGCAGAAATTTCGGCAGATGTCGATGTGCCTGCCGATGAGCTTGTGATGACTGTGCCGTATGACGAGAAGTTCGGAAATGCCGATATACTTGAGGCTTATGACGGCAAGTCGCTTGTGTTTGTGGGACAGGTTGACGAGATTGTCAGCATTGTGAGAACCGACGGTGCGATTGTAAGGCTGAGTGCAAGAAGTCTTGCCGGAAGGCTTCTCGACAATGAGGCAGAGCCTGTTACATATGTGAACCCAGCGGCAAAGTTCATTTTTGAAAGACATTTAAAGCCGTTCGGAATTGTCGGATATGACGGTGACGAACATCCGTTTATGGGCACAATCAAAATAGAAAAGGGCATGACCGAGTGGCAGGTGCTTGAAAAATTCTGCAACGGCAGATACGGCAAAAGTCCGAGAATTACGGGTGCGGGATTTGCTTTGATGTGCGGAACTTACGGCGGTGCAAAGCCGATTGTGTTCGGCAGAAACGGAGTAGGCTACACATCTCTCCGTGAGTACATAAAGCCGTGCAAGGTTATTTCGCAAATCAAACTACGCACCGAGGAATACGGCGGTTACAAGAGCGTTATAAGCAACAAATGCGTTGCCGACAGGATTAAAAGGGTGAGATATGTAAACGCTTTTCTCGACAACAATGCGGTAAAAACAGCCGACAGGATGATTGAAAACGGCAACAGGCAGAGCTTTGAAATAATGCTTGAATGTGCAGAATGTCTGTGCGGAGTTGTCGGCAGAAGGGCTGTGATTGATGACTCTCTCATCGGAAAAAGAGAGGGCTTGATTGTGAAAAGCATTAAATATTCACTTAGGAAAAACGGTGAAAGCACAACGGTTGTGCTTGGAAAGGAGAACGGCGATGTGGCTGATGAATTACATAACTAAAAATTCGATTACCGCCCCGAAAGCCGAAAAGGGCGGTGTGAAAAGTTCGGGAAACACGGTTTCGGTGGATTCCTCGGAAGAACACAGGGGGATAAAATGTTGCGTGCCGTATGGCTTTGCAAGCGTTGTTCCCGTGGGAGAGTCGGCGGTTGTTTTGCCCCTTGCTAACGGTGAAGTGAGTCTTGGTGTGCTTGCAAAAAATGTTGAGCTTGATGAGGGCGAGGTTATGCTCTCGTCAAAGGGCGGAGCGAGTATTGTGCTGAAAAACGACGGCAGGGTTCTTATCAACGGCAAGGCGGTGTAGTATGAGGGATACGATGATTAAAAACGGTGATATCGTTATCGACTCTTCGGGCAATACGGTATTGCTTGAGGGGATTGACGCAAAATTCCAACAGGCTGTGCTTTGCATTTCGGCAAAACTCGGCGGATTTGTCTATGACAGAAGTTTCGGTTCAAAGGTGCTTTTGCAGGACAAAACGCTCTCGGCAAAGCAGACTGAACTGCTTGCCAATGAATCGCTTGCAAAAATGAAAAATACCTATGCAAGCGTTAAGTCGGTTGGCAAAAAGATTACGATTGACCTTACGGTTGACGATATTACAAGGGAGGTGCAGATAAATGGAAACTTATGATGAAATTTACGGCAGAATGAAGAATGCCTATGAGCATGAAACGGGTGACAGCTTTAACGAGGTGAGCGACATTGCAATCAGGCTCAAGGTGCTTGCCGGCGAGATTTTTAAGCTGCAGACGAATCTTGAATGGTGGAAAAGACAGATGTTTGCAGTGAGCGCAAGCGGTGAATGCCTTGATAAACTCGCATCGCAGAGAGGTATTGAACGCAAAAAGGCGATGAAGTCAACGGGCGAAATTACCTTCAATATTTCTCAGCCGTGCAGTCACGATATTGTAATTCCAAAGGGGTGTGTTGTTGCTACGGCTGACCTTGTGCCGGTACGATTTGTTACGACCGAGGATGAAGAAATCAGCGCAGGCAACACGCTTGTGAGTGTTTATGCCGAGGCTGAACAGGCGGGAAGTAACGGTAATATCGGGCTTGGCTATGCGGTTGTTCCCGTGAGTGTGCCGACAGAGATTGAAACGGTTACAAACCGTGAGAAATTTACGGGCGGTTGCGATGCCGAAACGGACGATGAACTTCGCAAACGCATAAGAGATACATATATTAACACCTCCAACGGCACGAATGCGGCATATTACGAACAGCTTGCACTCACGGTTGACGGTGTTGCAAAGGCGAGTGCCGTCGGCAAAGCGAGGGGCGTAGGTACGGTTAATGTCTATGTTACGGGTGCGGATGCATCATTGGGTACGAATGTTGTTGCAAAGGTTCAGTTGCTTTTGGAAAAGCAGAGAGAGCTTAATGTTGATGTTGTTGTGGCAAATGCCCAGCGTACCGCCTGCAATATGAGCGTTGTTGCCTATGCGGAGGACGGATATTCTTCCAATGAAGTCAAGGAGTTGCTCAAAAATGCCTTTGCGGAATATGTAAATTCAATCCCTATCGGCGGAACATTCAGATTGTCGGAGCTCGGGGCAAGATTGATTGACACGGGTTGTATAACCAACTACAACTGGAACACGGATATGCAGGATGTGACGGTGGCAAAGTCGCAATGTTTTACTGTCGGTACAGTTACGATTGGGGTGAAGTGATGAACAGCTTTGATTCGATGAAAACCAAATTAGAATGTACGGGGCTTTACAAAGTTACGGCAAAATCAAATATCAGGGCGGAACTTTTGGCATATGCAGAGGGTTTGAACACGGAATTTGATATACTTGAAACTATGGAACGGGAGTTGTTTATTGACACAGCGGAAAACTGCGGAATTACCGAAAGGGAAAGATTTGTCGGTAAAATCAATGCCGATTATCCGCTTGAAAAACGAAGGGAAATGCTTAAAATATCTGAGCAGAAGGTCGGCGGAAAATGCACTCCCGACGATTTCAAAAGAATTGTCAGAGGTTACGGTGTGGAAAATTTTACAATTGCTGAAGCTCCCACAAGAAACCGTGTGGACATTAAAATTTCGGACGCAAAAACAGACGCAGAGAAAAAGCTCATAGAAAAGCGTGTGAATGCAGATTTTCCGTTACATCTTAATGTGATAATTTCTTATGTAAATGCATAAAATCCTGATTAAAATTTTAATCAAGCTATGTTAATAAATTTTGCAGCTTTGCAAAACCATTCAAATAATTAAATAACCATGACCAAAAATAAAAATGACAAGTTGAAAAATCTCAGCTTGTCATTTTTTGCGTAGGTGTTGTTATTCGTTGTAAAAAATGTGACTTACGCATTTATTCGTACGAAAAAGTGTTGACAGAACCGCCTGATATCAGTGAAGCCGCAATTCCTACTATAATTACGCCTATACCCACAAATTCAAGTACCTTAGATATAAAATGTTATTTCCCATACATTTGTCTCCTTTGAAAATCATTATTATATTTTCAAAAACAACAAAATATAAATTTGTTTTACATAACACATCAAAAAGAGGGTGTTCCAATCGGAACACCCTCTGATTTTATATCAGGAATAAACTTGTATTAAGTTACCTGTCAATACATCCTGTGTGTGGATTACTTGTTTGCGATAGCAGCCTGAGCAGCAGCAAGACGAGCAATCGGAACACGGAACGGTGAACATGATACATAGTCAAGACCGATCTTGTGGCAGAACTCAACAGAAGAAGGATCGCCGCCGTGCTCACCGCAGATACCAACATGGAGCTTGTTGTTTACAGGCTTACCGAGTTTGATAGCTGTTTCCATGAGCTTGCCAACGCCTGTCTGGTCAAGCTTAGCGAATGGATCGTTCTCGAAGATCTTAGCATCATAGTAAGCGTTGAGGAACTTACCTGCGTCATCTCTTGAGAAGCCGTATGTCATCTGTGTAAGGTCGTTAGTACCGAAGCAGAAGAAGTCAGCTTCCTTAGCAATTTCATCAGCTGTAAGAGCAGCTCTTGGAATTTCGATCATTGTACCAACTTCGTACTTGAGGTCGATGCCTGCAGCAGCGATTTCAGCGTCAGCTGTTTCAACAACAACCTTCTTAACGAACTTGAGTTCCTTAACATCGCATACGAGCGGAATCATGATTTCAGGCTCAACTGTCCAGTCTGCGTGTGCCTTCTGAACATTGATAGCAGCACGGATAACTGCCTTTGTCTGCATCTTTGCAATTTCAGGATATGTTACTGCAAGACGGCAACCACGGTGGCCCATCATTGGGTTGAACTCGTGGAGTGAAGCGATGATTGTCTTAATGTCTTCAACGCTCTTACCCTGAGCAGCTGCGAGCTTCTCAATGTCAGCTTCCTCTGTAGGAACGAACTCGTGAAGCGGCGGATCAAGAAATCTGATTGTTACAGGATTGCCTTCGAGTGCCTCATAAAGAGCCTCAAAGTCGCCCTGCTGATAAGGAAGAATCTTGTCAAGAGCAGCTTCTCTTTCTTCAACTGTATCTGAGCAGATCATCTCTCTGAATGCAGCGATTCTGTCCTCTTCAAAGAACATATGCTCTGTACGGCAAAGACCGATACCTTCAGCACCGAGCTCACGAGCCTTCTTAGCGTCAGCAGGTGTATCAGCGTTTGTTCTAACCTTAAGAGTTCTGTACTTGTCAGCCCAAGCCATGATTCTGCCGAACTCACCTGCGATTGTAGCGTCAACTGTTGGGATAACGCCGTCGTAGATGTTACCTGTAGAACCGTCGATTGAAATGTAGTCACCCTCGTGGAATTCCTTGCCTGCGAGTGTGAACTTCTTGTTAGCTTCGTCCATTGCGATGTCGCCGCAACCAGATACACAGCATGTACCCATACCACGAGCAACAACGGCAGCGTGTGATGTCATACCGCCGCGAACTGTGAGGATACCCTGTGAAGCCTTCATACCTGTGATGTCCTCAGGTGAAGTTTCAAGACGAACGAGAACAACCTTTTCGCCCTTAGCGTTCCAGTTTTCAGCATCTTCGGCTGTGAATACGATCTTACCGCAAGCAGCACCGGGAGAAGCGCCGAGGCCCTTACCGATTGGTGTAGCAGCCTTAAGAGCAGCAGCATCGAACTGTGGGTGAAGAAGTGTGTCAAGGTTACGAGGATCGATCATTGCAACAGCTTCTTCTTCTGTTCTCATGCCCTCGTCAACGAGGTCACAAGCAATTTTAAGAGCAGCCTGAGCTGTTCTCTTACCGTTTCTTGTCTGGAGCATATAGAGCTTCTTGTTTTCAACAGTGAACTCCATGTCCTGCATATCTCTGTAGTGGTTTTCGAGTGTCTGACAAACATTCTGGAACTGCTCGAAAGCTTCCGGGAACTCTTCAGCCATCTTAGCGATTGGCATAGGAGTACGAACACCTGCAACTACGTCTTCGCCCTGTGCGTTGATGAGGAACTCACCCATGAGCTTCTTCTCACCTGTAGCAGGATCTCTTGTAAATGCAACACCTGTACCGCAATCGTCACCCATGTTACCGAATGCCATTGACTGTACGTTAACTGCAGTACCCCATGAATAAGGGATATCGTTGTCACGACGGTAAACGTTTGCACGAGGGTTGTCCCATGAACGGAATACAGCCTTAACTGCGCCCATGAGCTGTTCCTTAGGATCGTCAGGGAAGTCCTGACCGATTTTCTCTTTGTATTCAGCCTTAAACTGGCCTGCAAGCTCCTTAAGATCGTCAGCTGTAAGCTCTACGTCATAAGTAACGCCTCTCTCAGCCTTCATCTTGTCGATGAGCTCTTCAAAATATTTCTTACCTACTTCCATAACTACATCGGAATACATCTGAATGAATCTTCTGTAGCAGTCCCAAGCCCAACGAGGGTTGTTTGACTTCTTAGCGATAACTTCAACAACATCTTCGTTAAGACCGAGGTTAAGGATTGTATCCATCATACCCGGCATTGAAGCACGAGCACCTGAACGAACTGAAACGAGGAGGGGGTTCTCCTTGTCGCCGAACTTCTTGCCTGTGATCTCTTCCATCTTTACGATGTACTCGTTAATCTGACCCTGAATTTCAGCGTTGATTTCTCTGCCGTCCTCATAATACTGAGTACAAGCTTCTGTTGTAATTGTGAAGCCCTGTGGTACAGGAAGTCCAAGACCTGTCATTTCTGCAAGGTTGGCACCCTTACCGCCGAGGAGCTCACGCATGTTAGCATTACCTTCTGTAAAAAGGTAAACCCATTTGTTTGCCATAACTGGTAATCCTCCTAAAAAATAAATTTAGATATACGGCTGTGGCAGACTTACCCCTTGGTAAAACCTGCCTGCTTGTATAAGCCTATCGAATATTATAACAAACTTTGGTCAAAATAGCTATATTTTTTTCAAACTTTTTTCTTATAAAAAACAGGTTTTATTTTCGACAATATTGTATAAATCGTTTAAAATGCCTTTTTTTGCCCGATTTTTGTAATTTTCTCTTGAAATTTGTGATTTTTGTGAGATAATATTATGGTATGAACGAGTGCCTTGTGACAGGACTGTCTGCATCTTTGTTGTTTTGTCACAGATAAAAGGAGAAAAAATGAAGAATTGTGCCGTTATCCTCGCAGGCGGCGAGGGCAAAAGAATGAAATCCGACAAACCGAAAACATTGTCGGAGGTGCTCGGCAGACCGATGCTCTGCTGGGTTATGTCGGCTTTAAGGAAAGCCGGTATTGATGACATCTGTGTTGTTAAGGGCTTTAAAAAAGAGTGTGTCGAAGAGTATCTTTCAACCCTCGATTTTTCCGTTGAAAGCGTGTTTCAGGCTGAAAGACTCGGAACAGGTCACGCTGTGATGATGGCAAAGGATTTCCTTAAAAAGCACAGCGGCAATGTCGTTATTCTCAACGGTGACGCTCCGTTTATGGACAGCAAGACTATTGAGGATTCCCTGAAGGCTCATATTGAGAACGGTTGTGCCGCAACGGTAATTTCCGCAAGGGTTGACGATCCGACAGGTTACGGCAGAATTGTCCGTGACGAAAACGGAAATCTGCGTGCAATTGTTGAGCAGAAAGACGCCGATGAGGAAACTCTCAAAATAAATGAAGTAAACTCGGGCGGATTCTGGTTTGATTGTCAGCTTCTTCTTTCGGTTCTCGACAGAATCAAGTCGGATAACAGCGCAAAGGAATATTATCTTCCCGATGCAATCAAGCTTTTGCTTGAGGACGGAAGAAAGGTCGGAGCATTCACGGCTCAGTGCAGTGATACGGTTCTGGGTGCAAATGATCCGGCTCAGCTTGAACAGCTTAACGAAATTGCAAGGGCAAAGGGTTACAGCTGTTAATTGTTCGGTTAATCATTGGTAAACATATACTACACACATTAAAATTCAAAGGAGTTATTGCAATGAATTTTCACGGTAAGGACATTAAAATTTTCACCGGCAGTTCAAATGTTGATGTAGCTCAGGGAATTGCAGGCTGTCTCGGTCTGCCGCTTGGTAAGAGTGACTGTACACAGTTCTCGGACGGCGAAATCTCTGTTTCTCTTCACGAATCTGTTCGTGGCAGCGACTGCTTTATTGTTCAGTCAACCTGTGCTCCCGTCAACGACAATCTTATGGAAATGCTCATAATGATTGATGCCATGAAGCGTGCATCCGCTGCAAGAATCACAGTTGTTATGCCATACTTCGGCTATGCAAGACAGGACAGAAAAGCTAAGGCAAGAGATCCGATCTCGGCTAAGCTTTGTGCAGACATCATCACCTGTGCAGGTGCTGACCGTGTGCTTACAATGGATCTTCACGCAAATCAGATTCAGGGCTTCTTCAACATTCCTGTTGACCACCTTCAGGGCGCATCACTTCTCGCAAACCATATGAGAGAGAAAATCGGCGGCAAAAATGATGATTATATCGTTGTTTCTCCTGACCTCGGTTCTGTAACCCGTTCAAGAAACTTCGCTTCAAAAATCGGCACAGGTCTTGCTATTATCGACAAGAGAAGACCAAAGGCTAATGTTTGTGAAGTTATGAACATCATCGGTGACGCTAAGGGTAAGAAAGTTATCCTTGTTGACGATATGATCGACACAGCAGGTACTCTCTGTAATGCCGCTAACGCTATTGTTGAAAAGGGCGGTGCAACAGAGGTTTACGCTTGTGCTACTCACGCAGTTCTTTCAGGTCCTGCAATTGAGAGAATTCAGAACAGTGCCATCAAGGAAGTTGTTCTTCTTGACACAATTCCTGTTCCGAAGGAAAAGATGATTGACAAGTTCACAATTCTTCCTGTTGCTCCTACATTTGCAGAGGCTATCGCAAGAATCTACAACGACAAGCCGTTCACAGCCGCTTTCGGTTGATAGGCGAACAATTTAATTATGTAATTAAACAGGCGGGTTTTAACTAACCCGCCATTTCGCTGTTTTACTGCAAATTTTTCAGGAATAAAACGGTACAATATGTGAGGGGGATTTAATTTTGTTTGGTATAGTTTACAGCTCAGATTCAGATAACAAAATAATGAACAGCTTTGTCGATGAGTACGAATTGTGGTGCAATGAGGGCAAAAATCCGGATATTGCGTCAATCGACCTCGACTTTGCGCTTGACCTACAGAAGAAAAGACTTGACGAAAAGGGTGTAAAGATTCAGACCGCTTTTACCGATAAGGAAACGGTGAAGAATGAAGTCCCTGTAAATGCTTATACTGCCTACGATATGGGCGAATGTAAGAGTAACATTGCGACAAAGACTTATGAGGTCACGGAGAAATACTTTAAAGACGGAAAGAAAAAGAAAAAAATCAAGGACAGATTTTTCTTCTACACAATGATTACAAGGCTTGAAAACCAAAATTCCGAGGTTGCGTGTTCGTGTCCGAACTGCGGTGCGGTAAGCAGTGTAAGAGAGCTTCTCAACGGTTGTAAAAACTGCAAAACTCGCTTTATTATGGACGATTTGTTCCCGAAGGTTACAAACTTCTACTTTGTAAAAACCTATTCGCTTGCGAACAAGTCAACGAAAAAAGTGCTTGCTCCGTACCTTCTCGGCGGAATTGCCGCCGTTGCGGCATTTACGGTATGGGTGGTTGTAAAGGACGGAACCTTTGATCCCGCAACCGCAAATATGCTTTATGAAATCGGCATAAGAGCAATCCCTGTACTGCTCGGCGGACTTCTGGCGGGGTACCTTGCATGGGCATTAAAAACGCTTTTCGGACTTTTTGTCGGTGCGGCAAAGAGCATTCCGATGATAGGTCCGCACTTCAATTGTCAGAAAAGACTTCCGTGGCTTATGAAAGAGGTTAATCCTAACTTCTCATATGAATACTTTATCGGCAAGGTGCTTGCTTTGCTCAAGATTATGATTTTCAGCGATGATTACACAAACCTCGCAGTCTATGAGGGCAATCCGATGAAAAATCCTTTCGGAGATATTGTTGACATCAAGTACAGAGGAGTGTCAAAGCTTAATTCATTCAATGTCACAAACGGATGTTGCTATGTTGATATGACCGTTTACGCAACGACCGTGAAAAACAAAAATTCTTCATTTAGGGTTAAAAACGAAAAGTTCAGACTTACCGTTTGCAGAAGTGTGAACGCCATGGATGACGGAGTTTTCACAATGAAAAAAGTAACCTGTAAAAGCTGCGGCGCAAGCTTTGATGCAACAAGAGAACGCAACTGCCCGTATTGCGGAAATCCTTATCATCTCGGCAACGATGACTGGGTTGTTGTAAGCTTCGGAAAAGGTTAATTTAAATTTCAGAATACATATAATATAAATAAGAGGAAAACGGATATGTTCGGAAAAAACAAATCAACGGGTTCAATCGAGTACATTGTAGTGGGACTCGGCAATCCCGACAGAAAATACGAAAACACTCGTCACAACGCAGGCTGGCTTGCAATTGACCGTATTGCCGACAAGCTCGGTTGTGATGTGAACAAGATAAAATACAAAAGCTTTATCGGCACTTGCACTGTAAACGGTGCAAAAGTTATGCTGATGAAGCCCACAACATATATGAACAACAGCGGTCAGGCAGTTGTTGAGGCGATGAACTTCTACAAAATCCCACCCGAAAATGTCATTGTAATTTTTGACGATATCTCGCTTGATGTCGGAAAAATGCGTATCCGTTCAAAGGGCAGTGACGGCGGTCAGAGGGGAATGCGCAGTATAATCTATCTCAGCGGAAGCGATAAATTCCCCCGCATCAAGGTTGGCATAGGCGCAAAGCCAAATCCCGACTGGGACCTTGCCGACTGGGTGCTTTCAAAGTTCACTCCCGATGAAATGAAAAAGCTTGATGAAATTTTTGACAATGCCGAAAAAGCAATTGAGCTGATTATTGACGGCAAAACCGACCGTGCTATGAATTTGTTCAACTGAAAAGGGACAAAGAAATGAATAATCTCAACTTTCTTGTTGATGTCCTCAAAGAGTCACCCGTTTTCAAAACGCTTGAAAAGAATGTCAAGCCGGGCAGAACGGTCTGTGCTTCGGGACTTTCAACAATTAACAAATCAAATATCATCTATGCGCTGTGCCGCCTCAAGGGCGTCACGGCATTTTGTCTTGCCTCCGATGAAAAAGAGGCGCAGACTCTGTGTAACGACCTTTCGTGCATGGGACTTCGTGCCTATGTTTATCCCGTGCGTGACTTCAACTTTCTTGACTTTCAAAGCCGTTCGCACGAGTACGAGCACGCAAGACTTAAAGTTTTGCTCAAGCTTATCAATCATGAATGTGATGTTGCAATTGCGTGTGTTGATGCGGCGGCACAGCTTACCGTTCCGAGAAATGTGCTTGAACAGTCGGTTATTGAATTTGAAGAGGGCAGGGAGCTCTCGCTTGAAAAGGCGACAAAGGCACTTACTCTGCTCGGCTACGAACGCTTTGATGCGGTAGAGGGCAGCGGTCAGTTTTCGCTGAGAGGCGGTATTCTCGACTTCTTTATGCCCGACAGCGACTATCCCGTGAGATGTGAATTTTGGGGCGATGAAATTACCGATCTCAGCTATTTTGACATTGAAACACAGAGAAGATTTAAAAAGGCTGACAAAATTACGCTTTCGCCCTCAACCGAAATCGTAATTGAGGACAGAGCCGCCCTTGCGGATAAAATTGAACACAAGGCAAAGCTCCTCCGTTCCAAGAACAGCGCCAAAGCCAAGGAAAAACTTTTTTCAGAGGCAGAGCTTATCCGCAGCGGTGCAATGATTGCCAATGCGGACAAATTTATCAATCAGATTTACGATAAGCCCGAGTCGCTTTTTGATTATCTCGACAGAAACACCCTCGTTTTTGCGTCCGAATTTACTGCAATTCAGGAACGGGGAAAGTCAATGGACTTTATCAGCAATGAAACCCTTATGCAAGGCTTTGAGGACGGAACTCTTTGCAGAGGCTTTGACCGCTTTGCACTCACATTCAACGAATGTACCGAGTTTTTGCAAAGTCACGGAACAATCGTGCTTGAAAACTTTGTTCACGGAAGTATGCCTATCAAGCTGTCGGAAATCATCAGCTTTTCAACAAAACAGCTCTCGGCATGGGGCGGTTCGTATAAACAGCTGAAAGAAGATGTTGACGGACTTTTTACCCCCGAAAGCAAGGGCGTTATCTTTGCAGGAACAGAAAGAGCCGCCAAAAATCTTTGTGACAACTTTAACGCAGACGGCATAAACGCTGTTTACAGCGAGGGTGCGGATAAGATTTCAAAGGGCGAACTGCTTGTTATGCAGGGTGCATTGAGTGCGGGCTTTGAGTATCCGTCACAAAAGTTTTTTGCAATAACCTACAGTCAGGTTTCGTACCGTCCCGAAAAGTCCAAAAAGAAGAAGAAAAAGACGGGACAGGAAATTTACAGCCTTTCCGAGCTTGCCCCCGGTGATTATGTCGTACACAATGTTCACGGTATCGGTGTGTTCGGCGGTATAAGAAAAATTGATACTCACGGAGTTATAAAGGACTATATCAAGATTGACTACGCAAAGGGCGATGTGCTTTATGTGCCTGTCACACAGCTTGATATGGTTGCAAAATATATAGGCCCGAAAGAGGATTCAAGGGTTAAGCTTAACCGACTCGGTTCGGGCGACTGGCAAAAGGCAAAGGCAAGGGTTAAAACCTCTGTCAAGGACATTGCCAAGGAGCTTATTGAGCTTTACTCACAGCGTATGAAAGCCAAGGGCTATGCCTTTTCGGCAGATAACGAGTGGCAGAGAGATTTTGAACTCAGCTTTGAATATGACGAAACTCCCGACCAGCTGCGTTGTTGTGAGGAAATCAAGCATGACATGATGCGTTCGTCGCCGATGGACAGACTTCTCTGCGGCGATGTCGGATTCGGCAAAACAGAGGTTGCACTCCGTGCCGCCTTTAAGTGTATTGCAGATTCAAAGCAATGCGCATTGCTCTGCCCCACAACAATCCTCGCATGGCAGCATTATCAGACGGTAATCAAGCGTTTTGAGGGCTATCCCGTTCGTGTAGAACTGCTTTCAAGATTCCGTACCGCAAAACAGCAGAAAGAAATTCTCCAAAAGCTAAAGCGAGGAGAAATTGATATGATTGTCGGAACTCACAGACTTGTGCAGAAGGATGTTGAATTCCGTGACCTCGGACTTGCAATCATAGATGAGGAACAGCGTTTCGGTGTTGCCCAAAAGGAGAGGTTCAAGGAGCTGTGCAAAAATGTCGATGTGCTTACGCTCTCGGCTACTCCTATTCCGAGAACCCTCAATATGGCAATGAGCGGTCTGCGTGACATGAGCGTTATCGAAGAAGCGCCGACAAACCGTCAGCCTGTTCAGACCTATGTGCTTGAACACGATGATGCGGTTATCAACGAGGCAATCCGCCGTGAACTCCGCCGTGGCGGTCAGGTGTTCTATCTTCACAACAATGTTGAAACAATTTCTTCATGTGCCGCAAAAATTCAGGAGGCTGTTCCCGAGGCAAAAATCGCAATCGGTCACGGCAAAATGAAAGAGGGCGAACTCAGCGAAGTTTGGCGACAGATGCTTGAACAGGAGATCGATGTGCTTGTCTGCACGACAATTATCGAAACGGGTGTCGATTTGCCGAATGCCAACACCCTTATTATAGAAAATGCCGACTGTATGGGACTTTCGCAGTTGCATCAGCTCAGAGGCCGTGTGGGCAGAAGTTCACGAAGGGCATATGCCTACTTTACCTTCAGACGGAACAAGGTTCTCACGGAGATTCAGCAGAAAAGGCTTGCCGCAATCAGGGAATTTACAGAATTCGGCAGCGGCTTCCGCATTGCAATGCGTGACCTTGAACTGCGAGGTGCGGGCAATATTATGGGCGCACAGCAGCACGGACATATGGAATCGGTCGGTTACGATATGTACCTCAAGCTTCTTGATGAGGCAGTAAGCGAGGAAAAGGGCGAGCAGAATGTCACAAAAGACCTCGACTGTCTTATTGATATTTCGGTTGACGCTCATATCCCCGAAAGCTATGTTGAAAGTCTTACACTTCGTCTTGATGTTTACCGCAGAATTGCCGATATCCGCAGTAACGAGGACGCAGACGATGTTATTGACGAGCTGCAAGACAGATTCGGCAAGATTCCGAACTCGGTTCTCGGACTTATCGACATTGCCCTTGTGCGTAACAAGGCTTACTCAATGGGCATTTACGAAATCAGACAGAACGGCACAACGCTCATGCTCTTTGTAAACGAACTCAAATCCCCACAGGTTGCCGACTTGCTCATTGCTTTGGGCGGAAAGGCAAAGCTTATTGCCGGAGCAAAACCGTGCGTTGCGGTTGAGTGCAAAAACAGCTCCGCTCCGCTTGAAATCCTCACCAAAATTTTCGGTGTGCAGTAATTTTACGGCATGAAGCCGTAATTTGTTAAGAAAAAACCTCCCGAAAGTACAAAAATGCTGTTTTTCGGTGGAAATTCTCAACAAAATTTTATAAAAATGTAGACAATGACGATTTTTTTGTGTATAATCGTAAGGTACATTATCCTGTGAAAGTGTGTTTGCAGGACACTTTGCATTTAATTTTTCAGAAGGACGGTAAAAAACTATGAAGCCTAATATCAAGGTTGGTTCATTTTTACTTGCAATTGTTATGATGTTTTCGGTTTTTGCAATTGCAGGTTGTACACCCACAACTCTTAACAAAGAATGGTCGTATAAGACAAGCGACAACGAGCTTGCCATCGGCGTTTATATCTACTCACTCAATGCAGCTTACAGTCAGGCTGAGTCATTTGCTAAAAAGCTTGACGATTATGATTCGACATCTGACAAGTGGCTTGATGAAAAAATCAAGGACGATGACGGCAACGAGCAGGTTGCAAGAGAGTGGATTAAAGATCAGGCTAAGAAAATGTGCCTCAGCTACCTCGTAGTTGACGAACAGCTTAAAAAGGAAAATGTAAACATCGGTCAGGCAACTCTTGACTCCGCAACAAGTCAGGCTGAATCATACTGGAATGTCGGCCCGTATGCGTCACAGGGTTATGTAATGCCGATGAAGAAGCAGTATGAAAAGTACGGCGTTTCACTCGACAGCTTTGCATACTGCACAACTCTCTACAACACAAAGTATGAGGCTCTCTTCAAAGCAGTTTACGGCAAGGGCGGTTCAAAGGAAGTTTCCGACGCCGACCTTACAAAGTATTTCAAGGAAAACTATACGGACTACTCATATCTTCCCGTGAACCTTTATACATCAACAAAAGATGAGGCAGGTTCATCAAAGAATGTTGCAATGAGCGACAAGGAAATCAAGAAGGTTGAGGATCAGCTTAACGGCTACAAGAATGACCTTAACAAGGGCGGTTCTTTTGATGATGTTATTGCATCATACAAGAAGTCAAGCGGTTCGGGAACAGATTCTTCTGTTTCAAATGTAGAAGTTCTCGACAAGAGCTCAATCGGTGACGAGCTTAAAGAGGCTATCGGCAAGCTTAAAACAGGCAAGGCTGAAACTCTCAAGGTTGGCAGCGGTGACAGCGCAATCTACTATCTCGTTTATAAGAAAGACGTCAGCAAGGATGTTGACAGCTATATCGGCAACGAATCAAAAAGAGCCGGTGTACTTGCGTCAATGAAGTCAGATGAATTTTCAAAGTACATTGACAGTCTTGCAGAGAAACTCAAGTATGAAGAAAACACTTCGGTTATTGACAAGTATAAGCCCGAACTCTTCTTCGTTGCGGTTGAGCCTACAACATCGGCGTCAACAACATCGGCATCCGATAAAAGCTCAAAGTAATTGATATCGGACATACAACAGACGCATTTTCAGATTATTCTGAAGAAAGGGGCTTTTATGAAAAAACATTCAAAGCTTTGCGCAATTTTTCTGACGGTACTTTTGAGCATTTCTGCTGTGAGCTTTTCCGTATCGGCAGTTGGTGAGGAGGTTGATCCCGGCGGAGATTCAAGCGTTATTGTTGATCCCGTAGAGCCGGAGCCCGAGCCCGAACCGGAACCATCACCGGAACCATCACCGGAGCCTGAGCCGCAGCCGCAGCCCGATCCTGTGTATCCGGACTCGTCAAACAGTTCATCATATGTAAATCCCGGCTATTCGTCAAGTGATTCGTCATATGACAACAACTATAACTATGACAGCAGCTACGATTACAACAATAATAACAGTTATGACAATAATTACAGCAGCAGTCAGACTTACTACTACTCTGAGCCGTCATATGTAGGCGGCGGTCAGTCCTATGTTGCTCCGTCAAATACTGCTCCGTCAGCGTCGCTCATCAAGTCTGACGATAACATTGACGAAAAAACTCTTTCAAGCAACGACTGGTCGGATATCGCAAAAAATCTTAAAAATACCGACACATCGAGTTCTGACGGTGATGACTTTAACTTCATCAAGAACAATAACAGCAAGGGTGACAACGGTCATTGGATGTTCTATGTTTCACTCGTTTTACTCTCACTCGGTGTTGCAGGCATTGTGTACTTTGTAATTTCAACTGTTCTCAACAGAAAGAAGAGAGTCACAGTCGGCGGCAGAAGTAACGTTCCAAAGAGCAAATCTGCACAGCCACAGCGTTACAGCAGTAACGATGATTATGCCGATGATTACTCATCTTCAGGCAGAAAGTCCGAAAGACGCAGTAAGTACGATACTGCCGAAATTCAGCTTCCAAAGAACAACCAAAAGGGCGGAAGAAGATACAAGTAATTAAATAACTTTATAAAACAAAAGCAGTTCCAAAATCGGAACTGCTTTTTTGTTTGACTGTGTAATTAAATTTTCGCATGACTTCTGTTTGAATGTCAAAATCAGTTTTTGTCATACGGCTTTTTGTATGCCTCTTTGAACGGCTTTACAGTGCCGTCCTTTTCTTCAACGCTTACATTGTCAAGTGTTGCGTTGAACTGTGTGCGGATTTCGCCGAGATAAATTTTGTACAGCTCTTTCTGTTCTTTTTGCTCAGCCTCGGTAAGTCCCTGTTCCTTTTTCTTTTTTGCAAGCTCGTTAATTCTGTCAAGCATCTTTTTATCCATAAGTCAATCCTCCCGACCGTTATTTTGGTTTTGAGAGCAATCTGCTCCAAAGCTATGATATCACACAATCAGCCAAAGTGCAAATTTTCGATTTCTCGGTTGAAAACAAAAATTTTTTGTGCTATCATTCAATTAAAGCCGTTACACGGCAAATTTTTTCGGCGGTGAATTATGGAAAAATTCAGCTTATTACACCCGACAAATTCAAATGCATCCTACAGAACTCTCAACAAAGAGGCGCTGAATGATTTGTCGGTTGATTATATATGTGACGCTCTCACAAAAGAGCAGTATGAACGCAACAGCATAAAGCAGCTGCTGATAAATATTACGGATGACGAGGAAGTTATAAAATATCGTTGCGATGTTTTTGAGGATTTTCTTCGTTTTCCGGAACTTCGTGATGATCTATCCGCACTTCTTGTAAAGCTGAACGATTTGCGTGAAATTGAGCGCTTTCAAAAGGATACCGAGGCATCTTCCTTGTGGCAGCTTGTAAACCGGCTTCGTGAAATGGACGGCTATGTCGATTGCATTACAAGAATAAAAAACACGCTTGAAACAATTGAAGTAAAGTCGCAGGGTCTGCTTGAACTCAAGAAAAATGTTCAGTCAATTTACAATGACAGCGGTTTCCCCGAACTAAAAAAGGATATAATAGATACGCTTGCAAAGGCTCAAAAGCTCAAGAGCATTACACTCGGTGTGAATCTTGACGATTTGCTCCGCCCAAAGAGTGTGGGTGTAATCTCACTCAATGACAAAGAATTTACCGACAGCGGTATTCTCAAAAGATTTATGAAGTTTACAAACCGTGACAGCGAACTGCACCACGGCAACGATGTTTCGGGATTTTTAAGCTTTCATCCGTCCAATCCGTCAACCTCGCAGTTCGGGCTGGGACAGTTTGTTGTGGGCGCTCAGCAGGATGTAAACCGCACTATGAACAGCTCGCTGACCGGCGCAGATCCTATGTCTGACGCACTCAAAAATGTTGTGACCGATATCCTTCGCAGAACCGTAAATGACATAAAATCAATGCTCAACAGATATGTCAATGTCAACGGCTACTCGTTCGTTTCACTTATGCCCGAAATCATTTTCTATATTCGTTTTGCAGAGCTTTGTGATAAGATGAAAAAGAAAAATCTTCCGCTGTGCAAGGCAGAAGTTTTGCCGAAAGAGGACAGAAACTGCTGTCTTAGAGATGTTTACAACCTCAAACTCGGCATAAAATCGGCAAACGGTGAGAATTTGGATATTGTCACAAACGATATTGATTTTAACGATGACAGGCGAATTTACATTCTGACAGGTCCGAACCGTGGCGGTAAAACCACTATTACTCAGGCGGTCGGACTTGCGTTTCTGCTTGCCCAGAACGGAATATATGTTCCTGCAACGCAGATGAAATTCAGCCCATGCGACAGCATTTTTACGCATTTTCCTGCCGATGAAAACGATACCGTTGACCTCGGCAGACTCGGTGAAGAAAGCAAAAGACTTGCCGAAATTTTTTCCTCGGCAAGCCGTTACAGTCTGCTTTTGCTCAACGAAAGCCTTGCAACAACCAATGTTGCCGAGGGCTTGTACATTGCCCGTGATGTTGTCAAATCAATGCGCTATCTCGGCACAAGGGCGATTTTTAATACCCATATGCACGATTTGGCTCGCAATCTTGACGAGGTGAATACAACCGTAAAGGGCGACAGCAAGGTCGAAAGTCTGGTAACAGGTGTCGAAAACGGACAGCGTTCGTTCAAGGTTTTCATCGCTCCGCCTCAAGGTGTAAGCTATGCCAAAGACATTGCCGAAAAATACGGTGTAACCTTTGACAAAATCAAAAAACAGATTGATCGGCAGCGTGTCGCTGCACCCGGTTCGGGAAGATAGTATGTAATATTAAAAGCATATTATGCCCGAGCGGAAGTTTTAATTAAATGTAAAATTGAAAATGGAAAATTGAAAATTGCGGTCGGGCAGACAGTTTGCAAAATGCAAATCATTGTCGCCCGACTGTTTTTGTATATATGAAAGTTGTTGTATGACTGTAGGGGTAGCCTTGCGACCGCCGCCGGTGGCGGATAAAGGGAGCAAAGCGCTGTCAGAAATAACGAGCATAAGGAAGTGCATTTATGTACGACGCATTGCGACTATATTTCAGACGGGAGTTCAGTGACCGCCATTTGTTTTGGTTGTGAAACCAAAACAATCGGTAGGGGCGCTCATCGGGCGCCCGCACGGCGAGCCGCCGTTCCCAATTCGTGCAGATAGTTTGTAAATGTCAAAAAGCATATTATGCCCGAGCGGAAGTTTTAATTAAATGTAAAATTGAAAATTGCGGTCGGGCAGACAGTTTGCAAAATGCAAATCATTGTCGCCCGACTGTTTTTGTATATATAGAAGTTGCGTTTAAATGTATGGGCGGATGCTATGGTGTTGCAATTATTTTGTTGTATCCAGAAAATTCGTATAAAAGAAAACGGAGTGCATTACGCACTCCGTTTTCTTATGCCCACAAAATAATAAAAAAAGAAGGAAATAGCTGTTTAATAAAGTAACAGCTTAATCTTGCAGGATTTCAAGTCATTTCCTGCAAACTGTCACCCTATGCGAGTATTCTAACACTAACAGTAATAAAAGTCAAGACTGTTATACTATTTTTTGTTATTGATAGTAATAATATCGTTTAACTTTACACATTGAATAAATCATGTGTCTGAAATTTATGCAGATTATCAAAAGAAACCTGCCTGTCTGAAGAAGAAAATCCACAAAAACATCGTGAAACACGCTAAAACCGAAGTGAACACAACTGCCGCACCTGCAAGTTTGAAGTCGCTGTCCATTTGCTGAGCCATTGTGAATGACGAAACCGCACACGGCGATGCAAAAAGTCCGATAAGCGACACAAAGTCAACACCTCTGATTCCTATAAGCGCCGCCGTACCCAGACAAAGTGCCGGCACAACAACAAGTCTTGCGATTATGCAGATTATGAGGTTGCGTGAACAGCCTTTTATGCTGTCAAATGTGACAGACGCACCGAGTACAATCAGCGCAAGCGGAGTTGCAACCGCCGCAATATCCGAAACCGTTGTGTCAATTGTGTCCGGAAGGCTTATATTGAACGCAACAGACAAAAGTCCGAGCACAGAGCCGATAATCAGAGGATTTTTGGCAATGCCTTTTAAAATTTTCAGCACATTTATCTTTTGCCCTCTGAAAATTTCAAGCGTGATGACGGCAAGCATATTGTAAATCGGAACAACAACAGCAACAAGCACGGCTGTCATGCCAAGCTTATCCTTGCCGAAAATATTCGCCGCAATCGGAAGTCCCATAAGTACAAAATTACTGCGGTAAATCGCCTGAATCATCGCACCACGGCTGTAATTTGACTTTTCAACAAGGAGTGTAAACCCGATTGACAAAAAATAAATCGTGAACACGCCAATAACCGCAAAGGCAAGCAGCTTCGGGCTGAAAACGCTTGAAAAATCTGAGCCGTAGATGTTATTAAACATCAGAAACGGAAAGAATACATTGAAAACAATTTTGTTAAGCTGAGGCAAAAAGCTGTCCTGCAAAATTTTTAATTTTCTCACAAGAAAACCGATGAAAAGCATTATGAACATCGGCAGAACCGCATTAAGCGCAACGAAAAAGCTCTCCATAAAATCACCTCTTTTCAGGATACCACATTGCAAAAATTTTTTCAACAAAGCATATACCCGAAAATGTACATTTGTTCAAGTTGAAATATGTCGATTTGTATGTTAAAATATTCTGTGAACGATTTAAAATGAAACAACGAGGTGTGTCCATGAAAAAATGTGAATTCTGCGGAAAACAGATATCGTATTTTGACCAGTATTGTGATGATGAGTGTCATATTAAAGCAAATAAATTTTACGAAAAGGGCGAGCGTTTCGGCAAGCTGTTTGCGGTAATCAATATGATTTGTGTGTTCGGAATTCCAATCGGACTTTTTATGCTCTCGTTTGCAAGAGAGGTCGGTCTTACCGTCGCACTTGCAAGCTGTGTAATTCTCGGAATTATGCTCATTATTCTTCCGTTTCCCACGGAAAATATGATTTCAAAATTCAAAATTCAGAAAGCCGTAAAAATCACAAGAATGATCGGCGGTGCGGTAATTTTCCTCGGAGTGCTGATTTTGCTCCTTGCATTGTTAATTAAATTCTGATTTAAATTGAATAAAACGAAAAATTGCGTCAATACTATTTTCAGCAAATACAAAGGAGGACTTTGAATGCTCGATAAAATAGCATTGACGCTTCTTATTATCGGCGGACTCAACTGGGGAAGTGTCGGTATTTTTCAGTTTGATCTTGTTGCGTGGATTTGCGGCGGACAGACAGGAATCATAAGCCGTATTGTTTATATCCTTGTCGGACTTTCCGCAATCTGGTGCATTACACTTTTATTCAGGGACACAAGCGACACCGTGACGGACGGAACAGTTGCGGATTCGTAGTTTTTGCAGTAGGGGTAGCCTTGCGGGCGGATGATATCCGCCCATACATTTAAACGCAACTTCTATATATACAAAAACAGTCGGGCAACAATGATTTGCATTTTGCAAACTGTCTGCCCGACCGCAATTTTCCATTTTCAACTTTCAATTTCAAAAAACTTTCGCTCGGGCATAATATGTTTTTTACATTGCAAACTGTCTACACGAAAGGGGAACGGCGGCTCGCCGTAAAATAACCATAAACAAAAAACAGGCTGTCATATGACAACCTGTTTTCTTATGTAATATTTACTGCGTGGCAGATTTATTTCAATTAAAGTGCCTCAACAATGGCTCTTGTATCTCTTGCAATAACCATTTCTTCGTCGGTTGCAATGAGTTCAACTCTGATTGCAGAATCAGGAGTTGAGAGTGTGCCTGTAACACCGCATGTAGCCTGCTTGTTGAATTCCTTATCCATCTTAACGCCAAGACATTCTAGATAGTCGCAAACCTTTTCACGGAGCATAGGCTGGTTTTCACCGATACCCGCCGTGAATACGATGCCGTCACAACCGCCGAGCGCTACATAATAACTGCCGATGTACTTTGCAATCTGGTAGTAAAGCATTTCGTGGGCAAGGTGAGCTCTCATATTGCCGTCTGCCTCGGCTGCACAAACATCACGGTCGTCCGACGAAACGCCCGAAATGCCCAAAAGACCCGATTCCTTGTTGAGAATCTTTGACATCTCCTCGGGAGTGAGATGCTCTTTTTCAGCGATAAATGTGATAACAGACGGATCAAGTGAACCTGAACGGGTACCCATCATAAAACCGCCGAGAGGAGTAAGTCCCATTGTAGTGTCAATAACCTTGCCGCCCTTTACGGCTGTGATTGAAGAACCGTTGCCGATGTGACAGGTAATAAGCTTGAGCTCTTCCTTTTTTCTGCCCATAAGGTCAGCCATTTTTTCGGAAACATAACGGTGAGATGTGCCGTGAAAACCGTACTTTCTTACACCGAACTTTTCATAATATTTGTAAGGCACTGCATACATAAATGCTTTTTCGGGCATTGTCTGGTGAAAAGCAGTATCAAAAACCGCAACCTGCGGAACTTTCGGACCGAAAACTCTTGTGCAGGCCTCAATGCCCTGAAGGTGCGCAAGGTTGTGAAGAGGAGCAAGAGGAGCAAGCTCTCTGATTTTGTTGATTACCGAGTTATCTACAAGCACCGACTTGTCAAAGTACGCACCGCCCTGCACAACTCTGTGACCTACGGCGGAAACCTCGGACAAATCGCTGATTGCACCGTATTCGGGATCTATGAGTGCATTTTTAACAGCCTCAAAAGCCTGAGTGTGATTAAGCATCTGTGTTTTGCGGTTGATTTTTTTGCCGTCGGGTGTTTTAAAACCAATGAAAGCACCGTTCTGACCGATTCTTTCACAGTTACCCTTTGCGAGAACTGCCTCGTTGTCAGTATCAATAAGCTGGTACTTGAGCGAGGAACTGCCTGCGTTGATTACGAGAATTTTCATTACAATCGTCCCCTTTGGTAGTTGTTTTCAGTTTAAAATATAAGAAATATATTTGCCTGTCGTCATATTTTATACTATAATGTAAATCAGAAAAAGACTTTTCAAAATTGACAGGTCACACATACATATGATACTCCAAATTATGTATGTTTTCAAGTGTTTTTTACAATATGTATGCGAAATAAAGGCTTCGGAGGAATAGTTATGGCAACAGCTGTCATCTGTGAATTCAATCCGTTTCACAACGGTCATAAATATTTGCTCGAAAGTGCAAAAAATGTGCTTAAAGAGCCGGTCATAGCAATTATGAGCGGCAGCTTTACCCAGCGTGGTGAGGTTGCTGTGTGCGACAAATTTGTCCGTGCAAAATCTGCCCTTGAAAACGGTGCGGATTTGGTGCTTGAACTGCCCGTTGTGTTCTCACTTTCGGGGGCTGAGGGCTTTGCAAAGGCAGGTGTTGCGATTGCGTCGGCTTTTGACTGCACAAATCACCTTGCTTTCGGCAGTGAAAGCGGTGACTGCGAACTGCTTAAAAAATCCGCAAACGCTGTTTGTGATGAAAGGGTACAGGCTCTTGTGCGTAACGGAATGAAAAACGGCGGATACTACCCCCGTGAACTTGAAAACGCCGTCAAAACGGTTTTCGGTGATGAGATTTCGTCCGTACTTTGCGAACCGAACAATATTCTTGGCGTTGAGTATATAAAGGCATTGAACGGTACCGATATTGAGGCGTTCTCGGTTGCAAGAACAGGTGTTGCACACGACAGCCGAATTGCGGGCGAGGGCTTTGCATCTGCGTCACACATAAGAGAAATGTTGCGTAACGGTGAAAATGCGAAGAAGTACGCTCCGCACATTCCAGATGAAATCACATTCCCCGAAAATCTTGACAGACCGTTACTGTACCGTCTGCGTACTATGACAAGAGAGGATATTGCAAAACTGCCCGATGTGGGTGAAGGGCTTGAAAACAGAATTGCCGATGCGGCAGTGCGTTGCAGTACCTCATCAGAAATCGCCGACCTTGTAAAGACAAAGCGCTACACTCATGCACGCATACGGAGAATACTCGCCTGTGCATTGCTCGGAATTGAAAAAGCTCATACGCAAATCCCGATTGAGTATGTCCGTGTTTTAGGCTTTACAAACGAGGGTGCGGAATTGCTCAAGGACTGCCGACTGAATATTGTCACCTCTGCAAGCAACGGTATCAGAACAGGCGGCAACACAAAGGCATTGCTTGAAAAGGACATTTTAGCCTACGATATTTCGGCGCTTGCGTATGATATTCCAAAAAGGAGCGGTCTTGATTTTACAACGCCTATTGTGAAAATATGACATTGGTCGATTGATTCGTCAATGATATGCCGAAAACGGCAGTTTCTGAGGATTTTCCTTACATTTTTTACCGCAAAAAACAGCGGATTTTACGGGATTTTTATCTTTTTTGTGAGAAGTGCAACAATAAGTGTGTAATCTTTTTGTAATTATTATTGAACCCGATAAAAGTAGAAAAATGGTCAAAAAAACATTGACAAATATTTAACAAAGATGATAAAATAGAATCAATCGAGAATTAGCTAAATTCTGAAACAACGATTGAAAGGATCCAGAAAAATGAAAAGAATTCTTTGCTTTCTGATGGCGTGCACAATGTGCGCATCAGCAGCGGTCGGACTCTCAGGATGCGGTTGTGACGACAACACATCAAACAGCAGTAAGCCCGGCTACAAGGTTGAGCCGACAGAGCCTGACCTTACAAACGGAGATTTCGGATTTTTCATTATCAATAAGGAAGAACTTATGATTACAAAGTACACAGGTTCTGACACGGTTATTGAAATTCCCGAAAGCTACAAGAACTACAAAGTTACCGTAATCGGTGCAAGCGTGTTCAATGACTCCAAAATTACGGAAGTAACAATTCCGTCAAGCATCAAGCAGATTGAAGATTATGCCTTTTCAAGCTGTCACAGCCTCACAAAGGTAAATCTCTCCGAAGGTCTTGAAATCCTTAACAACAGCGTGTTCTTTAACTGCTCTGAGTTAAGAGAAATCAAGCTTCCGAGTACACTCAAAGAAATCGGACCGAGAGCTTTTTCGGGTGCGGCACTTAACAATGTTGTTCTTCCCGACAGCGGTAAACTTACAAAGATTGATGAATATGCTTTTTATCAGTCGCGTGAGCTTACAGACATCACAATTCCGGCTTGTATTACAAGTATTCCCGACAATGTATTCGCTGAATGCAGTAAGGAAGTTACAATCCACGGAGCAAGCGGTTCATATGCCCAGAACTATGCCAAGAAAAACAACCTTAAATTTAAGGCTGACTTAGGCAGTTCTTCAACAAAGGCAACAAAGGCAACAAAGGCAAGCGGTAAGGCTGCCGAGAAAGCCGAGTAATTGAGGCAAGTTAATTTGATATCATTTTCAGCTTTGCTGAATCTAATATAATTATGCAAGATAAGAGGTAGATTAAATGAGTACAAAAGAGTATCCTATCGTAGATAACGCAGAAAGCTTTGAAGCTGCCCTTGCAAGAGTAAGAGAAGCTCAGAAAATTTTTGCTACCTACACACAGGAGCAGGTTGACAAGATTTTTCTTGCTGCCGCTACTGCTGCTAACCAGATGAGAATTCCGCTCGCTAAGATGGCTGTTGAAGAAACAGGCATGGGCGTTGCAGAAGATAAGGTTATCAAGAACCACTTCGCATCTGAGTATATTTACAATGCTTACAGAAATGTTAAGACTTGCGGCGTTCTTGAGGAAGACAAGGCTTACGGCATTAAGAAGATTGCTGAGCCAATCGGTGTAATCGCTGCCGTTATTCCTACAACAAACCCAACTTCAACCGCTATCTTCAAGACACTCGTTTGTCTTAAAACAAGAAACGGTATCATCATCAGCCCGCATCCCCGTGCTAAGAAGAGCACAATTGAGGCTGCCAAGGTTGTTCTTGAAGCTGCTGTTAAGGCAGGCGCTCCGGAGGGTATCATCAGCTGGATTGATATTCCTTCACTCGAACTCACAAACACACTTATGCAGGAAGCTGACTGCATCCTCGCAACAGGTGGCCCCGGCATGGTTAAGGCTGCTTATTCATCAGGTAAGCCTGCACTCGGTGTTGGCGCCGGTAACACACCTGCTATCATTGATGAAACAGCTGACATTTTACTCGCAGTTAACTCAATTATCCACTCAAAGACATTTGATAACGGTATGATCTGTGCTTCAGAGCAGTCTGTTATCGTTGAAAAGAAGATTTACAGCAAAGTTAAGAAGGAATTCAAGGCTCGTGGCTGCTACTTCCTTAACGAGGAAGAGACAGAGAAGGTTAGAAAGACTATCATCATCAACGGCGCTCTTAACGCTAAGATTGTTGGTCAGAAGCCTGTTACAATCGCAGCTCTTGCAGGTGTAACAATTCCTGAGGAAACAAAGGTTCTTATCGGTGAGGTAGAATCAGTTGACATCAGCGAAGAGTTTGCTCACGAGAAGCTTTCTCCTGTACTCGCTATGTACAAGGCTGAAGATTTTGAAGATGCTATTGCAAAGGCTGAGCATCTTATTGCTGACGGCGGTTACGGTCACACATCTTCACTTTATGTTGACGCTGTAAACGAAAGAGCAAAGATTGACGAGTTCGCATCAAGAATGAAAACTTGCCGTATCCTTGTTAACACACCTTCTTCACAGGGTGGTATCGGTGACCTTTACAACTTCAAGCTTACTCCTTCACTCACACTCGGCTGTGGTTCATGGGGCGGCAACTCTGTTTCTGAGAATGTTGGTTGCAAGCACCTTATCAATATTAAGACAGTTGCCGAGAGGAGAGAAAATATGCTTTGGTTCAGAGCACCTGAAAAGGTTTATATCAAGAAGGGCTGTATGCCTGTAGCTCTTCAGGAACTCAAGGATGTAATGGGTAAGAAGAGAGCATTCATCGTTACCGACTCATTCCTTTACAAGAATGGCTACACAAAGCCAATCACAGACAAGCTCGATGAAATGGGCATCACATATACAACATTCGCAGATGTTGAGCCTGACCCATCACTTATTTCAGCTCAGAAGGGTGCAGAGGCTATGCGTAAGTTTGAGCCTGACTGCATTATCGCACTCGGCGGCGGTTCAGCAATGGATGCCGGCAAGATTATGTGGGTTCTCTATGAGCATCCGGAAGTTGACTTCCAGGATATGGCTATGCGTTTCTGCGATATCCGTAAGAGAGTTTACACATTCCCGAAGATGGGTGAGAAGGCATACTTCATTGCTATCCCAACATCATCAGGTACAGGTTCTGAGGTTACTCCTTTCGCAGTTATCACAGACCAGGATACAGGCGTTAAGTATCCGCTTGCTGACTATCAGCTTATGCCTAACATGGCAATCGTTGATGCTAACAACATGATGAGCGGTCCTAAGGGACTTACAGCTGCATCGGGTATTGACGCTGTTTCTCACGCACTTGAGGCTTACGCTTCAATGATGGCTACAGATTTCACAGACGGTCTTGCACTCCGTTCACTCAAGCTTATCTTCGAGTATCTCCCTGCTTGCTATGACAACGGTATGAATGAGCCTGTTGCTCGTGAGAAGGTTGCTCACGCTGCTACAATGGCAGGTATGGCATTCGCTAACGCATTCCTCGGTGTTTGTCACTCAATGGCTCATAAGCTCGGTGCTTTCCATCATGTACCGCACGGTATTGCTAACGCACTTATGCTTGAGCAGGTAATCAGATTCAACTCAGCAGAAGTTCCTGCTAAGATGGGTACATTCCCACAGTATGATCACCCGCACACACTCGCTCGTTATGCTGAAGTAGCTCGTTACCTCGGCCTCGGCGGCAAGAACGATACAGAGAGCGTTGAAAACCTTATCAAGGCTGTTAACGACCTCAAGGCAAGAGTTGGCATCAAGAACTCTATCAAGGATTATGTTCCGGACGAAGAGGACTTCCTCAACCGTCTTGACGCTATGACAGAGCAGGCATTTGATGACCAGTGCACAGGTGCAAACCCAAGATATCCGCTCTTCAAGGAAATCAAGCAGATGTACCTCAATGCTTACTATGGCAACAACAGCGAGACTGTTTAATCTATCTCGTAATGCATAATTATAAAACACCCTGCCCCCGTGGCAGGGTGTTTTGTTGTATATGGATAATGTTGCAATGTGTTTGTAATACTGTAGCGGCGAACCGTGTTCGCCAATCGTTTTGGTTGCAAAACCAAAACGAACATATACAAATTATATGTTAAAACAAATTATATAAATGTACCAGTAGGGGCGCTCATCGGGCGCCCGCCTTGATGAATATTTATGTTTATACATATATTTTTTGATGTGATTAAAACTGTGTGTTCAAACTTGCACGCATTGCGTGCAATCGTGTGCGTTGCACACGAAAGGGAGAACACGGTTCTCCCTTACAAAACATCTATGATTTTGTGACATTTATAAAATTTGTTTTCAATAAATGATATCTGCCATTACTTGCGGGCGTCCAATGAACGCCCCTACAGGATTGTGCGAACAATTACAATGCTACGCTCGGGCATAATATGGTTTTAATACTACAAACCATTATGCACAATGCACAAAAGAATGTTAAAAATTTCACAAATATTTAGTTAAAAAATTTAACGAATTTTTATGCACTTCGCATAAAATATCTTGCTCTTTTTGTTTGAAAGGTAAAAAATATTTTATTTGTATTTGCTAAATGCACAAAGAAAATTAAAATTATTTTGTTATTTTTACACTGTACTAACCCCTGAAATTGTTGTATAATATAACCGAAGCAATGAAAGATTGCTTGATGAATTTTTAATATTTTAAAGCGAAAGGGGCTTTATTATGAAATTAGATACAGTTCTTGCAAAAAGAGAGAACAAGGTAGTTTATAAAGACGGTGCGCTTGCCGCAAAGGTTTTTGACGAGTGTTATCCGAAATCAGATATTCTTAACGAGGCTCTTAATCAGGCGAGAGTTGAGGAAACAGGACTCAATATTCCGAAAATTGAAGAGGTTACAAAGATTGACGGAAAATGGGCAATTATCTCCACCTTCATCGAGGGCAAAACTCTTGCGGAGCTTATGGCAGAGCATCCCGAAAAAGAGGACGAATACCTCAATCTCTTTGTTGACATTCAGGTTAAAATCCTCAGCCAAAAAGCACCGTTGCTTAACAAACTCAAGGATAAGATGAAACGCAAAATCAGCGAAACCGACCTTGACGCAACAACAAGATATGAGCTTGAAACCCGTCTTAACGGTATGCCGAACCACACAAAGGTTTGTCACGGCGATTTCAACCCGAGTAATATTATTATTGACGAGTCGGGTACACCGTATGTTATTGACTGGTCACACGCAACACAGGGTAACGGTTCAGCCGATGCTGCAAGAACTTACCTCTTGTTCCGTTTGAATCATCAGGAAGAGCTTGCAGAAAAGTATATGAAGCTTTACTGCACAAAGACCGACACAGCCCGTCAATATGTTGACCGCTGGCTTCCGATTGTAGCCGCATCGCAGTCTGTTAAGGGCAAACCCGAAGAGAGAGAGTTCCTTCTCAAATGGGCAAGTGTTTGCGAATACCAGTAATGTCGTATAAATGTATTTTTAATTCATATTTTACTCAGCAAAATTTCATTTTGAAATTTTCTCTCCTCTGTTTTTTTCATAATTGTATTACGGAAACCGAATAAAAGCAGCTCCCGCTCCAAATGCTTGGTGCGGGAGCTGCTTTTTTGATGCGAAATTTATGTTGATGGTACGCTGTAAATATTACAAAAGGTTACAAATTTTGTAATAATTCGCTTTATTTTGGTGCTTGAAATGAAGATTTTGTGAGTGAAACTGCATCAAATTTTCTGAATTAGCAAAAAATACGGGCTTTGGGGTTGATTTTTTAAAAGGGTGATGTTATAATGGTTACAATGTTGTTATCAAGGTGTAACCTAATTTGTAATTTACTGTCAGATTTGGTAACAATTTTTCGGTCAAATCTTCCGTACAGATTAAAACGGACTGTACTTTGAGTCGGTCGTTATTTTTCTGTAAGAGCTTTGACTCTCTGATAAAAATGGAGGTAATTAACGATGCAGAGAATAAAAAAGATTACTGCAATCATTCTGAGTGTTCTCACACTTTCAAGTGTATGCGTATTCGGTTCTTCATTTTCTGCCGGTGCAAAAGGCACGGGTGCAGGTCTTGCAGAATGGGCACTCAATGCCTATAACAGCGGATGGTCATATGTTTACGGCGGTTCAACCCCCGGAGCAGTTGACTGTTCAGGTCTTATCTATTCATATGCCGGCGGCGAAAGATGCGGTAATCCACAGCTTGAAACAGCTACCGAAACAGGTTCGGTAAGCGCAGGCATTCCTAATGTTCACGGTCTTGGACTTTGGCGTCCCGGTCATGTCGGCGTCTATGTCGGCAACGGTATGGAGGTTGACGCAAGAGGCGATGAATACGGTGTTTGCTACGAGGCAATCGGCGGTTATAACAATTGGACATACTGGTTCAAGCTTGCAGCAGTTTCATATGTAACAAACGGTTGGGAAAGCTTTAACGGCAACTACTACTACTACGAAAACGGCGAGTACATTGTAAATACTTCAAGAACAATTGACGGTACTACATATTACTTTGACTCACAGGGCAGATCGAGCAAGACTCCTTCTAACACTTCTTCAAGCAGTTCATCGGGTTCAAGCTCATCAGGTTCTTCAAGTTCATCAGGCAGCTCATCATCTTCAAGCAACACACCGAGTGTTTACAAGAACGGTTCATCGGGTGCTGAGGTAAAGAAGATTCAGCAAAGACTTGCTGACCTCGGCTATTACAACGGTGCAGTTGACGGTTACTTCGGTGATGCAACAGAAGAGGCTTATAAGGCATTCCAGAAAGCCGCAGGTCTTACAGTTGACGGTATTGCAGGCGATTCGAGAAATACACTTTATTCGGAGAATGCTCCTGAAGCTCCAAAAGCCGATACAACACCAAAGACTGAGGACAAGCCCGAAGAAGAAACGACTGCTCCCACAGAGGCGACAACAGAGCCTGTAACAGAGGCAGTTCAGTATCAGAACGGTGACGAAAACGATAAAGTAACTGCAATTCAGCAGCAGCTTATAAAACTCGGCTACTTTGCAATGGATGCAACAGGCTACTACGGTGAATATACAGCGCAGGCCGTTGCAAATTTCCAGAATCAGAATTCACTCGATTCAACAGGTATTGTTGATGAGAAAACATACAACGCACTGTTCAGCGACAACGCAGTTGCAAACCCCAAAACAGAGGTTGTAAGCGGCGAGGTTTCTCCGGCGGTTTCAGCCGCTCCGATTGAGATGCCTTCTTCAACAGGTGCATCGCAGTTCATTCTTTCAAATGAAAAGAATCAGAACTACTCGGACACAGCATCAAGCGTTGCCGTTCAGTCCGTAAAATCTGCCGACAAGGCTCTTGCAAAGTCAAATGCCGCAAGCACGCCGACTCTTGTTGCCGCAGTTCAGAGATCCGCAAATGTAGGTCTTTGGTTTGTGCTTGTTGCAGTTATCCTCGGCGCAATTGCTTTTGTATTCTTCCTTCGTGACAGAAAGCTTTCAAGATATTCAAGATATGTCGCAAGAAAGAAAAAAAGAGCCACCAAAGCCGAACTTGACGCAAGATGGTAATTGATATATAATCCGATTATTAAACAGTCGATTGCAAAGCAGTCGGCTGTTTTTGCTTAATTAAAAATTAAAAATGGAAAATTGTGGTCGGCGGTGTGCCACCGCAATCTATTCGAGAAGATACTCGGATAAAGGAATTGCATCAGATGCACGAATACGGCATTGATGCAATTTTTGCTTTATATTGCTTTATATGAAAGTAAATGTATACTTGTAGGGGTAGCCTTGCGACCGCAGGTAAAGGCAGAAATTGTATGCCAAAACAAATTTTATAAATGCCGCAAACCCGTAGGGGCGTTCATTGGACGCCCGCATTGATGAAACTATTTGTTTTATTAAAATGTTTTGATGTGATGAAAATTATGGATTGTTTGTAGCGGCGAACACGGTTCGCCGCTACGGGTTGACAATTACTATATGACATTTATTATGTTTTGCATTTATCATACATTCGTGTTAAAATACAAGATGAAAAGTGTGCGGAAAGAAAGCGGTGACTGTTAATGAAAAAATCCGAAAAACCAATCGGCAAAATAAAAGTCCAAAAGTCGATTTTCAAAAGGCTTTTCTTTCACATACTTGTGCTGTTTATTTTGGCGGTGATTGTTTCGGGTACGCTCAATTGCATTGAAAACATTCAGCGCACAAGGCGGTTTACACGACAGCTGACCGAAAGTGCGTCAAAGGTTGCAACGGAAACTTTTGAACGCAGCGATATAAACGCATTGCTTGATAATCCCGATTCCGAAGAATATCGGAAAGCCGTTAAGACCTTGAGGTGGATTTGTCAGACGAACCACCTTGAATATATGTACATTTACATTCCGAATTTTAACGAAAACAAGGTTGCATATGTTATGACTGTTGCCGATGATGACAGCGAAAACGAGAATGTTTTGAAGGTGAGGAGTGCAGGCGCAGAGGTTGACCACAGCTTGTGGGATGCTGAAAAAGAGGCGTGGGAAAATCCTAATCTTGTCACGGCTTATGAATATCAGAACGACAGCTTCGGCAGTTTTTACACGGCATTTTCAGCGATTCAAGGCAAGGACGGCAAGCCTGTTGCGTTAATCGGTGCGGACTATTCGCTGACGCAGATTTATACGGAAATCATTTTCTATACTGCAATGCGAGTTCTTGCATTGTTTGTTGTGCTGGCAATTGTATTCTTGCTTGTAATGCGGTTTGTCAGAAAAAAGATGTATAATCCGATACTTTTGATTTTTGAAAAAATTCGAGGATACTTTTCCGACAAGGCTGACGGCACAAATACAAAGAAAGCATTTGTGCCGATAAAACTCGGCTCTGACGATGAAATTCAGCTTTTGGCTGATTATTTCAACGATATGGCTCACGATGTAGAAACTTATGTTGAAAAAAATTCCGCCCTTGCGAGTGAAAAGGCTAAAAATGAAACCGAGCTTGAGGTTGCAAGGCGGATTCAGTACGGAATAATTGCGAGAGAAAAGAATGTTGCTTTTGCCGATTGTTTTGATGTTTCGGCAAGAATGGAGTCTGCAAGACAGGTAGGCGGCGATTTTTACGATTGCTTTGCATTGCCTGACGGCAGAATATGTGCCGTAGTCGGTGATGTGTCGGGCAAGGGCGTTGCGGCGGCAATGTTTATGGCTTTTGCAAAAACTCTTATCCACGAAAAAATGACCGAAAATGCAGAACCCGACAGGGCATTTGAAGAAATCAACAGGGAACTCTGTTCGTCAAATCCCGAGGGAATGTTTGTAACTGCATTTGCCGTGATTTTTGACAAAAACAGCGACAGCTTTTTGTACATAAATGCAGGTCATAACAAGCCTGTTGCGGTGAGCAACGGCAAGGCTGAATTTTTAGAATGTAAGCCGTGTATAATGCTCGGTGTGTTTGATGATGCAAGATATGTTGTGAACAGCGCTGAATTTGGAAACGGCGATATAATCTGCCTTTACACCGACGGTGTGAATGAGGCAACAAATGCGGATAATGAATTTTTCGGCAACGATAGACTTGTGTCTGCCTGTCAAAATGCCGAACAGACTGCAAAAGGTGTGTGTGACGGAGTTTATGACGCTTTGACGGACTTTACCGAAAATGCGGAGCAATTTGACGATATAACAATTGTTGCAATAAAAAACAGCAAAAACAGAGATTGAAGGGTTATGAATGTTTAAATCGGAAAACAATCAGATTACAATAGAACAGGTGAGAAAGCTTGACGAGGAATATACTCTTGTCGATATCCGAGATGAAATTTCGTTTGAATACGGTCACATTGACGGTGCAAAGAATATTCCGCTTGCAAAAATCAAAGAGGATAATTCACTTTTGCCAAAAGACAAGCTTGTTGTCCTCTGTTGCAAAAGCGGTCAGATAAGTGACGAGCTTGCAGAAAATCTGCGTGATGACGGATTCAATGCCGTGAATCTTGAGGGCGGTTATTACAGTTGGTTGAGAAGTCAATTCGAGAATGAGGACTACGCAACCGATGTTGAAAAAAGCATCCGCAAAAAGTTCAGCAAGACGATTTGGAGCAGATTTACTGCGGCGATCATTGAATACAAGCTTGTTGAGCCGAACGATAAAATTGCCGTCTGCATTTCGGGCGGTAAGGATTCGATGCTGATGGCAAAGCTTTTTCAGGAGTTGAAAAGGCACAATAAATTTCCGTTTGAGCTTGTTTTTCTTGTAATGGACCCGGGCTACAGCGTTGAAAATCGTGATGTAATCGAGAGCAATGCCCGTAGGCTGAACATTCCGATAACCGTTTTTGAAACAGATATTTTTAATTCTGTTTATAATGTTGACAAATATCCCTGCTACCTTTGTGCAAGAATGAGGAGAGGTTATCTCTACAAAAAGGCAAAGCAGCTCGGCTGTAATAAAATCGCACTCGGTCATCACTATGATGATGTTATAGAAACTATCCTTATGGGTATGCTCTACGGCGGTCAGGTTCAGACGATGATGCCAAAGCTCCACAGCACAAACTATGAGGGAATGGAACTTATCCGCCCTCTCTACCTCGTTCGTGAGGCTGAAATCAAGCATTGGCGAGATTACAACAAGCTGAATTTCATTCAATGTGCGTGCCGTTTTACGGACACCTGCACAACCTGCTCCCCGAACGGCAACACAGGCTCAAAACGACAGGAAATCAAACAGCTTATAGCAAATCTGAAGAAAATCAATCCCCAGATTGAAAGCAACATTTTCCATAGCGTTGAAAATGTCAACCTCGATACGATTATTTCATATAAGCAAGGCGATAATAAAGTTTCGTTTCTGGACAGATATGATGATATGGGGAAGGGCAAAGTAATTAAAAATTGAAAATTGAAAATTACGGCGAGCCGCCGTTCCCAATTCGAGAAAATAGTATAATATAGAAATCGCATCAGATGCCCGAAAAAGCTCTGATGCGATTTTTGTTTGTATGAAAGTTGTTGTTTAAATGTAGGGGCGTTCATTGGACGCCCGCAGGTAATGGTAGAAAATATATGTTAAAACGAATTTGATAAATCCCACAAAGCAATTGTTATACTGTAGCGGCGAACAGTGTTCGCCAATCGAAACGATTGTAAAATCGGTTCGACTTAATACAAATCGTTTGTTATATGAAATTTATATTTGCTATTTACCAAAAAATTGGTTTTGCTTGATTTGTGTTTGCACACAAATCAATTGGCGAACCGTGTTCGCCGCTACAAATGAATACATAATTCTCATTACACCATAATATTTTGTTAAAACATAAAATTTCTGCAATGGTGGTGGTCACTGACTGCCGCTACTACTGATTTTTTTCTTCTTTTATTATGACTGCGATATTTTCAACAATTTCTGCAATTCGCAATTGTTGTGTGTCAGGAATTTGTTTTAACGCTTCTTCAATTCGCATTTTTGCCTGATTATTAGTTGGCGATGAGTCAATTTTGGAATCAAAACAAATAAGCTCATTGATTCTTATACCGAGCGCACAGGATATTTTATACAGTGTGTCTATTGTGGGACACTTTTCACCTCGTTCAAGTCTGCCGAGATATGCAGGATAAAGACCTGCCGACATAGCAAGATTTTCTTGGCTGATATCAATTTTTAAACGATATTTCCGAATGTTTTGTCCTATCTTTTTGTTAAGTTCGGTGCGTTCCATATGCTTCATCCTGCTCTTTAGGGTACTTTTTAATTATATTAATACACATTTATTTTGCACACAATGTAATAAAAAGCATAAAATATGCACTATAGTGTTGACAATGCCTATACTATAGTATATAATCTTATTGTAATCGTTAATTGAACATTGTTGAAAAACAAATTAAAGCAACAAATAATATATTATGAATTGAGGAGAGAATTATGTATTGTCAAAAGTGTGGAAAACAAATTGATGATGGAAGTGATTTTTGCAAATACTGCGGAAGTAAAATAAATGGAGAGGCGGTATCAAGAAATAATTTTGTTGTACAAAGACAAAGCACAGAGCATACCAAAAGCAAAGCAGAATTTATTAGTGATTATAGAGCAAAACATTCTGAACGAATGGTATATACTGTACTTTTTATAATTTTTGAAATTGTTGCAACGATTGTTTTTATTATGAATGTTTCAAGTTATATCGATCATCATCGTGCTGATAATCTTATTGGAATGATTATATCTGTATTCATAGAAGTGATTGCAATTATATTTGCTTGTGCAATAAAAAAATATGATTCAACTGCTGAACAGGAATATAATAAATATCGTATGATTAATGATTCATCAAATCAAAGAAATTCTTCTTGGCGCTGTCAAAAATGTGGTGCGTATAATGACGGAACCAGTTTGTATTGTGCTCGTTGTTCTTGTGAGAAACCATATGTTATAACCGGAAACAGTAATAAGATAAATAAAAGTGTGCATAGAGCAGATGTTTGGATATGTCCAAATTGTGGCAGAGAAAATCAAAACTATGTTGGCTCTTGCGGATGTGGAGAGGTAAAACCAAAATGAAAAAACTTATTATTTTAATAACAGCTATGTTTATTATTTTACTGACCTCTGCCTGCGGAAAAGTAGAAAATACAGAAAGCTCCGTTATGATTACGGATACTGATACTAAATACATTGACCTCGTTTATGAAAAAATTGAAAATTGGGATGTTACAAAGGACGATAGCGGAAAAACATTTTCAATAGATAAAATCAGTTTTTTTAATTTTGCCAACGGAGGTCAAATGGCATTTTACATAAATTATCCAATCGCAGGTTATTATGGATGCGGTTATTATCTTAATGTTGACGATGGTACAATGGAGAAAATAACTTATGATATATATGACCACGATATTAAGGAGTGGAGCACTTCATATATGATAAAAAACGCAACAGATGGAACAGATTGGAATAGTGATGCAGATAAAGACGAAAAACATTCAGTTATCAAAGAAGCCTTTGAAAACTATCTAAAGTCAAAACGAGAATAAGGGTGTTCAGGTACATAAACATAAAAACGGCATAACCGATTAAATTTCGGTTATGCCGTAATTTTTTACTCAGATTCCAGTTGATAATAGTAGAAATTATATTTAAAAACAAACTTTATAAATTCCGCAAAGCGATTGTAATACTGTAGCGGCGAACAGTGTTCGCCAATCGAAACGATTGTAAAATCGGTTCGACTTAATACAAATCGTTTGTTATATGAAATTTATATTTGCTATTTACCAAAAAAATTGGTTTTGCTTGATTTGTGTTTGCACACAAATCAATTGGCGATCGCTGATCGCCGCTACAGTTGAACAATGACTTTGCGACATCTATACACTTTGTATTTATCATAATGTATGTTCTGTTACTTGCGGGCGTCCGATGAACGCCCCTACTTGTAAAACCATACACCGTGTCGGGTGTTGCATTGGGGTGTAAAAAATAGTCCGAAAAGAAAAATAATTCTTTTCGGGAAATAAAACCTGTAAAAATATAAAAAAGTCAGTAAAATCCGAAAAAAATCCGAAAATTCTCTTGACTTATTGATTATTTCAATATAGAATAATAAAATGTACCATAATGGGGATATGTACCGAAGAGGTCGGGAAAATCTGCAAAAAACTTTATCCGACAAGGGGATATTATCACAAAAATCCTTTTGTGTCAAGAGCTTTTTATGAGCAGATTTTCAGTACCGCTTGCCCCGTTTCATAGATTTTTTAAGGAGTGATACGCCTATGGTTAATGTCAAACCCGTAAAGCTTGGCAACACCGAAAGAATGAGTTTTGGTAAAATCGATGAAGTAATTGATATGCCTAATCTTATCGACATTCAGAAAGCGTCATACAAATGGTTGCTTGACGAAGGTCTTAAAGAAGTATTTAAAGATGTTTCGGGCATTACCGATTATCAGGACAACCTTGTTCTCGATTTTATCGACTACACACTTGATGTTGATCACCCGAACTACAGCGTAATTGAGTGTAAGGTTCGTGATGCAACATATTCAGCTGCTCTCAGAGTAACCGCAAGACTTTTGAACAAGTCAACGGGTGAAATCAAAGAGAGCAATGTATTTATGGGCGATTTCCCGCTGATGACCGCAAGCGGCACATTCGTTATCAACGGTGCTGAGCGTGTTATTGTTTCACAGCTTGTAAGAAGCCCGGGCGTTTACTATAAAATGGATCACGATAAAACCGGTAAGGAACTGTATTCAACAACAGTTATCCCGAATCGTGGTGCATGGCTTGAGTATGAAACCGATGTAAACGATGTTTTTTATGTTCGTATTGATAAGAACCGTAAGCTTCCCGTTACATCATTCATCAGAGCACTCGGTCTTGGCTCGGATGCCGAAATTCTCGACTATTTCGGTGACGATGAAAGAATGAGAGCTACTATCGAAAAGGATGCCGCTTCAAATGTTGAAGAAGGTCTTATCGAGGTTTACAAAAAGCTCCGTCCGTCTGAGCCTCCGACAGTTGACAGTGCGCAGACACACATAAACAACCTGTTCTTTGACCCCGGTCGTTATGATATGTCAAGAGTAGGCAGATATAAATACAACAAAAAGCTCGGTATTGCAAACCGTCTTGAAGGTCAGGTTCTTGCAGAGCCGATTGCCAACCCACGCACAGGCGAGGTTATGGCTCTTCGTGATGAAAAAATCACAAAGGAAAAGGCTTTTGAAATCGAAAACGCAGGTGTTAAGATTGCCTATGTAAAGGCTGCCGATGAAACAATCGTTAAGGTTATTTCAAACGGTATGGTTGACATCGCCTGCTATGTTGATTTTGACGCAGAAGCAGAGTGCGATATCAAAGAACATGTTCGTTTTGATGTTCTTTGCGAAATTCTTGATTCCTGCGAGAATGAGGATGACCTCAAGGAAATGCTCAGAAGCCGTGCAGATGAGCTTGTTCCTAACCACATCACGGTTGATGATATCTTTGCAACAATCAACTACCTTAACTGTGTTGCTCACGGTGTCGGTAATACAGATGATATCGACCACCTCGGCAACAGAAGAATCCGCTGTGTAGGCGAACTTCTTCAGAACCAGTTCAGAATCGGTTTCTCCCGTCTTGAGAGAGTTGTAAGAGAGAGAATGACAACCCAGTCACAGGATATGGAGTCACTTTCGCCTAACTCACTCATCAATATCCGTCCCGTAACAGCGGCAATTAAAGAATTCTTCGGTTCTTCACCGCTTTCACAGTTTATGGATCAGGGTAACCCACTTGCAGAGCTTACCCACAAGCGTCGTCTTTCAGCCCTCGGTCCGGGCGGTCTTTCAAGAGATCGTGCAGGATTTGAGGTTCGTGACGTACACTACACACACTATGGCCGAATGTGTCCTATCGAAACTCCTGAAGGTCCTAACATCGGTCTTATCTCATATCTTGCTTCATTTGCCCGTATCAACAAGTACGGCTTTATCGAAGCTCCTTATCGTAAAATTGACAAGGAAACAGGCGTTGTAACCGACGAGGTTGTTTATATGACAGCCGATGTTGAGGATAACTACGCTGTTGCACAGGCTAACGAACCGCTTGATGAAAACGGCAGATTTGTTCATTCAAGAGTCGTAGGTCGTTACCGTGACGAATTCGTAGAGTATTCTCCCGAAAGATTCGACTTCATGGATGTATCTCCTAAGATGGTTGTATCTGTTGCTACGGCTATGATTCCGTTCCTTGAAAACGATGACGCAAACCGTGCTCTCATGGGTGCGAACATGCAGCGTCAGGCAGTTCCGCTTCTCCGCAGTGAGGCTCCTATCGTTGGTACAGGTATGGAGTACAAGGCAGGTACAGACTCAGGCGTTTGTATCCTCGCTGAGGAAGACGGTATCGTTATGAGCGTTGACGCCCGTAACATTCGTGTACAGTATGACTCGGGCAGAGTTCAGGACTTTGAGGTTATCAAGTTCCTCCGCTCTAACCAGGGTACATGTATCAACCAGCGTCCTATCGTGTCAAGAGGACAGAGAGTTAAGAAGGGTGAAGTTCTCGCAGACGGTCCCGCTACCGAAAACGGTGAAGTTGCTCTTGGTAAGAACGCTCTCATCGGCTTTATGACATGGGAAGGTTACAACTACGAGGATGCTGTTCTTATCAACGAAAAAATCGTTCGTGATGATGTTTATACATCAATTCACATTGAAGAATATGACACAGAGGCAAGAGATACAAAGCTCGGTCCCGAAGAGATTACAAGAGATATCCCGAATGTAGGTGAAGATGTTCTCAAGTATCTTGACGAGGACGGTATCATTCAGATTGGTTCTGAGGTTAAAGCAGGCGATATCCTTGTCGGTAAAGTAACTCCAAAGGGTGAAACAGAGCTTACAGCCGAGGAAAGACTTCTTCGTGCGATCTTCGGTGAAAAGGCAAGAGAAGTCAGAGATACATCTCTCCGTGTGCCTCACGGCGAATGCGGTACTGTTGTTGATGTTAAGGTGTTTACCCGTGCAGACAGCAGAAACGAACTCCAGCCCGGTGTAAACAAGGTTGTAAGAGTTTACCTTGCATTAAAGAGAAAAATCAGCGTAGGCGATAAGATGGCAGGTCGTCACGGTAACAAGGGTGTTATTTCAAGAATTCTCCCAATGGAAGATATGCCGTTCCTTCCTGACGGTACTCCGCTTGATATTGTACTTAACCCGTTGGGCGTACCTTCTCGTATGAACATCGGTCAGGTTCTTGAGGTTCACCTCGGTTATGCCGCAAAGGCACTTGGCTGGAAGATTATGACTCCTGTATTTGACGGTGCTCATGAGCAGGACATCTTTGAATGTCTTAAAGACGCAGGTTACAGCGAGGACGGTAAGACATGGCTTATTGACGGCCGTACAGGCGAGCGTTTCGATAACCCTGTAACAGTAGGTTATATGTACTACCTCAAGCTCCATCACCTCGTTGATGAAAAAATCCACGCAAGAAGCACAGGTCCTTACTCTCTCGTTACACAGCAGCCACTCGGCGGTAAAGCCCAGTTCGGCGGTCAGCGTTTCGGTGAGATGGAAGTTTGGGCACTTGAGGCTTACGGCGCTGCTTATACACTTCAGGAAATTCTTACAGTTAAGTCGGACGATGTTGTCGGCCGTGTTAAGACCTACGAGGCTATCGTTAAAGGTCAGAATATTCCTGCTCCGGGTATTCCTGAGTCATTCAGAGTTCTTATTAAGGAACTCCAGTCACTTTCACTTGATGTTCGTGTTCTTAACTCTGACGGTGAAGAAATTGACATTAAGCAGAAGTTTGATGAGGACGAGGATATTGTTGATGCAACAAATCCGGAATTTGAAGAAGACCATGTAATGACATCAATGGACGGCTACACTCTTGACGAGGGCGGCGAAGAAGGCAATATGTTTGACGATTCACTTGCCGATGTTGAAGAGGACAGCTACACATCGGATGATTTCAACGATGACTTTGGCAGTGACGATATGTAAGGAGGAAATGCAATGATAGATAATAATGTTTTTGACTCAATTAAAATCGGACTTGCTTCTCCTGAGCAGATGAGAGAATGGTCTTACGGCGAAGTTAAAAAGCCCGAGACAATTAACTATCGTACTCTCAAGCCTGAAAGAGACGGCTTGTTCTGCGAACGCATTTTCGGACCGACAAAGGACTGGGAATGTCACTGCGGTAAGTACAAGAGAATCCGTTTTAAGGGTAAAATCTGTGACCGTTGCGGTGTTGAAGTAACCCGTTCAAAGGTCAGAAGAGAGCGTATGGGACACATTGAGCTTGCCGCTCCCGTGTCACACATTTGGTATTTCAAGGGAATTCCTTCAAGAATTGCCCTTATGCTTGATATTTCTCCCAAGCTTTTGGAGAATGTACTCTATTTCTCACAGTACATCGTAACAGATCCCGGCGACTGCCGTGACCTTGCAAAGTATCAGTGCCTTACCGAGGGTGAGTACAATGATATGCGTGAGAAGTATGAAGACGACTTTGAAGCAGGTATGGGTGCCGAGGCAATCAAAAAGCTTCTTGCCGAGATTGACCTTGATGCTCTTTCCGCTTCACTTAAAGAAGAACTCGAAACTGCATCGGGTCAGAAGAGAGTTAGACTCCTTAAAAGACTTGATGTTGTTGAAAGCTTCAGAATGTCGGGCAATCGTCCCGAGTGGATGATTCTCGATGTTGTTCCGGTAATTCCGCCGGATATCCGTCCTATGGTTCAGCTTGACGGCGGTCGTTTTGCAACAAGTGACCTTAACGACCTCTATCGCCGAGTTATCAACCGTAACAACAGACTTAAAAAGCTCCTTGAGCTTAACGCACCTGAAATCATTATCCGCAACGAGAAGAGAATGCTTCAGGAATCCGTTGACGCACTCATCGACAACGGCAGACGAGGCAGACCGGTTACAGGACCTAACAACCGTGCCCTCAAGTCACTTTCGGATATGCTTAAAGGTAAGCAGGGCCGTTTCCGTCAGAACCTTCTCGGTAAGCGTGTTGACTACTCAGGCCGTTCGGTTATCGTTGTAGGACCTGAACTCAAAATGTATCAGTGCGGTCTTCCTAAGGAAATGGCACTTGAACTCTTCAAGCCGTTCGTTATGAAACGCCTTGTTGAAACTAAAGCAGAGCAGAATATCAAATCAGCAAGAAAAGCTGTTGAGCGTGCAAAGGACAATGTTTGGGACGCACTTGAAGTTGTAATCAAGGGACACCCAGTTCTCCTCAACCGTGCTCCAACACTTCACCGTCTTGGTATTCAGGCATTTGAGCCTGTTCTTGTTGAAGGTCGTGCTCTTAAACTTCATCCGCTCGCTTGTACAGCATACAACGCTGACTTTGACGGCGACCAGATGGCTGTCCATGTACCTCTTTCGGCAGAGGCACAGGCAGAAGCAAGATTCCTTATGCTCGCAGCAGGCAACCTTCTCAAGCCTTCTGACGGTCAGCCTGTTACAGTTCCTACACAGGATATGATCCTCGGTTCTTACTACCTTACACTTGATAAGGACGGTGAGAGAGGCGAAGGAAAGGTATTCCGTGATGTTGATGAGGTTATGATGGCTTATCAGACAGGCGTTATTGAGCTTCACTCAAAAATCAAGGTTCGCCGTGAGCTTGAAATTGACGGAAAAATCGAATCCGGTATTGTAGACACAACAATCGGTAAGATTATCTTTAACAATCCTATTCCTCAGGATCTCGGCTTTATCGACAGAAGTATCCCCGAAAACAGATTCAAGTTTGAGGTTGACTTCCTCGTTGGTAAATCGGGTCTTAAGAAGATTATTGATAAATGTATCAAAATTCACGGTCCGGTAAGAACAAGTGTTGTTCTTGACCACATTAAGGCGCAGGGCTATAAGTATTCTACAAAGGGTGCTATCACCGTTGCCGTTTGTGACGCAGTTATTCCTCCTCAGAAGAAGGCAATTATTGCCGAGGCAGAGAAGGAAGTTGATGTTATTCGTGATGAGTTTATGATGGGTCTTCGTTCAAACGAGGAGCGTTACGAAGAAGTTCTTCGTATCTGGGAAAAGGCTACTAACGATGTAACCGATGCCCTCCAGAAAAACCTTGACCGCTACAACCCAATCTTCATGATGGCTGACTCAGGTGCCCGTGGTAGTATGAGCCAGATCAGACAGCTTGCAGGTATGCGTGGTCTTATCGCCAATACATCAGGTAAAACAATCGAAATTCCTATCAGAGCTAACTACCGTGAAGGCCTTAACATCTTGGAGTACTTTATTTCATCTCGTGGTGCTCGTAAAGGTCTTGCCGATACAGCTCTTCGTACAGCCGACTCAGGTTACCTTACCCGCCGTCTTGTTGATGTATCACAGGAAGTTATTATCCGTGAAGAGGACTGCGGTACTACAGAGGGTCTTGAAATCTTTGACATCAAAGCAGGCGAATCAAATGTTATCGAGGGACTCCATGAGCGTCTTATCGGAAGATATCTCCTTGATGACTTCTGCGATTCTAACGGTAATGTTCTTGTTTCAAAGGATGTTATGATGGGCGACAAAGAGGCTGACATCATCGTTAATTCGGGTGTTGACCACATCAAGATTCGTTCGGTACTTGAATGTCGTGCAAAACACGGCGCTTGCCGTAAGTGCTACGGTTCTAACCTTGCCAACCGTCAGCCTGTTACTGTCGGTGAGGCTGTCGGTATTATTGCCGCTCAGTCAATCGGTGAGCCGGGTACACAGCTTACAATGAGAACATTCCATACCGGCGGTGTTGCATCTGCCGAAGATATCACACAGGGTCTTCCGAGAGTTGAAGAGCTTTTCGAGGCTCGTAAACCAAAGAGCCTTGCAATCATCAGTGAAATTGACGGTGATGTTCGTTTTGAAGAAATCAAAAACGCAAAGCACGCTGTTATCTTTAACAAGGAAACAGGCGAAGAAAGAGCTTACCTCATTCCTTTCGGTTTCCGTGTAAAGGTATTTGACGGTGACCACATCAAAAAGGGTGACAAGATTACCGACGGTGCTGTTAATCCGCACGATATACTCGATATTCTCGGACCCGAGGCAGTCATGAACTACCTTATTTCGGAAGTACAGAGTACCTACCGTTTACAGGGTGTTGAAATCAACGATAAGCACATTGAGGTTATCGTTCGTCAGATGATGCGTAAGGTTAAGGTTGAGGATGCAGGCGACACAGGCTTTATGTCAGGTCAGACCTACGATAAGAACGAAGTTCTTTACGAGAATGAGCAGATTAAAAAGCGTATTGCCAACGGCGAAGAAGGTCTTCGTGAGGCAACATTCACTCAGCTCCTCCTCGGTATCACAAAGGCCGCTCTTGCAACAGACAGCTTCCTTTCAGCCGCATCATTCCAGGAAACAACAAGAGTTCTTACAGATGCCGCTATCAAGGGTAAGGTTGATCCGCTCGTCGGTCTTAAAGAGAATGTTATCCTCGGTAAGATTATCCCTGCAGGTACAGGTATGCAGAGATATGCAGATGTTCAGCTTGAGAGTAATTCTGAGGCAGAAATCGTTGAGAATGACGAAACAGATGATGTTATCGTTGCTCTTGAAGACGATGAAATTATGGACTTCTGATTTAACTGAAAACAGATAATGCATAAAAAAACCACGGTATGTGCCAAATGGTGCATACCGTGTATTTTTTTGTTTGCAAACTGTCTGCCCGACCGCAATTTTCAATTTTCCATTTTCAACTTTCAATTTAAAAAAACTTTCGCTCGGGCATAATATGCTTTTGATATTACAAACTGTCTGCACGAACAGGGAACGGCGGCTCGCCGTTGCCCGACTTTAATTTTTAATTTGTAACTATTTTCTGCCGAGAATGTAATCTGTGGAAACTTCGTACAAATCAGCCAGTTTAATTAAATGCTCAACAGGAATTGACTGAAATCCTCTTTCGTAGCGTGAATAGACCGTCTGCTGAATTCCTAAATATTCGGCAACTTCACTTTGTTTCATATCATGATCTTCTCGTAAATCACGCAGTCTTTTAAAATACATATTATCACCCTGAATAGTATCTATCGGTACTATTGACTTTATCATAAATGGGTGATACAATGATTTTATAGTACTTAAAAGTACTAAAGCATTTAACTTAAAAGCACGCCGCAGTTTCAAGTGATAAAAACTGCGGCGTGCTTGAATTTTAGGTTATAAAATTCTCAAAATGTACATTAAATACCCCTCCGAAATCATCGGAAGGGTAAATCTTTTATGATTTTATTTGTTTAAGCCCGATTTCCTTTTGTCAAGATAATCCTGAAGAATTATTGTGGCGGCAACCTCGTCAACGACATTTTTACGCTTTTTTCCTCTTGTATTTGTGGTGTTGAGAAAATTGTGAGCCGTAATGGTTGTTCCGCGCTCATCCTGCATAACGCACTCAATGCCCGTTTCATTGCTCAGATTTTCGGCAAACGCTCTGGCATTCTGTGCGCTTTCGCCCTCACTGCCGTCCATATTTTTCGGAAGTCCCACAACAATAAGCTCGGCTTTTGTTTCTTTGGCTGTATTTGACACCTTTTCAAGCAACTGTTTCGGTGACTTTTCAAAAATAACCGTATATGGCGACGCTAAAAACTCGGTTTTGTCGCATACGGCAATGCCTGTGCGTGCTTTTCCGAGGTCAACTGACATTATAATCATTTTGTTTGTCCTTTCACTTTGGTTTACTCCATTATAATGCAAAAACGGAATTTTAACAACGGCTTTTTTTAATGTTGAACAATCTTTTGCGTAATTACTTTATTAAGTTTTTTCAAAGCTTTGTTTCTACAAAAGAATATAAAAATTCTCATTCACAAAAAGACAAAACTGTTATCCATAATATCCTATAATAAAAATACAAAAAGAAGTAAATCATTAAAGGGATGTTGATTTTTATGGAAGCAAAAACTACTTTGGCTCGCAGACAGGACGCTGTTCAGGGCGATTTTATGCGGAAAATGCTCACAAACGCAGGCTGTTTGCTCTGCGGAATTTTGGTATCACGGGGAGCGGTTCTCGGAAGCCTTGCACCGTTCGGGGCGTCATTTGCGGCGGCAGTTCCGAGAAAGTATCTTTTGTCATCACTCTTAGGCACGGCATTCGGCTATGTCCTGCTCAAACCCTCGGACAGCTTTCGTTACCTTGCCGTTGTGGCGGCAATAGGCGGTCTGCGGTGGCTGCTCGGTGATCTTGACAAGGTTACAAAAAGCAAGGTTTTTGCTCCGCTTGTGGCATTTGTTCCGATTTTTGCAACGGGTGTTTCGTTGCTTTTCGTAAGCACAAGCACTTTGACAACCTTTGCCGATTGCGTAACCGAGGCGGTAATTGCAGGTGCGGCGGCATATTTTATCAGCACGGCATTGCACCTTGCAGGCGACAACAGAAGTTTTGAAGTTTTTTCGCAACAGGAAACCGCAAGCGTGGTTATGTCGGGGTGTATCCTGATTCTGGCTTTCGGCAGTATTGCGTGGCAGAATATCTCGCTCGGCAGAATTATTGCAATGCTCGTCATTTTGCTCTGTTCACGCTACGGCTCGGTTACGGGCGGTGCAATCAGCGGAATTTCAACAGGAGCGATTTTCAGCATTGCGTCAAGAGAGAACGGCTACATCTGCGGAGGTTTTGCATTCGGAGGACTTATGGCTGGGCTTTTTTCACAGCTCGGAAAATTAGGCTGTGCGATTGCCTTTGTAATCTCCAACGGTGTGATGTGCCTTGCTTTCGGTTCGCAGTTCGGAACACCGTCGGGTGTGCTTGTTGAAAGCCTTGCCGCAAGTGCGGTGTTTATGGTTCTTCCGAAAGAAGTCGGCAATGTGATTTCGCCCGTGTTTTCAAGCGACAAAAATACATCGCTCGGAGAGGCTCTGCGAAAAAATATTGTTATGCGACTCGACTTTGCCTCAAAGGCAGTCGGCAATGTAAAAAACGATGTTTCAAAGGTTTCTGAAAAGATGAAAAAGCTCTATTCGCCTACATTTGACGCTGTTTGTGAGGGTACAAGAAATGAAGTCTGCGAAACCTGCGGACTGAAAATGTACTGCTATGAACACAAGGGCGGTGTCACCCGTGACGATTTTGCAAGGCTTGAAGAGTATCTTGAATCGAACGGCACAATAGGCGAAAGAGATGTTGAAAAATCTTTCGTAAAAAACTGCTGTAAAAAAGGCGAAATTGCCCGTTCAATGAACGCAAACTACCGTGAATATCAGTCGGCACTTGAGGCACAACAGAGGATTACCGATGTGCGGAGTGTTGTTGCAGGGCAGTTTTCGGGAATCGGTGATATTCTCCACGATTTGGCTGATGAATTTCGCAACACAATGCGGTGCGATAACGAATCTGCACAACGGATAATCAGCGCCCTCACAAGCCTCGGTGCAATTGTTGAGGAGTGCATCTGCCTTGTGTCAAACGGCGGAAGAATGAGCGTGGAGCTTACGCTCTCAAATAAGTCCGAAAAGCTTTCCAAGGGTGAGGTTATGCGTGAGATTTCACGCTGTTGCGGAAGAAGATTTGACCTGCCGACAATCAGCCGAGAGGGCAACAGAATCCGAATTGCAATGTGCGAAATGCCCGTGTTTGATGTTGAAATCGGAAGCGACCAGCACACCGCCGACAACGGTAAGCTCTGTGGTGACTGCATAAATTATTTCAATGACGGTTTCGGCAAAACATATGCGCTCGTGTGTGACGGTATGGGTACGGGCGGCAGAGCCGCTGTTGACGGCAATATGGCGGCATCAGTTATGACAAGACTGCTAAGGGCAGGGCTTTCAGCCGACAGCTGTTTGCAGATTGTGAACTCCGCCCTTATGGTGAAAAGTGAGGATGAATCGCTTTCAACGGTTGATGTCACAAGTATTGACCTCTACACCGGCAAAACCACTTTTAAAAAAGCAGGCGCACCCGTAACATTTGTAAAGAAAAACGGCAGGGTAACGGTTCGTGAAATGCCGTCGCTCCCTGCAGGAATTCTCAACGGTATAAAATTTTCAACCGACACGGTAAATCTGACAACGGGGGATATGATTGTTATGGTATCAGACGGTGTAATTACGGGCGATGACAAATGGCTGGAAAAGCTTATTCGCACATGGAATGAGGGCAGTACCCAGGATCTTGCAAAGGCTGTTGTTGACGAGGCGGTAAAGCACCGTAAGGCAGACCGTGAGGACGATGTCACCGCCGTTGCAATCAGAATTACGGAGAACGGACATTGATTCAAATTGGGTTAAAATTGAAAAACGGAAAATGCAGCGGAGTTAATCGGACGCCCGCACGGCGAGCCGCCGTTCCCAATTCGTGTAGATAGTTTGTAATGTTAAAAAACATTTATGCCCGAGCGTAGCATTGTTACTGTTTGTATAAACAGTAGGAGCGTTCATCGGACGCCCGCACGGCGAGCCGCCGTTCCCAATTCGTGTAGATAGTTTGTAATGTTAAAAAACATTTATGCCCGAGCGTAGCATTGTTACTGTTTGTATAAACAGTAGGAGCGTTCATCGGACGCCCGCACGGCGAGCCGCCGTTCCCAATTCGTGTAGATAGTTTGTAATGTTAAAAAACATTTATGCCCGAGCGTAGTATTGTAACTGTTTGTATAAACAGAAGGGGCGTTCATTGGACGCCCGCCTTGATGATACTGTTTGCTTATTCACATAACTTTTGATGTGCTGAAAATTGTGTGCGTTGCACACGAACGGGCGAACACGGTTCGCCGCTACATTTTAATATCCACACAAAAACAGGCTGTACGCAATCTGTACAGCCTGTTGCTTTATGGCTTTCTTGTGCCGCAACCGCATGTTCCGACATAATTTTGATTTATCTTTCCACACTTTGGACATTGCCAAACATCGGTTTGAGCTGAAATCGGTTCAAAATTCGGCTTTTGACAACTACAGTTTGAGCAGTATCTTATGTTGGCAGGATTTGAATTTCCGCATTTCGGACACAGCCATTTTGTACTTACTTTCGTTTTTTCGCGGCTTTCTTTTGTAATATAACTGTCAAATGCTTTATTTGCCGATGCGTTTACTTTTTGAATTGCACATGCAAAAATTATTGCAATTATTTCGAGAAATGCTGCAATCATCATACCTGTGAGATTTTCATCACGGTGATGATCTATATAAGATGATACATTCATTATAAATACGATTGTTGAAACAATTTCTAGAATAATAAATATAACTATATATACCATTCGTTCAGGGTGCTTTGCGCGGAAATCGGCAATAAATTCTTCTTTGTTTTTTATTGGTTCTTCATGCTTTTCGGTATGCTGTACATTATAATTTTGATTTGCATTTTGATTAGAAAAATTATGTGATACAACATTTCCTATTTGTGCGCCGCAGTGCTGACAAAATACACTTCCGTCAGCAATTTGTTTGCCGCATTTTTGACAATACATAAATAATTCCTCCTTAATTACTGTGAAAATTCACAGCTTATATGAGAATTATAATGCAGATTTTCACACTTGTCAATTAAAATTCTAAAATTTCTCATAATTTTAAACAAAAATTCGCAAAATACTTATAATTAAGTTATTAAATATATGAGGTGATATTATGATTGGTGAACGCTTACAGGAACTTCGCAAAGACCACGGCGTGTCGCAGGCACAGCTTGCAGAGCTTTTGGGCGTGTCACACTATACGATATCATCGTACGAATGTAACCGCAGTGATCCCGATGATAATTCAAAAATAATCATTGCAAAACTTTTTGATGTGTCGGTTGACTATCTCATCGGTCTGATTGACGAACCGCTCTCGTTCAACCGCAACATTCGCTCTGTTTCTCTTCCGCAGTCATTTACAAAAGAGGAATGTGGCGATGTGCTTGACTATATAAAGTATCTCGAATTCAAAAAGAGTAAAATTAATGAATAAAAACAACCCTTATCCGCGTGTGAGATAAGGGGTGTTTTGGAATTTGTTGGTGTTAATGGATTTCATAAAAGAACTTGAGTAGGATATAATATGTTTGAAATTTATTATTGGGGAACAAATTAGGCTTTAAAATGCAAAAATGTTCCCCAAGGTGCATTGACTGTTGGGGAGAGTTGTATTATACTTTTACAAGAGAATGTACCCCAAAGGAGAATTATAATGGCTGCAAAATACAATGAAATACAAGAGTTACTAAGAAGCCGTGCTGACCTTAATGCAAGGTTAAATTTAATGCCGTATGACGGAACTCCCGAAATTAAGGAACGAGGTAATGAAAAATATCTTTATGTGAGAAAGCGTGTTGCAGGAAAACAGACATCAACTTATGTAGGTGCATATACGGAAGAATTATATAATTTGCTCCTCCGCAATGCCAGAGAAGCCCGTGAAATCAGGAAAGAACTTCGCAGTATAGATAAACAACTTGCAAATGCGGGATATTCAGAAGATGAACTTTCTTCTGATGTTATAAACAATATTGCGTTTGCCCGTGCAAATATGAAAATGAATATATATGATCAGGCTGTCCTTGAGGGTGTTGCTACATCATTCCCACAAACTGAAGAAATCATAGATAACGGTAAAATTTCCGGTGTGACTGCAACAGATGTTCAGAAAATTTTGAATTTAAAACACGCATGGGAATTTATTTTGGATCGTGATGTAATAGCAAGTCGTTCCGACTACTATATGCTCAGCCATATAGCAAGAGTTGTTAATGAAGGATTTTTTGCGGAAGGCGGAAGAATTAGAGGAGTTCCGGTTACTATCGGAGGTTCTTCATATGTTCCACCGTTGCCTAAAGAGTTGGATGTAAAAGAAAAAATCCGTGAAATTATAGAAGAAAGTGATGAAGTTATCAATACGGCAATTAAGTTGTGCCTTTATTGTATGAAAACACAAATATTTCTTGACGGTAACAAGCGTGCCTCTGTAATTTTTGCAAATCACTATCTTATTTCACACGGTGGCGGATTTCTGGTGATTCCTGAAAAGGAAGTGCCTGAATTTAAAAGACTGCTTGTAAAATACTATGAGGGTGAAGATATAACCGTAATTGCAGATTTTATGAAAAAGTATTGTTGGAAAAAGATAGAGTAAAAACAAAAAAAGAAAGCACCCGTTTCCCCGCCTCCTAATAAGAAAACATGAGATAGTCCAGTAAAATCAATGTTTTCAGAGGCAAGGAACACGATGTGAAGTCAAAAAATCAAATACTGGCAGGATAAAGGGTGCTGATGTGAAATATCAGCACCCTTTTCCTGTCCCAAACGCCATAGGGAATCCTATGGCGTTTTTACTTTCCATCAAGTACACGGAAAACTGTATTGAAAGGGGTGAGAAATCGAAGGTATTTCTTCATGTAGGAAATGCAAATCAAGTGTCCATAGGTTTTCCCACATGGAGAAGCAAGTGGGCACAGAATTGAATTTTTTCCGAAAACGAACACTTTTCCAGACCGCCGGAGGGAGGTGAGATTATGGCGGTATTTCGCATTGAGAAAACCCGCGACTACACGGTGATGGCAAACCATCATCTGCGGAACACGGCACTGTCGCTGAAAGCGAAGGGGCTGCTGTCCCTCATGCTATCCTTGCCGGAGGATTGGGACTACACCACCAAAGGTCTTGCGCGGATATGCCGGGATGGAGTGGACAGCATTTGTGCTACGGTCCGGGAGCTGGAGGATGCGGGATACATTATCCGTGAAAGAGTCCGCAACGCCAACGGGCGGCTCGGCAGCATCGAGTACACGATTTTGGAGCAGCCCAGGCCGCCGGAACCTAAACCGGGAAAACCTGAACGGGAAAATCCAGTTCAGGTAAAACCAGTCTTGGATTCTCCTGTCTTGGGAAAACCTGAACAGGAAAAACCCGCACAATTAAATACTAAAGGATCAAGTAACCAAATATCAAATACTGATTCATCAAGTACGGAAGGATCAAATCCTATCCAATCAAGTCCCCAAACCCCCGCAGAGACCAAACGAACCGGACGGGACTGGATGCGGGAGCGAGAGAGCTATCGGGAACTGATTTTGGAGAATATCGAGTATGACTATCTATGCCGGGATGACCGGCTGGATCGGGATATGCTGAATGAACTGGTGGAACTCATGGTGGATACCGTCTGTTCCCGCAGGGAAACGATCCGCATTGCCGGGGACGACTATCCGGCGGAGGTGGTCAAATCCCGGTTCCTGAAGCTGAACAGTTCTCACATCGAGTATGTGTTGGACCGTATGCGGGAGAACACCACCTATGTCCGCAACATCAAGAAATATCTGCTGGCTGCCCTGTATAACGCCCCGGCCACCATCGACAGCTACTATGCGTCCCTGGTGAACCACGATCTGTACGGCAGCGGAGAAAGGAGGTAATCACTCATGCAGGAAGAAGTCACCCAGCGCACCGTTGCCCTCTGCGTGGAGGCCACCAAGCTCTCCGCCGGAATGCTGCAACAGGCCATGAAAAAAGTGCTGGACGAGATGCAGAAAGGCGTGACCGACCACAAGAGTAAACTGCACCACGGCAAGCAGACCCTCCGGCAACTGATGAAGCACAACACCGGCGTTTCCAACATCGAGATCACCGACCAAAACATCCGGGCCTTTTCCGCCACCGCCAAGAAATACGGCATTGACTTCGCGCTGAAAAAGGACACCAGCGGCGAGATACCCCGCTACCTGGTGTTCTTCAAGGGCCGGGATGCCGACGTTATCACGGCGGCCTTCCGGGAGTTCTCCGCAAAGAACCTGGAGAAAGAGAAAAAGCCCTCCATCCGCAAGGAACTGGAGCAGGCAAAGCAGCAGGCCAAAGCCCAGCACCGCCAGCGGGAGAAGGTCAAGACCAAAGACCGGGGTGTGGAATTATGACGGTTGACTGGAAGAAAAAGCTGCTCCCCAACCTCCCATATCTACTGTTCGTGTATCTCTTTGATAAGCTCTGCCAGGCGGTGCGCCTCGCGCCCGGCCTTGACGCCTCTGAAAAGTTTCTGCATTTGAGCCAGGGCTTTACGGAGGCGTTTTCTTCTGCGGCGCCCAGCCTGCACCTATTAGACCTGCTGGCAGGTATCGCCGGGGCGATCATTGTTCGGCTGGCGGTGTACGCCAAAGGGAAAAACGCCCGCAAATACCGCAAGGGCATTGAATACGGCAGCGCCCGATGGGGCACGGCGGCAGATATTGCCCCCTATGTCGATCCGGTCCCCGACTGGAACATCCCTCTGACCCAGACGGAAAAGCTCACCATGTCCAGCCGCCCGAAAAATCCCAAGTACGCCCGGAACAAAAACATCTTGGTCATCGGCGGCAGCGGCAGCGGCAAGACCCGTTTCTTCGTCAAGCCCTCCCTCATGCAGATGCACAGCAGCTATGTGGTCACCGATCCCAAAGGACAGCTTTTGTCCGAGGTGGGAACCATGCTGCGGCGGGGCGCCCCCAAGCTGGACGAGAACGGAAAGCCCATGCGGGACGCCCGCGGGAAGGTCATCTATGAGCCGTACCGCATCAAGGTCCTCAACACCATCAACTTCAAAAAGAGCATGAAATACAACCCCTTCGCCTACATCCGGTCAGAGAAAGACATCCTCAAACTGGTCAATGTCATCATCGCCAACACCAAAGGCGACGGAGAAAAATCCTCGGAAGATTTTTGGGTCAAGGCCGAGCGCCTTTTGTACTGCGCTCTGATCGGGTACATCTGGTACGAGGCGGAGCCGGAGGAGCGAAACTTCCTCACGCTGCTGGAGCTCATCAACGCATCGGAGGCCCGAGAGGACGACGAGGAATTTCAGAGCCCCGTTGACCTGCTTTTTGCCAAGCTGGAGAAGGAGCACCCGGACCACTTCGCCGTAAAGCAATACCGTAAATTCAAGCTGGCCGCCGGCAAGACTCTGAAATCCATTCTGATTAGCTGCGGCGCCCGCCTTGCTCCCTTCGATATAGCGGAGCTGCGGGAGATCATGTCGGACGATGAACTGGAGCTGGATACCCTGGGCGACCGGAAAACGGCGCTGTTCCTCATTATGAGCGACACGGATACCACCTTCAACTTCGTCATCGCCATGCTGCAAAGCCAGCTATTCAATCTTCTTTGTGACAAGGCGGACGACGTGTACGGCGGCAGGCTGCCCGTCCATGTACGGTGCCTCCTGGACGAGTTTGCCAATATCGGGCAGATACCCAACTTTGATAAGCTGATCGCCACCATCCGAAGCCGGGAAATCTCGGCTTCTATTATTTTGCAGTCCCAAAGCCAGTTAAAGACCATCTACAAGGACGCCGCAGATACCATTGTGGGCAACTGCGACACCACCTTGTTTTTGGGAGGCAAGGAGAAATCCACCCTGAAAGAAATCTCGGAGCTGCTGGGCAAGGAGACCATCGACAGCTTCAATCAATCCGAGAACCGGGGCAGCCAGGTTTCCCACGGCCTCAACTATCAGAAATTAGGAAAGGAGCTGATGACCCAGGACGAGATCGCGGTGATGGACGGAGGCAAGTGTATCTTGCAGCTTCGAGGGGTACGGCCGTTTTTCAGCGACAAGTTTGATATAACGAAGCATCCCCGCTACAAGTACCTTGCCGATGCCGACAAGAAAAACACCTTTGACATTGAACGGTACATGAAACGCAGACCGGCCATCGTGAAGCCGGACGAGCCTTTCGATCTGTACGAATTGAAAGCCACCGACCTTCAACCCAACAATTCAACTGAACGAAAGGAACTGTGAATATGAGCTTTTTTACTAACGCTATCGACGTTTTGCAGACTCTGGTCATCGCCCTGGGCGGCGGCCTGTGCGTGTGGGGCGGCATCAACCTTCTGGAAGGTTACGGCCAGGACAACCCGGCCTCCAAGAGCCAGGGCATCAAGCAGCTCATGGCGGGCGGCGGCGTTGCCCTCATCGGCATCACCCTGATCCCTCTGCTGTCCGGTCTGCTGTCCACCACCTAATGATTCTCCAAAACCGGCGGGGGCTTTCGCTTCATAGCGGGAGCCCCCGCAAAGGAGGTGATCTCCCTTGATATTGGATATGATCCAGGAGTGGTTCAAGGAACTGCTCATTGACGGTATCATTTCAAACCTGACCGGGATGTTTGATACCCTGAACACAAAGGTGGGCGAGATCGCCGGGGAGGTCGGCATGACGCCCGCCGCCTGGAACAGCAGCATCTTCAACATGATCCGCAACCTCTCGGAGACGGTGATCGTCCCCATCGCGGGCATCATTCTCACCTTCGTCATGTGCTACGAGCTGATCCAGCTCATCATCGAGAAAAATAACCTCCACGACTTCGACACCTGGATTTTCTTCAAGTGGATTTTCAAGACCTTCTGCGCCGTGCTGATCGTCACCAACACCTGGAACATCGTCATGGCGGTGTTCGATGTGGCGCAGAATGTGGTCAGCCAGTCGGCGGGGGTCATCATTTCGGACGCGGGCATTGACATTTCCGGCGTAGTGGGCGATCTGGAGACCCAGCTTGCCGACTGGAGCGTGGGCGCCCTGCTGGGGCTGTGGTTCCAGAGCGTGTTCGTGGGGCTGTGTACGCAGATTCTTTCCATCTGCATCTTCCTGGTGATCTACGGCAGAATGATTGAGGTGTATTTGGTCACCTCCATAGGGCCGATTCCCTTTGCCACGATGGTCAACCGGGAATGGGGCTCCACGGGGCAGAACTACCTTCGCTCCCTGCTGGCCCTGGGCTTCCAGGCCTTCCTCATTATGATCTGCGTGGGCATCTATGCCGTGCTGGTGGAGGGCATCTCCACATCCGGCGACAACATATCTGCGGCCATATGGGGGTGCATGGGCTATACGGTTCTGCTGTGCTACACATTGTTCAAGACCGGCAGCCTGGCAAAATCCCTGTTCGGCGCCCACTAAAGGAGGCAGATATTTGAGAGTAGGCCTTATTGATGTGGACTCGCACAATTTTCCCAACCTGTGCCTGATGAAGCTCTCGGAGTATCACACCAGACGCGGGGACCGGGTGGAATGGTGGGACCCTGCAAAGCAATATGACCTTGTTTATAAAAGCCGGGTATTTACAGACACCTATTCCAAAGACACCATACAGGTGAGCAACGCGGATAAGGTCATCCGGGGCGGTACAGGTTACGGCCCCGGCGAAAACCTCCCGCATGAGATTGAGCATATTCGGCCGGACTATTTTCTATATCCGCGGTTTTTAGGTACAGCCTATGGCTTTTTAAGCCGTGGCTGTCCAAGGAACTGCGGATTTTGCATTGTCAGCGGAAAAGAAGGGCGCAGGAGCGTCCGGGTGGCTGATCTTTCCGAGTTTTGGAATGGTGAGGAAGAAATCAAACTGATGGACCCGAACCTGCTTGCCTGTCCCGACCATGAAAGGCTCATTGAGCAGCTAATTGAGAGCCGGGCGCTGGTGGACTTTACCCAGGGGCTCGATATTCGCCTTATCAGCCGTGATAATGTATCTCTGCTGAACAAAGTGCGGACAAAAGCGGTGCATTTCGCATGGGATAACCCGGACGAGGACCTGACGGAGTATTTTCGTCGCTTTCGTGAACTTACTTCCATAAAGAGCGACCGAAACCGCCGTGTCTATGTCCTGACCAATTACGGCAGCACCCATGAACAGGATTTGTACCGGGTAAACACCTTGCGGGCATTGGGATATGATCCCTATGTGATGATCTATGAGCGCCCCACGGCTCCACGCATTACTCGCCATCTGCAAAGATGGGTAAATAACAAACGGATTTTTCATTCCGTATCAGATTTTAAGGACTATGCGCCGATGAAGAAGGAGGTGTGAAATATTGGCTTATGTAACGATCCCGAAGGACCTGAGTCGGATACAGAGCAAGGTCCTGTTCGGGCTGACCAAACGACAAGTGATCTGTTTCGGAGCGGCGGCGCTGGTAGGCGTGCCGCTTTTCTTTTTGGCAAAGGCGAGCCTGGGGACCACCACGGCGGCGCTGTGCATGATTCTGGTGATGCTGCCCTTTTTCCTGTTCGCCATGTATGAGAAGAATGGGCAGCCGCTTGAAGTGTTCCTGGGCCATCTGATCCAGAACAAATTCATTCGGCCGAAGGTCCGCATCTACCAGACCAACAATCTCTATTCCGCCCTGGTGCGGCAATCCCAACTGGAACAGGAGGTGAAGCGGATTGCGAGAAAAGGCAGAAAAACCGGCAAAGCGTAAGCTCACCCGTGCCGAGCGCAAGCAGATCGAGGCGGTGATCCGGCAGGCAAAGGGCGATGGGAAAGCCCATACGGTGCAGGACAGCATCCCGTTTCAGAATATGTTCCCCGACGGCCTGTGCAGGCTGGAGGGCGGGACCTTCTCCAAGACGATTGCCTTTGAGGATGTGAATTACCGTCTGGCGGGGCCGGAGGACCAGCGGAGCATCTTTGAAAGCCTTTGCGACTTCTATAACGGCTACGATCCCTCCATCGGCGTCCAGGTCACTTTGGACAGCCGCAGCGGAGGCAGCGCCGCCGATGAAATGTTCGGTATCACCAGACAGGGCAATGACCTGGACCCCATCCGGGACGAGGCGGTGGACATCCTGCGGATGCAGTATAAGCGGGGCAACAACGGTTATGTGAAAACCAAGTATGTGACCCTGACCATCGAGGCGGAGAACCTTCCGGCAGCGCGGGCGCGTTTTGCCCGTATCGAGACCGACACCCTGAACCGCTTCAAGGTCATGGGGGCGGCGGCTCATGTGCTGGACGGAAAGGAACGGCTGGAGCTGCTTTACAACATTCTCCACCCGGCAGACGGCCTCCGTCCGGAGGGTGGGCAGTTCGCCTTTGAATGGGACTGGCTCCCGGCCAGCGGCCTTTCGGTGAAGGACTTCATTGCTCCGTCCTCCTTCCACTTCGGAGAGACCCGCACCTTCCGCATTGGCAAACGGTACGGGGCGGTGTCCTTCCTGCAAATTCTGGCGCCGGAGATGCACGACCGTATCCTCACCGACTTCATGGAGGCGGACGGGAATATCATGGTAACCATGCACATCCGAGGCATCAACCAGAACGAGGCCATCAAAATGGTCAAGCGGAAGATCACCGACCTGGACGCCATGAAGATACAGGAGCAGAAGCGGGCGGTGCGCAGCGGCTACGATATGGACATTCTTCCTTCGGATCTCTCCACCTACGGCGGCGCGGCAAAGGACCTTCTTACCGACCTGCAATCCCGTAACGAGAGAATGTTCAACATGACCTTCCTGGTGCTGCACACGGCGGAGACCCGCCAAAAGCTGGAGATCGCCGTATCCCAGGCGGCCAGCGTCGCCCAGACCTACAACTGCCTTCTGACCCGGCTGGACTTTCAGCAGGAGGACGGGCTTATGAGCAGCCTTCCCCTGGGGCTCAATCGCATCAAGATCGAACGGAGCCTGACCACATCGGCTCTGGCGGTGTTCGTCCCCTTTGTCACCCAGGAGGTATTCATGGGCGGCGACGCCATGTACTACGGGCTCAACGCCCTTTCCAACAACATGATCCTGCTGGACCGCAAGCAATCCCGCTGTCCCAACGGCCTTGTATTCGGCACCCCCGGCAGCGGCAAATCCATGAGCTGCAAGCGGGAGATCACCTTTATCATGCTGATGACCCAGGATAATGTCATCATCTGCGACCCGGAGGACGAGTATTCGCCCCTGGTGAAGCGATTGGGCGGTCAGGTGATCCGGCTGTCCCCGTCCAGCACCGACTATGTGAACCCCCTGGACATCAACCTCAACTACTCCGAGGAAGAAAACCCGCTGGCGCTGAAAAGCGACTTCGTGCTGTCCTTCTGCGAGCTCATTATGGGCAGCAAGACCGGCCTGGAGGCCATCGAGAAAACCGTCATCGACCGGGCGGTGCAGATGATCTATCAGCCCTACTTTGCCGACCCCCGGCCGGAGAATATGCCGATTTTGGGCGACCTGATGAACGCCCTGCTGTCCCAGCACATCCCGGAGGCCGACCGGGTGGCCCAGGCATTGGACCTGTATGTGAACGGTTCGCTGAACTTCTTCAACCACCGTACCACCGTGGACATCTCCAATCGCCTTGTCTGCTTTGACATCAAGGGCCTGGGCAAGAACCTGAAAAAGCCGGGGATGCTCATTGTCCAGGACGCGGTGTGGAATACCGTCACCATCAACCGAGCCATTGGACGGTCTACCTGGTATTTCGTGGACGAGTTCCACCTTCTGCTGAAGGAGGAACAGACCGCCGCGTACAGCGCCGAGATTTGGAAACGGTTCAGAAAGTGGGGCGGCATCCCCACCGGGGCGACCCAGAACCCCAAGGACCTGCTTTCCTCTCCGGAGATCGAAAATATCCTGGAGAACAGCGATTTCATCTATATGCTCAACCAGGCAGCAGGCGACCGGAAGATACTGGCGGAGCGGCTGAATATTTCTTCTGAACAGCTTGCCTATGTGACCAACTCCGAGCCGGGCCACGGGCTGCTGTTCTTCAACAATGTCATCCTGCCCTTTGCGGATGACTTCCCGAAAGACACCGAGCTCTATAAATTGCTCACCACCAAGCCCAGCGAGGTTGCACACGAAACTGTGGACGATGAAAAGGAGGACCAGAATGGATAACAAGATGGCGGTTTTCAATAACCGCGAATTTGGCAGCATCCGAGTGATCGAGCAGAACGGCAATTATCTGTTTTGCGGAAAAGATATTGCAAAAGCGCTCGGATACCAACGCACGGCTGATGCCATTTCAGCCCATTGCAAAGGGGTCTGCGTTTTACCGACCCCTTCTAATGGCGGGATTCAACAGATGAAATTCATTTCCGAGGGTGATGTGTACCGCCTGATTGTTCATAGTCGGCTGCCTGGTGCGGAACGCTTTGAAAAATGGGTGTTTGACGAAGTTCTCCCCATGATCCGCAAGACGGGCGGGTATATGACTGCCTCCCTTCTGGAGCAGGCGGCGGAAAAGCCGGAAATACTTCTGGCTTTTGCCGACCAGCTTCTTGCCGAGCATGAGAAAAACCGGCAGCTCTCCGGCGAGGTGGAACGGCTGCGGCCGAAAGCAGATTTCTATGACGCCTTTGTCCATGAAGAAAACTGCACCAATATCCGGGCTACGGCGAAGGAACTGCAAATCGGGGAGCGTGCGTTTTGCCGTTTCCTGATGGACGCGGGATTTCTGTACCGCTGCCCGGCCGGATACCTTCTGCCCTATGCCAAGCCCTCCAATGACGGGTTGTTCCGTGTGAAGGACTTCTGGAAATATGGGCATTTTGGACAGCAGACCTTGATTACGCCCCAGGGCAAAAATGTAATCCGTCTGTTGCTGGATGATGGGCAAATGCGGCTGGAATGGAAGGAAAGGATGGGATAAGGATATGGAACAGGAAAAGCTGTATGTCATCGAGGAAAAGACCTATGAGGCACATATCGACGAGGAAGTGCATCTCTACGGGCTGCTTCATCAGCTTGCCTTCCTTGCCGGAAAAATCAAGGACCGGGAAGATGTGGAGGCGTTCATTGCGGCGGCGAAGCGGTACGGCCAGATCGCCGATGACAAGTTTGACGCCTGGAACATTCCCGGCCGTTACCTGGTGTTCGGCGACAAGGCGGACCTTGCCGGGATGAAGGCGCGAGAGCTGTGCGAACTGGACGCCTTCTATGTGGAGTGTGAGGACGACGAACCCGAACCGGGCAGCGGCCGCCAGGAGGAACACTATCTGATCCCCGGCAGCGGATTCCGGCTGCTGGTGAGCGAACTGCACATGTTCCTGGTGACTTGGTACAGCATCGCCAAGTGTCTGTCGCAGGCGCAGAACGAGAAGGATTTTCTCCGCCTGCAAAAGAAATACGGGAACTATGAAAAGACGCTGAACAGGCTGCGCCGCAAGCTGGGTCTTTCCGCTGATAGTAACTTTTGTCAGGATGAATTGGAGGCGGCGGTCATCAAGCGGTTCCGGGCGGAGCTGATCCCTGGGGAGCAGATCAGCCATGAATAAGCTCACCCATGTCAGCCTGTTTTCCGGCATCGGCGGGCTGGACCTGGCGGCAGAGGCGGCAGGCTTTGAAACGGTCTGTCAATGCGAGTGGGCGGACTATCCATTTTCCATCCTGCAAAAGCATTGGCCGGATGTGCCGAAGTTCCGGGACATCACCACATTCACGAAGGAGGCGTTTTTTGAGAAAACAGGACTTGAAACCATCACGATCCTCTCCGGCGGATTTCCATGCCAGCCCTTCTCCACCGCCGGAAAACGGCGGGGCTTTGCGGATGAACGCTACCTGTGGCCGGAGATGTGCCGCGTTATTGCCGAACTGCGGCCCCGTTGGGTGCTTGGGGAAAATGTTGCTGGCTTCATCAATATGGGGCTCGACAAAACGATCTTTGACCTGGCAAAAGCGGGATACGCTGTTCTCCCATTCGTATTTCCGGCTTGCGGCGTCGGCGCATGGCATGAGCGCCAGAGAACTTTTATCGTCGCGGCTGATGTTTCCCACACCCCTTGCCTCCGACAAATCCACGGGGCGGGACGCTGCCAACCTGGATGTGTTCCTGTCGGACAATGGGATATTCCGCAAGCGAAACAAGGACGGGACGATCTGGAGCCTGTCCCTGTCGGCGGCGGTGTTCTATCTGACCCCGGCGGCGTCGGAGGGCTACCGTTCCACCTTGAAACCGGCGGCCTTCCGGGACAAATCCCCGTCCTCCAACCTGTCGGCCCAGGTGATCCGGCAGGAGCAGCCCCTTTCCGAGAAAGCGGCGCTGAACCCGGATTGGGTGGAATGGCTCATGGGATTCCCCCCGAAATGGACGGACGCATCCTATGGCGTGCCGAGCCCGAAGGAGTCCCCCGCATGACCGAGGACACGGACAACCGGGCGCTGCGGCTGAAAACCCTGGGGAACGCGGTCTGCCCACCTCAGGCCTATCCCATTTTCCAGTACATCGCCATGATCGAAACCGGGGCGTGTGCCAACATCTGCCCCTATGGAACAGGAGGTGACGCACCTTGAAAGAATGGAAAGCCCCCGAAAAGGAGGCGCAGAAGATGACCCGTGACGGGGCGGTATCCGTCAACCTGGTCACGGGCAAGACTACCTATCACTCTGACCGCACGCCGGAGCAAGACCATTCTGCATCCGGCGAAACGGTGGGCGCCGCTGGAAAAGCGGTGGACCGTGTGGAACTGCACCGGGAACAGGCAGCAGCCAAAAAGAAGCGCCGGAAACAGCGCAGAGCCTATCGGGAGGGCGAGGCGGCAGCGGGTCGCCCATCCTCCCGATTGCAGTTTTCCGAGGCAGACCAGGCCAAGCCGGAGCTGCAAGGGGCCATCCGCAAGTCGGACAAGGCGGCGGACCGGCTGGATGCCGCCAGGGACGCGATTCCCAATAAGAGTCCGGGAAAGCCCCACGCCAATCCGCTGTCCCGCCCCATTCAAGAGGCGGGGGCGGCCATCCACGGCAAGGTTCGGGAGGTGGAGCAGGAAAATTCCGGCGTCCAGTCGGGCCACCTGGGAGAACGCGGCATTGAGAAGGCTGTGGGCTACGGAAACCGCCGTGTCCAGAACTGGCGGGCGGAACGCAAGCTGAAACCCTGGCGGGACGCAGCAAAGGCGGAGCAGGCGGCGGTCAAGGCCAATGCGGATTTCTACTATCGGAAAGCCGTGGCGGAGAACCCCCAGCTTGCGTCCAATCCCATCTCCCGCCTGTGGCAGAAACGGAAGCTGCAAAAGCAATATGCGGCGGCATACCGGGCGGCGGGCAAGACCGCCCAGGCTGGAAAAACAGCGGAAACCACGGCAAAGGCGGCCAAAAAAACCGCCCAGGAGTCCAAGCGCACCGCCCTTTTCCTGAAACGGCATTGGAAGGGCGCGCTGATCGTGGGCGGCATCGGCCTTCTGCTTGTGATGCTGCTGGGCTCCCTGCAATCCTGTTCCTCCATGTTCGGCGGCGGGGTGTCCAATATCATGGCATCTTCCTATCTGTCCGAGGATTCCGATATGCTGGCGGCGGAAGAAGCCTACTGCGCCAAAGAGGATGAATTGCGGGAATACCTGGATACCTACGAGGCCACCCACGACTATGACGAGTATCACTTCGACCTGGACGAGATCGAGCATGACCCCTATGTGCTGATCTCCATTCTGTCGGCGCTCCATGATGGGGTGTTCACCATCGACCAGGTACAGGGCGACCTTCAAACCCTCTTTGACAAGCAATACATTCTCACCGAAACCGTGACCACGGAGACCCGCTATCGGACGGAAACAAGGACGGACAGCGAGGGCAACCCTTATACGGTTCGGGTGCCCTATACCTGGACCATCTGCACCGTCACGCTGGAAAACTTCGACCTCTCCCATGTGCCGGTCTATATGATGGGCGAGGATCAGCTTTCCTTGTACGCTACCTATATGTCCACCCTGGGCAACCGCCCCGACCTGTTTCCGTCCTCCGGGTATGTGAACAAATACATTGAAAACCCGCCCACCGCCTGGGAGATTCCCACTGAATATCTCACGGACGAGCGGTTCAACACCCTCATTACCGAGGCGGAAAAATACCTGGGTTATCCCTATGTGTGGGGCGGCAGCAGCCCCAGCACTTCCTTTGATTGCAGCGGCTTCGTCAGTTATGTGCTGACCAACAGCGGCCTGTGCAATACCGGGCGGCTGGGCGCCCAGGGGCTCTACAACATTTCCACCCCGGTATCCGATCCCCAGCCTGGCGATTTGGTGTTCTTTGTGGGCACCTACGACACAACCGGCGTATCTCATGTAGGCATTTATGTGGGCGACGGGATGATGCTGCATTGCGGCGACCCCATCCAGTATTCCAACCTGAACACGAGCTACTGGCAGTCCCATTTCTACGCATACGGCAGACCGCCGTACAACTGATGGAGGTGATGAAGCATCAATATGGTTTCCTATGGGGGCGGCGCCAACAGCACCGCCCTTTTAATCGGGCTGCACCAGCACCGTATCCCGGTGGACCTGATCCTCTTTGCGGATACGGGGGCGGAGCATCCCCATACCTATGCCTATCTGGAGGTGATGGATTCCTGGCTGAAGGACCACGGGATGCCGCCCATTACCAGAGTGTATAAGACCACCCGTGACGGGAAACGGCTGACGCTGGAGGATGAATGTCTGCAAAGTTGCAGCCTTCCGTCTATCGCCTACGGCTTCAAGCGGTGTTCCCTGAAACACAAGATCGGGCCGCAAGAAAAGTTCTGCAACCATTACCCGCCGTGTCAAAAGGCGTGGGCGGCGGGCAAACGGGTGGTCAAATTCATCGGCTACGATGCGGGCGAGGGCTACCGCAGCGACAAGGTTCTGCTGGGCGACCTGGCCGACCGAAAATACAGCAAGTGGTATCCCCTAATGGAATGGGGATGGACGCGGGACGATTGCATCCGGCAGATCGAGGCGGCAGGGCTGCCCCAGCCGGGAAAATCGTCCTGTTTTTTCTGCCCCAGCATGAAACCCGACGAGATCACCGCCCTGCGGGAGCAGCATCCCGATTTGTTCCGCCGCGCCCTGGCGCTGGAGGACAACGCCCGGAAAAACCTGAAAACGGTCAAGGGCCTGGGGCGGAACTATTCCTGGAGAGAACGATTTGGAAAGGAGTTTTGCACACATGGCAACGGTTGAGAAAATCCGCAAGGACATTGAAAAGACGAAGGAGAAGATTTCCGCCCAGCAGAAGCGCCTTCGGGAACTGGAGGCGCAGCTCACCGAGGAAGAAAACCTGGAGATCGTCCGCATGGTCAAGGCGGTGCGTATGGACAACAAGGAGCTGACCGCCTTCCTGAAGGCCTACGCCAGCGGCCTTATCACCCTGCCCGACGGGATGATGGAGGCGGAGGCAGCGGCTGACACCGACGACGAGGATGTGGAAGGAATGGAGGATGGCGAAGATGAAGCGTAACAGAGTTTTCCGCCTTCTGGCGTCCCTGACGGTGGTGGTCCTGTGCATGACCGCCTTTTCCGTCACCGCCTTTGCGGGCGGCGGGGATGGAGACTATTACACCGGGGAGCCCGCCGAGACGACCCCGGAACCCACCGAGGAACCGGCCACCGGAGGCATGGAGCCGGAGGGCCAGCCCCTTACCCCGGAGGGCAACGCCACGCTGGTGGACGATTATTACGGCGATAAGCAGCTTATCACCGTGACCACGAAAGCGGGCAACTATTTTTACATCCTGATCGACCGGGCCAACGAGGACAAGGAGACCGCCGTTCACTTCTTGAACCAGGTGGACGAAGCCGACCTGATGGCGCTGCTGGAGGACGGACAGACGGAGGAAACGCCTGCGGCTTGTACCTGCGCCGAGAAGTGCCAGGCCGGTGCGGTGAATACCGCCTGTCCGGTCTGTGCGGTAAATATGAGCGAGTGCGCCGGGAAAGCGCCGGAGGTGGAGCCGGAGCCCGAACCGGAGCCGGAGAAAGAGTCCGGCGGCGGCGCCCTGGTGCTGATCCTGCTGCTGGCGGCTCTGGGCGGCGGCGGAGCCTTCGCCTACATCAAGTTCATCAAGCCCAAGCAAGGCGCAAAGGTCAGCGCCGACCCGGACGATTATGAGTTCGAGGACGAGGAATACGAAAACGAGGATGTTCCTGAACAGGAAGAACAGGAGGACCAGAATTGAGCAAATTGGTGATCTGTGAAAAACCGAGTGTAGCAAAGAGTATCGCATCGGTCCTGGATGTCACATCCAGGGCCGATGGCTATTTTGAAGGAAATGGGTATCTCATTTCCTGGTGCATCGGGCATTTGGTGGGGCTGGCGGACGCGGCTGCCTACGATGACCGCTATAAGAAGTGGCGGTATGAGGACCTTCCCATCCTGCCCTACCCCTTCCGCTATGTGGTGTCCGAGGAAAAGGCTGACCAGTTCCACATTCTCCGTTCCCTGATGGAACGCCCTGATGTGACGGAGCTGGTCAACGCCTGCGACGCAGGGCGCGAAGGTGAATTGATCTTCCGGCTGGTCTATGAGGCCGCCGGATGTTCCAAGCCTTTCTCCCGTCTCTGGATTTCTTCGATGGAGGATGCGGCGATCCGGGAGGGCTTTGCCGACCTGCGCCCCGGCAGGGACTATGATCCTCTGTATCAATCGGCGCTTTGCCGCCAAAAGGCGGATTGGCTTATCGGTATCAACGCAAGCCGCCTGTTCTCCGTCCTCTACCACCGCACTTTGAATGTGGGGCGGGTGCAGACGCCCACCCTGGCGATGCTGGCCGACCGGGACAGCAAGATCGTCCTGTTCCGCAAGGAGAAATACCATCATGTGCGGCTGGCGCTGGAGGGGGCCGAGGCGGTCAGCGACCGCATTGTTTCCCCGGAAGATGCCCAGGCCATCCGGGACTCCTGTGACGGGAAGCGGGCCGTGTGTATATCCCTGGTGCGGGAGAAAAAGACGGAGAAGCCGCCCAAGCTGTATGACCTGACCACCTTGCAGCGAGAGGCAAACCGGGTGTTCGGTTACACGGCCAAGCAAACCCTGGACTACGCCCAGTCGCTTTATGAAAAGAAGCTGCTGACCTATCCCCGCACGGACAGCCGGTATCTGACGGTTGACATGACGGAAACCGCCTCTGTGGTCCTGCATCTGGCGGCAAGGGTGCCGCCCTTCGACGCCTGCCCGGAGTTTTTCCCCGATGTTGCGGCGCTGGTAAACGACAAGGAGGTATCCGACCACCACGCCCTGATTCCCACCCTGGAGTTGGAAAAGGCGGATGTGCCGGGGCTGCCTGTGGGCGAGCGCAATATCCTTTTGCTGGTCTGCTGCAAGCTGCTGTGTGCGGCGGCGGAGCCTTTCGTGTATGAGGCGGTCACGGCTATCTTTGACTGCGGCGGACATACCTTCACGGCAAAAGGAAAGCAGGTGCTTTCCCAAGGCTGGCGGGCTATCCAGGAGGTGTTCCGTTCCTCCCTGAAGGAGAAACCGGAGAATGAAGATGCCGAGGGTGTCCTTCCGGCCTTGACCGAGGGGCAGGTCTTTGAGCCGGTCTCCGCCTCCGTCACCGAACACTTCACTTCGCCCCCCAAGCCCTACACAGAGGACACCCTTCTGTCGGCCATGGAGAACGCAGGCAAGGAAGATATGCCGGACGAGGCAGAGCGCAAGGGCCTGGGCACCCCGGCAACCAGGGCGGCCATCATTGAAAAGCTGGTGTCCGGCGGATTTGTAGAGCGCAAGGGCAAGAACCTGATCCCCACAAAGGCGGGTATCAACCTGGTCACGGTGCTGCCGGAACTGCTGACCTCTCCCAAGCTCACAGCGGATTGGGAGCAGCAGTTGAACGAGGTTGCAAAGGGCCAGGCGTCGCCGGAGGACTTCATGGACGGGATCGAGGCAATGGCGGCGGAGCTGGTGCGGAAATACTCCCACATTTCCGAGGATGGGCAAAAGCTGTTCCAGCCGGAGAAGGAGACGGTGGGCCTCTGCCCCCGCTGCGGTAAGCCGGTCTATGAGGGCAAGAAGAACTTCGCCTGTTCGGACCGGGCCTGTCAGTTTGTCATGTGGAAGAATGACCGTTTCTGGACCAGCCGCCGCAAGGAAATGACCTGGAAAATGGCGGCCGACCTTCTGAAAAAGGGCCGCACTTCCGTCAAGGGGATGTGGTCGGAGAAGAAAGGTTCCACCTATGACGCCGTGGTGATCCTGGACGATACCGGCGGCAAGTATGTCAATTTCAAGCTGGAGTTTCCCAAACGAAAGGATGGTGTGCATGGCAAAAAGTAAAGCCGAGGTCAACTTCATGGAGCATTTGAAGCCGCTGCTCCCCGCAGGCGGTGACGCAAGCGAGCTGGAGGTAGCGGCCCAGGCGCTTGCCGGACTTTCCCCGGAGGACCGTGACCTCCTGGCCGCTGTCCAGGAGTCGCCTTATCGCCTGACCACCCTGGAGCAGTTCCGGGAGTTTCCCGCCAATACCGAATATTTTGTCCTGGAGCCCAACATCCGCAAGGTGGAGGATGTGGGCTGGCGCTATCTGGCGCAGCACTTGGACGTCCTTCTGCCCCCGGAACTGCTGGACGCTATTGATCCCGTTCCCTTCGGCAATCATGCCATGCAGGAGGAACAGGGCTGCTTTACGAGCCGAGGCTATCTCACTCTCTCCGGCGACGAGTGGGAACATGAGCGCCCCAGGGAGAGGCAGACGGAGAAAAAGCCCTCCATCAAAGAACGGCTGGAACAGAGCCGGAAGGAATGTGCCAATCACAGCAAGGCGCAACCCCATCGGGAAAAGCCTGCGCCGGAGCGATAAGGAGGTGTCGCTATGCCCCATTATGACTATGACAAAGATTATCCCTTTGCCGCTTTCATCACCAACCTGGGCAAATACAACGAGGGCTCCCTTGTGGGCGAATGGGTGAAGTTCCCCACCACGGCGGAGGAACTGAAAAAAGTCTTTGAGCGCATCGGGATTGGGTCGAAGGACGAATTTGGGCAGACCTATGAGGAATGGTTCATCACGGACTACGACTGCTATGTGGACGGCCTCTATGACCTGCTGGGCGAGTATGCCAACCTGGATGAACTGAACTACCTGGCCTCCAAACTGGATGATATGAGCCAGGATGAATATGAGCGGTTCCAGGCTGCTATGGAGATCGGCGACCACACGGGCAGCATCCAGGAACTTATCAACCTGACGGAGAACCTGGACTGCTACGACGTTTACCCCGACATCCACGACCACGACGATCTGGGCCGGTATTACATCGAGGAACTGGACGCCATGCAGGTGCCGGAGCATCTGCGCAACTACATCGACTATGAGGCCTACGGACGGGACATCGCCCTGGAGGAAAGCGGCCAGTTCACCGACCTGGGCTATGTGCGGGATACCGGGGACAGTTTCCATGAGTATTACGATGGCGAGCGCGGCAGCATCCCGGAGGAATACCGGGTGATGACCTTCCAGGACGACATCCCTGAAGAAGAAATTTCGGAATGGGCCATGGACCTTGCCTACGATATGGACGAGTTTTTCCGGCAGAACGATCCGCAGTATGCCGCCGAGCACCCGGAGGAACATGCGGCGAAGGAAGAAATCTACGAGAACCTTTCCGATTGCCGCATTGCCTCTCTGGAAGAAAAGCTGAAGGCGTTGGGCCAGACCCCGGAGGACTACCTTCCCTCCGAGTTGGAGAAGTTCAAGGAGGCTGTGGGCTACGAGGCATATTTGGATGTGGACCCGCAGGTGATCCGGGAGGCCATTGAAAACCCGAATCAGTCCCATGTGGACGAGATGCTGGCCTTTGCGGAGCAGGCAAACCGGGAGTATGAGGCGGAGTTGTACGGGCAGCAAGCGGCGCCTACCCCGGATGACCGAGAGACCGGCGAGACGGTGCGGACCCCCAGGGGCACCTTCCATGTGACGGATATGAGCCGGGAACAGATGGAAGCAGCCGGATACGGTTTCCACCACGAGTCCGAGGACGGAAAGTATCTCATCATGGCCAACGGCAGCCGCGCCTTTGCCATCCCCAGCGGAGACGCACCCGAACATACCGCGCCGGAGAAATTGACTGTCCTGGTGGTGGAGCCCATGAAGGAACCCTATGTGAAGGAGATCGACCCCGGCCTCCATGCGCTGCAAGCGGAGGTGGGCGGCGACATTGCCGCCTCCTATCCCTTTGACGATCCGGTGGGGCTGGTGCTGAACGATGAAGGCAAGCTCATCGGTCTGGACCTGAACCGCTCCCTCCGGGACGAGCATGGGGAGATTTACGACATCGTGGCGGGCACCTTCCTGGTGGTGGGCCTGGGGCCGGAGAGCTTCGCATCCCTGCCCCCGGACATGATCCAGAAATACACCGAGCAATTCAAGCGGCCGGAGCTGTTCGCCAGCATCAACGGGCAGATCGTGTCCGTTCCCGTGGAGCCGGAAAACCCGCTGCGCACGGCGGAAATGACCCTGGAGGATGACTACGGCATGATCGACGGGATCATCAACAACGGCCGCCGTGGTGAGGAATTGCAGAAAGCCCAGACCGAGGCGCGCAGGACCACGCCGGAGAAAAAGCCTTCCATCCGGGAGCGACTGGAGGACGCAAAACGGGAGTGCGCGGAACGGAAAAGCCCGGACAAGCCTGCCCCGCAGAAGAAGCCCCCGGAGCTGGGCGACTTATGAGCCGGAGCAAGAAATGGCGTCTGGAATGGGCGTTCTTCCTGGGCGAGAACGGCAGGCGTCAGTATAACAAGCTCTGCAAAGGCTGCGTTCATCCCTGCAAGCAGAGTTTCCGGGCGGTGGTGTTGTCCTGTCCGCACTATCTTTCCCTCCGTTCCAAAAAGTGCGGGAATTAGGGTTCAAAACAGGCGAAGAAACAGCCTGTGGCGGCTTTTCCGTGTAGGGGCAGTATGATTTCCCATGTGGAGCGGCAGGGTGTTTCTGCATAGGAAAAACGCCGGATTTTCACCTTTTATCAAGCAAAATGGGAGCGTCAACATCGGATGCAGTTATCCGAGGTTGGCGCTCCCATTCTTTTTTTGTTCTGGCTGCGTCGCAGTCGATCAGTCATCCTCTAACAGCTTGGAGGGTGGGATTTTCAGCACTTGGGCGATCTTGAACAATGTTTCAAGAGATACGCCACGAACCGTACCTGTTCCTTCTACCTGACCAACGAAGTTGACACTTTTCCCGATCCTCTCCGCAAGGACCTCCTGTGTCATCCCCGCCTTTTTTCTGTAATATGCGATCTTCAAGCCCAAAGTGATATAGCGTTCTGGAAACTCCGTTTGCATAATATCACCTCCTGATATTATGCTACCAACAAAACAGGTAAATTATAATTGAAACCAATTAGAGGATTATTTACTTTAAGTCAATTATTGTATATAATGAGAAGTGGATTATTTACTTTGTTGGAGAGGCTGGCTTGAAAATGGCGAAGATAGAACCGTGAACATATTTACCGTTAGTTTTTTTGGACACAGGATCATCCCGGAGTTTCGTGAGGCGGAGGATCGTGTGGAGGCGCTGGTTCATGCGCTGCTTTTGGAAAAGGAGTATGTGGAGTTCCTGGTCGGACGGGACGGAGATTTTGACCAGATCGTTTCCTCCGCTGTCAAACGCCAGAAGCGGATTGTACGAGATGACAACAGTTCCTTGATTTGGATACTGCCATATCCCACGGCGGAGTTACACAACAATACGGAAAACTTTGAAGCCTATTATGATGAAATCGAAATATGCGGCAGCGCGGCCAGCAGCCACCCGAAAGGTGCTTTTCAAATTCGCAACCGGCAGATGGTGAAGCGAAGCGATCTCGTTGTATTCTATGTGGACCATACAGGCGGCGGAGCTTATCAGACCATGCGCTATGCGCAGAAAGAAAAAAAGAATATACTAAATCTTGCTGGGGAAGGATACGGAGAAAAAGAATGAGCGCCATCATCTTTCGGTGATGGCGCTCATTTTCAGTAGCAGTAGTAGGTGCTGTGGGAATGTGTGTAAACGGTCAAAGGGGCGGAGCTGTGGGAAACAATGTTTGCGGGCTGTGGGAAAGCTGACAGCTTTTCCATCGGGCCGTGAATATTTGTTTTCCATCGGTGAAGCGGCCGTTTTCCACATTTCCATAGTGCTATTCTGGGATATAGGAAGTCCCTCTTGTTATGAACAGTCGATAGATGGTCAAGGGAATATACCAGGCAGACACCAGCAGTCGCCAGACCAGGACGAAACCGCCAATCACTCCGCCAATAATAAAGTTCAGCAGAAACAACGGAAGGGCGGTTCCCAAAGAGCCGCCCGGCACGATCCAGGCAAACATCCGTGGGATGCCAAAAGGCAGACCGCAAAGGATGAACAGCCATACATAGTCGGTGACTCCATCTTTTGTGCAGGCGGATTTGAAAATGCAGTACAGCAAAGCCGCCACCGCCACGGGCAGCACGCTCTTTTTGAAAAACTCTTTGATTACTTCGGATTTCGTCACAGTCAGCACCTCCATTCCTGGTTCCATTATATCAGCCGGATAACCATGCGCCCAGGGGTTTTGCAAAGACTGTCAAAAGCGCCCAATCCCCGTTACTCCAAGTCGTTGCTCCGCTGCCGCTGCTGTTCCTGTTCCTTCGGCCTTTCCAGCAGGGCGTCCACATTCTGGCGGAGGGTGTCATATTCCTTTTCCTCCCGTTGTATCTTCCGAAGTTCCGTTTGCAGGGCGGCCTTGCGGGCGGAGAGTCCTTCCAGTTCTGCTTTCACCTTATCGGAGGAAGGAAGTTTGGTGAGTCCGGCCTTTTTGATCTCCCTGGCTGCCGCCTCGAATAAGATGATCTCGCTCTCAAAGCCGCGCAGGAATTTTTCCTTGTCCTTTGATGCCTTGTATCGGTCATAGACAGGTTTCAGCTTGCGGTAGGTGTCGATCTGCTTTCCCAGAAGGGCATGGTCGGCGATCCGTTGTTCCGTATCCCGCAGGCTTTCCCTGGTACGGATGGAGGCGGCGGCAACGGCGTCGCACCGTTCCACCAATTCCTCATAGCTGCCGATGCCGTGTTCGGTGAGAAAGTTCATGGTAGCGGCCGCACGTTTCAGATTCTCAATGGTTGCCCACCGCTGGTATCCGGCGTTCTGCTGGGCCTTGATATTGTTCTGAATGTCAATGAGCAGGCTGACCCTCCCGCTGCGTTGCCGGGGCTGTCTGGAGGGGCGGGGGCCTCCGGCAATGCGGGAGACAACGGCTTCTTCCGTGTAATCGGCGCCCAGGGTTTTGAGCCGGGTGAACCTTTCCTGGTCCGGCGCCCTGGCGGAGATATACTTTCCTCGCTTGATTTCGTACCCTTCCCGCTGCAACCGGGCAAGCAAATCTTCCAGGCTGGAGGACACGGGGATCAGCCGGTCGATGGCGGCTTTCAGCTTTGCCTTGTAACTGGTGCCGTTCTGTGCGGCCTGATGCTCAATGTAGCTCTTACCCTTATCCCGGCCAGGGACGATGACGGATAAGCCGTGTTCTTTACACAGCCGGTCGCTGGCCCGGCGTATCTCGTGATAGCTGCGCTTGTTGGAATGGTAGTGCTTGTGGTCGGTGAAGCTGACCGCATTGAAAATCAGGTGATTATGGACGTGATCCTTGTCAATGTGAGTGGTGAGGACGAATTCATATTTGCCGCCCAGGACCTCCCGTGCCAGTTCCATGCCGATCCGGTGGGCTTCCTCTGGCGACACCTCCCCAGGCTCAAAGGCTTGGATCAGGTGGCGGCCCAGGTGTGTGCCCTTGTCAATAGCATGGCGGCGTGTCCATTCAAATTCAATGTCGGCGGTCTCGGCGGCGCAGCCGAAGGAGGACACCAGCAGTTTCCCATCCGTCTTGTCGGGGTTGCAGATATAGTCAATCGCCGCTTTCAGCGTTGACTTAATAGGATGCGTCTTTGTAACTGCCATATCTGATCCAGCCTTTCCCGGATTTCCTCCATGTCGGCCTGATAGGTGGGACCTCCGGCGTTGACTCGTTTGGCGATCTGATTGATGTTCCGGCCAATGGCGGACAGGAGCTTGTTCATCTCCTTGATGTCCCTGGTGTCCACCTGGATGATATATCCGTCAATCGCCATCTTCCGCAGGTAGGCGCCCATCCTCTTTGTCTGGAGCTGAGCCATCTTCTGTTCCATCAGTTCCTTTTCCTCGGCGGTCACATAGAACTTCACCTGGATATTTCGTTTTCGGTTTGCCATCGTGGTATCTCGCCTCTTTTCGTATCAGGGTTTGGGATGTTCCCAACAAGCATTTTTCGGGTTTAGGGAGAGGGTTCCCTAAAGCCAAAAATCGCAAGCGGGTACTCGCTTGCTGTGCTTGCTATCTACTCCATACCCCCACCGAAAGGCGGTATTTGTTGCGCGTTCCTTTGATTTTGGACGCAAAAAAAGATTGCAGCCGCCATGCGCTGCAATCTCCCGATTTCTCATATTGTGAGGTTAATCCTCTGCTTTTTCGACTTCCGTTATCTCCCTTGCTGTTGCGGTTACAATCCGTATGCCTTTATCGCTCATACCGTCCAGCAGCGCGTCAAGCTGCCGCCGCCCGGTGGATTTCTCCGCATTGCTGTTCGGGAAGAAAAATTGATCTACCGAAATATGATACCGGGTTACAAGGTCATAGAATACCTGTAAACTCGGCTGTTGTCCCTTGTTCTCGATATTCGCAAGGTAGCGCGGGGAAATATATAACTCGTCGCTTACCTTTTTGCGGCTCTCGCCGTATTCATTTCTCGCGGCTTTTATAGCTGCCCCGAAAGCCTTAAAGTCGTACAATGGTACGGGTCTTTTTGCCATTTTCATTCACCCTGTTACATTTTACAGTTCACCTTTCTTTTTGGATATGTCCACACAATTCATATCATTAGGTTAAATACTTCCTGTTGTGTATTGACAGTAGACTGATTTTCTGATAAAATAAAATTTATGTAAAAGGAGGCGGCGTTTATGTTGCATAGCATGCGTATTAGATAAGCATTGAAAAAAAGGATTTTCCCATTTTCAACATGGGCTTTTTTGTCATGCTTATTTTGCGGATGCTATACAAAAAACTAACGACGTATAGATATAGTATAGACATAGTGCAAGCTATGCCTTAGTTTTGTTGTACTGCTCTGTGCATTATAAATGCAGGTCAATGCTCATGTTGAGGATTGACCTGCATTTTTTTGTGTAAAAAGGACGAGTGAAATATAATGCTTAAAAAATATTGGATAAAATGTCCGATTTGTAACGGAAAGACGAGAGTTCAAGTATTTCATAATACTGTATTAAAAGATTTTCCTCTTTTCTGCCCTAAATGCAAATTGACGCATATCATTGATGTAGAAAAATTAGAGATTGTAATCAAAAATACAGAAAAACAAACTTTTATTATTTAGAAGAAAGGATATAAAAATGAAACGTTTACCTAAATATACGCCTGCGGAAGTACGGAATGATCCATACGGATTTACTTACAAAGAAATGTCGGAAGTTATTGGCGAGAATGAAGCAAAAGCCTTATATGAAGAATTATATAAGCAATTACCACGCAAAAAAAATCTATCAATGTTGGTAAAAAATATTTGCAAAAGCAGTGATACTGAAAAGTATGTTTACGAACTGAAAGACAACAAATACATTGAAACGGTTTTTATCAAGCGGCGAGATGGTGGAACTGTTTGCGTGAGCACACAAGTCGGTTGTCCTGTTGGTTGTATTTTTTGTGAGTCCGGGCGAAATGGCTTTGTTCGTAATCTAACATCGTCAGAAATCGTACAACAGATTATATTGTTGCGTCGAAAAGTAAACCGTATCGTTTTTATGGGTATGGGAGAGCCTTTATTCAATTATGACAACTTGATAAAAGCAATCCATATTCTCCGAGATAGATATGGGCTCAACTTTCCAACCGACGGCATTACCATATCAACAGTTGGTCCGGTCGATCAATTAAAAAAATTGCGCGAGGAACATCTTAAAATTCAGTTGACAATATCTTTACACGCAGCAACACAATCTGCAAGAAATCGTATTATTCCTCACATGCGCATATATGCTATTGAAGATGTTGTTAAGCAAGCCTTATCCTATTCTGAAAGGCATAATCGCAAAATTGTCTTTGCGTATTTGCTTTTACCGGGTATAAATGACCGGCCCTCAGATGTAAGACAACTTGCAAAATGGTTTCGGGGCAAAAAAGTTATGATTAACGTGTTACAATACAACCCAACAAGCAATTCAAGAATTAAAGCACCACAGAAACGGGAAATAGTTGCATTCAAACATCAATTAGAGCAAGCAGGACTTGAAGTTACTATGAGAGTTTCTCATGGCAGAGAGATTAACGCGGCTTGTGGACAGTTAGCTAACACATATAATAAATTCAAAAAAAAATGATTAAAAGTGCCAGACGCATAGACGCAGAGCCGATAACGCATTAGGTCAAAAAACCTATGTGTTATCGGCTTTTTTATTTAATATTGCGCAAAAGCCGCTGTTCCCTATTATAGAATGGATTGCGGGTAGTGTATTAAAGTCGCCCTTTTTTAAGGATACGGCGGTATCGGGGAGGTATCGCCGTGTCCATTTTTATTTACTGTAACCCGCCTAATGCTTTGCGGTCAAAAAAAGCTATGCTCCGCAAGCGGGATATTCCGGCTATGAGTATGAACTGTCAATACATCTAAATACTTCTTACATTTCCTTTGCGCTCGTCCGCGTCTTGCGGACGGGCGCATTTTGCTTTTTTCAACTTTTTTCTGAAAAACGCACTCAAGAGCCATCTCCCGAACGGGTACGGAGCGAAAGGGGCAGAGAGGACAAGCCCTTAACTCCCGTCCTCTACTCCACGCGGGAAGGAGGTGAACTCTATGGAGCTATCTTCTTCCGACAAGGAAAGAATACAACATCAGTACGACGCATTAGCAAAGAAAACTTTGGTTGGCGAAGCGAAAAGCCACCGCCGCACTCTTGCGAAACGCGCAGCACGCGAAGTACCTTTTTCGGATTTGAGCGAAAGCGAACTCGCGCAGCTTTTCACAACGGACGAATACAAAAGCGATTATTTCCGTTTTCAAGTGTCCGGCTTTGATGTACTCGTCAAAAATGAACTGCTTGCCGAAGCCCTTAACGCTTTGCCCGAAAGGAAACGCGACATTATCCTTTTGTCCTACTTCTTGGACATGAGCGACGCGGAAATTGCTGAACTGCTGAATGTTGTACGCACGACGGTTTTCCGGCACAGGAAATCCGCGCTTGCGAAAATCAAACAGTATTTGGAGGGAAAAGCAGATGATGAATACCGTTAGGAAGTCTGAAAATCTGTTGCCGTTCCCTGTCATTTCCGCAGCGGCAAACGGCGACACAACCGCCATGTGCGCGATCTTGAAGCACTACGAGGGTTACATAGCGAAACTTTGTACCCGAACGTTGAAAGACGACGCGGGCAATACTTACTCCTATGTGGACGAAGAAATGCGTAACAGGCTGCAAGTGCGCCTTATTACCCGCACTCTTGCGTTTCATGTAGGCTAACTCTTTAAGCCCATGCGGGGAGCGTATACCCCTTTCCACGCTTCCCGTTATGGGCTGTTTGTCGTTCCGTAAAAGCATATCGGAAACGGTATGTTTTTACAGGCTGACAAAGCCTTATTGTTCCTTGACAAAGAAAGCCTTCGGGCAGCATAAGGCAGACGGATACAATTTGTCTGTGTGGAGCCGGTCGGCCGGTGCGCCATGACCCTGTTGCAAGTCCGCAGGACGGGACCCCTACCAAACAGGTGAGCGACAAAACCAGGCCGCAAAACAGGTGTGGCAACCTGTGGGCGAGGATACGCAGACAGGATAATGAGACTCCCGCGTTGAACGCCCTCAAAGCATTGCGCGGCGCACCCATCAGCATGGGCCGGGGTGAGATTCCCGTGGAGCTGCGGCCAGCAGCCGTCCGTTTTCTGCCTCTTTTATGGTTTTAATGAAATGGCATGAAAGGGGCCTTATTATGCAGAAAATTCAATCTGAAAATAAATATGCCCCGCCTATGCGGAGCAAAAAGAAGATCGGCAACACGACCTTTATCGTCAATTCTTTTTTCCCTCAAACGGGAAATCAGACGATAGCCTCCAAACTGGAGAACCTGATAAAAGCCGATGTTCAGAAACAAACTGTGACTTGAAAACCTCTTAACAGGCAGACAGGGAAAAGAAAGCGCGGTATAATGAAGTTGGACTTCAATATCGTGTTTGACTGCCAGATAGGAGGTATTTATGTATTATCAGTCAAACACCGCTGCCGCGCTTCAATTCCCTTACACGGCTATGAGCTCCGAAGAACTTACAGCTTTGTATTGTCGCTTATCCCGTGATGATGAATTGCAGGGTGACAGCAATAGCATTGTAAACCAGAAAAAAATCCTGGAAAAGTATGCCCGTGAGCATGGATACAGCAATTTCAAATTCTATGTTGATGATGGCATCTCAGGTACGACCTTCAACCGCCCAGGCTTTCAGCAGATGATTGCAGACATTGAGGCTGGCCTTGTCAAGAGGGTCATCATCAAGGATATGTCACGTTTCGGACGTGATTATCTGCAAGTCGGCATGTATACGGAAATCATGTTTCCCGAACATGATATTCACTTTATTGCGGTGAATGATGGTGTGGACAGCACTCAGGGTGACAACGAGTTTACGCCCTTCCGCAATATCATCAATGAATGGTACGCTAAAGACACCAGCAAAAAAATCCGTGCCGTTATGAAAGTGAAAGGCAATGCAGGAGAACATTTGACTGTTTTGCCTCCGTATGGATACATGAAATCGTCTGATGACAAAAAGCAATGGGTGAAGGATGAAGAAGCCGCCCAGGTAGTTTATGAAATTGGTCTCTATATCATGGATGGTTTGGGACCCTCGCAGATTGCAAGAAAACTGACGGAAAGAAAAATTCTTACTCCGGCTGCTTACTATGCGAGCAAGGGCAGAACAACCAATGTCACAAAGAAAGGTTCTCCTTACGCTTGGGATTCTTCTACGATTGCCGACATCATGGACCGCTGGCGTGAATACCTGGGGCACACAGTTAATTTCAAAACCCGTAAAAAATCCTACAAGAGTAAAAAGACCTTGCACAATCCAGAAAGCGAATGGAAGATTTTTGATAATACCCACGAAGCCATCTGGACGGAGGCGATTGCCGATGCAGCAAGGCTCGCAAGGCAGACGCGGCGCCGACCCACAAAGATGGGAGAAATGGGTATGTTCTCCGGCATGATGTTCTGTGCCGACTGCGGCTCCATTATGTACCAATGCAGGGCAACCAATTTCCGGCGCGATCAGGAATACTATCTGTGTTCCGGCTATCGGAAAAGCCGTGATGTATGTGGGCAGACACATTCTATCCGAACTGTTATCCTGGAAGAATTGGTTCTGCAAAATCTGCGCGAGATCGTTTCCTTCGCATCACAGCGCAAAGACGATTTTGTGAAGATGGTCATGGATGCGGATATGCGCCAACGTAACCAAGGTTTGGCAAAACGGCAGAAAACATTGGCCGATGCCGAAAAGCGGATTGCAGAGCTGGACACCATTTTCAAGCGGCTCTACGAAGATACTATTTCGGGAAAACTTTCTGACGAGCGTTTTCAAAAGCTCTCTACCGATTACGAGAAAGAGCAGCATCAGCTTCAAGATGTAGCGGCTGCTCTCCGTGATGAAATCGAAGCAGAGGAACAAAAAAGCGCCAATGTGGAAAGGTTTCTCTCCGTTGTAGAACGGTATACGGAAATTCCTGAATTAACCCCATGTATCTTACATGAGTTTGTCGAGAAGATCGTTGTCCATGCCGCCAGCGATCCAAAGGGCAAGAACCGCACCCAGGAAATTGACATCTACTATAAGGGCATTGGAGCCCTGGAAGTATCGAAAGTTACTTCATCAAGGCAAGAATGAGAAAAACGGCATAGCCGAAGCTATACCGTTTCTCTCTTGCCCCACGATGTTTTCTTATCGGGAGGCACCTTTGGGTACTTTCTTTTTTGGTGCGCCAACAGGTGTTTTATCTATCTAAGTTATTCTACCTCGCTTGTTGCGGCTTGTTCAAAGCTAAAAATTCATCAACGCTCTCGCTAAAAACAGTCCGCCGGACTGTTTTCTTAACGCTCGCCTTCGAGTCCCTGTTCACGCATAACGGTAAAATAAAAAGAAAGTACCCGTTTGAGTACTTTCTTTTTTGGTGCGCCAACAGGGACTCGAACCCCGGACCGACCGGTTATGAGCCGGTAGCTCTAACCAACTGAGCTATTGGCGCGTATTCTGTTTTCATTTGACAAATCGTTTATGTAATGTCAAATATCGTAATCAGCTTACGCAAAGAATATTATATCAAACTTTCCTTTGATTGTCAATAATTTTTCTGCCGTAATATTCATTGTGGTTTTGCACAGTAAATTTAAATAAACTTACTTTTCACTTGTTCAAATCAACTGCTTGTGTTATAATTGCCTTATACGGACGGTGAAGATACACTTGACCGAAAAACAATTTGGAGGTTTTTAATATGGCAGAAATAAAAGCGTTCAGAGGAATGCGTTACAACACGGAAAAAGCAGGCGAAATTTCTCAGCTTTGCTGTCCGCCTTATGACATCATAAGCGAGGAACAAAGACTCGGTTATATCAGTGAAAACGAGTATAATATCATTCGGCTTGAGCTTCCGAAAGAGGGCGAAAACCCGTATCAGACAGCAAGAGAAATCCTTGATATGTGGCGGAACAAGGGTGTTCTTGTGAGTGAGGACAAGCCTGCAATCTATGTTTATGAGGAAGAATTCACGGCTTACGGCGAACGCAAGAGCATCAAGGGTATCATTGCCCGTGTTCATCTTGAAGAGTTTGAAAAGGGAATCATTCTTCCGCACGAGTTCACTCTTTCAAAGGCTAAAGAGGACAGACTTAATCTTATGAAGGCAACAAACTGCAATTTTAGTCAGATTTATGCCCTTTATATGGACAGCGAGCATACAACCCTCGCAACAATTGACAATGAGTCAAAGGATACACCAAAGCTTGAATTTACCGACGGTGAGGGTGTTACTCACAGACTTTGGATTGTTACGGATGAAAATGTAATCGCAAAGCTTTGTGCAGATTTTGCCGACAGAAAGCTTTATATTGCAGACGGTCACCACCGCTATGAAACCGCTCTAAACTATCGAAACTACTGCCGTGAAAACGGTCTTTCAAAGGTTGGCGATCCCTGCGATTATCAGATGATTTACCTCGTTGACATGGAGCATCCGGGACTTGTTGTATTCCCGACACACCGCCTTGTGCGTGATTTGCCGGACTTTAATGTTGAAAAAGCTCTTGACGGTTGCAGGGAATATTTTGATGTTACCGAAATGAACGGTACGGACAATATGGAAAGCGAGCTTGCAAAGCTCTATGACGAGGGCAAAAAGGCATTCGGATTCTATGTCGGAAACGGAAAATGGTACAGGCTTGTGCTGAAAAGTCTTGACATTATGGACAAGCTTCTTCCCGAATTGAGCGAACCGTCAAGACAGCTTGATGTTACCGTTCTCCACTCACTTGTGCTTAAAAGAATTTTCGGCATTGATAAGGAAAATATGGCAAATCAGATTAACCTTACATACACAAAATTCTTCTCAGAGGCTGTTGAGGGCGTTGACAACGGCAGGTTCCAATGCTCGTTTGTGCTTAATCCGACAAGAGTAACCGAAATCCGTGATGTTGCCGCCGCCGGCGAAAAGATGCCGCAGAAGTCAACATATTTCTATCCGAAGATGATTACGGGCATGGTTATGAACGATATTGGAGTTGAATAATGAACGAAAAGATGCGTAGAAAAGACAGGGAAACTATCGAAGAAAGAGCCTATGAAATCCTTAAAAACGGTGAATACGGCATTTTGTCAACAATCGGCGAGGACGGCTATCCCTACGGTGTGCCTGTAAATTTTGCCGTTGAGGGCAACAAAATTTATTTCCATTGCGCTCCGAATTCGGGCTTGAAATTGAAAAATGTTGAATACTGCAACAAGGTTTCGTTCTGCACGGTTCAAAACAACAGAATTGACGGTGCAAAGCTGACTTCAAAATATGAAAGTGCGGTTGTGTTCGGTACGATTTCAAAATCGGTTAAAAACAAGAACAGAGGTCTTGAACTGATTGTTGAAAAATATGCTCCCGAATTTATCGAAAGCGGAAAAAGGTGCATAGAGAAATCGGGCAGTATGACAGGCGTTTATGAAATCACAATCGAAAAAATCACGGGCAAGGAAAATAAATAGTTTATTTATAATTGTTTAAGGACAGAATATGAAAGAGGTGAGTATATGAAAATTCTTGTTGTTTTTACGGGCGGTACAATCGGCTGTGTGCGTAAGGGCGAGGTGCTTTCGCCCGACAATGAGCAGAAATATATGCTCACGCAGATGTATCTTGACAGGTACGGCGATGTTGATTTTGACACTGCTGAGCCTTATACCGTCCTCAGCGAAAATCTTGAGGGCTGTCACATGAACCGGCTTGCCGACTGTCTGCAAAGCTATGATTTGAACAGCTATGACGGCATTGTTGTAACTCACGGAACGGACACTTTGCAATACACCTCTGCGTTTCTTGCTTATATTTTTGACGGCTTAAATGTGCCGATTGTGCTTGTTTCGGCAAATTATCCGCTTGATGACAGCCGTTCAAACGGCTTTGAAAATTTTGTCGGTGCGATTGATTTTATAAAATCAGGCAGCGGAAACGGTGCTTTTGTTTCGTATAAAAACGCCGATTTGCCCGTGACAATTCACAGAGCGTCAAGACTGCTTGCACATTCGGCATACAGCGATGAACTGCACAGCATTTTTGACGAAAGCTATGGTAAAATTCAGAACGGACTTTTTGTGAAGAATACCCGTTATAAGGCATTAAAAAGCGAGTTTGCTTTTGATGAAAGCGTCCGACTTTCGGATAACAGCAATGTGCTGAAAATTTCCGCAACGGTCGGTATGCAGTATCCTGAAATTACGAAAAATGTAAAAGCCGTTTTACTTGAGGGATTCCATTCGGGTACGCTGAATACAGACGGTAAGGCTTTGAACGACTTTTGTCAAAAAGCAAAAGAAATGAATATTCCCGTATTTTTGACGGGTGCGTGCAAGGGCTTTTATTACGAAAGCAAGCTGAAATTTGACCGGCTTAATATAAAAGCTTTGCCTCCTGCATCACCGATTGCAATGTACATTAAGCTGTGGCTTTTGCCGAAAAGTGAATTTGACAAGGCATTTTTGCCCTGTGTAGAAGATTTTTAATGACCAAAACAATTTCTAATATTGACTTATAAAAACAATTTCTTCATCTAAAAATTAAGGAGGAAAAATGAGAAAAAGTTTGGCATTGACAATTTCGTTAATTATTGTGTGTCTGTTTGCAGTAGGTTGTTCACAGGGCGATTTGAAGCCGAACGACAGTATTGCAACTGAAATAAGCAAAATTCAGAATACCGAAAAGGGAATTTCGCTTGATTCATATGCAGACAGTTGGGATAAGGTTATTATTGATTCGTCATATGATGTGAAAACAGCTGTCGAAAATCTAAAAATCAAAAATGCCGAAAAACTGTCGGTTACAGGTGTTGACGATACATTGGTCATTGCTTTTATCAAAGATAATTCAATTACCGAATACGCTTTGATTGATAACAAAAACAAAGAAGTGTTTGATATTCTTTTTGATTATATGTATCAAAACACAAACAAAATTTATTCTAAAGGAACACTGTTTGAGAAAAATTAATAAAACCGCATAAATAAGAATAAGGACAAATGACTTGATGACTGTCATTTGTCCTTTTAGGTTATTGTATTAAATTATTCGTCTTTGCTTTTATCTTTGAAATTATCTTCTGTGATGTTGTAGGTTGCACCGACAACTTCCTGAGTAAGATACTTTTCGTTTTCGGCAAGCTTTTCCGAACGGTTGTCTGCCTCCTCATTTTCCTTACCCGGCCATTTCTTGTAAACCACCTTGAGAAGAATAGGTGTTGCAAGCGATGAAACGATGATGAGAATAATAATAGGAGCAAAAAACTGCGGCGCCATAAGACCCGTGTCAAGTCCCTTCTTGGCAACGATAAGACCAACCTCACCACGGTTCATCATACCTACGCCGATTTTGAGCGAGTCGGGCATATTGAATTTGCAAAGCTTTGCCGTACCGCCGCAGCCGATAACCTTTGTCAAAAGTGCAACTGCAACGAGTGCAATTGAGAACCAGAGCATTGAAAGGTTGAAATCGTTAAAGCTTGTCTGAAGTCCGATACTTGCAAAGAATACAGGTCCGAAAATCATGTACGAGCTGACATCCATCTTTCTTTCGATGTACTGTGAATCCTTGATGTTACAGAGGATAATACCTGCAACATATGCGCCTGTGATGTCTGCAATTCCGAAAAATTCTTCCGCACAATATGCACACGCAAAGCAGAGAACAAGACCGAAAATCGGAATTCTTCTTGAGTGCGGCCAGAGTTTGTCGAGCCACTTGAAGAGAAAATAAAGTGCAAAGCCGAGTATAAATGCAAGAACAAAGAAAAGTACAATGTTGATGCAAACGGACGCAGGCTGAACATCGGGGCTTTTGAAACCGATTACAACGGTGAGAAGTACAATGCCGATAACATCGTCTATAATTGCGGCTGAAAGAATTGTTGTTGCAACCCTTCCTTTCAGGTGTCCCATTTCTTTAAGAGCCTGAACAGTAATACTAACCGAGGTTGCCGCAAGGATTGTTCCCATAAATACAGCCTCAAGCATCGCAAGGTCGCCGTCACCAAAGCCGAATCCAAGGTAAACAGCCGCACCGCCGAGAACCGAAACGATTACACCGGCAAACGCAACAAGCAAGGCAACAGGTCCTGTTTTGATAAGCTCTTTAAGATCCGTTCCCAGACCTGCCGAGAACATCAGCAATATAACGCCGATTTCAGCCATACCTGAGATGAACCCGTCATACGAAACAAAATTAAGCATACAAGGTCCTACGATAAGACCTGCAATAATCTCACCCACAACCTGCGGTGCGCCGAGCTTTCTGGCAACAATACCGAGAAGCTTTGCCGCAACAAGGATTATGGCAAGATTCTTCAGAATTTCAAGTGTGTTAATTTCCATAACTTCTTTTTCGGACAGACTTCAAACGCCTCCTAAACGGCAGTCTGACCGACTCTCCTTTCTCTCTTATAAAACCGAATATATTCTATCACAATCGACAGCGATTTTAAATAAATATTTTGAAGTTCGGCAAAAGTTCGACAAAAATCGCACTTTGCACAAATTAATGAATAATACAGCTTGAAAAATATGCAAAAAGTATTTTTATGCATTATTGCTCTTAAGGTTTGGAATGCTTGCTTTTATGAGCTTTGTCATATGCTCGGAAATCACTGAAACCGATTCAATAAGTTCATCCGAATAATCGTTTGTGTTCTCCTGATTTTCAACAAAGGCATAGTATCCGCCGTAGATTGCGTAGTCAAGAAGTGTGCAGAATTTCTTATCGTTTATATATTCCGGGCAGTTCTCGAAAATCATATTTTTCAATGATTTTGAAAGCTTTACTATAAGATTGGGATGTTGTGAACCGGAAAAAACCGTGTTTGTCAGTGCCTTGTTTTCGGTCATTGCACCCAGAAGATTGCGATAAAATTTTACGGGCTCGTCAATCATCATCTGCGGATTGCTTATGGTACTTACAATGCCGTCAACTACCTCGCTTTCAATTTTATCCGAAAGGTCGAACATATCCTCATAATATGTGTAGAAGGTCGATTTATTGATAAGTGCTTTTTCACAAAGCTCCTTAACGGTAATTTTGCGCAGTTCTTTTTTTGAACGCAGATTTACAAATGCGTCAAAAATACTTTTCTTGCTTTTCATAACTCTTATGTCCAAAGATAATCACCTGATTTTAAATTTAGTCGGTTTTCCAACGAAAGTAGCGTAATTGTCGCTTGTTTATGCTTTCGTTATTGTATATTATAACAGTATGGGATAAGTGTGTCAAAAATAAAAATTACGGATGAAACACGCATTCCCTGACTATTTTTTGGAACGATTTTCACAGCAACTGACAATATTTCAGGTAAACCGACAAAATTATTTACATAAAAATCGTTTTTACCACTTGTATATTTGGTGAAAATATATTATACTATACTTGTATTATTGAAGAACTGCCTACAATCGCAGAAAAGAGGGTTACTATGGCTTTTAAAATTAATGACGAAAGAGCGCCGCTTGATCAGTTTTTACAGGGCGAATCTGTTCGTGCTTATGAATTTTTAGGCTCACACTTTGTGAACTGGGACGGCCGTCAGGGCGTTGTTTTCAGAGTATGGGCACCGAACGCATTGTCCGTTTCGGTGGTCGGTGATTTTAACGACTGGAACAATGACGCAAACTTTATGTACAAAATCTCGGACGGCGGCGTCTGGGAGTTGTTTATTGAGGGAATTCCCGAGTTTGCCTGCTATAAATATTGTGTCGAAACTCCGTGGCATGAGAGAAGGCTCAAAACCGATCCTTATGCTTTTCATTGCCAGACTCGTCCCGACAACGCATCCCGTGTTTACGAGATTGACGGCTACGAGTGGCATGATGAAAAGTGGTATGAATACAAAAAAGAGCATCCGCACAAGAGTATGCCTGTCAATGTTTACGAGGTAAACGCAGGCTCTTGGCGTAAGTATGAGGACGGCAATGTTTTCAGCTATCGCAAGCTTGCTGATGAGCTTATTCCTTATGTTAAGAATATGGGCTACACTCACATTGAGTTTATGCCTCTTACAGAATATCCGTTTGACGGCAGCTGGGGCTATCAGGTTACAGGTTACTTTGCCGCAACATCCCGTTACGGTGAGCCGAAAGACCTTATGTATTTTGTGGACAGATGTCATGAAGAGGGCATCGGCGTTATCCTTGACTGGGTTCCTGCCCACTTCCCGAAGGACGCACACGGTCTTGGCAGATTTGACGGTACAGGCTGTTATGAATATGAAGACCCCCGTATCGGTGAACACAAGGAATGGGGTACATATATCTTCAATTACGGCAGATATGAGGTAACAAGCTTCCTCCTTTCATCTGCAATGTTCTGGCTTGACAAGTATCATGTTGACGGTATCCGTGTTGACGCCGTTGCATCAATGCTTTATCTTGACTACAACAGAAAAGACGGCGAGTGGATTGCAAATGCATACGGCGGAAGAGAAAACCTTGTTGCCGTAGATTTCCTGCAGAAGCTCAACACGGTTGTACATATGTTCCACCCCGAGGCTATGATGATTGCCGAAGAAAGTACGGCATGGCCGAATGTTACACGCTATCCGATTAAGGATATGGGACTCGGCTTTGACTATAAGTGGAATATGGGTTGGATGAACGATATGCTTTCGTACATCTCACTTGATCCGTTGTGGAGAAATTATCACCACGACACACTTACATTCAGCATGGTTTATGCTTTTTCCGAGAACTTTATGCTCCCGATTTCTCATGATGAAGTTGTTTACGGCAAGGGTTCTCTCATCAATAAAATGCCCGGCGACTATGACATGAAGTTCAGCGGTGTGAGAGGTTTCATAGCGTATATGATGGCTCACCCAGGTAAGAAGCTTATGTTCATGGGCAGTGAAATCGGTCAGTTTGACGAGTGGAATGCGAACGAGGAGCTTGAATGGGACCTTCTTTCATTTGAAAAGCACCGTCAGCTTAACCTTTTCTTTGCCGAGGCAAACAAGTTCTATCGTGATGTTCCTGCCATGCATGAGAACGACTATGATTGGGACGGTTTCCAGTGGATTGCACTTGATGACTACAAGAACAGCATCATTTCGTTCCGCAGAATTGCTTATGACGGCAGTGAAATCATCTGCGTATGTAACTTCCAGCCTGTTCAGCACGATAACTATGTTGTTGGTGTGCCCGAATACGGTATTTACGAAGAAGTGTTCAACTCCGAGGCTGAAGAATTCGGCGGCTGCGGAATCAGAAACGAGGGCGAGCTCAAGGCTAAAAAGAAGAAAGACCACGAGCTTAACTATTCAATGGAAATCACAGTTCCGCCGCTTGCTGTTATGTATTTCAAGCTTAAAAAGAAGCTGGCTCTTCCCGTAAAGAAAAAGACTACGGCAAAGAAGGATGCCGCTCTTGCAAAGCTTAAAGCCGAAAAGGCAAAGAAAGCCGCAAAGGCTGCTCCGAAAAAAGAGGATAAGGCAGAAAAAGTAAAGGTTGAAGCAAAGTCTGCAAAGGCAGAAGCAACCGCTGAAAAGGTTGAAAAGAAAGCCGAACCCGCTCCCGAAAAGCCCGTTAAAAAGGCAGTAAAAGCAGTTAAGGAGGAAACTCCTGCTCCTGCTGAGGTTGAGAAAAAAGCTGAAAAAACAGAAAAAGCAGTTAAGGTCGAAAAGACTGAAAAAGTCGAGAAAACCGAAACTGCCGTAAAGGCTGAAAGCAAAACCGTAAAAGTTGAAAAGCCTGCCGAAAAGAAAACAACAGCTAAAAAATAATCAAAATATTACAAATCATTTGTGCCGACGGATTTTTCTGTTGGCATTTTTGTTTGCCCGAAAACGCATTACATACAAAATTTTTGTAAAGTCTATTGTTATTGTGACCGTATTTGTGGTATAATCATTTAAATGCGGAATGCCGAAAATTGCCGTGTGAACGGCACAAAATTGTCGGCTGATTTTAATTTTGATTATTACGGAGAATTTTATATGAAAATCGACAACAAAAAGGCAAGAATAATTCTTGCGGTTATTATTGCGGTGAGCCTTGTTATAAGCACGGTTTATATGTTTTCAAAACAGGGCTTTCACGAGGACGAACTTCTGACCTATAATCTTGCAAATTCCTCAAAACAGCTTAATGTTGACGGAGGTTGGAACAGTCCCGAGGATTTCAACGAGTATCTTGCCGTGTCGCCCGATGACAGATTCGACTATGCTCAGGTATATGAAAATCAGATTATAGATGCGTCGCATCCGCCTCTTTATTACGCACTTGTTCACACGGTCTGTTCGTTCTTTCCGGGCGTGTTCTCAAAATGGCTTGCCTATTCAATAAATGTGCTTGCCATGGCAGGCATTTTGATTATGCTTTATAAAATCGGACAGAAAATCACGGGCAACAATCTTTACGCCTTGATTGGTGCGGGGGCATATGCTCTGAGTATTGCGTGTATTACCACGACAATTTATCTCAGAATGTACGCAACGCTTACCTTCTGGGTGCTTGCGTTCGTTTATATGAGCATAAAGCTCTATGAAAAAAAGAACACCGTCGGCATAAAGGACTGCATTCTGCTTGTATTTACCGTGCTTTGCGGTGTGCTTACCCAGTATTATTTCATCCTCTTTGCAGGACTTACGGGGCTTGTTTTCCTTGTGTTCAAAATCAAGGAAAAGTGCGGTAAAGACCTTATTAAGTACATTATTGCGGCTGTTGTGGGGGCAGGACTTGCACTCTGCATTTATCCGTACATAATCTCGAATGTACTCGGCGGCAACCGTGGACTCAGTTCGCTTGATATGTCGGCGCTTGATATGATTACGGTTGTAACCTATGTTTTCTACAAGCTTTGCACCTATGTTCAGATTCTTGCAAAGGATATGTTTATCAATCAGGTTTGGCTGCTCGGACTTTGTACAGCCGCAGTTATCGGTTTCGGAATTTATTTCCGTTTTGTGAAAAAGGTAAAAATTCCTAAAAAGGCGATGTTTGCCGTAGTTCCGGCAGTTTGCTATTTCATCGGCATTTCACTTGTTTCACCGTTTAACAGCGACCGCTATGTTATGGCGTCACTTCCGCTGATTGCGATGCTTTTTGCATTCTCGTTCATCAGAATTTTCACACTTTTCAAAAATCAGAAGATACGCCTTGCCGTGCCTGCATGCATTTTGCTTGCGTCAGTCACAGCGTTTGTTACGGTTAAGCCCTATTACACATACGGCAAAACAAATCTCTATGAGCCAAAGACAGACAACTGCATTTTTGTCGGAACTGCAATGCTTGAATGGAACAAGTGTATTGACAAGTTTATGAACTACGACAGCACAATGATTGTTCAGAGTTCAAAGTTCTCTCCGACTCTCGGTGATGAGCTTGAAGAATTTGCCGAAAAACGAGGAGTTATCACCAACGGAAAGGTTTCTTCGCTTGCCGAGGCATTTATGTTTAACGGCGACACAAATAAGCAGGAAACCGACAGCATGGAAAAACTCAAAACGGACAAAAAGCTTGCGTCACTTGACGAGGTAACGGTTTATGTTTCCCGCCTTGCAGACAAAGATGATGTGCTTAAATACATAACGGAAAACACAAAATTCAAGAATTATGAGCTTATTCAGGCTGATTACAGCTTTGAAGATTTCTACAACTGGTACGACTATTTTGTTGAAACCGAGTCGTATTGCAATGTTTATCGTTTTTATTAACAGAGGTGTTTAAAATGAATTCGGATAAAATCGATCGCAAAAATTCTATCGGTGTAGCATTTTCGGGCGGCGGACTTCAAGGTATTGCTCACATCGGTGCTGTTCAGGCTCTTTATGAACTCGGAATCCATCCGCAGTATGTTTCGGGTACAAGCTCGGGTGCGGCAATGGCGGCAATCGTTGCAATGGGCTGTGATTCCGATGAAATGAAAAGAGTTGCAAAAAAGCATTGGAAAACTCTTGCCGAAATCGACAACGGACTTATTTTCAAATCTCTTGCACAGCTTATTCTAAATAAAAAGATTCAGAAAGACGGCATCAAGTCGGGTGAACTGATTGAAGATGTTATCCGTGACATTATGAATGAAAAAGGAATAACAGGCTTTGAAAATCTTCCGATTAACCTTTCAATCTGTACGGTTGATACGCTTACAACCGATGAATGTATTTTTACAACCAAGGAAGAAAATCTTGAAAACGAGCATATTCACTACATAACAGGCGCTCCGCTTGAAACTGCTGTTCGTGCAAGTATGTCGTTCCCTGCAATTTACACAACCTGCCCTTATGACAAGTACAACTTTATTGACGGCGGTTCAAAGGACAATTTGCCCGTAAAAATTCTGCGTGATATGGGCGTCGGCAAGGTTCTTGCAATCGGCTTTGATATTATGACCTACAATCCCGACGCAGGCCTGGGCGGTCTTATTAAGGTTATTTGGCGTGCACTTGATGTTTATTCAATTGACGGCACAAGAGAGTCAAAGAAAATGGCTGACCTTGCAATTGATATCAAGAACGAAAATACACAGCTTTTCTCAATGGACAGCGTTGACGAAACCATTCAGGAGGGCTACGATGCGATTATGGCTCACAAGGACGAAATTTTAAAGGTTTTCGGTGAGCAAAACAGTGCGGAATAATTAAGATTAAAGAGGACTTCTTTTTTGAGAAGTCCTTTTGATGTAGATGAAACGAGGATTTTATGTTAAAAATTTTGAATAAAACCCGAAAGGTATCGGGCAAAATGTCCGTACCGAAACAAATTATGACAACATTCTTTGCTCTGCTTTTTGGCGGCGGCATGGGAATTGTCGCAAAATTTCTTGATTTGAACAGACTGCCGAGCTTTCTCGATTGGCTTGATTTGTCAAACTTTTTGGGCAGAACAGCACCGTGGATATTTATTGCCGTGTGCCTTGCCGTATTCAGCAAATCGCCCTTAAAAGCAGGAATCAATGTTTTTGCATTTTTTGTGGGAATGTTAATAGGGTACTATGTGTGGACAAGTGTTTTTGCAGGCTTTTATCCCGATATGCCATACCTTATGAGGTGGCTGATTCTTGCTGTTGTATCGCCGTTTTTGGCATTTCTGATTTGGTATGCAAGGGGACGGGGTGCGCTTGCAATCGGAATTTCTTCCGTACTCATAGCAATATTCTGTTGCTTTGCATTTAATCTCAACTTTGCCGATTTCAGAATTCTGTACTTCCCCGAATTTATACTTTGGCTTGCAAGCATCGGAATTTTGTTCAAAGATGTAAAACAGAGTGCATTTTCTCTGCTGATTTCAATTCCCGTTGCCCTTTCGCTTGAATACACGGGACTTCTCACAATTATCGGCATTGGTTGATATTTTTAAATCTCTGTTGTATAATCTAAGTGCAGATTATTTGCAGGATGTAAATAATCGTAAAAATTCAAAATGTGAAGAATGTAAAAAATTTGCAGGAGGGTGATTTTTTGTGGATATCAGCGTCGGCGACAGAGTTGAGATGAAAAAACAGCACCCATGCGGCTGCAAAACCTTTGAAATTCTGCGTGTGGGAATGGATTTTAAGATAAAATGCGAAAAATGCGGCAGAGAGGTTATGGCGCCCCGTGCAAAGATTGAAAAAAATATTAAAAAAATTTTGACGGAGTAAGATATATATGTTTGAAAAAATCGAAATATTTGACAAAAGGTACTCCGAGCTTTCCGAAAGGCTCTACCAGCCGTCAGTAGCGGGCAATCCCGAGGAATATCAGAAAATTATGAAGGAAATCAAGTCGATTGAGGAAATCGTTTTGACCTACCGTAAATACAAAGAGGCTGTTCAGACCGAAAAAGACAGCCTTGAAATTCTTGAGGAAACAAGCGACAAAGAGCTTAAAGAGCTTGCTCAGATCGAGCTTGACGAGGCTAAGAATAATATCAAAAATCTTGCGGAAGATTTGAAAATTCTGCTTTTGCCGAAGGATCCGAACGATGAACGGAATGTTATCGTTGAAATCCGTGGCGGTGCAGGCGGCGAGGAATCGGCTCTGTTCAGTGCGGTTCTGTTCAGAATGTACTCGATGTATGCCGAAAAAAAGGGCTTTAAAATCGAGATTATCAATGCCAATGAAACCGAAATCGGCGGTTACAAGGAAATTTCCTTTATGATTGAGGGCGAGGGCGCATACTCACGCTTTAAGTATGAAAGCGGTGTTCACCGTGTTCAGCGAGTACCCGAAACCGAAAGTCAGGGCAGAGTTCACACATCGACAACAACCGTTGCGGTTTTGCCCGAGGCAGAAGATGTTGAGCTTGAAATTGATCCGAATGACCTCAAAATTGACACCTTCCGTTCAAGCGGCGCAGGCGGTCAGCATATCAACAAAACAAGTTCCGCAATCCGAATCACTCACTTGCCCACAGGTATGGTAGTTGAGTGTCAGGACGAGAGAAGTCAGTACAAGAACAAGGACAAGGCTCTTAAAGTTCTCAAAAGCCGACTTCTCAAGGAAAAACAGGACAAACAGGCGAGTGAAATTGCCGAAAACAGAAAAATGCAGGTAGGTACGGGCGACCGCAGTGAGCGAATCCGCACATATAACTATCCGCAGGGCAGAGTAACCGACCACAGAATCGGTCTTACTCTCTACAAGCTTGAAGAAATTCTCAACGGCAGCCTTGACGAAGTGATTGACGCACTTGTTGCCGCTGACAGAGCCGAAAAGCTCAAAGAAAGTATGGAAAAGTAATCCGGTGATAATTGTGAAAACATTGTTGTTAAAAAATACCGAGAAAGACATAAAAACCGCCGCAGAGCTGCTTAAAAACGGCGGTGTTGTAGGAATCCCGACCGAAACAGTTTACGGACTTGCGGCTGACGCACTCAACCCCGAGGCCGTAAAGAAGATTTTTAAAGCAAAGGGCAGACCCGGGGATAATCCGCTGATTGTCCACATCTGCGATTTTTCCGATATTGAAAGACTTAACCTTGTGACGAAAATCCCCGACACGGCAAAAAAACTTGCCGATGCGTTCTGGCCGGGACCGCTCACAATGATTATGAAAAAGTCGGATGTTATTCCGAATGAAGTTTCGGCAGGACTTGACACGGTTGCAATCCGTTTTCCGAGCCACAAAACCGCACAGGCGATTATCCGTGAATCGGGTACGGTTCTTGCCGCACCTTCGGCAAATATTTCGGGCTCACCCAGTCCGACAACCGCACAGCATGTTATGAACGATATGGACGGCAAAATCGACGCTGTTCTTGACGGCGGTGCAAGTGAGGTAGGTCTTGAAAGCACGGTAATTACTCTTGCGGGAGCTGTTCCGAGGGTACTTCGCCCGGGCGGAATTACGGTTGAAATGCTTGAAAGCGTTCTCGGCAAGGTTGAAGTTGATGACGCGGTTTTGCACAAACTTGCAGACAATGTAAAGGTTGCAAGCCCCGGTATGAAGTACAAGCACTATGCGCCAAGGGCGAGAGTAATACTTCTTAATTGCAACGATGAGCAATATATTGATTATGTAAACAAAAAGGCGGCAAAGGGAGTTGCGGCACTCTGTTGCGACGAGGATATTCCGCTTTTGAAAACTCCCGTTTTCTCTCTCGGAAAACGAAACGACTATACAATACAGGCTCACACGCTTTTTGACGAGCTTCGCAGAATTGATGAGGACGACAGCGTTAAGGTTGTCTATTCAAGACTGCCAAAAACGAACGGCGTCGGTATGGCTGTTTACAACCGACTTATAAGAGCGGCAGGCTTTGAGGTGATTAACCTTGAACAGAATTAAAATTGTCGGTCTTACGGGACAGAGCGGTGCGGGAAAAAGCACGGTTTCGGCATATTTTGCCAAAAACGGAATGTGCGTTATAAATGCTGACGAGATTGTAAAAAATCTTTACACTCCCGATTCCGTATGCTTAAAGGCTGTTTCGGGTGTTTTCGGTCAGGATATTATCCTTTCTGACGGCAACATTGACAGACCGTTGCTTGCCAAAAGGGCATTTTCAAGCAAGGAAAACACACATTTGCTCAATTCAATTGTTCATCCGTTTGTTACATATGAATTTATGCAGATGGCGAAACATGCTCAGACAGACGGCAAAAGCGTTGTGATTTATGACGCTCCTCAGCTTTTTGAAAGCGGTGCCGATGTGTTTTGCGACCTTATTGTAAGCGTTACCGCTAAAAAAGAAATAAGGCTTGAGAGAATCTGCAAAAGGGATAACATTGACATTTCCCGTGCAGAGCTAAGAATGTCTGCACAGCTTGACGAGGAATTTTTCAGAAGTCACAGCGACATTGTTATTGAAAACAATTTTTCTATAGAGCAAGTCGAGCTTGCCGCACAAAAGGCGGCAGAGGCTATTAACAACCTGATGAGGTGATAGGATGCCCCAATCAAGGCGATATAAAAAGAAAAAAAGTGCAGGAAAGGCGATTTTGGCATGGATAATTGTGCTTGCAATTCTTGCGGCGGGAGTATTTGTGTTTGTTTCGTTCTTTTACGAGGACGCAAAGAAAAAGCTTGATGAGATGAATTATCCACGCACCTACAGCACATATGTTGAAAAAGCCGCCAAGGATTATGACCTTGATCCTGCGTTGATATATGCCGTAATCCACACGGAAAGCGGCTTTGATCCGAAAGCCGAATCGGGCGTCGGAGCAAAGGGTGTTATGCAGATGATGCCATCGTCCTTTGAGTGGCTGCAGGAGCAAAGAGGCTGTGCGGGACAGTACACCGAGGATGACCTGTTTGATCCGGAAATCTGTATTGATTACGGAAGTTATCTTTTAAAATATTTTTACGATTATTACGGCACGGAACGCTCGGCAGTTGCCGCATATAATGCCGGCTTTGTTGTAAGCGACTGGCTCAACGATACTAATTACAGTTCGGACGGAAAAAATCTTGATTCCATTCCGTATCCCGAAACAGAGAATTATGTTGACAAGGTTGAAGGTGCCAAGGAAATGTATATAAAACTTTATTATTCACAATCTAATTAAGTGCAAAGATGTTCCGATGCCTTTGGCGGCGGATTTCAAAATAAAATGGTTTTGCCGTGTTTTACGGCACAGAAAGGACGGTTATTATGGCTGAAGAAAAGTCAAAGACAACTTTATTAAAGGAAAAAATTATGATGACCGAACCGAAGGGCGTTAAGGCTCTTTCGGAGGAAGAAATTAAAAAGGCAGACAGCTTTTGCGATGGTTACAAAAAGTTTCTTGATAACTCACCCGTTGAGCGTGAGGCTGTTCGCTATACTGTTGAACTTGCAAAAAAAGCAGGTTTTGCAGAGTATGAGCAGGACAAGGAATACAAGGCGGGCGACAGGCTTTATTATGTAAATCGTGACAAGGCTGTTGCTCTTGCCGTAATCGGTAAAAACGGTGTTAAGAACGGTGCAAAGCTTGCAATCGCTCATATTGATTCCCCGAGAGTTGACCTCAAACCGAATCCTCTTTTTGAGGCAAACAATCTTGCTTTCTTTAAGACTCATTACTACGGCGGTCTTAAAAAATATCAGTGGACAACAATTCCGCTTTCACTTCACGGTTCGGTTGTAAAGCTTGACGGTACAAGAGTTGACATCTGCTGGGGCGATGATGAGAACGAAAGCTGTTTCTGTATTACAGACCTTCTTCCGCACCTTGCAAGGGAGCAGGCGTCAAAGCCAATGGCAAAGGCAATTGAGGGTGAAAACCTCAATGTTATCCTCGGCTCTCGTCCGTACGATGCAGACAGTGACGAAAAAGACCTTGTAAAGCTAAATGTAATGGCTATACTCAATGAGAAGTACGGTATCTGCGAGGGCGACTTCCTTTCAGCCGAACTCTGCCTTATCCCGTCCTTTAAGTCAAGAGATATCGGTTTTGACAGAAGCATGATCGGCGGTTACGGTCATGATGATAAGGTTTGTGCTTATCCGGCTGTTATGGCGGCTCTTGATGTTGAAATGCCCGAGCAGACTTGTATCACATATCTTACAGACAAAGAAGAAACAGGCAGTGACGGCAACACAGGTATGCAGAGCGACTTTCTCCGTTTCTTCATCTATGACCTTGCAAAACAGGACGGTGTTGACGGCTACCGTGTTCTTTCAAAAAGCACCTGCCTTTCTGCCGATGTAAATGCCGCATTTGATCCGACTTATGCGTCAGCATATGAGGCTAACAACTGCTCATACATTAACAACGGTGTAATTATTTCAAAATACACAGGTCACGGCGGAAAGTATGACACATCAGATGCATCTGCCGAATATATGGGAAAAATCAGAGCTATGCTTGAGAACAACGATATTCTCTGGCAGGTCGGTGAACTCGGCAAGGTTGACGGCGGCGGCGGCGGAACAATCGCAAAGTATGTTGCCAATATGAATGTCGATGTTGTTGATCTCGGTGTTCCCGTGCTCTCAATGCATGCTCCGTTTGAAATTGTTTCCAAGACAGATGTTTATATGGCATACAGAGCATTCTTCACTTTTTTTGATACAAAAGATTAATTTCGGAAAAAATACAAAAAACACTTGATTTTTGCACCGAGTTGTGATATCATACTACTTGCGGCTGATAAAAGGCCGCATATGCGCCGGTAGCTCAGCTGGATAGAGTGTCTGACTACGAATCAGAAGGTCGGGAGTTCGAGTCTCTTCCGGCGCGCCAAGAAAAACGCACTTGTGTAAACAAGTGCGTTTTTCAGTTATATTCGCCTGTCGGCGAGTGATATTGCTGTGCAGTGATATTCGGTCATACCGAGTGATATTGCCTGCGGCAGTTTTAAAGCGAATATAATATCACCGAGAGCGAAAGCGAGCGATAACACATTTATATCACGCCGAGTTAAACGAGGCATATCACCGATAACTTTACAGACATTCGGCTTTGTGATATATTGTATTTTGGGTGATGATTGTGTCTGAAAGTATTTTACGGAATAAATCAAAAGAATTTGCAAAACAGATTGTATATATGTGTCGTGATATCAAAGCAAATGCAAGAGAATCGGTTTTAACTAATCAACTTTTGCGTTCGGGAACAAGTATAGGTGCAAATATTCACGAAGCACAATATGCGCAGGGTAAAAAGGATTTTATCTCCAAGTTGGAAATAGCACAAAAAGAGTGCTTTGAAACTGAATATTGGCTGGAACTTCTTTTTGAAACAGGATATATATCCGAAACCGTATATAAGCCATTGCAAAATCAGTGCGGCACAATCAGGAGAATGCTGATTTCATCGATCAATACAGTAAAGAAAAACGATAAATGAAACATATAAGCAGTCTAACGCCGTAAGCGTTTCTGATGATTAAGTTTATCTAATCCTTTACACCTTAAAACTCAGACCTTATCCTTGTACAATAAACACTGTCTTTTAAAGAATGTAGATTAAATTTTGTGCAAAGTATGTATAAAATAAAAATTATTGTGTACAATGGCTTAAAAAAATAGATTATAAAGGCTATTTTCGGCATTTCTACTCTTTGAATTTGGAGTGATTTGTGATAGAATGTACATAAAGTGGTTACAAATAGGTAACAATCACTTTGAATTCAAAAAAAGGAGTGTTTCTTTGCGAAATGTTTTAAAAAGTGTTTTTAGCAAAAAGGTTTCTGCGGCAGTTCTTACGGCTGTAATGCTGTTTGTGTCGGTTTTCTCAATGTCGATGATTGCGAGTGCGGCATCGTTCTCACCGAGACTGTCTGCCCCGAGTTCAAGTAACAAATATTATTACAGTAATTTAAATGTTTTTTATAAGTACGGTTACGGTATGCCGAACTGTACAGCATATGCCTACGGCAGAGCTTATGAGATTCTCGGCTCTGAACCAAAGCTGTCATGGAACAATGCCGAGCAGTGGTACGGTTACAACAAGTCTAACGGCTACTACAAGTACGGTCAGACTCCAAAGGTCGGCGCAATTGCCTGCTGGTCATATAACGGTGGCGGAGGTCATGTTGCTGTTGTAGAAAAGGTTGAAAACGGTCAGATTACATTTTCTAACTCTGCATGGAGCGGTCAGAACTTCTATCTTTCCTATGCAAGCACATCCGACAAGAATGCCGGCGGTAACAGCTGGTGGAATTTTCAGGGCTACATTTACCTTGGCGATTTCAGCGGCAGTACAAGCACTACTCAGGCTACAACCAAAAAGGTAACTTACACAACAGGTACATATAAAACAGATGTTGACGATTATCTCAACATGAGAAGCGGTGCGGGTACAAGCTATTCATATGTAACATCTGTTCCGGGCAATGTTACTCTTAATGTAACAAAGGTTTCAACAGCCGGCGGTTACACATGGGGTTACACCTCTTACAACGGCAAGACAGGTTGGGTTGCTCTTGATTTCTGTGCTTTTGTTTCTTCATCAACGGTACAGCCAACAACAGCAAAGCCTGCTGTACAGCCTACCACAGCCAAAGCTACGGTTCAGCCGACTACTGCAAAGGCAACTGTTCAGCCGACAACAGCCAAGGCTACACAGCCTGCAACAACTGTTCCTGCTGCAACAGTTCAGCCTGCTACGGTACAGGCAACAACAGCTCCTGTAACTACACAGCCGAGCAATGACAGCAACAACGATACTCCGTATATGATAGGCGATATAAACCTTGACGGTCGTGTCGATGTTCTTGATGCAACTGAAATCAGCAAGTACATTGTTTCAATTTCAACACTTTCTGATGTTCAGAGAGAACTTGCAGATTACAACCATGACGGTGTGATCAATGTTGTGGATGCCACAGAAATCCAGAAGCTTGTTGTCGGTAACAACTGATAACAACAAAACAAAATCAAAACACGCTTTGCAAAACGCAGAGCGTGTTTTTTGTTTTGTCAAACTGTATTCACTTTTGATGTGATGAAAAATTGTGTATAGTCTGTAGGGGAGAACCGTGTTCTCCCGCAAGTAATCGTACAATTTGTATGTTAAAACAAATTTTGTAAATGTCGCAAACCAGTAGGGGCGTTCATTGGACGCCCGCTTTGATGAATTTTTATGTTTATACATATATTTTTGATGTGATGAAAATTGTGTATTCAAATTTGCACGCATTGCGTGCAATCGTGTGCAATGCACACGAACGGGCGAACACGGTTCGCCCCGACATTATTTCGGTAATTGTATCTCATTTATACAATTTATTTTCATCATAAATTTTCTGCCGTTACTTGCGGGCGTCCAATGAACGCCCCTACGGGATTGTGCGAACGGTTGCAATGTTACGCTCGGGCATAATATGTTTTTTGACATTACAAACTGTCTTCACGAACGGGGAACGGCGGCTCGCCGTGCGGGCGTCCAATGAACGCCCCTACAGAATTGTGCGGGCGGTAGCTATACTACGCTATGCAAAACAAGTCAAATTGCAATGGGCGAAATTTTAAATTTCATTTCTTCACAGCCCCTTATGAAATTAATATTTAAGCATTATGTCAACGAAAAATTCACCGTTATTGTTGCCTGCATCAAAAATTCCGTCATAGACTTCGGTTATGCTCTTCATGGAGTGAAGTCCGATGCCCTTGCCCTGATGCTTTGTGGACGAATAAGTTTCGCCGTCCATTTCCAAAGGCTTGCCGTAGTTGTTTGTTGAAACAATGTACAAACAGTCACCTTTTATTTCGGAAGTCAGGTTAAAATATCTTTTGCCTTCTTCTACGGTACAGCAACCGTCAATTGCGTTTTCGAGTATGTTGCCGAAAATACTGCAGAGGTCAACATCAAGAATTCTCGATTTGTCGGGCAAATCAATCCGCCAGTTAATGTCAACATCGTTCTCAATCGCCTGCTGACGGTAGTGGTTGAACAAAGCATTGAGTGCGTCACTTTTGCAGATTCGCACAGGTGCTGTTACAGTCAGCGAATTTTCATACTGGGCAATGTAGTCTTTCAGCGCCGAAAGATTTCCTTCATCTGCAAGTCGGCTCATAACATGAACTGAATGTTTAAAATCATGCCTTGCTTTTGAGGTGTATTTTATGTACGACTGCAACGATTCTGTGTAACTTTTCTGAATTTCAAGAATGTTGTTTCGTTCTGTAAGCTTTGTTTTTTCAATAGTAGTCTTGCTGAAAATGTAGAATAATATGAATACTATAAGATACAATGCAAGCTCAAATATTGTAATGATGAATCCTTTTGCATAAACCTTTCCAACACGAATATTTGCGTAGGAAATCGGTATGGTATAGATGGTTGATACCATAAGTGCAATGGGCAAAATTGAAAACAAATACCACACCTTGCCGATATTTATGTTGTCAATCATCCATGCATAGTATTTTGTAAGGGGAACAAGCGCTCCCATTGCCGCAAGCGTCAGTCCCATTTGAATCAGGCTATATGAGGTGTCAACTCCTCGTGAGATTTCTTCCTGAAAAAATGAGTTGATAAAATATGCATACAGCGAAAAGAATGAAATCAAACAGCACACACTTATAAAAACAAACAAACAGCGTGCTGTTCCGACCTTTGTAACGCTTTTAATAAGGAAGAAAAATATTACAAGGTCGGGGAAGAGAACAAAGTTTAAATTCTGAATGTCAAAAGCCGTCATCACAATTGACGAGAGAGAACCAAGTATGAAAAATGAATACAAAAAGAGCGTTACTATCTTTGAAATCGGGTATTTTAATTGATTTTTTAACGGTAAAAGGCAGAATAAACTTAACGGTATTATTATGGCAAAGCTGAACAATGTCTGAAAAAAATTTACGAGTGTGTTCATATTCACCTCCGCTGGTTTTCTCTGATTTTTTTGAACATATATTCACGGATGCTCTGTTCAATCCGAGTTTTTTCACGAATTTTAATCGGGAATCTTTCACCGTTGCCTGTAACACATACAGAGTCTTCAATGTCCTTTATGTAATCGGCATTCAGCACGATTCCCCTGTTTACTGGTATGAAACGGGTGTCGTTGTCTGCAAGCTTGAGAAACTCTGCAATGGTCATTCGTGTGCGATATCTAAGTCCCGAAACAACACCTATGTTGATATAATGTGCGTCGGATTCAACAGAAACAATTTCCTTAAGCGAAATCAGCGTGTTTCGGCGGTCACACATAACTTCAATGTATTTTGAATTATCCGATACATATGACGAGGCATCATCAAGTACCTTGTAAATCTGCTCAGCTTTGTAGGGCTTTGTTATGTAATGAAAAGCGTGAACGGAAAATGCCTGCATCATAAAATCGGGGCTTGTTGTGACAAATACAATAAGAATATCACGGTCTTTTTCACGAAGCTTTTCAGCCACGGCAATGCCGTTCATCTTCTCCATAAAAATATCTACAAAGGCTATTTTGTAGGTGTTTTCCTTGAATGAATTGAAAAAAGCTATTCCGTCAGGAAAACACTCAATCTGCACATTTTGCTTGTGTCCGCCAAAATATGCGTTGCAGATTGAGTAGAGAATGTCTGCCTGAGGCTTTTCGTCGTCAATAACTGCAATTTTCAAGATATCGCCTCCTTTGAAATAATTTAATTCGGAGCAATGTTTAACTGCACTTAGATTATACCATAAATTTGAAAAATATTATATCCGATTGTCATATGTTTTTTGCCAAAAGATTGATGTTTGTGCCAAACTATTGAAATGTTGCATTAAATTGGCTATCATTGAAGCAAGCACAAAAATTGCGGTGTTTCCGCAAATCAAAACCGGAAAGAGGTAATCCACTATGACAAAAATTAAAAAGTTAGCTTTATTGCTCGCAATTTGTATGGTAGGCACAGTAGGTCTTGTAGGCTGCGGTAATGACGGTGGCTCATCAAGCAAAAATGAAAGTTCGGCATCACAAACTGCTGACGACAATGCAAACAGCGCAGATGACAGCGCCGCTGATTCAAAAGACGGCGATTCATCGGCAAGCGTGGTAGGTACTTGGACTGTTACCGCACTTGAGGGTACAGACGGTAAAGCGGTTTCAATTGATGACTATGCAACAGCAAACGGAGTTGAACCCGAAACTTTGAAATGTACATACACATTTGCAGAGGACGGCACATTCTCAGGCGAAATGAGCGGTGTGACTGTTTCGGGCAATTACACATTTGAGGGTACAGATCTCGTTATGACAGTAGGCGAACAGCAGTTCAACTACACATATGACGCTGACAATGATATGCTCAAATACACAGATCCTAACACAGGCCTTTCAAGTTATTGCGAAAGACAGCAGTAATTGTAATCTAATCCCAATTTCCTAATACTACAAAAACAACCGCTCACTTTCTTGGTGGGCGGTTGTTTGCTTTTTGATATGCGGTTGTCGTTCTGTTGGGCAGATATCATCCGCCTGTACTGATGAATTTTTATGTTTATACACATAGCTTTTTATACAATAAAAGCAGTGTATAATCTGTAGGGGAGAACCGTGTTCTCCCACAAGTAATCGTACAATTTGTATGTTAAAACAAATTTTGTAAATGTTGCAAACCGGTAGGGGCGTTCATTGGACGCCCGCTTTGATGAATATTTATGTTTATATAATATGTTTTGATATAACATAAACTGTGTATTCAAATTTGCACGCATTGCGTGCAAACACGGTTCGCCCCTGCATTATTTCGGTAACTGTATCTCATTTATACAGCTTATTTTCATCATAAATTTTCTGCCGTTACTTGACGGGCGTCCAATGAACGCCCCTACAGAATTGTGCGAACGGTTGCAATGTTACGCTCGGACATAATATGTTTTTTGACATTACAAACTGTCTTCCCGACATTAATTTTCCATTTTCAATTTTCAATTTTACATTTAATTAAAGCTGTCTTCACGAACATAAAAAGTCGGCTCACCGTTAATTTACTTTATTTGTCGGAGTTCCGTTCAGGAAATTTTTGATATTGTCCGAAACTATACCCATAAGGCGTTCTCTGGTTTCGACGGGCGCCCATGCGATGTGGGGGGTGATGATGCAATTTTTTGCACCCATAAGAATGCAGTCCTCAACCATAGGCTCGACCTTGAGGGTGTCGATTGCCGCACCGCCGAGGTGACCGCTTTCGAGTGCCTCAAGCAAATCTTCTTCAACCATAACACCGCCTCTTGCCGTGTTTACGAACAATGCACCCTGTTTCATTTTGGCAAAGGCATTTTTGTCAAACATATTTTCCGACTGTGGATTTAGCGGACAATGAACGCTTACAATGTCGCTTGTTTCAAGAAGTTCGTCAAACGAAACATCTTTGATTCCGTCAATATTTTTCGGAGTTCTACTTGATGCGATTACATTCATATCAAAAGCGCTTGCAATTTTTGCAACAGCCTTTCCGATGTTTCCGAGTCCGACAATGCCGAGTGTTTTGCCTGCAAGTTCATTCAGCGGATATACAAACGGTGAAAAAGTTTTGCTTCTTTTCCACTTGCCGTCCTGAACAAACCGATTATATTCCGCAGTGTGATTGAAATGTTCAAGAATGAGTGCAAATGTGTGCTGTGCAACCGCATTTGTTGAATATGAACCTGCGTTGCAGACGGTTATGCCGTTTTTGGTGCAGTAGTCAAGGTCAATGTTGTTGTAGCCTGTTGCAAAAAGTCCTATATATTTCAGCTTTTTTGCAAGTCGCATTGTGTGCGAATCAAGCAGAGTTTTGTTGCACACAACGATATCTGCATCTGCAATTTTCTCCGCAACCTCTTCATATTTCAAAAGACCGAACGACTCAACCTCGCCGAACCGATTAAGCACATCGGCATTTACAATATCGTCAAGAACGGTCTGTGCGTCTGTTAAAACTATTTTCATCTTATCACCTCATTTTTTACTGACTATAGTATATACCGAAAATTTTTTCCTTGCAATCCAAATCGAAATTTTGTATAATATTTGTGCATAAATTGAAAGGAACGGTATGTTAATGTATAAAAATTATCTTTTTGATTTGGACGGAACTTTGCTTCCCATGGACATGGAAAAATTCGTAAAGCTGTATTTTTCGTCGCTCTGCAAGCGTTGCACTCCTGTTATAAAAATCGAACCCGACGCCCTTATAAAGGCGATGTGGGCAGGTACTGACGCTATGACAAAGAACGATAACAGCCGTACAAACCGTGAAGTTTTCTGGGAAACAGCAGGCAAAGTCAGCGGTGCCGACCTTGAAAAGTTTGATGACCTTTTTACCGATTATTACGAAAATGAGTTTATCGTTCCGAAAGATGCTACAAGCTTTACTCCTTATGCAAAGAAAAGCATTGATTTCATAAAGAAAAACGGCGGCAGACTTATTGCCGCAACAAATCCGATTTTTCCGTTTGTTGCAACAAAACGCAGACTTGAATGGGCAGGAGTTTCTCCCGACGATTTTGAACTTGTTACAACATACGAAAACTTTGGTTGCTGCAAGCCGAATCTGAAATATTTTGAAGAAATCTGCAAAAAGCAGGATATCAAGCCCGAAGACAGCATTATGATCGGCAACGATGTTGACGAGGATTTGTGCAGCGCAAAACTCGGCTTTGATACATACCTTATTACCGACACAATTGTGAACAGAGATAATAAGGATTATTCAGACTACAAAAACGGCAGTTTTGAGGAATTTTACAAAGATTTTCTCAAAGGCGATTAAATATGATTATATTGTGCGGTCAGACGGCATTTTGCTTTGTCTGACCGCTTTTTCTGTGTGCATTTAATTTTACTTTTACAGAATACCTTTTAATGCCTTAAATGAAATAAAAAAATAGTCGAATGTGGTATTATGTGATGTGATACAGGTTATCAGACGGGATTTATTTTGTTTTATATCTTAATTAAGCAGGTGAATGAATTATGTCAGAAGTAATCAGAATTTTTGTTGAAAAAAAGGATGGCTTCAATGTTCTTGCAAAGCAGACGCTTTGGGACATCCGCCACAACCTCGGTATGAAGTCTGTCGAAGATCTTCGTTACATTGTGCGTTACGATCTTGAGGGACTTACTAAGGAAGAATATGACAAGGCGAAAACCATTGTTTTGTCAGAGCCTAACGCCGATGTAATCTATGAAGAAACTCTCCCCGTTGAGGACGGCTGGAAGGTATTCGCAATGGAGTATCTCCCCGGTCAGTACGATCAGCGCGGTGACTCTGCCGAGCAGTGCGTTCAGCTTCTTACTCAGGGCGAGCGTTGCAAGGTTCTTACAGCAAGAGTAATTGCTCTCAAGGGCAATATTACAGATGAAGAGCTTGTAAAGGTTGAGGAGTACCTCATCAACCCTGTTGAAAGCCGTCTTGCATCTCTTGAAAAGCCAAAGACTCTTGATATGGAAATTCCCGTTCCCGAAAATGTTAAGAGGGTAGAGGGCTTCAACGGCTGGAATGACGATGAGATGCAGAAGTATTACGATTCAATGGGCTTTGCAATGACACTTGCAGACCTCAAGTTCTGCCGTGATTACTTCAGAGATACAGAGCACCGTGATCCGTCGGTTACAGAACTTCGTGTAATTGACACATACTGGTCGGACCATTGCCGTCACACAACATTCCTCACAAGACTTGAAGAGATTGAGATTGAAAAGTCTGCTCTCGGCAAGGTTATCGAGGACGCACTCAGCGAGTATTATGCAACCCGTGACGAGGTTTACGGCAAGGATACAAAGAGAATCGTTTCACTTATGGATATGGCTCTCATCGGTATGAAGTCACTCAAGAAAAAGGGACTCATTCCCGACCTTGACGAAAGTGAAGAAATCAATGCCTGCTCAATTCAGGTTCCCGTTACCATAGATGGAAAAACAGAACAGTGGCTTGTTCAGTTCAAGAACGAAACTCACAACCACCCGACAGAAATCGAGCCTTTCGGCGGTGCCGCAACCTGTCTTGGCGGTGCAATCCGTGATCCGCTTTCAGGCCGTTCATATGTATATCAGGCTATGCGTGTTACAGGCTCGGGCGATCCGACAATTCCTTTCAAGGATACAATGCACGGTAAGCTCCCTTCACGCAAAATCACAACAGGTGCCGCTCAGGGCTACAGCTCATACGGTAACCAGATCGGTCTTGCAACAGGTCAGGTAACCGAGCTTTACGATCAGGGCTATGTTGCAAAGAGAATGGAAATCGGTGCTGTTATCGGCGCATCTCCAAAGGAAAATGTTATCCGTGAAACTCCTCTCCCCGATGATGTAATCGTACTTCTCGGCGGAAGAACAGGCCGTGACGGCTGCGGCGGTGCAACAGGTTCTTCAAAGGCTCACGATGAAAACTCAATCGAAACCTGCGGTGCAGAGGTTCAGAAGGGTAATCCTCCGACAGAAAGAAAAATTCAGCGTTTGTTCCGCAACCCCGAAACCGCAAAGCTCATCAAGAGATGTAACGACTTCGGTGCAGGCGGTGTTTGCGTTGCTATCGGTGAGCTTGCTGACGGTCTTACTGTTGACCTCGACAAGGTAACAAAGAAATATGACGGCCTTGACGGTACGGAGCTTGCTATATCCGAAAGTCAGGAAAGAATGGCTGTTGTTCTCGATAAAAAAGATGTTGACAAGTTTATTTCACTTGCATCAAAAGAAAACCTTGAGGCTACAGCCGTTGCGGTTGTAACCGAAAGTCCTCGTCTTACAATGAACTGGAGAGGCGACACAATAGTTGACCTCAGCCGTGAGTTCCTCAACACAAACGGTGTTACTCAGGTTGCCAAGGCTTATATCGAGGCTCCGAAGTGGGAAGGCTGCTACCGTAAGGTTGCTCCCGCAAAGCTTAAAGATATGCCTGCTGACGAGGCATTCCTTGAAAATATGTCAAGACTTGAAGTTTGCTCACAGATCGGTCTTGCAGAAAGATTTGACGCATCAATCGGTGCGGCTACGGTAATTATGCCGTTCGGCGGTAAGAATCAGCTCACTCCTCAGGAGGCGATGGCTGCAAAGATTCCGCTTGAGAAGGGCGAAACAGACGATGCAACAGCAATGAGCTACGGTTATATCCCCGGTGTTTCACGCTGGAGCCCGTTCCACGGCTCTGCTTATGCAGTTGTTGAGTCACTTTCAAAGCTGCTTGCAATCGGTGCAAACCCGATGACAGCAAGACTTACATTCCAGGAATATTTTGAAAGACTTAAAGATGTTCCTTCTCGTTGGGGTAAACCTGCCGCAGCACTCCTCGGTGCTATGCAGGCTCAACTCAAGCTCGGACTTCCGTCAATCGGCGGTAAGGACAGTATGTCGGGTACATTTGAGGATATTGATGTTCCGCCTACACTCGTAAGTTTCGCCGTTGCAATGACAAAGGCATCAAAGACAATTTCAACAGAATTTAAGAACGCAGGTTCAAAGGTTATCTTTGTTCCCGTTCCCGAAAATAAAGAAACACTTATGCCTGTATGGGATAAGCTTATCAAAATGTACAACGCTGTCTATGCTCTCTGCGAGGACGGCAAGGTGCTTTCTGCATCGGTTGTTAAAGAGGGCGGTACTGCCGCAAGCGTATGTAAGGCTTGCTTCGGTAACGGCTTTGGCTTTAAGTTTGCAAACGAACTCACAAATGACGAGCTTTTCGCTCCGCTTTCGGGTTCGCTTGTTATCGAACTTGCAGACGGTGCAGAGCTTTCAAACGATGTTCTTCACTATGACCTCGGTACTGTTACAAACGATGCAAAGATTACTGTAAACGGCAAGGAAATCGAACTTTCCGCACTCCTCGAAAAGTGGACTGCTCCGCTTGAAAAGGTATTCCCGACAAAGGCTGAAGTGCCTGAAATCGAAGTTGATGTTCCGCTTTACAGCGAGAGAAATACATCTTCACCTGCAATCAAGGTTGCAAAGCCTACTGTATTTATCCCTGTATTCCCGGGTACAAACTGCGAGGTCGATACGGCAAGAGCATTTGAAAAAGCAGGTGCAAATGTTGAAATGCTCATCGTCAAGAACCTTTCTTCAAACGATATCGAGGAAACAATTGACGAAATGGAAAAGCTCATTGCAAAGTCACAGATGATTATGCTTCCGGGCGGTTTCTCAGGCGGTGACGAGCCTGACGGTTCAGGTAAGTTCATTGCAACAACATTCCGCAACCCGAGAATTGCAGAGCAGGTTAACAACCTTCTCAAGAATCGTGACGGTCTTATGCTAGGTATCTGTAACGGATTCCAGGCTCTTATCAAGCTCGGACTTGTTCCTTACGGCGAAATCAGAGAGCTTAAAGCAAATGATCCGACGCTCACATTCAACACTATCGGCAGACATATTTCACATATGGCTTATACAAGAGTTACTTCCGTTAAGTCGCCGTGGTTTGCAAATGTCAACGCAGGCGATGTGTTTGCTGTTCCCGTGTCACACGGTGAGGGCAGATTTATGGCTGATGTTGAAACTGTAAAAGAACTTGCCAAGAACGGTCAGATTGCAACACAGTATGTTGACCTCGCCGGCAACCCAAGCAGTGACATTGAGTTCAACCTCAACGGTTCTGTTTGTGCAATTGAGGGTATCACATCACCTGACGGCAGAGTTCTCGGCAAAATGGGACACAGCGAGAGAAAGGGCGAAAACCTTTACAAAAATGTTCCTTTTGCAAAAGACCAGCAGATTTTTGAAAGCGGCGTAAAATACTTCAAGTAATTTATAACCGAATATTTTATATAAAAACTAAGGACATCCGTTTTTCGGATGTCCTTGTTGTTTGTGCGGTATAGTACGCAATAATATTGTATTGTTATTGTAGCGGCGAACCTCGTTCGCCACTACTGTATGGCAGTAGTATTGTGACATTAAAATATAATTGGCAATGTTACGCTCGGGCATTTATGGCTTTGCATTTGTAAAACTGTCTGCACGAACGGGGGACGGCGACACGCAGACAATAGATGACTTACCGTAATCGGAAATGTTGCGCTCGGGCATTTATAGCTTCGCATTTGTAAAACTGTCTGCACGAAAGGGGGACGGCGACACGCCGTTAGTAAATGCCTTGTACGGTGACTTCGCCTGAATTGATAAGTTTGGTGGTTTTGTCGGGAAGCTCTGCAATAAGCTCGCCGTCAGGGCTTACTCCCACAGCTTTTGCGGTAACGGACTTTCCGTCTTTGGTGAATGTTATATCTCTGCCGATTGTTGCGCAAAGGCTTGTGTATTCCTTTAATGCGACAGGGGAAAGCTTTAAATCGTTTTTGATGAATTCCTCTTCAATGTGGTTAAGCACACAGGCAAAAAATTTGTTCTTGTCAAAATGACCGCCTGTTGCAAGATAAATTGAAGTTGCCTTTTCTTTTATGTCATCGGGAAAATCCTGAGTATCGGCATTGATTCCGATGCCTGTAATTACATATTCTACGGCGTCAAATTCGGCACTCATTTCAGTTAAAATACCGACAAGCTTTTTCTTGCCGATGATGATATCGTTCGGCCATTTTATACGGCAGTCAAGTCCCGTGAATTCTCTGATTGCCTTGCAGACGGCAAGGCCTGCAAGAGGGGTGATTGACGATACCTCTGACGGGGCAATCTTTGGTCTTAACAAAAACGAAAAGGTGATGCTGTCATCCTTTTTTGCTTTCCAAACTCTGCCGAGTCTGCCCTTGCCCTGAGTTTGTTCTCTGGCAACGGCAACCGTGCCGTTTTCGCAACCGTCTGCACCCAGCTTTTTGAGGTAATCGTTTGTTGAACCAACCTCGTCAAGGACGATGAGGTTTTTGCCGATTACGGAAGTTTTAAGATACTTTCTGATTGCCGGCTCGTTGAGGTGTGGGGGATAGGCAACAAGGCAGTATCCGCGGTTTGTTACAGAGTCAATCCTGTAGCCCTGTTCCTTAATTCCGTTGATTGCTTTCCAAACTGCCTGCCTTGACACACCAAGCTGTTCGGAAATTTCACTGCCCGAAACATAACCGTCTGTTTTTGTTAAAAGTTCAAGAATTTTCTTTTGCATAACATCACCGATTTTAAAATTTAATGTAAAAAATTACGGACGATTCTAAACAAAATCGCCCGTTTTTGAATGTTAATTATTTACTTTTGTTTGCCGCAACAATTTTCTTTACCGCAATGCTTACTGCCGAACCGACAACAAAGCAAGCAATGATTTCAAGAATGCAGTTGATTGAAAGCGCAGGGATAACCACGGCTGTGATTACATTAAGTCCCATAACCTCAATACTGCCGAAAAGAATTGCCATAAAGCCAAGGAAGAAGGCCGTGTTCATAACAGGGCAGAGTATAGTAGCAATAAGGTCGTTAAGATTGAACTTGCCTACAGTTTTACCTTCAAATACCTTGCCCAGACCTTTTGCGATAAGTCCTGTGAACCAACCCATAAGAGCTCGTGCAACAACACAAATTATAAAGGTGTAAAACCAGTTGATTGAAAGCATTGCCGTGCCGAATGCGTCCATACCAAAGCATTGTACAAAGCTTGTGATACCAAAGAGTGTGCCGAGAATCAATCCTGCTGTAGGACCGAGAACGGTTGCACCGATTGCAATCGGAATGCAAAGGAATGAAATGGAAAGCGCACCGATCTTCAGATATCCGAGCGGTGTGAGCGCCATTACAAGCGTCAATGCGATAAGCACTGCAAGAATAACCATTCTTTGCACCTTTGAAAAGTTTCCTGTCTTGTTCATAAAAAAATTCCTCCTGCTGTTTCCCTGCTCATTTTCCGCAGGTGAAACGCAAATAATATTTACAAGGGGAGAACCCCGTTGCATCAAATTAATAATTCAAAAACAAGTTGTATATTAAATTGTCTTTATTTTTTATTTCTCTCGTAAATAATTTTGAGTCCGTCAAGAATAATATTCTCATCAAAGATAATATCGTGACGGCAGTTTTTGATTGCAAGCGGAGCAAGACCGCCTGTGGCAATAACCTTGCATTCTGTCTTGCATTCCTCGTTAAACATATCAACCATTCCGTCAAGCATACAGGCTGTTCCGAACATAATTCCCGAACGAATGCAGTCGGATGTGTTTGATGAAATTACCCTCTTTGGAGCTTTCATATCAACAGATGACAGCAACGCACCGTGATTTGTGAGTGCGTCAAGCGAAATTCCCATACCGGGGGCGATTGCACCGCCGTGATATGCGTTGCTTGCGTCAACATAGACAATTGCGGTTGCAGTTCCCATAAAAATCATAATGAGGGGACCGCCGTATTTTTCACACGCTCCCACACAGCCGGCAACAATATCGGCACCCAAGGTTTCGGGATGTTCTATCTTGATGTCAAGACCTGTCTTGAGTCCCGGACCGATGAGCAGACTTTTTTTGCCTGTAACGGTCATAATCGCACTTCTGAGATTATATGTAAATTTAGGAACAACAGAGCTTATAATAGTGCCGTCAATGTTTTTTGCGTCGATGTTGTAAATCTGTAAAAATGTGAAAAGTTCAACGGCAAGCTCGTCGCTTGTTTTGTTTTCATCGGTTGAAAAACGGAGTTTGAATTTTAAATTATCTCCGTCAAAAATGCCGAGCTTGACATTGGTGTTTCCGACATCTGCCGCAAGCAGCATTGCTGTTCCCTCCAAACGGTTTTTATAAATAAGCTTTTACAAAAGCTTAGATTTAATCGTACTTTACTTTGCTTATTATATCATAAAAAATTATTTCTTCAAGGGTGAATTTAAGGAATTTATCCGATTTTTGGAAAATCCGAAAAAATTGTTGAAATTTGCGTTGGATTGTGTATAATTAAAATAGGTGTGTATAACACGGTCATGTATTACGCAAAATTCTGAAAGGAATGGTTTATTAAATGGACAGTTCAGAAATCAAGCAGCTCCAAATTCTTGCCGCAAGGTCAAGAATGGGCGCAATTCTCGGCACTTACCACGCCAAATCAGGTCATCCCGGCGGATCGCTTTCGGCAGCAGATATTTTCACATATCTCTACTTTAAGGAAATGAATGTTGATCCTAAAAATCCCGATATGCAGGACAGAGATCGTTTTGTTCTTTCAAAAGGTCACTGCTGTCCGGCTCTTTATGCAACACTTGCACTCAAGGGCTTTTTTGAATGGGACGAGCTTACAAAGCTCCGTCATGTAGGCGCTATGCTTCAGGGACATCCCGATATGAAGGGTACTCCCGGTATTGATATGAGTACAGGCTCACTCGGTCAGGGTATTTCGGCTGCCTGCGGTATGGCACTTGCGGCTAAGCTTGATAACAAGAGCTATCGCACATATACAGTTCTCGGTGACGGTGAAGTTGAAGAAGGTCAGGTTTGGGAGGCTGCAATGTTTGCCGCTCACAACAAGCTTGACAATCTCGTTGTAATTGTTGACCAGAACGGACTTCAGATTGACGGTACTGTTGAAGAGGTTGCAGGCATTGAGCCTCTTGATAAAAAGTTTGAAAGCTTTGGCTTTGAAGTAATCAAAATTGACGGTCACGACTTCAATCAGATTGAATCGGCTCTCGAAAAGGCTAAGACAGTAAAGGGCAAGCCTACTGCAATTCTTGCCAAGACAATCAAGGGCAAGGGCGTTTCATTTATGGAAAATCAGGTTGGCTGGCACGGCACTGCTCCCAACAAGGAACAGTATGAACAGGCTACTGCCGAGCTTCAGGCTGAAATTGACAGATTGGAGGGCAACTGCTGATGGCACAGGTAATTAAAAAGGCTACAAGAGAAAGCTTTGGCATGGCTCTTTGTGAGCTTGCAAAGACAAATAAGGACATTATTGTTTTTGATGCAGACCTCGCAGCTGCTACAAAGACAGGAATTTTTAAAAAAGAGTTTCCCGAAAGATTTTTTGACTGCGGTATTGCCGAGGGCAATATGGTAGGTGTTGCGGCAGGTATGGCAGCGGCAGGCAAAATTCCCGTTGCCGCATCATTCGCAATGTTTGCAACAGGCAGAGCATTTGAGCAGATTCGCAACTCGGTTGCTTACCCTCATCTTAATGTTAAAATTGCCGGCAGCCACGCAGGTATTTCAACAGGTGAAGACGGTGCTACTCATCAGTGCCTTGAAGATATCGGCATTATGCGTACAATTCCGGGTATGGTTGTCCTTAACCCTGCCGATCACTACGAAATGATGGCCGCTACAAAGGCTGCAATTGAGTACAACGGTCCTGTTTATATCCGTCTCGGCAGACTTGCTGTTGACAGCTTTAATGATCCCGATACCTATACATTTGAGCTCGGCAAGGGTATTACTCTCCATGAGGGCAACGATGTGGCTGTTATTGCAACAGGACTTGTTGTAAACGAGGCTTTAAAGGCTGTTAAGGAACTTGAAGCTGAGGGCATCAACGCTCGTCTTATCAATATTCACACAATAAAGCCTATCGACAGAGATATCATCATTAAGGCTGCAAAGGAAACAGGCAGAATCATCACCGTTGAGGAACACAATGTTATCGGCGGTCTCGGCGATGCTGTTTGTGATGTTGTAAGCGCAGAGTGTCCTGTTAAGGTTACAAAGATCGGTGTGAACGATCGTTTCGGTTACAGCGGTCCGGCTCTTGAGCTTCTTGACAAATTCGGTCTGACACAGCCGCACCTTGCAAAGGTTGTCAGAGATGTTGTTAAAGAGGACAAATAATTTCTGAATTAATTTAATAATTGCAAAATATTAACGGTCGGTTTGTTCAAGCCGACCGTTTTTTGTATGTATCGTTCAAGAATAAAAAGCAAAGGGCGGATATCGCAAAAAACGGCAGCCGCCCTTTTTATATTAAAACATCCTCAGCAATAAGCCGAATGGGGCTTAGTCAGCGTGCTTTATCAGCAGCCGCAGCCACAGCCGTTGTTGTCACAACCACAGCCGCCGTTGTTTCCGCCGCAACAGCAGAGAACGATGATAAGAAGAATAATCCATGAGCAGCAACCGTTGCCGTTACCAAAGTTACACATACGCTTACCTCCTTTCGTTTACACTACATATTATTGCAAAAGGAGAAATGTGTGACATCAAAAAATGACGGCTGCGAAAATATTCGTAACCGTCATCAATTGTAATGATTTAATTAAACATTGAATCTGAAAAGAACGACATCGCCGTCTTTCATAACATAGTCCTTGCCTTCACTGCGGACAAGACCTTTTTCTTTTGCGGCTGTCATACTTCCGCAGGCGATAAGGTCGTCATATGCGATAACCTCGGCTCTGATAAATCCACGCTCAAAATCCGAGTGAATTTTGCCTGCTGCCTGAGGTGCTTTTGTTCCTTTTTTGATTGTCCATGCACGAACCTCCTGTTTGCCGGCTGTAAGGTAGGAGATAAGTCCGAGAAGTGCATAGCATTCCTTGATAAGTCTGTCAAGACCGCTTTCTTCAAGTCCCATATCGGCAAGGAACATTTCCTTTTCTTCCTTGTCCATTTCAACGATTTCTTCCTCAATCTGAGCACAGATTGGAAGAACGCCTGCGTGTTCCTCGGCGGCAATTTTCTGAACAGCCTTGTAGCCCTCGTTTGAGTCGATGCCGTTTGAGAAATCCTCGTCACTCATATTTGCGGCATAGATAACAGGCTTGTTTGTGAGAAGTGCAACCTCTGAAAGAATTGCCTTTTCGTCATCGTCACATTCAACACTTCTTGCGGGTTTGCCCTCGTTGAGTGCGTCAAGAACTCTTTCAAAAAGGTCGATGTCTTTCTGATACTTTTTATCGCCCTTGAGCATTTTCTTTGTCTTGTCAATTCTGCGTTCGAGCATTTCAACATCGGAGAGAATAAGCTCAAGATTAATTGTTTCAATGTCACGAGCAGGGTTGATGTTGCCTTCAACATGGATAATGTCGTCGTTTTCAAAGCAACGGACAACATGAACGATAGCGTCACACTCACGGATGTTTGAAAGGAACTTGTTGCCGAGTCCCTCGCCCTTTGATGCACCCTTTACAAGACCTGCAATATCTACAAATTCAATTGATGCAGGAGTATATTTGTCAGGATCATACATTTCCGCAAGTTTATCAAGTCTTTTGTCCGGAACTGCAACAACGCCGATATTCGGTTCAATTGTGCAGAAAGGATAGTTTGCACTTTGAGCACCTGCGTCTGTAATTGCGTTAAAAAGTGTACTTTTGCCGACATTTGGAAGTCCGACGATTCCGAGTTTCATTTATTTTCACCTCAAATAATATTCGGGCAATGCTTGCCTATTTTCACTGAATATTGTATTATTATATCGTATGGATACTTACTCTGTCAATTAACAGACGAGTAATGCACACTTTGTTAAGTATATCACATAAAATTGCTTTAAACAATAAGAAAGGAAATTTTTATGAGCGAAATAAATACATATTCTGTAACAATTAAGGTGGAAGAAGAAAATCTTGCCGTTTCAATGGGCAGCGGCAGTCTTTGCGTGCTTGCAACTCCGTGCGTTGTGGCTCTTATGGAAAATGCCGCCGCAGCTCTTGCAGACAAGGTTCTTGACAACGATGAGCTTACAACAGTAGGTACGATGATTTCAATTGAACACACAAGCCCTACTCCTCTCGGTGCTGAGGTTACGGCAACAGCCGTTCTTAAAAGCGTTGACGGCAGAATGTTTAATTTTGAAGTTTTTGCCGAAGATAAAAAGGGTGAAATTGCAAGAGGCACTCACACAAGAGTAAGCGTAAAATCAGAAAAATTTCAGATGAAGGCGGACAGCAAGTTTGATGAATAAGTACAAATATTATCTGTTTGACCTTGACGGCACAATCAGCGAGAGCGCATTGGGCATAAGAGAGTCACTTGAAAACGCAATTAAAAGTATGGGCAAGCCGTTGCCGAATCTTGACGATTACACATTGTACATTGGACCGCCGTTGCTTGATACGTTCCGCAATATCTGCCGTTTCAATGAGGAAGAATCGGCAAGAGGCGTTGAGATTTATCGTGAATACTACAACACCAAGGGCAAGCTTGTGAACAAGCTTTATGACGGCATTGACAGGGTTCTTGCAGAGCTTAAAAACAGCGGTGCAAAGCTTGCCGTGTGTTCGTCAAAGTATGAAAAGTTTGCCGAAGAAATTACAGAACTTCTCGGTGTGTATGATATGTTTGACGCAATCTGCGGTTCAACACTTGACGGCAGTCGAAAAGATAAAAAAGACCTTATTCCGTATGCAGTTGAAAGACTTGGCGGCAGCCTTGAAAATGACAGAGAAAATATCGTCATGATAGGTGACACTTGGTTTGACACAAAGGGAGCAAGACTTTGCGGTGTGGATTTTGTCGGTGTTGAATACGGCTACGGCGACCTTGAAAGCATGAAAAAAGAGGGTGGCAGGGTGTTTGTAAAAACCACGGCTGAACTCTTGGATGTTCTTACAAAGTAAATAATTTGAAATCGGACAAACGGAATTATCCGAAGATTTTTCGCATACATTTTATCAGAGAATAAAATGTGCGGAGGATTTAAAATGTTCGTTTTTAATTTAAAAATCAAGGCTAAGAAAACGGTAATAACAGCGGCTGTGCTGTCCGTAGCAGCGGCAATAATATGTACAGCCGTCACGGTTGCAATAAATTCACGGTTGCCCGATACAGCCGTGAGTGATAAAACAGGGGAGTATTCTCTTGTGCTTAATGACGGCGAGGAGAAAAAATTTCTTGAACAGTTCGGAATTGAAACCGCCGATGCAAAGCCCGAAAAATGCGCGGTTGTAATTCCGTCGGATTTTAATAAATATTATGAGGAATACAACGAACTACAAAAGAAAATCGGACTTGACCTCGGAAAATTTAAAGGCAAAGAGGTTACGGAGATTATCGTTCCCCTGGAAAAGCCAAAGGATAACAATGCCGTTTTGCTTGTTTACAAAAACAGGGTAATCGGCGGACACATTACAAACGGAGAATACGGCAGCAAAAATCTGCCGCTTGTTGATTAAGATGGAAAGACTCGATAAAATTATTTCGTCACAAAGAGCCGACGGCAGAAAAGAGGTTCAAAAGCTGATTAAAAGCGGTGCGGTTCTTGTGAACGGAAAAATCTGTAAAAAGCCTGATACAAAGGTTGACCCCGACAAGGATGAAATTGTTGTGGACGGACAGGCTTTGAATTACAGCAAATACATATATATAATGATGAACAAGCCTGCGGGAGTTGTGTCGGCAACCGAGGACAGGCAATTTAAGACTGTTATTGACATTATCCCCGAGGATATGAAACGAAAGGGACTTTTCCCCGTCGGCAGACTTGACCGTGATACGGAGGGACTGCTTCTTATTACAGATGACGGTGACTTTGCGCACAGCATAACCTCGCCTAAAAAGCATGTGGACAAGAAGTATGTTGCAAAGCTTGACGGAGAAATCACAGAAGATACCGTAAAGGCTTTTTCTGACGGAATTGAGTTCTCTGACGGTACGAAGTGTCGCAGTGCCGTGCTTGAATGTGACGAAAATGATAAAAAAACAGGAATTGTCACAATTTGTGAGGGTAAATATCATCAGGTTAAAAAAATGTTTTTGTGTTGTGGATTAAAAGTTGTGCATCTTCAACGAATTTCAATAGGCGGTTTGTATCTTGATAGCAATTTGCACATAGGCGAGTGCAAATTGTTAACGGATTTGGATAAAAAGTCGGTTTTTATCGGCAATATACACTAAAAAATGCATCTGAATTTTATCCTGTGTCGGTTTTAAATAAAATAATGCATATATCTTTGGTCAATTTCGGTATGGTCAAATTGTGCGAAAAGTGGTATATTAATGTATGTAATAAAGCTAAGGACTTTATCGTTATCGACTAATTGGAGGTTTATACACAATGGCAAATGTTTCATTAAGACATGTTTACAAAATCTATGACGGCGGTGTAACTGCTGTTACAGACTTCAACCTTGAAATTGCCGACAAAGAATTCATCATTCTCGTTGGCCCTTCAGGTTGCGGTAAATCAACAACCCTCAGAATGATTGCAGGTCTTGAGGATATTTCAAAGGGCGAGCTTTACATCGGCGATACACTCGCAAACGATGTTGCTCCTAAGGACAGAGATATCGCAATGGTATTCCAGAACTATGCTCTTTATCCTCATATGACTGTATATGATAATATGGCATTCGGTCTTAAACTCCGTAAGTTCTCTAAGGAAGAGATTAAGAGAAGAGTTGAAGAGGCTGCAAGAATCCTTGGTATCGAGCAGTATCTTGACAGAAAGCCAAAGGCTCTTTCAGGCGGTCAGAGACAGCGTGTTGCTCTCGGTCGTGCTATCGTTCGTAACCCGAAGGTATTCCTTCTTGACGAACCGCTTTCAAACCTTGATGCTAAGCTCCGTGCTCAGATGAGAACAGAGATTTCAAAAATTTATCAGCGTCTCGGCACAACATTTATCTATGTAACCCATGACCAGACAGAGGCTATGACAATGGGTACAAGAATTGTTGTTATGAAAGACGGTTTCATTCAGCAGGTTGATACTCCTCAGCATCTTTATGATATGCCTTGCAATATGTTTGTTGCCGGATTTATCGGTTCACCTCAGATGAACTTCATCAACGCTGTTCTCTCTAAGAACGGCGGCAAGTATACTCTTGATTTTGACAAGTATCATGTTCCTGTTCCGGAGTCAAAGGTCAATGCTGACCTCGACAACTATGTTGGCAAGGAAGTTGTTTTGGGCATCCGTCCTGAGCATGTTCACGATGAGCCTGAAGAAATTGCTAAGGCTGAGTGTCTTCTCAAAGCCAATGTTGATGTTACCGAGCTTATGGGCGCTGAAATTTATCTCTATGTAAATATCAACGGTACACCTATCACAGCTCGTGTTGAACCTACTTCAACAGCTAAGCCGGGCGACGACATTGAGATTGCTTTCGACCTCAGCAAGATTCACATCTTTGACAAGGATACTGAGAAAACAATCACAAACTGATTATAATTTAATTTGTTTTTTACGGCGGAGCGTTATGCTCCGCCGCTTTTGCGTTTTGTGTAACAGTAGCGGCGGTCAGTGACCGCCAATCGAACCGATTTTCACAATCGGTTCGACATTACAAATGACCTGTTTAATTAACAATGATATAATAATGTATTTGCTGTGTGTCGTTTTGGTTTTGCAACCAAAACGATTGGCGTTCACTGAACGCCGCTACTGTATGTACTATCAATTGCAATGTTTCGCTCCGGCAAAATATGTTATGACCTTTTCAAACTGTCTGCACGAATAGGGAACGGCGGCTCACCGTGGTTGAATTTTAATGTATGAACATTTTTCGTATTTTGTCACAAAACCAACACAATGTTGTGATATATTAAAAAACAGATAAAAATCTGTGACAATTGTTTAATTTTGCTTTCAAAACTGTAACTTGTTGCTGATTATGCAAATTCTCTAAAAAAATTCAAGAAAAATTGTAAATAGAGGTTGATTTTTTTCTCGTTTTTGTGTAATATGTATATGAGACAGATTGTATTTTATTGAACTCTTTTACAATCACAATATATAACTGCGGAGAAAACGAGGTAAAAATTTATGTCAAACAGATTATTTCAAGGTATTGTACACCAGATGAAAGACGCAATCGACAGAACGATTGGCGTAATTGACGAGACTTCGGTTGTTATTGCCTGCTCCGAGCTTGGAAAAATCGGCGAGGTAAACGAGAGCGTTAATTCCGAAACACTCAGCTCGACAGCACCGTTTGTTGTGAACGGCTATACATACAGATCTTTCGGCAGCAATGCAAAGTATGATTATGCAGTATTTGTTCAGGGTACCGATGAGTATGCACAGAAGTATGCTCAGCTTTTGTCGGTTTCTTTTGCAAGCATCAAGCAGTATTATGACGAAAAGTACGATCGTTCAAACTTTATTAAGAATGTTATTCTTGACAATATTCTTCCGGGTGACATTTACCTTAAAGCAAGAGAGCTTCACTTTAACAGCGAGGTTTCCCGTGTGTGTCTGCTTATTAAAATTGTTTCAAAAACAGATGTTTCCGCTTATGATATAATTCAGAATCTTTTCCCGGACAAGTCAAAGGACTTTGTTATAAACATTAACGAGGTTGAAATTGCACTTGTTAAGGAAATTAAACCCGACACAGAGAGCCGTGACCTTGAAAAGCTTGCAAGCTCGATTTCAGACACACTTTCGAGCGAGTTCTACACACACTGTGTTGTCGGCATCGGTACAACGGTTACAGGCATCAAGGATCTTGCAAGAAGCTTTAAGGAGGCTCAGTCAGCTCTTGAGGTTGCAAAGGTATTTGACACAGACCGTACAATCGTAAGCTATGATAACCTCGGCATTGCCCGTCTTATCTATCAGCTTCCCACAACATTGTGTGAAATGTTCCTCAAAGAAGTTTTCAAGCGTGGTTCAATTGAGAGCCTTGATCAGGAAACTCTCTTTACAATCCAGCGTTTCTTTGAAAACAACCTCAATGTTTCCGAAACATCAAGAAAGCTTTTTGTACACAGAAACACTCTTGTGTACAGACTTGAAAAAATTAAAAAGCTCACAGGTCTTGACCTTCGTGAGTTTGAGGACGCAATCGTGTTCAAGGTAGCTCTTATGGTTAAGAAATACCTTAACGCAAGTCCTACAAAATACTGATTTGGTTAAAGTGTGCCCGAGCACAGTGTCTTGCTGTGCTCTGGGCGTTTTGACTTTTTATGAGTATTTGTACAATAACTACAAAACAAAGGTGACTTTATGATTGATTTTATAAATGTGTCTAAAACATACCCTAATGGCACTCATGCTCTCTACGGTATTACGCTGAGTATTGATAAGGGCGAGTTTGTATTTATTGTCGGTGCATCGGGCGCAGGCAAGAGTACATTTCTTAAACTCATTATGCATGAGGAGACTCCGACATCGGGCAAAATCGTTATCAACGACACTGATGTTACAAAGCTGAGAAGGAGCAAGGTTCCTTATATGCGCCGTCATATGGGCATTGTTTTTCAGGATTTCAGACTTATTGACAAGATGAATGTTTTCGACAATGTTGCGTTTGCGATGCGTGCTGTCGGAAAACCTTCGGCAGTAATCAAAAAGCGTGTTCCGTATGTGCTTGAGCTTGTCGGTCTTAAAGATAAGATGAAAAACAGACCGAGTGAACTCTCAGGCGGTGAGCAACAGCGTGTAAGCCTTGCAAGAGCCCTTGTGAATAACCCCGAAATTATTATTGCCGATGAGCCGACAGGTAATGTTGACCCCGAGATGTCACACGAAATCATTGAGCTTCTCAATGAAATTAACGCAACAGGCACAACCGTTATTGTTGTAACGCATGAACATGACCTTGTTCGTGAGTTTGACAGACGAGTTGTTGTTCTTGACCACGGAAAAATTAAGAGCGACACCAAGGATTTGTTTGTTAAAGATGACTATGCTGATGATTACGGTGATAACAGCGGTGAAGAAGAAAACACACCGGATTATCCCGATAATGCAGTGGTTGTTCCGGAATAATGCGTTTGCGCAAATAGGATTTTGAAAGGATTTTTGATATGACCGGATTTGGTTATTTGGCAAAAGAAGGTTTCAAAAATGTGTGGAACAACCGTATTATGAGTATCGCTTCTGTTTGCGTACTTATAAGCTGTCTTGTTCTCACAGGTGCGGCGGCACTTTTTTCGATGAATGTTGACAATGTTGTTGAATCTGTCGGCAAGTCAAACGAAACCTCTGTATACATTAAAAACGGATATTCACAGCTTGAGGCTGTTTATGTAGGAAAAGAAATTGAAAAGCTTGACAATGTTGAGTCGGCAACCTTTCTTTCAAAGGAAGATGCGATAAAGCAGTATAAATCTACTCTCGGTGATGATCTTTTTGCCGAGATGCAGGGCAGAAACAAACTCCCCGATTCTTTCATTGTAGTTATGAAGGACTTGTCGAAGTATGACGATACTGTTGCTCAGATTAAAAAAATTGACGGTGTTGACAGCATAAGCAACCACCGTGAGCTTGCAAAGAAGCTTACGGACATCAGCAATCTTGTCAATATGATTTGTATTGCGGTTGTTTGTGCGCTGACAATCATTTCAATCTTCATCATTGCCAACACAATTCGTGCAACGATGTATTCACGAAGATTTGAAATCAGCATTATGAAATCGGTCGGTGCAACGAACTCGTTTGTACGATGGCCGTTTCTTATTGAAGGTATGATAATCGGACTTATTTCCGCAATTGTTTCAACAGGCGCAATTGCAATCCTCTATGAGACTGCACAGGCTCTTGTTTATCAGATTGTTCCGATTGATTTCATTCCGATTAACAATGTCATCTGGATTACAGGCGGCTTGTTTGCAATTGCAGGTATTGTTATCGGCTTCTTCGGCAGCTTTATTTCAATCAGAAAATACCTTAAAATGGAAGGTAACGAAATACTCGGTTGGTAATCCCGACAGAAATCTTAAAGGAGGAGATTACAATGAACAAATTAAAAAGAATTTTATGTGCAATGCTCTGCGTATGCATGATTTCAATTCCAATGGCAATACCGACTACTGTTTCTGCTGAGGACAGCATCTCAGACCTTGAACAACAGCTTCAGCAGCTTGAACAGGAAAATCAGAAGTATCAGAAGATTCTTGATGATACAAAGTCTGACATCGCAGAAAAGGAAGAATACAAGAGCGCCCTTGTAAGCAAGGTTCAGGTTCTTGATGAAAAAATTGCAGTAACCCGTGAGAAAATTTCAAGCCTTAACGATGATATTAAGGAAAAGCAGGACGCTTATGACAAGGGACTTTCGGAAGTTGAGGATCAGTTTGACGCACTTGCAAACAGACTCAGAATTCTCTATATGTCAGGCAATGCAACCGACCTTGAAATCATTTTCGGCGCAAAGGATTTTTCTGACCTTATTGATAAGATGGAGCTTGTAAAGAGCCTTGCAAACAGCGACAAGGAGCTTATCAGCGAAATCCAGACAAAGCTGGACGAGCTCAGCACCAAGAAGGAATCCCTTGAGGCCGACAAGAAAGACCTTGAAACTCAGCAGGCGTCATTGAAGTCGGATCAGGACGAGTTTAATAAACTCATTTCCGATAATGACGAGATTCTTAAAAATCTTTACGCATCAAATTCCGAGGCGCAGAATTCCTTGGAAAGTGCGGCTTTGCAGAGTGATGAGATTGAAGCTAAAATCAGCGAGTACTATGCCGCTCAGAAGGCTGCTGCGGAACAGGCTGCTAAGGCTTCACAGAGCTCAAGCAGTTCATCAAGCAGCTCTTCAAGCAGTTCATCAAGCGGCTCAAGCAGTTCGGGTTCATCAAGCTCAGGCTCTTCAAGCTCGGGTTCATCATCTGTAATTGTTCCGTCAGGTTCAGGCTTTGCATGGCCTACACCGGGCTTTGTAAGCCTTTCATCTGAATGGTTTGAGGACAGAGAAGTTTATAACCACGGCGGAATTGATATTGCCGGCGCAGGCATCATGGGAACTCCTGTTGTTGCGGCTGCCGACGGTACTGTTGTTGCAACCAACAGCAGTTGTACACACAACTGGGGCAAGAGCTACAGCTGCGGCTGCGGCGGCGGTTATGGTAACTATGTAATGATCAGCCACGCGGGCGGTAAGATGACAGTTTACGGTCACCTTACAAGTCTTACAGTAAGTTCAGGTCAGTCTGTTTCTAGAGGACAGGTTATCGGCTATGTCGGTTCAACAGGTAACTCAACAGGACCTCACCTCCACTACGAATGCCGTCTTAACGGTGTAAGATACAACCCGATGTCTGAGTATCCGTACATGTGATAATTTCTTTGATACATACACAATTTGATAATTAATTTAAAAGCCTTCGCATATACTTAAATAAGTAAATATGCGGAGGTTTTTGTTTTGATTACTTCATTGAATGTTGTGTTTCCCGAAAAGTGCGGGAAAATAAGGGGATTTTTTAACAGGCTGAGGGGGGACAAGGTGTGCGTTGAAATCAAAAGGGCAAGGGGCGTAAGCGTAAAACAGCTTACATACATCTGTCGCAGACAAAAGGTCAATCTCAATAAAATTGACAGGGCAATCGGCAGTCAGCGCACAAGACTTTTGTGTTGCGAAGAAATGACTTTCCCAAATGACAGCGGTTACAAGCGTTTTTACTCGCCGCTTTTTTCGGCAAGACTTTGTACAAATATGGCACTTTATGCCCTCAGCAAATTTGACGCTCCCGAAAGGCTGACGGTCGGAATTTATGATCCCGACGCACAATGCACCGACCTTGTTTCATTTGTGTTGAAATATACGGGCAATGTCTGTATTATCACAGACAACGAAGATGTGTTCTATGATGAACTGAATACCATTGCCGAAGAAACGGGTGCGTGTGCCGTTGTTACTCACCACCGTGAACAGCTTTCAAATTGTGACCTTGTCATTGCACCGTTTGAAATTGAAGAAAATTTGCCTGTAAGAAATGATGCGGTTATCCTCACAAACGGCAGACCTAAGGAAAATATAAAGGGCTTTGTGTATTTTCGCTATTGCTTTAAAATGCCGAATGGTTTCGCACTTTTGCGGCCTGAGGGATTGTCGGAGGAATACTTCTGCTCAGCACTCTATACACTCGGTTCACAGTACGAGCTCGGTTCAATTGTTCCCGATTTGTGCCGTAATGACAATGAGGCACAGACAGTGAAATCTCTTTGCAGTTATCTTGCCCGTTTTGCTTGACAATCGGTGTGAAAAAAATTATAATAAATCTATATGCAGTTTTTTGCTGATATGAAAGAATTTTATACCGTATGCACGCCTGTGCAGGTGCGGTATTAACTGAAAGGAACGATATAAAATGGCAGCTAAACCAACAATGCTTACTGCGGAAGGTCTTAAAAATCTTGAAGAGGAGCTTGCAGAATTACAAAATGTCAAGCGTAAAGAAATTGCAGAGAAAATCAAGGTAGCCCGTTCCTACGGCGACTTGTCCGAGAACAGTGAATATGATGACGCAAAGAACGAGCAGGCTATTATGGAGGCAAGAATCGCTACTATCGAGTCTATCCTCAAAACTGCTCAGATTATTGATGAGTCCGAAACATCTAACGATAAGGTACACCTCACTTCTGTTGTTACAATCGAAATGGTTGGCACAGACAGACAGATGACATACAAAATCGTTGGTTCGGGTTCTAACGAAACAAATCCCGCACAGGGCAAAATTTCTGACGAATCACCTGTGGGCAAGGCTCTCATGGACAGATGTGTCGGTGATGTTGTTGAGGTTGAAACCCCCGGCGGCGTAAAGGCATTTAAGATTCTTGAAATCTCAAAGTAATTTGTTTATCTATTGAATTTTTGCTGACGGATTCTGCTTTTGCAATCCGTCAGATTTATTGATGTTGAAAAAGAGAGGAATGATTGGAAATGAGTCAGAAGCCACAGCAGACCGGCACAAGCGATGTTATCAAGGTCAGATACGAAAAGCTTGCCGCCCTCAAAGAAGCAGGCAGAGATCCGTTTGTAATTACAACAAGTGCCCGTGATGTTCTCACGGAAACAATTAAAAACAATTTTGAAGAGTACGAAAACAAAGATGTATGCGTTGCAGGCCGTTTGCTTTCAAAAAGAGGCAAGGGCAAGGTTTCGTTTATGGATCTTTGGGATCGTTCGGGCAAAATCCAGATTTTTGCAAAATTTGACGATCTCGGTGAAGAAGAATACGGTTTCCTTAAAAAGTGGGATATCGGCGATATCGTTGAAGTAAAGGGCTTTGTTTTCAAAACGCAAATGGGCGAAATTTCTGTTCATGCAAAAGAGGTTAAGCTCCTTTCCAAATCACTCAAACCCCTCCCCGAAAAGTATCACGGTCTTACAAATACAGACCTTCGTTACCGTCAGCGTTATGTTGACCTTATTATGAATCCCGAGGTAAAGGATACCTTTGTAAAGCGTTCAAAAATTATCGGCAGTATCCGCCGTTACCTTGACAATCAGGGCTTTATGGAGGTTGAAACTCCTATGCTCGTTGCAAATGCCGGCGGTGCGTCGGCTCGTCCGTTCCTTACCCACTTCAACGCTCTTGACGAGGATTTAAAGCTTAGAATTTCTCTTGAACTTTACCTCAAAAGACTTATCGTAGGCGGACTCGAAAAGGTTTACGAAATCGGCAGAGTATTCCGTAACGAGGGTGTTGACACCCGTCACAACCCTGAGTTTACTCTTATGGAGCTTTATCAGGCATATACCGACTACAACGGTATGATGGATCTTACCGAAAACCTCTATCGCCATGTTGCACAGGAGGTTCTCGGCACAACAACAATCACATACAACGGCATTGAAATGGATCTTGGCAAGCCGTTTGAGCGAATTACAATGCTTGACGCTGTTAAAAAGTATTCAGGCGTTGATTTCAACGAAATTAATTCTGATGAAGAGGCAAAGGCAATTGCTAAGGAAAAGGGTGTTGAGTTTGAAGAACGCCACAAGAAGGGCGACATCCTCAACCTTTTCTTTGAAGAATTTGCAGAAGAGCATATGATTCAGCCTACTTTCGTTATGGATCATCCGATTGAGATTTCTCCGCTTACAAAGAAGAAACCCGAAAATCCCGATTATGTTGAGAGATTCGAGTTCTTTATGAACGGCTGGGAAATGGCTAATGCATATTCAGAGCTTAACGATCCGATTGACCAGAGAGAGCGTTTTAAGGCTCAGGAGGCACTTCTCGCACAGGGCGATGATGAGGCTAACACAACCGATGAGGATTTCCTCAATGCACTTGAAATCGGTATGCCTCCGACAGGCGGTATCGGCTTTGGTATCGACAGAATGTGTATGCTCCTCACAGATTCAGCCGCAATCCGTGATGTTCTCCTCTTCCCGACAATGAAGAGTTTGGATTCCGACAAGAAGCCGTCAGGCATTCCGAAAACAAAGGATGCTGTTGTTGAAGAAAAGATTGACTTCTCAAAGGTGAAGGTTGAGCCTTTGTTTGAAGAATATGTTGATTTTGAAACATTCTCAAAGTCAGATTTCCGTGCAGTAAAGGTTAAGGCTTGCGAGGCTGTTAAGAAGTCGAAGAAGCTTTTACAGTTCACTCTTGATGACGGCACAGGCACAGACCGCACAATTTTAAGCGGTATCCATGCTTATTATGAGCCTGAAGAGCTGGTTGGAAAGACTCTTATCGCTATCACAAATCTTCCGCCGAGAGCAATGATGGGTATTGACTCCTGCGGTATGCTCCTCAGCGCAGTTCACGAAGAAGAAGGCGAAGAAAAACTCCACCTCCTCATGGTAGATAACCATATCCCCGCAGGTGCAAAGCTCTATTAAAATATGATGTAAAAATGTACCGTTTACAAAATAGATTGATGCAGAAATCGGTGCAAGCAAGGAAAAATCGCATAATTAGTGCAGTGAGTGGGCAATTCCAATCGGGATTGCCCATTTTTAAAATAAACAGAAATACAAATCGGTATTTAATGCTTAACGAGGAGGAATAAACATGGCGAAGAAAGAGGAAAGATTTGAAGTTATATTTAGAGATGGAAGTTCGCTTAAAGATGAAGGGATTCGACAAATTCTTGTAGATAAGGAGACTGGAGTTAATTATCTTTGTTGGAAATCTGGATACGGGGCTGGTATTACACCTCTTCTGGATTCTGAAGGAAAAGTCATAGTTACTAAGTAAAATTAAAGTTTGTAGAATTAAGAAAATCGAAATTTATAAAGGAGAATATTGATGAAATTATTTTTATGTTCGCACTTTTCAAGTGTAGGAAGTCTGATAAAGGAAGAAATTGAAAATAAGAAAGTCGCATTTATTCCAACAGCTTCGCTGCGTGAAGGCTACACCGGTTATGTCGGCTCGGCTCGAAAATTATTCAAAAAGTTGGGAGCAATCGTAACTGAAATTGATATTTCAACGGAGGCTTATTCAACGATACAGTCTGTTTTTGAAGATGCGGATGTGATATATTTTACCGGCGGAAATTCTTTCTTTCTTATGGACCAGCTCCGTAAAACGGGAACTGATGGGCTGCTGAAAAAGGAATTGGCAAATGGAAAATTGATGATCGGCGAGTCGGCAGGCGCAATTATATGCGCTCCAAGCATCCAATATATCGAGCAAATGGATGAAAAGCCGGAGGACTACTCACAAGAAGATGATGCAGGGCTTGATTTGATTGATTTCTATGTTCTTCCGCATTATCTTACAGCACCATTTAAGAAAGTTACCGAGAAAATAATGACTGAGTTTTCGGATTTGAATCTATGCCCAATTAACAACCGTCAGGGAATTGTAATTGATGGTGAAGATTCAAAGGTTATTTGCAAAGACTAATTTGAAAATTCCAGTTTGTCGAACACATGAAAATTTGAAGTTTACAGCGAGGTGAAAGAG
>ERZ791858.18-NODE-18-length-218550-cov-16.304094_pt1 | contig 218550 bp, 193 predicted proteins | sample MGYA00510284_ERZ791858 | MGnify/ENA primary metagenome ERZ791858 (study PRJEB30046, sample SAMN00792077) | human gut metagenome | study: EMG produced TPA metagenomics assembly of the A metagenome-wide association study of gut microbiota in type 2... | reverse complement strand
AAGAAGAAGACAGTTGAAATAAAAAAGAGATTACCACCAAATTTGACGAAGAACCCATAGAATCAATCACACTTAAAGCAGCTTCTTCGGGAGTCAACCCTAGAAAATGCGCCCAAGGATGAACGACAATGTAACTTTTCCTATTCGAAAGATCTGAAATAACAGCACATCCACCATTAATCTCCGTCAATGAATGAATAAAGCGTTGATGTTGCTCTACAACTCCATTGTCCAATATTTCATCGGCTATCAGTTGTGTCGCATAAACTTCATCTATTTCCTTTTGTAATACGTCCATCTTATAAAATGGTTATTATTCAGTATTGTTGCACACGGAGGTATGAGCTATCTTTGCACCACAAAGATAATCAAATAAGAAATGATCATGAAACATTTAAAAATCAAAATCATGTCAATAGCCTTTATGGCAGTAACAACTTCTTCTATGGCACAAAGTTTGAATAAGATGAACTGGCTGAACGAGCCTCAACAGTGGGAAATAAAAGATGGCAAAACCTTAGTGATGGATGTTCCTGCAAAAACAGACTTTTGGAGGATTTCTCATTATGGATTCACAGTGGACGACGGACCTTTCTATTATGCGACTTATGGTGGAGAATTTGAAGCCAAAGTAAAGATAACCGGCAACTATGTCACCACCTTTGACCAAATGGGATTAATGCTGCGCATCGACCATGAGAACTGGATAAAAGCAGGTGTGGAATACGTTGATGGCAAACAGAATGTAAGTGCCGTGGTTACGCATCGGACTAGTGACTGGAGTGTAGTACAATTGCCGGATGCTCCCCGCTCTATATGGATAAAAGCAGTCCGTCGCCTGGATGCAGTAGAAATATTTTTCTCACGTGATGATAAAGAATATATTATGATGCGCACTTGTTGGTTACAAGATAATTGTCCTGTCATGGTAGGATTAATGGGAGCTTGTCCGGACGGGAAAGGGTTCACCGCTACATTCGAAGAATTTAAAGTGACTCCATTAGCCGATCAACGAAGACTGGAATGGGCAAAAAGGCAAATGAACAAATAAAAATCAGTCCTGATGCTATTTATTTAAATAGAGAAAAAGCTCTTTATAATATAAATGTGGTAGTATATCTTACTTTAAATGTTCTATTTTTAATATGATGTGTATAAATAGCATCACACGGATTTCCTCTTCCAGCAGTTCTGTTGTATAAAATAATGCAAGAATATACAGTTCCAGAGGAGTTTTTTACATAAAAACAGTCAAAAGATACACTATAAATAAACTTATTGACAATCGTTTCTTTAAAAGGAATAACCAGTTCCTTTTAAAGGAACGACTCATTGATCGGTGAGAAACACTTTATTCCTTTAAAAGGAGCATATAAAACTTTATTTTAAGTGCTATCCCAGAGCTAACCTACACTTGAAGCTGCCAACACTCCATATATCAATTTGAAATAAAATAAAGGAAAGTTCTACACATCTATTCTATAAAAAACATAGACTAAAACAAATTGTTCCAAAACGCAATCGATTTATTTCTTTTCTAAATTCGAAAACAGCAACTCCTTCTCATTTTCAACTCATGCCTAAATATATCCTGCATATATGAAATTATACAACGATAAAATATACGTTTTCTCATATTATCGCCAAAACCGTATATACTTATCTTTCTCACGATCCAACGCACCTTCATCAACACAATCATCCAACCGGAACCATGAATGTTCTATCAATGAGCCTCTCTTTTTAACAGACTTATCCCAGTTTCCTATCACTTGTCCTTCATGAAGAACAATCGGATAAAACAGACCATTATTGGTAAATGCTTTCGAGTAATGCTCTTTAGGTAAAACGTCTGTCCGGTCTTTATAGCCAAGCAAATATTCATCATAAGAAGGAAGAAGATGCAAACTGCCGGTAACTTTTCCACGAGTCCGGCAATCTTCATGAATATACCATGTCTGTCCATTCCATTCTTCTGCTATTAATTCCGAATCAATCAAATAAATAGCTTGACGTGCATCTGTAATAGGCAGCCCCGACCACCAGACAAAATCTTGCAAAACAGCAGGAGCATGGCTACGAAAATAGCTTCTAGCCAAACGAGCCAAAGATTCATCTTTGGTCAATTCCGGCATCGGCGGAACACGCTCTTCCAAAAGCGCATACGTACATTTACTTCCTTTATCTTCCCCACTACATACAATCCCCACCTGCTCTGCACGAGCCATAAAGCGGGTCATACGATGATTATCCGCTACAATCCCCGAACGGTTAAAATGCTCGGCAATCTCCTGCCTCGTCAAGCTTTTCTTCCCACAAAGAATTTTCTCCAACAGATTATGACTTTTCGTATAGAGTTCTTCAGAAATTTCCAAGTCATGCCCTTTCGCATAAGACTCATTAGCAGATATAATACGCCCGCCGGAAAGTTTCAACATCCACCGGATATCTTCTGCCGCTACAAGATGCCATGTCGGACGCATTACATGAGTCCGCAGGATTTCACCGTCACGAAGTGCTTTTTCCACAGTTTGAATCGTTGCCGACTTCAAACGCATTCCTACTGCCCATTTCACCATGGAATAATTCTGTGCCTGTATAGCTCCCATCCAGGACACAAGTTCCTTGGGTTGAGAGAAAAGAGGACTTAATAACTGTTGGTTGAGTAAACGTATATTTGGTATTTTCATTTTAATTTATTGCCATTTTTATCAATATAAAACCAATCATCACTTTGCCAGGTCCAATGCTCCCCATAATCATCCAATGCCTTTTTTTCCCCAGTATAGGTCACTTCGGCCTTACCATCCTTGAAAGGGCAAACGAAAGCAAACTGTGGTTTGATGATAACATTCCCCAGTGTATCGGCAAACCCCATCAGCATCTCATCATTTATGATACGAAAAAGCCCTTCCTCTACATAATCCGGTCCATTATCAAAACTAAAGGCATAAAAAAGTTTTTCTCCTTTGTTATTAATAGTTGTCCATCCGGGTTTATGAGGTTCCATTACAAAACCGATATGCCGTATTGTATCACTTCCTCCATAATGATATTTACCAAAGGGAACAATCGTATCACCTTGCTCATTCAAATAACAGACAGAAGATCCTAATTCCGGATATTCAGTTGACATATAAGCAATAAGGATTGAATGATCCGACTGTTTTTGACCGTCCAAACAACCAGTCATAAAAATGCAAAACAATAAGGCATACAAAGATTTTAGTTTCATGAGCTTATTATTAGTATATTGCAAATATAAAATTTCTTTCCATACAAATCATTGTTAATGATAAAAAGAATAAATAAGAAGATACAGATATTGCCTCAACTCCTTAGCCAAGAGTCAAAACCAGTTGGAAGTCTCCGAATAAATCTCTACTTTTGTACTCCATAACAAAGAATAGATCAAGAAATGATGCTCTATAAACTCATCCCTCCTTCAGTAGTAACAGCAACTATCCAGTTGCCGGCTTCTAAAAGTATCAGTAATCGTGCATTAATCATCAATGCGCTGGGCAAAGGTATTTATCCTCCTGAAAACCTGTCCGATTGTGACGATACACAGGTGATGATAAAAGCTCTCACCGAAGGGAAAGAGACGATTGACATTATGGCTGCGGGCACTGCTATGCGTTTCCTTACCGCCTATTTAAGTGTGACTCCGGGGGAACGGACAATCACAGGAACAGCCCGTATGCAGCAACGCCCGATACAGATATTAGTCAATGCGCTCCGGGAATTAGGAGCTGAAATAGAGTATGTCCACCATGAAGGATATCCTCCCTTATGTATCAAAGGGGCAGAGTTGAAAGGAAATGAAATAACCTTGAAAGGAAATGTAAGTTCCCAATATATATCTGCTCTATTGATGATAGGTCCGGCACTCAAAGACGGTTTGACTTTGCATTTAAGCGGAGAGATTATTTCCCGCCCTTATATCAATCTTACATTGCAACTGATGCAGGACTTTGGAGCCAAAGCCGCATGGACTTCTCCCAATAGCATATCCGTTGCTCCACAACTTTATCAGAGCATTCCTTTCAAAGTGGAAAGTGACTGGAGCGCAGCTTCCTATTGGTATCAGATTGCCGCCTTATCTCCCAAAGCAGAAATTGAATTATTGGGGTTGTTTCATAACAGTTATCAGGGAGATAGCCGGGGAGCGGAAGTTTTCTCACGCTTAGGTATAACTACCGAATTTACATCGCAAGGTGTGAAACTGAAAAAAACAGGCAAAGCGCCGGAAAGGCTGGAAGAGGACTTTGTCGATATTCCGGACTTGGCACAGACGTTTGTCGTTACCTGTGCCTTGCTGAATATCCCTTTCCGTTTCACCGGATTACAAAGCCTGAAAATAAAAGAGACTGACCGTATTGCTGCTCTGCGAGCCGAGCTTAAAAAGCTGGGATATGTGATCGAGGAAGAAAATGACAGTATATTAATGTGGAACGGCGAACGATGTGAACCGAAAGAAACTCCGGTGATTGAAACCTACGAAGACCATCGGATGGCAATGGCATTTGCACCGGCAATTATCCGCCATCCCAATTTACTCATTGCCGCCCCACAAGTTGTTACCAAATCATATCCCGGATACTGGGAAGATTTGAAACAGGCCGGATTTCAGGTTATAAACGAAGGCTAATTTTCATACGCTGTGGAAGATTTCAACAAATATACTTCCCACATCAACTACTCCCCTATTGTAGATTTTGTATTACAACAGGGGAAGCAGACCTATTATAAGAAAGGAGACTACTTTTCCCGCCAGGGAGAAGTATGCAAAACAATGGGGTTCGTCAGTTCCGGTTCTTTCCGGTACTGTTGCACCAACAGTGTAGGCGAAAACAGCATTGTAGGCTATACTTTCGATCATTCTTTTGTTGGCAACTATCCGGCTTTTCAGTTACAGGATAAATCAAATGTAGATATACAAGCCTTGTGTGACTGCTCGGTATACGTAATCAATTATCAGCAAATGGCAGACTTCTACGATACCAACGACGCTCACCAAAAGTTAGGACGCCGCATCGCAGAAACGTTATTGTGGGAAGTCTACGACCGGATGATTTCAATGTACAGCCTGACACCGGAAGAACGCTATCTTGAAATTATCAACCGTTGTCCCGACTTACTGAAACTGATAACTTTAAAAGAACTGGCTTCCTATCTTCTCATTCGTCCCGAAACATTAAGTCGTATCCGAAGAAAAGTCGTACAAAAATAAATTCTTGATTTCAATCAAGAGTTTATTTATTCCCTATCCTTACTTTTGCGGGCAAACAAAGTATATTGTATTTCATGAAAAAAATTATAATTATAGGTGCAACTTCCGGCATCGGTCGTGGATTGGCAGAAGTCTATTCTCAAGAAGATTATCTCATCGGCATTACCGGTCGCAGAGAAAATCTATTAGAAGAGGTATGCGCCCGGGACAAAGACAAACTATTCTATCAAGTGTGCGACATCACCGATACACAAGCTACCATTTCATCCCTCGAAACTCTCACTCAAAAGATGGGTGGAATGGATATATTGATTATCTGTGCCGGGACCGGAGAACTAAACCCCGAACTCTCCTACCAATTGGAAGAACCTACCTTACTAACGAACGTGATAGGATTCACCAACATCGCAGACTGGGGTTTCCGATATTTCGAACAGCAAAAAAGCGGGCATCTGGTTACTATTTCCTCTGTTGGAGGTACACGCGGCAGTGGCATCGCTCCCGCCTACAATGCGTCGAAAGCCTATCAAATCAACTATATGGAAGGATTACGACAGAAAGCAACTAAATCTCCTTATTCTATTTACACTACCGATATTCGTCCCGGATTTGTAGACACCGCTATGGCAAAAGGAGAAGGATTGTTCTGGGTTACTCCCGTTGATAAAGCTGTGAAACAAATTAAAAAGGCTATTTCTAAAAAGAAAAAAGTAGCTTTCATTTCCAAAAGATGGAGGTATGTAACTATTCTGTTTCGTCTGTTGCCATCTGCTATTTATTGCCGGATGTAAAGTTCTACCTGTTCTCCACCTCTCTATATAGTAAGAAAAGAAACTTTCGTGAATTCTACAACCTGGCAAGAGAGATTATCTACACAAATTCACTATCTTTGCAAAGATAGCCCGTCAACAGACCAACAAAGGACTATTATTGCTACATGGACCGACTGATAATACCTAACTTGAAACAAAGGTGTATATGAATACTAATTTTGTTAACTTAACAACAGAAAATCTTTCTAATGAGCATTTATGCTGCATTATCCGCAGCAAAAAGTCCCATCCTGGTATTGAAGCAAAGCGGCAATGGCTTTCCGACCGACTGAATGAAGGCCATGTCTTTAGAAAGTTAAATGCAAAAGCTACGGTTTTTATTGAATATGCTCCTCTTGAAACAGCTTGGGTTCCCGTCATCGGTGACAACTATTATTATCTGTATTGTTTATGGGTCTTAGGTAGCCCCCGAGGAAACGGATATGGAAAAGCATTAATAGAGTATTGCATAGCCGATGCCAAAGAAAAAGGTAGATCCGGCATTTGTATGCTCGGGGCAAAAAAACAGAAGAGCTGGCTTTCTGATCAATCATTTGCAAAGAAATTTGGTTTTGAGGTTGTTGACACTACCGATAACGGATATGAATTGCTTGCTCTTTCTTTTGACGGAACAACACCGGAATTTGCGCCAAATGCCAAGAATCTGAAAATAGAAAGTGAGGAACTGACGATTTATTATGATATGCAATGCCCCTATATCTATAAATACATTGAAATGGTCAAACAGTATTGTGAAACAAATGATGTCCCTGTTTCCTTAATTCAAGTGGATACGCTAAAGAAAGCAAAAGAGTTACCTTGTGTTTTTAATAACTTTGCTGTGTTTTATAAAGGAAGTTTTGAAACTGTGAATTTGCCAACTATCGACTATTTAAAAAGAATACTCAAAAAATAAGAAATACAATCCTGACTTTTCCCGCTAATTATCAGGATTGTATTTTATCTGCTTCATTAAAAAGACTTCTCATTTGCCATCTTCCACATATTGAGAAAAGAAGCTTTGGTGATTTCTACTATCTTATCCCAATTCAGCCGGTCGGCATGATCAGAAGGCTGGTGATAATCAGGATGCCCGTCCGTATGATACCAGATGATCGGAATACCTACTTTGGCAAACGAACCGTTATCACTTCCTCCTATCGGATTTTCCCAGGCACGGTAATCCGGTTCCAATTGCAAACCGTATTTTCTGATATCCTCTTTCAACCAATCCCCAAAGACCGGATGGGCGGCTGTATAAAAATAAACGACCTGTTTAGGCTGTTGAGGTTTGTTATTACGGCCAATCATGTCAAAGTTCAGATAGCCTTTGATTTGAGATAGGAAAGGACAAGTTTGTACAAAATATTTAGAGCCAAGCAGTCCTTTTTCTTCTCCATCCCAAAAAGCAAAGATTACATTTCTTTCGGGTTGCTGTCCACTGGCTAAAAAGGCTCTTGCTATTTGCAGCACTGCCGATACACCGGAAGCATTATCGTCAGCACCATTGTATATTTGGTCGCCATTGAGTGCAGGATCAATACCTAAATGGTCGAAATGCGCCCCCACAATCACATATTCTTTGGTATTTTTACCAGGAATCATTCCCAATACATTCCTCATGGAAAGCTTCTGATGAACTTCCTGTTTCAGTTTAGCTATGGAATCAGGATGCACTTCCAGACGTCCTTTTTTCTGACGTTTTTTACGGTAAGCATCAAAAGGCTGGAAATAGCTGTCAGCCAAAGGTGATACTCCCATCCATTGTAATAAAGAAGCAATATACTCCGAGGTCACACGTGAACCATGAAAACCTGCCTCACGGCCTTGCAATTCATCACTAGCCAAAAAGTTGATAGTAGCTTCGGCAGAGGAACGGTTGATACTCTGCAACCCTTTTTCTACGTTAGTTTGGGCAGATAACAACAATGAAAAATTACACAAAAAAGAGAGAAGCAGAATGTTTTTCTTCATGATCTATATAAGATTTAAGAAACAATCGTCCATACTTTACTTATTTTCAACTATCCAGTTTTTATCATTCAAGATATTTCTATTACAATCATCTGCTCCCGGATTATCATTAAAAGAAATCCGATATTGCCGGGGAGGAGTCGGATAATAAATAGCAGGTTCCAGCACTTGCCCCAAGGAATCAAACAGTGTATTCAAGGCATCCTCATCCAATTGATTCGAGTGACAATAAAGATGTTCTAACAGACTTCCTTGCGGTACCATTAAACGAGTTAGCTGATTATGTTCACAACGCAATTCACTAATATTAGAGTTATCGGACAGATCAAGTTCGGTCAATTTGTTGTATGAGCAACTTAATTCCCTTAAAGAAGGGCAACATTTCAATATATCAGTAATTGATTGGAAAGCACATCCTTGTATCAATATCGCAGAAATTGAAGTCTTCTCGTTCAATTCCAGATGTGACAATACTTCATTAGAACTCAAATCAATATCGCGCAATGCCGGCAAGCTTTTAAGGGAAAGGGAAGAAAAACCATTATAAGAACAATATAAACTTTCCGCTTCCGGATGACTACCAAACTCTATTGAAGTCAATTTGGGATTAGAATAAACTTGTATAGATCGCAATCGGAAACAATCCTCAATCTCCAAATGCTCCAAATCAGTGAAACTACCGATATTAATACTTTCCACATTAGGACAGAAGGTATTCAAGTCCAATTCGCGAGTATCAGAAATGCTATTCAAAGCCAGTGATTTCATTCGCGGCATATTTCCCAAATAAAGATGACTCAAAGGAAGAAGCAAACCACTTATATCGATAAGCTGCAGCTCTTCAGCCCAAATCCTCACTTCATATAATCCTTTATTTCCATATCTATATACCACTCCGCCACTCATTGAAGAAGGATCTTCTATTTTCTGTATACGACCGTTTCCCCAATCTATCACCATTCGTCCCCCACTTGCTACAATGTCCAACTGCCGCCAGTCTCCTACAACATTCACTGTAAAGCGAATCGTGTTTTCATCTGTCAATGCCGGAAATTCAAAATCATCTCCAAACACTCTGTTATCCGTATCTTTACAGGCAGCAAGGGTAGTGAATAAGATAACCACCCACATACTCCGAACGAATAATATACTCTGTCTTTTCATCTTATATTTGAGTTAGTAACATACAAAAGTACGAAAGAAATAGATAGCATACACGATAGAATACAAATTTATAAGTAACTTTGCACAAAATTGATTGGTAACTGTTATATTGTCATGTGGATACTTATTATAAGTCTGGTGTTGCTGGGTGTCATTGCGCTGATAGCCGGAATTATCCGCAACAAAAGACTGCAAAAGAAAATAGAAAAGGGCGAACTGGACCGTATGCCGGAAGTGAAGGAAGTAGATGTGGAATGCTGCGGACAACACGAAGTATGCGAACGGGATAGCCTGCTGGCAGCTGTCAGCAAAAAGATAGAATATTACGATGACGAAGAACTGGACCAGTTCATTGGCAAGGCAGGAGATGCGTATACAGAAGAAGAAACAGAAATGTTTCGGGATGTATTGTATACGACACTGGATGTAGAAGTGGCCGGATGGGTACGTAGCCTTCAGCTCCGTGGCATTGAACTACCGGATGATCTCAAAGACGAAGTTTTTCTAATTATCGGAGAAAGAAGAAACATAGAAGTAAAAAAGGCAGATGACAGGTGATGTGATGGATTTACTACAATATACATTCTTTCAACACGCCCTATTGGGAAGTCTGCTGGCAAGCATTGCCTGTGGGATTATCGGTACATATATTGTAACCCGCCGCCTGGTATTTATCAGCGGAGGAATCACTCATGCTTCTTTCGGAGGAATCGGGTTAGGATTGTTTGCCGGAATTTCCCCGATACTATCGGCAGCCGTATTCTCGGTATTATCTGCTTTTGGCGTCGAATGGCTTAGCAGACGGAAAGATATGCGCGAAGATTCTGCCATTGCAGTATTCTGGACGTTAGGGATGGCACTCGGAATTATGTTCAGCTTCCTGTCACCGGGATTTGCGCCCGACCTGTCGGCTTACCTCTTCGGCAATATACTGACCATCAACCAAATCGACTTATGGATGCTCGGCATATTGGCACTCATACTGACCGGATTCTTTTATCTGTTTATCCGCCCTATCGTATATATTGCCTTTGACCGTGAGTTTGCACGTTCGCAAAAGATTCCGGTAGAGATTTTTGAATATGTACTGATGATGTTCATCGCACTGACCATTGTAGCCTGCCTGCGAATGGTAGGCATCGTATTGGCCATTTCTCTTCTCACCATTCCACAGATGACAGCCAACTTGTTCACCTATAGTTTCAAGAAGATTATCTGGTTATCAATCGGCATCGGTTTCTTGGGCTGCCTGGGTGGATTATTTATTTCTTATCACTGGAAAGTCCCTTCGGGAGCTTCCATCATATTCTTCTCTATCCTGATTTACGCTGTTTGTAAAATCGGAAAGAGTTGTTGCAGGAAAAAGTCATAATAATAGATAGTATATGGAAATCAAAATTCAATCACTGGAAAGTATCCATGAAGCAGCCCGTGAATTTATCGCTGCTATGGGCGACAACACTGTATTTGCTTTATACGGAAAGATGGGTGCCGGCAAAACGACATTCGTCAAAGCACTTTGCGAAGCATTGGGCGTAACGGAGGTTATCACTTCTCCTACTTTTGCTATTGTCAACGAATACCGTTCGGACGAAACCGGAGAGTTAATCTATCACTTTGATTTTTACCGCATCAAGAAGCTAAGCGAAGTGTACGACATGGGTTACGAAGACTATTTCTACAGTGGCGCTCTCTGCTTTATCGAATGGCCGGAACTGGTAGAAGAACTACTTCCGGGAAATGCCGTAAAAGTAACGATTGAAGAACTGGAAGACGGAAATAGAGTGATCAGACTATGACCGGACAATATATCGTACAAGGAATCTTTGCGCTGGCAGGAATCGTCTCCCTGCTGGCGTCATTGCTAAACTGGGACTGGTTCTTTACAACGCGCAACGCACAAACCATTGTCCGGAATGTAGGACGCAACCGAGCACGACTCTTCTATGGAATACTGGGAATTATCATCATTGGAATGGCTATATTCTTCTTTGTGGAAACACGGAAAGCTATAGGAGGATAATCTGTTTTTAAGAGAATCCTTTTGTTTTCTTCCCATTTTTTACTATTTTTGTATGAAAGGAGGATAGAAAAGTGAAAACAACCAATAAATATCTTACAAAAATTCGCCAATTCAAACAACAGTTTGCCGAGAAATATGGAATTATTTCTATTGGTATTTTTGGTTCTGTTGCCCGTGGAGAGCAACATGAAGAGAGTGATTTGGATGTTTTTGTTGAACTAAAGGATCCGGACCCTTTTATTATGTTTGATATTAAAGAAGAACTGGAACGTATATGTAACTGCAAAATAGACCTCCTTCGTTTGCGTAAAAACCTCCGTTCACTTATTTCCCAAAGAATAGCAAGAGATGGAATATACGCTTAAAGAAGAAAACATCTTCCTCCTTTAAAAGAGACAGTTGAACAAATTATAAAAGACTTATCATAGTAGTTGTCGTGACTTCATCTCCAGATACTTATTAATCACATCAATCGAAAGATTCTCCGGTGTAGTTAATAAAGAATAGATTCCATGTTGTTTCAAAGTAGATACAATCAGCCGCTTCTCGTAAGCGAACTTTTCTGCAATCACGTGACGATAGTAGCTTTCCGTATCTTTTGCCGGTTGGGCGATATATTCCTTCAAATCGACATCTTCAAAAAAGACTACGAGCAAACGGTGCTGGCGGTTTAGTTGTTTCAGGTAAGATAATTGACGGTTCATTCCTCCTATACTCGAGAAGTTAGTATATAGTACCAGCAAGCTACGTTTACTGACATGTTTGTTCAAATGAACGCAAAGAGCCGAGAAATCTGTCTCTCCAAAAGTGGTCTGCTGACTATAAAGACTTTCCAGCAATGTCTGCATATATCCCGATTGCTTGGAAGCAGGCACAAAAGTATCGAAGTGTTCATCGAAAGTCACTAATCCGGCTTTATCTTCTTTCCGCATGGCAACATACGAAAGCACCAGCGAAGCATTAATTGCATAATCCAGCAAGGTCATTCCACGGAAAGCTTGCTGCATCACTCTACCTTTATCGATCACATTATAAATCTGCTGTGAGCGTTCGTCCTGATACACATTCACCATAAGTTCATGCCGGCGGGCACTTGCTTTCCAGTTAATCGTACGGTAATCATCCCCCTTTACATACTCTTTAATCTGCTCAAACTCCGTATGATGACCAACCCGACGAATACGCTTTATTCCCAATTCAGTCAGGTTATCACTTATTGCCAGCAATTCATATTGATGGAGCATCAGATATGACGGGTACACTTTGATATCCAAAGGTTCTGCACAAGTATAGCGCCGGGATATAAAGCCGATTTTTCCGGTCACAAAAACTCTGATATGACCGAAAGAGTAAACGCCACGATGAGTAGGTCGAAGACGATAGGTAACTGTTTTTCCCTCGTTTGCTCCAAGCTTCACCTGAAAGTCGACATCACGTTTCTGAAATATAAAAGGGATCTCATCTATGATTTCTAAAGATACAGGATGCGAATAACTACTTTCTACCCGAATACTCACTTCATTTTCGTCGCCATTAGAGAAACGGTCGGCACACTGGCGGAAAGCACGGATTCCACGAATACGATAAAGAGAATATACGTCTGCCAGTACCACCAAAAGCAAGACAAAGAGTGCCCACTGCCCGATAACAAAGAACGGAGCAAAAACATATCCGCTACCCAACAACAGGATAACCAGGACAAGGGCAATATAGAAACGACGAGTTAGAAACAAATGATTTATGAATTATGATTTATGATTTATAATTTCTTGGATTTACGATTTCTTCAACTTACAATTTACAATTTACGTACAGTTTATAATTTACGATTTATGATTTCTTCGATTTATGTTATGAATAGAGTCAGACATCCAACGCGCAGCCCAAATCATAAATCAGAATTCATAAATCATAAATCTTTTCATTTCGGGACTTCCACTTTATCAATTAAGCGTTGTGTCACTTTCACCGGTGAATAGCCTTCCATTTCAGCTTCCGCAGTCAAGATCAGACGGTGCTGAAGTACATAAGGAGCTACAAACTTGATATCTTCCGGTGTCACAAAATCACGTCCCTGCAAAAGAGCATACGCTTTCGACGATTGCAGCATGGCTACAGATGCACGCGGAGAAGCTCCCAAATATACAGCTTTACTGGTACGGGTCTGCTGCACAATCAATGCGATATATTGGAGCAACGTGCGGTCTACAAATACCTGATTCATAAAAGCACGGAGCGACAACAGTTCTTCTTTGGTAATAGCGGGAGTGATGTCGTCCAACTTCACCAATGCGGCATTGGTATGATGACGTTCCAAGATATTCACTTCCTCTTCCAATGAAGGATAATCCATCGTTATCTTCATCAGAAAACGGTCGAGCTGTGCTTCGGGAAGTTTGTATGTTCCCTCCTGCTCTACCGGATTCTGGGTAGCCAAAATCGTATAAAGATCTCCCATCCGGTGAGTCGTTCCATCAATACTGATCTGGCGCTCTTCCATTACCTCAAACAAGGCAGCTTGTGTCTTGGCAGGAGCACGGTTGATTTCATCGACCAATACAATATCCGCAAAAATCGGTCCCTGATGAAAATCAAAACCATTCGTTTTCATATTAAACACAGTCGTACCTAATACGTCACTCGGCATTAAATCCGGAGTGAACTGAACACGACTGAAGTCTGCATCAATCAGACGAGCTGTCAAACGGGCCAACAGTGTCTTCGCAACTCCCGGAACACCTTCTATCAATACGTGTCCATTCGCCAAAATCGCCGTCAGTACCAAATCCACTGTCTGCTCCTGCCCTACTATGACGGAAGCAATCCGGTCTTTCAACTCTTGTATCTTCTCGGAAAAGAGAGTTAAATCTACTCGCTGTTCTGTATTCTCTTCCATAAATTTCTTCTTTAGATATGATTGATTATTTCATTCATTTTATCGATATATACCTTCATCTGCTCCGCATCAATAACACGTCCTCCGTAAATCACGGGTCTGACTTCGCGGATAAATTCCGCAATCTCTCCGGCATCCATTCCGGTTTTCCGGGCAATCCGGTGGAAAGAGCGTTCATCGTCGGCCACTTCTTCAATATCCACTTGAATCTCTCTCCGCAGTTCTTCGGCCAAATAAGAAAACTTCTTGCGAACTAAATCCGCATGGTCTTTCTTCTGAAAGTAAAGCGTGCCTATCAGTTCGGTAAATTCAAGAGATTTATTGGCCGGCTCGTGAATAACAGGGATCACCCGTTGCCGCCTCTTCGCTGTGAATATCATAAAGAGCAGGATGGTAATCATCGTCAGATACAAAGCCCAACGAAGCGGTTCATGTGCCAGAAAATAACGGAAAGGTGATTGCTGCACCTGTGCAGTTTCTTTCATGTACCCCTCCGTGCGAACGATAGGAAGCTTCCCCATCTGCGACAACAAACGGAAGATATAGGTTGCATTTTTGCCGTCCAACATTCCGTAATTGGTGAAAATCAAAGGAGTGGAAACTAAAATAACTTCTCCTTTCCCCCACCGACGGGACATCGCTACAGGCATATAAACAAGACTATCCGTTGTCAACGAGTCCACCTCGGTTTCATACCGGAACTCATTCGACTCAAAAACTCTTTGTGCCAACACCCTTTCCGGAAGTGAATCTCCCCAAAAATAAGAGGAGCATAACTGGGGATAAAAATAGAAAGTCTGACGGGGATAAACCGTCGAATCTCCTATCCAATGCAAGCTATCTTTTTTCAAAAATGAAGTTGCATATTTCTTCAAAGCCATCGGACTGAAGTAAGAATAGTAAGACCTGAACTGCAAGGTATCTTCCAAATATCTGCCGAACAAGGTACTCACCAACATGATCTTATCTCCGCGTTCCGCCATTTTCAACAGAGCGTTTACATCGACGTCCGACAATCGCAAATTATCAGAGATAACCAATATACCTTTGCGTTGCGTCGTATCTTCCTGCTCCAATTGATAGAGACTCTTCCTCGAAAAAGTGTACCCCTGTGGCAAAGAAGAAGACAACACACTATCGAACACTGCACATCCGAAAGGTTGCTCGTCATGATGTCCGAAAGTGGGCTTCCACACAAAATTCTTCGGCAAATGATATTCTATTGCAAACATGATGAATAGAAAAGCGACAATAAAGACAATGAACCAGCGACTTCCTTTCATGAAACGCCTCCTTTCCCTATTTCTTCCTGCAAGGCCTGCATTACCCGGAAGAGTTCTTCCGTTGCCTCAAAGTTGCCATAACGTACCCGCAGGAAATGATTGGTCAGTTGCCTGAAAGCCGGTAGCCGGACTTCATTGATATACTGGGTAGGCGTTTTATAAAGTTGCCAGTCAATACGTTCAGCGTCACTAAGTTGTTTCAAAGTTTGCAGATAGAGCAAACGTACTGCTTCCCGGTAATTCTGACGGGAAAGCGCTTCCGCAATCCCTCCCGGAAAATCTACTCCGTAAATGGTGTCTTCTTCAACTGTATAAGGCAACGCATTTTTATGCGAGACCATAAACAATTCCGGACGTTTCCGATAGACGAACCAAACAATCAGCAACAAAAGAAGGATGGCAATACATACCAGGATAAGCCCTGAATACTCTTCAGCAAAATGGCTGCCGAATATTTTGCGCAACAACTCCCCAAACTGTCGGCTGATCCACTCAAAGACATTCATCTCCGGAGTAATCAGTTCACGGTTATAATTGTATGCCGGATCAGACTGCCAGAGGGCAATCTGCGCCGTATCACAGACTAGTGTATCAGCCGGGGAAGTGAGATTCATCTAGTAGAGGTTTGGTTTAGAGTTTATCAAAATTGTCAATATCACTTTCTACCGTTATGCTGTCCACCACTTCCGATGCATGACCATACTGATAAACCAGACCGACGATACCGAATATAGCCGATAAGTAAGAACCATACAACATCAGGATAGAGAACAAATATTGCGCAAAGTTCAGTCCGACTGATGAAGAGGTTGCACCTCCGTCACTCATCGTAAAGATCATTTTTACAATATAGATCACATACCAGGGTATAGAAACGATACCTTGTAACACACTGGCAATAATCCCCATCACAATTAAAATTAGAAAGACGCCTCCCCAAGTAGCAAATCCCAACCGGAATGTTTTTGCAAATGCCTCACCCAACGAAATGTCTTCAAATAAGTAGATGGGAGCCATTAATGCCAAAGGAACCATAAAGGCGAATAAAAGCGGGATGGTCAGAATGAGTGTGAAAGGTGTCAATACAGCCAATAAGACAATAAAGATCACCGCAAAGATGAATAAAAAGCTGCAGGCGATCCCCATCAAAAACAGTCTTTTAATATTACGGAGCAACAACGATTTTATATCGCCGAATACAACCCCGTTCAGGCGTTCTTCCCGTTCATTATACAATCGTACCATCGCATAAATCAAGGAAGTCATCAACAAAGCTCCCAAACATGAAAAAAAGATAACTCCTGCATAATTCAGTGCAAATGAAGGTCCCAGAGCAGCTAAAGGATTATCACTTATTCCTCCGGACGCCTGCATAGCAGTAATATCTGTCATACTTCCCATTAAACCGCTAAAGTTTGCGGCTTGAATTAAGCATATAGGGAGTATCAGATAAGTTGAATACTTAAACAATTGTTTCCAATTCTCTTTTATAAAATCAAAAGAAGCGTTCAACTTCTCACCGAAAGGACGTTTCACATACATCGCAATCTTAGGTTTCTGTGATTCCATGTTTTTTTCTATTTGGTAAATAAATATAGTAGAATATAATAAATGCCAGAGAAGTGAATATCACGCCAAGCCTCAATACATCGGGAAGCTCTGTGTGCCGGGTAAGAAAACCTTCTATAAAGCCTGCCATAATGAATACCGGAACAGTGCCGATCACTATTTTCAAGCCTCGCTTCGCTCCTCTCCTAAAAGATTCCAAGCGGGAATAGGTGCCGGGGAACAACCAGCCGTTGCCCAAAGCCAATCCGGCGGCACCGGCCACGATAATCGCCCAGATTTCAAGCGTTCCGTGCAACCAGATGGCAAGACTGGATTCCCACAACAAATCGTGTTGATAAAAGAATGTTTGAAAAGCTCCTACCATGATACCATTGGAGAGAAGCATATACCCTGTTCCAAAACTAGTCAGCAATCCCATTGCAAAGCAGTTGAAAGAGACCATCACGTTATTAAGTGTAATGCCCAAGAACATCGGTACTTCGGAAGAACCATTATATACGGCCATCGGCTCACCATTGGCAATATTGTCGAGTGTCATATCCACATAACCGTTTCCCAATATCAGCCGGACAAAATCCGGGTCATTTGCTGCTGATAATACGCCGATTAATGCGCTGGCAACAAAAATCAAAAAGGAGGTCAGTAATTCGCGCCGTGCATCGTGCATGGTTCGTGGCACTTCCTGTGTCCAGAAGGTAATAATCCGTGTCCACTTCTCGCGTTTATTGCGGTAGATTTCGTTGTGCAACGCTGAAGCCAGATTATTCAGATAAATAGTAATACGGGAAGTTGGGAAATGTGTTTGGGCAAATGCCAGGTCAGCTGTCAAGTCCGTATACGCATCGGCTAGTTGGTCGGGGGACAGACTTGCCGCCCGCTCCACAACTTTCTCTGTCTCCTTCCATTTTTCAATGTTCCGACGAATAAACGTTACTTCTTTCATGCTTTTCAATAGATTTCGGATAAGTTTTGTCCGAAACCGGAAGCAAAAATAAGAGAATTATGATATATTTGCAACGGAATCCTAAAAATGTTTAACCTGAAATGGCAGAATCTACGATAATAACCGGACAATTCGTTCGTATCAGCCAAACGCCCGCCAGTATCGGCGAACGACTGATGGCTTTAATCATCGATTATTTTCTGATCGGGCTTTACATCTTGTCCACTATTACGCTCTTGTCTAAATTAAGTTTACCGTCAGGATTCAGTTTGTTCTTTTTTCTGTGCGTCGTTTATTTACCGATTCTCGGTTATTCTTTTCTTTGCGAGATGTTCAATCACGGACAGAGCTTTGGCAAAAAACTCATCAATATCCGTGTCGTAAAAGTAGACGGTTCCACTCCAAGCATCGGCTCTTATCTGTTACGATGGCTTCTTTTCCCAATTGATGGTCCCATCACAAGTGGCCTTGGACTTCTGGTCGTTTTATTGAATAAGAACAATCAACGATTAGGGGATCTAGCTGCCGGCACTATGGTAATTAAAGAGAAAAACTATCGTAAGATACATGTCAGCCTGGATGAATTTGATTATCTGACCCAAAATTATCATCCGGTATATCCGCAATCGGCTGATTTATCTCTCGAACAAGTGAATGTAATTACCCGGACTTTGGAATCCAGCGAAAAAGACCGGGCAAGACGTATCACGATACTTGCCAAAAAAGTACAGGAATTACTTTCCGTTACTCCCCGTGAGGGTAATCAAGAGAAATTTCTTCAGACGATACTTCGCGATTATCAGTATTATGCATTGGAAGAAATATAACCAGAATACGCTGTTTCAGACTATTCAGGCAAGGGATTATTCTCATTGCAGTGAGAACTTTTTCTCATTGCATAAAACTGTTTGAGAAAAAGCCCGCAAAAAAAAAGGGGTATACTCACAGAGCACACCCCTTATCTTAATTTTATCTGCAATGAGACCGGACGTCGTTTAGTCCACCTGTCCCAGAGAGTTTCCGTATTCCATTTCTCCCTGAACCACAAAGAGGACTTCTTCAGGATCGTATTCCCCTATTTCATCCTTTTTGGCTTCTTTTACAATGTAAGCCACAACCTCTTCCAAATCGATGTTGACATAGCCGTCTTCATCGGGTTGAGCGTCGAGAATGCCACTTTCAGAGTAATACTCGTCGATTAAATCGAGAAAATAATACAATTCATCGTCCGAGAACTTCTCTTTCAGTTCTTGAGGCAGATAGTTTTTGATAAACTCGATGGTCTTTTCGTCATCGGCATCTGCTAATAAAAAATCGTCTTCCAGTCCCATTTTTTTAAGTATTAAGTGATAAGTATTAAGTATTATCGACTATAAAAGCTTCTTCACCTTTTCTGCGAATACCGGTTTGCCAACTGCACCTACCTGTTTGTCTACTATTTCACCGTTCTTGAAAAACAATACAGTAGGAATATTACGGATACCATATTCGGCAGCCATATCACCATTTTCATCTACATCGCATTTACCGATGATTACTTGTCCTTCAAACTCCGCAGCCAATTCTTCAATGATAGGAGCCACCATCTTGCAAGGGCCACACCAAGGAGCCCAAAAATCAACAACAACCGGTTTTCCTTCTGCAAGAACCTCTTTATAGTTGCTGTCTGTAATTTCTAAAGCCATTTTGTTAAGTATTAATTATTAAATGTTATTTCGTTAGCTTATTCTCGCCACAAATATAATCAATTTATCCTATTGTGATAGACTTTAATTGGAAGTTTTATAATAATCATTGAGAATCATCCATTTACTGGAAAAGTCTAATTTCACCCCTAAAAATGAACCTTAAATAATTAACTATTATGGTAAATATGAAGCAATGACAAGCATATCATTCAGATATCAGTCAACTATCACTGAAATAATAAATCAATCCTTTCTACAACAACTCCCTTATTCTTCTGATTTCCGATATTGTACAATTCCTCTCGAAGTGAAACTTGAACAAAGTCGATAATCTTCCAATCCAACGCAATACCATTATTCTCTTGTGCAGAAGCCGGATACCAATAAGGATTCACTCCCGGCCAATCCTGCGGTAACATAGCCGCCTTAGTCGGTACAAGGTCGGATACCGGAATCAGGATATCCGATGCGTCAGCTTTCAAATTAAACGCAGCACCATATCCTCTTCCCTCTTTATCTACAAAATTGCAAATGGCTTTATCAGTATTGTTCAATCCATAAGCGCGAATACGAATATATGCAGGAGCCGTCTTACTTTTACTCCGACAAGTTATCCGATCACCTATATAATGGGAAAAAGTCACATCACAAGGAGCTATATAATCTTCCTTTTTCTCCAAATCAGGAACAGAAAGCTGAAAGGCAGGCAGCAATTCCGGTCCTGATACTACCGAGCTGAATTGTGATTCGGGGCTCCTGAACGTGCGTGTACGACGGATATGCTTCCAATTGTCCTGTGGTCCTAAAAGAGACAAAGGAGTTGTTTCGTTTATCAGACGCATGGCGTAAGTAGCCTGTTCATAATAGTCCCACCGTTCGGGAGTGCAATACGTCTTTTCCGGAAACAAGATTGTATCATCTCCCGTATCTATGCCGAAATGATACTCATAATCCCCCTTAGCAAGCCAGCTTATATCGGCTTTCGCCGTATAGAAGAAGCCGTCTTCCGCCGTCATCGGTATGCGCTTGCATCCCCAAGGTTTCAGCATCAGATAAACATCTACCTGTTGAGGACGTTTGGGGCCGAACACCTCACACCGGAATGTCACCTCTTTATCAGCAGTAAACTCCGGCCATGTATGATTGGCTATTTTCCACTCTTTCATCGGAGTCTGATAGAAATCTTTGGCAGGAAGTTCTTCCCTGCTAACTATCTTTCCATCTGATAGCAGATATTTTCCGGGCAATACAACCATTTCAGTTTCCAGACCGGGAAGCTGTATTTGAATGTTCCGTTCATTGTACGCTGATTTTCTTGACACCCTGTGTTTATTCAGCATTTTATAAGGATCATCTATATCCATTATATCAGGGTAGATTTCCAGTTGCCAAGTATTATCATCCTGTTTGTCAAGAAAATAAATACCTGTTCCCGAATAACGGACTACCGGAGAAGAACCAACCCCAGCAATATGCTTCAATGCTGCCAGATTTTTGGGACGGGTAGACGTAGTATTTGAATAATAGAACATATCTCCGGAGTTCAATTCACTCAACTGTTCATCGTAACTCACCCGGAAATCGTCGAAAGTTCTGTTATCCGGATAATACCCGAAGTGTTTGCCACGCGGGATACGACGCATCACTTCAGCGGCAATCATACTGCTTACTGCCTTTGAAGGAGTAAAGACCATATTGAAAAAATGAGTCTGCCAACCTAAATTCATCGGGGCTGTACGCAGCATATCATAAGAAAAGATGGCAGCAAACTGGATACCGCCCCTACGGAACTCACGCGCCATAGCCGGGAACATAAAACCGGAAGCCATATCCGTTGCGTCAAATTCATAAACGATTTTTGCTTTTCCGCGTAAATCAGGATGAAGCATCTGCTCGTAATGGTCTACGAACAACAAGCCGTTTCCTTCAATAGAATAATTGTTATTCAACGCACTCGGATACCAAGCATGAGTAGAACCTTGTATATCCGATTTCCGAATAGCAGGAGCCACACGGAAGTCTTGGCTGACATTATAGAAAGTCAACTTCTTACAACCGGTACTCCGGATTGCCTTGCACATCCGGTTGATATAACGCACCATACCTGGAATGTCTTCCGGAAATTGGGTAGGTTCGTTGATTAGCTCGACAAACAATATGTTCGGCTCATCCTTCAGGCAGCGACCAGTGTAAGGATTACGATGATTGAGCAGTTGCTTCATGTAATTTTCCTGTGCACGAATAGCTTCCTCGTCGTGTATAAGTGTATTTTTAGGATAACATTTGGCCAGACCGGTATTTGTTGTATCACTCATTTCCGGCCATTGTGAATTATAGGTCACGATAGGGCTAAGCAACATATAAATATCCCGTTTATCCGCTTCGGCAATCAGATAGTCCAACAGATGCAAATGTTCATTCTCCAGCAAATTTCCCTCACGATCCGTATTCTGATAGTCTCCCCAAAAGCAGAGACGTAATCCGTCCCAGTTCATTCGCTTGAAATGTTCCAGGTCTTCCACAATCATTTGCTTTCGATCACCGCCCACATAATCTGCTGCACGAAAATCGCAAGCAGAAGGCAGGCAATAATTGGCACCGAACAAGGCTACTTCCTTACGGTTTTCCGTCCAACGTATCACGCCTTGTTTGTCCATATAGACCTTCTCGGCACAATATCCCATTGTGCCGAGAAGAGTTATTAATAATGTAAATAAGCTTTTCCTCATAAAATGATAAACTAGTTATTTATCCTCAATTGATATTGGGGGATAATTTCCACGTTCTTAATCTCAAGCACCTGGTTATTTCCTTTAAAATCAGGAATGGCAGACTGGGGCAAATCTTGCAGACAGGTAGCATCCGAACGTAAAGGACGGAAGTAGAACGACATAGCTTCTTTGTTCATCATCTCTTTATGGCGGTTAAGACCAATCATCCATGGTTGGGCATGCCAGAATTCATCCTGTACCATTTTTCCACCGAGGAAGGCCATTGCCACATCACCCGTGTAATCTATCTTCATGAAGTATTCATTCACTTGCGGGGTATGAACGGTATCACTGAAAGCTACGGTAATACGACGAGTGGTTATCTTCTCTACACGACATTCGGGGCTGACAGGCTGAACCTGCACTGTTTGTGATTGCCATCCTTTTGCCGAAGGGTACAAGATATAATCAAAGGCGTTATTTCCAAGTTGTTGCAGGGTGATACCTTCTGCCGTCGGTAATACGGTAGCTGTCGTTATCAATAGTTGCCCATCCACCTTGATGGCATTGAGTGCCTGTTCATGATTCAGTGTCGTAATTTTTATTTTCTTACCGTTGCGAGGTGTGACAGTAATAGTACTTTTCAGACCGCTTGTGACGGCGTATTTAGCCTTACCTTTGACGGTGCGGGCATCAAAACAATACTCCGGTTTCATACCTTCCGGGGCGAAGAAAATATAATGGTCGATACCGTTATCATTGATTTTCATCAGAGGTTGTGCTGTAGCATAACGGAGTCTGGCACTTCCGAGCATCAAGTTGAATGGCAGAATCATGCTTTCATCTTTCGGCAATGTAAAAGTTCCCTGTTCAGGTATGCACAGTGTTTCATTCCGAAGATTCAATTGCAGTTGCAGACCGTCCATATCATGCCGCAATGTATCATGGTCCTGAAAGTTTATCATGAAAATGAATCCGCTGTCATCTTTCATCCGGGCAGCATAACGCAGATCATCACGATTTTCGGGTGTCATCTTTTCCCAACCTTCCGGTAATACGGTTTCCATGAGAGCAAGATTACTGCCGAAATCGGCAAGAAACGAATGGATGGTGCGCAGGTAACGATAAGACGGATGTTCCAGTCCGAATTCGCCAAGAGGAGCCTGGAAATCATAGGAGATTTTGGGCATCCCCATCGGTTCGTCCTGATAACTTCCTATATTATCCTGACGTAGTGGAGTGCTTCCTCCGTGATACATATAATATCCGATGCCGTTGCTTCCGCTACCGAGCGTACGAATCATCAACGCCTGTGCTGCACGTGCCGTAACGATAGGTCTGCGTCGATAAATCATCTGTATTCCTGCACCCATTTCCGCACAGAACGAGGGGAATCGTTCCGCATCATAACGCACCGGAGCATAATCAGGCACACGGTGTATATCTTTGAACATACAGAAAGGCGACATTCTCGGTTCTTCCCAAAAAGGATAGGTGTAGGCGGATGTCACAGGAATTGCTTCATTGTCAATAACAGCTGCGTTTCCCCAGCCGGTGGCTGTATAGAACGGAGTGATAATACCTTCTTCCTGTGCCATTCTTTTAAGGGTACGCATGTGTTCCTCCCCAAGTTCGGCCGTAGTGACTTTCTTATCCATTACACTTACGCCAATCATAGCATAGTCAATGTCATAACTTGCCACAGTAAAATCCAACGGTTCACCGGGATAATTCACTCCCCAAGGAGATGCAGAATGCTGCATCTCATTTTCCAACTGGCAACCGATGATCGGACCGCCATCCTTATAATACAATCCTTGCAGTTGCCGGCCTATCTCTCCATAAAGTCTTTTTACATAAGAGAGGTATAGAGGCTGATTGCTGCGTACATCCACCGGACGGGCGAAAAGCCAGTCGGGTATGGAGCCGTTACGTATTTCACCGTGACAGAAAGGGCCGATACGTACGATGACCGGCATGTCATGTTTCTTGCAAAGTTCTATAAAATGGCGTAAGTCTTTATTGCCGCTCCAGCAGAACTTGCCTTCCTCTTCCTCATGTAATCCCCAGAAAATATAGGTTGGCAATACATTCACCCCACCGGCTTTCATCTTTACAATCTCCTGTTCCCACTGTGCACGGGGATAACGGGTAAAGTGGAACTCTCCCATAACAGGTATCACAGGCTTTCCGTCGATAGACATATAATAGCTGTTTACGGAAATATTTCCACCCGACGGGTTACTGCCCCCCATCTTGAGGTGTCCCGTATATATAGTCTTCTCTTTCGCCGGAGCGGAAAGCTCATAAATCTGCTGTGCATGAAAAGTGGTTGCATATAGAGCAAACGCTAAAGCTGCATAAATTTTCTTCTTCATAATATGTGTTTTTAATGATGTAATTCTTATTTAATCAGAGTCAATACTTGATTCGCAATTGTTTCCATTCCTTTTACAGTAGGATGCCCGCTTTCTTTCTCGATTCCTTGCAGTTGTACGTATTTTATTCCGTAATGTTCGCAAACAACCTTGGTCGATTCCACAATCTCCGTTTTCAAGTCATCACTGATGATAAAGTAAAGCGTCACATTGGGATAATGCTCTTGAGCCAACTCTATCAATTTAGCCAATGCAGGACGATAGGTATACAGATCGGCACGCTTGAAATCTCCATATTTGTACTCACCGATAGGAGTGTTTGCCCAATTGTCATTGATTCCACCGAAGATGAGGATGATATCAGGATTCCCCAAACGGGGAACCCTTGTAATAAATGAACGGTCGGCATAGTCCTCGTCATTATATCCCGAATAGGATACAGTAGCCCCGCTATAGGAGTCGTTTGCTCCCAACTTGAAACCGGCTTTCTTGATGACCTGCCACCACCACGTCTGTTTCACATTCACTACCCCTGTCTTAGACCAATCGGTAGTTGTGTAATATGTTTTATTGGTGTCCGGAATATACTTTTCAAAGGTAGAATATGAATCGCCCAAGACCGCAACAGTCGGTTTGATACTTTGCGCTACCGCATTTACCGTAAACAGGCAGGCAAGGATATATAAGAATATATATTTCATGGTTTATCTACTTACTACTATTTACTATCTATCATAATCATTTTGCTTGATAGCCCCTTTGGACTCATCAATGAAACTCTGCGGAATCCAGAAACGGTTGTGTCCTTCGTGTACATTGAAGTAGCCGCGTCCTTCGGATTTATTAATGGCATCAATGCGGTTATTGGCATATTCCACATACTTTCCAAAGCGAATCAAATCTTGACGGCGAAGCCCTTCGAGATAGAACTCATGACCGCGTTCCAGAAGGATGGCTTCATTGAAGGCTTCACCGGAAGCTGTTTGAGCGTCATCCAGTTCCGACAATCCGGCACGCTTGCGTACACGGTTTACCAAACCAATGGCTTCCGTTGTAGGACTGCCCTCATTACGGTTGATACACTCGGCAAGTGTCAACAGCACATCAGCGTAGCGATAGATAACCACGTCAATGCCGCTTTGCCCGTCTTTCATATCCGGATCCATACCGTATTTCAAGGGTAGCGCACCCTTTGCCAACTGACTGCTATTTGAGCGGTCTATCTTTTCTCCATTTTTATTCGTATAAGCAGTAACTACGTTCTTCAGACGCAAGTCTCCTTCTTCAAATGTGCCATAAAAATCCCAAGGCATTACATAGCCACCCCAACCGGTAGCCTTTTCAGCCCAAGGATAATCGGCGGGAAGCACTTCGGCAGTCATGTAGTTGGAGTACCAACTGGCAGTATTATTGCAAGCCAGTTGCAGAATCACCTCATTGTTACCTATTCCCTCTTTGGAGAAGATATAGTTATAATCAGGTTGCAGGCTGTACACACGTCCTTCCATCTCCAACAATTCACGAGCTAAAGTTTCCGCTTTATCAAAGTAGCCTTTTATCATGTAATATTTCAACAGAATCATACGTGCCGCCCCTTTCGTCATACGTCCGCGTGCCTCCGCCACTTCGGGTAAATCACGAATTGCATCCCGCAAGTCCGCTTCCATCATTGCGTCATATTCTTCTTCCGTCAGACGGGGAAGATAGACAAAAGTCTGCGGGTCGTCCAACACCTCATCCGAAGCCACCGGCACAGGACCGAACATATCATAAAGGTAAAGCCCCATCCATCCGCGCAAAGCCTTCGCTTCACCCGAATAAAGCGCTTTTGCGTCTTCACTCACCGGAGAGTTTTCAATACGACGAATGGTATTACGTGCTTTCGAAAGAAAATTATAACGCTCGAAATTTGAGTAAGCATGATTCTGAATACTGCCTCCCACAGTAGCATACCACTGTTGGAAATAAAGTTCATCTGACTCCCACGCCCAGCAACACCAAAGCACATCAGTCGTCATATCACCTATTACTTGATATCCCATATAATCCGCTGAATAAACAGCTTTGAAATCACCGGGGTTAAAATCATAGTAGAGCGAATTTACCGCCAGTTTCAAGTCAGTCTCCGTCTTAAAGAAGTTTTCCGGAGAGATTTCGGTATAGTCCAAACGTTCCAGTTCACAGGAAGTCATCGATAACAGCATCAAGGCTGTTGCTATATATTTCATTGTTTTCATACCCAGTATATATTAGAATTTCACATCCAGACCAATAGCAAATGAAGACTGATTCGGATAAGCTCCGATACCGTTTCCGGTTTCAGGATCCATTCCCTTATATGGAGTAAATACGGCCAGATTGCGCCCTGCGGCATACAGTCTGACTGAGCGAATCTTATTCTTGAACCATTGGGCAGGGAAAGTATAACCGATTGACACATTATCCAAACGCAGATACCAAGCCTTTTCGAGGAAAAAGTCACTCTTCTTGGGGTCAACGCCCGAAGAAGCCTCCGCCACACCCGGTAATGTACCCATAGGATTGGCAGGCGACCAACGGTTCTTCACCTCATCCAAAACATTGACGCCATACGTTATGTCTTCGATACCATAGATGGACTGTAACTTAATGTCGTTCACCTTCCATCCATTCAGCGAACCATAGATGTAGATGTTGGCATCCCAGTTTTTCCAGCGGAAAGTATTATTGATACTGAAAGGAATCGGGGTACTATTTGCCAATACCACCATGTCAGCTTCGTCGAGCACGCCATCCTCTCCCGCTGTTCGGATATAACGTCCTTCACTATCTCGCATCTTTTCGCCCTTCTCATCGAGTTGGTAACCATTCAAATCCTGATACAGAATAGCTCCGGCGCCGGATTTCTGCAGATGGTTATAAGTCCGGTCCATCTGAATCAGGCCATTCGTCCTGTATCCGTAGATGTTGTCCCATCTTTCCACATAATCCTGATAGACAGCAGGAATGAAGTCCGGGTCACGTTTCGTTGTGTGATTGCGGTAATAGGAGAAATTGATGTCGGTAGTCCAGCCAAAGTTCTTATTATCGAAATTTACACTGTGGATACCGATATCTATACCACGGGCACGGTAAACGGTCGCTGAATTGTAATCTATCGTCTTCACTTCCTGATAGGACATCAAATTTTTCTCTAAAATGACATCCTTACGCAGACGTTGGTAGAGGTCGACAGACCCGGACAGACGGTTGTTGAAGAAACCGAAATCAATACCGAAGTTATAGTCGGTCAGTGTCTCCCATTTCAATTTATCATTGCCCAGTTTGGAGATAGCCATACCGTTTACCAAGCTTCCGTTAGGTGCAAATGCGCCTTGTGAAACTTTATAATAAGTATTGATACCGGTGAGGTTGCCTGCATTACCGGTTTGTCCCACACCTGCACGGAGTTTCAGGTTGCTCAACCAACCGATATCCTTCAGCCAGTTTTCTTCATTCATACGCCAGGCTGCCGATACTCCCGGGAAAGTGCCCCATTGATGCTCCTTTGAGAAGTTGGACGAACCGTCTATGCGGAGATTGACAGTCAAGATATATTTGGATGCCAGCGAATAATTCAAACGTGCAAGGAATGAAGCCATTTCACTAGCTCCCTTATACGAGCTGATAGTCGGTTTTTCCTGCTCACTTGTCCCGATATTGTTCATCAAAGAGCCGTCGTATGGGAATTGTGAAGCGACGATACCCATCCCTTCCCAAGACGACTTCTTGTATTCAAAACCAGCCATCAGGTTCACGTCATGTATTTCATTGAACACTTTCGTGTAATTGGCAATCACATTGAACAGGTTCATTTGCGATTTCGCATTTTGCTTGGAAGCCTGACCGTCCACACTATATCCCTTTTTGGTCGTGGTGGGAATATATTGGTCGGCCTGCACATCTTTCATATCGAAACCGACAGTAGCCTTTATCAGCAAATCTTTGATTGGTCGGAATTCCAGATAACCACTGACAAAAAGGTCGCGGCTCACTGTCTGGTCGGTAATATCCAATAATGAAACCGGATTCGGATAGATGTCACGAATCGGATTTACGGAATATTTACCCTCTTCATCACGTACCGGTACGGTAGGAATAAATGTCATAGCCGAATATATCAGCGCTGAATTATCCTGCCGTCCATCCCCCAACGGTACGTCATGATACTTTATCTGCGAGAAAGTGGAATTAATGCCGGCTTTCAACATACGGTTGATAGTTTGGTCAACATTCAAACGCCCAGTGATACGATTCATCGAGTTATTCTTGGCAATTCCCTGATGGTCATAATAACTCAATGAGAACAAGTATTTCGTGGCGTCCGTACCGGCAGAAACCGAAAGATTATGTTCATTAACGATACCTACACGGGTTACTTCATCCATCCAGTCTGTTCCGTCGCCTACGAAATTAGCAATCTGCCTATCAGTATATTTCTTTTCATCCCCACGCCCCAGTTCATCAAACACTTTATTCTGTTCAATCATAAAATCACGCGCATTCAGGAAATCCGGTGCATCCTTGATATACTGGAAAGCAACCGAACCGGAATAAGAGATGTCGGGCTTACCTGTTTTTCCTCGTTTAGTGGTAATCAGAATCACACCACCCGAAGCATCCGAACCGTAAATAGCCGCTGCTGATGCATCTTTCAAAATATCAATCGTCTCAATGTCATTGGGATTGAGGTTAATCAGAGCATTGTCTTTCTCACCACCACTATATGCCGTTCCTGTTGTCACTGTTTTTGTTGACAACTGCGGCACACCGTCAATGACAATCAACGGACTTTGTCCTGAAAGTCCACCACGAATGGAGATATTCATCGAACCACCTGGATTGGCACTGTTTTGTGTGATATTCATTCCTGACGAACGTCCACGCAGCATGGAACCTACCGAAGCTGATGCAGCCGTCGGTAATTCATCAGCTTTTACGGAAGCCACCGCACCAGAGATACTGCTCTTTTTAGTCGTACCATAACCGACTACTACAATTTCATCCAATGTTTTAGTGTCTTCTTTCAGAATAAACTCCATGGGTGTAGCGGATACTTTCTTCTCTTGAGAGAGGTAACCGATATAAGAAACGGTAATCGTTGCTCCCGAAGGTACGTCAGACAGACTGAACTTACCGTCCAAATCCGTAATGGAGCCGTTGGTAGTACCTTTCACCACTACACTCGCACCAATAATAGCTTCACCAGCCGGGTCTTTCACCAGTCCCTTCACTTGGATATTTTGTGCCATCAGTGAAGTTGCCAACAACAGGAAGGTAAAAAAGAATCCTGTCCTCACACATATTGAATATATTGTTTTCATAGTTGCTCTCTTTTTATTCTGTTATTTTCTTGATTGTAGCCCAAAGAATAGCTGTATCGAAGGTGATTTGCACCACACCGTCATAATCGCTTGCATAGCTTGCCACTCCACCACCTGCGCTTGTGGTATCTTCCCACCAGCCGCATCCAGTCGCATCACCCCAATAGCGGAGAACATATCCCCAGTCGGACACACGGGCTGCATAGTATTGGCGCGTACTTGAATAACTGCCGATTTGGTGCAAGGTAGAGGTATAACGATATCCATTGCGCACCATCTCTGTAGCAGGCGTACCCCAATCGGCAAAATCACTGAAGCCACAGCCGGACACGGTAAGCGAGCCCGTATAGGTTGTCGCTGAAGGTTCCAGTTTCCACATACTATAAGTATGTGCCTGCAAATCAATCCAAACGCCATAATAACCTGACTCAGCAACCGTAACAGGTACCACATAACCATTGTTATTCATCAGTTTTGAATTAACATAAGGACTTACACCGAAGAGGTCACCGTCCATTGTCTTCTCCGCCGTAAAATAGATTTGAAAGTTCGCCTTGTCTGCATAAATTTTTCCTTCATATTGGTATTCTCCCTTGCGGGTCATCGGTGCATAGTAACCGTCGAGATAGTCGTCAGCTTTTTCTGAAGCATTAACCACCCACATTACAGGGTAATCTTCGAATGGCTCTTCCTCCTCTGCCAACATAACAACAACCGTAGTAGTGACAACAGTTTCATTACCTCCGGCATCCGTTATCATCAAAGTGACAGGAAATTCTCCCGTAGTAAAATCAATAGTACGTTTCAATTCTCCACTACGCCCGGTTACTTTTACCGTCTCATCTATTTGCATACTGGGGATTTGAAGACGAATATCTTTCAACTCGCGGTCATCGGTGAACTTCACATTCAGATTCCAACTTCCTTTATTTGCAACTGCGTCGAAATCCACTGCTATCCGCGACGGTAGTTGAGTTTGCATAACTGGACTCTCCATATCCGCTACATAAGTCAGCAACACATTTTTCTTGCTTTCCCGACCGTCTACGTCCCGGATAGTAATCAATAAATGTTCTTCAAAACTAGCGTTTTTCGGCACAATGAGTTGATAATTATAATTAAAGACTTTAGGCTTTTGCCCGCCCAGTTCATATACCTTATGAATCCCCCATTGTTCACAACTTAACGTAACGCTTTCCAATCCTACATAATTAGATGCGGTTCCTGATACCAAAACGGTGTCACCGGGAAATGTCTCTATCTCATCACTCATTACATAAAGACCGGGAGCCACATCTTCCTTATCATCATCGCAACCGACAACAAAATACATAAATGCCAACAACAAACTGATTTTTCCGAATCTACTTAAAATATTCTTCATGGTATCTTCCTTTTAGTTGTTATATTTGAATGCATCCAATGCTTCCAATCTATTCCCTTCAAAATCAAACAGAGTGGTGTTGCTCACATAATTCTTGGCACCCAGTTCCCATCCCATACCTTCCACTTCGATGAAGATAGGATCCCAATAAAGAAAACCAAGTATGCGGCAGTCTTTAGCCTGCTTAATTTCTTTAATAAGTTCAAGCATGAAGTTCTTCTGTCCGAGCGGAGAGAAATCAGGATACGGCCCATTGTGCGCCAACTGCCCCGGAGTATTATCCGGCAAAGTCTTGTCCCAGCTATATCCTGTTTCCATAATCAAAATATCCTTATCAAATTTGGCTGTAATATAATCCGCCCATTCACGAATTTGCCCTGCTGTTTTTTCTGTCCAGAAAGGATAGTAGGAAGCACCGATTATATCATACTTTGTGTTTCTGTTTTTCAGTTCACCATAATACCAGTTGTACTGGTCTTTATCTCCGGCAGCATTCGAGTGGATAACTACCTTTGAATCCGGTGATACAGCTTTCACCGCATCATAACCTGTATTGAATAGTTCGGAAAGCTGCACAAAATTGTCACAACTTCCATCCGGATATAACATGCCGGCTTGTGTCTCATTACCCAACGCAACAAATTCGGGAGTCGTACCCTGTGCTTTCATCTTGTTCATGAAATCAAAGGTAAAATCATAGAGCGCTTTTTTCAGTCCTTCAAAGTCAAGCCCTTCCCACTCGTGCGGTTTGTTCTGGTCTTCTCCATTTGTCCAGTAATCACTATAATGGAAAGTCAACTGTATCTGCATACCGGCTTGTTTGGCTCTTTTTGCCAGCCGCAAAACATCTTCCGGCCCTGAAATACCTGCGGGCAAACGGTTGGAAGGAGAATAGTCCGGATTTCCCGGGTCATTGTACAGACGGAGACGGACAATGTTGAAACCATTATTCTTCAATATTTCGATACAGTCTTTTTCTTCTCCGTTTTCATAGAATTTGCCACCCATCTGCTCTACGTAAGTCAGTTGCGAGATATCACCGCCTTTCAGCAGATTAAATTCCTTTTCTGTTTTCTTCAAACGCAGTCCGTCAAAGCGACTCCAGTTTGCTTCAGCCGATTCGCTGTAGATTTCAATATCACATTTACCGCCTTCCACTTTTATCCCGCGTACATAAGAGCGAACCCAGGTAGAAGGAGATGCTTGTAATGAAGTCATTTTCTTAGTATCAGTCCCGGCTGCCACATAACAGGATATTTGTCCTCCGGTACTTTTATAATAAAATTCAAGGTCATAAATACCATCTTCCAGACCGTTGACAGTCTGACGGGTAGATACCGTATACGCCGAGGTTGCTCCATACTGTAAAGCATAATTGCCTTCACATCCCCCTTGTACCACTTTCGCGGCAGAATAGTCCCCGCTTACTGTCCAGCCTTTAGGAGAAGCTGTTTCGGCAGCGTCTTCTTCAAAACTTCCGTTAGGTACTTTCACCACTGTAACAGCAGGTTCGGGGTTAGCGACTGCTACCGGATCGTCCGAACAAGCAGCCGTACTGCACACAATGGAAAAGCTAATTGCAATAAAGCCTGTAATTTTCATGATTAAACCGTTTTTAATATTTCTCATGTCATTGCTATTTAAGGTTTATTATAAAAATAAACTTGTGACGATGCTTTAAAATAAACACCGTCACTAAGTTGTCCTATCCTATCAGGCTTCTGAAAGCCTGAATACCCTGATGATTAATGTCCAATCTTTCGACCTCACTTAATAACCGGAGGGATTTCTCTTTCCGGTTCAGTCCCCAATATCCTAATGCCATCATATATTTGCAGTGAATTACGTTTCTTATCGTCAAGTCATCCTCCCAAATCAATAAGTCGGGTAGTGACACTGCAAAATAATCCATTTTAATCTTGTCAAACAAGTGTTTTTCTCCATAAGAAGTCAATTTATGAAAGCGGCCGTTAGCCTCATCCATACGCCCGAGTTTCAATAATGCCAGACCTTGATAGAATATTTTATCAGGTTTCGCATCATTGTAGTACATGGCGGCAGCCGGTTCGGTAGGTCCGATGATTGCCTGTTCCCAACATTCCACAGCCTTGTCATGTTGTCCCAATCCTTCGTAAGCACAACCCAGGAAGTAATAAAAATCATTCTCCTGTGCACCATACAATTTGCCTTCACCAAGATGATGCGGATATTCCAGACATTCTTCCAATAATGATATTGCTTCTTTATTCTCACCGGCAGTTAATGCTTTCTTTGCCAATTCCACACGAGCCAGTTGATATTGGGCAGGCACTTTTCCTTCGCCACCCTCCCAGGGATGGAAGTTATGTGCATCCAATACCGTTTTCGCCTTTTCGTACTCTCCTGTCTGATTCAACAAGGTGATTTCTTCCAGTATCAGGTCATCACGCTGCTTAATAAGTTCAGGATATTGTTGCAGGAAAGCTAGGCGCTCTTTGTGCGAACGACGGACACGCTTGTAAAGTTGATCGAGTTCCATCAAGATACGTGCATCGGTTGTGTCAAGGCGGAAAGCACGTTCCATACATTCGATGGCTTTCGCTTCCTCATTTTTCTTGTTGAAGAATGCCAAAGCCAGGTTACGCCATACGGTCGGAAAGCTACCGTCCAGTCTTACGGAAGTTTCCCATGCTTCCATAGCCAGGTCGTACTGGCGCTTGTCGTAATACAGATTACCCAAATAGTAAGGAGCTCTTGCATCGTCCGGATTCTGTACCATGGCACATTGCAAGGCAAGAATTGCTTCCAAACGGTTGGGAAAACAGTAGTCGGGGCAAGCTTTGACTGCATCGGCAAATGCCTGTTTCACTCCGGAAAGTCCCCCCTGGTGCAGACACCAGCCCAGATAATAGTAAGTCATTGGTGTAACAATACCTTCGGCAATAGCTATATTCCATAAGGAAGCAGCTTCCTGCCAACAACCTGCGGCACAATAGTCAAGAGCTATTTCATCATAGTTGTGAGGTTCTCCACGCATCATCTCTTTCATGACAGACAATTCGTCGACTACGTTCGTTATCAGATACTTCTCATAACGACAGCCAAAGTTGAATTTATCAATAGACAATGAGTCTTCAATCAGTTGCAGGGCTTCTTCGGTTCTGCCCATCCGGCGGAGAATAGCAGTTTTCAGAGCGCGGGCTTTATGATTATGCCAGTTGCGGATAAGCGAACGGTCTATTTCGTCTAAGGCATCTTCCAAACGACTTTGCATGGTAGAAATCTGCGCGCAGGCAAAGTATCCCGCATCCTGCCAGGCGGCATTCCAACAAGATTTATAGAAACGGTCGTAAGCCTCATTGTATCGTCCCTGGTATTTCAAGGCAAGACCGAGATTATAGATCGGTTCTCCGTCGTATGGATTCGGATTACGTTTCTGTAAGGTCTTTACGGCTGTAAGCAAGTATTGCTCCGCTTTATGGAAACGGCCTTTACGGATATACCACAGACCAAGCGCATTGTTATTACGCACATCAATCGGATCACGGCGCAATGCTTCTTCGTAGTATTCTACGGGATTGTATGTGGCATGTCTGTACTGTTCCAAGTGTAAGCCGGTCAGATAAAGCTGTTCAGTAGTCTTTATTTCTTCCGGGAGCAGGGCTGCTTCAGCAGCGTCGGGAATAGGTTTCACTTCTTCCGGTTCTGCATGCCAATAAAGTAATTCCCTTCCGTTTGCCGTGATTTCAAGAATCAGTTTGTCGAGCTTCTCACCATTCACATTTACCGTTTCATCCAGCAATTCTTCCGGAGTGATAGTCACTTCCTTGCTATAATATATTTTCCCGTCTTCACCTTTCAAGACAACATTTACCGTTTGGCACGAAGTAGCAAATATCTTGAAGCGAACGCTGTCCTCCCCTTCCGGTTCAATATTCATCAGCAAATCCCTGCTGGCATTCTTCACCACTCCCAATTCCCGGTAAGGCAGGAAATATTGAACGAAGCTCTTTTCTTCGTAAGGTTGGAGCCAGGTAAAGTCCGGTTGATTTTCGGTATAGACACCTGCCATCAGTTCAATGTACGGCCCGTCTTCGTCCGTCAGGTTGCGGTCCCATGCGCGGCCAAAGTCGCCGTTTCCCCACGTCCACTGTTTCTTGCCCGGAGAAATGTGGTGGTTCGCTACATGAAGCATACCGGCACGAGTATCATTCTCATATCCACCCTCAAAGTTAAAGCGGGAGTTGACAGCCATATAGGAAGTAGGAACCTTGATATTCTTATAGTTCGAGATATCTACTCCGGCAGAATAATCCATCTTGTAGTAAGTACCCGTTGCGATAGGGAAACTGGATACGGCACGCTTTCCATGGTCGAAAACGGCATTGATATCGGGCGGAAATACGCTCTGATAGTAGTCGTTCACCGCTACGGCAGGGTTTGCCCACCACAGGAAGGTCTGCGGTACTTCAGTACGATTGTAAAGTACTCCCTTGATTTCAAGAAAAGCATGTCCCGGACGAAGCGTAAAACCTGCCATTCCTTTCTGATGAAACATACGTTCCATTTCATTCACCCATACTGTAACACTGCCGTCGGCATTTTCTTCAATAGTAGTATCTACGGGCATGTAGGTGCTGGGGCGGTGATGTTGAGGCCAGTTAAACTCAATGCCACCTGAAATCCACGGTCCGGCAAGCCCTACCAAAGCAGGCTTTATCACATGATTATAATAAATGAAATGACGTTCTCTAATTTTATCATAAGCCATCTGTACACGTCCGCCTAATTCGGGCAGAATCATGACCTTAATGTATTCATTTTCGATAAAAATAGCATTGTATTCCTTATCCACTTTCTCATTGGACATCGATTCAATCACAGGATAAGGATAAACTACCCCGCTGCTGCCTTGATACACACGCTTCTCCAAGAAGATCGGATTCTTCTCCGGTTTGCCTACTTCATAAGTAGGGATAACCACCTTTTCTTTCCATGCTTTTACCATCGTATTATTGATTATAAATTTGTTTTTTTATTCGTTGACAAAGAGATCAAGAGACAAAGAGGGTCAGGGGCAGGGAGATTTTACATTCTCCCTGCCTGATTGATGATGTTATCCAATACCTATTTACTTACTTGCTAATTTGCCAAACTGTTATTTTTTTATTTGATTAAATCCTTTTCCAATGCTTCCAGTGATTTGCCTTTCGTTTCGGGCAACGCACGGAAGAAGAACAAATAGCCGACAGCACAAATGACTGCATAAATCCAGAATGTACCACTGCTTCCCAAGAAATTATTCAGTAACGGGAAAGTGTATGTCAGCGTGAAACTACCTACCCACAAAGCAAATGTACAGGTTGCCATTGCAACGGCACGCACCCGGTTCGGGAAGATTTCGGCAAGCAGCACCCAAGTGATAGGCCCCAGGGACATTGCATAGCAAGCGATAGCCAGCACAACAAGTACCACCATAAAGAATCCGCTTACCTCGAAGAAATAGCAAGTGCCGAGAATGAGATAAATGCCAGCCAGCCCTCCGGCACCGAAAAGCATCAGAGCGCGACGTCCCAAGCGTTCGACTGTATAGATAGCCACAAAAGTAAAAACTACATTCGCCACACCTGTCACCACAATATTAAAGAGAACATCTCCCAACGAATACCCTGCAGACTGGAATATCTCCTGCGCATAATTGAAGATTACATTCGTACCGCACCATTGCTGGAATACAGCCACAATAATGCCTAAAACAAGTACCTTGCGGAACGGACGGCTAAACAATAACCGCAATCCTCCTTCCGACTTCGAAGAACCGGTTTCTTCCACCAGGCGAAGTTCCTGATCGGCATAATCATCACCACCTATTTTACTAAGCACATTCCATGCTTTCTCTTCTTTTCCTTTCATCGCCAGCCAGCGGGGACTTTCGGGGATGAAACATGCCAACAACAAGAATATCGCAGCAGGGAAGGCAGCCGCCCAAAACATCCATCGCCATCCCATCTGCCCGTTCCATGAAGCACAAATATCCACAGGAGAAAAGTCTGCAGGAATAGGTTCTGCAATCAGCCAGTTAGTGATTTGAGCGCCCAGGATACCGAGTACAATCGTCAATTGATTCAGCGAAACGAGTTTTCCCCTAATTGACGTAGGAGCTACTTCGGCAATATACATGGGAGAAAGTCCCGAAGCAATTCCGATTCCGATGCCACCTAAAAAACGGGCTGCCAAAAACCAACTAAATGCGGAAAACGCTCCGGTAGCATAAGCTGAAGACAAGAATATGAAAGCAGAAATTATCAGGAGAGGCTTACGTCCATAACGGTCTGCCATCATGCCTGCCACCATAGCGCCAATCAAACAACCGAGCAAAGCCACGCTCATGGCAAGTCCCTGCATGGCGGGTACATCGGCAATATCGAAATAGAGTTCATAGAAAGGCTTCGCTCCCCCTATCACCACCCAGTCGTAGCCAAAGAGAAGTCCGCCCATCGCAGAGACTAAACATATAAAATAGACAAACTTTTTATTATAACTTTTCATACCATTAGAAGATTGATTAATTGATACTGCAAAGATAGAGCATGTCAAGAGCATAAAAAATAGAATTTCATTCGATAAAGATGGACAATCTTATTTTTTGCAGTTTATTTGATAGATAAGATACATTGTTATATATTTGCGCAGAACAGTCGAATCATATACTATGAGATTATGGTAAAGTTGAAAGATGGATTTACCGGAGAAAGAGCTTTAGTGCTTCCCCGCATTATCGTTGACAAAATGGAAGAAGACCCTCTTACCTCCATGCTACACATTACTGACATCGGATATTATCCGAAAGCCAAGCATCACTTCCGGGAACGGAAAGAGCCTATCAACCAGTATGTATTCATCTATTGCATAGACGGGGCCGGATGGTATCGCATCGGCAATCAGGAATATACCGTATCCGCCAACCAGTATTTTATCCTCCCTGCGGGAGTTCCCCATGCCTATGCTTCCGACAAATCGTATCCATGGACTATTTACTGGATACACTTTAAAGGTATTCTCGCTCCCTTTTACGCTCAAGAGGCAAGCCGCCCAATGGATATCCAACCTGAATCGCATTCACGCATCAGTACACGAATCAATTTATTTGAAGAGATATTCAATACTTTGAAGAATGGTTATAGTAATGAGAACCTGCGTTATGCATTCTCTATGTTTCATTTTTATTTGGGAACATTGCGATATATACAACAATTTCGCAATGCAACTGCAAATAATGATGCAGCAGAAGATGAAAATGTAAGCGAACTGGCTATTCATTATATGAAAGAGAATATGGAAAAGCATCTTAGCCTACAAGATATAGCCGATCAGATCGGATATTCTCCTTCCCACTTCTCCCTGTTGTTCAAAAAGAAAACAGGCCATAGTCCTTTGACCTATTTCAACTTATTAAAGATACAGCAATCCTGCCAGCTACTCGACACTACTGATATGAAAATTAATCAGATATGCTATAAAATAGGTATAGAAGATACCTATTATTTCTCCCGGTTATTCAGCAAAATCATGGGGATGTCTCCACGTGAGTATCGTAAATCGAAAAAAGGATAACAAAGATTGAAAAAATAGCACACAACTATATAAATAAAAAGAGACTATGTTTTCTACAACATTGTCTCTTTTATTATTTTTCTAAATTTTAAATTAACCTCCTTATCTTTGTTCCATAAAGAAATAGACAAAGCAAAATTCTTATTTCAAAACGCCATAAATCACCAATAATCAATTTATATGAAATCCCAGTTCCGGACGTTCCTTTAAATATGTTATTAAATCCCGCCCCACCGAAAGCTTAATCGGACGGGAAATCAAATCAATTGACATGTGGCTTACATCGGCATCATCCGTCACTTTAAAATACAATTCCGTATTTCCCGGATGTTCCTTAGTCAGAGTGGCAAGTTCAGTAACCAAAGCCGAGTTCAAGACTGACAGAGGAATGATAATCGTGATCTTCTGCACCAGTTCTTCTTTCACATCGGGAAGAAGTTCCATAGAGGTGATTTTCACTTCCAATTCATCCTGCCGCCATTGTTTGGCTTGGCAACGAGCTTTAATATATAAGAACGTTCCTTCGTTGAGATATCCCTGATAAGTCACCCAGTCATTTCCCCAGAATGGGATTTCAGTAGAACCGGAATAGTCCTCAATCTTGGCAATACCATACGGATTTCCGTTCTTGCTGACTCCGCGACGAACACTAGTTACAATTCCTCCCATCGTTATTTCACGACCAACAAGTGCAGCTTTATCTTCCAAATCCGCCATCCGTGTATTGCAGACATGTTCCAATACGATAGAAAATTCATCCAACGGATGAGCAGAAAGATAGATACCGACCAAATCACGCTCACGATTCAGACGATCAAGATCACTCCAACGTTCTACACCTTGAGGAATTTCAGGAGTTGCAACATCAATAACGTTTTCACCACCGAACAAAGAATTGACAGCAGCTGCCTTATCTGCCTGATAGCGGTTACCATAACGCATCAATGTTTCCAGAAATACCTCACCTTTAGAATTTACAGCAAAATATTGTTCCCGTTTCAGTTCAGGAAAACTATCAAACCCTCCGGCTAATGCCAGACATTCCATATTCTTTTTGTTGCAGGCATTCAGGTTGACACGTTGCACAAAGTCGAATATACCGAGAAAAGGACCATTCTTACGCCGTTCCTCCATTATGCTTTGTACAGCAGCTTCACCTACACCTTTGACAGCACCAAGTCCGAAACGAATATCACCGTCATGGTTTACGGTAAACTTCAGGTTACTTTCATTCACATCCGGTCCCAGCGTCTGAATACCCATTGCTTTACATTCGTCCATCAGTTTCGTGATATCAGTAATGTTCGACAAGCTTCGGCTCATCACAGCAGCCATATATTCAGGAGGGTAATTTGCTTTTAGATAGGCTGTTTGGTAAGCTACCCACGAATAACAAGTAGCATGTGATTTATTGAAAGCATAAGACGCGAATTTTTCCCAGTCTGTCCAAATCTTCTCAAGCACTTTCGGGTCATGTCCGTTCTTACGCCCACCTTCAATAAATTTAGGTTTCATGTGGTCCAACTTGTCACGCAACTTCTTACCCATCGCTTTACGGAGCGCATCAGACTCACCACGAGTAAAGTCTGCCAATAAACGTGACAGAAGCATCACCTGTTCCTGATAGACCGTAATCCCATACGTATCCTTCAAATACTTTTCCATTACAGGAATATCATACTCAATCGGCTTGCGTCCATGTTTACGATCAATAAAATCAGGGATATAATCCATCGGTCCCGGACGATAAAGGGCATTCATGGCAATCAAATCTTCGAATGTAGAAGGCTGCAATTCGCGCAGGTACTTCTGCATACCGGCAGATTCAAACTGGAATGTACCAATCGTACGTCCGTCACTATATAATTTATAAGTAGCCGGATCAGAAATATCTATCGCATCGACATCCACTTCAACATTACGACTTAAACGGATATTTTCAACAGCTTCTTTGATGATAGACAAAGTTTTCAGACCGAGGAAGTCCATCTTAATCAACCCAGTATCTTCAATCACCGAGCCTTCATACTGGGTAACAAGCATCTTTTCGCCCGTTTCCTTATCATCAGCAGTGCTGACAGGTACCCAGTCAGTAATATCATCACGGCAAATAATCGTACCGCAAGCATGTACACCTGTACCACGCACGTTGCCTTCAAGCATTTTGGCATACTTGATCGTATCCCGCAATAGAGGATCAGATGACGCTTCCGCTGCTTGCAATTCGGGAACATAAGCAATGGCATTCGGCAAATTAAGTTTCTTGTCAGGAATCTTGTCAGGAACCAGTTTACACAAACGATCGGATTCTGACAAAGGTAGCTTTTGTACACGCGCGACATCCTTGATAGCCATCTTTGTCGCCATAGTACCATACGTAATAATATGAGCAACTTTTTCCTGACCATATTTATTTGTCACCCAACGAAGTACCTCACCACGACCGTCATCATCAAAGTCCACATCAATATCGGGCAAGGAAATACGGTCTGGATTCAAGAAACGTTCAAACAGCAAATCATATTGGATAGGGTCTATCTTCGTAATACCCAAACAATAAGCCACTGCTGAACCTGCTGCCGAACCACGTCCCGGACCTACCGACACACCCAGTTCCTTACGTGCCGCATTGATAAAGTCCTGTACAATCAAGAAGTATCCGGGGAAACCCATCGTTTTCATGATGTACAATTCGAAGTTCATTCGTTCTTTGACTTCTTCCGTTAGAGGTTCACCATAAATTCTTTTAGCTCCGTCAAAAGCCAGTTTTGCCAAATAATCTCCTTCAAGTTTTATACGATAAAGTTTATCATAACCACCCAAGCGTTTAATTTTTGCTTTCGCATCCTCTTCACTTAATACCACATTACCATGTTCATCTTGAGTAAACTCGTCGAACAAGTCTTTTTCTGTAAACTTCGCCCGATACCCCTCCTCTGTTCCGAAATCTTCGGGAATGGCGAAAGTCGGCATGATAGGTGCATGGTCGATCGAGTAGTATTCTACCTTATCAAGAATCTCCAGTGTATTGCTCAATGCTTCGGGCACGTCGGCAAAGAGTTCGTTCATCTCTTCGCGTGTCTTCATCCATTCTTGTTTGGTGTAAAGCATACGGGTAGGATCATCCAAATCCTTACCGGTACTCAAACAGATCAAACGGTCGTGCGCTTCCGCATTCTCTTCATCTACAAAGTGAACATCATTCGTACAAATCAGTTTGACATTGAATTTCTTAGCATATTCTATCAAATGTTTGTTCACATTCACCTGCAACGGATAACACTCATGATTGGCACGGGGAACAGTCGCTTTATGGCGTTGTAACTCCAGATAGTAGTCATCGCCAAACAAATTCTTATACCATTGTATTGCTTCCTCCGCTTCGGCAAATTGCCCGGCAGTAATCCGCTTCGGCACCTCACCACCGAGACAGGCTGAACAAATAATAAGTCCTTCGTGATATTTTTCGAGTTCGCTACGGTCAGTACGCGGACGCATATAATAACCGCGCGTCCACGCGTGCGATACTAATTTAATAAGGTTGTGATAACCAGTTTCATTCTTAGCCAATACGATCAGGTGATAACCACTCTGGTCGGGCTTGCCTTCTTTCAGGTCCATGGTACGGCGTGCCACATACATTTCACAACCGATGATCGGTTTGAATAGTTTGTTTTCCGCTTCCACGATCTTAGCTTTGCAAGCAGCAATCTCCGCCTCTTTATCCTCGCACTCTATCGTGCCGGCCTCAATTCCTGCAATTCGCTTCTTCAGGTCCTTGACTTCACCTTTCGGACCGCTGTTCTTCTTATTGACGTAGTTCGTAAATTCCTTGATACCGAACATATTTCCATGATCGGTCACGGCTATACCCTTCATCCCATTCTTCATAGCTTTATCAACCAGACGAGCTACGCTAGCCTGACCATCCAACAAAGAATATTGAGTATGGACATGTAAATGAACGAAATCCTGCATAATGATAAGTAGTTAATTTGAAGGCATAAAATTACTACCTCCCGGGTTATAAACAAAAATAATCCTCAAAAAGTTATCAACATTCGCATTTCTATGCTCATTTACTTGCTGAATTTTTAAATTAAGTATATTTTTGCAGACAATATCATTAAACAGCATTCATGGGCCGACTAAAGAAATTGAAGAAAATACGTATTCACCGCGAAGGAACACATATATTATGGGCTAGCTTCTTGCTATTGCTATTGATTAATGCGGCTCTTTATTGGGGGATCGATTGCAAAATACCATTTTATGTGGTAGCAGTAGCGAGTATAGCAGTCTATCTGCTGATGGTGAATTTCTTTCGATGTCCGATCCGTCTCTTCGGACAGGACACTGAAAAGATTGTCGTAGCACCCGCCGATGGAAAAATCGTCGTTATCGAGGAAGTCGATGAAAACGAATATTTCCATGACCGCCGGTTAATGATATCCATCTTCATGAGCATTGTGAATGTACATGCCAACTGGTATCCGGTGGACGGTACCATTAAAAAGGTAGCACATCATAATGGAAACTTCATGAAAGCATGGCTGCCGAAAGCCAGCACAGAAAACGAACGTTCTACGGTAGTAATCGAAACTCCGGAAGGAGTGGAAGTACTCACCCGGCAAATTGCCGGAGCAGTGGCACGCCGTATTGTCACCTACGCTGAAGTAGGAGAAGAATGTTATATTGACGAACACATGGGATTTATCAAATTCGGTTCCCGTGTGGATGTGTATTTACCCATTGGCACAGAAGTATGTGTCAGCATGGGACAATTAACGACCGGTAACCAAACGGTTATCGCCAAACTTAAATAATTCTGTCACAATGACAAAAGTTATTAAAAACAGTATTCCGAATACCGTAACCTGCCTGAACCTTTTCTCCGGTTGTATTGCCTGCGTCATGGCTTTTGAAGCCAAATATGAGCTGGCACTACTTTTCATTGCTTTAAGTTCCATTTTCGATTTCTTCGACGGATTGTTGGCTCGTATGCTCAACGCACATTCCATTATCGGAAAAGACTTGGACTCATTGGCAGATGATGTCAGTTTTGGAGTTGCTCCTTCACTGATCGTATTCTCTCTGTTCAAAGAAATGTATTATCCGGCAAGTATGGAGTTCATCGCTCCTTACCTACCTTATTTGGCATTCTTGATTTCTGTTTTTTCAGCATTGCGCCTGGCTAAATTCAATAATGACACGCGACAGACCAGTTCTTTTGTGGGACTTCCGGTTCCCGCCAACGCTCTGTTCTGGGGTTCTTTAGTGGCGGGTGCACATGACTTCCTGATATCAGACAACTGCCATCCTGTCTACCTTCTTATACTTGTCTGTCTGTTTTCCGGACTGCTGGTATCAGAAATACCGATGTTTTCGCTGAAATTTAAAAATCTGTCATGGAATGACAACAAAATCAGTTTTATATTCCTGATTATCTGCATTCCTCTTCTTATATTTCTTGGAATCAGTAGCTTTGCCGCCATCATTGTATGGTATATTTTACTTTCACTTTTTACAAGAAAAAGTAAATAAACAATCTCTTGGCACGTTTGTTGTACTATGAGTTTTATCGAAGTAACAACATAAAAATCATAGCCCGATGCATATACTTTTATTCATACTCATTTTTATTATTGCCATTTTCGTATTTGGCCTTTCTATTATCGGCTTCATACTAAGAACGATTTTCGGATTAGGACGTGGTTCTTCTTCATCACGCCCGAAACAAACGGAATCGGGACGTACAAGCCAACAGGACTATGGCCAAAGAGATCGCCGTTCAAATGATGATGAAGAGGAAATATATTCCGAGAATGTTCCGGAGAAAAGACATAAAAAAATATTCACCCAGGACGATGGTGAATATGTAGATTTTGAGGAAATCAAATAAAACAGGATACTGCTTTTATTTTCGTTTCGCAGCAAAGAACTCTTTCATTAATGTAGCGCATTCGTCAGCCATTACCCCTTTTACAACCACCGTTTTAGGATGTAGAGCCGAACCGGCATATTTCTGATAGCCGCGTTTTTCATCTTCAGCGCCAAATACAAGTTTACCAGTCTGTGCCCAAGCAATAGCTCCGGCACACATTACGCAAGGTTCAACCGTGACATACAGGGTACATTCGTTCAAGTACTTGCCACCAAGCACATTGGCAGCAGCTGTAATAGCCTGCATCTCGGCATGAGCCGTTACATCATTCAATGTTTCTGTGAGATTATGGGCACGTGCGATAATCCGCTCCTTACAAACCACGACAGCTCCAACGGGAACTTCCCCCCGCTCGGCAGCCTTTCCTGCCTCTATCAAAGCTTGTTTCATGAAGTAAATATCGTCCAGCATTCCACCCTTTAATTTTGAATCTATTATTTTTATTATCCCCCTATCGTCTCATGTCGTGTTCACCAAAAAGGGTTGGATAATCTTCTTCCATATTCTTATGAATAAACATGAGAATCGTTTCACGAAGCCAACGTGACTTGTTCGTTATCTTATATTTCTCAAGATAACGATCTACAATCAGCTGTTCTTCGTCGCTCAATAAAATGCTCATCCGTCGTTCCCTTTTGGTACACTCGACATGCATTTTCAGGCACTTCTTACTCCTTTTTCTCATATCTTCTGCAAAATTACTTTTACTTCTGTAAATACAAAGAATAAAAGCAGTAAATTTGCAAAAAAAGATGGCTAAACATAATGATTTAGGAAAAGCCGGAGAAAATGCCGCCGTAGCTTATCTTGAACAGAAGGGGTATCTCATCCGTAACCGGAACTGGAGAAAAGGACATTTCGAACTGGACATTGTAGCAGCAAAGGATAATGAACTGATTGTAATAGAAGTGAAAACCCGCAGTAATACTCTGTTTGCAGAGCCGGAAGATGCTGTTGATTTACCTAAAATAAGACGTACGGTACGCGCAGCGGATACCTATATCAGATTGTTTCAGATTGACTCTCCTGTACGCTTTGATATCATTACGATAGTAGGCGATGAGATAAATTTCAAGGTTGAACACATAGAGGAAGCATTTTATCCTCCTTTATATTAAAGTTCACTACAGAAGATGCAGAATACATAGAGTTATTATATAATCGAATCATTATGAATGTAGAAACTGTCAGAGAATACTGCCTCAACAAGAAAGGAGTTACCGAGTCTTTCCCTTTCGATGATGTATCACTTGTTGTCAAGGTGATGAACAAAATGTTTGCTCTCATCGATTTGGAAGAAGCCAATCACATCGCATTGAAATGTGATCCGGAAAAAGCGATCGAACTACGCGAACATTATTCAGGAATTGAAGGAGCTTATCATTTTAATAAAAAATACTGGAACAGTGTTCGTTTTGAGAGTGACGTAGACGATAAACTGATGAAAGAACTTATCGATCACTCTTATGATGAGGTAATCAAGAAATTTACTAAAAAGTTACGCGCAGAATATGATGCCCTCCCCTGATATATTCCCGGTTCCATTGATTCATATCAGCGAGACTAATTCTACCAACAACTATCTGCAGTCTCTCTGTTCTAAACAAAAAGTGGAAGAACTCACTGTCGTAGTCGCCGACTTTCAGACTTCCGGTCGTGGACAACGCGGCAACTCTTGGGAATCAGATTCCGGTAAGAATCTTCTTTTCAGCATCGTCATCTTCCCTGAATTCCTGGAAGCACGACGCCAGTTTCTCATTTCACAGATTATTTCTTTGGCTATTAAGGAAGAACTGGATACCTATACCACCGATATCTCTATCAAATGGCCGAACGATATTTATTGGAAAGAAAAGAAAATATGTGGAATGTTGATAGAAAACGATCTGATGGGACGGAACATCAGTCAAAGTATAGCAGGGATTGGAATCAATATTAATCAGGAAACGTTTCACAGTTTTGCCCCTAATCCTGTTTCACTGCGACAAATTACAGGAAAAGAGTTCGATCTATTTGAAATACTGAAGAACATCGTATTGCGTATCCAATCTTATTATAGTTTACTTAAAAAAGGCAATACGGAATCAATAGTCTGCCAATATGAAATGTCTCTTTTCAGAAAGGAAGGAATGCATCGTTTTAAAGATGCCAACGGTGAATTTCTTGCACGAATCATTTGTGTAGAACCCGAAGGAAGATTAATACTGGAAGATGAAATACTAAACAAAAGAGGCTATATGTTTAAGGAGGTGGAATATTTACTGAAATAATCATCACTTAACAAACTATTATTGCTACATTGTGTTGAAAAAATAAATATATTTGTGAATTAGCAACCTTATAAAAAATGAGAAAAATGACGAAAGCTCAATTCGGCCTACATATATGGATAGGAATATTCCTTTGTTTATTTAGCGTGTCTTGTTCAGATGATGATACAGATTCGATAAAAGGAGACGATGATGATACGGATCTTAGCATAAATCATTGGATAGAGAAAAAATTGCGTAACGATTATTTATGGTATAATGAGTTACCAGCAACTAACAAAATAGATTACACAGCCGACCCTGAAACTTTCTTTTATTCATTGCTCAGTCTGAACGATGGCAAAACAAGGAATGGAAAACACCTCTACTACTATTCTTACATGGAGAAGAATAAAGATTATAAAACACGTACCAGTATTGATGCAGACAATACCTATGGAATGGAATTTACATTGTTTAATATAGTAGATGGAAATAACAAACCTTTAGGATATTATTATGCCCGAGTAGTGTATATTCTACCCAATAGCCCTGCACATGCAGCCGGTTTGGAACGAGGAGATTGGATTATAGGTATAGATGGAAAAAATAATATAAAAGAAGGAAATTACAAGGCCCTATTGAATGGTTCTGCTTCTCAATGGATTATAAAACACAATTCAGAAACTAAGACAATTGCCATAGGAGCTTCTACGGCAGTCGAAGATAATCCGTTATATTATCATGACGTACTTACGTTTGGAGATAAGAAAATAGGCTATCTGGTTTACAACCATTTCACTCCGGGGCCAACGGGCGTAGATGATCGTACTTATGATGAAGAAATGAAAACCATATTTGCCGATTTCCAATCAAAAGGAGTGAACGAATTTGTATTAGATTTGCGCTATAACGGGGGCGGTTATGAACATTCGGCCAATATGCTAGCAGGACTTTTGATTTCCGAAGAGTACAAAGATAAAGTCTTTGGTATTTTTTCCAACAACAAAGGGAAAGTGACACACACCAGATATTTCAATACGGAAACTGGAGGAACGACAGGCTATTTGAAGCTTAATTCTAATCGCATTTATATCTTAACAAGTGAAAATACCGCATCATCCTCAGAATTGGTTATCAGCAGTTTGGAACCCTTCATGAATATCATACTCATCGGTGAATTAACAGAAGGGAAAAATGTCGGAATGCAGAAGTATTCAGATGATCAATATGAATGGGCGTATTGGCCTATTACTACAAAAGTTACCAATGCTGTACATTCAGACTATAGTGCCGGATTTACCCCCGATTACGATTGGAACGAGTTTAATTTAGCCCAAAATCCAGAAGACACTTTGCTCCCTTTAGGCAGCTCTGATGAGTTTATGTTAAACAAGGCCATTACTCTGATAACGGGAACCAATCGGAATACAAGAAACATAACAATGTCGTCTCAAACAATACAAAGAAGCCAACCTATATATCAATCGATAGATCGCCATACTACTGGTGGAGTGCTACTTTGTCCGATTGAGATGGAATAAAAATACCTTGAGAATAGAAAAAGAGGTGAACCACCTAGCGATTCACCTCTTTTTCTATTCTCAATATCTTATCCAATGTCTTTTGAGCTTCTGTCGATGGAAAACGTAGAACAACTTTCTGTAAAGAGTTACGCGCTTTCTCATACCGGGTAGTAAACAACTTCGATAATCCATCCCGATAGCGGGCATACTGCATTTTAGTGGGAGAAGGAAGTTTTTTGTAATCCGTTTCTAACTTTTTCTTCTCCTGCTCTGCCATCAAATAATAATAGTTTCCTAAAAAGATATTAGCAGCCAGATTATCCGCATCGAGTTGCAATATTTTTTCGTACATACGCAAAGCATCTTTTTCTTGTCCGCGGCACACTTGCATTTCCGCACATGTTTCCAAACAATCTACATTATTTGGGTCCTTTTGCAGCAACTCTTTGTAGAACAAATAAGCTTTGTCGTAATTCCGTTTCTTTTTATAGGCGAGAGCTAATTCAGTAGCCAGTTTGGAGCTAATTTCACTATTCTTGTCCACATTCGTCCAATAATACATTTCCGTACGGTCTATATTCAGAGGAATAGTCTGCCGGAAATAGCTCACAGCCTGTCCATTCTGCCCAGCCTCAATGGCGGCAGATACTTTCTGCAACATCTCATCAACCGACTGTGCATTCAGCGCCAGCGGCAGTGAGAATAAAGAGATAAGAAAAATAGTTAAGGTCCTCATAATCCATCTGATTGCTATTTAGTTCGTGATTCACAAAGATACAACAAAAAAAATAAAAAATGTACCTTTGTGGACGAAAAGAACAATCAATTTGATAAAAGTGTTTCTATAAAATGATAGATAAAAAACAATCCTCCGAAAACAGACGAATATTACGGATAGCCATACCATCGATTATATCAAATATTACCGTCCCGCTACTGGGACTTATCGATGTTACCATCGTAGGACACCTCGGTTCTCCGGCCTACATTGGAGCCATCGCTGTAGGGGGAATGTTATTTAATATTATCTATTGGATTTTCGGATTCCTACGCATGGGGACGAGTGGCATGACCTCACAAGCGTATGGGCAGCATGATCTAAATGAAATCACCCGGTTACTGTTACGTTCCGTTGGCGTAGGATTGTTTATAGCTCTTTGCCTGTTGATACTCCAATACCCTATCCTGAAATTGGCATTCACTCTGATACAAACCACACCGGAAGTCGAGCAGCTGGCAACCACTTATTTCTATATCTGTATCTGGGGAGCTCCCGCCACATTAGGACTTTATGGATTCGCCGGTTGGTTTATCGGAATGCAGAATTCACGCTTTCCCATGTATATCGCTATTACCCAAAATATTGTCAATATTGTAGCCAGCCTATCCTTTGTCTACTTGCTGGATATGAAAGTGGCAGGAGTGGCAACAGGAACTTTAATAGCCCAATATGCAGGTTTCTTCATGGCCATATTGCTATATATGCGCTATTATAGTGCACTAAGAAAGCGGATCGTATGGAAAGAAATTATACAGAAACAAGCCATGTACCGTTTCTTCCAAGTCAACCGGGACATCTTCTTCCGTACCCTTTGCCTGGTTGTGGTCACCATGTTTTTCACCTCTGCAGGAGCCGCCCAAGGAGAAATTGTATTAGCCGTAAACACCTTGCTCATGCAACTATTCACTCTGTTTTCTTACATCATGGACGGATTTGCTTATGCCGGTGAAGCACTGGCCGGCCGTTACATAGGTGCCAAGAATCAAACAGCCTTACGCAACACTGTACATCACCTTTTCTATTGGGGATTGGGTCTTTCATTGATATTCACCATCCTTTATGCAATCGGTGGAAAAGAATTTCTTGGCCTACTAACCAATGACACTTCAGTAATCAACGCTTCAGACACTTATTTTTACTGGGCACTTATCATTCCACTAGCTGGCTTTTCCGCTTTCCTGTGGGATGGAGTATTTATTGGTGCCACCGCTACCCGTCAGATGCTTTACTCCATGTTAGTCGCTTCCGCCAGCTTCTTCGGAGTATATTACGCTTTCCATCCTCTCCTGGGAAATCACGCCCTGTGGCTGGCTTTTCTCATTTATCTTTCCCTGCGAGGGGTTGTACAAACCTTTTTGGGAAGGCAAATAATAAAAAAAGTAATCGCATCCCAGTGAGGCTATCCGATAAATTATCTCTATATTTGCGGTAAACAATAAAAAGCAAAAGGTATGGCAAAGTATAAAAGAATCTTACTAAAGCTCAGTGGAGAGAGCTTGATGGGCGAAAAGCAATACGGCATTGACGAAAAAAGACTGGCAGAATATGCTCAACAAATCAAAGAAATCCACGAACAAGGGGCACAGATTGGTATCGTCATCGGAGGAGGTAATATATTCCGCGGATTAAGCGGAGCCAATAAAGGTTTTGACCGTGTGAAAGGTGACCAAATGGGAATGTTGGCTACCGTTATCAATAGCCTCGCTCTAAGTTCTGCTCTTGTGGCTACCGGTGTAAAAGCACGTGTATTGACAGCAGTACGGATGGAACCTATCGGTGAATTCTACAGTAAATGGAAAGCCATCGAATGTATGGAAAACGGTGAAGTGGTCATCATGTCTGCAGGAACAGGAAATCCTTTCTTTACTACAGATACCGGTTCTTCACTTAGAGGAATAGAAATCGAAGCAGACGTTATGCTGAAAGGTACTCGCGTAGATGGCATTTACACAGCTGATCCTGAAAAAGATCCTACCGCAACCAAATTCGATGATATTACGTATGATGAAGTGTTGAAACGTGGTCTGAAAGTTATGGATTTAACTGCGACTTGTATGTGCAAAGAAAATAACCTGCCTATCGTCGTATTTGATATGGACACAGTAGGTAACTTAAAGAAAGTAATCAGCGGAGAAGAGATAGGTACGTTAGTACACAACTAATCAGAAAATAAAAAGTGTGAATTTCGCTGTATAGCTTTGATAAAAACTACTATTGCAAAATTCGCACTTTGTCTTTCTTTTCAAATATTATATCGAAACGAATACCTATTTATCAAAATACTGGATCAAATCATACGCATTAAAATTCAATTCGCGGGCAAAGAAAGATAAATAAGGAAACAACTGATAAGAGTTATCATAAAGACCCTTATTGGCAGGTTTCGACGAATTATCCGTACCATCATCATCCTGATATTTAAACCAATGCCATCCGATACAATTCTTAGCCTCAAGCAATCCTAATGTAAAATGCTGATAAGCATAAGCCCTCTCATTTTGTGTAGGAACAGAATACCCGGCTCCCGACTGGTTATTCAGATCGGAATCCTCCACCCCTTTCGTATAAAACTCACTTACAAGAAACGGCTTATCCGCCCAACTTGCCCAGTCTGCAATCGCTGTTGTCAGTTCGGGACTCCAACGGCTATAATAGTTGATAGAAATGACATCACAATATTTTCCGGCAGCTCTCATCACTCCCTCCATATATTTAGGAGTTCCATGCAATCGAGTCCCCAGATAAAGCAGCTTATCATCTACTTTCATCACTGCCTCTTTCACTGCTTTATAATATTTCTCTGCTACGATACCTGCAAACTCATTATTCAAGGCATCCGTCACACTTTGCACGCCCTTGGAATCCATAAAGCCTTTTGCCGCAACATAAGCCGGATCATTCGAACTGTTGATAGCCAAGAAACGATCCAAAATCCGGGAACTGTTTGAAGAGAAGTTTATCTCATTATCCGAAAAGAACCCCAAGACATTAGGATCACGCAAATAATCTGCGAAAGCACTACCTGCCAAATATGAATCACACCATTCGGCCCATCCATTATAAAACACAAGACCTGCAGCATTATCATCGCTTCCTCCGGGATAATTATAAGACTTCTCACTCTTGAACTGGCTTAGAAAAGCAAATGAAGGCGCCAAAGTCAACGGACTGCTCGGATTAGAAGCATTATGAATCTGAATCAGTGAATAAGTACCTGTACAAAAGGCACCTGTACCATGAAAGCCAATCTCGCTCAATTCACGTTGAGTAGTAGACAGCCATTTCTCATCAGTTCCAAACCTACTATTCCAAGCCGCTTTATTACGACTGGAAGTCCCCTTACGCAAAGAAGTCGCACTGCGTTCCAGATGTAAACAACCTTCCGGATCAACCAACCACCAACGTCCATCTATCTTCTTCGTATAAAACCTGCCCGTAGCTGCTTGTTTCGGAAGCGTTGTCGAACTTCCATATTTATTCACCGACTCCTGATACGCTTTCAATGTCTTAATAGCCGGTTTATATCCATCCATATAAGCAATAATACGTGTATTCCCCGTTGTCCAACTGGATATGGGAGGATAAGCACTGGAATACTTGACACTGATAGGGCGATACATATTGGCATTTAATGACGGAGCATATACCACAGAGGCTCCAGGAACGGGTAAATCTTCCGGGTATTCCGACTCCACATCTCCCCCACCCATCACTATATCAGGAGGCATAAAATTAGGGTCCTTATCATCATCATCCGTACAAGAAACCATAGGAATAGAAGTTATAAACAGTAAAGCTCCCAGTATAAATATTTTTTTCATGGTATGTATTTTATTGATTGTTATTTGATTGTTGATCGAACCAGTCGGCTAAACGATAGGCATTGATATTCAATTCTTTCATAGCATCGGCCAACGGTTTATAAAGATTGTATTCATTATCTATCAGTCCCTTGTTAGAGTCCAGGTTCGAAGGATCTGCCCCTTTTGCTGTCGGATCATTATCCTGATAACGAAACCAGTGCCATCCGACACAATTTCCACTTTCCAATAATCCTAAAACAAAATGCTGATAGGCATATCCACGCTCCTGTTGAGTTTGAACGGTAAAACCTGCTCCTGTCGTATTCGCCAGTCCGGAATCCATTCCTTTCGTATAAAATTCCGTAATGATGAAAGGCTTTTGAGCCCATTCTCCCCAATGTTTCATGGTCTTTTCACTCGGCGTCCACGCTCCATAGTAGTTAATTGCAACAACATCACAATACCTGCCTGCCGCTTCCACAATCTGGCGGATAAACTTCGGTTTTCCATGTAAACGACTGCCTAGATAGAGATGATTGGGATCATACTTCCGAATCGCTTCCGATACTACTTTATAATATCGTTCAGCTACCACCCCTGCAAACTCCTCCCGGTGCTCATCGGTTATTTGCTGCAAAGTAATTCCCTGCTTTTTCAACCAGGATTCCGCATACACTCTTCCCGGATCACCAGGGTTCTGTAAAGTCAGATAACCTTCCAGATTCTTGGGTCCGAACGGAAGTTCATTATCCGAAAAATAACCAATGATGTTTTTATCCATTTTATTCGCAACCAGTTTTTGTGCCATCTCATCGCAATAAGTCTCGAATTCCGGGTCAAAAACGAAAATACACTGATTAGGATATCCCGTGTTACCAGGCAACTGATAAGTTCCTCCCCGTTTCTTACCATATCCGCTCATCAAGTTGAGAATGATTGAGCGGGTCAAGACCTCCTTGTGGGATGCATTGTAAGAAGCAATCGCCTCTTCGTTACTCCAAGAGCCCGTACCGGAAAAGCCCAGTGAATGAATCATCTGTGCTGTTCTTTCGATCCATTTTTCTTCCGTACCAAATTTGTCCAGCATCGCTTGTTTATTGCGTTCGGAAGTCCCCAAACGTACTCCAACCACCACTTTCTGCAAATGCCGATATCCGTCGGGATCAATCATCCACCAACGATTTCCAATACGTTCTACTCTAAAAAATCCAGTAGCCCGGTGTTTCGGAGCATCCCAATCACTTCCATACTCATTTACATGCACTTTATCAGTAGCTTTAAAACCATCCAATTGAGCAATGGTACGGGTATCATACTCCTTCCATGGAAGATCTTTCTGTCCTTTCACCCACGGACGGGCAGTGACCTTAAATGTACGTCCCTGCCCATAACCCAACTGGGATAACAGCAGTAAAAACAATATAACTATACTATTTTTCATCTTCTAATATTCTTTTACGATTCGTATTGCATTTAAAATAGGCACAGACTCTACCGCTCCAAAACGAACGACAAGCCCTTTTCCCTGTGAAACCGGAACAATATACTTTTTAATGACCGCACGTTCGGAACCGTATTCTTCTGCAATATTCATTTGCCCGGCAACAGATACCCCATTTATATCCACAGAAAATACCCGGTTTGCATACTCCTCTTTCACCACATCATTTCCTAAATTATACACCAAAGCCTCTCTCTTATTTTCAGAAGTAAGTTCCGTCCAATACAAATATACAGCATAGACACCATCCGGCACATCCGCTTTAAAGGCCTCAATACCTACCCGTTGCGTCTGAAAGATAGGATCCTGATCCGTTCCCAGTATATCAGTGTCGCTGGCAGGCAAAGAACCGTAACGAGTCTTGTTCGGAGCCACTTCTCCGCCAATATATCCCCATGAGCCTTTTTCATAAGCCTGTTCCGGTATCCAACACAGTTCTGCTGTCCGATCCTCGAAATAACGTTGAGCACCCAGTAATACATTGACTTCCGTAAAGCCGTTCTTCACATTGACACATTGGAAATTGCAAACATACTGGTCACGATATTCGCGTCCCTCTTTTTCAATTACAGCATCTACCACATTTTCTCCGTTGATAAAAGGAATATCCACAGAAACGACCTTATCCGATACCGGATATACTCCCAAACTCTTTCCATTTAAAAAGACTTCCACCTTATCTGCATTGGTATACACCTTCAAAGGTTGCGTACAGCTCTTTCCATCCCGACTGGCTCCTGCCCTGTTCTTCCACGATTTAGAAGCAATGTGCAGGACAGGTGCCTCTTTCAGATAAGCCTGATAAAGATAATATCCATCTTTACGTTCTCTATCCATACTTACCAACCCTTTATTGTTCACATGAGGCATAGCGTTTCTTCTGGCTTCGGAATAAAAATCATTCAAGTTCCAAACCATAGCTCCCACGATATAATCCCTCTTTAGAATTTCAGGCAAGTAATGTTCGTGGTAGATGGAACCAAATTCACAACTAAAATCAAACCGCATCGGCGAAAAAGAGTGAATACGAGTATCCACATCCGCCCCATATTCGGTAATGAGCAACGGTTTGTGAGGAAACTCCCTGTGAAGTTCTTCCAGTTTCTCTTCAAATCCACTCAAGCTACCACCATACCATCCATTATAAAGATTAAAACCCAATAGCATCGGTAATTCTGCAATTCCTGCTTCCTGATAGATTTGAGAAGTAGAATGACAAGGCAACATGGTATAGCGTTCCGAATCCAGACTTCTGATCTGCGCCTCAATCGCCGAAGCTATTTGATGAAGGAATGTCATGTAGTCCGCCCGTTCCGTCCTATTTTCCGGATTAAAAGGAGGACGCAAAAGCACTTCATTCATATAAGCCCAAATAATAACAGATGGATAATTATAGTTCTGACAAACCATCTCTGTCACCTGTTCCACGCAATTATCCATAAATGCCTTACTTTGAGTGATGGCATTCACTACTGGAATTTCAACCGAAGTCAATAGTCCTAACTTATCACACATCTGCATCACAACCGGATCTTGCGGATAATGAGCCACTCGCAGGAAATTACTTCCCATATCCTTACTCAACTGTACATCCCGGATATGCATTTCATCCCGCAAAGCATTTCCCATTCCTTTGTAATCCTGATGCCGACTGGTACCAATCAATTTCCGATATTTCCCATTCAAGAAAAAACCTTTCTCCGCATCAAAACGATATTCACGAATTCCCAGCGGATTGACAACACAATCGAGCACCTCCTCTTTTTTATTCTTCAGACGGCTATATACCTTATACATATAAGGAGAGTCTACATCCCAACGTTTAGGCTGCGTAATAGCCATGAGCGATTCAAAAGCTACATTCTTTTCTTCTGCCTTCACATTTACTTTCTTTTGTGAAAGTGCTACTCTATTACCATCTGCATCCAAAATCTCCGTTTCAAGAATCAATGATTGATTACTCTTCAAAGCATTAGACAAGAATGTCTTTACTGAAATATCTGCTTGCAAATCCGTAATCTTCGATGCTTTGAGATACACCCCACTAGAAGCGTAATGAGTAGTAGACAGTTGCACAGGAGAAGTATACACCAGATAAACATCCCGATAGATTCCCCCGAAGAAAGTAAAGTCCGCTGAAAGAGGAGCAATATCCGGATTATGCGAGTTGTCAACGCTCACAGCTATCAGATTGCGTCCGGCATGAACATAATCAGTCACGTCAAACGTAAAAGCGGAATAACCACCTTTATGATTTCCAACAAACGTTCCATTCACAAACACATTCGTTTCCTGATTGGCTCCCTCAAAACTAAGATAGACTCTTTGTTCGGGGATCAGTTCCTCCACAGCCACCACTTTCCTGTACCAGCCTTTTCCCCGGAAATAACCGGGAATTTCATCATCTGCATCTTTTGCATTCCACGTATGAGGAATGGAAACGTCAGTCCAACCGGAAATATCAAAGTCAGCAGTAGAGGCATCTCCCTCAAAGAGGGAGAACTTCCAACCGTCATTAATCGTTTGCGTCACACGCTGACTATAAACCGTGCCGGTCATAACCAGTAACAAACAGGCTAAAATTATTTTTGGATATACCTTATACATACTTAATACCATTATTTCGAGATTGAACGGACTGCACGAACAAATCTTTTACCGTCTTTTTTAGCATTCGATTTATCCCAGGCAAGCGGTTTTCCAAAACGTACATAAAATGCGCTTGTACCGCTCGATGTTTCACGACTAGCCCAATAGGAATCTCCGGTAGCAGATGCTGCTGCCGTATTCATGATAGTTCCTCCCGCACCAGTAATCACTTGATCCCAAGCTGTACGGTTTGCTTTCTCAAAATCGGTAATCGCATCCGGGTTATTCTCCGTTGCATCTGCCACTGCAGTCCCATTATAAGTTTCAAACATCTGTTCCAAATCCGTTCTCGTAGGCCAATACCATCCGGAACCTTTATCCATACAATATTTAAGAGCGGGCATTTCTGCTGCATTCGGCAATGCTGCCAACGCAGTAGTATTTGCCAGGCCATTGTCATTGGATAAAGTTAAACCGGTAGAAGCCGGAGAGCTTGCCGTAGACCATGCCAGATTCTCTCTGTCCAACGACATAATCTTAGCCTTACCACGATTAGTGCCATCTACCCAGAACACAATGCCTCCTTTTAACGAACCATTATCCGCAATCACCTGTCCCACCGCAAACTCGGAACTTAAAAGCCCTCTTTGTGTAATAGTAACTTCTTGTTTAGGTGCATTCGCTCCGCTTCCGGCTATTACCGTAGCAGTCGTTACCCGGTTAGAACTATTCAAATTAGGCGATAATGTCCAGAAATAAAGAGTTTTACTTGTTATATCAACATACGCTTTCACCCAAGACTCATCAGTTATATTTACTGTAAATTCTGTTTCATCAGAAATCATCGTTATTCCTTCTGATTTCGTCACAGCATCAGGAGTAATAGTCACGGCATTTGTGCTTAATTCGAGAGAAGCGCCTCCTTCAGCCGCAACATTCTGATTCACCGTTACCTCCACCGACTTAGCGGCTGTGCCAGTACCGGCTGTAACCGTAGCAACAGTCGTACGAACATCGCCAGTGGTATTTTTAGATTTTGCCTTGAACGTAACTGTTGTGCCCGAAATAGTATACGAAAGCCAGGAATCATTTGCCAAAGCCACACTAAATACCGTTTTATTGGATGTCAATGTCACATTTGCTTCCGCTTCATTAGCTCCTTCCAATGTCACAGGATTTGGATTAACCGTCAATGTTGCCGGTTCTTCAGGATAAGTATAATCACCGATTGTACGCATACATCTTACAAAACGGTTGGTAGCTGTTTTATTTCCTGCATCAGCTCCCGATTTACCGAAACGTACCCAATAAGCTTGATTACCTGCTGCGTTTTCCGTACTCGACCAATAGCTTTCGCCATTGCCCGAACCGGCAGCTTCGTTCATCACATCACCTTGTAAATCAGTCAACATCTTATCAAATGCAGCACGTGCCGCCTTCTCTACTTCCGTCAGTTTATCAGGTACGGCTGAAACAAAATCCGGATCAGCATGTCCAACACCATTATAGGCATCAAACAATTCCCATAATTCATCGCGGGCAGGCAGATACCACCCGTCACCCAATGACTGGCAATATGCTACCGCATCATTTGCCGACGGAGAAGTGAACAAGGCAGAATTAGCATATCCGTTGACAGTGGAAAATGCACTATGAGGCATCACAGAAGCCTCAAAAGGATTCCCTCCCTGACGTTTCACTGAAACCGCTTTTCCTACCATATTATCCGAAGGATCCACCCAGAAAATCATACCGATACCCTCATCCACACTTTGTCCTATCTTCAAAGAAAGATCCGGTTCTTTAGAATCCTGGGTAACCGTCACTTCTACTGTATATGAGCCGCAAGTCAGTTTCACGACAGCCGTTCTTGCATCTTCACCATCATTTTGTGTCAAGGCCGTGTAGACAACACTTTTTGAACTTACATCTACAGAAAGCCATTCTGCTTCGTACTGTGCAACAACCTGACCGACATTGGTATATAACAGCGACGTAACAGAAGAACCCGCCGCTTTCGCCAAATTTACTTTTGTATCTTTACAATTAAATTCAGGCATCACGCGTACCGATGCATCATCGACACAGGAAAGTAACCCCAGATTTAAAATCAATAAGAAGTATATTATTTTTTTCATATTCATTCATGTTTTACAGATAATCAATCGCTTAATACCAGTTCTCATTCTGTGGGAAATTCTCTTTCCCCATCAAGTCAATCTGTTCCTGTGGAATAGGCCAACATTCGTGCTTTCCAACCACAAAACTGGTACGGCATTCCGCATAATCTTTATCCAGATAAGGGTTTTCAGCCTTCGTCTCGCCATAATGCGCTTTCACTCTTTCGCCCAAGAGTCCCAAACGTTTCAACAAAGGCCAGCGAACGCCTTCAAAATTCAACTCACGGGCATATTCATCCAAAAGTATATCCTGTGTCAGAGGACCTGCAAATTTATCATTTCCCGCACGTTCCCATGTTTTATTGTAACAGCGCAAAGCATCTGTACTCATACCTCCGTCACGACGCATATATGCCTCTGCCGCCATTAAGTAAGTTTCTGCCAGTCGATAGACAATCAGATCCTTGAAACCCGTTGTCCGGTCCGGATTATCAGCCATCGTCCATTGGTCAAAGTATTTTTTCGACATAAAATGCAGTGTTTCACAATAGCTGGAACTCTGTGTAAGAGGAATCAATTCTCCATATTTAGGAGAAGTAGGGTCATTGTATTTGAAACGGTGAACAAACAACTCATTATATCGCGTATCTTTTGCCTGATCGTACAGACTCAACAGATAGGTATTCGGATAAATACGTCCCCAACCATATCCACCCTGATCGGCCGTATTGATACAACCTGAAATTTTATTGATTCGGGTAGTGGTTTGAATAGAGACACGATGTCCGGCAACCGGAGTTCCGGAACCACCTCCACCCAAGTTTTGTGAATATTGGAAACTCCATAACACTTCCGGAGATTTCAAATCTGCCCCATTAAATACATTCTCGGCTTTCTTTTCCATCGAGTAGATGCCTTCCTGCTTAAAGATATCCTCACATTCCTCAATGGCTGTATCCCAATCTGACTCCCACATGGCAACCTGTGCACGAACATGCTTGGCAGTAGCTTTTGTTACCCGTCCATACAATACATTTCCATTATTTTGAGGAAGCGACCAGTCCAGCCCTTTCATGGCATCGTCCAAGTCAGTTGTAATCAGCGTCATCAGTTCTTCGTGAGAAGCAGGTTTGTATTCCCGTTTCAGATTGTCGACGGTGGTCGGGGTGATATTCAGATAAAGACGGTCAAAGCGTTTCCAGAGTTCAAAATAGCTCCGTCCTCTGAAGAATTTCGCTTCACTCCATGCATGGAGCACATCGCTGTCATCCAGTCCCAGGGCTTCTGCGGCTACAATAATTTCATTTGCTTTTCCAATAATACCATAGTGATGTTTCCAGAACTTATTGACATCCCCAGTACTTGGAGTAAAACTCGTGTTCAAACGTCCGATTGAAGTAGAAACACCTGCTCTAAGTATCGCAATATCCGTATTAAAGTCACACATAGTAACGATGTACAGATTGGATTCATTATTATCCGCTCCACCCGGCAATTCACGAGCTAGGGAGTACAGACCTGTAACAGCTGTATTCAACCCTTCGGGAGTAGTGAACAGATAATTGTTCGTCACGTCTGTCTTTGATTCCAGATTTAATAAATCCGAGCAGGAAGCGGTCAACATTCCGCAGATGACAAAGGCTGTATATATTAACTTTTTCATAAGGATTCTTTATTTTAGAATGAAACATTGACACCAAATACATATTGTCTGGACTCCGGATAAGACCCGGGAGTCAGTTCGGGACTATAAGACTTAAATTCCGTAAATGTCAGCAAGTTAGTAGCAGTTGCATACAGACGTAATTTATGAATCGGAGTATTCTTCAATAGTCTGGCCGGGAAAGTATATCCCAATTGTAAGGTGCGTAAACGGATATAAGATGCATCCTGAATAGCGATGGCACTCAAATAAGCAGGGTCTGCGCTATAAGAAGGACGCGGGAATTCGTTCGACGGATTGAACGGAGTCCAATAATCCACCTTCACTCCATTCAGTTTTCCACGCAAAGAACCTCCGGAATTATAGTCATACAAATAACTATTCTTTATCTTTCTGCCGGAAACTCCATACCAATCCATGAACAAGTCAAATCCTTTCCAGTTCCATGTGGAAGAAAGAGAGACGGTAAATTTCGGATCTTTCCGGATAGGCACTCTGTCATCTGCCGTGATCTTTCCGTCTCCATTGTTATCACGTACCTTAACCATACCCGGTTCAATAGCGCCGCCGTAATCAATCGGGCTGTCGGCTATACCGTCATTGTTACTGTCATAGGTGTTTTTCAGCGTATATACCAGATTACCTGTACCATCACGAGTAATATCAAAATCATCATACTGAAAAATTCCGTCTACCAGATAATCATAATATACATTGATCGGTTCTCCGATAATCCATCCCTGTGCTACCTGACTGGCGGGTTTACCATTTTCATCGAGCGTATCGTCAATACGGACAATTTCATTCTTATACATACTGAAATTAGTTCCAAGCGACCAGGCAAACTCTTTCGTACGTATCACATCACCATTTAAAGAAAGATCGATACCACTGGATTTTGTCTTTCCCAGATTATCCAGCATAGTGGTATATCCAAGTGATGCATTCAAAGAGCGTTCCACCAATAAATCTTTCGTATGCGTATTGTAATATTCCACCGTACCATTCAGGCGACCATTGAAGAAACTAAAATCAACACCTAAATTAGCCGTTGCAGACTGTTCCCATTTCAGGTTCGGGTTAGAAAGCTCCTTACCCGGCAAATATCCCATCTGGAAAGTATCTCCAAACTCATATCCTTTATTATCTGCCAGCCCCAAAGTAGTGTAATTGCCGATACCGTTCTGATTACCAACAATACCATAACTGACACGTAGTTTCAGGTTATCAATCCACGACACATCTTTCAGGAAATTCTCCTGATTGACACGCCAGGCAAAAGCAGCTGACGGGAATGTACCCCATTTATTTTCTTTTCCGAAACGGCTGGAACCGTCGCGACGAACAGCCACATTCAACAGATAACGGTCTAAAAGCGAATACTGTGCACGAGCCATGAACGACACCAGATTATTTTCATTAAACTGACGACGGGGCTTGCCTGTAAACTCACCTTGAGAAATGAAATTCCAATCTTTATCTACCGGAAGATTCTCTACTGAATAGCCGATAGACTTCGAGCCATTATGGTCGACAGACTGCACACCGGTCAACGTCAACTGATGTTTCTTATTGCGGATAGGCACTTTATAAGTCACAATATTCTCAACCAGCCAGTTCTGCGTGCGTGATTCGTCGAGCACAGCTGTTCCTCCGCCTCCCGGATATTGGGAATCTTTATAGGAACCGTCTTCAGATGTCTGATTATAAACGGAAGTATTCAGACGATAATTGAATCCCTTGAAAGGCTTCACATCCATAAAAAAGTTCAGGCGGTAATTATCACGAGAAACTTCACGTCCGTAATGTTGAGCACGGTACAAAGGATTATAATTTCCTTCCGAGTTGATATACTTTGTATATTTACCATCCACATCATATATTTCCGCCAATGGGGAACTGGTAATAAAATCATTAAAGTTACCATCCTCACGATCCTGTTTAGTCATCGCATAAGAAGAATTGATGCCAAAACTAATCCACTTTGATATTTCAAAGTCCAGATTCAACCTTAAAGAAAACTTCTGGTATCCCGATCCGGTAACCACCATTCCCTGTTGGTCAAAATAGTTGGCACCTGCCGATACTTTGATTTTCTCTGTTCCTCCACGTACACTGACATCATGATTATGGTAAATTGCATTTCTGAACATTTCTTTTTCCCAGTCGATAAACTTTCCGCTGGCCCATACCCGCTGCATAACCTCGTCTTCCAATGCCTCGGCTATCGAAATCTCACGTGCATCAACAATTCCCTTATCATGTGCCTTCGCTTCACGGCGAAGCTGCATATATTCTTCGGGAGAATAGAAATCAAAATTCCTCCAGAGAGACTGGATACCCAGATAACCATTATAACTGACTTCCACCTTTCCGGCTTTACCGCGCTTGGTAGTTACCAATACCACACCGTCACTGGCACGTGCCCCATAAATAGCCTGCGACGCAGCATCCTTCAGAATTTCAACCGACTCAATATCGTCCGCACTCAACGTGCTAAACTCCGTTGCACTGGAAGGAGAACCATCTATGATATATAAAGGAGCATTGTCCGCACTGATAGAACGGGAACCGCGAATGGTAATCGAAGGAGTCGATCCCGGACGTCCGGAACTACTCGTTACATTCACACCTGCGGCACGTCCACGCAGCATATCAGCCACATTGCCGGCAGGAAAGGTTTTCATTTCATCCGCTTTGACCGAGGCTACCGAAGTTGCCACGTCACTTTTACGCTGAACGCCATAGCCGACAACGACTAATTCATCGAGCATTTTCGACTCTTCTACCATATCCACATTCAGTACCGTTTTCGTACCGACACGTATCTTCTGTTCCTTATATCCTATACAAGAGAAAACAAGGGTAGATTTTGCAGATACACTGATTGAATATTTTCCATTTACATCCGTCACTGTACCGTTAGTAGTCCCCTCCTCCATAATATTAGCTCCGGGGATTGGTCCAAGTGCGTCTGTCACAACTCCAGAAACTCTGACGTTTTGAGCACTAACCTCTAAAGAGATAAGAAAGGCTGTCAGGAACACAGCCCATTTAATTACGATGTTTTTCATACTATGTAATAATTTGAATGATTACAGCGCAAAAATCCAAATAATTAGTGATTTCGAATAATAGAATCGTCCGTATAAAAGTTCAAATAGTACAATTCTCACCAGGAGACAAATACATAAGACGCTATATCTTAAGCGTTTGTGTATTTCCTCCGGTAAGCAGCCGGAGTAATATCATAAGCATTCTTAAAACATCGGATAAAATAACTTGGATTAGAAAAACCGTAATCAAATGCTATATCAGCAATCAGGGCATTGGGATCATTGATTAATTTTTCTGTTGCCTTTTTCAGTCTCAAAGATAAAATAAAGTCATTCGGGGTCTGTCCGGTCAATGCTTTCAGTTTGGTGAAAAGCAAAGTTCTGCTCATGCACATCTCACGTGCAAAAGTGGCTACGTCAAAGTCTGCGTTATCAATATAAGATTCCACAATCGCCGTAGCATCCATCAGCATCTTTTTATCGATCGGATTAAACGGAAGGTCTTCCACTTTAGGTTCATCATTCCGGGCAAACCGCTGCTGGAGCAGTTTACGAGTCTGAATGATATTGTTGCAACGGGCCACCAATATCTTGATATTGAAAGGTTTGGAGATATAATCATCCGCTCCCGTCTGCAAGCCCTCTAAGGTATGTTCTTCCCGGTTGCGGGCAGTCAGCAATACCACAGGAATATGGCTGGTCTGCAAATTGCTTTTCAACTTCTCGCACATCTCCAGGCCGGACATGACGGGCATCATAATATCACTCACAATCATCTGTGGTTGTAGTGAAGAAGCCTGCTCCAATCCTTCCTGCCCGTCGGCAGCCGTATATACATCATATATTTGTTCAAAAATCTGTGCCAACACCTTACGCATCTCCGGGTTATCCTCCACAATCAGTATTTTCACCGTTTTATCCGGCTTCACCATTTCCGAGATTTCTTGAGGCTCTATTACATAATGTCCGGCAACGCGTTCATCTGCAGAGGAAGATGCTTCCACATTCACATTTGCATCCCGGTGAAGAGTAACGATAAAAGACGTTATTCCATTCGGCTCACTTTCCACTCCGATAGTTCCCTGATGCAATTCCACAATTCCTTTCGCCATTGCCAACCCGATACCCGATCCTTTGACTGTCTGTGTAGTTGTTGCCGAGTCATCCTGCCAAAACCGTTCAAATACATGTTTGATCTTGGACTTTTCGATACCGACACCTAGATTATTGACTGAAATCACAATGTCATTCTCTCCTTCCGCTACCAATTCTACAGAAATCCAGTCACCGGGCTTCGTATATTTAAAAGCATTGGACAATAGATTATAGAATACTTTCTCTATCTGCGTCTTGTCAATATACAAATCCGCTTCTTTCAAAGTGGAAGAAAAGCGGAGATCGATCTTATTCAGCTGCGCATAACTATAGAAAGAACAACAAATCTCCTCTATCACCGCAACAATATTCTCTTTGGAAATTTTCAATTTCAGATATCCCTGATCCTGCTTACGGATATCAATCACTTCATCCACCAGATTATTCATCCGGCGGGAGTTCTTATAAATCTCCAAAATTTTATTATACACCTCGGGGATCATGTCTTTATGCATCAGGAGCATCTCAAGCTGACTGGATATAAGCGTTAACGGAGTACGGAACTCATGCGATACATTGGTAAAGAAACGTAGTTTGGACTGATTCACATTTTCGATATACTCTTTTTCCCGTTTCTCGGCCAATAGAGAATGTTGCAAGGTTTTCCGTATCCAGAACATACGGATAATATAACCTGCAATAAGGATACCTGCCAATATCATCAGCAAAATAAACCATGCTCGTTGATAAACGGGCGCCTCCACTATCAGCTCAAAACTGGCAGAAGGTGCTTCCTGGTCGTGAATGCGCAACTGGTCGCCACGAACATGAAAAGTATAACGCCCCGGATGAAGATTGGTATAAGTAACCATCGTATTATCTCCCGCCTTCATATATTCGTTATCAAATCCTTCAAGTTTATATTCCAGACCGATATTGGAAATATTATTCAGGGTATTGCTCGCTATCTCAAAAGTGACGGAAGAATACCTGGGCGGCAATACTAATTGATGTTCATACAATACCGTTTCCTTGATAAGTCCCAACGAATCAAGTGGTTGTATTTCCGTATTATCCACAAGCACTCGTTTTACGAACACATTATAATCCACAGACTGCTTGTTCAGTTTCTCCTGGGCTATGGAAACGATACCTGCCAGTCCACAGACATAAATATCGTGGTCGGACGTAATGTACAGCCCTCCGTCATTCACGTTATTCAAGGGAAAATCACTCTGCCTGTTATAGTTCTCGAATGTGGTAGTGGCTAGATTGAATTTAGAGAAACCGCCATTCGTTGCCACATAAATGGAACCGTCCAGCGGACTCTCTACCAATCCGGTGATAAATCCATTCTCCAATCCCTGCTTCGCTCCGTATCCTACAAAGGTGTCTTTCTTCTTATCGAATAGATAAATTCCCGATCCCGTCGATCCCAGCCATATACGTCCTTTTCTATCACATAGAATATGATTAATGTGGTGCTGTGCCGTGCTCTGCGCTATTTGGGAGAAAGGATAACTACGGGAAGTACCCGCTTTCAAATTGACCCGTATCAAATCAAAAGAAGTGGTCAGCCATAAATCCCCTTCTTTATCAAACGTCATATCCCAAACCTGCGACAAATGTCTGGAAGCTAAAGAAGGATGTTCGAAATGATGTAACCGGAGATGTTTTTTATCCAATACAAGCAGCCCACCCTTGGCTGCTATCAATAAGGAATCATGACCGGCAAACTCTATCATTTTTACCAGATTATAGGCCCTGTCGACTGTTTTTCCTTCCGGAGTATCGATATTTTCCGTAATAGATTCTATATGTCCGGTCGACAGGTTAATCCGATTGATGCCCTGATAAAGCGAAGCTACCCAAAGATAATCCGGTTCTTTCTCATAATACAAAGACTTCACAATCTTAAAAGACAGCTCTTGAGCATATAAATGTTTAAGCGGAAAAAAGCGTTTGGCATATTTATCATAGTAGTTCAATCCACTTCCTTCACTTGCAAACCAGATCCGCCCGGAACAGTCTTCGGCAATGGAACTGATGATATAGGAATTCAAATGCCCGCCAACAGCCGTAGACGAACGGTAAAAGTGATAAGCATCATTCGCTACATTATAATATTGTATTCCCTGATAGAAAGTGCCCAGCCATAAAGTTCCCGAAGTGTCGTAATGCATCGAAATGATGGAACGTATATCGGCTGCCTCCACATTCAAGTCATATTCATAATCCGTAAACTCTCCGGTAGAGAGATTTAAAGTCTGCAAACCGGCGTAAGTTCCGATATACAGAAGACTATCATTGGCTTGTGTCACATGACGCACATTATCATGGTTGATTGTATTATCAGCCACTTTATTATATCTGTAATGAGTAAGCTCCCCATTTGCCTCCAACCGGGTAAGTCCCCGATTTCTGGTAGCTATCCAGATGCTCCCGTTTCTGTCTTCCGTAATCGAATTAACAGCCCCCACATCAATATGACGGGTGATATGAGCAGCCTGATCGATACAGTAAATACCCTTGGAAGAAGTACCCACCACCACGGTTTGATTCTGACGAACCATTAGACTGTTCATCAATATATCCTCTCCGTCCGAAGGGAATGAAAAGAATAACTCGGGCACTTGGTTGAGATCACGATAACGGTAGATTTCTTTTCCGGTAGCTATCCACAATGCGTCGTGCGCATAGCAGATTCCTGCAACTTCTCCTTCACGCAACACCTTAAAGCGGTTCAAACGCATGTCATAAAGAGTCACACTCTGCAAACTACGGATAAAAAGCAATCCTTCCTTGTTTCCGCAAACCTGCCGGATATTATTTATATTGATTGAATAGGGATTGGCGTTATCCGGTTTGAAGACTTCAAATTTACGACCGTCAAAGCGGTTCAGTCCGTCTTGAGTACCAATCCATAAAAATCCGAATTCATCCTGATAGAAACAATTGACCGTTTGATGCGAAAGTCCTTGCCTCACGTCTTTAAAACGCATATTGATATCCTTCGTCACATTTGCCATGCAACAAAGTCCCGATATAAACAGGCAATAAATAACAAGAAAGTTAGCTTTGGTCATCTGTGTTTTTCGATAATTCGGATACAATATTCGGGAAAATCCAAGATATATGCAAGTGTTTATGCAAAAACCTGATTGACTATTGCCTGTTAATTATCCCTCGGACTACGTATAACTAATCTCCCGATCGAATAAAATTAATCGTCTGACAGTTGTTAAACTTGCGTCTGACTACTGTTGAACTTTCGTCTGACAGTTGTCAGACGAAAAAGAATCAACTGTCAGACGATTAATTTTATGCATAAACAAGATTAGTATCCTCTTCACTAAGAAATAGTTTTTAGCATACGAAAGATTAAATTATACTACCAACCGCCTAAACGCTTGTTTATCATTGGTGAACTGCGTACTTTTGCACGCCATTAAAAAAAGCAAAACAATGACTAACAAAACCAAAGGTTTTATCTATGGAGCGATTGCCGCTGCGAGCTACGGTATGAATCCTCTTTTTGCACTTCCGCTCTATGCAGCCGGAATGAGTGTCGATACCGTTTTATTCTACCGGTACTTCTTTGCGACAATCGTATTGGGTATTCTGATGAAAATGCAGCACCAGTCTTTTGCGCTTCATAAGGCAGACGTCTTGCCCTTAGTCATTATGGGATTGCTATTCTCTTTTTCATCACTACTTTTGTTTATGAGCTATAATTATATGGATGCCGGTATTGCTTCTACCATTCTCTTTGTCTATCCGGTGATGGTAGCAGTCATTATGGGGATATTCTTCAAAGAAAAGATTTCCGCAATTACCGTTTTTTCCATCCTGCTGGCACTTTCTGGTATCGCCTTGCTCTATCAGGGAGACGGAAACAAACCGCTGTCGACTTTGGGAATTATCTTTGTTCTGCTGTCCTCACTCTCTTATGCTATATATATAGTAGGTGTGAACCGTTCGACGCTGAAAAACCTGCCGACCACCAAGCTCACATTCTACGCAATTTTGTTCGGACTATCGGTTTATATCGTCCGTTTAAATTTTTGTACGGAACTGCAAATAATACCGTCAGCCTGGCTCTGGGCCGACGTGCTAACACTAGCCATTCTGCCAACTGCCGTATCTCTGATCTGTACCGCACTAGCCATCCATTATATAGGATCTACTCCAACAGCCATATTGGGTGCTCTGGAACCGGTAACAGCTCTATTTTTCGGTGTTCTCCTGTTTCACGAAAAACTGACTCCCCGGTTAATGGTAGGTATTTTAATGATTATCACCGCTGTTACCTTAATTATCATCGGTAAGTCACTCATAAAAAAGATGGGAATGCTGTTGCAGATGAACAAAAAATAATATACTTTTGCTACTTAATCAATCAAAATGCAATTTTAAATCTCAAAAAATATGGTAGACGTAAAGACTTGCCTTGACAATGCACAAGAAAAAATGGATATGGCCATCATGTATCTGGAAGAAGCACTGGCACATATCCGCGCTGGAAAAGCGAGTGCCCGCTTATTAGATGGTATCCGCGTAGATTCTTACGGAAGTATGGTGCCTATCAGCAATGTAGCAGCAATTACTACTCCGGACGCCCGCAGTATCGTAATCAAGCCGTGGGATAAAAGCATGTTCCGTGTCATCGAAAAAGCAATCATCGACTCTGACCTCGGTATCATGCCTGAAAACAATGGTGAAATGATCCGTATCGGTATTCCTCCTTTGACGGAAGAACGTCGTAAACAACTGGCAAAACAGTGTAAAGGAGAAGGTGAAACGGCTAAAGTTAGTGTACGTAACGCTCGTCGTGACGGTATCGACGCACTGAAGAAAGCTGTAAAAGACGGATTGGCAGAAGACGAACAGAAGAATGCGGAAGCCAAACTGCAAAAAATCCATGATAAGTATATCAAGCAAATTGATGATATGCTGGCTGAAAAGGATAAAGAAATTATGACTGTTTAATTAGTTGAGAATTGATAGTTGAGAGTTGATAGTTACTATGCAGTTACTGGATAATGCAACCAATTCTCAACTATCAACTATTAACTATCAACTAAATAAATGAAGGGATTAGTAATCAAAAACACGGGTAGTTGGTATCAGGTGAAAACCGATGACGGACAATCTATCGAATGTAAAATCAAAGGTAATTTCCGACTGAAAGGGATTCGCAGCACTAATCCTGTAGCAGTAGGCGATCGTGTTCAGATTATACTTAATCAGGAAGGCACTGCTTTTATCAGCGAAATAGAAGATAGAAAGAACTACATCGTTCGCCGTTCTTCCAATCTTTCCAAACAATCCCACATCCTTGCCGCCAATCTCGATCAGTGTATGCTGGTGGTAACGATCAATTATCCCGAAACTTCCACTATTTTTATTGATCGATTCCTCGCATCCGCAGAGGCCTATCGTGTTCCCGTCAAACTGGTATTTAATAAGGTAGATGCTTACGACGAAGACGAACTCCGCTATCTGGACGCACTCATCAACTTATATACACAGATCGGCTATCCCTGCTTCAAAGTTTCCGCAAAGAACGGTAATGGAGTGGAGGAAATTAAGAAAGCTCTGGAAAGCAAAATTACCCTATTCTCAGGACATTCGGGAGTCGGCAAATCAACTCTTATCAATTCCATACTGCCGGGCATAGAAACCAGAACCGGCGAGATTTCTTCTTACCATAACAAAGGAATGCATACCACCACTTTCTCCGAGATGTTTCCCGTAGAAGGAAACGGTTATATTATCGACACTCCGGGCATCAAAGGCTTCGGCACATTCGATATGGAGGAAGAAGAGATCGGACACTATTTTCCTGAAATATTCAAAATTTCTGCCGACTGCAAATATGGTAACTGCACCCACCGTCATGAACCGGGATGTGCCGTACGCAAAGCAGTGGAAGAACATCTCATCAGCGAATCCCGCTATACCTCTTATCTAAATATGTTGGAAGATAAAGAGGAAGGGAAATACCGGGCTGCCTACTGATTAACTCTTTTTTACTTTTTTCTTCTTTAAACCTTTCCCTTTGGGAGAAGTCTAATCTTTGATGACATATAATATAATTGCTATATACAATACTAAACCATGAATAAGAAGACTAAGTGGGGCATCATTATTCTTGTTGGTGCCGGAATCATCGGTGGAGGAATCTACTCACAATTACCGAAAAAAAACGACGAACTAGCAGCCGCCGACAAAGTAATGAGCGGCAATCAGAAAAGAGGAAAACAAGTACTAAATGTAAATGCCAAGGTCATAAAACCGCAATCCCTGACAGATGAGTTTACCACTACCGGTGTGCTTCTGCCCGACGAAGAAGTGGATTTATCTTTCGAGACTTCGGGAAAAATTGTAGAAATCAACTTCGAAGAAGGAACGGCCGTAAAGAAAGGCCAATTACTAGCCAAGGTAAACGACCGACAGTTGCAGGCGCAATTGCAAAGATTGATTTCACAATTGAAACTGGCAGAAGACCGTGTATTCCGTCAGGACGCTTTGTTGAAACGGGATGCTGTCAGTAAAGAAGCCTACGAACAGGTTAAGACGGATTTAGCTACCCTGAACGCCGACATAGAAATTATAAAAACCAATATCGAACTGACTGAACTTCGCGCTCCGTTTGACGGAATTATCGGACTTCGACAAGTCAGTGTCGGTACGTATGCCTCTCCGACTACAGTGGTTGCCAAACTGACCAAAATCGCTCCATTGAAAGTGGAATTCTCCGTACCGGAACGTTATGCCAAGCAAATCAAGAAGGGAACTAACCTCAACTTCAGTGTGGAAGGAACGTTGGATGCTTTCGGTGCACAAGTATACGCTGTAGAATCGGCTATCGACCCGAATCTGCATCAATTTACCGCTCGTGCATTATACCCGAATGTTCATCATACCTTACTTCCCGGCCGTTACGCAAGCGTATTATTGAAAAAGGAAGAAATTCCTAATGCAATAGCCATCCCTACAGAAGCAATCGTGCCGGAAATGGGTAAGGATAAAGTCTATCTGTATAAATCAGGAAAAGCCGAACCGGTGGATATTATTACCGGCATCCGCACGGCATCTGAAGTACAGGCAATAAGAGGGCTGCACATAGGAGATACAATCATTACTTCAGGAACACTACAGCTCCGCACCGGACTTGCAGTCACACTTGACAATATTGATTAATAATACCAGCGCCCTATGAATATATCCGAATTAAGTATACGTCGCCCGGTATTAGCCACAGTATTAACGATCATTATCCTCCTTTTCGGATTCATCGGATACAACTATCTGGGTGTCCGCGAATATCCGTCAGTGGATAATCCGATCATTTCCGTGAGTTGCTCTTATCCGGGAGCTAATGCCGATGTTATCGAGAACCAGATAACCGAACCGTTGGAACAGAATATCAACGGTATTCCCGGTATCCGTTCTTTGTCCAGTGTGAGTCAACAGGGACAAAGCCGTATTACAGTAGAATTTGAGTTGTCCGTCGATTTGGAAACAGCAGCCAACGACGTGCGTGACAAGGTTTCACGTGCCCAACGTTATCTGCCTCGCGACTGTGACCCTCCGACTGTCTCAAAAGCGGATGCCGATGCCCAACCGATCCTGATGGTTGCTCTTCAAAGTGATAAACGTTCCCTGTTGGAATTAAGTGAAATAGCGGACTTGACTGTAAAAGAACAGTTACAGACCATTTCCGATGTAAGTAGTGTATCTATCTGGGGAGAAAAGCGTTACTCCATGCGTCTCTGGCTCGACCCGGTTAAAATGGCCGGCTACGGAATCACTCCTATCGACGTTAAAAACGCCGTAGACAATGAGAATGTGGAACTTCCTTCCGGTAGTATCGAAGGAAATACCACCGAGCTGACTATCCGAACACTGGGATTGATGCATACCGCAGATGAATTCAATGATTTGATTATCAAAGAAGAGAATAACCGTATTGTCCGTTTCAGCGATATCGGACGTGCCGAACTGGGACCTGCCGACATCAAGAGTTATATGAAAATGAACGGTGTTCCGATGGTGGGTGTCGTTGTTATCCCACAGCCGGGAGCCAACCATATTGAGATTGCGGATGCGGTATACCAGCGTATGGAACAGATGAAAAAGGACTTGCCGGAAGACGTACACTATAACTACGGTTTTGATAATACCAAGTTTATCCGTGCGTCTATCAATGAGGTAAAGTCAACGGTGTATGAGGCTTTTGTACTCGTAATTATCATTATCTTCCTCTTCCTGCGTGACTGGCGCGTTACATTGGTGCCTTGTATCGTAATTCCTGTCTCCCTTATCGGTGCATTCTTCGTCATGTATCTGGCCGGATTCTCCATCAATGTGCTTTCCATGCTCGCCATCGTACTATCGGTGGGACTGGTGGTAGATGATGCCATCGTTATGACGGAAAATATATACATCCGTATTGAGAAAGGAATGGCTCCGAAAGAAGCGGGCATAGAAGGAGCCAAAGAAATTTTCTTTGCCGTTATTTCAACGACTATCACACTGGTAGCGGTATTCTTCCCGATCGTCTTTATGGACGGAATGACGGGACGACTGTTCCGTGAGTTCAGTATCGTAATTTCCGGTTCGGTTATTATTTCCTCATTTGCCGCATTGACTTTCACACCGATGCTGGCAACGAAATTGCTCATAAAACGGGAAAAGCAGAGTTGGTTCTATGCCAAAACAGAACCATTCTTTGAAGGAATGAACCGGCTATACAGTCGGTCACTTGCCGCTTTCCTCGGCAAACGCTGGATCGCTCTCCCATTTACTTTCATCACGATTTGCCTGATTGGTATTCTATGGAATGCAGTTCCTGCGGAAATGGCTCCACTTGAAGACCGTTCGCAAATCAGTATCAATACACGAGGAGCAGAAGGTGTCACTTATGAATATATCCGGGATTATACGGAAGATATCAATCAGCTGGTAGACTCCATTCTTCCTGATGCGGAATCAGTGACTGCCCGTGTATCTAGTGGTAGCGGAAACGTGCGTATCACATTGCATGACATGAAAGACCGTAACTACACACAGATGGAAGTTGCCGAGAAGATTTCGAAAGCGGTGCAGAAGAAAACGATGGCGCGTTCATTCGTGCAACAACAGTCTTCTTTTGGTGGACGTCGTGGAAGTATGCCTGTTCAATATGTACTTCAGGCTACCAATTTGGAAAAGTTGGAAGAAGTGCTGCCTAAGTTTATGGCTAAAGTATATGAGAATCCTGTCTTCCAGATGGCGGACGTCGATTTGAAGTTCAGTAAGCCGGAAGCCCGTATCCAGATCAACCGCGACAAGTCCAGTATTATGGGAGTAAGTACCAAAAATATTGCTCAAACGCTGCAATATGGATTGAGCGGTCAGCGTATGGGATATTTCTATATGAACGGTAAGCAATATGAGATTCTTGGTGAAATTAACCGCCAGCAACGAAACAAGCCGGCTGACTTGAAAGCAATTTACGTTCGTAGCAACAGTGGGGATATGATTCAGTTGGATAACTTGATTGAGTTGGAAAGCGGTATTGCTCCTCCAAAGTTATATCGCTATAACCGTTTTGTGTCAGCTACGATTTCTGCAGGATTGGCAGATGGAAACACAATCGGGCAAGGTTTGGACGAGATGGATAAGATTGCCAAGGAAACACTGGACGATACTTTCCGCACCGCCCTGTCGGGAGACTCGAAAGAATATCGTGAAAGTTCTTCCAGTCTGATGTTCGCCTTTATCCTGGCCATTCTTCTGATTTACCTGATTCTGGCAGCCCAGTTTGAAAGTTTCAAAGATCCGCTGATTATCATGTTGACAGTACCACTGGCTATTGCCGGAGCTTTGGTCTTCATGTATTTCGGAGATATTACGATGAATATTTTCAGTCAGATCGGTATTATCATGCTGATCGGTCTGGTGGCAAAGAACGGTATCCTGATTGTAGAATTTGCCAATCAGAAACAGGAAGCCGGAGAGGATAAAATGAGCGCCATCAAAGATGCTGCACTACAACGCCTCCGTCCGATTCTGATGACAAGCGCCTCTACGGTTTTGGGACTTATTCCGCTGGCATTTGCCACCGGAGAAGGTTGTAACCAGCGTATCGCCATGGGTACGGCAGTGGTGGGTGGTATGGTCGTATCCACTCTGCTTACGATGTACATTGTACCGGCTATTTACAGTTACATTTCGACTAACCGAATCAAAAAATTACAAGAATGAAACAGAAAGGAATTTGCATGAAACGCATCGCCTATATAACCATTGCATGTGCCTTCTTATCAGTCTCTTTTGCTAAGGCACAACAGATACGTACCCTGAAAGATTGCCTAGAGGAGGGATTACAAAACAATTATTCTCTACGCATCGTACATAATGAAGAGCAGATCAGCAAGAATAATGCAACGCTGGGGAATGCCGGATATCTGCCTACGCTGGACTTTTCTGCGGGATACACCGGAAATCTGGACAATATTGAAACGAAAGCCCGTGCTACCGGAGAAATTACAAAGAACACCGGAGTATACGATCAGACTGTCAATGTAGGACTCAATCTGAACTGGACCATCTTTGACGGATTCAATATCAGTACGACCTATAAACAACTGAAAGAATTGGAACGCCAAGGCGAAACCAATACTCGCATTGCCATTGAGGACTTTATAGCCGAACTGACTTCCGAATATTATAACTATATTCAGCAGAAGATACGTCTGGCCAACTTCCGCTATGCAATGTCTCTCTCCAAAGAACGCTTACGTATTGCAGAAGCAAGCCACCTGGTTGGTAAATTCTCGGGACTGGACTATCAGCAAGCAAAGGTGGACTTCAATGCAGACAGTGCCCAATACATCAAGCAACAGGAACTTCTGCACTCTTCACGTATCCAACTGAATGAGTTAATGGCCAATAACAACGTCAATCAGAATATCATTATCAAAGATTCTACAATTGATGTACACAGCGACCTGAAGTTTGAAGATTTATGGAATTCGACATTGAGCATTAATGCTTCTCTGCTAAAAGCCGACCAGAATACTACACTCGCACAACTGGACTATAAAAAAATAAATTCGCGCAACTATCCATACCTCAAACTAAATACCGGATATGGATATACCTTTAATAAGTATGACATCAATGCGAACAGCAGAAGAGGCGATTTAGGATTCAATGCCGGAATAACGGTAGGATTTAACATATTCGATGGTAATCGCCGCCGCGAGAAGAGAAATGCAAGTCTGGCTTTCAAGAATCGCCGCCTGGAACGACAAGACCTGGAATTGGCACTCCGGTCCGATCTTAGCAATTTATGGCAAGCCTATCGCAACAATCTTCAGTTGCTGAATCTGGAACGCCAGAATCTGATAACTGCCAAAGACAATCACGATATTGCCATGGATCGCTATATACAGGGAGACCTTTCCGGTTTTGAAGTACGTGAAGCACAAAAGAGCTTGTTAGATGCAGAGGAGCGGATTCTTTCTGCAGAATACAATACGAAGCTCTGCGAAATATCACTGTTACAGATTAGTGGCAACATAATGAAGTATCTGGAATAAGGAAGTAGTTTCCATTTATTTTTTATTGGGTTAATCTTCTTATCGGGAAGGTTAACCCAATTTTTACTCTATAAAAAACAGTTATTACATATCAGTATTTTTCTTTCTTCATACATTTGCATACTATAAAAACATTAAATAATAAAGCCATGAGAAAACCAGGTCTTTTCTTACTGCTACTTTTTATCCTGACAAACGCCTCAGCCCAAAAAGCAACAGACTACAGAAAACAACAAAATTACAAAGAATGGGTACACATCGCTCCTAAATTTGACGACGATTTCTTCAAGACGGAAGAAGCCCAACGCATTGGTGACAACGTGTTACTGTATCAGCAAATCACCGGAGGATGGCCAAAAAATATCTATATGCCGGCAGAACTGACAGAACAGGAATATAAAGCGGCACTAAAAGCCAAAGAGGATATCACCCAAAGCACAATCGACAACAACGCCACTACTACGGAAATTGAATATCTGGCACGGCTTTACCTGACCACTCAAAAAGCAAAATATAAAGAAGGAGTTCTGAACGGCATCCAATATCTACTCAAAGCGCAATATGAAAATGGTGGATGGCCTCAATTCTATCCACGCCCCAAAGGTTATTACGTACAAATTACCTACAATGACAACGCCATGGTAAGAGTGATGAATCAACTCCGGGGAATATATGAAAAGAAAGCTCCTTACACTTTTCTTCCTGATAACATCTGTAAACAAGCGCGTAATGCATTCAATAAGGGTATAGAGTGTATACTCAAAACACAAGTGCGCCAAAACGGAGAACTAACGGTATGGTGTGCGCAACACGACCGCGCCACCCTAGAACCATGCAAAGCACGCGCTTACGAACTTCCGTCATTAAGCGGACAAGAGTCAGACAACATTGTATTATTACTTATGTCACTCCCCGATCCATCTGCAGAAATTGTAAAATCGATAGAAGGAGCTATCAAATGGTTCCAAAAGTCTGAAATCAAAGGGCTACAGAAAGAATATTTCACTAACAGCGAAGGGAAAAAAGACTATCGCATGATTCCTTGTGAAGACTGCCCTACTCTCTGGGCCCGATTTTATGAACTGGAAACCAACCGGCCTTTCTTCTGTGACCGTGACGGTATTAAAAAATATGATATCTCGGAAATAGGACACGAACGCCGGAATGGTTATAGCTGGTATAACAAAGATGGAAGCAAGGTGCTGAAAAGATACGAGAAATGGAAGAAAGAACAGAATAAATAACATAAATAATCAAAGACTGATATTTACCCTGCAAAAGCAAATATCCTGAAAGTCCTTAAAATAAGAAATCCCCTCACTACATGATTGTAATGAGGGGATTTTTAATTAAAGGCTTTTACAGCCTCTTTTCAAGGCCTTATATAAACGGAGTAAACCGATTATTTAGTGCAATTCCACGGTTTCAACTGTTTGAAGAAGTCATTCCCCTTATCATCCACCAAGATAAATGCAGGGAAGTTTTCTACTTCAATCTTCCAGATAGCTTCCATTCCCAATTCCGGATATTCCACACATTCGATGCTCTTGATGTTATTCTGTGCAAGGATAGCTGCCGGACCTCCGATAGAGCCAAGATAGAAACCACCATATTTCTTACAAGCATCTGTCACCTGCTGGCTACGGTTGCCTTTAGCCAACATCACCATGCTACCGCCATGACTTTGGAACAGTTCTACATAAGAGTCCATACGTCCTGCCGTAGTAGGACCCATAGAGCCACAAGCCATGCCTTCCGGGGTTTTTGCCGGACCTGCATAATAAATAGGATGATCCTTAATATATTGTGGCAAGTCTTCACCGCGATCCAAACGTTCTTTCAGTTTAGCATGAGCGATGTCACGCCCTACGATGATTGTTCCGTTCAGTGACAGACGGGTAGCAACCGGATATTTAGTCAGTTCTTTCAGGATTTCAGACATCGGACGATTCAAGTCGATCTTCACAACATCACCTTCACCAGCTTGACGCAGTTCTACAGGAATAAGTTCGCCCGGATTTGAATCCAGTTTCTCAATCCAGATACCTTCCTTATTGATTTTACATTTGATGTTACGGTCGGCAGAGCAAGATACGCCCAAACCTACCGGGCAAGAAGCACCATGACGAGGCAGACGGATGATACGTACATCGTGAGCAAGATATTTACCTCCGAATTGTGCCCCCAACCCAATCTTGTGAGCTTCTGCCAATACTTCTTTTTCCAGTTCGACATCGCGGAATGCACGACCATATTCATTTCCGGTAGTCGGCAAATTATCATAGAAATGAGTAGAAGCCAGCTTCACTGTCAACAGGTTCTTTTCAGCAGAAGTTCCACCGATCACGAAAGCGATATGATAAGGAGGGCAAGCGGCTGTTCCCAATGTTTTCATTTTTTCAACCAGGAATGGAACCAGTGTACCGGGATTCAGGATCGCTTTTGTTTCCTGATACAAATATGTCTTGTTGGCAGAACCACCACCTTTTGTTACGCAAAGGAATTCGTATTCCATACCTTCGGTAGCTTCGATGTCAATCTGTGCAGGGAGGTTACATTTTGTATTTACCTCATCATACATATTCAAAGGCGCATTCTGTGAATAACGCAAGTTCTCTTCAGTGTATGTTTTATATACGCCCAGTGAAAGCGCTTCTTCATCAGAATATCCAGTCCATACCTGCTGTCCTTTTTCACCATGGATAATAGCAGTACCAGTGTCCTGACAGAAAGGAAGTACACCTTTTGAAGCAACTTCCGCGTTACGCAGGAAAGTCAATGCCACATACTTATCGTTTTCACTTGCTTCCGGATCACTCAGAATCTTAGCAACTTGTTCGTTGTGCGAACGACGAAGCATGAATGATACATCACGAAAAGCTGCATTAGCCATCGCAGTCAAACCTTCTTTCTCAATTTTCAGGATAGGATTTCCTTCAAACTCGCTTACTGATACATAATCTTTTGTAAGCAGATAATACTCAGTTGTATCTTTTCCCTTTTCAAACATGGGCTGATACTTAAACGGAGGTGTTGCCATAAGTTTCTTATTTTATTACGTAATGTTAGTTAGTGTGGCAAAGGTAGTAATTAAGAATGAAGAATGGCGAATGATGAATGAAGAATTAAGAATGAATAACGGAGAAAAGCAGGAACAGCAAAAGACAATCATAAACTATAAACAACGAGCGGCAAACAAGCTATGCCATTCATTGACATCTGCCGTTCACCGCTCACTATTTTATTTACAGTTTGCTATTTATCATATCCTGTTTATCATCCACAGTTCGCCATCTGCCACTCCTATTATGATTCGATTGCTTCAATCCGTTTGATTAACTCGTTTCCAAGAGCTGTTTTATCTTCAATATGTTTCAAGACGGCAGTCACAAAGGTATTACTTTCGAAATCACCGCGTACCTGCTCAAAATCCTGCTTCATTTCGTCGTGGGAGCCGTCAGCACCAAATCCGGTCATGGAAGACAATGAGAATTCTTTCTTAGCGTCCTCATACACCATCTTATCCAATCCGACAACAGCTTGCTGCCATGCTTTCACAATACCGATGATATCTTGTGCCGTAATCGTTTCCGGATCTAAGCCATAGAATTCCTGAATCTTATGATAAGCCCATGTCCATTCATAGGTATAATAATTCTCGTGCATTTCCGCGAAACTTGCATTGATGGATTTCAAACGATTGACTGTTCCATTCTCAATACCATCCAACAATCGGTCGATTTCACTCTTGGGAGCAATCAGTCCGGAAACATCCACCCATTCGCCAAGTCCGATTTCCGTGTCAGGTTTCAGTCGCTGACGGATTTCTTCATTGGTCTGGAAATTAATACCCTCCAATCGTTTTATGATGGAGTTTCCCAAGAACTTGTGAATGGCGATTTCATAAAAACGGATTCCGTTATTCAGAGAAGAGTTCTTGATTTTAGCACTCTGGTAGGAGTAGATCTCTGAAGTTTCACCGGATACACGTTTCAATTCTTTCAAAATGGAACGTCCTTTAAACATCTTCTGAATGGTATAAGGACTCAGCAGGTTATAATTGATATAATCCAGCCGGTTCGGATCTTTTCGCTTATCACGCTTTGGCCATTTCTGTGCGTCACGGATAGTACCCACACTTCTCAAGTTAACTCCCGGAACTAGATAAGTGGTATTCCGCTGCTCTATCAGGTAAGAGAAAGGAAGATTGGAAGTATCGGCATGATTAACATGACGTCCCATTACCAAAGAGAAGGCCCCGACACGTGCCGGCCATAAGATATATGAATCGGAAGTGGTCTTCGCTCCTCTTTCCATCGTTCCCTGATGGATAGGACCTAACTTATACATGTGATTACTCTGGTTGGACCCCGAACCCGCATTCATAAACGAGAACATACCGGCAATCAATAAAGTAGATTTATGGTGTGTCACCGTAAAAGGACCTGCAAAAATAGCACATGCCTCACCATTCTCTCCCTGACAATTACTAAAAAATAAAGAATCGGAAGCGGAATAATTGTGTCCCAGTTTACAGGATTGTCCGACGAAACAACGAGTCAGCATCGTACCGTCATCCACTTTAGAGCCGGAAGAAATAATAAAGTCATCACAGATTACACCATGTCCGATATGTACAGGTGCTGTCACATTACTATTGACGCTACCATTGGATAAGCGGCAAGTCCCACAGATATGACAGTAATCGCCAATGCGGACATTCTTAATCGAACCTGTATTGAGAATCATCACATGATTGCCAATACTGCCGACAGCAGAAGCATGTTTATTGGAATAATAATCCGCAATAGATTTCATACGGTTTATCAGCTCGGGACGATGGCGGTACAGTGCAAGAATATATGCCTGGTGCGCAGACAATTTATCGTTCATCAACACCTCACGGCCTCCTGTTTCATTCAAGACAGCCACTTCTACCCCATTACCAAAAGTGCTTAACCTATCCACTAAAATAATATCTACATTCTCAATGAAGGTGTCACTGCCAATCTCATAATTAGCAATATAGTTCTGTATATTCTCAATACAGCAGTTATCGCCCACCGACACATTGTGCAACGTCACATGACGTAATCCCGAATGTTTCTTGATTCCCCCCGGCAATGTAAATTCAGCTTCGAATACCCCCAGTTTTACTTCACCCGAGAAACGGGTATGATGGACGTACTCACAATTAAAACCCTCTGCCACTGATACATTTCCCCAATCATCGGCCAGACATGACTGGCTCTTCAACTGAAGTATCTCATCTTCAGTCAATCTACGATAGTCTTTCATCTTAATAATGTGTTAATGTGCCCATATGCCAATGTGCCAATTCTGATGCAGTACGCGCAACCAATTGGCACATCAGCATATTAGCATATTGATTATTCTTCCTCTTCTTCTTCGTAGGTCTGATAAAGAAAATCGTTATAGGGATATTTCTGAACGTGTAATTCTTTCACTCGCTGATAAACTACATTTTTCAGTTCGTCTATATTGATTCGTTCGCGGGCGGAAATAAAGAGGCAGTTATCCTCCATTTTTGCCATCCACGTCTTCATCAGTTCTTCGAGTGTTAAGTTTTCCTTTGTTCGGGGGGTAAGGTCGTCCGGCGCTTTCTCCACGTAGGTGTAAGCGTCTATTTTATTAAATACAAGTATCATAGGTTTGCCACTGCCTCCAATCTCTGCCAGGGTCTTGTTCACCACCTCAATCTGTTCCTCAAATCCGGGGTGGGAAATATCGACTACGTGCACAAGCAAATCTGCTTCACGTACCTCATCCAAGGTAGATTTAAAAGATTCTACCAAGTCGGTAGGTAACTTGCGAATAAACCCTACTGTATCTGACAACAGGAACGGTAGATTATCGATAATCACTTTGCGCACAGTAGTGTCTAAAGTAGCGAACAGTTTGTTTTCCGCAAACACTTCACTCTTGGAGAGAAGATTCATCATGGTTGATTTTCCCACATTGGTATAACCAACCAGTGCAACACGTATCATGCGTCCGCGATTCTTGCGTTGGGTAGCTTTCTGCTTGTCAATCTCCGCTAGACGTTCTTTCAGCAATGACATACGGTTCAGGATGATACGGCGGTCCATCTCAAGCTGTGTTTCACCCGGACCACGAAGTCCCACGGAACCTTTGCCACCACCGGCACCGGAACCACCTCCCTGGCGTTCCAAGTGAGTCCAAAGCCGCTGCAAACGCGGCAACATATATTTATACTGTGCCAGTTCTACCTGTGTCTTCGCATTGGCTGTCTGCGCACGCATGGCAAATATATCAAGAATCAGTGAAGTACGGTCCAGTATCTTCACTTTCAGTTCAGCTTCAATATTACGAATCTGTTTCGCAGAAAGCTCATCATCAAAGATGACCATTCCTACTTCACGTTCTGCTTCCTCTTCGTCATGGATATATTGTCTGATTTCTTCCAACTTTCCTTTTCCAACATAAGTTACAGAGTTAGCCGTCGGCAACTTCTGTGTAAATCGTTTCACAACTTCCGCCCCAGCCGTCTCGGCAAGGAAAGCCAGTTCATCCAGATACTCGTTTGTTTTACGCTCATCCTGCGTCTGTGTGATGAGTCCTACAAGCACTGCTGTTTCTACTTTGGCTTCGGATATTACAAATTCTTTCATTCTTTACTTCTATTATATATAATAATGTGGGCGCAAATATAACAAAAAAAAAGAGGACAATGTTTTATTGTCCTCTTTTTCGTATCATTTATGGTAATTCAATTATAAATCAAACCATAGTTTTTCCCAGATTTTCGGAGATTCTTTCGGTGCATTAATATTAGCTGTCATTTCTTCAGGACTATATTCCCATCTTCTGATCAATTCTTTTGAAGTTGCATCTTCCGGGACTTGCAATGTCGGGACCTCGTTTCCGGCAGTACCAGATCGCCTCCATTGTACAAACTCCTCAAACGGACGATCCATCAAATCAATCCATTGCTGCATATGAATCTCATACAGAGCTTTTTCCTGGGTCATCGTTGTCAATTCCGGTAAACCTGTAACATATGTATCAATATCGGATTCCGCAACTCCATAAAAAGCACATGCTTCACGAATTCCTTTCAGGTACAGTTCATTAGCTTTCGACAGATTTTGAGCAACTCCTAATCCGCGCGCATAAGCTTCTGCTTCCAAAAGTAGCTGTTCTTGACAAGAATAAATCAATTCCGGAGCGTCTCTTCTGAAAAGGTAGTTGCTTACAACAGATGACAGTAGATTTTCTTCATCATCCGTCTTTGCAGCCTCTCTATTACCCAACCCCCGGTATACACCATCCGCACCCGGTTCAAAATAACAGGGAATACGGGGATCATTACGTTCTTGCATCGGTTTCAACATATAATTGCTGGCAAAGAACAATATTTGTGTCCCCCCAACCAATTCTATAAGTTCATATTTAGGGTTCTGGTTACCCGGATCTGTAGAGTAAGGAAATACCAAATTGTCCGCTGCTGATGCAACCATTCCTCCAGCCTGCAGCAACGTACCAATAGCAGCAGCCTTAGAAGGGTCTTTATCTACCATAACCATCAATGTTCTGAATTTTAAAGACTTTGCCAAAGTCATCCATTTGTTCATATCACCTTTGTAATAGATATCGTACTCATCAATTGCATTAGCATCATTCAGATCTATAAGCTGTAATGCCTCATCAAGTAATGACAAAACACCATTCAATACACTTTCCTGAGAATCAAATTTCGGATATTTAATTGTTCCGTTCCAGGATTCTGTGAAAGGAATATCTCCCCACAACATCGTTGCCTCATACATATGCTCAGCCAAAAGAATCTTACACTGCGCAATAGCATTGTGATTCACCGGTTCTGACTCTTCTGCATTTTTAATAGCTAACATCAAATTATTGCCACCTACAGAATAATAATGTTTCCAGACATTCCCTGTACTATAAGGAGAAATAGTATATACAGATTCATCCCAGCCACCGTAATCAAGTCCACCATCAACTTGACACTGCGAACTCATAGATAAAGGAATATAAAAGTCACCACCAGTGCGTGTTCCAGCCCAGTTTACAGCTACATAGTTAAACAAATACCCGGGATCAACTTTCTCGGCAGTATTGGGATCATGGTTAATATCGAGCCAATCGCTACATGAAGTTAAACATGCCAAAGCGCTCAATGCGTATGTTAATATTTTCTTTTTCATTATCATATTCGTTTAAATCTTACAATGTTAATCTGACATTAAATCCAAAACTTCTGGTAGAAGGTATGCTGTTAAACTCTACACCACCCCCAATCTGAGAAGGACCGAAGAAGTTAGCTTCCGGATCAATATGTGGCACATGATCTTTAATAATCCATAAGTTACGTGCCTCAAAACCTAAATCCAATGATTTAACAAAAAAGCTCTTGAACCATTTGCGTGGGAAGCTATAAGACAACTGTACCTCTCTGAGTTTTACAAATGATGCATTATAGATATTCCCTTCATTATTACTAGAATTGGATATATGCTGCCAATAATCCTGCATACTTTTCACAGGAACATCATTAGGTCTATATGTTCCATCATCCTGAAGGATTACACCCGGCTCAATAAAGGAAGCATCTTCACGGTGAGCTATTGTTTCAGCAGCCAAACCGCTACTTCTTAAATTAGCTACAGTCTCTGAATACAAAGAACCTCCATGACGGATATCAATCAAGAAACTCAAGGTAACTCCCTTATAAGTAAATGTATTGTTGATTCCCATCGTAAAATCAGGATATACATCTCCTAAACGCACGTTATTAACAGTTTCTCTCAAACCTGTTTTAGAATTAATCACATAATTTCCTTGGTCATCACGTTTCCAACCCGTGCCATACAAGCCAAACGAATCTCCTTTAGCAGCCTTAATTTGTAAACCGCTCAGTCCACTCGTTAACGTATATTCATCAAGTCCTTCAGCTAACTCCTCCACTGTCTGCTTATTTGAAGCAAATGTTGCATCCAGGTCCCATTTAAAATCACGTGTTTCCACAGGAGTCAACCCCAAAGTTACTTCAACACCTTTATTGGCAATCTTCCCGGCATTAATATTATTGGCAAAGTAGCCTGTTGACAATGGGACATCAATACTTACAATCTGATTCTTTGTAATATTGCTATAATAAGTCATATCTAACCTAATTTTTCCACCGAAGAAACGCAAATCAGCTCCAACTTCAAAAGAACTTTGATTTTGCGGCTTCAAATTCTCATTTGGTAAGACACGAGGTCCCGTAAAGCCAACTAATCCCATATGGGGGAAAGTGTTAACATTACCCAGATATTGCAAAAAGTAAGTACTAGCGGGAGTATATTTAAATGCCAAATTGTACGGATCTTCATCACTACCCACATTAGCATAACTCAAACGAACCTTACCAAAATTCAGAATATCTTTGTTTTCCATCAACTCCGTAAAAATAAAACTACCACTTATGGAAGGATAGAAATAGGAACGATTATTGATCGGTAGAGTAGACGACCAGTCATTACGTCCTGTTACATTTACGAAAAGCATATCTTTGTATCCCAAACTAATATCTCCATATAAACCAACAAGACGTTTCTTTTCATAATAATTTACCGGAGTAGTAGACTTCGCATTAGTATATGTGTATAGCCCATCAACAACCAGATTCTGCGCCTGCACATTTTCATTCTTCCATTCCTCCTGATAGAGATTATGCCCCATCATTACCTTAAAATGATAGTCATTTGCAAAAGTCTTCTCGTAAGAAACCATTAAGTCATTATTTATAATTCTTTTATACAAATTCCAAGTCTGGAACTTTCCGTTCAAGGCTCCTACAGTACCTTTTGCATATACCTTACGCCTTCCTTCTGTGTAAAAATCTGTTCCGGCATTATTGGTGATAGTCAGTCCTTCAATCGGTTTATAAGTCAATGTGATATTACCAATCATACGATCTAAATTATTGGTAAACTTATTCTTATTAATAATCCAATATGGATTATTACTTTTACCTTCCGGATCTAATGTGATTTGCTTTCCATTCTCATCCACCCAATTCTTTTGAATATCATGTATATCAATAGTTCTCGGCAATCCATTAATCAATGGAATCAGTAGGTTACTATCATTTGCACCTTGTGCCGGACGACCTTCAGAGTCGGAACGTATATATTGAGCAGAAATACGACCTGTGAAGTTCTTAGTAAAATTCATACCCGCATTGACAGAAAAAGCGTATTTATTATAGTCAGATCCAGGTACAACACCAGTCTGATTAGTAGAAGTAAAGCTCAAACGGAAGTCCGCCTTTTCACCACCCCCCGCAACTGATACATTATTAATATAACTCATTCCCGTTTCATAGAAATCCTTTACATTATCAGGATTTGCCTTCAAAGTCACTTTATCACCTTTGTAATCTGTAAACTGCTGATCTTGTACCGATGAGATCTTCGGTCCCCAACCATTCAACATTTTCACATTATATACACCATAACTGCCTTGTGCATATTCATTTTGAAAGTCAGGTAACTTTAGTACATTTTCAAATCGTGTAGAAGAGTTTACTGTTACAAACACCGGTGAGTTCTTCTTTCCCTTCTTAGTAGTAATAACGATAGCACCATCCTTTGCACGCGCTCCATACAATGCTGTTGCAGCTGCTCCCTTCAATACATTGATAGATTCAATATCATCTGAATTAATATCCCCTGCACGATTACCGACATCAACTATACCATTAGTTCTGTCAGGGTTATAGGAACCATTGTCAATTGGAAGCCCGTCAATAATAAATAAAGGAGAAGAAACGGTACCAATAGACGAAGCTCCACGAATCTGTATACTTGAACTACCACCTACCGTACCAGATGATTGGGCTATTTGCAGTCCCGCAATCTTACCAGACAATGAATTAAGTACATTACTTTCACGTGCTTTAGTTATTTCATCTCCCTTCACACTAGATACGGCATAACCTAGGGATTTTTCCGATCGCTTAATCCCCATAGCTGTCACTACAACCTCATCTAGATTTTGGGAATCAGACTTTAGCACAACTTTTAAAGTTGGTTTGATCACCACTTCTTGTGTCTGCATACCAATATACGAAATCTGCAAAGTCTTTGCAGAACTTGGTACATTCGACAAATTAAAATTACCATCTACATCTGTGATTGTACCCAGAGTGGTACCTTTTACCAACACAGAAGCGCCAACAACTGGCTGCCCGTCTTCTTCAGAAATCACAACGCCTGTGACCTTTTGAGTCTGGGCAGTTACTAGGCCTATGCCCACAAAAAGGCATGCCAATAACAGCATTAATTTTCTTTTCATAAATTCTCTCTTAAAGTTTAACTTTACATTATTTGTATCTTTACTCTAACAATTTGCAAATATATTAATAAAACTGAAACTAGCAATTATATTAATAAAAAAAGGTTGCAAATATAACATTTTGTTATTTTACAAGCTGTATTTATGCCGATAAGCATATTTTTTTCAACCAAAAGTTTTGATTGCTAAAACAGCAATTGACACTTTGCATAAGCAAAATGCCTCTTTTAATATTTCTTTTACTCGTTTTTAGTCATAAAACACCTTTAAAAGCCATTCTTTTTGCTTTTTTCGTGAAAAAGCGAATAAAAAAGTGGCATTTAATTTAAAGTTTTGTGAATACCAAGTGATTTGAAGATTTATTTTTTAGAGATATTAATGCTTATTCGCCTCTGATATAGCACAGAATTACGTCTAATTTGTTCTATTATTAATTAAAAAATGAAAGTATGGAAAAGATCAGTTACAACCTTGTGTTTAACAGAAAGAAGAGATTGAATAAAAGAGGAATGGCATTAGTTCAGGTAGAAGCCTATCTGAACAGGAAAAAGATGTATTTCTCCACCAAAATATATCTCAAACCGGAACAGTGGGATGCCAAACGAAAAATGGTGAAGAATCATCCTAATGCGAATGTTTTGAATCGTATGTTATATGAAAATATAGCAGCTATTGAGCAAACAGAACTTGGACTATGGCAACAGGGAAAGTCCATATCGTTAGATTTATTAAAAAATTCTATTGATAAACCTCTAAGCAATGGAAGGTCGTTTTTGACTTTTTTTAAAGAGGAGATAGCCAATTCTTCTTTGAAAGAAAGTACCCGTCAAAATCACCTTTCCACGCTTGAATTACTTCAGGAGTTCAAGAAAGAGGTATTATTTACCGATTTGACATTTGAGTTTGTGTCTTCATTTGATAATTATCTGCAATCTAAAGGTTATCACCTTAATACTATTGCCAAGCACATGAAGCATCTGAAACGATATATTAATGTTGCAATAAATAAGGAGTATATGGATATACAGAAGTATGCCTTTAGAAAATATAAAATTAAAAGTATAGAAGGAAGCCATACACACTTAGCTCCGGAAGAGTTACACAAATTTGAGAATTTGCAGCTGACTGGAAGATATACGAGACTGCAAAAAACAAAAGATGCTTTTTTATTTTGCTGTTATGCTGGATTACGATATTCTGATTTCACTAATCTGACCTCTGCAAATATTGTTGAGTTCCATCAGGAGACTTGGATAATATACAAATCTGTCAAAACAGGTATGGAGGTACGCCTTCCTTTATATTTATTATTTGAGGGTAAAGGAATCCAGATATTGCAACGCTATAAAGATGACTTCAATAGTTTTTTCAAGTTGAAAGACAATTCTAATATTAATAAGGAATTAAACATATTGGCAGGCTTGGCTAAAATTGATAAACGTGTATCGTTTCACACCGCCCGTCATACAAATGCTACCTTATTATTATATAATGGTGCCAATATAACTACTGTACAAAAACTGTTAGGACATAAAAGTGTAAAGACCACGCAGGTATATGCGAATATAATGGATATTACAGTGGTGCGTGATCTTGAGAAAACTGCCTCATCAAAAAAATAATAATAAGCACAAAAACTAAACGAAAGTGTTCTGTTTTTAAGATTTGGTTATAGAAATGGAAGGTATAATTTTCTCTAATAGAAGAAAGTGTGTATAATTAAATGAAAGAATATGCAATATAAGTTCCGAAAACGCATATATATAATCTAAAGATACATCATAATTACGAATATTATCACTCGTCCCATTTAAAGGAATAAAGCGTTCCTTTAAAAGGAACGAGTCATTGGTCGTAGAGAAGCCCTTGCTTTCTTTAAAAGGAAAGGATTAAAAGCTAATTTATAAACTTGACAGCCTCTAATAGCTATTAAAATCCGGCATTTGGGGTTCTTTCATTTTAGCATCAGATAAATGATAAATACCTCTTTTTGCATAATTAGATGTAATTACACAATCTCTTTGATACAGAAAAAGCATATAACCATCCAATATAAATATTCATCAATCATATTCTCTGCGATTTTGGAGGATATTTGAATCCACCCCTGCATATTTTAAAATATACAGTAATAAAATATGCATTTTTTCATCTGGAGTTTTTCTTTTTCTTAGATTACCGTTTGCTAATGAATATATTATTATAGTCAATAATTATTGGATATAATTTAGAACAAGAAAACCATCTTCAACAGTTAAGATGGAAATAAGTTTTAGCTTATATCATATAAGATAAGAACTTAAATAATTAATTAATAGATGGTTATGCCCTATTTTTGATAGAAATCTGGTATCATAAATCAGTAAACTAATATGTTTGGTAGGTGCTTAATATATTGATAATCTGTATAATAACTACAACAAAAAAATATTTCCAAAGGAAAGCAAACATCATATATATTGTTAGTAATCAACATATTATAGTTGTATTTAGTTCTGCAAAGACTTTGCAGATTTCGTACATCGGTATGCAGACGCAGGAAGTGGCGATAAAGCCCAATTTGCGAGTGGTTCTCAAATCTGATGCACAGCTAATAGATGAGGTTGTGGTAACCGGATATGGGGTAACTAAAAAAGCGGCATTTACGGGATCTGCCCAAACGGTGGATAATAAGGACTTGATGAAAAAAACAGATGCAAACTTTATGAAGTCTTTGGAAGGATCAGTAGCTGGTTTACAAGTAAATAGCTTGACTGGACAACCTGGTGCATACGCTTCTACTACTATTCGTGGAGTTGGTTCAATGAATTCTGGAACCGAACCTTTATACGTAATTGATGGTATTGCCATTTACACAGACAAAATGGGGGCTTATAACAAAGCCGGGACAGGGGATATGGCGGCAAGTCCGATGGCTAATATCAATCCTAACGACATTGAGTCCATCACAGTTTTGAAAGATGCTACAGCTACAGCTATTTATGGAGCTCGTGCAGCGAATGGAGTAATTGTAGTTACTACTAAAAAAGGTAGTCTGGGAAAAGCGCGTTTTAATGTGAATGCAAAAGTCGGAACTAGTTTTGTAGGTAAGATAGATCATAATTATCGTACGACAAATCTGGATAAATACAAAGAGATCTGGACCGAAGGACTAACAAATGCAGGATATGACGGTGAGGATGGCATGACTTCTGCTGAATGGCTGAATGCCTATGTTATGGATTGGTATAATGTGGACTTGACGCAAAATATCAAGAGTGTGGATTGGCTGAAGGAGATTCTGCAAAATGGTTTTTCACAAGAATATGATATCAGTGCTCAAGGTGGGAATGAAAATTTGCGCTATTATATTAGTGGAGGATATTTTCAGAATACAGGTATCGTCATCGGAACTGGAATGAAACGCTATAGCGGACGTATTAGTTTAGATGGAAAAAGCGGGCGGATAGGATATGGACTTTCTGTGAATGGAGCACTCTCCGATATAAACAATACTATGACTGAAAGCCAATATACTAATCCTATTGTAGCAGTATATGACATCCGTCCGTTTGAACAGGTGCGCAATGAAGATGGAACATATAATACAAATGTTAATTATAATCCTGTAGCCATTAACGATAAAGAAAAAGGTGATAAACGCAATCAAAAGCAGATTACATTGGTTGTGAATCCATATTTTACTTATAATATTATTGATGGCTTAACATGGAAGACAAATGCAGGATTGAGCTTAATTGACTTGGACGAGTTCTTTTACAGTTCAATTTATAATCCTCAATATTCCGGTAGCGGTATGCTTGGTCAAAGAAATCAGGAAAGGGCAACAACCTTGACCATTACCAATACCGTAAACTTCAACCGCACTTTCAAAGACATGCATCATTTGAATGTATTGTTGGGACAAGAAGCACAGAAAATATCTTATAGAACAATTTATGCAGCTGCCAGTGGATATCCTAGTGATGCTGTTTTTGAATTGGACAATGCTTCCAAGCCAACAGGGGCGGGATCTTCAACCAAAGCAAGCACTCTTTCTTCGTTCTTTATGAATGCAGAATATAACTTGAATGATAAATATTATCTGTCAGGCAGTTTCCGTTATGACGGCTCGTCAAGATTTGGTGTAAACAACAAATGGGCTCCTTTCTGGTCTATAGGAGCAAAATACCGCATCTCTAACGAAAGCTTTATGGAAAATACCAAAAGTTGGTTGACAGATTTGACTATCAGAGGTAGTTATGGAACTGTAGGTAATCAGGATATTGGTTATTATGCAGCAATGGGATTATATAATTATGGATATTCTTATAATGGTAAACCAGGAGCTATTCCTTACCAAATAGCCAATCCGGATCTAAAATGGGAGACTGTTGCAAAAGCCGATATCGGTATCCATGCTGTTTTCTTTGAAAGACTGACACTCGAAGTAGATTATTATAACCAACGGACAAAAGATATGATATTTGATGTACCACTTTCTTACACAACTGGATTCGGGTCTATCCTAAAAAATGTAGGTGAGATGGAAAACAAAGGTATAGAATTCTTGATTAACGCTAACGTACTTAGAAATAAGGATTTCAGTTGGGATGTTCGTTTCACTGGTACGGCAAATAAAAATAAAATCATAAAACTTGCCACAGAAAAACCAATTGAGAATACTCTAACTATCAGAAAAGTTGGCGAGGCGTATAATACATTCTATATGCCGGAATATGCAGGAGTGGATCCTGAAACAGGAGAAGCAATGTGGTATAAAGGACAAGAAGGGGATGAGAAAACAAAAAATGTAAATGAGGCCGGTCAGCGAATTGTAGGTTCTGCCGATCCTAAATTTTATGGTGGCTTTGGAATGAATTTCAAATACAAAGGTTTTGACTTCTCTTTTGATACCAGTTTCACCTTGGGAAATAAAGTATATAACTCCGGATTTGCATTTGATATGCAGGTTGGACATTATTTCTTAGGTCCGGTATCTAACTATGTTTATGACAACCGCTGGCAAAAGCCGGGAGATATAACCGACGTACCCAAATTTGTAGCTGGAGACAACTCGGGAGCAGAAACTAATTCCAGCCGTTTCTTAATGAACGGTTCTTATTTGAGAATGAAATCCATGGTTTTAGGATATACTCTTCCGAAGAACCTTATGAATAAAGTGGCTATTGACAATTTAAGAGTTTATATCTCTGCTGACAATTTGTTCACTATCACTGCTAAAGATTTTATAGGATTTGATCCACAAACTAGATCTACCGGTATGCAGTCTTGGGCATATCCTGTACCTAGAAATATCATGTTCGGTCTTAATCTTAGCTTCTAAAAAATAACTTTAGAAATTTATGACAATGAAGAAAATATTATTTGCTTTATTAACCGGTTGGATGGCAATTTCATTCACCGCATGCGATGACTTCTTGACAGAAACGCCATCAACTTCTGTTCCGACAGAAGAAGCCTTGGTTACTACCCAAGATTTTCAGAATGCTTTAAATGGTGTATATTACACATTAGGTTCATATCGTTTTCTGGGACGTGATGTATTAGCAATTGGAGATGCGCCAACGGATATCACTTCACATTCCGTTGCAACGTCCCATTTCTATGACATCTTCCGCTATCAGATACTGGATACTAATTCATACATAGAAGAAATATGGGCATACGGATATTGGGCTATCGACCGTTGTGCACGTATCATTAAAGAAGGTGCTTCATTTAAAGAAGTAACAAAGGGGGATCTGACAGAAGTGGAAGGATGCATCGCTCAAGCCTATGCAATTAAAGCCCTCTGTTCTTTCTATTTGACTAACATGTTTGGTTTGCCATATTCGGAAGCCAACAAAACGACATTAGGTATCGTAAACGTTACTGAGCCCGTCCCTGCCTATTCACAGGTGTCAAGAGTTAGTGTAGAACAAAATTATAGCCTGATTCTTGATGATATAACGAAGGCTAAAGAATATTATGCTAAAGAAGGTGTTGAAAATGTAGGTAAACAGTATATGAATACGGCTGCAGTTGCTGCACTTGAAGCTCGCGTAAAACTCTATATGAAAAATTACGAAGGGGCTATTACGGCGGCTCAAGAGGCAATAACCCTAAGTGGTGGTACAATTGTATCAACCAAAGAAGACTATAAGAATATGTACACGACATTGGCTGTTTCGACAGAAGACATTTTCTTTATAGCAAAAGCCGAAGATGATTATTTATCTGCTAATGCTCTGAATACTTTATGGAATAAATACGGTTTGTCTATTAACAGCGCAACAATAGCAGAATATTCATCTAATGATATTCGTCTGGCACTTCTTGGCGGTACGTGGACTGGTGGAAAAATGCGTGGTATCACAACCAATAATCAGATTTCTAACTTGCCGGTTTTCAGACTGCCTGAAATGTATTTAATACAGGCAGAAGCATATGCAAAACAATCAACTCCTGATTATGGTAAAGCTAAAGAAAAACTGTTGGAAGTAGCGGCAAAAAGAAACCCGGATTTGGATGATAGTGAAATTGCAGAGGATCAGACGATTATTGATGTGATTGACAAAGAAAGAAAATTAGAACTGGTTCAAGAAGGACATCGCTTCTTTGATGCAAGAAGATTAGGCAAAATTATTAGTGTGGCAGATGGAGCGTATACTAATTTCAACATTGCCAAATTTGTGTACCCAATACCTTCTTTTGAAGTTAATTCAGGTTTTGGAGTTATACAAACAGAGGGATGGAGTGATAATCTACCTCGATAAAACATTTTTTAATATTGCCTCCATATAAGGATAAGTTTTAAATAAGTAGATGAGACCTGCAATTTTAGAATTAATCGAAATTGCAGGTCTTATTATTTATAAATATATACATAAATAGTTTTACGTAAGAAACATTTACTTCAACATCGTATCGAATAATGGGGAGAAGGAGCACGTCTATTAGACTACAGACGTTATATTGATCCGGAAGACTGGGAAATGACGATGATGATTCCAATGACAGAGTTCGACGGTAATGAAAGCTTAAATATTGCCACTGATCAGAATCCATAAACAATTCACTTCTTTTTAATGAAATAAAAAAGAGTAGATACAATATATCCAATTCCAAGATATAAAAAAGATACTGATTTATAAAGGTAAAAATGAGACTAAACTCTTTGGCAAGCCTTGGAGTTTTAGTCTCATTTCTATTAAGGGGGTTATAAAAAAACTCGGGAATCTATTTTTTACAAAAGTAATTTAAAATAAAATATTCCTGATAGTTGTCATCCATTTACGGCTTTATTTATATATATCTTATTAACTTCTATAAGGGTAGTTCATTTTTTACAGCAAAGATAAATTTCATTTTAAGGACTCTTCAACCCTTCTATCTTTTATCATCAAGGAAGCATCCCCTCTCTCACAATATCCACCAAAATCGGTTTCAATCCGCTGACGAAACATTCCACCGCAATTACCATCAGAATCAATCCCATGAGGCGCATCATTACATTGTTTCCCGTCTCGCCCAATACGTTTACCAATTTCGTAGAAGCACGAAGAATAAAGAAAGTCAGCAGATAAATCAGGGCAATAGTGCCGATCAAAATTCCCTTCATTTCATAAGAATGTGCATCCTGCATCAAGACAATAGCATTGGCAATCGCTCCGGGACCGCATAACATAGGAATGCCGAGAGGAGTAATGGAGATATCATCCGCATACGTTTTGATTTCTTCATCTTTCAGTTTCATTGGTGTATAACGGGCTTGAAGCATATCAAAGCCGATCTTGAAGATAATCACCCCACCGGCAATACGGAAGCCATTGGTAGAAATACCGAAAAACTTAAAAAGAAACTGCCCGGCAAAGACAAATACCATTATTGTAATAAACGACACAATGGTGGCGCGACGTACGATAGACTGACGTTCCTTATCCGTCATACCATGAGTCATGGTAAGGAAGACAGGCATCGTTCCCAATGGGTTGGTCAATGTAAAGAATGAAGTGAAACAAAGTAAGGCAAAAGGCAGAAGCGTACTATCCATGATTATATCGTATTTTATGCAAAATTAAAACGCAACAAAAATACGACTTAATCCAGAAAACCTATAATAAATCCATTAATTCTTTCAAGGAATGTATGTGATAAGTGGGAAGAAAAGGGAAAGTAGTCCGTTCCGTCACATTGTAAAAAGCCTGATGCATCCCTACTCCGTGCGCTCCGGTTATATCCGCTTCCCAACTGTCACCAATCATCAAGGATTCGCGCAATTCGGATTGAGTGGCAGACAAGGCAAAATTAAATATTGCCGGCCAAGGCTTCAACACTCCGAGATCTTCCGAAAGAATCACTTTTTTGAAATACCCGTCCACTCCTGCCGACCGCATCTTGCATGATTGCAATTCACGGAATCCATTGGAAAGGATATAGAGGTTATATTTAGGAGCAAGATATTCCAATACCTCCTTTGCATGAGGCATCAAAGTACTTTTAGTGGGAATAATCGCGAAAAAATCTTTCGAGAACTGTTCGGCAAGCGCTTCATCTTCCACTCCCACAGCCTGTAAAGGATAAAAGAAACGTTGACGGTTCAATTCATCTTTCGTTATTTTTCCTTCGCCGTACTCAATCCAAAGTTCGGTATTTCTTTGCTGATAAAGGGTATAATAATGATCGAACGAATCAAAATAACGGTCGAATGAATATTTCTGATATACTTCTTCAAAAGTATCACGGGCATTTTGAGAGAAAGCCCAGATGGTATCATCAAGATCAAAAAAAAGATTTTTATATTTCATCAGTAGTTATGCGTATAATAAGAAACAAAAAAGCCAATGTGCTAATTTCTTGAATCCAGGAATCAGCACATTGGCAATTCAAAAAGGGATGTCTACCTTATTTTACTTGAATAACCAAGTATCTGGATACACTCCAGAATTCAGTAGGATTAGTAATCTTCAATGTCAACTGGCCTTTGTCATCTTTTACCAATTCATAAGAACCGGACGGATGAGTAGTCAGTAACTCAGCACGTTTAGAGTACAACTTGATTTCTTTGGTTGTACGGATATCGATTTGAGTGAAATAATCCTTATTGAAATCAGCGCTCTTCAATACATCTCCGCTCTGAAGAATCTTTTGAGCTTTCAATTCAGATTTAGTACCGAATACGAACCAGGCAGCATTCAAGCTCTTTTCCTGTTCAGCAACGGTTTTAGCTTTCGCTTCGTTTTCTGCAGCCAACGTTTCTTTAGCAGCAGACAAGTCGCTGACAGCAGCATCCAATTCCTGGATACGGATATTCTTGGAAGCCAGTTCTGTTTGAAGTTCTTCGATACGTTGTTGTTTAGCGTTCAATTCAGCAGTCAAAGCAGCAACAGCTTTTTTCATCTGTGCAGAATTGTAATTGCTGTTCTTCAACTGTGCCTGCAACTTTGCAATCTGCGCTTTGTTTTCTTCCATCTGTTTAGAGATGAATTCGATGTCAGAAGCAATCTGTTGCTTGGCGCTGGCAGAGTTTTCAGTGATGGTTCCACGTTGCAAGTCAACACGACTTTCGGCAGCATTGATCTTACGGAAACCTTCCTGAACTTCATTGAAAGTACCCATCATATCATCCAGTTCAGCATTGCGCTGGTTCAGTTCCATCAAAAGAGAATCATTTTCAGCTTTCAGGTCTTTACTTCCACCTTTAAAGCTATCACACGAAGCTAACATGGCTACGCATACAAATAAAACAGCTAACTTTTTCATACGTTTACGTTTTACGTTTTTTAATGAAATTATTTAATCATCTATTCCTGCTAATACTATCACAATCTCGCCCCGGGGTTCGGTAGCGGTAAAGTGTTCTATCAATTCAGCCAAACTGCCCCGAACTGTTTCTTCGTGGAGCTTGGATATTTCACGCGACACGGTTGCCTGACGTTCAGCACCGAAATATTCGGCAAACTGTGTTAACGTCTTCAACAGACGGTGGGGTGATTCATAAAACACCATCGTACGGTGTTCTTCCGCCAATGTCTTCAGTCGTGTCTGCCGTCCTTTCTTCTGGGGGAGAAACCCCTCGAAGCAGAACTTCTCGTTCGGCAATCCCGATGCAACGAGTGCCGGAACAAAAGCGGTTGCTCCCGGCAAGCACTGCACTTCAATGCCGTTGCGTACACACTCACGAACAACCAGAAATCCGGGATCGGAAATTCCAGGCGTTCCGGCATCCGAAATTAGTGCCACCGTTTCACCTGCCTTTATTCTATTAACAACACTTTCCACCGTTTTATGTTCATTAAATTTGTGGTGAGATTGCATTGCATTCTTTATTTCAAAGTGTTTCAGCAAAATACCGGAAGTACGTGTATCCTCCGCCAAAATCAGATCGACCTCTTTCAGGACTTTGATAGCCCGAAAAGTCATGTCCTCCAGATTCCCTACCGGCGTAGGCACCACATATAGCTTTCCCATCTTGTTTTTGTTTTATGCTGATTGATTAAAAAATTTCTTTAGTAGTTCCAGAAAGTCGTTCACCGCCTCCTTTTCTTCATTCAATTCGACTTTCGAGGACAGAAATGCGACTGCAGTCTTGTAGGAACTCATTACTGATATCTGTTCGATAACCCGATTCATCAAATCAGTGTCGCCTCCGAACAGTTCACGAGAAAAACGGAAAGAATCATTCAAGCTGATAGCATGTCGCAAGCCAGCAGACAGTTTGAGACTTTCTCCCAACACAGCCGATTTAGGTTCTTCCTCTTTCACAACAGTTTCAACGACAGGTTCCGCAACAATTGCCGGTTCCTCTTCTGCTATTACTACAGGGGTCTCTTCCGCAACAATAATCTCTTCTTCCTCATCTTCTTTCACAACAACAGATTCAAGAGATTGTATAATACTAGGTGAATCTACTTCAGACCCGGCAACTTCATCCTCCTCTCCCGCTGTCTCTTCCACAGCTGACGGAGAAATTACCTGAACAGCATCCACCTCCTGTTGCAGTTCGTCCAAACGTCCCTGCATCCGTGTAATGCTCCGCTTCAACAGTTCAGACAAAGTCGGAGTCGGCTCCTTGGTAAATGAATCCATGAGATACTTCAACTCATGAACATCCAACTCAATATCTGTTAATAGCTTCTGTTTCATGTCAGTCCATTGTTTATACGGTGCGAATGTAGGAATAATTTATGCAATAACTTAAAATAATGGATAATTTAACAGTTCTTGCACATTGAATTGCTTACCTTTGTCCACATATTTACTTAATCAAGAAAACACAAAATCTCATGGTATTATTTTCAGAAGACCACATACAGGAGACTAGAAGAAGAGGCCGGATCGAAGTAATCTGCGGTTCCATGTTCTCCGGAAAAACAGAGGAATTGATTCGTAGAATGAAGAGAGCGAAATTTGCGAAACAACGTGTAGAGATATTCAAACCAGCTATCGACACCCGTTATTCAGAAGAAGATGTAGTCTCTCACGACAGCCATTCTATCGCCTCCACTCCCATCGATTCGTCAGCCAGTATCCTACTCTTTACTTCCGAGATAGATGTAGTAGGCATTGACGAAGCACAGTTCTTCGACAGTGGTTTGATTGATGTATGCAACCAGCTCGCCAATAATGGAATCCGTGTTATCATTGCAGGGTTGGATATGGACTTCAAAGGAAATCCATTCGGACCAATGCCGCAATTGTGCGCCATTGCCGATGAAGTCTCCAAAGTTCATGCAATCTGTGTGAAATGTGGCCAGCTGGCTTCTTTCTCACATCGTACTGTCAAGAATGAGAAACAGGTTCTTTTAGGCGAAACAGCCGAATACGAGCCTCTGTGCAGGGAATGTTATCTCCGTGCACGAGGGGAAGATGAGCAGAAAGTATAAACTCTATAAAAGAAAAAGATTATGGAAAGGAAAAAGATAACATTCGACAGTTTTATACGCGGTTCTATCGGATGTGTGTTAGTTGTAGGAATATTAATGCTTGTAGAACGCCTTAGCGGAGTGTTATTACCTTTCTTTATTGCGTGGCTGATAGCTTATATGGTCTATCCATTAGTCAAATTCTTCCAGTATAAGCTACGATTGAAAAGCCGCATTATTTCCATCTTCTGTTCCTTATTCCTTATTACGGTTATCGGAGTCACTTTATTCTACCTATTAGTGCCGCCGATGATTTCGGAAATAGGCAGAATGAACGACTTGCTGGTGACTTACCTCACCAATGGAGCCGGAAACAATGTGCCTAAGAGTCTTTCTGAATTTATCCACGAAAATATCGATCTTCAAGCACTGAACCGTGTATTAAGTGAAGAGAATATCCTGGCGGCAATCAAGGATACCGTCCCCAGAGTGTGGACTTTGCTTGCAGAATCTCTCAACATTCTATTCAGCATTCTTGCCTCCTTCATTATATTATTATATGTAATCTTTATATTATTGGATTACGAAGCGATAGCTGAAGGATGGTTGCATCTGCTACCCAATAAATACCGTACGTTTGCCTCCAATCTGGTTCACGACGTACAGGATGGTATGAACAGATATTTCCGTGGACAGGCTTTGGTTGCTTTCTGCGTAGGTATTCTTTTCAGCATTGGTTTCCTGATTATCGATTTCCCCATGGCTATCGCTTTGGGACTTTTCATCGGAGCATTGAATATGGTTCCCTACTTGCAAATCATCGGCTTCCTTCCCACTATTTTATTAGCAATCCTCAAAGCTGCCGACACCGGACAGAACTTCTGGATTATCATTGCATGTGCATTAGCAGTCTTTGCAATCGTACAAATCATACAGGATACCTTCCTTGTCCCCAAAATCATGGGAAAGATTACCGGACTGAATCCTGCCATCATCCTTTTATCTCTTTCCATCTGGGGTTCATTAATGGGAATGCTCGGTATGATCATCGCCTTACCACTAACAACTTTAATGCTCTCCTACTACCAACGCTTTATTATCAACAAAGAAAAGATAAAATATGATGAAGCCGAAACTACTGATAATCAAGAAACAAGCCATAACTAGGAAAAATAATTGAAACTTTTTTCTACGGAATGCTTGCAAATTAAATAAAAGTAACTACCTTTGCACCCGCAATCAGGAAATAACTGATTCGCAAATAAGGATTGATTCGCTAGCTCAGCAGGTAGAGCACAACACTTTTAATGTTGGGGTCCTGGGTTCGAGCCCCAGGCGGATCACATAAGAACAAAGCCAAAAGGCGACAAAAAAGAGACAAGTCCTACAATATCAACGTATTGTAGGACTTTTTTTTATGTTTCAGTCTTGCCTGAAAGACAAAAAAGGGGCACGAAAAGACACACTTTAGTATCCAAATCGTACCCCCTTTCCCAAAAAACGATTAGGGGGTACGATTGTCGGAAAATGGCTTACTTTTGACGTGATTTGTCTATACTCTATTTATCTCATTTTCAGTGATTAAAATTAGTTTTGCAATCTAAAAAAAGTGAGAGTATGAAAAATGAAAAGAGTACATTCAGCGTATTGTTTTACCTGAAAAAAGACAAGATGAAAAAGAATGGTTTAGTACCCATTCATGCCCGTATCACAATCAACGGCAAACAAACCCAATTCAATACCAAGTTAGAAGTCTTTGAAACTAACTGGAAATCCGGCAGAGCCATAGGTAAATCTATGGAGATACAAAGGCTTAATTCCATGCTGGACGACATCAAAGCAAATATACGTTCCCACTTCCACAATCAATTAATGCGGGATAGTTATGTTACACCCGAAAGCGTGAAAAATGCACTATTGGGAAAAGAGGAAGAAGCAAATACCATTATTTCTTTTTTTACCCAACACAACGACCAATACAAGAAAAAGGTCGAAGCGGGAGAAGCGACCCCAAAAACATACAGCAGATACGAACTAACCAAGTTACGCCTGACTGAATACATGAAAGATGAATATCGTGTATCGGATATGCCGATACGTCAAATCAACAAAGTATTTATTGAGAACTTCTACCTATATATAATAAAGAACCACGATTGTTCACCTAACACTGCCATGAAGTTCATCCAGCGTTTCCGCACGGTGGTAAACTTTGCACAAGGTACAGGATTGATTACTGCCGACCCGTTCGCCAATTACAAACTCAAATTCGAGTATATAGAAAGAGGGTATCTTGACAAGGACGAGATAAGCAGGATATGCAATAAAGATTTTGCTTCAAAGCGGTTGGAACAAGTGCGGGATATATTCATTTTTAGCTGCTATACGGGACTTTCATACGTGGATATATGCGAATTAACCAGCAACGATATACGTTTGGCATTTGATGATAATTTGTGGATTATAAAGAAGCGTCACAAGACAAAAGTAACATCGAATATCCGGTTACTGGATATTCCGAAAGCTATCCTGAATAAGTACGAGGGAAAGCTAAAAAACGGTCAGCTATTACCAGTTATCAGCAATCAAAAGATGAATGATTATTTGAAAGAAATTGCCATCGTATGCGGAATTGACAAAAACGTGACATTTCATCTTGCCCGCCATACGTTCGCAACCACCATTACATTAGCTAATGGCGTACCCATCGAAAGCGTATCTAAAATGCTGGGACACACAGATATTCGTACAACACAGATATATGCAAAAGTGATAGATACGAAGTTGAGCAATGACATGGAATTATTGGCACAAAAAATCAATATCAAAAGCCCTGTTACTTTATAATAAAACCGGAACTGGTCACAAACTGTGACCAGTTCCTTACCAACCACATACTAATAATCCTATAATTAATTGATATATGAAATTGTTACCAATTAAAAATACTTGCCTAACATTAGAAGAAGTTAGTCTTATTTTGAAAGCCCGATTTACAACAGTACGTTTAGACAAAATCCGGGATATATTTCTCTTTTCCTGCTTCACAGGATTAAATTATAGCGATATTAAAAATCTGACTACAAAGAATTTAGTCGTTACTCCTAACGGGAAATACTGGATAAAGATTTATATACAGAAAAGTAGCGTTCCAATGAATATTCCTCTTTTGGATATACCACGTATCATTTTAGAGAAATACAGGGAATATTCAAATAGCACAAGATTATTGCTGCCTGTACCCAGCATTCAAAAGATGAATTACTACCTTAAAGAAGTAGGCGAAGAATGTAAAATAGAAAAGCAGCTTACCTTCAATTTTGCAAGACATACGTTCGTTTACACTATCTTAAAGGGTAACGGTTTAGCAACAGAAACAGTAAATAAACTCACAGGAAGAAAGTCTTTGAACCGTGAAAAAGTTACTGATTTTCAGCTATACAAGGCAATGGCAAAAGTTTCAGAGAAATTAAAAGAGAACAATATTATTAACATCTAAATGACAAAATTATGGACTTACAAATCATCCAAAGCAAGATTTATGAAATCAGGGGTTGCCGTGTCATGCTCGACAGTGACCTTGCGGCACTTTACCAAGTGGAAACAAAAGCTCTGAAACAAGCCGTTAAGCGCAACATAGACCGCTTCCCTGACGACTTTATGTTTCAGCTTACCAAAGAGGAAATGGAATCTTTAAGGTCACAAGTTATGACCTTAGAAAAAGAAACAGGGGACGAAACAAACTTGAGGTCACAAACTGTGACCTCAAGATGGGGTGGCTCTCGTTATCAAAATTTTGTGTTCACCGAGCAAGGGGTCGCCATGATTTCATCCGTTTTAAGAAGCGATACAGCCGTTAAGGTGAATATCTCCATCATGCGTGCTTTCGTTCTCATGCGTCAAATGTCAATCGGTTACGAGGAACTTCTTAAACGCATTGAGGAACTGGAACAGAGTACGGACGCACAATTTAGCGAGGTTTACCAAGCACTTACCCAGTTACTAAGCAAACCCGAACCGAAGCCACGCAAACCGATAGGATATAGAACCTATGACGAATAACGGTTTAAGGTATTCGGTTGTCTAAGGGGTGTCACCAGTGATACCCCTTTTCAGTTCCCTAAAGTAATGTATCTCAATCACAAATTTTAGCAAAGTTACAGCCCGGCGGGGACAAATACCAAATCCGTACCGCCGTTCCGGTTTTCTAAAAAATCTCCACACCTACGGGTCGTATTTTTTGAAAAGATATGGTTGAAGTCCCCGCCAAACTGTGGGTGTCCGGCAAAATTTCTTATTGTTTAATTTAAAATTCAAGCGTTATGAAAACAATCGAATTTACCATGCCGGAAATCACTATCTCTTATAAAGACAATGTAAAAGCATCCGAAAGGGTGAAAATACTTTCATCCCAAACGTCTTATTCCTACTTGAAACCGTTCTATGCGGAATGTATGGAACACCACGAAGAAAGCTATGTAATGTTCCTTAATCGGGCTAACAAGGCTTTGGGCGTTTCCCTTATCTCTAAAGGCGGCATGGCTGAAACGGTTATGGACGTGAAAATCATCCTGCAAACAGCCTTAAAGGTACATGCTTCGGGGATTATCCTCTCACATAACCACCCATCGGGCAACCTGCATCCGAGTGAACCGGACAAACAAATTACCTCAAAAATAAAAGAAGCCTGCAAGGTCTTGGATTTACACCTGTTAGACCATATCATCCTAACAGAAGAAAGTTATTACAGCTTTACGGACGAGGGGCTTATCTAAGCCCTTTTTTTACTCTCTCATTACCCAATACAAAAAGCCTGATGGCTTTTGTTTCTATCCTCTCAAACAAGAGAAAAATTTTCCCTAAAACTGATTGGAACATTGTCAAAGGTATATCCGTGCCTGTTACTGTTCAAATTATTTTTTAGAAATCTCCACACCTGCGGGTAGTATTTCATAAATAACAATTTGCCCTGTACCATTCCCGAACCTTTGAAAAGACAATGTTCCCATTCAGTTAAAGGAAAAATTTATGTGGTGGGCGACAAGCGATGTAAACAATTAAAATTCAAAAGTCATGGAAGCAGTAACATTATCAGAAGCAAGAGTTTATGTAGGCACATACGCCCGGTATAACAACGGTTCACTTTTCGGCAAGTGGTTAGACCTGTCCGACTATTCGGATAAGGACGAGTTTTTGGAAGCGTGCCGGGAACTGCACAAGGACGAGCAAGACCCGGAATATATGTTTCAGGATTACGAGAATGTACCCGAAAGCCTGATTTCCGAAAGCTGGCTTTCTGATAAGTTCTTTGAAGTGCGGGATGCCATCGAGCAACTAAGCGAAACCCAGCAGGAAGCGTTTTTCGTATGGTGCGACCACCACAACAGCGATATAAGCGAGGAAGATGCGGACGACCTTGTTTCATCCTTTGAGGATGATTATCAGGGAGAATATAAGGACGAAGAAGATTATGCCTATGAAATCGTAGAGCAATGTTACGAACTGCCGGAGTTCGCAAAGACCTACTTTGATTATTCGGCTTTTGCCCGTGACCTGTTTATGACTGATTACTGGATGGAAGACGGTTTTGTTTTCCGTTGTGCCTGATTACTAACCGGGTGGAGCAATCCACCCGCAACACACCAATACAATGAAAGTATATAATAAGATAGCGACTTTTTTACGATGGTTCATACTTGCTTTTATCATCTATCAGGCAGCCACCAGCACTGCCGGAATGTGGATAGCCCTAATCATAGGCTTTTTTATTCTCCGGTTCTTTCTCCGGTTGTTTATCTCCGCCGTTTACCTGTTTTGTATGGCGTTTATTTTCATTGTGTTGCTTTCACTTCTGATTATCTGATAACTCATTATAAATTATAGCAATATGGAAAGTTTAAACAAAAACGGGGTAAGTATTACCCAAACACCGGGAGAAGAAAAATATGTAAAATGCTGTTTAGGCGCATTCAGGGGACAAATCTATTTTCAATATGATTACCGCCACACGGATAACGAACTGTTCAGCACCGTTGCCAAAACACTTGACGAGTGCCGCAAACGGCGGGATGAATGGATAGCGAAGAAAGAAAAGACACAATAACGATATAAATAAGTACATTTATGAAAACGACAGAAGTAAATAACAAAATTATCGGCAGACGTTGCAAGTGCATATTTACGGGCTTACTGGTAACGGGTGTTATTGAGGACACCACAGAGGATAAATATACGGTCAGCGTGAAAGTACGTTTCGACACGCCGCACCAGTGGGGCGATGAATTTTATTCCTATGACTGGTCTTTCGGACGGAAAGCGGACGGCTTCGGCTCTTTGAAGTATTTGGAACTGTTGCCCGACAAAACAACATTCGATACAATGGTAGTTACTTTCGGCGACCCCATCGGCACACTGGACGGTATTTTCGAGGATGTGAAAACATGGGGTGTCTGTTCCCTGAAAGGCTGGATAGATAGCTACGAAAGCACCCGTTTTACGCCCATAGACGTAGATAAGGCGGTTATAACGAGCGAATATAACATGGAATGTGTAAAAGAGTGGTTGGAACATAACACACCCATAAAGGACATTATAATCGGTTAATGAAGAACGGCGGCAAATGCCGCCGCTACTTTCTTTCCGTGAGCCGAAGCGGACAAAGAAAGATAGCAAAGAAACCTTTGTAGTTCCTTATAAACAGACAAATGACCGCCGGGACAAACCCGGCGGTCATTACTTAATAAATCCCTTGTCATTCCAGTTCTTCGCCCCATAGTTCCTTATCGGTCGGAGCGTGTTTCATTTCATACCAGCACCAGCAACCAGTCGGCAGGTAAAAGGTAGCCAAAGCCATAAGGATATTAAATATCATATAGATAATGTACCTTTATTCCTCATGGTACAGAAAGGAAACTTTCAACACACACACCATTTCTTCATCTTCGGCATCGAATTTCCACGTCCGTTTTTTGACAACCATTTCCGTATCAAAATCGAAATGTTCCAGCACGGGTGCATCGTCTTCTTCATCCGCCCACTTGAAAACCTGATTGGACGGTGTTTTCCTTAATTCCGCCCGGTCAGGTGGGAAAATGCTTTCTTTATCCACTATCACAATATCACCGACTGCCGGAACTGCATCCGTTTTCCATGTGGTATTTACAAAAAATGAAATACCGTTTATATCCAATTCTATTTTAACCATGTTCTTTTTGTCTTTAATTGTTTTCTTCTTCCTTATTATTATCATTATTAAATGAAAACGTAAGTTGTACCAACTGCCCGAAGCTATCCTGAAAATACACATCTACGGTTTGCTGGTCGGTGGATGCAGAGGTATAGTAAAGCCGGAATGTTTCACCCGGAAGCGGGTACAGGTCATTCGGCAGTAAAACCGTCCCATCGGACATTTTCAGCGTTCCCGCCCCGTCCGGCTGGAAATAACGTATGAAATACTTTGTTTCCTCAAACCGCCCGTCCCGGTGAAGCTGACACCTGATTTCGGCGGTTTCACCCACCTTTAATTTCTTCGGCACTGGCATCGTTTCAATACTGAATGGGTAAGACTGCTGTATATCCACGTTGTCACTACACGCACCCACCAATAACAAGGCAACCACCATGTAGCACCCTGTTAGCATCTTATAAATTACATTTCTCATATACATTATATATAATAGGTTAGTTTATCACATTATAAATTTCAGCCCCACGCCGAACTGTGTGTGGAACTTTCCGACTGAAGAACCGAACAGGCATCTTTCCCGTGCGTTAATCAGGAACACCACCCGGTCGGTGATATAGCTTTCCAGTTCCAGTGTCAGCGCACCGCCATAGACAAAACCGTCCTTATCGGTCAGGGTCGAGCCATCGGGCAGCAGCTTGTCCCCCCAGTTACTCGTTTCGTACCCGGCAAGGGCAGACAATCCCAGCGAAAGGAAAAAGGTTTTCTTCCGGTCGGAAAGGAAATTCAGATAGTAACCGCCCTCACCTGTGAACTGGCTAACGGGTATCTGCAAATCCTTATAGGGGTAATGCTTTTCGAGGTATTCCCCGCCGATAACCCACCTGTTCCCGTTTTTGGTATAGGTACTCATGGCAGCCCCGAAGTAATAAGCGAAATCGCTTTTACTGTTCCAGTGAACGCCGTCCGCCATGCCGCCCGTAACCTGCAAGCCTTTCATTCCCGGCAGACATCTTTGTGCGTGTGCCTGGTTGAAAGTCAGGCACAGCACAAAAAGGGATATAATACAGCATATCCTTTTCATGTTCATTTGATTTTAAGTTCGTTAATCACTTTGGCTGCCACTATATCCGAGTTTTCCACCCGGATAGTTTGGTGTCTGCCCCCGTTCTTTTCCACCAGTTCAATGACTAATATCTTATCGTCAGGGATAGTGAACTGTGGAACGGTGTACACGGTGCGGACGGTACTCTTGCCACCGATAACCAGTATCTCGTTATAACTCCGTACCGGGTCAATGACCGTTTCCTGAATAGCTGTCCTTTTGGCTACTTTCTTATCCACAATCTTGAAGCGGATAAAATCGGTATCGAACGGCACGTTTGAACTGTTCCTTACCTGTGTATGGAAATAGAACAGCCCGTTATGCGAATAAATGCCCTTTACCAAGAACTGCACCCCGAAACGTTTGCATCCCAAATGCTTTATTTCCCGGTCATTGTTCTTGTAGATGGACTGCATAATCAGCCTTACCAAAAGCGGGCTTTCGTTACCCAGTTCACGGAAATAGATGTTCATCCGGGTATGGCTGAAATCCGTTGTGTCCTCATTCTCCAAGAAATCTTTCATTTCGATGTTCAGCATTTCCGGTTCGTGTGCGTATTTCGCATTGAAAGAATAAAAACTGCCATCCTCACAGATAACGGAAAAGTTCGTTTCACCGGGAAAGCCCTCTGTCGCAGCTTTCACCCGGACAACGTTTTCCGCCCCGTCCGCTTTCCCGGCAATAATGTAGTTACTGCCTAAATCCACGTACTTCACGGCAGACGGGAAAATAATATGTACCGTTTTGGCGAATGTTACCTGTACGCCGTAAGGTGTCACCATTTGACGGTAAGGCAGCTTTTTAGTTATGCCCTGATACAAATCGTTACTTTGTGCTTTCATTGAAATCACGCCCATGATAAGAGCAAATAAAATCATTAACTTTTTCATTTTGGATTGAAATTTTTATGGTTGATAATTGATAAATTGATTATTGCTGTTTGGCGTAAAGCATCACCTGATAGTTCGCTTTCAGGTGTACTTTTACCGTTCTGAATTTCTTGGCGAGGTATTGTGAACCGCCCTGCATCAAGCCCCTTGTTATATCCATTGCGACCTGTTGCCCGGCACTTTGCGCAAAGGAAATGCTTGTACCCAGTCCCGCACCGATGTTCGCCATCGCTTCTTTGGCTGCTTCCTGTTCCAGTGACGAGGGGACGGAAAGCCCTTTTTGCCCGTCACTGTCGTAAACGGCAAGTTCCACCGGAAAGATGTTACCCGCATATTCGAGCGAGGACACCAGTATGTCGAGCCGTTCACCCTGCACTTTGGCACTTCCTGAAACAAGGCTGTTTTTCGGGACAATGACGTTTCCCGCTTGCAGCGGTTCTAACAGCCGGAGTTTGACGGTCTGCCCGTCCATAAGTGTTTGGTCGTTATGAACACACGCCCGGATAGTGTTCTTTCCCATCGAATAGCTGCTACCGACTGCCGTGTTAAACCCGTAATTGCGTGGCTTGCTGTATTCGGCTATAAATTCACTGTTGCTCATAGGTTGCTGCAATCCTGAAACCGTCCTGTCCGATACCGATTTTACGGGTGTGGCATTTCCTTTGCCCTGAACGGTTGTGGACGGTGCGACCTGTGCAATCTGTCCCGGCTGTGAACTTTGCCCGTTTTGTCCGTTCATATACTTTGCCGCCAGTTCGTATGACTTTTCCATAAGAGCCACCTGTTCATCCATGCCGCCCGCACCGTTTTCTTTCGCATCGAGCCGGGCAGTAAGTTCTTCCACCTGACGTTTGAGTTCCTCTTTTTCCTTGTCCTCTTTCGGTGTCTCGTAGAAACTGCCTAACTGTCGGTTCATGTCCCGGTAAGCTGCCGCCGAGGACTGGATAGAAGAACGCTTATTATTCGGCGCACCCGCCCCGAAATCAATCACGGCGTTTTTCGGTTTTTCTGCCGGAGCATCATCTATCAGGGTCAAATCTTCCCCCTCTCCGTTTTCCTCTCCCAGCGAAAAGGCAAAATCCTGCAAGGAGCGCATCTTGTCCGCCTGTTTGTTCTCCATCTGTTCCTGTTCGTAGGCTGTCTTTTTATCGCTGATTATCCCGTCCCCTTTGGGTTGCGGAATATCGGCGTTAAATCCGCCCACGCTTTCTACCTTTGCTTCGTCCTTATCGGACGGTGCAAAAATCAGGTACATAGACCCCAAGAAAACCAGTCCCATAAGCGGGTAAACCAGCATCTTCTTTCGCTGCTGTATCTGTCCCGGTGTCAGTTCCTTTTTCTCTTTTTCCTGTTTTTCAGGTTCTTTTCCCTTTGCCGTTTCCGGTGCGGGAACTTCATTCTTCACTTCTTTTTCTTCCATTGTCTGACTGATTAAAAATGTTCGTACTATCTTTATCTTGTAACTGCAACTGCCTGATGTGTTCTATCCGCAGGATTTCGCCGTCCTCTTTTCCTATCCGGTAAATGGATGATACCGTGAAGTAGATGGATAGCCCGCCGAAGAACAGGAACATAAGCAGTATGACCGCCAGCCTTATTTCCGGTGTCATGCGCCCGCACAGGTAGCGGAGTTTTTCATCCGCCCAGTCCTGCACATGGGTAACCGCCTGATTAACCGGAGAGAATATTTTCCGTATCATGGCTTACCGCTTTATGGTGTTCAAGTCCTTGTTTTCCGTTATCTCGAAACTTTCCATCATAAAGCCGTGCGGGTTGTTGTCCGAGCGCACAGCGTTCAGCAACCGGCAACGGGTGACAAGGCTTCTTTCCGTCACGCTGCTTTCACGGATAATCATTTGCCGGGCATAGGTCGCCACCGCATACGGGTACACATCGAAATTGCATGAAACGCTGTCTATCCGTATCGTTTGGCTGATATTGCCCGAAATGATACGGTTGTAATATCCCTTTTCCGAGAGGTCACGGTAATAGTTGAATGCGCTTTTGTCCGCAAGGAACAGCGAGCGTTTGATATTGCTTTCGATAGCGTTCTTATCGGGTGAGAGCGTGAAAAAGAGTTCGTGGAAACGCTTCACGTGTTCCCTCGCTTCGACCGGACGGTTTTGTGTCAGGTCTTGCGAAAGCGCAAGCATCAACGATTTACCGCCATCCAAGACGTAAATCTTCTGCCGTTGCGCTTCGGCAAACGTATAGGAGTTCCAAACGGCATACCCCGTTATCAGGGTACACATGACGACAAACACAATACCGAAAAGACGTATCTGTCTGAAACTGGTTTCAATGTTCTTTAAACTTTTAAATTCCATCTTGATTTTTATTTATTGGTTACCTTTGATTAGTTTACCGCCGACCCTGCCGCCAGCGTTTCCGGTTGCTGCCCCGGCTACCGCCCCGACACCGCTACCCGTTTTATTAGCCGCACTGTTTATGTTCCGGCTCATGTTACCCATTCCGCCCGCCTGAATAATCCAGTTTGAAACGGTGGGAATAGTGAAGTAACCGATGATGCCAATCAGCATGAAAATTATGTACACGCTGTTACTTCCGTCCGGTATAACAGTGGGGTCTGATAGTTCCTGAATATCCTTTTGCAGCATAAGCACCTGTATTCGGGCAAGTATGGAACTGAACAGGTCGGAAACGGGTAGCCACAGGTAAACGGATATATACCTTGTTATCCATTGGGTCAGTGTCGCCTGAAAGCCATCGTACACACTGATGGCAAAGGCTATCGGACCCAGTATGGCAAGGACAATCAAGAAGAATGTCCGGATAGTGTCTATCACAAGGGAAGCCGCCTGAAAGAGCAGTTCCAAAAGTTCCCTGAACCAGTCCCGGACGGATTGCTTGATATTGTGGGCTGCCCTGTCCATGTACATGCCGCCCATCGTGGCAATATCTTTGGCAGACCACCCCAGTTCATCTATCTGCTTGTCAAACGCTTCATCCGAAACGAGGTACGCCGTTTCCGGATTGCGCACCATCGCTTCATATTCCAGCTTGTCCTTTTGTTCCCGGTAAGCGTTCATATCGAAAGTTTGCGTTTCGAGCATATTGTTACACCCCTTGACTACTGGCGACATGACGCTGTTAATCGTACCCAGTACGAATGTGGGGAAGAACATAATACAGAAACCAATCACAAAGGGACGCAGAAGCGGGTAAACGTCTATCGGTTCGGCATTGGCGAGCGACTGCCATACTTTGGCAGCCACATAGAACAAAGCCCCCAGTCCCGCTATTCCTTTGGCTACCCCCGCCATGTTCCCACATAACGGCATCATGTCCGTGTACAGACTTCGTAAAATCTGATGCAGGTTATCAAATTCGATTGCTAATAACATATCTTTGATTTATTAGAGGTTACCAGTAACGTTCATCCGCCGAGCCGTAAAGAGCCATTACCCGGTCGGTGTCCTTTTTCTTTTTCGCACGCAGGTAGGAAACGGAAATGTTCTTGCGGGTATAGTAACTCACCAAATCCCGGTAGTTTCTGATGGCGTTATACGTCCGGTCGATAACGTCCATCCGTTCCTTGTCCGACATGGAAAGCCCGTTGATGTTCACCACGCTTTTCATTTCTTCCAGCACATCGGAACTTTCCTGCAACAGTTGGGTATAGCCGTAGGCGATGGCGGAAAGTTCATCCGGCGTGTAGTTCTCATCCGAAAGCATCTTTTGAAAACTGTTCACATAGATGTCGGAAATCTCCCCGATAAGCAGGATAGACTTTTGCACTTTCCGGGCATCTTTGACAAGGTTATGCACTGATTTTAAGGCATCGTAATAGTCTTTTCCCTGTTGGTAAATCTTTACGGTTTCCTGAAAATTCTTTATCATATTCTGTGCGGTCGATGAAGTCTGAATGATATTCTTTGACGCATTGATAATTCCTTGCGCCAAGTTTCCGGGGTCACTCACTACCCACTGTGCATTCACTTTTCCGGCGAACAGGCTGCAAACCACAAGCAGCATTATAATCTTTATTCTCATACGCTTATTTCTTTATGGGTTGGTTACTTCGTTTGTATTCTCCACCGGGTGAAAGTAGAATCCGGTCGTTCTCCTTATCGTAGGTCAGCAGGACAGAAAGCCCCGTTTCGATGAACAGGTTTCCGTCCTGTTCTGAAATCTGATAGGTTTCCGTTTGGATAGTCCCCCGGTAGGTCTTTCGATAGGTCGTTACCCGGTAATGCCCGTTTTTCTCAAAGAGAGAGAACGCCGGACGGTTTTTCACGCTTTCCCAGTCGCCACGCATCGCCCTAAGACGGTCGGTGTTCGTTTCCTTGCAGGAGGAAAGCCCCAGTAACAAGGTGCATAGCAGCACCGGAAACAAGATTTTTAAATGTTTCATACTGATTGATTTTTAAATTGTTGATTGATTACTTTTCAGGATTGCGCTTGCTTTCGGCAAGCCGCTTGATAGCCAGTTCGAGGTTGCCGCCGAGCTTTTCGGACAAGGCGAAAAGTTCCATCTTTTCCGTTTCTTCGGTCGTATATGTAAAATATTCTTCCAAACTCACTTCGGTAGCATATACGGCTGATTGTGTACCGCCTAAGCCTATCCAAACTTCCTTATATTTCCGGTTCGGATGGTTGGCAAGGTTGATGGAAAGCACCTGTGAACGTTCTTTATCGGTCAGTCCCAAAAGGTTCTGTATGCTATCAAACTTGTTTAAATACTTCCGTTGGTCGAGCAGTATCTTGCAATCCGAATTGTTTATAATACTCTCTTTTACAATGGGTGAGGAAATAATATCTTCGACCTCTTGGGTAACTACAATCGCTTCGCCGAAATACTTTCTAACCGTTTTGTAAAGGTATTTTATGTAATCCGCCATGTTCGCCGATGCAATCGCTTTCCACGCTTCTTCAATTAATATTAATTTCCTGATACCCTTTAGTTTACGCATTTTGGAAATAAAAACTTCCATAATAATAATGGTCGTAATCGGGAACAGGATTTTGTGGTCTTTGATATTATCCAACTCAAAGACAATGAAGCGTTTATGCAACAAATCAAGTTCCTTGTCGGAGTTCAGCAGGTAGTCGTATTCGCCCCCTTTGTAGTAAGGTTCTAACACGTTCAGGAAGTTATCTATATCAAAATCCTTTTCCCGGACGTTCTTTTCTTGCAGGTGTTCCCGGTAATCGGTTTTCACATACTCGTAGAACGTATTGAAGCAGGGAGTAATCGAACTGTCCTTAGTAATCAGTCCGATATAGGAACTAACAGCGTTCGACAAAGCCACTTCTTCCGCCCGTGTGGGTGCTTCATCGTCCCTTTTCCACAGGGTCAGGATAAGCGTTTTGATACTTTCCTTTTTCTCGATGTCAAATACCCCATCTTCAACATAGAAAGGATTAAACGCTATCGGGTTTTCAGTGGTATATGTAAAGTAAATTCCATCTTCCCCGTGCGTTTTCCGGTTTATCATTTCACACAGTCCCAAGTAACTGTTTCCGGTATCAACCAGCAGGACGTGCGCATTTTGTTCGTAATACTGGCGTACCATGTGATTGGTAAAGAATGACTTGCCGCTACCACTCGGCCCAAGTATAAACTTGTTGCGATTGGTAATGATACCCCGCTTCATAGGTAAATCTGAAATATCAATGTGCAACGGCTTTCCCGTGACCCTATCCACCATCTTGATACCAAAGGGAGAAAGCGAACTTTTGTAGTTCGTTTCTTCGGTGAACAGGCAAAGAGCCTGTTCTATAAAGGTGTAGAAACTTTCTTCCGCCGGAAAGTCCGCCTGATTGCCGGGTATGCCCGCCCAAAACAAGGTCGGCGTGTCGGTGGTGTTATGGCGTGGCTTGCACTCCATAAGTGCGAGCTGTGACCCCACATCATTTTTAATGTGTTTGAGTTCGTCCCGGTCGTCACTCCAAGCCATGATATTGCAATGGCATCGCACGGAGATAAGCCCCTGCGAATGGGCTTCATTCAAATATTCCTCTATCCACGACTTGTTTATCTGATTGGCACGGCTGTATTTGGAAAGGGAGTGCATATTGCGAGCCATTTTTTCAAACTGTTTCAGGTTCTCCGTATGGTCGTCAATGAAGATATACTGGTTATAGATATGGTTACAGGAGAGCAACACGCCCACCGGAGAAGCAAAAGATAACCTGCAATCGCTCCGGTCGGTGGATAGCTTTTCATAACGGGTATCTGTTCCCACCTTGCCCGGCATATCTTCCGCATCCGAAAGGGTATGCAGGCAAAGGATATTGTCGCCAATCTTCATTTCGTCAGCACCCAGTGAAATATCTTTCAGTGTGGTGGTATCGGTCTGTGAGAGTGAAAAGTATTTCTCCACGATACCCGCCGTTTCCCTTGTCCCGGTTATCTCGTCCGAGTTCAGGCGTGTAAGGGTGATGAAACCGCTATCGTTCATAATGCTTTCAAACTGCCCCACCGCTTCAAGAAACTTTGTGACCGTCTCCCTGTCCTTTATCTCTTTGGGTACAAGGAAGCCCCGGCAAAGGGTAGAAAAATTACTCTGCATCCGGCTGCGTTCCTTTGTCGTTTTTGTCAGGAACAGGTAGCAGGTATGGTTTAAGAACGGTCGTTCATTGAAATGGCGTTCAAAGGAACGGGAAAGGAAACTCAAATCATCCTTTTGGATGTCGGGCGTATAGTTTTCTTTGATGAACCAGTCCTGTTTGTGTACGATGCTGTAATCGGGCAGCACCTTTATCGCCTTGTTCCAAGCGGAATGTATCGCTTCGTATTCGGCTGCCGTGACGGTGAACAGTTCGGGCAGTTCCACCCGGAACGCTACTGTTATGTCGGCATCTTTGGAAACGATGCACCCGTTTTCCACCGTGAACAGTGGAAACTTGTTTTCCAGTGTGGTAGCTTTTAATATATTTCTCATTTCGATGCTTGTTTCTGATTTTTAGTGAATAATCGGGATATGGCTTTGCGGTTGATGATATGGAAAGGGTGGCTTTTGCGTGCGGACAATTTCATTAACCCGTATGTCCCGTACTTTTCGTTTAACCGGAATGTGAGCCATACAAGCAGCGTTGCCGAGGTAACGCCGAAGATGATGCACACCCACTGGTTGATACCCACCATGTACATGATGATGAAAAGCACGAACAGGGCTAACAGCCCGCCCGCAAAAATGAAAAGATACTGGCTTTTCAACCCCCGAAACTCAACTGGCTTACCTATTCCCCTGTTAATCGGATAGTCTGCCATAGTCCATTCTTTTAGAGGAAGAATGAACGTAGGATGGTGGCAGCCACAATCAAGAAGATACAAGCACCGAACCACGAAGCCGCCGTTTTTGAGGTGTCAGGGTCGCCCGAAGAAAATTTTCCATACACTTTCACGCCGCCAATCAATCCGACAACCGCACCGATAGCGTAAATTAATTTTGTCGCCGGGTCGAAATAACTGGTTACCATGTTGGTAGCTTCTGTAATACCCGCCATGCCGTTACCCTGTGCAAAAGCGGAGGATGCAGCCAAAAGAACGGCTGCCGAAAAGAGAACTTTCTTTTTCATTATAAATACATTGATTTTTAAATTGCCGGACGGTTGGATAGTCCGCCCGGCGGAGTGATTAATAATTGAATTTTTGTGGTTGCGGGGAATGTTCCCCGTGTTCGGGAAAGTTTGTTTTTAACCGTAATCTCTTTGTTTCATCATCTTATTATTTAAAGTTTACCATTAAAGGAAATCGTTCATGTCAAAATCTGCCATTTCATCATTTCCGGCAGCCGGGACGGTGACGGGTACGGGAATATCATGTTTCTGTAACAGTTCCGCTACCCGTGACCTGCCCCCGTTAATCTGTTCCACCAGCGAATGAAACAGGTTTGTTTCCGTCCGGCAGATGGTCTGCACCGCTTGCCGTTCTTCCGTTTCGGACGCTTGTTTTATCTGAATGACCTGAACCATTTGCCCCAGTTCCCCCAGCGTGATACCCTGTGCCATTTCAGGCTCACCGTCCCCCATGTAACAGGCGATTTCTTCCACTTCGATTTCATCCGGCGAAACGTCCATTTCTTGCACGTCTTCCGTTTCAAATTCCATTTCAAACTCGGTTTCAATCGCTTGCGCAGCAGGTGTTTCAGTTGCCGTTTCATCGCTTTGCGGGACAAATATAGAAGCATTATCAACCCCTTTTGAAAGGTGTCCTAAGATGTCCCCGTTTGTCCTCATTTGTCCCATCCGGTAACGGCTTGCACCTACAAGACAATCACCGTTTCCCACTTTCTCGATCGGTTTGTTCTCCGGCTGCTCCGGTTCTCTTTTCCCGCCCGTGAACCATGTTCCCAAGCTATCCCGGTATCGCCATAAGAGGATGGCGTAATACAGGAGTGTTCCGATAATAAACCACTTCAACATATCAGAACGGCTTTTCAAATTTGCTTTCGTACAGTTCGTTTATCTCGTCCTGAAACTGGTCGAAATGCCGGAGCAGGATATTTTCTACATAGCTGCTCACGGTTGCTTTGCGTCCGCCGATAACGGTTACTATCTTCATTAGCTTTTCGTGGGTGGTACGGCTGACATATAACGGCTGGCGGTCGGTCAAGTCCACCCGCATGAAATAGGTTTCCCGGTAATCGCCCGGAGTGTTCTTTTTCCGGCGGGCAGGTTCTTTCACCGCCTTTTCTTCCTTTGGTTCTGCCTTGATTTCCGGTTTATCTGCCGTTTCCACTGTACCCGTTTTATCGTCCGTTTTATCGTCCGTTTTATCCGGTGTTTCTATTTTCGTTTTCACTGTCACAGTTGGCGTTTCCTGTTTCTTCACGGGTAAGCCCTGTGAAATAATCTCTTTCATAAAATCCTCGTCAATTTGCGGTTTCCCGCCGCTTTGCTTTGCCATATCGTTACAGTTTTATAAGGTATGCGATTTCGGTTATCAGTTCTTCCATATTGCTGCCTTTTACCAGCCGTTTGTCCGCCGGGAACAGCGTAGAACGGAACACGGTTTTACGTTGTGCGTCCAGTTCCTTTTTAAACCTTTTGGTGTCCGGGATAAATACTTTCATAAGGGGTAGTTCCAGTTCCCCGATGGTCTGTTCATACAGGGTGTAGAGGTCTGTTTTTTCCCGTCCATCTACCATGTTCCAAAACAGGTGTAGCCCTTTCAGTCGGCACGCTTCATTCTTCACCAGCAGTTTATGGATAGCGACCGCAAAGGAAAGGCTGCTTTCCAATACCACCCGGTCGGCAGCAATGGGAGTGAAAATGTAATCCATCCCTGAAAGGGAGTTGATTACGCCCTCACTGTTCACCGTTCCGGGCAGGTCGAAAAAGACCACATCATAATCCGACCCGGCAGACGCAAGAAATTCGTCCGCCGTTTTTATCGCTTCATCCGGCGAACTGCACAGCACCGGGTACGCTTTCTTTCCCAGTGTCTTGAACTGGTGAAAGGCAAGCTGTTTGTAATACTCATCTCCGTTCACCTGTTCGGCATCCCGTTTGCGCATGGCACTGATACTGTGTTGCGGGTAGTCGCAATCCACGACCGCCACATTATACCCTTTCAAGTAATACAGGTAACTTGCCACCAAGACGGTGAACGTTGTTTTGCCGACCCCGCCCTTTTGGGTGGAGAAAGCCACATACAAGGTTTCTTTCTTCATTGTAATACTGAATTATAGTGATACTTCTTTATTGTTTTCCATCCGTACAATTTGACGGATGGTTTTCTTTCGTTCCATACTGAAAGCATGAAAGCCGGAATGACTGCTATTATTCTGCAAAGCCGGATTGTTTTCTTTCTTGCTTCTTTGTTTTCATTCATTCCACAAAGGCAGCTTGCTTTCTTTGCAGGCTGTTTGCTTTCCCGATTGAATGACAGTTTCCTTTCAATCATTCCATCCGGTTTGCTTTCCTGCTTTCCTGAAAGATTGCAATCTTGAAATCTTGTTTTCAAGTTTTCAAATCCGCTTTCTTTCCGTCCGCTTGCCGATACATATTTCCATCCGTCCATATTGCTTTCTTTCTTAAATCCGGGACAAATAAACGTAGAAAAGTAACCCCTTTTGAAAGGTGTCCTCAAATGTCCCCGTTTGTCCTCATTTGTCCTATAACCCGCTATTTCACAGCATTTTTAATACCCGTTACTTTGCAATCGAAAGGTATCGGTCAGGCTAACCAAGCCCCGCTGCCGGGAGCGTTCCAATATCCGCTAACCCCAATCCGTCCGTAGGCGGATTTTTATTTGCACTGGCAAATAGCAAGGTGTGTTCTAAGCAGCTTACAATTCTTTCAGCAGCTTTGAACGCCTTGCCCGGACGAAGCCGGGATAGGGTCACTCCGAAGTCGTAACCCTTTAAAGAAAGAAGCATGAAACAGAAAAATGAAAATGCGCCCCGTCCGGGTGGCGCAGGACGCAAGCCCAAAGCAGACCCGGCAGTGTTCAGGTACTCTATCAGCTTCAATGCGATAGACCACGCCCGCTTTTTGGCATTGTTCGACCAGTCCGGTATGCGCACGAAAGCGCATTTTATCACCGCCCGCATCTTCGGCGAACCGTTCAAAGTGATTAAAATCGACAAGGCGGCGGTTGAATATTATACCCGGCTGACCGCTTTATATTCCCAGTACAGGGGTATTGCCGTGAATTATAATCAGGTGGTAAAGGCTCTCAATACCACTTTTTCAGAGAAGAAAGCACTCGCTTTTCTCTATAAACTGGAAAAGGCAACGATGGAACTTGCCGACCTGAACCGCCAAATTATTGAACTGACCCGTGAGTTTGAAACAAGATGGTTGCAAAGATAAGCGTAGGCAGTTCCCTGTTCGGTGCGCTTTCCTACAACCAAAACAAGGTGGATGAAGAGCAGGGAAAGGTACTTTTAAGTAACCGGATGTTCGAGAGCGAGGACGGAAATTTCAGCGTCCGGCGGTGTATGGAATGTTTCGATATGCACCTGCCCGCAGACCTGAAAACGGAAAAACCGATTATCCATATCTCCCTGAACCCGCACCCGGACGATGTACTTTCCGACAACCAGTTGGCGGATATTGCCAAAGAGTATATGGATAAGCTGGGGTACGGCAATCAGCCGTACATGGTGTACAAGCACTGTGATATTGCAAGACACCATATCCATATCGTTTCCATCCGGGTGGATGATACGGGCAAAAAGATAAACGACAAGTTCGAGCATATCCGCAGCAAACAAATCACCCGTGAACTGGAACAGAAGTACGGGCTGCATCCGGCAGAGAGGAAACAGGCAGCCGAACGTCCCGAACTTAAAAAGGTGGACTACCGGGCAGGGGACGTGAAGCACCAGTTATCCAATACGGTGAAAGCCCTTGTCGGCAGTTACCGCTTTCAAAGTTTTACGGAGTACAAAGCCCTGCTATCTATATATAATGTACAGGCGGAAGAAGTGAAAGGGGAAGTGAACGGCAAACCTTATAACGGCATTGTCTATTCGGCGACCAATGACAAGGGAGAAAAGCAGGGAAACCCGTTCAAATCTTCTTCTTTGGGAAAATCGGTAGGTTACGAAGCCATCCAAAGGTACATCAAGAAATCCGCAAAGGACATTCAGGACAAGAACCTGAAAGAGCGCACCCGCCGGACGGTTGGTGCAGTGATGAAATCCACCCATGACCGTAAGGAACTGGAACAAGAACTGAAAAAGAAAGGTATAGATGTTCTTTTCCGGCAGAACGATACGGGCAGGATATACGGGGTAACATTCATCGACCATGAAAACCGTACCGTCCTGAACGGGTCACGGTTGGGAAAGGACTTTTCCGCCAATGTGTTCAACGACTTGTTTACTGGCTCCCGTACTCTTGTATCGGGAAACAGCAAAGCGGAAATGCAGGAACATACGCAAGGGAATAATCCGACCGGGCATCTTTCAGAGGGGACGGGTAAAGCCGTTGCCGGACTGTTCGGTTTGTTATCCGGTAGGGACGATACGCCGCCCGATAACAGCCAAGTTCCACAACCCAAAAAGAAAAAGAAGAAGAAACAAAAACGTATTTAGTAATCCTAAAAATTCAATTATGCAGAACGAAGATGATTTAAGAGGACTGGCAAAAGTCATGGACTTTATGCGGGCAATCAGTATTTTATTTGTAGTGATAAACATTTACTGGTTTTGTTACCAGTCGTTCCGGGAGTGGGGTATCAATATCGGGGTAGTCGATAAAATCCTGCTGAACTTCCAGCGTACCGCCGGGCTGTTCTCCAATATCCTGTACACCAAACTTTTTTCGGTGGTATTCCTTGCGCTTTCCTGTTTGGGTACAAAAGGAGTGAAAGAGGAAAAAATCACATGGAACAAAATTTATGTGTTCCTGACAATCGGTTTTATCCTGTTTTTCCTGAACTGGTGGTTACTCGCCATGCCGTTGCCACTGGCGGCAAACACGGCATTGTATATCTTTACCATGACCGCCGGGTATCTTTCTTTATTGGCTGCCGGAGTATGGATTTCCCGCCTGTTGAAAAATAACCTGATGGATGATGTTTTTAATACCGAGAACGAAAGTTTCGCACAGGAAACACGCCTGATAGAAAACGAATATTCTATCAACCTGCCGACCCGGTTTTATTATAAAAAGAGGTGGAATGACGGGTGGATAAACGTTGTAAACCCGTTCAGGGCAAGCATGGTATTGGGTACGCCCGGTTCGGGAAAATCGTATGCAATAGTCAATAATTACATCAAACAGCAAATCGAAAAAGGCTTCGCTGTTTACATTTATGACTATAAATTCCCTGACCTTTCGGAGATAGCTTACAATCACTTATTGGGTCATTTAGACGGGTATAAGGTGAAACCTAAATTCTACATGATTAACTTTGACGACCCACGTAAAAGCCACCGATGTAACCCGATAAATCCGGCGTTTATGACGGACATATCGGACGCATACGAAGCCAGTTATACCATCATGTTAAACTTAAACCGAAGTTGGATTACCAAGCAAGGAGATTTCTTTGTGGAAAGCCCGATTATCCTGCTGGCTTCTATCATTTGGTTTTTGAAAATTTATCAGGGTGGCAAGTATTGTACATTCCCGCACGCCATCGAATTTCTGAACAAGAAATATGCAGATACGTTCACTATTTTAACCAGTTATCCCGAACTGGAAAACTACCTTTCGCCGTTTATGGACGCATGGGAATCCAATGCGCAAGACCAGCTTCAGGGGCAGCTTGCAAGTGCTAAAATTCCGCTTTCGAGGATGATTTCACCCGCCTTGTATTGGGTGATGACAGGGGATGATTTTTCACTGGATATAAACAATCCGGAAGAACCTAAGATATTGGTGGTAGGCAATAATCCCGACCGCCAAAACATCTATTCCTGTGCTTTAGGACTGTATAATTCCCGCATCGTGAAGCTGATAAACAAGAAGCACCAACTCAAAAGTTCCGTAATCATAGATGAATTGCCGACCATCTATTTTCGGGGACTGGATAACCTGATAGCCACCGCACGAAGCAACAAGGTAGCGGTCTGTTTGGGCTTTCAGGATTTCAGCCAGTTACGCCGGGATTATGGGGACAAGGAGAGCCGGGTAATCGAAAATACTGTTGGTAATATCTTTTCCGGTCAGGTGGTTTCCGAAACGGCTAAAACGCTTTCAGACCGTTTCGGAAAGGTACTGCAAAAACGGCAGAGCATGACTATCAACCGGAACGACAAATCAACCTCAATCAGTACGCAGATGGATAGCCTGATACCGCCCAGCAAAATATCCAATCTCACACAAGGTATGTTCGTGGGTGCGGTCAGCGACAATTTCGATGAAAGGATAGAGCAGAAAATATTCCATGCGGAAATAGTGGTGGATAACGAGAAAGTGAAGCGGGAAACAGCCTGCTACAAAAAACTGCCCCAAATTATAGATTTCAGGGACGAGGACGGGAACGACCGGATGCAGGAGGAAATACAGGCTAATTACAACCGGGTCAAGCAGGAAGTCCAGCAGATTGTCATGGATGAAATGGAACGGATAAAGAATGACCCTGATTTGGTACATTTACTTAAAGATTGAGAGTATATATTTAATCCATCTTTATAATTTCTGGATATGATATTACTATAATATAAACATTCTCTGTCTATTCTGTTCAATGCTACTTATAGTCGGTAGACTTATATGCATCAATCTTCTAATTTTGCAAATTATAAATATTTGGATATGAATACTACATATACCGATTCTGAAAGAAAATTTCTAAAAAAAATAGGAATTAGAATTAGAGAACTTCGTATTGAAGCTAACTTGTCACAAGAGAAGTTGGCTTTTGCTGCTGAACTTGACAGAACATATATTGGCTCCGTTGAGCGTGGAGAAAGGAATATCTCTTTAATAAATACAAATAAAATAGCAAAAGCACTAAATATAAAAGTAACCGAATTATTAGATATTGATTATGAATAAAGACTTCAAAATACCACCAAAGTTAGTTGGGACATTAACTAGTGGCGAACAGTTAGCAGAATATTTTAAAGAATTGATAAGTAACAAATTTGTACTAACGGGTAAAACTAGAACAGATGGTTCAAATATTCGTAAGCTTATCGCTTCTGTATTAGAAAAACATCCTCTTCCTGAATTAGCACAAGCTGGTCATTATGAGATTGTTCCACCAAAAGGAAAAGGAATACCTAAAATAACAAGGGAGTTCATTGATACTTATATTGTAACAAGTGGCTCTTCATATAATCTGCAAGTTTGGAATAGAATTCCAGCAGTAGATACACTATTAATCACATATGAATCAGGCGAAAATCTGAAATGTACAGATGTAAAGTTTGTATTTGTTAGGATTAACATGGAGGACAATACCATTTCTTCGATTGTAATATTAACTCCTTCTTATATTGAGAATAAATTTGGAAAATTTGGAAAGCCAACGATTAAACAACAATTATTAATATCGGGAAAAATTAGAAAGAAAATAATAGATTCAGAAAGCAAAATCATTATTTATAAAGATTCGAAAAAAATCGCAACCTATGTACGCAATGATTATTTAAAACCAATTGCAGGAATGACAGATGAACCTATAATTGAGAATCTTTTTTCAATCGAACTACTCCATGAAGTTGTTGCCAATAAACTTATAGGATTTAAATTGCCAGCTGCCGCTACTAAAAATAGAGGACAAGCATTAGAAAAAAAGGTACTTGAATTATTAGGGTATGAAATAAAAGATTCAGATTTGTTATGTGGTGATTTTCCAGATATAAGAAATCAATTATTAGAAGTAAAAGTACAGGATAGCCCAACTGTAGATTTAGGCAAATTTTCGCCCGAAAAAGAAGAGATAATTACGAAAGACTCCAATTTTACAACATTTGACGTTAGGTATCTTATAGCATTAACTAATCCTAAAACAGAAGTAATCGAAGGCATAATACTTTCTCCCGGAGAAAAGTTAGGTGAACTTTTTTCATATGTGAGTGCTGAAAGCTATAAATGTCAAAGGAGTATTCCCATGAGTTTTTTTGATAAATATAACGGTAGTTCTGTCTTCAATCCAGATTGAAGACAGGATCTACACCAAAAGCTTTAGCAACACAGATTTCTAATAAATTTTCTAATTTTGAAATATCCAAGACATTACTCGATTTATTTAATTCTTTCACGATTGAAATAATTTCAGTTGATATTGGAGAATTAATATCGGGTAATGGGTATTTCTCAACATATTGAGTAATATATCTACGTTTTCCAGAGTATAATTTGTTATTAAAAACGAGGTCATGATATTTCGTCATTAACTTTGAATTTGCAACCCCTTGAATTAACATTAGTAATTCAGTTTCTTTTTCATTTCTTGCTGCTATCCAATAACAATTACCATTCACAATTTTACCATCTGTATCAAAATAAAATCGGGGAACAGAACTGATATCCGGGAAAACTAATTTGGGTTTATCCCATACCTCCGGTCGATGAGGAACCCACAATTCATACCATTGCCGTCCTGCATCAATAAGATACTTACGAGAGCGTAGTATTTCTTCATGCTGCAACAGATACATTTCAGCATTCGGGTATTTGTGAATATCAACTGTTGTCTTTTTCCCATTTACACAAATGTGAGGATACAGCACCTTCAACTTGGAGTTATTTGTTGCATGCCAAGCATTTATATTTTCTTGCGAAATTAAATCTTTCAACAGTTCCTCTTCTGGCTTTATTTCTTTCAAATCGTCCCAGTTGTCACTAATAAAAACTTTATCGGCAGTTGATTTAATTCCTACCTTTACTTTAAAAAAGTCTTCTATATGATTTTTTGCAGCAGAATCTATTTTTGAAACCCATTTATATTCCTCGCCAGAAAACATTGACCAAGAAGATTTACTTCCAACTTCATATATCAATGTTCCGATAGTCTTTTTATAAAGTTTATCACCTACTTTATAACATCCCATCTCTTTATTTTTCAATACATTGATAATAGAGTCTGTAGGTATTGCTTCTGAATTATTTTCATTAAAATCTTCATAAATTTTAATAAAAGTTGAGGGTGTCGATTTTCTTCTTGTGGTTTTTTTTCCAATAAATATAGCGGGTAAAACAGCTGCTTCAAAAAGTTTAGTATCGCCCAAATCAATCAATTCTAATATATCATAATTCGCAGATAAATATTGTCTGATACATTCTCCACTTTTAGTAGATAAGTATCTATTAGAAGTAATTACTCCAAGTATTCCACCCTCTTTTAAACTTTCTGTCATAGCAATTAAAAAAGGGTAATACAAATCAACTCTCCCTTTTAGCTGAAATTTTTTGGCTAACATTTGTGCTTGCTCAGAACCTAATATTTGGGTTCTCACATAAGGAGGATTTGCAATCACAATGTCGTAACAATTATTTGAAAGACATGATTCTACTTGAAATAAATCTATCGTATTGTTATGTATATCAATTGCTTGAAGGAAATCCTCACAAAATAAACACATTTCTTTTGAAAAAGCCGATTTTAGTCTATTCTTTGTTATATCTAAATATTTAACATTTGTATCAAAACCAGCAATATCAAAGCTAATATTACTATTTAATAATGTATGACCCATTGCTAATAGTAATTCTCCCTCTCCACAGGCTGGATCAAGTACTTTTTGATGAGTATTAGATATATTAGATGCTATCCTCTCTGCTAAGAAGACAGCTAGTTCTTTTGGGGTGAATGTAGCACCTGTATTTTTAATTTGTTCCTTTTCCTTCATTTGATAGAATACTATTAGAGTGCAAAGATACTTAAAATCATCTTATATAAAAAAGATAGAGATAAAAACCGTTATAAAAAAGAATAATTCAAGGTCTAAGACTAATGAAGCCAAACGAGGACTAATGAAGCCACCCGTTCCCAATTCCTTAAATATACTCTATTTCATCCTTACTTTTACTTCCGAAATTTTTATTTACTCATTAAAATTCAAAAAGTTATGGATGTAAACACAGCCAACCAATCCACCACTGACGAACAGATGATGGATATTCTTCTTGTACTGGATAAGGAGAAAAAGACAATTAGCGCAGTGAAAGGCGTGGATGAAAACGGGGAACTCCAAACCGTACCGCCGGAGGATAACAGCGAACTTCTGAAATTCGACCGTCACGGTGATTTCTTTTCCAACTTCTTTTCCAACATGATGAACCAGTTGAAGAACCCGACCCGTTTCAACTTCTTCAAAATCCCGAAGTTGGAACTTCCTAAAATCGAGCCGATCATCAGGGATAACTTTAACAACCCTACACCGGAAAATGAAGCGGGAATAGAACGCTACCGGGTGACACCTGAAACCGTGAAGCAGGAAACCAAGAAAGTACAGCAGGAAACCCAATCCCAACAGCAGCCAGCCAAAGAATCGGAAGCAACGGCACAAGCACCGCAGCAACCCGACAAAAGCAAGTATGTTATCGACCCTGACAAGGTGGACTGGGAAGCCCTGAAAAACTTCGGGCTTTCCAAAGAACAGCTTGAAAAGGCAAAGGCTTTAGAACCCATGTTAAGGGGGTACAAGTCACCCGGAGCGTTCACCATCGCAGGAAACTACAATTCCGCCATTATGAAACTGGACGCACGTCTATCTTTCCGGCATGACAAGGACGGGAATGTGGTTTTGGCGATACACGGCATCCGCCAAAAGCCGGAACTTGAACGTCCGTTCTTTGGGCATGAATTTTCCAAAGAGGATAAAGCCAATCTTCTTGAAACGGGCAATATGGGACGGATTGTAAACCTGAAAAACTATATCACGGGGGAAATGATACCTTCTTTCGTCAGTGTGGATAAGGTGACGAACGAACTGGTTTCCATGCGTGCAAGCAGCGTCCAAATCCCTGATGAAATAAAGGGTGTCAAACTTAGTAAGGAACAGCAGCAAGCCTTACGGGAGGGAAAAGGAGTATTCCTTGAAAACATGATTTCCAACCGTAAAAATCCCTTTTCAGCTACCGTTCAGGTCAATGCCGACAAGAAAAGTCTGGAATTTATCTATCCCAATGCCAAACAATCACAGGAGCAACGGCAGAAACAGGAACAGCCGAACAGCCTTGTTACCAGTGACGGTGTAACCATCCCCAAGAGCATTTCAGGAATAGAACTGACACGCCAGCAACAGCAGGATTTAGTCGATGACAAGACCATCTTTGTTGCCGGGCTGAAAGACAAGCGGGGGGTCGAATACGATGCTTACATTCAGGTGAACCACGACAAGAAGAAACTCGGCTTTTACAGTGACAACCCCAGTTTTGACCGTTCCGCTGTGAAAGAGATTACTCCGGCAAATAAGAACCGCACACAGGTAGCGGTCAATTCGGAAGGCAAGACCAACGAAGCCACCAAGAAAGTGAAAGAACCCTTGAAAAAGGGTCAGGACAAGCCCACTGAAAAGCAGAAAACCAAGCAGGATAAAAAAGAGAAGCAGGAGCAACAGGACAAACCCAAACAAAGCAGGGGACGCAAAAGATGATAGCGGTGCTAATCCTTATCCCGGTTATCGGTTTCGTCCTGTTTCTCTTTGCCAGTTACAAAACAGACTGGAAAGCCATAGACGAACAGAACCAACAATTTTATGTAGATGGCTATCACATCTACTATGACCGGAAAATCCTAAGACAAAAAGAAGTGGAACAATTAAAATCGAAATTAGAATGATTGCAGTAATCGGAGAAAAACCAAGCGTGGCAAGGGACATTGCCCGCATTTTAGGAGCGAGTGAAAAACAGGATGGCTACCTTTCAGGTAACGGGTATCTCGTTACCTGGGCGTTCGGCCATCTTGTAGGTTTAGCAATGCCGGAAGCCTACGGCATACAGAGTTTCCGCCGGGAAAGCCTGCCTATTATCCCGGATAGTTTTCAACTTACACCCCGACAAGTGAAAGCGGAAAAAGGGTACAAGGCTGACCCCGGAGCGTTGAAACAGCTAAAGGTAATCAAAGAGGTATTCAGCCAGTCGGACAAGATAATAGTCGCTACGGATGCAGGGAGAGAGGGAGAACTTATATTTCGCTACATCTACCAGTATATCGGATGCGACAAGCCTTTTGTCCGCTTATGGATAAGCAGCCTTACGGACAAGGCAATCCGTGAGGGACTGCAAAATCTGAAAGCCGGTAGTCTGTATGATAACCTGTTCCGTTCGGCACAGGCACGTAGCGAAGCGGATTATTTGATTGGAATAAACGCAACACAGGCTTTAAGCGTGGCAGCCGGACAAGGAATATTCTCTTTGGGACGGGTACAGTCGCCCACCTTGGCTATGATATGCACCCGTTTTTTGGAGAACAAGAACTTTGTCCCGCAAAAGTATTGGCAACTGAAATTACAGTCGGTAAAAGACAATATCTCTTTTTCTGCCCTATCCGCAGATAAATACGATATGCAGCAGATCGCCATCGACACGCTGCAAAGGATAAAGGAAGCGGAAACGGTACGGGTGAAATCCGTAGAACGTAAGGAAGTGAATCAAGAACCGCCCTTGCTCTATGATTTAACCACGCTGCAAAAGGAAGCGAATACAAAATTGAATCTTTCCGCAGACAAGACATTATCCATCGCCCAAAAACTGTACGAGGGTAAGCTAATCAGCTACCCCCGAACCGGAAGCCGTTATATCTCACAGGACGTGTTCGAGGAAATCCCGGAACGGTTTATTAATTTGGAGCAGTACACCCGCTTTTCCGGGTATGCCGCAGGGATGAAAGGCAAAGCCTTAAATCCCCGTCCGGTAAATGATGGCAAGGTAACAGACCACCACGCCTTGATTGTAACCGAAAACCTGCCCGGCAAGATGGAAGCAGACGAACAGGCAATATATGATCTGATAGCCGGACGGATGTTGGAAGCCTTTTCTGAAAAATGCGTCAAAGACGTTACCAGTGTAACGCTGGAGTGTACAGGGTCGCTTTTCACAGTCAAAGGCTCTGTAACCAAGTCTGCCGGATGGCGTGCCGTATTCTGTGAGAAAGAGGACGGGGAAGATAACACCGCTTTACCCGTGATGCAGGACGGTAACAGTCTGCCGCTTTCCGGTATTGAACTGTTGGAGAAGCAGACCAAAGCCAAACCGTTACACACGGAAAGCAGTCTGCTTTCTTCGATGGAAACGGCGGGTAAGGAACTGGAAAACGCAGACCTGAAAGCAAGCATGAAAGACACGGGTATCGGTACGCCCGCAACAAGGGCGGCCATTATCGAAACGCTGTTTTCCCGCCAGTACATCATCCGGGAGAAAAAGAACCTTGTCCCGACCGAGAAAGGACTTGCCGTTTACAACATCATCCGGGACAAGAAAATAGCTGACGTGGAAATGACAGGAATGTGGGAGAATACGCTTGCCAAAATCGAAAGCGGAGAAATGAACCCCGACACGTTCCGTAAAGGTATCGAGGTGTACGCAAGGCAAATCACGGCTGAACTTTTGGATGTCCGGCTTTCTTTCACTTCGGGTAATGATTGTACCTGCCCGAAATGCAAGACCGGACGCATTTTATTTTACCCGAAAGTCGCCAAGTGTTCCAATGTGGATTGTTCCGTTACCATCTTCCGCAACAAGAGCGACAAACAGCTAACGGACAAACAGATTACCGAACTGGTGACGACCGGGAAAACCGGGCTAATTAAAGGTTTTAAAAGCAAGAATGGTAAAGTCTTTGACGCTTCACTCGCTTTTGACGAGCAGTTCAATGTTACTTTCGTGTTCCCTGAAAAGAAAGGCAAGCCAAAGAAATAAGCTGGAAATAGCTATATTTGCCACAGAAAGTTTCATTATAGATAGATTTATAATTGAAATTTTTGTGGTTGAAGCACCCGGAGGGATACCGGGTGCTTTTTTTAATCACTCCCCTTTATATCGGTAGGTCAGGCAAACCACCTGATTATCCAGTATCTTGTTTTGGGTCAGTTCCCATTTCGACCCGAATGTCTTTCCTATGAACCTGATACCGTCCCCCAGCATGACCGGAACAATATACAGCGTTATTTCATCGAGCAGGGACGCTTCAATCAGGGAGGTTATGAACTTGCCGCCGCCGATAACCTGAATATCGGTTTCCGAACTTGATTTAAGTTCATTGACCGCACGTAACGGCATATCGGTAAGAAAGGTTACATTCTCCTTTTCCGTCACATTGGTATCGTAGTGGGACACGACAAAAGTCTTTTTGCTTTTGTACGGCCATCCGCCCCAATGTTCAAAAATATAGGTATAGGTATTCGCACCTAACAGCAGGTAGTTTGTAATTTCGTATTCCTTATTCAATAAGGCTCTCACATTTTGGGGCATCCAGTCCAGTTCATTGTCGGGTGTTGCGATGAACCCGTCAAGAGATACAGCGATGTTCGCTTTTATTTGCTTCATATTATCAGGTATTAAACAGTTTATAATCTTTTTTCAAACTGTCCGCCAATATCAAAAAAAGAAGCGTGGCACTCACACTGCTTCGATACGAGGTACTGGCATACCCAAACAAGGAAACAGGCAAAGCCACGCTATGATAAAACATAGCATAAACCTTGCGCTGAAAATCCCCTTGTTTTGAAAAGTGCCAGTTTTCGTATCGGGACGTTCGGCGAACGTATATGTTATATACAAAGGCGAAATCACAGATTGCTGTTCAATCGCCGTTATTTTCTTATGTAACTTTTGCAAAGTTAGCTAAATCCCTGAAAAGTCAGGCATACAAAACAAAGAAATCCTGCCTTATCTCACGACAAAACAGGATTGAAAGCCATTAGAAAAGAAAAAATTAATCGGTTTTCTCCCGGATTAACTTGTGTACGTCCGTTGCACGGTAATAACACCTGCCGTCCAGCATAAGGAAAGGGAGTATTCCCTTTTTCCGGTAACGGGTCAGGGTTCGGGGAGCTACTTTCAGGAGCAGGCACAAGTCCTGATTATCCAGCAGTTCTTCACCATCCAAACAATTACGTCCCTTAATCACCCGGTCTATTTTCTTGTCCTGCATATCGAACCTATCCATGATACGTTCCATCCATGCGGTAAAATCGTCTTTATCTATATACATAAGGCTGCCTGATTAAATTAAACCAATCATAAAATAACTTTGGTTGGACGGGTCTTTGATGATAATATCCTTTTCCCGCATGAAGCGGATATAGCTTTTTGCGGTACGTTCTTTCACGTCCAAGATTTGCTGTATCTGTTCGCACAAGTCTATGTAGGTGATATGCTCCTGCCTGCCGAACACGTCACGGGCAACCCCGACCAGTTCCTTTTCCTTGCGTTTCTCTTTTTCCTCACGGGTCTTTTCACCCCTGTAAAGGTGCATTCCGGCTGCCTTGTCCCACGAAAAGAGCATTAAAGGAACATCCAGCGGGCTGCCATTCCTTACTTTCAGGGCTTTTACCACAGACAAAGCCGGATCTTCGTCTTTCTCTATGGAAAGGATGGCAGCCGCTTTGCGTTGCAGTTCCGAGCCTAAATGCCCCCGGAGCTTTAAGCCGTTGGGTATGAAATGCAGCACACAAATGATACAGGTCTTATATATTCCTGCCAGTCGGTACAGTTCATCTATGATTGCCACGCTTTCCGCTTCGTCATTGGCACACCGCACAAGGTCGGCGATACCGTCTATCACCACCAACTGAATACCATCGTATTGGTAATAATATCTATCCATGCTCTGAACAATGGCGTGAAGTCGTTCTTTACGGGACATACCCGTAAGGCAGAATGCCTTAAATTCATCCGGTTTGTCTGTCTGTTTCGCCCTCTTTATCAGGTTGGTTACATTCTTGAACAGTTGTACTTCCGATTGTTCCGTATCATAAAGCAGGACGGCTTTATGTTTGGTATTCTCGCTTACATTGATACCCAGCGTATCAACCTGAACATTTGCCGGACGGATTGAACCCGCCACAAGTGCAGCCACATAATTACTTTTCCCTGTTCCCTCTCCGCCAGTGATGCAGCACAAGTTCCCCTGTGTTCCCAGTGGAACGTCACCCGCCGAAATGATTTCCTGCGCTTTTGCCGGAGGATTATTAAAATCAATCTCACACGATTTAAGCATAGTCATTGTTTCATTATAGATTGTATCTAAGAAGTCGATAAATAGCTTGATAAAGTTCTCCCGGCTGTTGCCCGCCCGGAAATAATCGGAAATATCCTTTTCAGTTTTTGTTCCCTGCAAAGGCAGCAACAACCGTTTCACCCCGTATTCACAAAGTTGTTTCTCATGCTTTTTTGCGCTTTCTAATCCGGTCGCATCCATATCATAAAGCAATATGATATGTTTGAACCGGAATGTGAGTTTATAGATTATATTAGGCGGGACGTTTACCGTTTCGCTGTTAAAGCAAATCGCATGGAATCCCTTTGCAGCCAGCGACATGACATCTTTCTCCCCACCCGTAATAAACAGGGTATCGCCTTTGCTGGGTAGTTGTTCCAGCCCGAAACAATAGTTCTCGCCGAGATTTCCGCCATATAGGAAGCGGGTCTTGGAAAACGGTCTGTATAGTTTGATGAAACGTTTGTTCTTATATCCGTAAATAGGTTCTTCCTTAGTGGAAGAATAAGAAAACGGATTGCCCTCTGCATTTTCACTTTGGAACTGAACCACTGAACAGACCTTATACTGTTCCAGTATTTCAGGGGTAATGCCGTATGGTTGCCAGTATTCCAGTTCGGAAGCGGTAAGTTTCCTCTCCTTAAATGTGTATGGTCTGCCAGTGCGTTCTACCGGAACAGGCACAGGCTTTTCCAGTTCCTTAAACGGTTGGGGTACAGGCATCGGATTACCCTCTGAAATCCCCAATGACAAATCCCGGTCAATAATCTGCAAAATCTCGATGAAGTCCCCTGAATTGTTACAATCCAGCCCTTTGAGACTGCCTACGAAAAAGAAACAGTCGCCGGAATAATTGTCATTCCCGAAATCTTTCATTTTGTATGTTCCACTACGGCGGTCAAAATAGATGTTACAGGACGCTTTGTTGTCCTCATACAACGGATTGAGAAAATTACGCCCCACACGCCACGTACCGGAAATGTAGTGCTTGAACACGTTCAGACCGTTATTTGTCCTCTCTAATATTTCGTCTTTCCTTAACATATAGCTTGTGGTTGGTTATCAGGTTACGCATACATTCGTCATTGCTTTTGATTAAACGGCTTTCAAGCAAGCGTTTAATCTCTCCTATTTTATAGAAATTGCGTCCCCGGATGGTGGAGTAGGCTATTTCTCCTTTGGAGCGAAGCCGTTGCAGCGTGCGGTCACTTATTTTCAGGAAAGTACATACTTCGTAACTATCCACCCAAATATCATCCTCATTCTCCTTGCAGTCGTCCTGACGGGAAAATACATAGTTGGCAATCACGTTGATTTTTGCCATCAATTCCTTAAAGGCTTTTGTTTCTACTGTTATTACGTCCATTTCATTAACTAATTGATTTGCGGCAAAGTTGGGCGGTTCGGGAAAATAAAAAGCCACAGGTGAACCCACCTGTGGCGAAATAAAGTTTGTTAATCGGATAGGGTTCACTCCTGTTCTTCCATCCGGCGCAGTAGCCGTTTTTGCAGGGTGTTCAGGTAGTGCGTGCGGTCGTTGGTGCGTGATTTAAGTTCCATGTAGGTATGGTAGAAATCACCTAAATCTATGTCGAATATATCTTCAAAGTAAGATACAATTTCCTTTATATCGACTGTTCCCTTGTTAAAATCGCCATTGGTATAGAGTGCGTAGATAAGTTCGACCAATGCCCGTTTTGTCCCCGTCCATCGGAGCAGTTTTTTGATATTTCCGTTTTTGACCTGCTGGCGTTGAATACGGCGTTCAAGTTCATTCAGTCGGTTGGTGAGATAAATGGCAAACAGTTCATTGGCTAAAATTTTGGCTATCTTATAATCATAACTGGTGCTGAACTGTGGGTCTGCTTCATAATAGAAATTGCCTATAAGTAAATGAATGTCAGGTTTTCCACGCAGGAAATATTTATGGTCTAAGTAGGTGGCTTTTGTCCGGTAGTATTGGTAAAAACTGATATTTCGTTGGAAATGCGCCAAAATCCGGTCGGTTTCAGCCATAATGAACGCCTTTTGTGTTTCTTCGCTGCCGTTGGGAAAACGTAGTTCAAACTGGTAAACCGTATTGTAATAGATGATTTTACTCGCTATCACGGGCTTTTGTTCCTTGAAGAAACAAATTTCTTCTTCCTTGCTGGTGAAAGAGTAGGAAATGATAAAGGTTTTCAGCTCCCCCATGATTTCTTGCAGGTAGTCAATGACCTGCTTACACAAGCTGAAAGGGTCGTTATTGTTATCTTCAAAGTCCTGTATCTGCAAATCGACCTTTTGCAAAAGGTCGGTAAAGTATTCATTCAAATTCTGTTGTCCCATAATTAATCGTTCCTTTATTAATCGGGTGCAAAGTTACAGGCTTTAAATCAACACTTTATACTTCATTTTTCACATTCTATTCTTCACAGCGTGCAATTTTTTGTTTTTTGCGCTTTTCTTCGTATTTCGCCCGGTGTGTCGAGCAGGTACTTCTTACAGAAGTCGTTCAGGTTCGATGTGGATGAAAACCCGGTGGTGAACGCAACTTCGGTCAGCGTATAGTTTGTGTTTCTCAGGTAATGTTCCACGTCCCTTGCCCGTTCTATCTTCACCCACTGGCTTATCGTGTACCCCGTCATACTCTTTAGCTTCCGCCGGAACGCCCCGTATTCCATGCCGCACTTCTCCGCCAGCTTTTCAGCGTCGTACACCTTGTAACCCTTCAATCGCACCATTTCCACGAAAGTTTGCTTGCCAAGTTCCGGCAGCTTCCGTTCAGCGTGGCGCAGTTCCTTTTCCGTTATCAGCAGGGTACTGTCTTTTACCGGATGCAGGCGCAGGCGGTGAAAGGCGTAGCATACCGTATTATACACGTTGCACAGGCGTTGCCGTCCCGGACGCATCCAGTGCAGCGCATCGCAGTACACTAACAGTTCAGGCACATCGTCCCTGTGACGGTGCTGTTCCGCCAGTTCATCCAGTATTTGGTAATGGGTGGTCGATAGTCCCAGCAGGATAATTATCTCCTTGTAATCCTTATATTCGGCGATAGTCGGCACTTCCGGCAACGCTTTCAGTGTGCCGCAGATGTACTCGCACAGTTCCCCATCCTTGCTGAACGGTTCCAGTTCCAAGTAGTTATTCATGTTCCGGTTGTTATGCCGCAGCCATTTTATTTTATCTCCCAGTTCCTTAATACGCTGTATAAGGTCATTGCCGGGATTGTTTGCTAATAGTAATGATATAATCTGTTTTTCCATATTTAATAACTTGTGTTGTTCTGTTATCCATATTCTCCCCGCTTAACGTTGCCACCCGAATATCAGGTAGCATATCGCCAAATATACAATCAAAAAGATAAGAAATTTTATCCGCATTTTCTTTTCCTGCGGGCTGGGATGCAGCCATTTGACGATGCGTGCCCGCAGTGTCAGGGGGCGGGGCATCATGATTTTGGCAAGTTCCTCAAAAGTCTTGCAAGCGAGAATCGTTTGCCGGAAGTCGTTCACACTGTCCCAGCATTCTTCCTCGAACCACCATCCTTTGGGGTATCTCTCCGCTATCCTCTCTTGCAGTTGGCGCAGGGAGAAAGGTTCGATGGCATCTTCATACTCCGTTTCGTAACGAATCATCCCCGTATGCATCCCCGTGAATCCGTGTATGCCTTTCCATCCGGTCATGTAGGAACGCTTGACGGTGTACTTTGTCCCGGTGGAATCTATCACTATCTCACCTTTCCACCCGTCAGCCTCTTCCAGTATGGCAAGCTGTGTCGTTTGGTTCTTCGCCCAAAAGATGTAAACCATGTTCTCGTCCGGACTGAATTTGAATATCGGGTATTTCAATTTCGCTTTCATACTTTACTTATTTTTATAAGTATCATATTCTTTTGACTTGACTTTTGGCTGTTACGCTCAAAATAATTGAAAAGGCTGTCCCGTCCCGTTCTCGGCACTTCCTTGTATTTCTTTGTGATGATGAAATGCTCATCGTTGCCCACTTCATACACACCATGTCCCCGATGTCCGCATAGATGTCGGAAGCGTTATGGTAACATACTGCCAAATCTTCCATCGAGTCTATGGCTATCAGGTAATAGTAACCCGTGATTTGACGCTCGTAAACAAATGTTCCGCAACCGGTAATGCCAAGCAATAATACAATATATACTATAAATCTTTTCATTTCCATCGTTTTTTGCTTATTTGAATATTAACATACATATTCCTATCCCTACCAAGAACCCCCATATCGGAAAAGTATATATTACCCAAGACGGGATAATCCCGTTCCACTTATTGCCTTTATATTTCAGCAGTATGGCAGCAGTCCGCTTACGGGTATAGCGCATGTAGAATGGAATGATACAAAACAATATTGCCAAGCTGATAAAAATTAGTCCGCCTTGCAGTTCCGTGAAATTCTTCCGGGAAAAGAAGAACTCCGTAAAAATGCAATTTGCAGCTATACTCAAAAAGAGCAGGGCAATCATGAATGTGGCGGCAAACACGCAGCAAGCACTGAAACGTGGCGGGTCATTATGCTTCTTATAGGTGACATACAGCCTGTAATACAGATAATCGAAGAAGCAATATCTGTATTTCTTGCCGTTATTCTTTGAATGCATTTGCTCGAAACGGTTGCGGGTTTTGCTTATAACTTTCATCTTGTCTTTACGTTAATGGTTAGAAAGGATCATCTTCAGATGCTATCTTTCGTTGTTACTAACTTATTTATAAATCTCAATCCAGTGAATAAACACCCAATCCCAATAATCGGATAGATCATACCGCATAAGACTGCAAGCATATTCAACCCTCGTTCATCTCCTGCGAAGCCGTCCAAACTGACTGCTTGCAATAACAGGTTGGTAATTTGCCAATCCAATAGATTTTGGTCTAAACAGATAAAGGCAAGCCACAAAAGAACAGAGCAACATTCCAAACCAAACAATAACATTATAGCTTTGGGCTGACAGAAATATAGCTTATAGACCTTGTAGATTACCAGCATATCTATAACCATAAGCATACCTAAAAAGCTATATTCCATAACACCATATATTCCGAACAGCCGTCCGAAGCCTAAGCCACCAAAAAAGAATGTTATCACTATCAGCAAAAGGCTGAAAGCTGTCAATGATAGTATAGATTGGACTGGTTTATTCATCGCACTATTGTTAGTAATGGTTAGAAAGGAGCATCGTTAGATGTTATCTTTCGTTGTTAGCAACTTCAATTATAATTCAGCAAAGTCAAAAAGATTGGAGAACTTATCAAACTTCTCTTCTGTTCTACATGACAAAAATATTCCGTCATCTGTTGGTGTATTATCGTCTTTATAGAAATACCAAATTAAGTTATCTTGATATGCAAATATGATTAAAGCATTATATTGTACAACCTTATTCCACTCTTTTTGTACATATTCCAGTATAGCAGGATAAGCTTCTTCATTTTCGGCTATTCCCCCAAATTCAAAACCACCTTGTGCGCAATTATAATACATCGTCAAGAGAATAAAATCCAATAATCCAATCGGTTCTGTTATCCAACCTTCATCGTCACAATACTTAACCCAGATTGTATTATCTTGTATAGTAGTAGCCCATAAACATACTTCTTGATTTTCTGCAAGAAATATAATCTTGTCACCATCTGATTGTAATTCGTCCAATGGTAAAAATCGCTGGAATGAAGAAGTCAATACATCTACTTTACCAACTAACGAATAAAAGAGCTTTAGAGATTCCGGCATTGTTAATCCAAGAATATTTTCAGCCTGTTTGATTTCTTCCGATGTGTAACCGTCATTTGCAGTTAATTTTCTGTTTAATAACTGTTCTGCTGTTTGAATAATGTTCTCCATGTCTTTGAATATATTGTTGCTAATGGTTTGGTGAGGAATGCTGTTTTAAGCATTATCTCGATCTTGTTATATTTATATTTGCGTAGGAATTACACCATTTTTATAGGATAGCCATAAGGCATTTATCAAATGATCATTTGCACCTACTTTTATGGCATCTATAATCAAACCTAAATCATCAGATATATATGCTGCTAAATCATCATTATTAGTTATATCAAAAACGATACAAAAAGCCTTTTTTCTGATATTTTCATTATATGTTGCAGTTATATTCATTTGGACTTTTAACTGTTCGATAATATTATATACCTGCATCCATTGCTCACTAAAAGTATCGCAATCTCTTTTATCCAAAATGGTGTAATATTCTTCCTCTGATAACTTCTCTAATATCTTAGGAAGATTAATCTTTATATAGTTTTCAATATATTCTATTGTTTCCATACTACCTAATTAAATATAATGTTCGGCGGATAACCGACCTTTGGGGCGGTTAAGCCGCTTGTTATCGTCGGTTTGTAGTATTATATTGGAATCATTTCCGGAATTTTCATTTTCTCATACTGCTCTATTTTAGGTTCATTTCCTTCAAATTTAATTCCTCGCAAATCACAACTGATAAATCTTGTTCTTGTAAAATTGCAATTATAGAACTTTGAGGCTCTAAACTCTACATTTCTGAATTCAGCACCAGTGAAATCACAATTATAAAATTTTGTTCGCCTGCCACCATATTCATACCCATATGTTATAATACCAAATTTAGCATCAATAAAGCAACAATTCTCAAAAATGGCATCATCAGCATTAATTACCAACTTAGATTTTCGGAAATTACATTCTTTGAAAATTGATTTATCCATTAAACAACTGTCAAATTTCGTTCTGAAAAAATCAACATTGTACAAAGAACTTTCAACTACAGAACAAGAAAGAAATGAATAAGACATGTTGATTGTTTCAAATTTTGATTGTTTCAAGTATGCTTTACGCAACTGAATAACTGATGATTTGCAACCAAGTTCTATACCCGATAGATCTAAGTGTGACATTTCAATGTTGCTTTGGGCAAACTGCTCTAAAATAGGGCTAATTTGCTCCAAAAATATTGGATTGAACCATTTTTCTTTAATCTTCTTCATTTCTCTTAGTTTTCTCGACGATAATGATAAGAAAGGAGCATCGTTAGATGCTACCTTTCGTTGTTATGTGCTGTTTAACGTATTTCTTTGCTTCGTTTCTTATCCAAGCTATCTTATCTGTTGTATAAGGCATGATTAAAGAAACATAGTTCGGGGTTTTCATTTTATTCAAAACGTTAATAATATGTCCTCGGACAAAAACATCATCAAGTTCTTCTATAAAGAAGTTAGAATATTCTGCACAAAAATTATATCCAAAAAGAAGAATAAAAGACTGTCGTCCACGTTTGGCATTTCTATTTAGAGCAATAGCCAAAAATGAATTTAGGAGTGTTTTATCAGACCGAAGATTTTTATGCTCAAACAAAATCTGTCTGATTTGCTCCCCATTCTTCCATATTTCATACTCGTAATCATGCCATTGTGGAACATCTGGAATTTGCTTTGAGGGCGGCAAATTTTCCTCGTAAATTATAGGAATTAACTTGATAGTTTTTTCCACTATTTCATTTATCATTTCTTTTGCTTCTTCTTTTGTCATAGTTCTAATTGCACATAATGGTTTGACAAGGAGTTGCGTTAGCAGCTATCTTGGCTCGTTATAGATAATTATTTTACCATACCACAAAACAACTTGTTTTGTTTATTGTTACAACACTTGATTTTAGGACATTGACACATTCTATATATTCTTTTTCTGTATAAAGAACTTTATCCGCAAAACCTACTGCCCAAACTTTCTGAACATCTCCCAGCAAATAGGGTTTTATGATTTGCGTTACATTGGTCTTCAATGTTGTTACTATCTTTTTTAGGTTTAATTCATTTTCTTCCAACCAATCATGTTTAGGTAGATGTGCAGGGCTTGCTATGATAAATTGAATTTTGTCGGGCATGACAGAAAAGCAATCCAATTTATTGCCATGGTTCAGTGGCACAAAACAATGTTTTAAGTCTTTTATAAGTTGTTGTAAAACTTTATTGTTGGTTTTTGCATTGAATAATATTGGTTGCTTTTTATAAGTATGAATAGTTATACAATGACATTTCCCGCTTGAAAAGAAATATCCACATAAGCCAACAGAGTTTACTTTGGGGGCTTCTTTTAGTGGGCTGTCATTTTCAAATAGAGGAAGTAAGGACAAATAAAGAGTAAAATCGGAAAAGCGTTCACCATATATATGTGCCATATCCAAAGGTGATAATCCTTTTTCATTGACTACTGAAATATCTGCCCCTGATTTGATAAGTAGAAATGCGCAATCAATGCAATTAAATCCACAAGCCGTTAATAAGGCTTGTCCCATGATTTGGGCTTTATTTTCTGCCAATTCCTCTATAATCAACTTGGTTATTTCTACTTGTTTCATTATAGTTTCTTGCACATATTGCTGTCGGCTGACAGTCCATTTTAGCAAAGATGCTGCATCGTAGTTGATATTTGCACCACTCTTTTGTAGCCACTTAAACAATGTAACATCACAATTTCCACAGGCAGGGAAATAGAGTTTGTACCATTCTTCAACAGTCAATGGAGAAACAGAATTAACGGCTTCTATTTGTTTGATTTGTTCATCTAAATTTGAACAATGTCCTATATATTGCTGTAACTTATTTAATTCTTTAGTTTCCATGTATTATCTATAATGGTTTGGCGGGGAACGGCGTTAGTCCGTTATCCCGGCTCGTTAGTAACTTTTTTCTGTTGTGAGTTATTAAGACGTTGAACTAACATATTCTTGAACTCGGTACTATTACATTCATTTATAAGTTCTGTGTATTCAAGAGAGTTTATTTCTGAATACACAGACTCTATTAAATGTAACAATGTCCATTCTATTCCATATAAAGCAGTTGACGGAAAGAGCTTGATTAAAATATGTGCTTCATCCAAAGTGATAGGCTTAACTATCTTGCCTAATAAGTCTGCATATTCATCAACTAATGCAGCCGTTATTCGTTCGTCTGCTGCATCGGGCATTGCACCCATTAAAGCTAATTGTTCAACTTCTTTTCTCATAACATTATTGTTACTAATGGTTAGAAAGAACCACCGTTTAGGTGGTAACTTTCGTTGTTCAAGGCAGTTTTACCCACCCTTTTCTATTACATATTATATAGAACTTCAATTTTCGACTGCTGTTCCCAGCAGAAAGAGGTGTGAAGTTCATGCCTGCACCTCGTCCGTTTTATTACTGCTCTTATTCGTATTTCATTCATTTTTCAGTTCTCCTTTCTTCTGTTTTATGGGATTTTTCTGTTTCTGTTCACGGCAGGGCATAGCTATCCCATGTTGCTGTCATGCCGCTTTTTTCCGGTGTATGTTGCAATGCTCCAATACAACCGTATATGTCATGCCGCCACTCGCTACGGTAGTGTGGCTGTAAACTCTCATTTGCCCGCAACACTCGCAGAAATACGGGTTTTCGTACTCGCTTTCTTCCCGTTGCAGCCCGGCTTCCTCAATCTCGCTCTCATCCCGTCCGAAGTACTCTTCCGGCAGGTTGCCTTTGTTGGAATAGAAGCCGTAATATCTCACTATGCGGAAATAGCGCAGGGGAACGTGTTGCAGCAAACGGGGAAAGAACTCACGGTAATGCAGTGTCAGTTCCTTTTCCACCGGGTTTCTTCTGTCGGGTGAGTTTTTATAGTCACGGTAACGGAATGAAATGTTTTCACCGTCCATTGCCGTAATCTTGTACTCGCTCAAACACGCCCGCTTGGAATACCTGCCTACATATTGTATCACCTGCTCCGGCATCTGTATGGGTGGCTCCAAATGCACGATCCAGTCCTTTTTGTTCGCCACCTTTTTGATGAAGCCCATAAACTCCATGCGGTCGTGAAAATCATGCTCCAGCCTGCCCGCATCGAACAATTCTATCAACGCATTTTCAAACTTGTAACGGAACACCTTGCGGATAGAGGGGATATGCACGTAGTCACGTTCGGGAACGACCATCTTACCGCCACTGTCGATGCCGCCCCACGACATAATCATGTGCGTGTGTACGTGAAGCTGTTTCGTTTCCCCGTAGGTATGCAGCACGGCAATCACCCCGGCTTTCAAGCCGAACTTGTGCATCATCCAGTCCTTAACGGTTTCAGCCGATGTGCGCATCAGGATATTCAGCATTTCTTTCTTGTTGCGCTTCACCAAATCCAATAAGATATGCGGCAAGGTCATAACCACATGGCGGTGTGGCACTCGCAGCAACTTGTCTTTCATGCGTGCCGCCCATTTCAGCGTGTCACGCCAACCGCATGACGGGCAAAAACGGTTCTTGCAGCTATGATAGATGTCCCGTACCTCTCCACATTCGGGGCAGGCGTATGTGTCTACTCCCAAAGCGGCGGTGCGGCATACACGGATAGCGTTCACCGCCTTGTACTGTTCGGGGGTGATGTACTCTGCCGGATGCTGTGCGTACTCGTCCCACCACCGATTAAAGAAGTCGGATAAACGGTACTTTTTCGCTTCGCAAACCTCTGTGTATATGTCGTTTAACAAATCTATCATACTCGTGTCGTTATTTCCTTTATCTTTGCTATGCCGCTGTAAGTCGTTGATTTATAGTTGTTTTAATTGACTTGAATGTATTCAATAACCACACCTTATGGTGTAGTTCCTAATCTCTAATATCCACACCTCACGAATCATCCAGTGTATCAAGTGGATTGGGTATGCTTGATTTATGGGCACTCGTTACATGAAGATATATACTTGTTGTCTTAATGTCATTGTGCCCCAGCAACTCCTGTATGGTTCTTAGATCAGTACCTTGTTCCAGTAAATGGGTAGCGAAAGAGTGACGGAGCATGTGTACATGTACCCGATGTTTGATACCTGCACGTTCGGCAGCTTCTTTCAGTATTTTCACCAATGCACTTGCCGAATATTGCTCACCGGAAGTATCACCCTCAAACAGCCATTTCTTCGGATGGTACTCTTTGTAATATGTTCGTAGCTCATTCAATACTTTTTCTGATAACAATGAATAACGGCACTTTTTCCCTTTACCCATTATGCGTACTAACATCCGTTCGCTAATAATGTCTTTCGGGGTAAGGTTCAGCAGTTCGCTTCTTCTTAGTCCGGCAGAATATATCAGCGAAATCATGCAATGATGTTTCAAGTTAGGCAAACAGGAGAGGATACGGCTTATCTCATTACGGCTAAGCACTTCGGGCAGTGTCTTGTACTCTTTGGCACGTGTAATTCCGCCGTAATATTGCCGCTTGCCACCTTTTACTTTCTCGTAGTAGAACTTGATAGCGTTAATGCGCATATTCTGTTGTGACACGGAGATTTTTTTCTCATTTACCAAATAAAGTATATAGTGATTGATGTCCGCCACTTTCAGGTGGTCAATGTTACGCCCTTTGTGATACTCCATGAAATCACTGAAATAAATCCTGTAAGTCTTTATTGTCGAGGGACTGTAACGCTTCTGTTCCAGTAATTCCAAATAGCCTTTCGGCAGCACGTATTCACGTTGGGGTTTAGGATGACGAACATATACCCGGCTGTAATCAATATAAGCGTGGGGAGAGTAACGGGTGTAGAACTCCGGAAGCTGAAAAGTGGATGCTTGTATGTATGCACTTCCGTTCCCGATTGTTTTAATTCCTTTGGCTTGCGAAAGTAGCAAGGCAATAGTCTGATTATCGGTATATTCTATCCGTATATAATCCTGACCGTCTATATTTTGTTTTGTCAGTACGATACTTCCCCGTTGTTTGCTTGCATCCATATAGGGCTTGTTTTATAACATTACAACTCTCATTAATTAAATGATATTGCCAAAGTTATAAAACTATTCCAAATAAAGTGAACGACCGTTTTCTTTTTTATCTTTTTTTTGCACGGACAATCAGGTCAGCAAGCAATCAGCGTTAAATGGGGGACTGTTTAACGCTTTAATAAGGAGTAAACGGCATGTAGATGTTTGGCAAGCCGCCGGGTGTTCAATCCGCCCATAAATGCCATTTCAAACGAAAGTCCCATGTAAACCTGCCGGAACATGACTACCGCATCCTCTACATCCACATCCTCTCTTAGTTCTCCGGTAGCTATGGCACGTTGTATAGCAGCACGCCAGTAAGCATAATCACCATCTGCAAGATTACGGAGTTTTTCTTTTGCATCAGGATCGTATTGGAGCAGTTGAAACAGAAAATGAAAATATTGGGCGTGATATGTGAACTTTCCTTGCGCCACTTTTTCCCTGTCTGCACCTATCAGGTCACCCAGCATATCCATTGTCCGTTGTACACCACGCACATATTCGTCTATAAATTCGGCAAACGTACCGTTCGTTTCAGTGAATTTGTTTAGTGGGTTTTGCGTGCTGAACCAAAATTTATCCACTACGGCAATGAATAGTTCCTGTTTGTTCTTGTAGTATTTGAATATTCCGGCTTTCGACATTCCGAGCATCCTTCCAAGTTCCGCAAAACTGGCTTTTTCATAGTTCACGGACATAAACAGCTTGAACGCAGCAATCAGTAATTCATCACGGGTAATTTTCATTTTACGGCAGTCTTTTATATTTTCCAATCCCGAAAATACTATTTTATTCCCATACAAACCATAGTACAGGCAATAGATTAACAAAAATAAATCAGCAAACGCCTTAGCAAATCGGAACAGTTAGTTTTAGGACAAGATAAATTTTAGGTGCAAGGTGCAAGCATATATTTATATATATAGCTTGCACCTTGCACCTAAGTTGAAATATTAATAATCAAACACTTGCATAATTCAAAACGAATGCGTACTTTTGAACCCAAGATAAATGGAGACAGACATCTGCCAAAAGCAGACAGAAACGCATAAAAAAGTCAGTGTCCAAATCGTACCCCCTCAAAAGGGTAAGGATAGATAAAATATTGATATTTAGGACTGTGAACCGGATGGGTTAAAGACCCAGGCGGATCACTGAAAACAAAAGAAAAATCAAGCAAATCCCTGATAATCAGACATTATCAGGGATTTCTTTTTTCTGGCAGGTAGCAGAAAACAGCCGTTTCAAGCATATTATCGGTGGATAAATCGTGGGACTAAAATTTAGTTCAAAAAAGTCCCACGAATTTGCATCTTTCTCACTGATTCATAGTATTTTGCATAGACTTACTTTGGAAGAGAATACATAGTTTTGTAACTTTAAAAACGATGTAAAAATGGCTCGAAAATCATTTTCTGTATTGTTCTTCATCAAGAAAGGCAAATTATTAAAGAACGGAGAAGCACCCGTGTGCATGAGAATCACCGTAAACGGCTGTATGGTAGATATTTCTATCAAAAGAAGTTGTCCCGTAAACCTATGGAATCAGGCAAAAGAGAATTCAAAAGGCAAAGACCGCATGTCGGTGGAGCTGAACCACTACTTAGAAATCACACGTTCCCACGTACACCAAATTTATAGAGAACTGGAAACTTCCGGTAAGGTTATCACTGTTGATCTTGTTAGAAAACTGTATTATGGTGTGGACGAAGATAACAAAACGCTATTGCAGGTATTCAGAGAGCATAATGAACAAAGCCGTAAGCTGATTGGAAAAGACTTTGTAAGTAAGACCGTCCAGCGGTATGAAACCACTACCCGATATTTAGAAGAATTCATTAAGAAAGAATATCAATTACCGGATATTGCCCTGAATAACTTGGAAGCCAACTTCATTTCTAAGTTCGATGCTTTTTTGAAGATTGAAAAAGGTTGTGCGCAGAACTCCGCTATCACCCGATTGAAGAATTTGAAGAAGATTATCCGCATTGCTTTGGAAAACGACTGGATAAAGAAAGATCCGTTTGCTTACTATCGCTTCAAACTGGAAGAAACAGATCCTGAATTTCTGACAATGGACGAGATTAAAATCATTCTCGCTAAAGAGTTCACAATTAAACGAGTAGAACAGGTACGTGACGTTTTTGTCTTTTGCATTTTTACTGGCTTGGCGTTCAGCGATGTGAAAGATTTATCACCCGAACACTTGGTAAAAGACAACAAAGGGGAACTTTGGATAAGGAAGAACCGCCAAAAGACCAAAATCATGTGTAACATTCCTGTGTTACCTGTGGCAGCTTCCATACTTGATAAATATAAGGATGTGGCAGAGTGTACCGGAAAACTTTTACCTGTATTGTGTAATCAACGCATGAACAGTTATTTGAAGGAAATTGCCGATGTGTGCGGAATTCATAAAAATCTTAGCACACATACCGCCCGTCATAGCTATGCCACAAGCATTTGCCTTGCAAATGGCGTGAGTATGGAGAATGTTGCTAAGATGTTAGGTCATACAGATACAAGCGTAACAAAACACTATGCAAGGGTATTGGATCAGAATATTTTCAAGGATATGCAAAAAGTAAATAGCTGTTTATCAGAATTAACTATATAATAAAAGTAATAGGCAATATAGAAAAAGGATTGGGAAGAATGAATTTCATTTTCTCAATCCTTTTCTTTTAAGGTAAGTTTTCCAAAACTTAATATGAAGCATTGACAAAGGTAAGTTCCGCATTTAGCCTGTTCAAGTCCGAGCCTTCGGTTTGAATAAAAATCTTCCTCTCCATTTCATTCCGAGCGTATTTTTATCCAAAGACTTGCACAGACTAAATACTTCACTGGAAAAGTCAATGATTCAAATTAAATTCCGAAAAACAATGTTTTAGGCTTGACAGATTACTCTTTCCAACTTTCAAAATAGTGTTTTTGAAGCAGTTTATCAATATCACTCTGACGGTAGATGATTTTACCTTTTATCTGGATAAAGGGGATTAGACCTGTATCTCTCCATTCTTGCAGGGTTCGCAAACTGACATTCAGTTTCTTGGAAACTTCATTGTTAGAAAGAAAGCGTTCCCCGTTCAGGTGGGGCTTGTAGTGCTTTACAATAGATTCAATGCCGTTCAGCATTGAATCGAGCGAAGAAATAAATTCTTTGACTTGCGGGGTATCTTTATTTATTAGTTCCATGATTGAAAGATTGTTTTATTGAAATATTGATTTCAAGATGGCTAGATAGCTGGCTAGTTACGCAGATAGTCACCCAGCGATGAAATGCTAAGTACATCTTTTGCCGAATCATAATCTACATAGAGCCGTTTGGATGCAGTGGCAATAAAATACTGGCTACCATCTTGCTGTATCTCATAAGTAGCGGGTGAAGCCTGTTTAGTGGTTTCCGATACATATATAATAGAAAGAAGGTACTCTTTATCGCTCCGATAAATGATTATCGTAGGATTCAGATTAACGCTTTCCCATGTGCCGACAATGGAAAACAGGTTGAAGGACGGATAATTTTCTTTAATTCTTTTCATAAGGCATGGTTTGTTTGGGTGATTGATTTTGTGTTTCACTGTCCGCAATAATTCTTTCAATATCGGAAGACTTATAATAAATCTTGCTTCCGATTTGAGAATAAGCCAGCCGTCCACGACTTCGGTAATATTGCAGTGTTCGTTTGCTAAAACCTAACAACAGGCACACTTCTTGACTATCCAGCCAGTTTTCTACTTTCTGCGTATGAGTGCTACACAAACTTTCTATCCGTTTGGCAAACTCAGTGAACCGTTCGCAGACATACGAAAAGGTTCTCTTTTCCATGGTTACTACTTCCATACTTTTAATTTTAAATAGTTTATAAAACGTGTTGATTAAAATTCACCAGCAAATGAAAGAAGAATCAAGAGCCGTTTTCAAAACTGTCCAAAAGTGGTATGAAGTGGTTAGCATTGTCTATCTATTTACTCACTAATCCATCTGAAGTGGATGAAAACACAACTATGCAAAGTAAATTCTAGTAAACAAGAAATGTGAATTTAATCTACTGAATAATAGACTTTTGAAAAAGAATAGTATAATAATGGGTAACGATATAGCAACGAACGCAATTCTTTAATCAGCCTTATTTCTCTACTATTTGAAACTCATAATACAAAGATTGACAAACCTCTAAAATGATCAAAATAGTAGCAAATATTTAAGGAGATACGAATTGAATATATTGATATTTGCTATCAACCTATGCCCCCTTGAATCTGTAACATTTCAACTAACTTACGAATATGAATTAAATTTCTTGTAAAAAGACTTCCTTTTTGTTGAAAATCCCTATCTTCGTTATCAATATTCCCAATTAGCCAATTGTATAAATGTACAGAGAATATAAACCAAACATATTACTTGCGCCATATATTGAAACTTATTGGGCTACGGACGAGAGTTTATCGGGTAGACAGACTTTACGTATCCTACCTGATGGAGGCATAAATGTGCTGTTTAATTTGGCAGAGAATGAAGTAGACATCATAAAGCCTTTCATTCCCTATATCATTGGTACAAAGACAACATTTTCCAATGTGGTGCATGAGAGGGCAGACCGGATGATAGGTGTGCGCTTTCGTCCATGTGCCATCTCCGCTTACACAAAAGTACCTGTATATGAATTTAATAATTGCCGAGTAGACACAAGTCTGTTCTTGTCGCTTTTTGCAGATTTTAATTCGGAACGGTTGGCTGAAAAAGAAGATGAAATAGAACGACTGAATTATATAGAAGAATATCTGCTGGGAAAACTGAATTGTCTGAACAATATTGATAAACAATTCATCTATGTGGCAGAATACATACGAATGACAAATGGTATGGTTCCCGTTAATAAACTGTTGGATAAGGTCTGTTTGAGCCAACGCCAATTTGAAAGACAGTTTAAGAATCTGACGGGAATGACGCCGAAGATGTTCAGTAGCATCACTCGATTTTCTTTATCCGAGAAATACTTGAGGCTTCATCCTAATGAAAGTCTGTTTTCGGTCGCCTTGGACTGCGGATATTATGACCACAGTCATTTGATACGCGAGTTCAAACGCTTCGGAGGTGCATCGCCGCAAGCGTTAATGTCGAATTTATACACAATTTCTCCATTATTCCCATATTACCTTTGCACCCCAAAAAAGGTGTAAAGGTTATGATGAAAAATAATTCAGCTACAATCAATGTTTTACGAGATGGAAACATGATGAAGTCCCTTGTTAAAATGGGGTTGCCAATGGTCATTTCCATGTTAATCATGGCAGTTTACAATATTGCAGATACATTCTGGGTATCTCATTTAGGTACGATTCCTATCGCAGCTGTTTCCATTGTTTTCCCTTTTGCGTTAATATTTACGGGGGTCGGACTGACTTTCGGTGTAGGCGGTGGAGTATTTGTCTCCCGACTGTTGGGAAAAAAGAAGCTGGATGAAGCAAGCGTTGTGGCTTCCGTTTCCGTGTTGACAGCGTTTATGTCAGGCATTTTCATCATGACATTCTGCAACTTGTTCATACACCGAATCCTCTGTTATATGGGTGCGGACGATGCAAGTATTAACATTGCGATTGGATATGGACGTCTATTCACCGTCTGCTGCGCAATAGGAGTTTTCAATGTGGCATCAGCGAATATTTTCGTGTCGCAAGGGGCTTCCAAAGTCTCTGCTACGGCAATGATTACGGGCGCTGTCGTCAATATGGGACTTGTGCCCTTATTTATCTATATCTTTGGTTTAGGAGTGAATGGATCGACGTATGCAAACATTGCTTCCCAACTAATAACAGCCCTCATATATTGTTGGCATTATAGCCGGAAAACTATCATCAAGGTATCTCCACGGTTGTTTAAGCCAACTTTAGCCATTTATGCCGAAGTCTTAAAAATCGGGATAGCAATGCTCTTCCTGCAAGTTTTTCAGGCTATGTCTATTAGTTTGATGCAGAAAGCAAGTGCCAAGTATGGCAATGAAGCTGTTGCCGCCATAGGCATCGTTCTAAAAATAGTCACACTTGGGTCAAATATAGTTTACGGATTCGTCAAAGGATTTCAGCCCATTGCCGGATATAATTATAGTGCGGGAAACTATCCAAGACTAAAGCAAGCTATACGGTGGTCGCTCGTACTTACCACTTCCTATTGCATCCTATGGACTGTTGTTATCTTCTCATTTTCAACTTCTATTATCGGATGGTTTGGGGAAGATGTGAACATGCAGAAAACAGCAGCAGAAGCATTGAATATCAATACAATCATGTTCTTTACACTAGGTTTTCAATTCGTCTATGCTGCGTTCTACATGTCCGCCGGCATGGGTCTGCATAGCCTCCTGCTCAATGTCAGTAGGCAAGGAATTATATTTATTCCTATCATATTGATACTGCCTACTTATTGGGGGCTGCGTGGCGTGCTGTATACGCCAATGGTGGCAGACTTACTATCGACGATATTAACCTTATTCTATGCCTTCAAGGCTAAATCAGTTCTTTACAATAAGGAAAATCCTATAAACATTAGAATGAGGTAAGTATGAAACAATTATTAGAACAGAGATTTTTCCGTCTATTGTCGGAATACTCGCAACGTAAAGTTTCTGTATCTGAATTTGCAGAAGCTATTGAGGAATTGGCTATACATTTAGCCAATTTTAGTATAAACGAACAGGATTATGCAGTATTATTGCGCTATTTTTCCTTTGGAGTAAATAAGCTCAAATCGTATCGAGTACAATTTGAGCAGGGAAAAAAATGCTTTTCTATTACTTCTTGATGAAGCAATAGAGCTGATAAATAATGAAATATGCATTGTAAAATGGCGAATCAAATATCCGGTTCAGTTCCAAAATCGGGAAAATATTTTTTTACGCTCACCTCTATATCTTACTGATGAAACATATCTTGTAGAAATCATGGAACTTGTTAGCGGAATATTCCTATCTGAAAGAGTTGTAACCCACAATGGAACAAAATCACCACTTACGGAAATTGGACGAGCTTTTGAATACCTGTTCAATATCAAGTTGGGGGACATCCACAAAAAACACGAGAATGTAATTTGCCGGAAAGCCAATAAACGCACGGAGTTTTTGGATTTACTTCGTAAAGCCATTTTCGAAGAAAGCAAAAAGAAAGGCTATCTATAAATCAGATACTTATCAATAATTGTTAGGGGTGTAGTATATCTACTCCCCTAACTTATTTGCATCTATTTGCCGAACTTTGCTTCATCAATCGATTGAAAACAATAATGTTGAACTAAAAATGGAGCAAAATGTATATAGACAATGAAAACTTCGAGAAGTGGATGGAGCAGCTTTCCAAGAAACTGATCGAAATAGGTAAAGACCTAAAGTCACTTATCAATACGGACAATGTTCTCGATGATAATGAGAAGCTGTTAGATAACCAAGATTTGGCTTTTCTCCTGAAAGTATCGTTCCGAACTCTCCAACGTTACAGAGTGAGCGGACAACTACCCTACTTTACCATCGGAAAGAAAACCTACTATCGAGCGAACGATATTCGGACTTTTGTTCGTGAACGTGCCGACTCTCAAACTTACAAGCAGTTTGAAAAAGCTAATCAATTAGAGAATAAATCTTGAAAGCAAAATGTAGCAGAGAAAAGAAGTCTATATTTAGGCTATTCCTCTACACTACCACCCCAATTTAGCAGAAACAGCTACGCCTTCCGGCTTCGCTCATTTCGCTAAATTGAGCAAGAGGGAACTGGACAAGTCCTGTTCTTCCCTCTTGCCCTGCGGGGCAAAGCCTTCGGCTTTAGCGTGTTACAAGAACACGCTGTAATGACACCTGTAATAAGCATTTCCTTTTTAGTGCTTATTATCAAGTATTTATCTATTCACATTTCTATAAAAAAGTAATTACTATGCCAAACAACAGTAGGAAAACGATATTCACTACCATTTCCATAGACAAGGAAACGGCAGCTTTGGTAGAGAAGATATGCAAACGCTATTCACTGAAAAAGAGTGAAGTTGTAAAGTTGGCGTTTGGGTATATAGATAAGGCACATATCAACCCATCTGAAGCCCCTGAATCCGTAAAATCGGAACTGGCGAAAATAAATAAAAGACAGGACGATATTATCCGGTTCATTCGTCACTATGAGGAAGAACAGCTAAATCCCATGATACGGGCTACAAATTCAATCGCTTTACGCTTCGATGCTATCGGCAAAGCTCTGGAAGCTCTTATTCTCTCTCAACTGGAAGCCAGTCAGGAGAGACAAACAGCCGTGCTGAAAAAGTTAAGCGAACAGTTCGGTAATCATGCCGATGTGATAAACAACCAATCGAAACAGATTAACGCACTCTACCAGATACACCAACGGGATTATAAAAAGTTGCTTCACCTAATACAACTCTATTCCGAACTTTCTGCTTGTGGTGTGATGGATAGCAAAAGGAAAGAGAATCTGAAAACTGAAATCAGCAATCTGATAAATACATAGGATTATGCACATAGACTTTGCCCCGCCATCAAACGGAACATATAATAATGCTGGAAGTTGCCGACAGTTAGCTAATTATATGGAACACGAGGATTTAGAACGGATGGTTAAGGGCATCTATACCGAAGGCTTTTTCAATCTGACGGAAGATAACATATATAAATCAGCCGTGATAAAAGATATAGATAGCAATATCGGACAACTCCTAAAAACTGATGCTAAGTTTTACGCTATCCATGTCAGCCCATCGGAAAAGGAACTCCGAGCGATGGGTAATACAGAACAGGAACAAGCAGAAGCAATGAAACACTATATCCGTGAAGTATTTGTTCCTGAATATGCTAAGAACTTCAATAAAGGACTATCCGAAGCCGATATAAAGTTTTACGGTAAGATTCATTTTGACCGCAACGGTTCAGACAATGAGTTGAATATGCACTGTCATTTGATTGTGAGCCGTAAAGACCAAACCAATAAGAAAAAGCTATCACCGCTTACCAATCACAAGAACACCCAAAAAGGGACGGTAACGAGTGGTTTTGACCGTGTGAACCTATTCCAACAAGCAGAACAGGGCTTTGATAAGCTATTCGGCTATAAACGGCAACAATCTGAATCGTTTGATTACCACAACACGATGAAGAACGGTTCTATCTCTGAACAACTTGAATTACAAGAACAAAAAATTACTGGAGAAAAGAAAAAAGAAACATATCAATCCAGTGAAAAAGAAAACATGTTTTCTTGCAATCTTGATAGCAAGGAAGATAACAAACATTCTTACAATCAGCCAAAAAATAGTGGCGATGATTCTTTGCTATCTATTTTTTCGTTAGGAGACAGCAATAATTACGATGCAACGCAGGCAGAGAATTTACAGGTACAAAAGCATAAAAAGAAAAAGAAGAAAGGAATAAGACGATAATTGAATATGAAGAACCCAGGAATGATACAGACCGCTACCTAATGGAGCGTTCTAAGTATCGTACTTGTCAGCTTGGCGGTGAATAATATTACCACACCTCAGGAATAGCCCTATAGACTTGTATATACGTATCAGGAAGTTTGAAAACCTATTTCCATGGGCTTTTTACTATAGCCCAATTGGGTTTCAGCAAAGAGAAGATAGGACACGGAGCACACTTTATCTGATTGCTGATAGGGCTAGTCCGGAAATATAGTTTTAATCATATTGGCATTGAATGTGCCAATGCTAAAAGCAGCTCATTTGTCAAAAAGTCAGAATTTGATTCAATAGATGGTGAAAACTATTCCATAATAGTGGATAAACTAAAATCTTATTTGTTCAATGGAAAAACAATTATAATACTTTCTTTCTCTAAACACAAAAATATATTCCAAGAATAAAAGGGAAAAATCTGTTGGTTGGGAGAAGCCATTGTACTAAATGTCCAACTTCTGTTTTACCAATAGAATATTTTCGTCCCAGAAAATAGAGAAGAGCTGACTCTGCCAGAATGACACCTCTTGTCAGTCACATTTTAGGTGTATCATCTTAAAGTTACTTGAAATCTATATTTTGGCACACTAATTGTCGTATATAATTTTGACATTCAATCAATTGTTTAATCTGTAAAATAAAAAATTATGGGAATCAAACCCGGACCTAAAAGAATTGCTAAAACGACAGGAAAGCCAGACAAGCGTCAGAGGGATAATAAGGAAACCCCAGGCAATACGCCTTCTCTGAAACCGCATAAACACAAAAAGGGAGATTAAAATAAGCCCTTATGTATTTGCAGGTTGGGATTCTAGCTGTTGCTATAAAAGACCTGAAATGTTTCAGGTCTTTTATACATATATTTATAAATAAAGAAAATTAAAATGGAAACAACTTTTTATAATAAAACAGGAAAGCCACAAATTTATTTGTCAACAGACTATGACAATTCTTTTTACACGTGGGAAGGACATGCAGTAGCCTATTTGCATGAAGATAAAATTTATGGTTGGCGAGGTAAACATATTGGATGGTATTGCGAAGGGATCATTTATGATTTGAAAGGATATAGAGTAGGTTCTATAAAGGAAAAATGTCCTTACTCAGTTTACTCTGAATATTCAAAATACTCAAAATATAGCCGATATTCTCGATATTCCAGATATTCACCCTATCTGAAGCCTTCTTTTAGTACAGCATATTCAAATGTAGATTTAATTGATTTTATCACGCAAGATAAAATTTGAGTATACTAAGTTTTAGTAATAATTCATTATTAACAAATAAGCGATTTTGAACAACATGCTGAAAAACAATCAATAAACATTTTGCCATATTCCTTTTTATGTGTATTATTGCATAATAATTTAAATACTCCTTATTACAGCTTTAATAAGAAGACGATTACATGAAATTAACACATCTAAATAACAAATGATATAGTTATGACTTACAGGACAAGAACTTACATTGCTGCTGAATGGGATGGAGATAGTGATGCCGTCCAGCAATTACATAAATGGAATGATAGTAACCATTTTAGTTTGTCGTTTACTGATGCCCACGATTTACAGCAATCAAGAGATGGTAGTCTAAATTGCAGTATAAAACGTTCTCTTGCGGAAAGGCTTGATGCATCTAAAACATTTGTACTTATTGTTGGTAGCAATACAAAAAGTGTACGAAGTGGTAGTTGTCAATACTGCGGTAGTAAAAATAGTTGGACAGGAGTTTGCGCACGAGGAAATTTTGTGGATAATCGTAGTTATATCGAATATGAATGTGAAAAAGCTGTTCGAGATGGACTAAAAATTGTAGTATTGTATAATGCTGCTACAGTAGATAAATCTAAATGTCCAGATGCTGTAAAATATGTTGGTACTCATAAAGCAATGTGTTATTATCAAAATGGACAATACTACTGGGATTATCAGACTGTTAAATCTGCTTTAGGTTAATAGTATCATTATAATATTATAGTTATGGGATATAAAAATGGTAATTATTCTGCATTTTATGTCAGTGAACCTTTTAGCGAATCATCACTAGGTGCTTATGCTGCAAAAGATTTTCAGTATTATAATTTGCTAAGAGCATGGAAGGGCAGGGATAGTTCGTTTCTTTTCAATGATTCGCATAATAAAACATATAATGTTCGTGATGGAAGTGATTGGGAGAAGACACTAAAACCAAGACTAAGAGAAAGATTAAATTGTTCCAAAAATATTATCCTCTTTCTAAGTTCCGTAACGAAAAATTCAAAAGCATTGAGAGAAGAAATTGATTATGGAATTAACACGCTTGGGCTTCCTGTAATTGTAATATATCCTGAGCTTAAAGACAAATCATCATTGTTAACATCTACAGGGAAAGCATTAAATAGTACTGTGGAAGCCCTTTGGAATAATCTCCCAATTTTCAGGGATTCAAAATCAGTAGTTCCTGTTTTACACATCCCTCTAAACAAAGAGCTTATTGAACAGGCTCTTAATGATCCAGATTTAATGATAAATAGCAAATGCGATCCAGGTGATTATTTTTTTTAATAAATTAAATATGAAAAAGGTTACTCTATTTGATAAAAGAATCTTAACGAAATTCTGGGGGTATTTTTCTATAATTTCAGGTATAATATCTTTTGTCTATTTATTTAATTTCTTTCCCGACGCATGTGAGAAATGCAATCTATGGGTAGGTCTTTTATGTCTAATTCTTCTTGTTTTTATTTATCTTTCAATATGGATTTGTGTTAACAAATTAAAGAATGTGAAGATACAAATTGATGGGAGCAGTGTAATTATCAAGGAGGGAGATTTATTTGAAGAAGAAGGATATAAAGCTATAGGATTTAATGAATATTTTGACACTCAAGTTGATAATAGAATAATTTCAGAACATTCCTTAAATGGTATTTTTATAAATACCATATGCGCCAACAAGACAAAAGAACTTGACAAGTATATAACTGAACAATGCGATGATGATGATATTATAGAGAAAGGGGTTAATAGAAAAAATGGAGGAAAAGCGATTAAATACAAATTGAGTACTATTATTGTTTACAAAGAATATTTATTAACAGCTTTTTCTAAATTCGATGATAAGAATAGGGCTTATTTAACTATGCCTGAATATGTCGAATTTCTTATCAATTTTTGGGATAGGGTTAATAGAATTTATGCTCAAAAAAGCGTTTCTGTACCTATTTTTGGATCAGGTATTACTCGAATAAAGGAACATAAAAATATAACTGATGAAGATTTATTAAAAATAATGCTTTGGACATTTAAGTTAAGCGAATACAGATTCAAATATCCTGCAAAATTAACTATCATCATACATAAAGACAAAATAGATGAAATTAACTTATTAGATATTGAATCGATGGGAAAAGGATTATAGAAAAAAGAGAATCTGCAAGAAAAGGAAAGAAAATCACCTGTTCTGTTGCAAATAGATCTCAGTTTGTGTGCTTGTAATCAATTGTAATTTAATCTATAAGTTCCTGCAATAAAATCCAATGTCAAGCCGCAAATGTTTTTTATATTACCTATACAAATAAAATGTATTTCAATAAAAAAACATGAGTCTTTGGGTAGAGGAAATTGTTTAGCTTTATAGCAAGTTTCTTGAAGATATACAGTGTAAAGACCCAAATACACACAGTTGTTAATTCGCTAAATCTATTGGCTAATTCAGTTTGTATCCTTTTGTTTAAAATTTATCTCTCAAATATGATTTTATAAAATAAAGTAACTATCTTTGTCTTCAGTATTCTCCATGAGCAAACTACCGCAAAAGCACGTAGCAAATTAATGGGATAATTCATGGGATATGCTTGAAACTAAAAATATAACGTTTTAAATATCAGCATGGTAACTCTCTTAGGAGAATCCCAGGCGGATCACATAAGAACAAAGCCAAACGGTGACAAAAAAGAGACAAGTCCTACAATATTAACGTATTGTAGAACTTTTTTTATTGTTTCAGTCTTGCTTAAAAGACAAAAAAGGGGCTCAGTCTGAAAATTTGGGGGATTTGATTCAGGGCAATCACATCCTTAAAAAAAAAGATTCATTCCGGTGCGGATTTGAATTAAAGCTGAATTCAAGTTGTAAATGCGACACCTCCTTATTTTACAAGTTCAATTTTTTCTTGAGTTGCTTAATTTTTCTAAAAGTTTGTGCCTCTTTCGGGGATAAAAATCCCAGTCTTTTTCTTGGTCTTTGATTAATTTCCAATGTCATTTCCTCTATATATTGGTGTGTAATATATTCGAACGAAATTCCTTTCGGTATATATTGCCTGATTAATCCATTTAAATTTTCATTTGCTCCTCTTTCCCATGGGTGATGTGGTTTTGCAAAGTAAAAATCGATACCTAATTCTTTCGCAATATATTGGTGGTCTGCAAATTCGGATCCATTGTCGGAGGTAATTGTATGTATTCGCCCCTTATAAGGTCTCAATAGTTGCACGGTTGCTGCCGCCACATATTTAGCTTCCTTACTTGGCAACTTGTATGTCCATAGCCACCCAGTTTTTCTTTCATTTATTGTAAGAATAGCCCCTTTATTATTCTTTCCAATAATAGTATCCATTTCCAAATCTCCCCATCGTTTTTTTCTCCACAATAGCAGGTCTTTCCGAAATATCCTTGCGATTGGGAATGCATCCTCTACTATTATGCGCGGAACCTCTCTTTCCATGCTTCCGCCCCTTTCTTCTAAGTGACCGATATAAGTCTCCGCCTTTTCGTTTATCCTCCCATATCCACTGATAAAGCCTCTCCACAGAAACCATTGGGAAGCCTAGTCCCTTACATCTGCCTACTATCTGTTCCGGACTATAATTCAACTGAACCAGCATGGCTTCGGCTCTAGCCTTAACACACATTGTGAATTTCTTTGGACGAATGCGCTGCTCTTTACGACGTTCGTAACGATACTGGGCATAGTCAGCATCATAAGAGTCTGTAGGATTCCATTTATTGCGACATAACTCTCGATAAAGGGTACTACGATGAATGCCCAATAAATGAGCTATTTCATCTTTTTTAATTCCTGCTTGCAAATACGCTTGCAATTCGTATCTTTGTCCTTCGGTTAATTGTTTCATTATGCGACTGATTTGGTAGGAGATTGAGGGAGCAAGATAGAAACTTTATTCCAAGGGAGAAGCAAGATGAAGAGTTTTTTCATCTGCTTCTCTCTAAAAATAGTTTTCTAAACTATCTTCTCAATCAACTGTCGCATTTATAACTTGAATTCAGCTTTAATCCAAATCTGTGCAGGAATGAATTAATTTTTAGGGATATGGCTGTGTCCTGAACCAAATCCCCCAAGAATTACAACTGAGCCAATACTCATCCAGACTTAGCACAATTCTTTCACCCGAATTATGTATTACGTCCCATTTCAACTACATTTACTGCAACAATCACCAATGGCAGCGAGTATCAAAATCCGGGATCTTAAGTAGGAATTTCAATATGTACAGGTATTATGGAATCAATCTTGGCACCTGTACATTATTATAAATTAAGAAATGCTCTTTGTCTCGTTTTGAGATGGGGAACATACTTTTCAAATATGAGAAAAACAAGATATAGATTAATTATATCGAAAACTGTTTGCTAGTCAGAATAAAGTCTCTACCTTTACAAAGGATAACCATGCCACTTATTAGCGGCTATTTTAAACCGCTTATGCCTGTTGAGAATATGTTCGCATTTACAGCAGTATCTACTGACGGCATCGAACGTGATTTGATATTGACTCAAAGTTGTCAGGTTGAAACACATCCTATTTCTGCGATTAAGGACATTGATCCACAAAGGTTGATGAACGTGTTATGCAAAAGTGTGATTTATCTACTTGGAGGAAATTCAGAAATAGGCTGCACTGCAAATTTAATAGAAAAAGAATGAAAACAGCTATAATATATTATTCAAAATATGGAACTACCGAGCGAGTAACACGCCTTATCGGAGATAAGTTGACCAATAAAGTTGACTACATCTCATTAAAAGAGTGTCCGAGACCTGATATTCGAACTTACGATCGAATAATTCTCGGAACAGCCATTTATGCGGGCTCTCCAAACCGAAAAATTACTCAATTCTGTCACAATAATCAACTATTATTAGAGCAAAAAGTAATAGGGTTATTCATCTGTTGTATGAACGAAGAGCAAGAAGCGGAAGAAATGAATAAGGCTTTCCCGGAGTTCTTGCAGAGATTATCGATTCCCAAAGCCATTTTAGGTGGCGAGTTTCAGTTTGACAAAATGAATTTCATCGAAAGATTTTTGACGAAGAAAATAGCGAAAGTAAATTCTTCCGTTTCGAAGCTGAGATATGATGCTATAAATGAGTTTACAACTCAGATAAAAGATAATCATTTATGGTAACTTCCTGAGTAATCTATTGAGCAACTTTGTATTCAAATAATAGGAAGTTTATGGAAATTAATACTAAAATAAAATATTACCAAACCTATAGTATACCTTTAGACATAGATTATGCTAATCTTAAGGAAGGTCGAAATGAAGAATATGGCGACTACTGCCTGAAAAATGGCGTTTAGCTATATGGTTTTTCAAACAGATATTTATATGCCTATAACAAAAAAGCGAAATACTTGAATCAAGAACTAGAAAGCGAATCTAAATAAGAAAATAAAATGAATTATAGAGACAAGGCAATACATTGTGTCAAGGATACGATATTGCCAATGCAAAGAGAGCAATTTGAAGAATGTGGCCGCTGTTTAGACGAACAGTACAAACGATACGGGAATACAGAATGGCTCTCCGCAAAGACAATTGAAGAAGGACATATTTATGAAATTGGCTACCCGGCGTGTGTCTGTCCGGAGGTAGCAAGCGGAAAAGTAAAAGACGCATCACATTGCGAATGTTCACGCCAAAGCGTATTGTATATTATCGGGAATTTGTTGCCCGATAAAAATATCAGCGTGGAAATTATCGAAACCGTTTTGGGTGGCGCAGAAAAATGTCGTTTCAAGGTAACTGTGGAGTAAGGCTATCACATTTCATATAAACTAAAAAACAAAAGACATAATGATGAAACGAGCTATTACCATAAATAATATTCCCGCCATCATATGGGGCGATGATTCTGATAGAGTCATCATTGCAATTCATGGTAATCAGTCAAACAAGGCAATTAGAACGTCAGCAAATCGTATCGACACCCATAGGGCAAGATCTATATTGGGATTATTATTGTTTCGTAAAGGAACCTCCAATCATCAAATGGAGTGTGCCAACCTATATTTAAAAGGAGACAACGACGATTTGTGTGAATCAAATGTTGTTTTTCAATTTGCCGAACGATTTTCGTGCAAGTTGAATATAACAAAAGAGGCAGGACACTATTTCCATACCCCAACTGAGCTTGCTTCACTTAATAACTGGTTAGAAAAAATCATATAAAATTATGCTAACAATGAAAAAAGAAATTCTATTTGTATTGCTCAACGAGTTTGCAGACACGGAAAGTGCATATATTGCTTCACTTCTAAACTTTGGCCTCGAACCGGGCAAAGCAAAATATACGGTTAAAACCTTGTCAGTTACCAAAGAACCGATCGTGTCTATGGGCGGCTTCAGAGTACTGCCTGATTACGACTTGCAGGATGTTCCCGATGACTATGCAGGGTTAGTTTTAATCGGAGGCATGAGCTGGTTCACCCCGGAGGCCGAACAACTCGTTTCACTGGTCAAAACTGCCATTGAAAACCAAAAAGTAGTGGCAGGCATCTGCAACGCCTCTGTCTTTTTGGGAGCACACGGCTTCCTCAACAATGTGAAGCATACCAGTAACGGTCTGGAGTATCTGAAACAATATGCTGGTATTAATTATACCGGAGATGCAAACTACATAGATCAACAAGGTGTAAGAGACGGAAATATCGTTACTTCCGGAGGGCTGAATACCCTTGAATTTAGCCGTGAGGTTCTCTATGCTTTGGATGTCGACACGCCCGAGCAGATAGAAAAGAGTTACCAAATGCACAAAACAGGCACATGGATGTTATGACCAAAGAGATATTAATTTAAGCTTTTCGGGAAAGCATCTATATGCATAAAAAATAGAATGGCCGTATAAGAAAACTTCTTTCAAAAGAAGTTTTCTTATCTATTTAAGACAATACCTGTAATCGCAATCTTTTACTTTTACGAACCCATTACTTAACAATGTTCTTATGGATAAAACATTAGCCTCATCAGGGTCAGCCAATATCTCTTTCCCTCCTATTTCGGCAATTTCCCCGATCAGCTTCTTTACAATAATCTTCCCGATGCCCTTACCCAAATATTCCTCTTCGCCTATGAGATAACCTATTTCAAAGACTGTCCCTTTCTCATCGACAGTTTTTCCGTAATGTTCCGGTATATATTCTTTTTCAAAAAAACAATCCAAATACAAACAAAAGCCAATGGCTTTATCATTATAATAAACAATGAAATGTTTCATATAATGATATTGGGTATTTCTATTATTTACCTCATCCAACCAAGCCATTTTATGTTCTTCTCCGTCAGGGCAAAACCATTTATAAATATATTCTTTAGCCAACCATTTACTGAAAATGTCTACATCCTTATCACGCAAAGGCTTTATTGTGATCTTATCATTCTTAATATCCATACTTTTTGTGGTGAGACGCCAGCCTCTTTTATAAACTCCATAAATCCAACTATTTGAAATACAAAGATATAATTTTCAATACAATAAAGAAGAACTAAAGGATATTTATAAAGCAACTCATGCCCACAGGTATCACAACAAGAAAACGAATGACCAATTATAAAGAATCTAAAACAAACACAAATGTCGAAATCATACGTTGGGAATCGTACATAATTGCTTATATTTGCGTTGTTGAGCAATTTATTAAGAACCGGATGATATGTTGAAACGGATTAAATTTCAAATTCTGTAGAAATGTACATCCCAATAAAATACTAAAAAGGCAAGAACATGAAACTTTGGAAATATAGTGGAACACTTTTAACAGCAACAGGAGTCATTCATACCATTTATGCGTTATTTCTTGGAAAAGAAGCTTTTACGGAAATGCTTAACAATGGATTAATAGACTCTATTGGAGAAAATCATAACCTGGGCTTTGCTTTCTGGTTCCTAATCTGCGGAATAATACTTATTCTTTGGGGAGAGACACTTCAATACTATATCAGAAAAGAACAAAAACCGGCACCTTTATTTTTAGGTTACTTCATTCTACTGTTCACCATAATCGGTTGCATAGTCGAACCAATATCCGGTTTCTGGCTTTTCTTACCGCAAGCACTTATTATTATTTATTCAAACATGAAAAAGCAGTGAGAAGCATCATCCATAGCGAACTCAAAACCGAGTGCAGTGCTTAAATGCAACTTATTAAAATCCCATAGCATCTTTCACTAAAACCATTTCTTTATGAGAGGTCAACTTCTCTAATAAAAGCAATGCAACCCCGTATGATGTTTGAGGACAATAAGAAGTTATGATATTATCATCCACCACGATGGGAGAATTTACGATAGTTGCTCCAAATCCCTGAAGCACTTTCTGTTTATGAGCACCTCTAAGATGATAAGTTGTTGCTTTCCGACCGTTCAACACTCCACTTTTCCCAACAGGCAAAGCTCCCACGCAGACTGTTGCGATCCATTTCTTTTGTGAGTCAAACAGTCGTATCAATTCCAGAAGTTGTTCATTATATGCCTCCTCATAGAATCCGAATTCTTCAAATCCGCCGGGTATCGCAAGCGCGTCATATTCATCTGCAGACACTTCATCCATGACTTTATCCACCAAAACAGGAACATTGAAAGAACTAATCACTTTTTGATTCAAGCCACAGGTCACAACATCTATTTTACAATCAAAATCCGTCTTTGCCCATCCCATAACATCTATAAAAGCACTAAACTCAATCGTTTCAAACCCTTTAGCAAGGAATACCAATAATTTCATAATCAAATTAGTTATATATTAATAATATAAGAAACAGCATTGCACTAAAAAGAATGTGAACTAAAATCACCTTCATTCTTTCCTATAATCCCCTCTTTACCTCACCTTTTGCAGCCTCCCAACCAATCATTGCAGTCTTGCGAATCTCTCCCCAATGGTAATTTCCCAACTCACCGGAAGCACGAATGACCCGATGACACGGAATAAGGAAAGCTACGGGATTCTCACCGACAGCCGTTCCAACAGCCCGGCAAGCTCTCGGATTATTGATTCCTACGGCTATATCTCCGTAAGTAGTCAAGCCACCGACAGGAATTTTCAGTAAGGTTTCCCATACCTTTAGTTGAAAGTCAGTACCTTTCAGATGCAATTTTATTTCTTTGAGTTTACTCCAGTCCTGCGTGAAGATAAATAAAGCATTTTGCTGCACTTCATCCACAATCGAGGTAAACTTTGCATTAGGAAACTTCTTCCGTAAAGAGTTAAAAGCCGCGTCATGTTCGTCTGCAAACTCCATACAACAAATACCTTTATCGGTAGACGCAATGAAGATTTCACCGAAAGGACTTTTGGCAAAACTGTAATTGATAGAAAGACTTTCACCTCCGTTTTTATATTCGCCCGGCGTCATCCCTTCTATATTTACAAACAAGTCATACAATCTGCCCGTACCGGAAAGCCCTGTTTCCTGTGCCGCATCGAATAAAGACGCATGAGTTTCATTCAAGATTCTCTTGGCATATTCAATACTAGTATATTGCAAGAACTTCTTAGGGCTAATTCCCGCCCACTCCGTAAACATACGTTGGAAATGCGCCGTACTCAACGCCACCTCCCCGGCAATCTCATCCAATCCCGGTTGCCTTTTAAAATTCTCCCTTATATACCCGATTGCCTGTGCAATGCGTGCATAGTCAAGCGTTTTTTGCTCATTCATAACAGAGGTTTGCCATTTAATTCCAAATCCAGCAACCGCTTTTTAGCAGGAAGCCCGCCACCATATCCCACAAGAGAGTGGTTGCTGCCGATGACACGATGGCACGGAGCAAAAATAGAAATAGCGTTCGCCCCGTTAGCGGCAGCAACAGCACGGACAGCTTTCGGCAAATCGAGTTGTTTTGCCAGCTCACCGTATGACACAGTCGAACCGTATGGAATCTCCAACAACTTATACCATACACTCTTCTGAAACTCCGTACCAACAAAAAGCAAAGGCACCTCAAACACAGTCCGCTCGCCATTGAAATATTCATCCAACTGGCTCATCGCCTCCAGTATCACATCTGATGTACTTTTCTCATAACCAGCTTTCAGCACTTTCCGCAATCTCCTGTCTACGATATCCCTATGACTTTCAGCCGCCCAGTCACAAAGACAAAGCTTATCCTCAAACGAGCCAAGCATCAAATCACCACAAGGAGAATGATAACGCTGTATCTTAATTACATTCGTTTTATCTTCCATACTTCCAAAGATACGTTTATTATATTTACAGTTGAAATAACAGCTAATAATATTTTCGTTTTTACACTCGCACTCTCATTTCCAATGCCGCAAAATTACTACACGCATCACTGATAAACGACCCGAAAATTGCTGTTTTTACGTAGAAAAGACAATCCCCCTCCCACTCCTCCATACAATCAATCGTTCTCAATATACTTTATCACCCGGCAAGGACTGCCGACCGCCACACAATTCTTTACCATCCGATTCAATATCCAATTATTTTTTATACATGATTTACTCTCACACCCTCACACTTTCCCTGCATCCCCCTATTCATCATCCTTTCAGTGATGAGGGTAAGAGTGAGGGTAGGTGAGGGTAACTTTTTGCCCTCACCCTGTCTCGTCCTGATTGGGTTGACAAAGCCCCCTTTCACACCACCTTTATCAATTACTTCACTTTCATCAAATGATAAAGCGTCCCTTTACGAGACTTACGACAAGGAATATTCAGTTTTTGAAGTGCACGCCCAAACTGTCCTACCTTATTAATAGCCAGTTTATCCCGTGTTTTCGTCTGTAAATAACTCAAAATCTGCATGGCAGTCAGCCATTCGCCTTCCATTTCCTCTTCTACGGGATTAAGATAGCAGTGGAACAGCTGTTCCAGCGGACTCGCCTGTTCAAACTCACGGTTAGTCTGTTTTAATATGTTTTCATCCTCATCATTCAGCCAATAACGTTCACCTTTATAAATAGCCTCCATCGCTTGAGCATAAAGCTGCTTGTAATTAATCGTAACATTCGTATTAATAGGAGCCGTCACCTCAATGCAAATAAAACGGCGGCTACCGCTAGGATCGGTAAGCAAATCTTTCTGATTGCTGGTACCGATAAAAGAAGCATAACGCCTCATTTCCCGAATCGTATTACCGTATGGTTTGCGCAGATTCGCCACAGGCTTCTGCAACAAATGCTTCAAGAACCCCTGCTGACTGACATTAATCTGATCGAACTCATCAATATTTATCAGAAAAAAACGTCCCAAATAGCGTTCCGCCTCCTGTTTACTTTTAAAATCAATACTGTCCGTATAGCCGAAACGCAACTCCGGCGGCAGAATAATGCGACAGAATGTAGACTTACGATACCCCTGCGAACCAACCAGCAAAGGCGAAGTATTATTACCATGCTGCCGATCGACTCCCCTCCAATGCGCCACCATACTAAGAAACCAGCGGTAAAATAATTCCTGCCAATGCGGATTATCACAAGGCACCAGACCAGCCAATGCACGGATACGATCCTTCCCGTCCCAGCGACCTGTCTCATAAAGATATTCCTCCACAGGATTATACAAAGGAACACATTCCGAATTCAGAAAACGATCCACATCACGGTCCCACGCACTGATGCCTTCCTTCAAAGCATTGATCGCAATACTGTTGCGCACCCGTTTATCCACCGGCTTAAAGCAAAAGTGAACAGAATCGCGCTGCCGATATTCCAAATCGTCCTGCACCGTATTGTAACGGAATTCATACCGACGTTTCATAAACTCTTCCAACAGAAAAGCCGTCTCCTGCTCTTTACTGATACTGCTTTTCTTGCCGAATCCCTTACATTCCTGATAAAGATTATGCAATATCGAACGGATCACCTGCTCTTCTTCTTCGCGATAATAATGAATCATCGTCTGCCGTATCGCTTCCTCTTCGGGAAGCCCCGCTTTGAAACAATGCTCGGCAAGGCGAACCAATAAAGGCTGCAAGTCGTCCCCACGTTTCCAATCCTCCATTTCCTGAAGTGCCCTGTTCAAGGCCGCTTCATAAATCTTCGTGAATGTTTGCGCCGACTCATATCCCGGCTGCAACCGTAATAACGGATTTTTCTCTCCCAGTTTCCGCTGACGGAAAGTCTCTTCTCCCGGCATCATAAGCGGTTGTTCCAAGCAGAACGGCACCGCATCCGGATTATAATAAGGAGATTCGTCCAGCGTCATACGGCATCTCTGTGCCAAAACCGGTTCTTTCAAGTCAATATCGAAAGGCAACATCGGCTGATAACATTTCACAGCCAGCCAATAAGCATGAACATGAAATAATTCCGCCTCCGCTTCCTTGGTCGGCAATCCTCCGTCATCCGGCAAAGCGAAGCGCACCCATATCTTCACACTACGCCCGCTCGAACCACCAAAAGTAGCAAAAGTCTGTGGCAAAAGCGCCGCTTGTCGCTTCACAAATTCCACTTCCGAGCCGCTCGCCAGCCTACTCACTTCCAACTGTACCAATCCGTTATACTGCTTCATCTTCCGTTCGCCCTCTTTGGTACGGGTATATTCCACAGCAGAATAGATGTATGGCAATTTATCAATATGTTCGTATCGGGCATGCGTACCTTCCAGCAATGGTATGATTCCCCGCAAAGCCGTGATATGCCCCGCCTTTGTTTCCGTTTTCATTTTGTCGAATAATGTGCCTGCCTCACAAACGCTAAGAGTCTCTTTTCCGCTCCCGTTGTCTTGTCTGATTAAAGTAATTTTCATCCTATTTTTGTCTATTTTTTCTACAATTACATCTACCTATTTAATTCCTGTAAAGATACGCTTTTATCTTCCGGTAAACAAGCATTTTATCCGATAAATACCTGCATATTATTTGCATTTGCCTTATTATTTATGTATCTTTGCTTAGTAGTTGTCAAGGGCTCACCCGTGTGAACAAACAGGCTATCAATTGTAAATAAAAACGTCTACAGACGTAAACAGCCTTGTTCACATGGGTGAGCCCTTGCAAAGCATTAGAGCTTAACAAAAGAAACATTAAGCATTAATGTATTACTATCTAAGAGAATACATAACAAGAACAGTTCATTTAAAACAAATATAGAGCTATGGCAATATTATTCGATTGGTATGAAGACCCGAAGCCTTCAAACAAACAGCAGGGAGAAAACGGAAACACCCTGCATCCGCGCATCAAATACAACGGTTCCACAGGGACCGACGTACTGCGCCGACGTATTCAAGAACGTTGTTCACTGACAGAAACAGACGTCACAGCCGTACTTGATGCGCTTTCGCACATCATGGGACAGGAATTGGCGGAAGGACGCCAAGTTCATCTGGACGGCATCGGTTATTTCCATCCCTGCCTGACGACCACGGAACCTGTAACGGTAGACACAAAACGGAAAGTGACCAAAGTGAAGCTAAAGGCCATTCAGTTTCGTGCCGACCAGACATTGAAAAACGAATTCGGCGTTCTTAAAGTGAAAAACCTCAAAGGTGGACTGGATTTCACCCAACTGACGAACGAGGAAATTGACCTGCAACTGACTAAGTACTTCCGTACTCATCCATTTATGCGGAGACACGACTTCCAATATCTTTGCGGAATGGCAAGAAGTACAGCCATGCGACATATCCGACGTCTGCGCGACGAGGGTAAATTGAAAAATATGGGTGGAGCCATGCAGCCGATTTATGTGCCGGGAAGTGGATATTATGGTAAGAATAAAGAAGTTAGTGTGAAAACGGAATAAGATTGGTCAACTCAAATCAGGACGAGACAGAGTGAGAGTAAAAAGTTACCCTCACCTACTCTCACCTTTACCCTCACACCTGTAACCCCGATGAATAAATGGATTGAGCACAAAGGGTGAGGGTGTGAGGGTAAAACGTCACCAACATTTATTTGAAAACATTCTTAATGCGAGCAACTATTATACAAGAGCACCTCCATACCGTTCCATATTTTACCGGGGAATCTTAACCATTTCAACCGGCTGCTCCTGTATCTTATCCAACGGTTGTGATTGATATTTTACCTTTGAGAAATCAATAGCTTTTAAGTCAATGCAACGTATCGAATTGTTATAGGCTGTTTTATAATAAACCTTCCGGTTCGTCAAGTCGATAGCCGAGGTCCATTGCGTAGCACTGGGAATATCCGGAATATCACCCTGCGAATGTTCTATACCGATAGGAATATCAAAATTATTAAGCAAGTGGAAACATTGCTGCACGGTATCAAAGCCTGTAGCACGTTGCGGAGCTGTTCCCCGATAGAAGGCAGCACGTACAAACCGCGAAGGAGGCGTGGCATCACCCGGAATACCGAGAAAACCGGAGTTGCCACCAGTCGGCTGCAACGTAATACCGCTCATTTTTTGCACGGAAGCGTCACCCGGATGAAGATTGACGTAGTTGTTCAAATTAATGAGTTGCCATTCAAAGCCGGGGGCATTCGTCAGTACTCCTACTTTATTCTCATAAAAATGCGGCACGCCACCTACAATTTCCAATACAACCTGACATCCCGACGGTTCACCGATACGCCAGTGTACTACCGCTGTCGTTTCCAATCCTACGACACGTACAGAAGAGAGGGCTGCTTTCACCTCGTCAATAGTAGAAAACTGCGACAACAACCACTCCGTCACTTGAAGGTCTGCCAGTGTCCGCTGGTTCTGTGCAGCGTCATACGTCTCATACCCCCCATAATGAGGAAAGAAAAATAGTCCGGCCGAAAGTCCTGCCTCATTGATTCCTTCGGCAATAAACTCTTTTTGTACAACAGCCAGACCGACCACTCCATATTTTGCCGTAAACGTTAGTCCATTGACACCTGTAGGAGTGAATGACGTGAGCTGCCGGCCACGTGGAATAATCACATACTCGCTTTGCAATACACCGCGCGCCCATTCAATCGTACGGGCTTGCACATAACTGCCGTCACGAGATGTCAGCGAAATTCCCGTACAAGCTACAGCCTGAAAAGTGCTGCCACATACGGCAGCAATCCCTAACAATAAGTTCTTTGTCATCTTCATCATTCATTATATATTTATTGCTAAAAACTCGATACTGTATAAAGACAACAAAATATGGGTTATTTTAGTTTGCAGATGCGACATTTGTATTGTAAAAGCACAATAGCGCAGAATATATATTCAAAGAGCAACAAGTAAAAAAGCAGTAAATAAACGAACTTAAATAAAAAGGTATCCGAACTCTTTGAACAAAACGAGAGTTTGGATACCTTCCATACTTATAGCGAAGCTTTCTATTGACCTGCTAATTTCTTTATTGCCCTATAAACTCCACTATAAGATTCATTTCCATCGTATTTTTTAGCTAATTCACAAGCCTTCTCCCACAATGTGAATTACCTGACGCAACTTATATGCAATTATTAAAATCTAATCGTTCATTCTTTCACCTCCCAAGTATCAGTCCTAAAAGATGCCACCGGAATACCATAGCGGCTATAGAGTGTCCCTTGCTCATAATTCCGGAAACAATAGCGGACAGCCACAGGAGCAGGAACTTTCTCACAACTTACTTCAAGACGTCCTGTATATTTCTCAATCTGTGCAGTAGCAGGATAAAACACATGATCGCTCCCGGCCACCTCCACGCCGGAAATAGTAGCTCCCAATGGTGCAAGCCCTTCACTGCCACAATCAAAAGCCAAGTACGCCTTGCCATTGGCTACCTCCATAGATTGATAGACAGGTGTATCCGGAACAAAACCTTTCAACCCATAACTTCCGGAAAGGGCCAGCAACGCCAACCGTTCGCCGACTTTACGTTTACGGGCCGGATGAATGCAATTACGATCACCGATATCCATTGTTACAACCATATTACTGTTTGGAATCTCTTTCAAGTTCAGCAATTGTGCCTCACGCAATAAAGCACTTCCTACCAGTTCCGCTCCCTCATACGCAAAAGGAGCTATCTGAACATAATAAAACGGCAATTCGCCTTGCCCCCACGCTTCACGCAACATCTTGACAAAAGCCGGCTGTAACCTGCGATATAAATCCGGGTCCTTACGATTGGACTCGCCCTGATACCAAAGAAAGCCTTTGATGGTATATTGCTCGACAGGAGCAATCATTGCATTGTATAGCATACAAGGCTTGTACTTCGGTCGTTCAATGGACGTTGTGTCGTCAAGAAAACGAAGGTCGAACGCCTTAAACGGAGCTAACACTTCACGGCTCATCCAAGCCTGAATGGCGGTTCCTCCCCACGAAGAGACAATAATGCCAACCGGCACATCAAGTACTTTTTGGAGATAGTCAGCAAAAAAATAAGCAGTTGCACTCGCTTCAGATACCACCTCCGGAGTATTCTTCAACCATTGCGCCCGGCAATCTTTTTGTGGTTTCCGCGCTCCCGCCTGTCCAATTGTACAAATCCGTATCGGTCGTGAAGGTTTGGCGCGGACAATCATATCCACAGCATCAGCAATAGGCTGATTGGCTTTTCCCATCAAAGGCATTTCCATATTCGACTGGCCGGCACATAACCACACTTCGCCAATCAGGACATCACGAAGCATCAATTCTTCACCGTCACTTAGGCTGATCGAGTAAGGTCCTCCCGCAACGGGTGTTCTCAAGCTTGTACGCCACATTCCCGCATCATCCGCCCGAACCGTATAAAGCTTCTGATCCCAGGAAGGACGGATAGAAACCGTTTTCTTAGGGGACGCCATTCCCCATATCTGCACATCGGTTTGTTGTTGCAAAACCATGTTGTCTGTGAAGAGCGAAGAAAGTACCACCTTGGCAGGTGCACTTACTACGCTACATATAGCCAAAAGAAAAACAAGAAATCTCATATCCTGCCAATTTATTTAATGATATAATTCTTTTTCTCTTTCCCTATTCCTTTCAGGGTCAGAGATTTCCATGTATCAGGGATTGCTCCTTTTCCGGCTACAATACCTTTATCCGTAATATCCAATCCACCGAATCCCATCAGTACGGACTGCAATACACCACCTGCCCCTGTCAGGAAATAAGGGTTCGTACCACCGTCAAACTCGGCAATTACCCGGAATGGCGGATTCAGATTGGGAAGATAGGAATCTCTAAAGTAGTGCCATGCACGTTCACGGTCTCCCAAACGGGTAAACAAAATAGAGTAAATGGACTTCGACATGGCAGGTGTCTTTTTTCTCGGAACAGTCTGTAGATAATATTCCAAATCCTTCCGGATCTGCTCTTTATCCGTAATAAGCTTTAACGGGAAAGCTAACAGGCAGACATCAGCCTGTTTGGTTATAGCCCCGTCATACGTATCATGCTCTGCCGTTACTCCATTGGCAAGTTTCCGGAAACGAAGTTTCTCCGCCACAGTTGTCCACATAGGGTCTGACTTTACATTCAACAGTTTGGCTGCTTTACAGGCAGCTTCCAAAGTAGATTTCGCGACACCGTTTGTATAAGCATTATTATTCACATTCTTTCCTCCTTGACGGTTTTGGTTCCATTCATCCGCTCCAATAACATTCCTGATTTCATACTCTCCCGCTTCATTCGATTCCGAACGGCTTACCCAGTATTCGGCAGCGGCACTAAGAATAGAAAATCCTTTTTGACGAAGCCATTCTACATCCTGCGTCACAGCATAATATTGCCAGGCTGCCATAGCTACATCTCCCGTAATATGATTTTCGAAAGGGCCGTACATGTTGGTTACTGTGTTATCCTCGTTTCCCATCTCACTACTTTCCCACGGGTACATAGCTCCTTTATAGCCGTGCATGAAGGCATTATGCCTGGCTGCGTCCAAACGCTGATAACGATACTCTATCATTGACTCCGCCAATTCGGGATGCAGCAATAATAAAGCCGGAAAAATCCACGTATCAGCATCCCAGAATACATGGCCGTTGTAACCGAAACCCGAAAATCCCATCGGGGAACAGGACAATCCCGAACCTTCCCGCACAAAGGCATACATGTGATAAAGCATACTGTGAATGTCTTGTTGCGACTGAAGATCGCCCTCAATCACAATATCACTTTCCCAAAGCTTATCCCACGCAGCTATATGCTTGCTCCATAATCGTTCCACACCTTCTACAGCCGCAAATGCCGTCAACCGTTCCACTTCATTCTTGACATCGACATGAGTGGCGGAGGAAAGTGTCGTCCCGATAATCGAAAAAGTGTAAGGCTGACCTGCCTGCAAACGAACCGTAAACTCTTGTGTATGTACTCCGACTCCGCGTGCACTCCGGTGGCAGACTTCCGGACGGGGAAAAGAATCATCGAAAACAAACGATGAACAAGCCCCGATTTCAAGTTCCCGGGTCGGAGATTTGGCCATCGACGTACAGAAATCAATCGCTGTCTTTCCATTGAATATCCGGTTGAAAGACTCCTGCGGATTACGTAACGATTCATGCACCGTCAGTATATTCGCCACAGCTACTTCTATGTCTTCTTTCGGAATAATCCGCACCCGCAGCAAACACGAATAAGGCAAATGACGTAATGACGTATATTGATACTCAACACGGGCAAGCGATTGATAATCAAACTCTCCGCAAAACACTCCCTGACGCATATCCAAAGTCTGTTTATAACCGGATATCCGGGAAGCTGTCACCGTAGAACCGTTTATCTGCAATTCCGTATCGAGCATATTGATGCCATGCAAGAAATTGTTTACCCTCCCCTTACCATAGATATCATAGAGTCCTCCCAACACGACGCGGGATATCTTCAAAGGTTCGGGAGAAGAGACTAATCCCAGCATACCATTGGCTACTGTTATTCCATAATAAGACGGAGGCTCAATCTGTCCGGCAGTTATTTTCCAGGCATCCTGCGCCGACAAACCAGTGACAGGCCACACCCCCGTCAACAACAGGAATACTAATAAGTTTCTCTTTCTCATTTGATCTACTTTTTTATAAGTTTTTTGCAAGCTTTTTATAAACGTACAGCCAGTCTTTTCTCATCGGAGCAAGGCAAAGCCCGTTCCGACGAGAAAAGAAACATGCTAACTAAAAGTCTGTATGGATAAAAAAACTAATACATATATCCGTTCTTACCCGGATTACCGCCCATCTGCGACCAGGCATTGGCTGCATAACCTGTCGCCGCTCCTTCAACAGCAAACAGAGTCGGTTTTCCTTCCAGCATACCGGTCACATAGATTGTGCCATCAGCAGATATGGTAGGAGATGATTTCAGTTCGGTTCCAAGCTGGAGCGAAGCGATTGCCTTTCCTGTGGCCGGTTCAAGCTTCACCAAAGAACCTTTTTCCGTATCATTATAGTAGATATACCCTTCATTATCTATAGCAGGAACACCATAAGCAGTACCAGCCACTTCTGTTGACCACAAAACGGAACCAGCGGAAGAAATAGCAGTAATGTATTTGTCAGTAGCTACATACACAACCCCATTTCCATCAACCACCAAGCCATAACCGGTTTGTTTATTTTCCCCTTTGACAGCAGTGTACCATTCAGGAGTAGAAACATTACCTGCGGTCGTCTTCTTGGTATCATAGCAATAAACCAATGCTTTCGTCTCATTGGTCGAAATCCGGGCACCCAAATTATGACAAAGAATATATGCTCTCCCGTCTGCACCGACAGCGATCTGACTGCCATTCGGCTGATCATTCGGAGCATAGTTTTGCTCATTGGTCGACTTGCTCCAGCCATTGCCATTCGGAAAGAAGATGTGTGTACCATACGACCGTCCTCCGCTCTGTCCCGTGTTGACAAGTGCCCTGCCATCTTTCAATCCTACGCAACCGCCATAACTTCCAGAAGATGTTTTCTCCGCATACTTCAGAACACCGGACGCTTTATCGTAAATACGGAAATGCATACCATCCGTACTTGGAGCCGAATTCGTCAGAATCATCACATACTGATCCGTGACAACCGGAGCACCGAAAGGACGCATACTCGATTTTGCGCCAATCGAAGTAAACCACTTCTGTGTGCCGCCGTCCGCACCACCTTTAACGGCATAAATACTGGCAGACTTAGTTGCATCCGCTTTGGAAGAATTATCTCCGACAGCTACATAAACCGTTCCGTCGGAATCCACCGTAGGAGTCGGATGCTGATAGTCAGAACCTCGATTCGGTTCATTGTTCTGTCCGCAATCAAATCCCCAAGTCCGTTCACCGAGTTTCGTGAAACAAACCAGGTTGTAATTACTGGAAGAAACATAAACATACTCACCATCTGCACTTGTTGCCGGAGAAGTGCCGTACACCACTCCCTGCTCATCGTAGGAATGAGACCATAACACGCCAAGACTACCGGCCCCCTTGGCTATATCCATTGTGACAGTCTTCGTATCTTTCCTTTTTTTATTATCCGTCACAGTCAGCGATACGTTTATTTTTCCATGCGAACCGAAAGTTATTTTCGGATTCTCCTCTGTAGAGAGGATAGCGCCGAACGTCCATTCTCTTTTGACAATCTCACACCCTTCCGCCGCTTTCGATTGATCCGTAAAAGCAACTTCTTCTCCCGCTACAATTCGTTCGGGCAACCAACTGAAGTCTGCCGTAGGACGAATACCGTCATCGATAATTTTAATGGTCTTTTCAAATACCGACTTCATAGCACCGCGATCCGAAGTGACAGTCAGACGAAAAAGATATTCTCCGCCCTCTTCCACACTAAAAGGCTCGGGAGCAGTCAGTTCATAGGACACCTTACCCATAAATTCCCATTTGCAGACTGCAATCCGGGCATTCTCCGCCGTCGACGTGTTTGTCAGGGTAATCAAGTCACCAATCTCATAGGATTCTTTATCTGTAGTAAATCCTGCCTGCACCCATGTCTCTTCTTCAGGCGTACATCCTACCAGCAGACCGATAGCAGCCACTAATAAATATATGATTCTTTTCATTGCGTTTCTGTAATTTTAGATGATCGTTTCATTACTTCACGTATTCCAATTTACCGACGATGGGATAATGATCGGAGATATAAGTGATATTCTGATATACCTTATCGATCGTCTCGAACTTCAAAGCTTTAAAGCCTGTACAAAAGATATGATCTACTATATAAGGATTGGCAGTACCAAAGCCTGTATATGAGTTTTTCGTGTCTGTGACCGGAGCTGATAGACGCACATTAGTCATGAATGTTTTAACCCCGTCAAAGATATCGCTGTCGATCTGTTTGTTAAAGTCAGCAGTCAGCAACATCGGCAATCCTTCCGGATTGAGTTCCGACATTTTATTCACAATCACTTCCATTGACTTGCCCGGAGCGATGGTAGAGCCTACATCAATGTGCGTATTGATAAAGAAGAATTTCTTGCCGGAAGCAATGTGCTTGAAGATTGCCCACGTTGCCACACGCGGAACTGTATTATCCCAACCTTGAGACCCCGGTACATCAGGAGTTTCGGAAAGCCAGAAACAATCCCACTTGACAAGTTCAACAGCCTTTTTTCTATAAAAGATGGGAACAAACTCATCATTGTTGGCATTGTTGGCACGGCGTCCCTTGCCGATATATCCATAATCTTTCCAGTTCTCTTCCAACCACTTCAACTGTGGAGGCCGGGCTTCCTGTATACCGATCACCGTCGGTTTCTGATCTTCAATCATCGGAATAAAGGCTGTCGTACGGGTCTCCCAGGATTTATCTCCCGTATCATTGGTGTTATAATAACGGATATTGAACGACATGACTTTAATTTGGTTATCATTCAGTGACGGGTCTTCCTCTTTTACTGTTTCCGGGTCCTTATAAAATTCTGAATAATCAGGAGTAGTATTACTGCATCCGCCTAATGCTACAACATAGATAGCAATAACAGGCAATATCTGGTTAAATTTCATCATACTAAATCTTTTATATTTTAATTCCAATTGGGGTTCTGTGATAGTTTATATCCGGCACTCTCATAGTCGCGGATCACCTGTGCAGGAACAGGATAAAGATATTGGCGGTCGTCATCGTACCAGATGCGGTTTCCCGTACCGGGGTTATATCTCAAATCGTATCCGCCTGCGGCATTTGCTGTGGCATAAAGTCCTGTTTCATTCTTTACGTTCACCGTTTTGCAGTCTTTATTGGATGATTGCGTACCGTTATCGGTAAAGTAGCAATCAGGAGTTCCGTCACCATTCAGGTCAATATCCACATTCAATGCGCTGATGTGCATGCCTGTCCACGGTAGTTCCTCTATCAGTTCACCACATTTCCAACGACGCAAATCATTGAATCTCGTTCCTTCAGCCACCAACTCAATGGCACGTTCCCGACGGATTTCCAGTAAAACCGGATTAGTGATATTCGGATAAAAGACCTGCTGCAAATACGAATCAACAGTTGTAGGGAGTTTTTCCGTTCCGCCTGTGATTCCGGCACGTCGACGCAGGGCGCCGATGGTAGTGTTCCATTCAGCATCAGTAAGTCCACCCAGTTCGGCTTGTGCTTCGGCATAGTTAAGCAGCACTTCAGCGTAACGCAACAGGGGGATACTGTTGTTGTTCTTTTCATTGTTATCATATTTCGTGTCATCAAGAGAATACTTAATCACATGATAACCGGTCAGGCAAACTGTCATATCGGCTACTACGGCTTTTCCGTCACGTTTGAAATCCAGTCCGCGGATGGTCTGTGCCAAACGCAGGTCACGGCTCTTCATCTCTTCCACAAAGTTTTTGGTTTCGTAACCTGTTTCGGAAGTGAACGGAGTGCCGTCCAATTTCAGGTAAGTATTGACAAACGGACGAACCAGACTCCAGCCTTTACCGTACGAAAGCGAGTTATACCAGTAATTTTGAGTCCCGTAGATACCTGATGCGCTATTGGCACATACCGCCAGAATTACTTCAGAGGTAATGGGTGCTTCCAGATAGAACAAATCACGGTAGGCCCCTTTGGTTCCTGTTGCCGTATTCAGCGAAAGCCCGCTGTTGTCCATTACCAATTTGGCTGCATTGGCAGCATGGCGGTAAAGTTCTTCCGGAGTGATTTCCAAACCTGTCAGCTTGTGATAACGACGATAGGCGGCTTCGAACAGACACACTCGGGATTTGAGTGCGGCTGCGGCCCATTTTGGTGAGTGTGGAGCTATTGACAGAAGAAGTTGCCTGAATATGTTCGTAAGCAAAATCGAGATCTTCGATCATATTCTTGATGATAACGTCCCGGCTGTCACGCTCTTTATACATGACATCGTACTGGTAGGACTGTATTTCATTGCCAAACCAGGGAACTTCGCCATATTGAGTCAACTTGTCATAATAAAACCAGGCGCGGAACCAACGGGCAATGCCCAAGTAATTATCGCGGGTAGCTGCATCCACTGTGCACTCTTTCGAGTGACAACCATCAATAAAATAGTTGATGTTCCGTAAGGTTCCCCACGACCAGCTGGTAGCTGTTTCCGAATTGTACGCGTTTTGCTGAATAAACACATTCGTCTGCCGGACAGCGGCAATATCACACATCTCATCCTGCTGATAGCCTGTAGAAAGTGTAGGCAATGCCCGATAGAAGGAATAGGCATAAAGGCGCAATCCGGACTCGCTGCCGAAAACCATAGATTTGTCAGCCTCTACCTGCATCGTCTCCGTCAAATCGCAACCACCTAGCAGCACCGTTGCACACAGAAGCAGGATATTACGTATAGTACTTAATCTTTTCATATCTTCTTTGTTTCTATTTAGTAAGTAATAGAGATTCCTAAACTTAGATTCCGCATCGTCGGATAGTTGAAGCCGTCTCCTTTGTTGCCGGAAGTCAGGTCATTATCCGAACCTTTCGTTATCACTGTCACATCGTAATCTTTCGTGTGACGGTAGAGTGGAGACCACGACCATAAGTTCTCGCCCGAGAAATAGACGGATACTTTAGAGAAACCGGCTTTTGCTATCCATTTCTTTGGCAGATTGTAACCAAACTGCAAGTTCTTGAGCCGGAAGTAAGATACATCCTGCAGGTAGCGTGTATTGGCCGTTCCTTTATATAAGGGATTGTAATAACCCGAATAACGCGGCAGATAGGCATCGGGACGGTCTTTGGTCCAGTAGTTATTCAAGTGCCACACCGGGACTTGGTTGTAAGGACGGTTGTACTGTCCCCAGAAAGAACTCTCGCCACTAGGATACCAGTCTTGTTTTCCCACACCGTCGAACATGGCTGACAGAAAGAAGTTATTCCAGTCGGCACTAAATGAGAGGGTATAGATGTAGCGCGGTTCGGAATTTCCAATGATTTTCCGGTCGCCCGGTGAGTCTACCGTGTTGGCTCCGTTATCAATAGTACCTGTATTGTTCAAGTCTTCGAAACGCATATCACCGGGATAAGTGATGTAATTGACAGATGTCTGCATCAGGTTGTTTTTGTAACCTTTCCCGTCAAAAGCCGCATCAATTTCGTCTTGTGACTGGAACAGTCCGTTACAAACAAATCCCCAAATTTCACCGATACGCTGACCTACATAATAATCATCCAAGTCACGTTTCGGATTATTATATTTGTCTATCACCGAATGATAATCGGCAAGGGTCGCTTTAATGCCGAAACTGAACGGTTTGCCTGCCAAACGGAACGAGTCGTTATATCCCAAGGAAATCTCGTAACCATAGGTACTCATGTCGGCATAGTTTCCTTTGGGTGATGATGCTCCGAATGTATCGGGAAGCGTCGGACCTACTGTATACATATTAGCGGTCTTACGTACATAATAATCGGCGGACAGCGTAATCTTGTTATTCCAGAATCCCAAGTCGATACCCCCATCTATGGTTCGTGAAGTTTCCCAACCGATATTATCCGGAATCTGGTCGGGGTTGAGCGTGTAGCGTAACTGTGCCTTACCATCCAGGTAACGTCCTTCGCTTGAAGAACCGGTAGTAGAATAGGTCTTCAATGCGAACTTCTCCAGATAAGAATACGGTCTCACGTTACTATTACCTAATGCTCCATAAGAGACACGCAGTTTTCCGTGTGAGATAATAGCCGGATTCACCTTCCAGAACTTCTCTTCCGAGAAGCGCCATGCTGCCGAAGCTGAAGGGAAAAATCCCCATTGCGAATTGTTGGGGAACTTCGAAGAACCGTCATAACGCCCGTTCACCTCAAATAGATAACGGTTGTCATAAGAGTAATTCAACCGGAAGAATGCCCCGGCATACCGCCACCGGTTACCATCACTCTTAATAGACATATTATCTCCCATAGCAAAGTTGATATTTTCCACATCAGGCATCAACAAGCCATTCCGCTCCGAAGAGATTGCCTTATAGTCCTGCTGTTCATAGTTATATCCCGCCAGAGCTTTCAAATAATGTTTTCCGGCAAAGGTGTTCTCATATTCGGCATATATATTGGTGGATATATAGGTGGTCTGTTGCACTTTCTCCAACATCTTATCATCCGTTTCCGGTACTCCGAGGTATTTAATCACCCCTTCGTAATCGCTATATGGAACGGCGGTCGTTTTCTTGTCTTCTATAAAATCTTTCGTACGGAAAGAGAAGTCTCCGGTAAAACGTAATTTGTTGTCCAGCATGGTTATATTCAGGGTAGTCGTATTTTTCAGCGTTTTCGTTGTACGCTTTATCCAGTTGTTACCCGTTACCAGTCCACCGACGGAACGTGCACCGGAGTGTGTCAAGGTGCCGTCCGGATTGAAGATTGGCTCGGACGGATGGCCTTCCATATTGATCGCTTTCCAAACCAGACCTTCATTCTGCTCTACATAACCCAATGGCTGCGTATATTTATCATGAGTATAGTCTATATTATTAGAAATTTTCAGCCAGTCGAACACCTGTGCACTGATTTTGGTACGCATATTCATAGTGCGGTAGGTATCCGAGTTATAATTGAACAGACCGTCGTAATCGTATAAACGTGCGGAAGTGTAGTAACTGATTTTTCCGTTCGAACCGCTAATGGATACATTATGCGACTGTGCAAACGTATGATCCTTATAAAGCGCGTCATAGTAATCTTCATTTCCATAGTATGTATACTTTCCATCGGGACCAACCGCTGCCTGTAATGTATTTCCTGCCAACTTCCGCTGCCGGAAAGTCTCCAACCATTCTTTTGAGAAAGGTTGTGATTTATTAATGCTGGTAGGCTCTATCCCGCGGTAATTGTATTCCGCCTCGCGAAACAGATAAGCCCAGACATAACCGTCATCAACAACATCCGGCACAGCATACGGAGTCTCATAGGAGAAGTTCCCCGTATAATTGACTGTAAACTTATCTTTTTGCTTTGACGGATCTTTTGTTGTAATCAGGACAACCCCATACGGAGCACGTGAACCATAGATGGCTGCCGAAGCCGCATCTTTTAATACGGACACGCTTTCTATATCGTTCGGATTCAACATGGCCGGATCACCTTCTACACCGTCGATCAATACCAGCGCACTACCGCCCGCTCCGATAGACGTTACACCACGGATATTATACGAAGCCGATTGATTGGGTTTACCATCAACTAACGAAATATTCAGATTAGGTACAGCACCTTGCAACATCTGCGTGACATTAGCTACCGGACGATTTTCAAATACATCTGATGATACATTTTCTACCGCACCTGTCAAGTTTATCTTTTTTTGAGTACTGAACCCGACCACTACTACTTCGTCCAACGTCTGTGTATCATCTTTCAACATAACAGTGAGATAGTTTTTATTCTTCACGCTCACTTCTTGTGTCAGAAACCCCAGGTAGGATATTTGCACTATACTCCCTTCATTGACAGTCAACTGAAACTTACCGTCCATACCGGAGATTGTACCCGCCATGCCATTTTTCTCTTTTATATTGGCTCCGATGACCGGTTCGCCCGACATGTCCTTCACTATCCCGCTAATAGTGTATTTCTTGGAGGATTGTTGTACAGACTGACTGTCTTTCTTCTTGATGATAATATCTTTCCCTTGGATAGTGTAGCTAACATCTTGTCCTGCCAAGACCTGTTCTACCACCTTTTCAATAGGTAAATCTTTGGCTAGCACGGTCACAATCTTTTTGGTATTCAGATCGCTTGCTGCAAATGCAAATGAATATCCGTTTTGCTTCTGTATTGTTTCAATAGCCTGCTTTACGGTTACGTTCTTTAACTGCAAGTTGATAAGCTGCGCAAATGAGCTTAGATAAGAGCATAGCAAGAGCAGGACCATGAAAAAGACTTTCTTCTTATTTTTCATAAGTCAATGGATAAATAATTGATAAATAGGATGAGAAGTTTAGGATTTTATTTATATTTGCCTAAGCTTTCATCAATTAAAGTCACTGTGGCTTTTAAGATAGAAGGGTAAGAGGTCAGGGGATGGAAAAGGAACCTGACCTTTTTATGTTTCTATCAAGAGAGGTGAATCATGTTTTTTCTAAATGGCTTTTCATATTTCTTTAAGTTTTAAAGGTTTAACATTTGTTCATTTGGGAAGTGTGATCACAATATTTTTTCCATTCATGGTATAAGTCATTTTGTCCGTAGATGACAATACATTCATAATCTCCTGAATACTTTGCTCTCTTTTACGGAAGTTTCCATAAAAACGAATCGTATTTAACGTGTCGTCTGCAACGGTTATTTTCACATCATAGCTTCTTTCCAGTTCTTTAATGATATCTGAAAGCAGCACTTCATCAAAATAAAGGCGGTCGTTTGTCCATTCAGCACTGTAAGCGGCTTTGGTGCCGGATACAAATAGTTTTCCTGTTTTTTTATCTAACAGCGCCTGTTGGTCCGGATGAAGTATGGTCTCTTTTTGCCGGGTATTCAGAGCGACTTTTCCTTCCAGCAGACAGACTTTAGCTTCCAGATCGTCTTTATAATTCCGGAAATTAAATTTAGTTCCCAATACTTTGACGTCTAGTTCTTCCGTATGTACTTTAAAAGGTATCTCCTCATTTCTGGTTACTTCAAAATAGGCTTCTCCCGACAAGTTCAATGAACGTTCATTAATTCCAAAATCTTGTGCATAGCTCATTTTGGAACCCGCATTAAGCCAAACCAACGTTCCATCAGGAAGATATAATTTGGTTTTTGAACCGTATGGAGCTTCCACCGTAATCTGTGTCAATTGATTTTGGAGCACTCTCTTTCCACTCTGAAAGGCAATCGTTCCGCAGAAAAAGACAATTACAACCATTGCAGCAACATAAATCCATGGACTGATAGTGAATGCTTTTCGTTTTAGCGATGGTCTTACAAGGCTTTCCGTATGTTCTAAAAATAATTGATAAGCCCGTTCTTTGTCGAAGTGCTGTTCATCTGCCTCATCAGAAGCAGCGATCCAAACTTCTTGCATATCGGAAAAATATTCCCGGTTTTCTTCCGAAACATTCAGCCAATTCTGTAACGACTGCATTTCTTCCGGTGTCAGACTGTTTGTCAGATAACCGACAATCCAATCATTGACCATATCCGTATGTGGTAATTGTTCATTCATAAAAGATAGTGCCTTTATATATACTACAGTTTTTTATTATAGCAGGGTAGGATAAAAAGCAAAAATAATGCATAAAAAAGTTCCTAGTTCTTTTTTAAGTATGACTAATGCGCTATTAATATGATACTTAACTGTATTTACAGAAATGCCAAGCTCACAAGAAATTTCTTTGTAACTCATTTCCCGGAAGCGGCTCATGGTGAATACCTGTTTGCAGACAGGCGGTAATTTGTTGATGGATTCGTGGATTTTGGATTCCAATTCTTCTTTTAGCAGGTTGCCTAAAGGATGCACATTGTCAGAAACAATATTTTGCAATTGGATACCAGCCCGCTCCATAGCAGAAAAACGTATCTCTGTCTCTTGTTGTTTGAGAGCTAAATAGTTCAGACATTTATTACGTACAGCTACTATCAGATAACTGCGAAGAGGAGGGACCAGTTCCAATTTGTCTCTGACTTCCCAAAGATGAAAGATGACATCGTTCACGATGCTTTCCGCCTGCACTCTGTCTTTCAATAGATAATAACTAAGTTTACAGAGAGCAACATAATGATAATCATATATATATTTATATGCTTCATTATCCCCGGCCTTTAACTTTTTTATAATGTGTTTTTCATCAATTGGAATCATATTCTGTTTTTTCTGCTCTGCAATATTCGGATAATATATTGAAAGATGCAAATTAATCAGCAGAAAAATTGGTATTAGAGAAAAATACCGGAAACATACGGATGCGTAAACCAGAAGCACGAACCTTCCCCCTCCCGGGATTCGACTCCAATCTCTCCACCCATCCTTTTGACCAGACTTTGGCAGATGGATAACCCTAATCCGGCTCCTTGTACGAACGAGTCCAATTTTATAAAACGATTAAAAATTTCATGCTGTTGTTCATCAGGAATACCTTTACCTGTATCCGTCACACAGAAACGCACCTGACTCTCGTCTTCCAATGTATAGGAAAGTGTAATCGAGCCCTTGGTAGTAAATTTTAAGGCATTGGTCAGGAAGTTAGAGAGTACCTGTATAATTCGATTTTTATCAGCATTAATCACGATCTGTGGTGAACTTTCATCAAAACGCAATTCGACTGCATCGTCACGTTTTTTGTGCGAGAAAATAGCAATCACCTCCCGGCAAAGTTGTGGTACATCCACCCATCCCATAGTAAGATCTATCGCACCAGCCTCGATTTTGGAAATGTCCAATATGTCGGAAATAAGGTTGAGCAACAACTCACTATTCTCTTGCACCAAAGACATGTATGAATGGCGCAATTCCTCCTCATCGGTTTCGGCAAGCAGACTGGAAAAACCTACGATGGCATTAAGAGGAGTACGTATCTCATGACTCATGTTGGCAAGGAATGCCGATTTGAGTCTGTCCGATTCTTCGGCTTTTTCCTTGGCTTGAATCAGTTCCAGTTCCACCTGTTTGCGGGTAGTGATGTCGGTAGCCAATTCCATGATTGCCCAACGCCCGTCAAGCCATTTTATAGCCATACTCTGGATGGTGTACCAACGTTTGGTGACCGGATTGTAGTCTTCCCAAAAATGAACGCCTGTAAACTTACGGTTGGCATCAAGCAACTTTGGCTTCGGGCAGTGTTTACACCCATTTTCCAATCCTGCATTCAACATTCTCCAACATTCTGCATTTTCCGGAACTTCTCCTGCTTCTTCCCTGAAAGGCTTATTGGCAAAAATCACTTTCAGTGTATCGTAATCGCTCACAAAAATATTAGCATTGATATTATCCAATACCTTCTGCATGGTTCGCTGCGACTGTTGCAGAGATATTTCAACTTGCCAGCGTTTGGTAGCAGTGGATACAATTTGCGATATCTGGCTCATCAGTTCCACATCCTTTTCATCCCATTGTTTGTTCCAGCAAAAGTTAAATGAAAGAAATCCGAAATGTACTCCCAATTGTGACAAGGGGAATACAGCGATGGCTTTTACACCTTGCACTTCGAGCATTTGAGTAATAAAGGGATCGAGCGAATAAATATCGGACGTACAAATGATATGTTTTTCTTCCAGCATGTCGAACCAAGGTTTTCCCGCTTCAATAGTCATACTCCGCAGGTAATCTATAGCGGGTTCTATACCGTCGTTGCACCATTCGTAAGTACAGCCATACGTAACTCCATCGAGGTGGTTTTCCCATGTCGCCAAACGATCGACGCCAGTGTAGCGGCCAATCTCGGCCAATGCCATATTCATAGCAGTAGGTATGTCCGGTTCCAGTTGCAGAATTTGCAATACCTTGATAAATAATGCCTGCCGCCGGTTAGTCGCTTCGAGATTCTCCTGAATAGCAATCAGGTCTTTAGATTTCTCTTCAACCATCTGTTCGAGTCTGGTACGGTACTGCTCCAGTTCCATACCGACTCCATGAGGTTCGGGATCAGTGGATTTCATGTTTAATCAATAACTGTGAATAGAATTTAGTTTAGTTTTTGCATCCGAACGAAATCTCGTCTTACACTCTGCAAATATATACATTTATTTTAGAAACCAATCTTTTTCCCAATTAAAACGATTTCTTTTTCTAAAAGCCTAATATTCGAGGGTTTATGGCAAAGAACATCAGTACATTACACAAGTACTCTACCAGACAAGTTCTTTTTTACAGCAATCCTGATTTATAAAAACATTCAATTCTATTTTCTATCAATTAAAGCTCCCAATAATTAAATTCATATCAGTTTCAATCCTACGATTGAAATAATCAAAGTTGTCATAAAGAACAAACGTCCCAAAGTTGCCGGTTCATGAAAGAACAGGATACCGATCAATACAGTCCCCACTGCTCCTATCCCCGTCCAAACAGGATATGCAGTGCCGATAGGCAATGTTTGTGCAGCCTTCGCCAACAGATACATGCTTAAAGTTACAGAGATTACAAACCCCGTTCCCCACAAATAAAAATCGGTGCCCGTTGCTCCTTTCATCTTGCCTAGACAAAAGGTAAAACCAACCTCAAACAGTCCGGCAATAATCAATATAATCCAATTCATATCATTCTATTTTTAAATTAGACTGCAAAATTAACAGGATACCCGGAGCTTTCACTTTACATTTGATAAGAAATGACGGTGTAAGAGTATTATCAATTCTTCTTTTCCTATGGTAACTTTTTGTATTTTTGCAGAATAATGATTCAATGCGATATGGATATACACGAAATTATAAATAGAATATATCGGATGCCGGAGACTTCGGTGGAGAAGGTGGTTAAACATCTGTCAAAGGTCACATATCCCAAAGGTCACCATATATTGGAGGCTGGCAAGACTGAAACGAATATCTTTTTCATCGAGAAAGGAATTACCAGAGCTTACATTCCCGTAGACGGAAAAGAGGTAACGTTCTGGATTGGGAAAGAAGGATCTACCATTGTCTCATTGAAAAGTTATGTAAATAATCAACAGGGGTATGAGTCGATGGAACTGATGGAAAACTCGGTTTTGTATTTGTTAAAGCGCAAAGACTTACACGAATTATTCAAGGAAGATATCCATATTGCCAACTGGGGACGCAAATTCGCCGAATCAGAGTTCCTGCAAACAGAGGAAAGACTTATTTCTCTCTTATTTACCACTGCATCCGAACGGTATATGAAACTGATACAAAATAATCCGGAGCTATTACAAAGAATGCCATTGGAATGTCTTGCTTCTTATCTGGGAATAACTCCGGTAAGTTTAAGCCGGATAAGGGCGAAATTGAAACGGGTACTTTGAGATAAAAACATATTTTTCAAAAGCAAACAGAAAGTGATATATTTGTGTTTTGAATGAATCAAAAGAGAGAAATCATGAATATCGAAGATTATAGAGAATATTGCCTGTCAGTCAAAGGAGCAACTGAATGTATGCCGTTTGATAAACATACTTTGGTTTTCAAGGTTATGGATAAAATGTTCAGCTTTGCAACGTTACGCCCTAAGAACGGAAGATTCTGGGCAGATATGAAATGCAACCCTGATAAATCGGCAGAGCTCATTGAGCAATATGAGGACCTTTTTTGGGGACCTTTTTCGGATAAGAAACATTGGATAACTGTTTACTTGGAAGGAGATGTTCCCGATAAACTCATAAAGGAGTTGATTAGCCACTCGGTAGAGGAAGTTATAAAGAAGTTACCCAAGAAAAAACAAGAGGAATACAGGAATATGATTTAGGATTCGGAAAGTAAACATATCCGGCACTATTATTATTGCTAAAAGTAGAGCCGGATAAAATCATCGTATATTTAAAAACGTATGTCCCAGATACCGCAAGTCTTCTCTAATTCTACCAAAGAAGCTACATATCCTTTCATGGTTTCAAGATATTCCTGCTGTACTTCATTATAGGTACGTTGAGCTACCAATACATCCAAAATATTGATTTCACCACGTTTGTATTTATAAACCATCCCTTCAAGCACCTTTTGTGAATCTTCGAGTATCCCCGCTTTAAGCTGGGCTACCTTCTTTTTTTCCGCTTCATGGCAGAACCATGCTTGAGTAATCTCCGCCTGTATTTGTAATTCCATCTCCCTTTCCAATATTTCAGATTGAGCAATACGGAATTTAGCTGCTTTGACTGCTCCTTTATTTATATTTGAAAAGGACAGCGGAATAGATACCCCTGCGGTAGCAGAACGCGCCGGAGGAAGAAAACCGTTCCAGTCTCTTTCATAAGAGACTGACAAACCAATATCCGGACGACGCTCCGCCTTCGTCAACTTATACGCACGGGCAGTGACTTCGGTACTTTTTTGAGCTGCAAGTAAGTCTATACGATTGTCTAAACCAACTTTGATTAGTTCCGACAGCATAAACTCACGGTTCAGTTCCTCCCAATTACCAAACGGAATATGAAGAGTATCTGCTGTCACGCCCATCTGTTTGTTAAGCATAACCAATGAAGACTGATATGCTGCTTCCTGTCCGTAAACTGTATTGAGTAAAGTAACGGCTTCCAGTTTCGACTGACGGGCATCATTCTCCGTAATTTCTCCTACCGCATAACGCAAACTATCCGATTGGCTCAATTGCAGCATATATTCATAAGAACTTCGCTGCACCTTAAGTAACTCTTTCTGCAAAATAGCTTCCAGAAAAAAATTGGCTGCCTCGGCTCGCAAATCCTGAAATCCCTGTTCTATCATCAACTTCTCAAACGCTGCCTGACTGCGTGCAAGTTTGATTCGTGCTCCTCGTTTATTTCCTAATTCCAATGAATAGGAAAGCCCCAACGAAAAAGTTTCATTACCAGCTTCAAATCCAAGTTCCGGATCAGGAAACACCTTTGCAGCCATAGCTTCCGCATCAGCTATACTCACATTCAACTTTTCTGCCAGATAATTCAGATTGTTCTTTCCTACACTGTTCAGATATTCTTCGAAAGAAATATTCCGTTGTGGTTGGCCGACGAGGATTTGCGCAAAAGCATGAACAGTCATCGCTTCCACAAGCAGCAAAAGGAGCAAGATATTAAAGTGCATATTCTTTTTCATCATTCTTCTTTTTATTTAAAACGTTATTCTCAATCAGATAGTAAAAAACCGGAAGCACAAACATAGAAATGAGTGCTGAGAACATCAATCCATACACAATAACCGTTGCCAGAGGACGTTGCACATCACTGCCGATCCCGGTTGCCAGAGAAGCGGGAAACAGTCCGAGTACCGTAGTGACCGAGGTCATCAGGATAGGACGGAACCGTTGACGTGCCCCTTCGATAACAGACTTCCGAAGTTCCATTCCTCCTTTACGCAAATTGTTTATCTGAGATACCATAATAATTCCGTTTTGAATGGAAAGTCCGAACATGGCAATAAAGCCCACGGCAGACGATACATTCAATGTCATACCGCGTACATTGAGCGCAAGCATTCCGCCAAAGAGCGCCAACGGCACGATGGACAATACCAGACCAGCTTGCCGGAATTTCCCAAACGTAGCATAAAGCAAAATAAACATACACATCAACGTCAACGGAAGAATGACAGAAAGACGGGTATAGGCCCTGTGTTGGTTTTCGAAAGCCCCTCCCCATTTGACTGTATATTTGCTTTTATCATAGTCCACTTTCGCATCAATCACATTCTGCGCTTCTTTTAAGAAAGAGGCCAGATCGCGTCCACGCAGATTCAACTTAACCGTCAGGTGACGTCTGTTCATTTCACGAGTGATCGTACTTTCTCCGACACTCAATTTCACTTCGGCTACCTGCGAAAGGGGTATTTTAGCTCCGGTAGAAGAGGTCAGCATCAATCCGGCTATCTTTTCGGGTGTATCCCGCATTTCTTCTTTATATTTACAGGTAATGTCATATTGACGGTCTCCCTGATAAAGCTGCGCAATAGCTTTCCCTCCGATTGCTACCTCTATCAAATCAGCTACATCAGACACGTTCAGCCCATATCGGGCAATCGCATCCCGATTCATAATGATTTGCAGTTGAGGTAATGGAGGTTCCTGGTCAATATCCAGATCAACGGCACCTTTCACCGTTCCCAGCGCCCGGGTGATTTCTTCCGCAATACGACGTGTTTCCCGAAAATCCTCACCATACACCTTTACAACCAATTCACTATGCGCACCGGCTATTTTATCCATCACCCCGTCTATCATCGGTTGGCTGAATCCCACCCTAAAACCGGGCAGTGTCTTATATTCTTCTTCCAGCTCATGAATCAAATCTTGCTTGGTCTTTCCGTTCGGCCATTCATCATAAGGCTTTATCCCGATAGATACCTCAAAATGCGAAGGAGTGAACGGATCTGTACCATCGTCATTTCTCCCTGCCTGAACCATGATATAAGTTACTTCGGGATACTTCATCGTACGGGAACGAAGTGTATCGGACATCTCTCTCGATTTCTCAACAGAAATGCCGGGAGGAAGATTCACCTGCAACCAGATCGAGCCCTCATCCAATTCAGGAAGGAAATCTTTCCCTACAACACCACTTAACACAATACCTGCAATCAGAATCAAACATGAAAAGAGTATGGTCTTTATTGGTTTTTCTATAAGTTTCACTATTGCACCAGTATATTTTTCCTTCAATTTTTCCAGCCATTTATTCTTATAGACCTTGCGCGGCTTACGGTAAATAGCATAAGCCAGTCCCGGAATCAGCAGAAGAGCAACCGAAAGTGCTCCGATCATTGCATAACTCATCGTAAATGCCATAGGAGTAAACAGTTTACGTTCCACACGTTCGAAAGCGAATAATGGCAAGTAGGCTGTAATAATAACTATGGTGGAGAAAAGAATCGGGCGTCCTACCTCTTTGGCTCGTTGTGCGATACTTTTTTCTTCGATGTACTGTTCGGGGTAATCCTCACGTTTCTTGAGAATAGTTTCCAGCATAACAATGGCACCATCTACAATGATTCCAAAATCTATGGCTCCGAGTGACAGAAGATTGGCAGGAATATCCGTAAAATGCATCAGGATAAAAGCGATAAGCAAAGATACCGGAATGGTGATTGAAACCAGTAATGCTCCACGCCAGTTGCCCAAAAACAGAACAAGTACAATAACAACCAATGCCATACCCATTAAGAGCGTATGGGAAACAGTATCCAAAGTAGTGTCCACCAGGCTGGTACGATCCAGAAAAGTATGTATACGCACCCCCTCCGGCAAAATTTCATGATTCAATTCATCCACTGCCGCATGAATGCCATCCAATACCTTAGACGGATTTTCATGTTTCAGAAGAAGCACAATCCCTTCCAAACTTTCCGAATAATCACGGGTACGATCGGTATATCCCAACACACCTTTCCTCTCCAGATTACCGTATTTCAAAGAACCGATATCATTTAAAAAGACAGGAACCCCGGAAGTTGTAGTGACTACAATATGCCCCAAATCGTCCAGATTCTCTATCAATCCTATACCACGTACCACATACCCCAGATCTCCTCTATTCAATATGCTGCCTCCCACACTAGCATTATTATTTTCAATAGCCTCAATAACCTGACTAAGGGATAAGTGATATTGTTCCAGTTTATAAGGATCTATTTCTACTTGAAACTGGGTGGTGATACCTCCGAAATTTGTTACATCCGCCACTCCTGAAACTTCTTTGATACGGGGAATAACCACCCAATTCTGGAGGTCGGTCAGTTCACGAAGTGAATGTTGGTCACTTTCTATAATGTAACGGTAAACCTCTCCCACAGGTGATGTCAGCGGATCGAGTCCGGGGGCTGCCCCATAAGGTAGTTCCACTTCATTCAATCTTTCCTGTACCCGTTGACGGCTCCAGTAATCTTCTGTCCCATCCTTGAATACAATCGTAATCATAGAGAGTCCGAACGTACTTTTGCTACGCATAACATGCATGCCGGGCAAACCGTTGATGGCACGTTCCAAAGGAATAGTGATCTGTTGTTCCACTTCTTCGGCAGCTAGCCCCGGCACTTGGGTAACAACCTGCGATGTGACATCTGCAATATCCGGATAGGCTTCTATTGAAAGTTGCGTCCATGAGTAATATCCGAAAACACACATCATCACAAACAGACAAAGCATTATCCATCTTTTCTGTATAATTGAAAGCATCAAATCCTTCTTCATAATCTCCTATTTTAAATAATATCCTCCTTCACTGATGACTTTATCTCCCGGATGCAATCCATCATTTATCACAGCAAATCCATCTTTGGTCGCTTCTACCTTCACCGGTGTTCTTACAAAGATATCCGGAGTAACCTGCACATACACATAACTGTCTTTCTCTCCCTGCAATAATGCGCTCTCCGAAATCTGAATCTGTTCAATAGGAGCACTAAGAAAATGGACGGTAGTATACATGCCCAATTTCAAATGTTTCTTCGAATTATCACAAACCGAAAGCACTTTGATAGACCTTGTATCTTCGTCAACCGCCTCTTCTACATGATAGACGTTACCTTTAATCACCATCCCCGGTAATGCAGACACTTCTATATCCAGACTACTGCCTGCATTGATAAATCGAATATCCTTTTCTTTTACTTGGGCGGCAATCCATACTTCCGACAAATCTGCCACTATTGCAACAGGTTCGGTATCATCTTTCAGGTATTGTCCGGTCACAATATTATTCTCTATAATTTCGCCCGAAATAGGCGAACGCACCACAAGAGGCTGCCCCAGTATCATATTCTCCGGATGCTCTACCTGATATACTTCCAATGCAGCAGACGCATTTTCGAACTCTTTGTCGGCAATAAGCAAAGCATTTTGCGCTTCTTCCAGCTCTTTCTGTGAACTAACCCCGTTCTTTATCAGGTCTTCTTTGCGCTTTAAATCTTTCTTAGACAGCTCACGTAACGATAACGCCTGGAAGTATTCTTTTTGTGCCGTAGTAAAATCCGGTGAGCTGATTTCAAACAAAGGGGTTCTCCGGTTTACCTGTTGTCCGATTTGTATATACGATTTTGTAACTCTTCCTGCAAAAGGGGAAGCAATGCAGGCATAACGGGTAGGAATAGGACGTACCACACCGGAAGTAATCACTTCTTTGGAATAAGGTTCAAGTCTGGCCTCAGTCACTTTTATCTTTTCAGATAAAAAACGGTCTGTGATCTGTACTGTGTCACCTTCCATACGATAACCACTCTGTTGTTCTTCCTTTGATTTACTCTTGCATGCGGTAACTAGCAATACACCGCAAATTAAAAGTATTTGCAAATTTTTCTTTTTCATCATCATCCATAAAAATATAGTTAGCATTCTTTTTCGGATGCAAAGGTAAGTGGACGTGTTCCGGAAGCCTGTTAGAGATTTGTTAGAACGCTATTAGAATTTTATTAGAGTCTTACAGAAGCCATTTCAAGACGAATTTTCTTTTTTTATGAACCCGTTTTGCAGGAGAACGGCATTTTTTGTCTACATTTGCCGAATCAAAAACCGAACTTGAGAATATGAAAGTTATCTATCAATTCATTTTATCCGTACCTCATCTGGAACTCTCTTAGCTGGGCTTCCGTTTTTTATTTCTTTCCTCCATTACAGGAAAACAACAAAAATCAAAGCAATTTCTCTCAATCATTTGTTTATTATTTAGTCATAATGGTATTTGCCCTCTTTATATACAGACAGGCAATCCCCTTATCATCATCCGTAATCAATAAAGTATTATGAATAATTGGAAAAAGAAATTTATCATTATATGGTCCGGACAGTTATTTTCTATTCTTAGCAGTTCTATTGCCCAGTTTGCCATTGTTCTGTGGATCAGTCTTGAGACCGGTTCGGCAGAGGTGCTTTCATTTGCTACTATCGCCGCACTTTTACCCCAAGTAGTATTAGGTCCCTTTGCCGGCGTTTTCGTTGATCGGTGGAGTCGGAAATGGACTATGATATTGGCCGACAGTTTCGTTGCACTCTGTTCGAGCATTATTGCGTTATTATTCTATCTGGACGTTATCGAAATCTGGCAGATTTATCTGCTGCTTATGCTCCGTTCTGTCGGAAGCGCTTTCCACGCACCTGCCATGAAATCATCCATACCGCTGCTTGCTCCTGAAAAAGAACTGACGCGTATTGCCAGTATTAATCAGACAATACAGGCCTTATGTAATATCTGCGGTCCTGTGCTAGGTGCCGCATTGATTGTCAGTACGAATATGAGTGTAGTTATGTTGCTCGACGTTGCGGGAGCAGCCATAGCCTGTACAACACTCATGTTTGTATTTATCCCTAATCCGGAAAAAACAGAAACTGAAACAACCAATAATGTACTCCGGGATATGAAGGAAGGCTTTCAGGCAATCTGTAGCAATTGTGGTTTGAAATGGGTGATGGTCACTGAAGTACTCATCACTTTCTTTATCATGCCTGTTGTTGCTCTGATACCGTTGATGACTCTGAAAAACTTCTCCGGAACAGCTTATCAAGTCAGTCTGATAGAACTTCTTTTTGGTTCGGGAGCATTAGTCGGTGGTATTTTACTGGGAATATGGAATCCGCGCATCCGAAAGGTCGTTATGATAAACATATCTTATATCATAATAGGAGTTTCTATTTTCGTTTCCGGAATCCTTCCTCCTTCAGCATTCATTATCTATGCTATATTTGCAATAGTACAGGGTATTTCCATGCCGTTTTATTCCGGTCCGTTTACAGCTTTGTTGCAAACACAGATTGAAGTGTCTTTCTTGGGGCGCGTATTCTCTTTGTTCGACAGTATCAGTTTGTTACCCTCCATTTTAGGATTACTGGCAACCGGATTTATTGCAGACGCTATCGGCATAGCCAATGTCTTTGTTATATGCGGTATTGCAATTGTGATAACAGGGACACTTGCATTCTTCATTCCATCAATCATGAATCTGGAGAAAAAATAAATGACTAATTTTATTAACTAATCCTTTTTTAGAAGCATTTTTTTAGGTTATTTTGCGGAACAAATATCACGAACTTGTCAAATTATGGATTGGATTGGCCTTGATTTAACATTCCCTATCACCGACCCTACATGGATATTTCTCCTTGTACTCCTAATCATATTGTTTGCTCCGATATTATTGAATAAGCTGCGCATCCCTCATATTATCGGTATGATCCTGGCGGGATTGGCTATTGGCGAACATGGATTTAATATTCTGGCACGCGATAGCAGTTTTCAGTTATTCGGCAAAGTCGGGCTCTATTACATCATGTTTCTGGCTGGTCTGGAAATGAACATGGGAGACTTCAAGGAGACGCGAAACAAAGCGTTAGTGTTGGGATTACTGGCTTTTATCGTCCCCATCGGGATTGGATTCGTGGCAAATGTATCTTATCTGAAATACGGCGTAATCACTTCTGTACTGCTAGCCAGTATGTATGCCTCCCACACACTCGTTGCCTATCCCATCGTCACCCGCTTCGGTATATCACGCCATCGTAGTGTAAGTATTGCCGTAGGAGGAACGGCGGTGACGGATACGCTCACACTGTTGGTACTAGCCGTTATAGGCGGATTATTCAAAGGAGAAACCGGTGGTTTATTCTGGATTTGGCTAGTAGTAAAAGTAATCTTTCTAGGAGCACTTATCATTTATTTCTTCCCACGCATCGGTCGCTGGTTCTTCCACCGATACAATGACAACGTGATGCAGTTCATTTTTGTGCTTGCAATGGTATTTTTAGGAGCAGGACTGATGGAACTCGTAGGTATGGAAGGTATTTTGGGAGCTTTCCTCGCTGGATTGGTACTCAACCGGCTCATTCCGCACGTTTCTCCATTGATGGATCATTTAGAGTTTGTCGGTAATGCCCTCTTCATTCCTTATTTCCTTATCGGAGTAGGAATGTTAATCAACTTACGGGTTATTTTCGGACATGGGGATGCTTTAAAAGTTGCTGCCGTAATGATAACCATGGCACTGACAGGCAAATGGATTGCTTGCTGGCTGACACAAAAGATATACAAGATGTCTGTTCTTGAACGAAATCTGATGTATGGTTTAAGTAACGCACAGGCAGCAGCCACATTGGCAGCCGTATTGGTCGGATATAACATTATTCTGCCCACCGGCGAGCGCTTGCTGAATGACGATGTACTGAACGGCACAGTCTTGCTTATCCTGGTCACTTGCGTAGTGAGCTCACTGATTACCGAACGGGCAGCCAGAAAGGTGGCAATGGATGACTCACTATCGGAAAATGAATCTTCAAAAGAAACAGAGAAGATTTTAGTATCCATAGCCAACCCGGACACTATCGAAGACATGGTGAATCTGTCTCTAATCATACGTGATTCTAAATTGAAAGATAATCTACTGGCCCTCAATGTAATCAACGACAATAATAATTCCGATAATCTACGACTTCGAAGCAAATATTACCTGGAAAAAGCGGAAACGACAGCAACAGAAGCAAATGTACCACTGAAGAAAGTCACACGGTATGATTTGAATATAGCTTCCGGCATTATACATTCAGTCAAGGAAAATGAGATTACAAGTATTATCACCGGTCTGCATCGTAAGAAAAATATCACAGACTCATACTTTGGAATACTTGCCGAACATTTATTGAATGGATTAAACTGTGAGATAATTATCTCTAAGTTTCTAATACCAGTCCATACAATCAAACGAATTGTCATTGCCGTCCCTCCTAAAGCCGAATACGAATCCGGTTTTCCTCATTGGATGGAACATTTCTGTAGAATGGGAAGTACCCTCGGATGCCGGGTACATTTCTTTGCCAATGAAAAAACGACCATACGCCTACAAGCGTGGATAAAGAAGCGACATAAACAAACGCTGACCGATTTCTCCCTTTTGGAAGACTGGAATGACTTGCTGGTATTAACAGGACAGGTAAGCTACGACCATTTATTAGTTATTATCAGTGCACGACCGGGAACTCTCTCTTACGACAGTTCTTTTGAGAAACTACCGAGACAGCTTAGTAAATATTTCTCTAACAATAGCTTAATCGTATTATATCCTAACCAATCGGGGGAACCATTAGATACGTCATTCTTCTCTAAACTATACACTGATACCGAAACCCGGCATTATGAGAAGGTGGGTAAATGGTTTTACAGGTGGTTTAAGAAAGACTGATATTTCATAGTGCCTCCCTTGTTAAAATTAAGGCTGCTCATACAAAACAAGACAGACTAATTTTGTATAGTTGTCAATTTTCCATTCTCAAAATACAAGTATTGTCCCATTCCATATACCCATTGTTCATGTATCCCCCATGCACCGGTAGTTTTATTAATACCACCCGAAGGATGCCCCCATGATTCCAAAACCATAGCCTTAGTCATCCCAATGCACACTTGGCCTTTTAATATCAAGTCCGCCGTAGCTTTTCCGTATTTCTTATATAATTCTTTAGTTCTCTGTTGTCTTTTTATACTAGCTAACTTCTTTGCCTCTTCTTGTGCTAACTTTTCCTTCATCAATAATTCTTCTTTAGCAAGTCTTTCTCTTTCCATTGTTTCCTCATAAACTTCCGCTTCGACAACATCCAAATTATAGAAATACATCTGAGTCATTCTTTTCTGATTATCAAATATGCTTACTTCGTATGAAAAAAGAGATGGACTCTCACATAATGGCATTATCAAATCGGCACTATCATTCTTCAGAACAAATGAAGGAACCATATAAGTATCTTCACTGCCTGAATAGGCTATTTCCATACATTTATATTTATTAATCGGATGAATATTTTTAATGTATATGTCTTTATTCAAATACAACTGTTTCATTTTATCCATAAATCCTAATACAATGACAGGATAGTGTTGCCTAGTATAACTGAATCCATCATACTCACCACGTTTAGCATACCAATAAAGAGTATCACCTTCTTCAGACTGTAGTGCAAAAATTGTATTTTCTTCAACTTCGGCATCAGACAGCTCTATATCTAAAATTTTAAAAGTCTTGCCTTCTATCTCATTATAAGGTGTGAAAATGCCATCACGTTTTCCCATAGGACATTTCGTTGCTCTATATATTTCAAATGGAAAAATCCTATATCCTTGTTCAAGTATATCGTGAAAAGAAGCACATAAAGTAACATAATTATCCTTCACCAACTGAGGTTTATATCTCTTGGAGGTTATTTGATTTAATTTATAATCTTTAGGTTTAGGGTTGGATCTTTTTTTTCGCCAAATAGTGTCAATGGCAACAACCTGCTCATTAGAAGTTAGAAAATTAGCATAATACTTAGGTAGTGATTCCGAAGAATTTGGATTCCGAGGATAGAACAAAATACTTTGCCCAATAAATTGTTTATAATATGAAGCATCTTTATAAGGGCGTATATTAGTTAATGAATCATATTCAATTACTACAGCATCCTTTTTATCTTTTTTCGGCATACTAGTATCAATCATTTTCATATTCTGCGCATAAGAAACAGTATAGAGCGTAAATACAATGACAGACAGCAGAACTTTCATTTTCATAATTCTTTGTTTTATTTCTACAAAGCTAATTAAAAATACAATTCGTCCACAATGATTTCAGATAAAAAGCCCCCTTTTGTTTTCCCGTATTATCTATCTGTTTATATTTGTAGAATTATGTAATTCACAAAAAACATTTAAAGAAAGGAAGCACCATGCCAAATTCCGAAGCTATTGGTGCGACTTCGATTCATGAATTGGTTAATTTCTAAATACACCGATATGGCAACTTACACTCATTTCGCAAAACAACCCGATGTCTTAAAACATCTGATACTCTGTGAAGTACTCAAGAATGAAACTCCGCAAATATATGTAGAGACCAATTCGGCATGTGCCATCTATCCGATGACACAAACCCCGGAGCAGCAATATGGCATCTATCATTTCCTGGAGAAAGCAGATGAGGTACCATCTCTAAAAGATTCTATATATTATCAACTGGAAAGCGGAGAAATGGCAAAAGGAAATTATTTAGGTTCACCTGCCTTGGCTATGAATGTATTAGGGAAGCAAGCAAAAAGGTTTGTATTCTTTGATTTAGAAAAGAGTGCACTGGAGAATGTGGGTACCTATGCCAAACAAATCGAATTAAGTGCCTCTGTAGAGATACATCATGCCGACTCTTCGAGAGGTACCATAGAGCTACTGCCTTCACTTCCCACATCCTCTTTCATCCATATCGATCCTTACGAAATAGACAAGAAAGGAGATTCTGGAGTAACCTATCTCGATGTCCTGATACAGGCTACCCTATTAGGAATGAAGTGTTTATTATGGTATGGATTCATGACCGGAGATGATAAAGCATCTTTGGACAACTATATTACATCCAGTCTGGAAAAGGCAGGTATCAAAGATTACACAGGTGTAGAGCTTACCATGAATTCAATAAGGAAAGACAGTGTATTATGTAATCCCGGCATTTTGGGAAGTGGTATTCTGGCGACAAACGTATCACAAGCGTCCAAAGATATTATCCTTGATTACAGTAATCAACTGGTTGATATATACAAAGATGCTAAATACAAAGATTATGATGGGAGTTTATATATTCAGCATCTTTGATATCAACTTATTAACAATTTTGTTTTAATCCATCTACTATCAATCAGTATCCTCCTCCCAATGCATGATAAAGATTAATAACTCCCTGTATTTCATCAAAACGATTGGAAGCGACAGATAATTCTGCCTGCAAAAGAGTCTGACGGGCAGTAAGTACTTCCAGGTAGTTTTGCGAACTGTGCCGCATCAACAGTTCGGAACTACGCACTGCGGACTGAAGCGAAGTGACCTGCTGTTTGGAGAGTGCCAAACGGCCTTGAGCCTTCTGCCATTGCACCAACGCATCGTTTACTTCCGTTCCTGCATCAAGCAAACTTTGGCGGAAGGTGAGTAACGCCTCTTCCTGTTGTGCTTTCGCTATTTTCAAATTAGCAATATTCTGTCCGCGATTGAAAAGTGGCTGAACCAATGAGCCGACAGCGGAAAGCAGCCACTGTCCGGGATTGGTTATAGCGCCACCTGCCGAGTTTGTCCATCCTGCGGAACCACCCAAGGTGATAGAGGGATAAAAAGCAGAACGTGCCTGATTCGTTGCATAAAAAGCCCCAGCCAGTTCAGCTTCCTTTTGACGAATATCCGGACGACGGTGCAACAGTTGCAACGGCACTCCGGTTGAAAGGGATTCCGGGAAACGCTGGTTGTCAAGCGTAGAACGTGTTATCAGCTGCGGAGCCATACCCAACAGGGCGGAAAGAGAATTCTCCATTTCACTGATTTGCTGTTCAATAGAAAGCACGGAAGCATCTACCGATAGTTTGCTCGCTTCTGTTTGGGCAACAGCCATTTCCGTAGTTTGCCCGGCTCTTTTCAATGCTTTCATTGCACGCAGGTTCTCATCCCATGTTTCAGCCGTGCGACGGGTGATATCCAGTTGCTTATCAAGCATCAATAAGGTGTAGTAACTATTGGCAATCGTTGCTACCAGTTGCGTCTGTACCGCTTGCCTATAGGCTTCACTCTGTTCGAGGGCGGCTTTGACTCCTCGTTTGGCATTGGTCAACTTTCCGAAAATATCCAGTTCCCAGTCTGCCGATGCTGCCAGATCATAGGTCTTGGAAGTTTTCGAACCATCCACGCTGCTCAATGTTCCTTGCGGAGTGAGCGATACAGAAGGCAGATAAGCCAACTTGGAAGAAAGCAGTAATGCTTCTACTTCTTTCACTTTCAAACGGGCAATATTCAAATCGGTATTATTCGCGATACCCGTTTCAATCAGTTGTTGCAGTTGCGGATCGCTAAATAGTTCCTTCCATGAAAGGGAAGCAATGGAAGCGGTATCCCCCGCAACAACCGGCTGCCGGTAAAGACTGTCGGTAACCGTCGTGTCCGGACGTTCATAAGTCCGGTACACATGACAACCGCTCAATCCGGCCGACAGGAATAAACATATTATTATCTTTTTCATACACTTCAACAATTAAAGATTCTCCAACTCTGCCGGTTTACGTGCCGGCATCAGTTTTTCCTGAAGATACTGGAACACGATAAACAATACAGGTACGATAAACAACAGGGCAACCGTACCGATCAACATTCCACCTACGGTTCCTACACCGATGGAAATATTACCGTTCGCTCCTACTCCCGATGCAAACATCATCGGTAACATACCGAATATCATCGTAAGAGATGTCATCAGGATTGGACGCAGACGGACTTGCGCAGCCGAAACAGCCGCCTGTGTGATCGTCATTCCCTGACGACGGCGCTCGGAAGCATATTCCGTAAGCAGAATAGCTGTCTTCGACAACAAGCCAATCAGCATAATCAAACCTGTCTGTAAATAGATATTATTCTCCAGGCCGAACATCTTGGCAAAAAGGAAACTTCCGGCAAGTCCGAATGGTACGGAAAGAATCACTGCAATCGGAATGAACAAGCTTTCGTAGAGCGCACAAAGAATAAGATAGATAAAGACTACACAGATGATAAATACCAGTGTTGTGGTATTCCCTGTAGAGGATTCTTCACGTGACATACCTCCGAACTCAAAGCCATAACCTGCCGGTAATACCTGTTCCGCAACTTCACGTACCACCTGAATAGCTTGTCCGGAACTGTAACCGTCTGCCGGAGCACCATTGACGGAGATGGCAGAGAACAAATTGAAACGCGTCAGCGACTCTGCACCGTAGACTCGTGTCAAAGTGAGATACTGACTGACAGGGGACATCTCTCCGTCGGAATTGCGGACAAACATATTATTCAATGCTTCAGTATCCAGACGGAATTCCGGTGAAGCCTGTACCATTACACGGTAAAGTTTAGAGAAACGGTTCATATTGGATGCATAGTTACCACCGATATAGCCGGACAAAGTGCTCAACACATCCGAAGGCGACACTCCATTCCGCTTGCAAAGGGCGGCATCCACTTCTACCAGGTATTGAGGGTATTTCGTATCGAACGAAGTCGAGGCACGTCCGATTTCAGGCCGGGCATTCAACGCGTCAATCATCTGACGGGTGTATTTCAGCAAATCTTCTACCGAACCGCCTTTCTGGTCCTGAATATAAATCTCAAAACCACTACTTACTCCATACCCGGGAATCATCGGTTGTGCAAAGGCCATAATCTGTGCAGAAGAAATGTCATCCGTACGCCGATAAATCTCGTTAATAACAGCATTGATACCGTCTTCATTTTCCGTACGTTCATCCCATGGTTTCAGACGGACGATAAACATACCGTTTGATGCTCCCTGACCACTTATCATACCGTTACCCGTCACTTTAGAGAACATTCTGATTTGCGGTATGTCATGGATACGCTTGTCTATTTCATCCATTACAATCTTGGTTTCTTCCAGACTATTTCCGGGTGAAGTACGCACGTCTACAAAGATAGTTCCCATATCCTCTTGAGGAACCAACCCGGTCTTGGTGGTTTTCATCAGAAGGAACAATCCTGCACAAGCGACTAACAGCAATGCTCCCGCCAGCCATTTACGTTTCAACATGAAAAATACGCCACTCTTATATTTCAGTACTAACCGATGAAAAGCACTATCAAATGCCATGTGGAAACGGGATGAGAAACTCAATTTCTCCCCTTTCGCAGCCTCCATGTGCGGTGTCATTATCAGTGCGCAGAGAGCGGGACTTAAAGTTAACGCGTTAATCAGAGATATTGCTACGGCAACAGCCATGGTCAGTCCGAACTGGGTATAGAACGTTCCGGTAGTTCCTCCCATAAAACATACGGGAATAAATACTGCCATGAAGACAAAGGTGGTAGTTACCAGTGCCGAGGTGATGCCACCCATGGCATCAATGGTGGCCCGGTAAGCCGATTTATATCCCTCGTCGAACTTTGCCTGCACCGCCTCCACCACAACAATAGCATCATCCACCACCGTTCCGATAACTAATACCAGTGCAAACAACGTCAACATATTCAGACTGAAACCTGCGGCATAGAGAAAAGCAAAAGTACCCACAAGGGAAACGATGATAGAAATGGCCGGAATAAACGTAGACCGCAAACTTTGCAGGAAAACGTAAACCACAAGTACCACTAACAGAATGGCTTCAATCAAGGTTTTTATCACATTCTTAATGGATGCATCCAAAAACTCTTTCGAACTCATCAGGTCTACCAGCTCCATTCCTTTAGGTAATCCTTGAGCAATTTCCGCTGTCACCTTATCTATTTCCTTAATAATCTCATTGGCGTTCGAACCGGAAGTCTGCGCAATCATACAGTTGGAACCGGGATGCCCGTTCACTTCACCGATGTACGTATAAGAGCTGGCACCCAATTCGATACGTGCTACATCTTTCAGCCGCAGCACCTCACCTCCTGCCTGCGAACGGATTACCAGATTTCCATAATCTTTTTCTTCTTCATAACGTCCACGATATTTCAATACATACTGAAAAGTATTCTTCGATTCAGCACCAAGCGTTCCCGTAGGAGCTTCCAGATTCTGTTCGTCAAGTACCGTCGTGATGTCGGACGGAACCAGTCCATATTTGGCCATCTTAGCCGGATCGAGCCAGATACGTAACGAATAGTCCGCTCCCATCACATTCACCTCACCTACCCCGGCAATACGTGAAAGACGGGGTTCGATATTGATCTTCAGATAGTTATTCAGAAAACTTTCATCGAACGTGTTGTCGGGACTATACAATGCCAATGCTTTGATATTACTTGTCTGGCGCTTACGGACAGTGATACCGCTGCGGGTGACTTCTGCCGGTAATAATCCTTGTGCCGTAGCAATACGGTTCTGCACGTTAACTGTCGCCATATCGGGGTCAGTCCCCTGACGGAAGTAAATGGTTATTCTCGCTGAACCGTTATTGGTAGAGGAAGAGGTCATGTACATCATATTCTCTACTCCATTGAGTGCTTCTTCCAATGGCACGACTACACTCTTCTGTACTGTTTCCGCATTAGCACCGGTATAGGTAGCGGAAACGCTGACGGTAGGAGGTGCAATTTCAGGAAACTGTTCAACGGGAAGCTGCGAAAGTCCTATCAATCCGATGATAAGAAAAACGACCGAAATTACTCCTGCGAGAATAGGCCGGTCTATAAATGTTCTGATTTTCATAACGGCATCTTATTCTTTAGTCGGATCACTCTTGATTACTGTTCCCTCACGCACCAGTCCGGCACCCTCGGCTATAATAACATCACCCGGTGCAAGCCCTGTTTCGACGATGTATTCAGTACCGTTATTCAACCGGAACACTTCTACCGGGGTTGATTTCGCTTTGCCGTCGACTACTTTATATACAAATATACGATTCTGCAATTCGTAAGTAGCTGCCTGCGGAATGATGATACCTCCTTTCTTTATGGTAGGAACAACGACTTTACCACTTCCACCGTTACGCAGGAACTGGTCGGGGTTGACAAAAACAGCCCGCAGCCCAACAGCACCGGTTCCTTCATCCACCGTACCGCTGATAGCATCTACCTTTCCGACATGGGAATAAGTTTTTCCATTGCTCATAGTCAGTTCCACTTCGTCCATGTTTTCTATCGCTTTTTTAAGTGAACCATACTGTTGCACAAAGTCGAGTATTTGATTCTCCGTCATGGAGAAATAGGCATATACTTCGCTATCGTCCGAAACTGTGACTAACGGCTCGGTGATACTGCTGTTCACCAACGCCCCTACACGATAAGGAATCATGCTGGCTACTCCGTTCACCGGGCTTTTTACTTCAGTATAAGAAAGGTCATTGCGCGCATTCACTTCCTGTGCTTTAGCCTGTGCCAATGCTGCTTCTGCCGCCGCTTGTTCATTGCGGGCTGTTTGCAGATCGAATTCGGACACAATCTGTTCTTTGTAAAGTTCAGCTTTGCTATCCGCTGTCAATTTAGCAGTGGCAAGCTTGGCTTCCGCGCTTTTTACATTAGCCACTGCTGTTTCCAACGCTGCTTTATAAGGAACCTGGTCGATAATGAAAAGTGTCTGCCCTTTATGAACGGGATCTCCTTCATTGATACATATCCGGGTAATTATACCACTCACCTGCGGACGAATTTCAACATACTGCCGCCCTCGTAGCGTAGCTGTATAATCGGATTTCAAAATCTGGTCACTTTGTGTTACGGTAAGTGTTTTGTACGTGGCATCTGCCTCTTTCTGTTGCGAACCTCCACAAGCACATAGCAGAGGCAAACAAACCAAGGCAAAAATGATTAGTTGTTTCATTGTAGCTATATTTAAATGATTGTTAATGATTTATAACCCATTATTCTATAAAAAGCGCGACTGACCAAATCTAAGAATTATCAAACAATAAAATAAGAATGTAGTGACGAACAGCAAGAATATGATGACGAACGGCAAAAGGGAATGCTTGGGGTTTCAGAACAATCTTTTATCTTTGCAAAGAAGTGAGAAAATATACTTCCGGGAGTTAAACGAGCAATGAGAAGAATATGAAACGTACTAATATACCTGTTTACATCGACTTGCTTTTCTGTCTGGTAATCATGCCGCCCATCATCATGTTAGTGCCGGTAGACAAATGGATTGTACACCACACAGTCTTTATGCTGACCCTGATTGTCTATCTCTACGGTCTGTACTTCATCTACCGTAAAGTGAAACTACCGATGCTTTTCATGCAACGGAAGTTCGGACATATCTTATTGCTCATGTTATCGCTTATCTTTATCACATGGTTGCTAACCCACTTTCCATATCCACCGGAACCCAACCATATAGACCCGATGATGCATAAAGCCCGGCAGCACATGCGGGCGCAAACTGTGTGGTTCTTTTTCCTGGTAGTGACGGGGTTCAGTCTTTCCATAGAACTGATCTTTGAACTTTTCCGGCAAATTCTTTCCAAACAGGAGATTGAAGCGGAAAAGAACAAGGCGGAACTGGCTCTCTACAAGGCGCAAATCAATCCGCACTTCCTTTTCAATACATTGAACGCCCTCTACGGACTGGTACTTACGAAGTCGGACAAAACAGAATCCGCCTTTATCAAGTTTTCCAATATCCTGAAATATATGTATGCCCAAACTACTTCTGATCTGATTTCCATCAGCAATGAAGTAGAATATATACGCCAATATGTTGATTTACAATCTTTGCGTTTAAACAAGCATACGAAAGTGGTATTTGAAACCGAGATGGATGACGAACAGATACAGATTCCTCCGATGATTCTCATTACTTTTGTCGAGAACAGTTTCAAATACGGTGTTTCGTCCGACACGGACTGTACTATTTTTATTCGTATCATCGTAAAGGAAGGGCAGCTTATCTTCGAAACCGAGAATATGATTATGAAGGAGAACCATCAAAATCCTCATGCCATCGGAATAGACAATTGCCGTAAACGGCTGGAACTTCTTTATCCCAACCGCTTTGTATTGCTTACAAAAGAAGAAAACGGATACTTCAAAACCTATCTTAACATTCAACTACGATGAAAAAGCTGACTTGTATCGCTATTGACGACGAACCGATTGCATTGCTCATCATCAGCCAGTTTTGCGAACGAAAAGGCGGACTGGAACTTACTACTTTCAGCGAACCGCTGACCGGGCTGAAGGAAATAGCCCGGTGCAAACCTGATCTGGTCTTTCTGGATATTGAAATGAACAGCATCAGCGGATTGGATATTGCCCATGCACTTCCTCCCGAGAGTTGTCTCATCTTTACGACAGCCCATGCACAGTATGCACTGGACGGCTTCGACCTCGATGCCGTGGATTTTCTGCACAAGCCCTTCGCTTATGAACGATTTGAAAAAGCAGTGGAGAAAGCGATTGTTTTTATTGAAGCACGCCAGAACAAACTACCGGAAAACATCATAATCAAACAAGAATACAATAATATATCTATTCCTATCTCCGATATTCTTTATATCGAAGCAATGGAGAATTATACGAAAATATTCCGTATAAACGGCAACTATATATTATCACGCACAAGTCTGAAAAGTATTCAGGAGATGTTACCCGAAAAGGCTTTTCTACGTACACACCGCTCGTATATCATTCCGGTTAATAAGGTGGAACGATTTTCTAAACGGGAAATAAACCTGACCGGATGCCGGATTGTAATCCCCATAGGAAGACAATACGCAGAAAATGTCTATGCTACATTGACGGCCAGGAATATGGTACTATAAACAAGCCTACAGAAAGCCGGAGCTTTTAAAATCAACTTCCGCCCTTCTGGGTATAAATTAATTTATCTCTTTGGCTTATTGTCCACAAGCCATCTATCAGTCGTACATTTTTCGTATCATCGTCCTCCACGTTCCACGCATAACCTCCCGAAGGCAGGCTACGTCTCTCCAATATTTCATTGGGCTGATTATTGGAAAAGAAAAGTTCCAGCTGTGTAGAATCGGGACTAAAAACAATGAAAGCAGAAGTGTCACTATCATCCACCGCCTCTGTACGAATCCCTTTCTCAAACAAGCGGATACAGTCTTTTTGCACTTCACACCATACGTATCCGGCAGAACCGATACAGCCATGTTCATCCCGGTCACCTCCTACAAGCGGAGATTGCGGATACTGAACTAATTTGGTAGCCGGCATCCCCGGTGTATATTTTCCTGTATAAAACACTTCCAGCGTATCATTCAGAAGTAAACCGTTGACTTCTTCTTTATTTGCATCCATCGTACTGAATGAAAGGGTATCATTCTTATCGGTGACAATCGTTACCGTATTCATGGTTGCATCACTTACAATTCCTTTAGAACTACTCACTTTCGACGAGCAACCTGCCATGAGGCACAGAGTACCTACCGCTAATAGCATTGTTTTCATTTTCTTTAAATTTTGCTTTATTTTAAATTAATGCAAAGATAAAGGTTATACACCAATATCCCGTTTCTACAAAATAAATTAATTTCGGGACAGTTTGTTCAGTTGCACTGTCTAAAATGCCTATATTGGACAACGATCTATTAGAAATTCAGTCTACCTTTGTGATGTAGATAATCAAAAGTAAATACAGAATGCCATGAAAGAAACTTTTCAAATTCCAACTCCCGAAACACTGGAAGCCTTGACAGGTAAGGAACTTTATGATCTATGGACTTCACTTCACCAACTTATCGAACAGAAATACAATATGGAACAAATGTGGAATCATGGAGGGAAAAAATGGACTTACGAATACAAATATCGCAGAGGCGGAAAAACTCTATGTGCCCTATACGCCAAAGAACAAACGATTGGGTTCATGGTTATTTTAGGTAAAGATGAACGCACTAAATTCGAATCCATGCGAGAAATGTTCTCCAATGCGGCTCAAAAGATATATGATGAGACGACCACTTTCCATGATGGGAAGTGGCTTATGTTCGAATTAAAAGATACTTCTTTATTTAATGATATAGAGCGGCTCCTATCTATCAAACGAAAACCCAATCGATGATTGAATCAGAAATAAATAAGAGGTATTGTCAAAGTTGCGGGATGCCTCTCCGCTTTGATGTAGAGAAATATCTGGGTACTAACTCTGACGGTTCGCGAAGTGACGAATATTGCTATTACTGCCTGAAAGACGGAAAATATATCGTCGACATTCCGATGTCGGAAATGATTAATATCTGGATAAAATACACCGACAAGTACAATGAATATGCAGATACTGCTTATTCGCCGGAGGAACTTAGGCACATACTAAACGAACGGTTACCCAATCTGAAACGGTGGAAACAAAAGTTGGAAACCTGTAATATCCATCATCAGAAGATTCAGGATATAATCGTTTATATCAATAATCATTTATTCGACACTTTGGATACAGACATGCTTAGCACGATAAGCGGACTTTCCAAATATCACTTCAGAAGAGTGTTTCAAACTGTTGCCGGAGAAAATATCGGAAGCTATATACAGCGTTTACGTCTCGAACATATAGCACATTTGTTAGTATCCACCGAGTTTACATTAAATCAGATTTCGGAACAGACAAACTATCAGACCAAATTTAGTCTAGCCAAAGCCTTCAAAAAACATTTTGGCGTATCGACCTCTCAATATAGAGAGAAGTACAAGCCAATGTATGATGAGCAACATGCGGTTATCACTCCTGAAATCCGGTCGATTCTGCCAATGAAAGTATTTTGTATCGAGGTTGGTGAAAAATACAAAGATGAGCTCCGATACAAATTAATATGGAACAGACTGACCAATTACGCTAAGCAGCATAATGAAGAAAAGTTGAATTATAAGTTTGTCAGCCTTAGTATGGATGACCCGTCCATAACTCCCATGAATAAATGCCGCTTCTATCTCGGGGTGACAATTGATGCCACTGAAAATGATTCGCAACCGGGAGTGATGGAAGTTCCCGGTGGACGTTATGCTGTATTCAGGCATATCGGAGACTACTCTTTGTTGCATAAGTTCTACCGGACTATTTATGAAGAGTGGTTTCCGGAAAGTAAATATCGCCCTCAAAGTACCTTCAGTTTTGAGATGTATATGAACCGTCCCACCTCTACTCTTAGAACAGAATTAATGACCGACATTTATATTCCGGTCACAAAGAAATAAGAAATTATCAACACTCTAAAACAATGCATTATGGGAAAGGTTTCAGAAATCATGCTATTGAAACAACCGAAGCAATCCGCTTTGGCTGTTGAAGTACACACGGATATGAACGGAATGTCAGAGGCTATCGGGAAGAACTTCGTAAAAATAGACTCTTTATTTAAGGCACAAGGCGAAATCACTACTGATATTCCTTATGTCGAGTATCCCGACTTTGAGAGCCTGACTGAACACAATATAAAAATGATTATTGGTCTAAAATCATCCAGAGAGTTACAGGGTGAAGGGGATATACGATCTATAACGATACCGGAAAGAAAAATAGTTTCCTGTCTGCATAGAGGAACTTACAGTGAACTGGCTGTTCTGTACAATGAAATGATGGAATGGATAAAAAACAACGGTTACAAACCTTCGGGAACATCCATAGAATATTATTACAGCAATCCCAACGTACCCGAAGAAGAACAGGTGACGAGAATAGAAATGCCACTATTATGAATGTTTATTTCATCATGTAGATTCTTCCTAAGCTCCAATTATTATTATTTGATTCAAAACGGAAATAAGCCAAACGGTACAGAAAAAAATCAAATGTATTGCTTGTAAAGCATCGCCAAAGATTCTCCGTCAACATGCTGTTTTTATTTGTTTCTTTACCTGATATGATTAACTTCGATACCTACTTTTATTTCGTTCCACTACTGTTTCTTTTGCGTTCCACTATAGTGTTCCGCAAGGGAGACTATAGTTATTCTTGCGGAACACTATAGTGGAACGAAGTAATAGTAGCAAATGATGTAAATCCGGATAGGCAAGCAATTATTAAAAAATGACCGAATGAATTATTTGCAATCAAACAACAACAGATACAGACATCATTTTTGTATCTTTGCCAAGTACAGAATAAACATGAAAAGAGAAATCCTATATCAAAAGATAGCCGGCACTATCGCCTGGCAAATAAAAACAGGTATATGGAAAGCAGGCGAGAAATTACCTTCTTTACGTACTATCAGCAATGAATATGGTGTAAGTTTAAACACAGCCATTCAGGTATATTATGAATTGGAAAAGGAAGGATTCATCATTTCCCGCCCCAAATCAGGGTACATTGTCAATTATAAGCCACTAAATTTGTCTGCGCCGGCAACAACACAGCCTTCCGCTCAATCTCCAGGAAAGGAAGAGGCCGACTTAATCATGGAAGTATATCATTCCATCGAAGACTCGTCCATCACCCGTTTCTCACTGGGAATACCGGAAGATGTTCTATTGCCTATCGCAAAGCTCAATAAGGAATTAATCAAGGCAATGTATTCACTTCCGGGAAGCGGTACCAGGTATGAAGACCCGCAGGGAAATATTCGGTTAAGAAACTATATTGCCCGTTTTGCATATAGCTGGAATGGAAATCTGACTGAAGATGATATTGTCACTACCACGGGAGTGACCAATTCTATCTCTTTAGCATTATCCGTCATTGCCCGAAAAGGAGATACGATAGCTGTTGAAAGTCCTGTTTATTTCGGCATATTGCAGTTGGCCAACAGCATGGGACTCCGGGTGTTGGAACTGCCCACCAATCCTGTAACAGGTATTGAGCCCGATGCTTTAAGAAAAGTATTGCCACAGATTAATCTATGCCTGCTTATCAGTAATTTCAGTAATCCACTGGGAAGTTGTATGCCCGACGAGCATAAGAAAGAGGTAGTGCAGATGTTGGCAGAATATAATATTCCTCTGATTGAAGATGATTTATACGGTGATGTATTCTTCGGGCATTCACGCCCTAAGCCATGTAAAGCTTTCGATGAAAAGGGGCTTGTGTTATGGTGTGGCTCTGTATCAAAGACATTAGCTCCCGGTTACCGGGTAGGCTGGATTGCCCCCGGTAAATTTAAGGATGCCGTTATTCGCCAAAAACATATTCATTTAATATCCACCCCTACCCTCAATCAGGAGGCTATTGCCAACTTTATGGAAAACGGCAGATATGAGAATCATTTACGCAGGTTGCGCCATGAATTACATTCCAACAGTCTTCATCTGGCACAATCTATTACCTACTATTTCCCCGAAGACACTAAAATCATAACTCCGCAGGGAGGTTTCATGCTTTGGGTGGAACTAAACAAAAAGATTGATACCACAGAATTATATTACAAAGCCATGCAACACAAGATCAGCATTGCTCCCGGACGCATGTTTACACTGCACGACCAGTACAGAAACTGTATGCGTTTGAGCTTCGGTCAGCAATGGAGTCCTTTTATCGAAGAACGCTTGCAGGTTTTAGGAAGCGTTATCAAAGAATCATTCTGATTGGCGGATATACTCCTTTACCACCTCTCCGAGAGTCTTCAGCCCTTTCTCTATTTTGTCTTCAGGCATATTGGAGTAGTTTATTCTAAGCGTATTTTCCTTGTTGCCATCCGGATAAAAAGAACCTCCCGGAACAAAAGCAATCTTTTTCTCCAGACTTCTGACTAAAACTTCGCGTGCTGAAATCCCCACAGGAAGTTCTATCCAGGTAAATAGTCCGCCTTCGGGACGAGTAAACTTTATTGTATCCGGAAAATAACGTTCTATACTTTCAATCGCAACATTCCTGCGCTTTCTATATACTTCGACTATTTTTGCAATATGTTTATCAATATCATACCGCTTCAGATATTCGGCAATGGTCATCTGGGCAATAGTGTTGCATTGTAAATCCGTACCTTGCTTGACTAATACATATTTACGGATAATATCTTTATCCCCCGCAATCCAGCCAATCCGGAAGCCGGGACAGAATATTTTCGAAAAACTGCCTGTACACAAGATATTTCCAGCCTCATCAAAAGACTTTATAGACGGCAAAGGTTCTCCCTCAAATCTTAACTCGCCATACGGATTATCCTCAATAACTGCAACACTGTATTTGGCAGATAATTCAGCCAATTTCCTGCGTCTTTCCAGACTCCACGTTTTTCCTGTAGGATTCTGAAAGGTAGGTATGGCATATATCAGTTTTATATGCAGAGTGTTACTCAAAACATCTTCCAAAACGTCCATCATCATCCCTTCCTCATCCGTGGGAATTTCAATAAAGCTACACCCATACGCTTTGAATGCGCTAATCGCAGCCAAATAGGTCGGGCTTTCACAAAGCACGACATCTCCTTCGTCCAAAAAGACTTTTCCGGACAAGTCCAACCCTTGTTGTGAACCATGGGTTATCAAAATATTGTCTTTATCGAAAGCGGTGCCCAAACGCCCGTTCATCCGGTTGGCAATCCATTCCCGCAAAGGAGCATAACCTTCCGTTGTGGTATATTGAAGTGCTTTTGTACCTGCTTCTTTCAATACGATCTGATTGATCTCATTGATTTCATCTATTGGAAAAAGTTCCGGAGCAGGCAGACCACCAGCAAACGAAATCACATCTTCCTGTTCAGTCACTTTTAATATCTCTCTTATTTCCGAAGCCTTTATATAAGACATTCTTTTAGCAAAATTCAACTTCATAACCTTTAAGTATATTAGGAGATTAAAACAACACTGCAAAGTAAAGCAAAAAAGAAAGACGAGAACAGATACACTTTTTTATATATTGACAGGTACAGATGAGGGAGTTTTCAAAGGATAGCTATATGAAGTTAATCTCCCATATTACTTATTTCGTCATGAGGAATCAGGGCGTTCGTCGAATAATCCTATACAGAACCCTGTTTAAACTTACCTTTGCACAGAAAACAAAAGTAATCGATAGCAACTATGGAAGAGCAAATACTAATTTTTCGCACCTCGGTAAAGAATGTACGGGATATCAAACATATCGCAGCGCTTTTCACCCTATGTCCCCAAATCTACAAATGGAATGTAGATATGGAGAACTGGGAAAAAGTGTTGAGAATAGAATGTCAGGGAATCACCCCGACTGAAATATCAAAGGCATTACGCGCTATCAACATTTATGCGCAGGAACTGGAATGAAGGGGCAATGCGCCCCTTAATAAATTCACCATCCACCTTTTTCATTTTCACTCTTCAATCATTAATTCCATCTGTATGTCTCCTCTTTCATAAGTCGTGTGATATTCGGGAAGTTCCTTGAAGCCCAACTTATGATAAATATGGATAGCCGGTTTCAGACGCGTATTGCTCTCTATAAAGATTCTTTTACCACCAAGCTCCTTCGCTTTATTTACAACTGCTTCGCAAAGCAGTACTCCAATACCTTTGCCCTGAACCTTAGGGCTGACAGCCAGTTTGGCCAACTCATAATCATAAAGCGGATGATCCATCTTACACAAAGCACATACACCGACCGGCTCATCTTTATAAAGAGCCACCAAAATAGCTCCTCCCTTATCCAGAATATATTCCTTTGGATGATCCAAAGCCTTGTAATCGGCCTCTTCCATCCGAAAATAAGCAGTTATCCACTCTTCGTTAAGGGTCCGGAAGGCAGATTGATAGCAAGGTTCATAAGGAACTATTTTGATGTCCTTACTCTCTCGTTCCTTTTTCGCTTCCTTCACCCGCTCCAACAGGGATTTATCCAACAAAAGATTCTCCCATTCTTCGATAGCCTCCCAAAGGTCATTCCGGGTTTGCTGCGTGATTTGCTCAATAGCTGCCGTAACATCTATACACTGTTCCGAAAAAGAGTCGGACATTCTTTTTCCTTTGGCAGATAACATGACCATGTTTCTTCTCCCGTCGGATTTGTCCTTTGTCTCCTTCACTAATCCTTTAGCTACCATTTCTTTAATAATATTACTCACGGAAGGATGAGAATGACCAATCTCTTTGGCTATGGACGTAATGGTTTTTGCCTCCCCACGTGATAATACAAAAAATACAGGAAACCATTTCGGTTTGAGGTCTACTCCAAACATTTTATAGATGGCGGCTGCATCTACTGTTATTTTATCGGTCAACATGCGTAATCTGCTACCGATGGCTAATTTGCCTGTCTGATTAAAAAAGTCCATGTTTTTATTAGTTGCGTCACTAAATACGTAATTGATTACGCAAATATATTAGCTTTTTATAATATGAACAAACATTTTTCGCAAAAATACGTAAGCCGTTACATAATTAGTTCTATTTATGGATAAACATCAGGAAATTTAGCTTATGTGCAAAGTGCTCCTTTGGATTTTTCCCAATATTTTGGGGAACTGCCAGAAGAACAACAAAGTACAACAAATTGCCGCTGTCGCATCGGATATTGCTTCAGCCGCATATACACCGGCTACTCCCATAAAATGTGGCAATATTAATGCCAATGGGATCAATAGGATTGCTTTGCGCAACAAGGCTATGAAAATAGAAATTTTTGCTTGTCCCAAGGCTACAAACATATTTTGGCAGGCTCGTTGCAATCCGAAAATAGTCATACCACCCAAGAAAACAGGCATTGCCCAGCGGACTGTTTCTATCAATCTTTCATCACTCGTAAAGGCGGAAGCTACTGTTGAGGGGAAAAGAATCATAAACAACATCAGCAGTAAGTTGAATGAGAACATGGTTATCAATGCGACACGGAAACAGCCTTTGACACGTTGTTTATCGCCGTGCCCATAATTATAACTCACAATAGGAACGAACCCTTGCGCAAATCCTGTTAATGGGACACTTGCAAATTGCATCGCACTTTGCAAGATGGTCAATGCGCTGACATAAATATCTCCAAAATCTTTCAGGCTGCTGTTCAGAACAAAGCCAACCAGGCTTTCGGTACTTGCCATAATAAACGGTGATACGCCCAAAGCAAATATAGAAAGTATTATTTCCCGGTTCAACGCCATATAACGTTTTTCTAAAGGGAGAGAGGCGTGCCGGGAGAAAAGGAAAGTTAAAACCCACACTGCACTACATGCCTGTGAAAGCACTGTAGCCAGAGCTGCACCTTTTACTCCCATATCGAGCCAAAAAATGAAAATCGGGTCGAGGACGATATTCAACAGTGCTCCTATTAATACCGAGTACATGGCGATAGCAGGACGCCCTTGTGCATTGATAAAAGAATTTAATCCTGTGGATATTTCTACGAAGATAGTTCCTAATAAATAGATAGAAAGATAGTTGACTGCATACTCCAATGTATTTTCTGAAGCTCCTGTAAAGAGTAGAATCGGCTCCATAAAGGTATATGCGATGAGAGAAGTAAACAAGGTAAATAGTATTAACAGGATAAAGCCATTACCCAGAATTTTTCCGGCACGTGAACGATCCCCCTGTCCGAGTGCGATAGCCGCTAACGGCGCACCCCCACCTCCTACTATCGCTGAAAAAGAAGAAATCAGTATAACAAGAGAAGTCGTTACTCCTACACCCGCCAATGCATCCGTACCAATCCCAGGGATATGACCAATATAAATACGGTCGACCATGCTATAAAGCAAATTAACAAATTGCGCTGCCACAGCCGGAAGTGCCATCTTAAAAACAAGCGGTAACATGCGCTCTGTCCCCAGTCGTTCTTCATATTTATTTATCATCCCAAACTTCTTTTTCTAAAATCAGTTGCAAAGTTATAAGAAAAACAGGCTTCCGATTTAAAACCATTGGATAAAATAAATATAATACATCAGTTATCTCCGTGTAAGAAATCCATAGATATACTGATTGATAAGGTTGTGTTGTTCTTCCGTTCCATTCTCCCCCATATTACTATGCGTTATTCCGTCCAATTTCACAACCTTCATCCGGAATTGTTCCTGCTCCTTTTCAGTGGGTAATACTCCTGAATCCGCATCATAATCGCATCCTCTTAACGTATAAAGTCGAGGATTCCGTGTTCTAGGCATTATCATTCTGCGATGATCCATAGATATGGCTTTATTTATCAACTGCGGATATCGGGTAGCAAATAACATGGTCATATCTCCGCCATTGGAATGTCCTATCAATATAAAGTCATTCCAATTTAATTGTGGCTTCAATTTCTTAAATTCCTGAATAGTAAAAAGAATATTTGCCACTCCCCTTTCCCAATTTGGCATGCGTGTTTCCATGAAATTACCTTCCATGGCCAAAAGAGGATCATCTGCCAATTCATGTTGTATGCTTATTACGTAAAAGCCTTTCTGGGAAAGGAATCGTGTTAGATAGGCATAAGTCTGATTGGACTTATTATTTTTATTTCCATCGTAGCCGTGGCTAAATATAATGACTTTTGTTTTCGAATTCACTTTGTGCGGCTGATAGACGGCTAGCGGTATCACTCTGTTTCTCGAAGCATCAAAAAGGCAAGTCGAAAACTCTATTTGTGAGAAACAAGAGAGTGCTGATAATAAAAGAACAAATACAATAATTAGTTTCTTCATGTCTATGATGTGATATTTATTATTCTATAAATCTAAGAGCAACTGAATTATAACAATGAATGCATAATGTAAGGAAGGGATTATAAAATGATTTTCTCATAAAGTTTGAACCACTCTAAACCGTAATGACCCAATCCTAAATCTACGGTATCAATGTATTCGAACCCACACTTTTCGTACAATGAAATAGCCGGAAGATTTTTCTCGTAAACATCTAACCGCACAGACTTTATCCCCGAACTTTGAGCCAATTCCAATGAATAATCCATTAATGCATGCCCTACTCCTATTTTCAAAAAAGAAGGATATACAACAAAAGTATGTATCACAAAGATATGGCTATGGTCCAGTTCTATTTTCCATTTGACATTCTCATAAGCCTTTTCCGGTTGATGATTTAAAATGACTGAACCGACAATTCTTCCATCATATCTTGCTACGTAAAGCGTTTCATCATTTACACCGGCAACCGCATCTTCCCGAACAGGATAAACACCTTTTATCCACCCGGGATAATTAGTCGTAGCAGCCAGATAATCATTCAGTTCATCATACAGCTTTTCCAGTTCATCTATATCAGCAGAAGTTCCGGGCTCTATTGTAAATTTCATATATACACACTGTTTATCTTTTTATCAGTTCTTCAATCTTTCCACCTGTAATATAAGGTATACATTCGGATATCTTCTCAATACTCCAATCCCACCATTGCAATTTCTGCAATTGAACAATCGTATTCTCATCAAAACGCTTCCGAATTTCTTTAGCTGGTGTCCCACCTACTATCGTATAAGGAGGAACATCTTTAGTAACCACTGCCCGCGACGCAATAACCGCTCCATCTCCGATATGAACTCCTGCCATGATAACAGCTTCATATCCAATCCAGACATCATTACCTATTACTATATCCCCTTTATTATCCCAAGCAGAAGTTACATCTCCTTTATCTAAATTCCATTCCTCAAAAAAGATAGGAAACGTATAATTGGATAAAGAACCCAATGTGTGGTTTGCGCTGTTAAAAAGAAATTTGGCTCCACAAGCAATGGAACAGAATTTGCCAATTATCAATCGGTCTTTATTAATCGGATAATGATATAATACATTGTTCTTCTCAAAAAGAACAGGATCATTTACAAAGTCATTGTATATTGTATAATCACCTACCATAATGGCAGGATTCTTAATCACTGTATTCAGATAAACAGTCTGGAAATCATTGGTGCGAGGATATGTTTTTGAATTCATTGTGTCAGCAGAAGAGGATTTATATTACATAGCAAATATACAAGATAAATTTCAGACTATCACACAACGAACTAAATATGTATCCCATATTGATGCTTCACTTCAGCCATTACAAACGTGCTTTCCAGTGATCCTAAGCTATCAATCGTCCCCAACACATTCAGAATAAACTCCTGATAGTATTTCATAT